>Ga0172379_10000101_pt1 | contig 222348 bp, 207 predicted proteins | sample GrowelOW334metaG_FD_119756 | JGI IMG/M metagenome (GOLD analysis project Ga0172379, IMG submission 119756) | Groundwater microbial communities from an aquifer near a municipal landfill in Southern Ontario, Canada - Groundwater well OW334 metaG | ecosystem: Environmental > Aquatic > Deep...
AGACGAAAAACACACTCTGACAGAAGGATAAAAACAAAAAATGACAAAAGTGAGATGAAAATCTGACGATTTTCACATCGCTTGTGTCATTTTAAATTAAAATTGAATTTGGCGACAGTGCCTTGTTGTATTTTATGGTAAAAAATCATCCGTTTGTTGACGGGAATAAGCGTAGTGGTGCTTATGCCTTTGTTTGGTTTTTGAAAAAAGCTGGGATACTAGATATAGCGACTATGAGCCCGGCCGCTTTGACAGCTTTGACTTTGCTGGTGGCGGAGAGTAATCCGAAAAATAAAGAAAAAATGATCGGGCTGGTTTTGCAGTTGTTGAAAAGATAGGTGATATGAAAATAAAAATCGCCTGGTATGGAAAACATTTTGGTGAAGAGCCACCGCTTTGCGGAGATAAAAATCCCGCCTCCTCGGCGGGCAAGCATGGCGCCGGCGGAATCTTTTTTAGCGGATGCAATTTACGCTGTGTTTTTTGTCAGAATATTCAGATTTCACAACAGGGGATGGGCAAGGAATATTCGGTGGATGAATTGGCAAAAATAATGTTGGATTTGCAAAACAATGGGGCGGTAAATATTGATTTGGTCACCCCGACTATTTGGCACAAACAAATTAAAACGGCGATTGTCAAAGCAAAAGAAATGGGTTTGGTTATTCCTATTGTTTGGAATTCCAATGGTTTTGAAACAAAAGAAATTTTACGCCAGATGAATGGTTTGGTAGATATTTATGTTCCGGATTTTAAATATGGTGATGATATTTTGGCGGAAAAATATTCTGGTGTTAAAAATTATGTCGCCACCGCAGAGGGTGCACTAAAAGAAATGTTGTGGCAAGTGGGGAAATTTAAAACAGATAAAAATGGGTTGGGCGAGCGGGGAGTGGTGGTGCGCCATTTGGTTTTGCCAAACAATGTGGAAAATAGTTTTAAGGTTTTGGAAAAATTGGAGGAGATAGATAATAATATCCATATTAGTTTGATGCGACAATATTATCCTCTGCACGACGCAAAAAAATACCCCGAGCTAATGCGCGAGGTAAGTGATGAGGAATGGAATTTGGTTTATGAGCGGATGTTGGATTTGGGTTTTGCCAACGGCTGGGCGCAAGATAAAGATAGTACCGCGATAATGATTCCGGATTTTACCAAGGAGAAGCCGTTTGAGTAATTATTTGGTTTTTATTAAATACAGTTTATCCGCTTTGGAAATTTTTTGATCCAAAACAAAAGTAATATCGTCTCCTTTTTTGGCGGTTTGTGTAGGTTTTCCGTCCACGCGTAGGCCGTCTATTTTTTTTCTCAAATAACCAATACTCGGCCCGATGATCGCCACCTCGTCGCCGTTTTTTATCGTGCCGGTGGAGATTTTGAATTCCGCCACTTTGGCTTTGGGAAAATATTTTGTCGCGTTTCCGATAAATTCTTTTGTCTCCGTGGCTTGCGAGCCGTATGCGCCACTCCATTCGCCGGTTTTTTTGCCTAGATAATATCCACCTTCCCACATTCCGCGATTAAAAACAGTTTTTAATTGTTCGCTCCATTTTTGTATTTTTTCTTTGTTGTAAGTTTTGTTTTGCACGCTTTCTACCGCTTCTTTGTAAATTTTTGTAACAGTGTAAACATAGTCGGCACTGCGTCCGCGTCCTTCAATTTTTAAAACCGAAACACCGCTTTGAATAATTTTGTCCAAACCGGCGATGGTGGAAAGATCTTTGGGCGACATTATGTATTTGTTGTTTATCTTTAATTCTTGGTTCGTGGTGTCGTCTTTTACAGTATATCCGCGACGGCAAACTTGAAAACAATCTCCGCGATTGGCGCTGTGATTGTAGAGCGCCAAACTCATGTGGCACTTGCCGGCAATGGCCACGCACAATGCGCCGTGGATAAACAATTCAAAACGAATCGGCTGTTTGCCTGCGCCCAAGATTTTTTCTTTTTTACTTTGCGAAATTATTTTTTTAATTTGTTCCAAATTTAATTCGCGCGCCAAGACAATCACCTCGGAATATTTGGCGAAAAATTTTACCGCTTCAAAATTGCAGACATTGGCTTGAGTGGAGATGTGAACTTTTAACCCAATGGAATTGGCATAGGTGATAACTGCCATGTCGCTGGCGATAATCGCGTCCACACCGTATTTTTTGGCCGCTTGGCAAAGTTTTTTGGTGTCTTTTATATCCTCGTCGTAAATCAAAGTGTTTACGGTTAAATATGTTTTTACTTTGTCGGCATGACAAGTTTTTACGATTTTAGCCAAGTCGGTAATTTTAAAATTCGCCGCCGCTCGCGCGCGCATATTTAATTTTCCCACGCCAAAATATACCGAATCCGCGCCAGCGGAAATAGCGGCGGTGAGTGAGTCAAACGAACCGGCAGGGGACATGATTTCGATTGGAGATGTTTTCATAATTTATAGAATAGAAATCCAAAATGGCAATGTCAACACAGAAAGAATCGTGCTCAATACTATTGAACGAGCAATAAATTTTTTATCTAAATTATATTTATCTGCCAAAGCAAATGGAGTAATGGCCAATGGCATGGCGGCTTGTATGATTGAACTGGAAAATTGATGTGGCGCAAATCCAAAAAATTTTACGCCAAAATAGAAAATCGCCGGTAATATAAATAGCGTTAAGATGGAAAACGATAAAATCGGGAACCACTCTGTCAGTTTTCCTATTTTAGATTTGCCAATAAAAAGTCCGATGACAATCAATACTGTTGGGGTTACTGATGCAGTGATCATGTCTAATGATTTTGTTAATATTGTTGGAAGTTGAATTTTTAAACATCCGATTACTATTCCAAAAATAACAGCCAGCAAAAGTGGATTTTTGAACAGGTTTTTTATTATATTTTTGGCAACATCTTTTTTATTTTTTTCAATAGAATAATCCAAATATCCTATTCCTACGGTGAATAACCAAAAGAAATATATTGCGACAATCAAACTTGCGGTTGGAAGAATTTTTTCACCAGATATTTGAAGTAATACAGGTATACCAAGATAAGCAATGTTACCGAAAACAAAACAAATAAATAATGTCTTAAATATTTGTTTTCCAAGTCGTAAAATTTTTCCGATTATTACAGCGATAATTAAACTGGCAAGTAAAAAAATTGAATTTGCGATTATTAGTGGTGCCTCTGTTTGAAAAGAAAAAGAAGTTTTGGCAAGCGCGGAAAATATTAGCACTGGCAGACCAATTTTCAAAGCGTATTCATTTAAAACTGTGGACCAATGTTCTCCGATATTTTTAAATTTTTGCAATAATGCGCTGGCAAAAATTATGAGAAATAATGGCGCGATGACGGTTAAAATTTGTAGCATATAGTTTTTTATTCTTTAGTGCAATAATAAATCCAACCCTCAGTTTCGGTACAGGAGTCATCTTCTGGTAATAACCCGAATTTTTTAATATCGCTTACAGTAAAATTATCAATAAATTTGTTTATTTCTACTTTAAAACCCGCTGTTTTAAAACGGTCGCTGTAATCTCGACCACAAACACGAACATGGTCGCTTTGGCCAAAAAACTTTTCTCTGTCTTGCGGAGAAGTAATGTTAGAATCTTCAAAAGTTTGATTTATTTTTTTACCATTAAATTCGTCTTTAATTGGAACTTGAATAATGGCGAAGCCGTCTGGTTTTAAAACTCTAAACAATTCCTTTAATGCTTTGTTATCGTCAACTATATGTTCTAAAACATGAGAACAAAAAATAATATCAAAAGAATTATCATTAAAAGGCAAATTGGTTATGTCAGCCTGCATCATGGCTGCTTTGGGATTAATGTCGACACTTAGATATTCGGCGTTAGAATAAGATTTGAATAAGTTGGTAATTACTTTTTCTGGAGCAAAATGTAAAATTTTTATTTTAATGTCAGTCGGTATTGTGTTTTTTAGATATAAATAATACAGGCGATGACGCTCAAAGGATCCGCAGTTTGGGCATAATACATTGTGGCGTTTGCCTGATGATAAAAAATTTTTACCTTTCCAACCGCAACAAGGGCAATTAACTAAAAATTTATCACCAATGATTAATGGCGCTATTTTAGCATGATAAAAATTTTTGATTTTATTAAAAATATTTTTTACTTTCATAGCTTGTATTTTAGTTGCACTCTATAATTTTTTGAATTTCAGGTTTTCCATAAGATGTTTTTCCTGTGATGACATTGAGGGTGATTTACTTGGCCACCACAACATCCTCCTTAACCAAAATTATATCGTCTCTATTTGCTATTTTTATCATTTCTTCTGTAAAGCCACTTTTACTAAATAAAATATAATATTCTTTTCTGTCATTTTTATTCCACTCCACTTTTTCCGCTTTCTTTTTTAAATCTTCGTAAATATTTGTCCCCACCGGTTTTTCTGACCACTTGCACTCGCCAAAAATTATTTTCTTTTCCGACGAACTAAATCCCACGATATCAATTTCTTGATTACTATCCCAATCACGACCCACTCGTTCAAACGCAAAAATTTTATTCTGCCAAGCAGTTAGTAATTCAACAGCGACTCGTTCGTATACTTGCGCAACAATACTTTTAAAACCGGAATTTACATTGTCGTTATATTTTAAGTCGCTAAACATCTTTTCCAGTACATAATCATAATTATCCATCTCCAAATAGCTTTTGTAAGGAAAAATATATTGAAACCAAAAAACAAAAAAGTTATCGGAAATTTTATACAAACCTCTGCGCGATTTGTCCGGCTTATCTTCGGTTATTGGCACCTCGCGCTCCACCAAGCGCAAATTGATCAGCACGGAAATGTATTTGTTCGTGGTGGCCTTGTCTAGTCCAACTTCATTGACGATTTCGCTCAGTTTTCTCTTTCCCAAAGCGATGGCGCGCAAAATAGCTAAATAATTTTTGGTTTCTCGCAGTTCTTCTTTTAAAGTAAATTCCACTTCATTGTACAAAAAAGCGGTTTTGTTAAAAATCTTTTTCTTTATTTCTTCGGACATTTCTCCGCCACCTTCAAATTGTTTCAGATACGCCGGCATACCGCCAGTGATGGTATAAATATTTAAAAAATCAGAAAAACTTTTTTCAGGGAAAAATTTTCGGGATTGAGAAAAATTTAACGGGTCAACTAAAATTTGACCGGTACGGCGACCAAACAGGGGGGCCCTTTGATTTAATGTTTCCGATTCCATCATGGCGATGCTTGATCCGGATAAAATTAAAAATATTTTGGTATTTTTTAAATATTCGTCCCAGCCCTTTTGAAAAAGAGAGCTGGTGGATTTATCGTTTTCAGTCAGATACGGATATTCATCTATCGCCAAAACCAAGGGTTCGGTAGTTGTTTTTGTTTTTAAATATGAAAATACTTCTATCCAATCACCAAAGCCATTTTTTATTAAAATTTCATCTTTGAAGTAAGTGCCGACTATTTGACCCAACTCTCGTAGTTGTTCTGCGGTAGTGCGTTTGTCGGCCAAAAAATATAACGCCGGTTTGTCTTTAATAAATTGTTTAATCAGTTCGGTTTTACCAACGCGTCGTTTGCCGTAAATAATAAAAAACTGCGCAATATTGGATTGCCATTTTTCATTCAGAGCTTTTAATTCTTGTTCACGGTTGATAAAAGGCATATTTTTTTAGTATATTAATTAGTATACTTATAAGTAGTATACCTTATGAGTATACTACTTGTCAATAGTGCCTTTTTGATGGTATATTAGCCAAAAAGCCGATACGATTTTGGAATTAATCAATCAACTCGTTCGCTCGTCGCCCCCCCCCCTCGCCGTTCGTCACTCACAAAAAAACAAATAATCAAAAAATTTATTTCGCATAATGTACGCGTGTATGCATTGTTTTAATGTTGTATGTACGCTGTTTTATGATGTTGTGTTTCTAATTTTCTTGCAATTTTATGCCACATTTCGGACAGAATTTCGGATTAACATTCTTTCTTAAGTATCCATTGCATGCTGGACAACGCCAATTTTTTAAAGAGAAAATTAAACCAAGGAAAATGCCACCAAAGGCAACTACATATAGTACAGTTCGTGATAATCCGAATAGTGCGAATTTTGGATTTTCAAGAAGAACAACTAAAAGAATGACAACTAATACCATTGGAGTAATAGTATAAAATTGCTTTTTTTTGATTACCTTGAATTTTTCAATAACGCTGTGTTGATCCATATGTGTATGATTAATGAATAAATTAGAAGCACAATTTCGCATAACGTTTCTCGATATCCGACGTTTCAATAAAGCGAAGCGAATTTAAATGTGGCTTTAGCCCTTGCGGATATCGAGTGTTAAGTGATGTAGCTACAAAAATTCTCATCAATATTTTGCGCTTACTGATTTTTAATTCTTACTTTTCGCCTAAGATTTTTTTTACCTCGTCGTCTTTTCTTTTTCTTTTCTGTTCTTGAAGTTCTGTCAGTTTTGGCCAAAATAATAGTTCATCAGCATCAATAAAAAATAGTGCTCCATCCTCAAGCTCCATTCCTTCTTTTTCAGTATTACTTTTGTACTTACACAAAACACCAAACTCCTTTGATGTGCCCATGACAACAACTTTTTTGCCTTCTTGAATAAATCCCTTATTTTCTGAACCATGGCCAGTTTTACCTCGCGCTAGGTCCACCCATGGCAGACTTGTTTCATAGCCAAAATTTGCAGCCCCACCAAGACTAGGAATAGTAAACTCACTTCCTTTTGTTAACTCTTTTTGTTCTCTACTTTTTTTAAATGAGTTAAAGTCAATAATGTTATCTTGGCCTTCAATTGGCTCTTTTGGGCCGCCTACAAATTTTTCTACCATATGTTTGATTTAGTTAAATTTTATTTATCACTTTGTATTATGTGCGATTAAAAAATTAATAATAAAGGAGAATTTTGTAGCTATTTCGCCGAATGCGCGGCGGTTATCCAACGTCGTCCCGTAGCAAACCCGCAGGTTTGCGTAGGGGTGATGTTGGATAACCGCTGTTATGCGATGTCCGGAGCGAAGCGACGGATTTCGCATAATGTATCGGCGTATGCGAAGTTGCCGATTTTTCTCCTTAATCGTATCAGATATAGAGAAAATCGGCAATTTGGTCGAGCATTTGGCGTCAGCCAAGCGCGAACCACATACGCCGTGTTATGCGTTGTAGCGAAAAGCAACGACTGCCTGCGAAGGCGGCCGTTATATTTCTGGTAATTTATTGTTGCGCGCGTGGTCTATTTTTGTTCTTGTTTAAGAAGTATGTTTGTAACTTGTTCATGCCAGTCTGGCCCCATCACGGCACTTTCCAGCTGTTCCCTTTCTCTGTTTGCCATACTGAAGCTGAACGAAACCGACTCTACACTCAACATGACATCTAAAGCAGAAAGTTCAGTATTTCCGAATTCACGCAGAACACTGATGCCTTCCTTCTGAACACGTTGATTTAGAGATGCGATTGCGTCTACTCCCCAGTCTGATTTTATGGCATCAGGCCATGTAGCGATTTTTTCTCGATTTTTTGGTTGATTAAATCCTGCTGAAGCCATAATGAGTGCTTTCTCTAACAGCGGTTTATACTGCCCATTTTTTTCAGCCATGTCAAGCAATTGATCAAGAGTATAGCGAGTGTTTTCTAAAGCTTCATGTCTCTCATTTTCAGATTTTCTCCTTGCCGTCTCTTCTGGAGAAGGCGGTTGATATCGTGGATAGTCTCCCATATTTTTGTTAGTTAAAAATTATTTATAATTATTTTTGTTACGTCGACCACGCAATAATAAATTACCAGAAATATCAAAAATTTTCAAGAAATTTTTGGCTTTTCGCTATTACGCATAACTACTGATAAACCAACCTGTTGTTTTTTTGGCTAAAAAATGATAAAATAATTTGGTAAATTTTAATTCATAAAGGGGGTATGAACCAAAATATTTATTTTCCAAGTCAGGATCCGATTTTGAAATTAAGGCAAGAAATGAAATTGCGGAATTTTAGCCAAAAAACAGTAAAAAGTTACATCTATTATATCTCTCATTGCCTAAAATGGTCAAGGAAAAGCCCGCGAGATATTAACACGGCGGATATTCGTCAATATTTGGAACATTTGGCGGATACCGGTGTGTCGGCTTCTACATTGAATTCTGCCTATAGCGCTTTGAAATTCTATTTTGGCGCTATTTTGCATCGTAATTTTTTCGTAAATATTCCGCGCGCTAAAAAAGACAAACAATTGCCAACGATTTTGTCAAAAGGTGAAGTAGTCAAAATGATAGAATTGACGAAAAATATTAAACATAATTGTGTATTGAAATTGCTGTATGGAACTGGGTTGCGAGTGGGTGAATTGGTGCGATTAAAGATGAAAGAGATAGATTTTGCGCGCGGGCTGATAAATGTTCGTAATGGTAAGGGAGCAAAAGACAGGTGTACGGTTTTGCCAAAAAGTTTGGTGGAAATTTTGGAAAATCAGGCGAGAATTAAAAAAACTGACGCTTTTTTATTTACCAATGGCCGTGGTGGGCGACTGACCGAGGCGACAATGCAAAAAGTCGTGGCTCAGGCGGCACAACGGGCGGGGATTAGTAAAAATGTTTCACCGCATACATTGCGCCATAGCTTTGCCACCCATCTACTTGAAAATGGGACGGATATAAGGTATATTCAAGAGTTGTTGGGGCATGCGAAGTTGGCGACAACGCAGATTTATACGCATGTGGCCAATAGTAATTTACAGGGGATTAAAAGTCCGTTGGACGTATGAATACAAAAATTGCTCAACAATTAAAAAATTTGCCTGATGCGCCTGGGGTGTATCTGTTTTTTAATTCCAAAAAGGAGCTGATATATGTCGGCAAGGCGTCGTCTTTGAAAAACCGCGTGAGAGGATATTTTAAGGAGCTGGATTCCCGCCTGCGCGGGAATGACAAGAGTGGATTGTCACGTCCGATAGAGGAAATGATTCACGAAGTGATGAACTTCAAAACGGAAGAAACCGATTCGGCTTTGGAGGCGGCGATTTTGGAAGGGAAGTATATTAAGGAAAATAGGCCGAAATATAATATTGATTGGCGGGATGATAAGAGTTGGAATTATATTGTTATTACAAAGGATAAGTTTCCACGAGTTTTGACTATTCGTCAACATGAGTTAAAAAATGGAGGAGGGATTCCTCCGCTCGCTACGCTCGGTCGGAATGACAAACGACTTCGCGGGAATGACAAATATAAGTATGTGTTTGGGCCGTATCCGGGGTTGAACACCAAAGAAGCCTTGCGTTTATTGCGTAAAATTTTTCTTTTTTCTACTTGTGAACCAAATGCCAAGCGTCCGTGTTTTTCTTATCAGATCGGTCAATGTTTGGGAGTGTGTACGGGAGAAATTTCACCCAAAGATTATTCGGCAAAAGTAATTCGACCACTTTGTTTATTTTTGGGTGGAAAGAAAAAAATATTAATGAAGAAAACAGAAAAAGAAATGAACATGGCCGCTAAATTGGAAAATTTTGAAGAGGCGAGCAGATTGAGAAACCAACTTCGTCATTTGCAAAAAATTCAAGACGTGGCTTTATTGAATGATAGTTTTTTGAGAGATATTACGAAAAGGAATTCCTTGGCCGGTCGGAATGACATGAGGATCGAGGGTTATGATATCTCCAATCTAGGTAGTAGCAATAAAGTGGGTAGTATGGTAGTATTTGATGAGGTTGGGCCGGTAAAAAATCAATATCGTAAATTCAAAATCAAGACAGTGGTGGGGCAGAGTGATGTGGATTGTTTGGCGGAAGTGTTGGAGCGTCGGATAAAACATGCCGAATGGATATTGCCAAATATTTTTTTAATTGACGGTGGTTTGCCTCAAGTAAATAAAACTAAATCGGTTTTGCGAAGGGCTGGGATAAATACACCGATAGTCGGCATTGCCAAAGGGGCAAAGCGTAAACGCAATGATTTTTTTGTAGTAACTGAATCTTTGGAGATAAAAAACTGGATAAAAGAAAATAAAGAGCTGTTGATCAGAGTCCGCGACGAAGCGCATCGATTTGCTATCAAGTTTAATCGAGTACAGAGAAAAATATGAAATTAACCCAAAAGATGGGTAAATAAGCGCTAAATAGGGGGGTAGGCTTGACATTTTTTCATTTTTTGTTTATTATATTGCTGTTTATGTTAGCCAAAAATAATCGAGGCGAATCTTGGTTGGAAGCATTAAAATTCATTGGTCATTGTCCGATTTGCAATCAGCGTTATGAAGAAAATCAGGCCAAGCTTTTTGCCAAACATGATTCAGCCAATTTGATTCATATTACTTGTGGCAAATGCGCCGGTAATTTTATTGCCATGATAGTGATGATGGGGCAAGGATTGAGTTCGGTTGGTATGGTGACAGATCTGACGTTTGAGGATGCTAAACAACTTTATAAAACAGCGCCACTGACAGTAGATGAAGTTATCAGTGGTTATCAATTTTTTCAAAAAAATTATTAATAATAAATTAAATTTGTAAGATATGACATATTTGTTGCAAGCGGTGACCCGCACTATCAAAGGAGCAGACTCTCGTGAACAGGGGAAATTACCGGCCGTGACTTACGGAGCGGGAAATGAAACTATTTCCTTGGATTTGAATTATGCTGATTTCCTCAAACTCTACAAACAAGCTGGTGATTCCAGTTTGATTGATTTGGAAATTGACGGAAAAAATGTTGGAAAAGTATTGGTGCACGAAGTACAATATAATCCGGTAAAAGATACTCCAACTCATGTGGATTTGCGTCGTATTGATATGAACAAAGTAATGCAAGCTCCAGTGGTGTTGCATTTCATTGGCGAAGCTCCAGCAGTAAAATCTATGGGTGGTACTTTGGTACAAAACATCTCTCAGGTTACTGTAGAATGTTTGCCAAAAGATTTGGTATCCGCTCTTGAAATTGATTTATCTATTTTGAAGTCTTTTGAAGAAGTGGTCAAAGTGAAAGATTTGGTTTTACCAGCCGGTTTGAAAATCGTGGCTCCTCAAGGCGATGTGTTGGTGACCAAAGTTGTCGCCTCAATGACTGAAGAAGAAATCAAAGCCATGGAAGAAGCTGGCAAAAATATGGATGTCAGTAAGATCGAATCTGCTGCCAAGAAGAAAGAAGAAGAGGCAGTGGAGGGTGAAGCTCCAGCCGCTGGCGCTGAAAAGAAGGTTGAAGAAAAGAAACCAGCTGAAAAGAAATAATACAAAATTACGAACACCCTTCTTTTTGGAGGGTGTTTTTTTTGCTTTTTTATGATTAATTTGTTAATATTTAGAGGTTAGTTTAAAAAAATATTTATGACCGATTTCTTAGATCCAAATTCAGCAGATGCGGCAAAATTTAGAGCGACAAAAGATGTTGAAACTAAAACGATAGCTAATGAATTGCCGTTTGATCAAGTAAAAGCAGAAGTGGCTGGCTATAAAGGTGATGGTTTTGAAGCAGTAGAAAAAGTTGAAGATGTTGGTTTGGTGGAATATTTACAACGCCTCAAGGCCGATCGCGGTCGTTATTTAGGTAATATTGTCCACCAAGGAGTGCGTGATCATTATGGAATGTCAGAGCACAGTGGGGGTTTGGGTCTCTATGAAAAAGAGTTAGAGAGAATAGTGGAAAGTGGTGCGCTGATCAGTACGGTTTTAAAAGATTTACAAAATGAGGAAAAATTAAAAATGGCAGTGGCTGAAATTCGTCAACATGCGTCCGAAGGATTATCTTTGGAAGCTTCGGTAGAAAAATATTTACATTCAGAATTTGAAGCTGGTCGTTATGATTATCAAGGAGTTGTGGATCAGGTCGCGATTCACGTCAGCAGTAATTATATTATCAACGCTCATTATGGAGCGGAGACCGGCAATGAAAGCTGTGTGGTTTTCCCCGAGCAGGTCGCTTTAAAAAACAGAATATTTTATGGTCGGGCGATTGTTTCTTCTGATGTTGAAACAAAATATAACGATGTTTATTTGTGGCCAAAACAGGAAAAAGAAAATCGTTTGGATATCAATGGTGCTTTATTGTTTTTATCGAGAGATAACCAAGTGGGTAAAGAAACAGGTTCTATTTATGAAGTTAAAGGCGGTCAAGCTGTTTTAGATTATGAAAAAATGGATAAATTATCAGTTGATACTAAGGCGATACAACTTAATAAAAATTTAAATTGGTTTTTATCTCGCTGTGATTATCTAAAAATTAAAGATCAAATATTATCTGAAATAGGCGAACAAGATAGAACTTTTTTAGCCGATTTATTAAAAAAATTATTAGAAACGGAGCGTGTTAGTGAAATTGGCATGGCATTTATGGCCATTTTGGATCCGGAACAATTCAAGAAAGAATTTTTGTCGGTTGAAGAAGATCGAATGCGTGGTTTTGGTGTTGATGTTGAGCGTCTAAGAAAAATTTTAGATAATGATAGTACACGTTTGGCTGTAAAAGATTTTTTTGAGAGGTATAGCGATTTATATACTAGTTTAGCTAATAGCGGTAAAGGTCTGTTTTATAAAACCGCAGAACAGCCAGTATTATCTAAAAATTATTATGATAATTTTATCCGTCAGCGATTGGACGGTGTGCAGATGACTACCGTTAAGAGTGATAAACAAGATATTGTGGAATATCGCGGGGTGAATAAAGAAGGACAGAAGGAAGTTTTGCGGGTAGTGTATTACAGAGCTCACGATCCAAATGAGGCAATTCAAGAATTTTATGATGATTTTGAGGTTGATTTTGATAAAACAATATTAGGGGAAGGTGGAAAAGGGAGTACCAGTTTTACAGAGGTGGACTTTCGTTATGATTACAATCGTTTAAAACAAAAGTTGGTTGAGATGGCTCAAACTTCAAAATAAATATGATAAATAAAATAGTTAATAATAAAAAGTTTTTTAATATTTTTTTAGTGGTATTTGTAGTGATTGTTTTATTGGCCGTGTCGTATTTTATTTGGCAAAGTTTTGATCATAAAATTTCTTGGAAAAAATTTGTCACACCTCCAGTTGTTTTTTATAGTTCGTTGGATGGTTTGCCGGTTAGTAGTACTCAAAAGGTCAGTTCGACCGTGGTTGGTATTATGATTGACAATCACCCATACGCTCGTCCACAAAGCGGGTTGTTGTCTGCCAAAATAGTTTATGAGGCGCTGGTGGAGGGTGGTATCACTCGGTATTTTGCTATTTTTGATAGCGAACAAAATGTAGAAAAAGTTGGTCCGGTACGTAGTGCTCGGTCATATTTTATTGATTGGTTGCAAGAATATGGTGGGTTATACATGCATTGCGGTGGGTCACCAGAGGCATTGGATAGATTGAGAAAAGAAAGTATTTTTGATCTCAACGAAATGTTTCGTGGTGCTTATTTTTGGCGTGATGACAATAAATTTGCTCCACACAACCTGTTTACTAATAGTGAAAATTGGAATAAGGCGCTGTTGGCATTTCCTGAAGATAAAAATATTTTTAATAACACGTGGCAGTTTGGCGAATTGTCATCCAGTAGTTTGGAAATGGTAAAAAATATTTCCATCGAATATTCATCGGATTATGCGGTGGGGTGGCAATATGATGAAAATCTGAAAAACTATGGTCGGTATATAAATGGTGCGGTAGAGCAGGAGAACCAAATAAATCTGACAGCTGACAGTGTTGTGATTCAATATGTGAAATCACGAGTCATTGATGATTATGGTCGGCGAGAAATCACCACCGATGGACAGGGCGATCTGCGGTTGTTGCGAGATGGTGTAATGGCGCGAGGTATTTGGAAAAAAGAAAATGGACGAACTAGGTTTTATGATAATGCCGGGCAAGAGTTGAACTTGAAGGCTGGCAAAATTTGGGTACAGGTGGTGCCGTTGGACACGGAAATAAAAATCACCGCTTAAACAAAATTGTCATCCCGACCGAGTTTCGCAACGAGCGGAGGGATCCCTCGGTTTCACTCGGGATGACAGCGCGGTATTAGGTGGATATTTTTAGTATTCGATCTAGACCGGCGAGGTCTTTTTTTATTTCTGTTGTACTTTGTGGTAAATAATGTTTGGCCAGTTGTTTTATTTGCTCACTTTGATTTGGGTCGATTTCCAAAAAAATCAAGAGTTTTTTGTTGGAAAACAGGCTGGAGATTTGTTTTAGGAGTTGGCGGTATAGGGCTAGTCCATTTTCTTTGGCCACCAATGCAATCCTCGGTTCTTTTTGGATTGAAGGCTCTGTTTTGATCTGTGCAACTGTCAGATAAGGGAGGTTGGCGGTGATTATTATTTGGTCAAATGATGAATGATCGAGATTAAGTATTTTTGTTAGTAAATTACTTTTTAAAAGTTCCAAATTTTTATTGTCATTCCCGTGAAAACGGGAATCCAGAATCTTTATAATATTTTTTTTAGCTATTTTTAATGCTTGATTGGAAATATCCAAAGCAATAGTCCGGCTAATATTTTTGCTGTTTTTTAAAATGGAAATTGGAATACAACCACTGCCGGTGCCGACATCAATCAGCAATATTTTTTTTGACGAATCTTTTATTTCATTTAATACATTTTCTACCATCAATTCGGTTTCCGGACGGGGGATCAAAACGTGTTTGTTTACCAAAAATTCTAAACCAAAAAATTCTTTTTGTCCGGTGATTGAGGCTACCGAATATCCTCGATTGAATAAAAATAAATAATAAATAAAACGCCAATATTGTGCCAAATCCAGTTGGTATTCCGGATGGGAGAGTACAAAAACCCGATCTTTGTGAATGGCTTGTGCCAACAATAATTCGGCTTCAATCGTCGAGTTTTTGAGAAGATTTTTTATGGTAAAATTAAACATTGGAAGATTCTTTGTAGTCTTCTTCGCGCAAGGCCAAAATTATCGGCTCCAACTCGCCGTCTAAAATAGTGTTGATGTTATTCCAGTTTTGGTGAATGCGATGATCGGTAATACGATCTTGAGGAAAATTGTAAGTACGGATTTTTTCACTACGGTCGCCACTGCCAATTTGTGATTTGCGTTTTTCAGACATTTCTTTCTCGTGTTTTTCTTTTTCTATTTCATAAAGACGTGAGCGCAAAACTTTCATCGCTTTATCTTTGTTGGCCATCTGCGAACGCTCATCTTGGCATTGTACGATCAATCCGGTGGGAACGTGGATGATACGCACGGCTGAATAGGTGGTGTTTACACTTTGACCACCATGACCACCGGCACAAAAAGTATCGATGCGTAAATCTTTTGGTTCGATTTTAAATTCCACTTCGTCAATTTCCGGCATGACAGCGACGGTGGTAGTGGAGGTATGGATGCGTCCGGCTTTTTCAGTATCCGGTACGCGTTGAACACGATGTACACCCATTTCGTATTTTAAATCTTTATATACATTTTTTCCTTTGATTGAAAAAATAATTTCTTTGTAACCGCCGATTTCAATTCGGTTGGCATCGATGACATCTACTTTCCAATTTTTTCTTTCGGCATAGCGTGAATACATGCGAAATAATTCCGCCGCAAATAATGCCGATTCATCACCACCAACGCCGGCACGGATTTCCACAATGACATCTTTTTTGTCCATTGGGTCACGGGGGCGGGTGAGTTCGGATAACTCATTTTCCAGAGCGGATATTTTGGTTTTTAATTCCTCGATTTCGGTTTGGGTAAGTTGTTTCATTTCTTCGTCAGTTTCGGTTTTCAACATTTCTTGTGATTGAATCAAACTATTTTCACATTTTTCCAATTCGAAAATCTGATCTTTGATTGTTTGTAACTCGTTGTATTCTTGTGACACTTCTTTTAATTTTTTGGAATCATTAAGAACGGCCTGATCTTGCAAATCCGCTTCCAGTTTTAAGTATTTATTTTTTATATCAATGTATTTTTGAATCATATCTTATCTATAGTATATTAAAAAAACAGACCAAAAGCAAAAAGCTCAAAATGGTCTGTTTTAGAATAGCTAAGCCTTGGCTGCTTTTTTGGCAACTTTCTTTGCGGCAGAAACAGCTTTCTTTGCTTTCTTGCCTTTGCGAACGGCGGCAGCAGCAGAAACGCGAGATGCTTTTTCTTGGAATTTCTCTACACGGCGAGCAGTGTCAACAAACTTTTGTTTGCCGGTATAAAAAGGATGACATTGGTTGCACAATTCTACGCGGATTTCTTTCATAGTAGAACCGGTGGTAAAAGTTTTGCCACAAGCGCAGGTTACTACGCAGTCTTCGTTGTATTCTGGGTGAATTTTCTTTTTCATATACACTATTTTGGATGTTTTTAGTTAATGGCTAAAATTATAGCAGATTATGATAAAAAGTCAATACCTTGACATTTTTGGCAAGATTAGATATAATCCGAACATCTTTTTAATCACTCATTCGCTCATTTTTTTTCCTCCCCCGACCACTCGGTGGGTGAGAGCGAAGAGGTAATAATATCCCGATTAATCGGGATGAAAAGGAAATATGACACAAATCCCATCAATGATGGACATGCTCAAGTCAGGTATGCACTTTGGGCATCAGAAATCTCGTTGGCACCCGAAAATGAAGCCATATATTTTTGGCGTTCGTAATGGTGTGCACATTTTGGACCTAGATCGTACCGTAGAACAGTTGCAGAAAGCCTTGGAATATGTCAAAGGTTTGGCGGCAACTGGTAAAGTAGTTTTGTTTGTTGGAACCAAACGTCAAGCTCAACCTTTGGTAAAGGTGGCCGCTGAAAGTTGTGGTATGCCATTTTTGACCGAACGTTGGATCGGTGGTTTGCTTACAAACTTTGACGAAACCAAACGTCGTATCAAGAAATATAAAGATTTAAAACAACAGATTGCCAGTGGTGAAATTGAAAAATATACCAAAAAAGAACAATTGAATATTGTAAAATCCGTAGCCAAGATGGATAGATATTTGTTTGGTTTAAATAATTTTGAAAAAATGCCAGACGCCATGTTTGTAATAGATATGCGCGTTTGTAAAACTGCCGTGAACGAAGCTTTGCGCACCAACGTTCCAATTATTGGCGTGTGTGATTCCAATGTCAATCCGGATCAAGCTGAATTTGTTATTCCAGCCAATGATGATGCTGTGAATTCAATCAAAACTATTTCCAATCTTATCGCCGAAGCTATCAATGAAGGCAAGGCTGATTGGGAAAAGAACAAAGCAGTAATGGAAAAAGAAAATAAAAAAGTGGAAGTAAAACACGTTGCTTTTGAAGAAAAGAATTCGGCCGGAAAATCTTCCTTGGTAAAGGCCACCGCCGCTAAGACTGTTAAAAAAGAACGTCGCGCGATGACCAAAGAATCTAGTATCTAAATTATTTGTCATTCCCCTGAAAAGGGGAATCTAAATTATAATTATATGGCAATAACAGCAGGGGATATCGCCAAATTACGTGCTTCCACTGGGGCGGGGATGATGGATTGTAAAAACGCACTCACTGAAGCGCAAGGTGATATGGAAAAAGCTACTGACCTTTTACGCAAAAAAGGTATTTTAAAGGCGGCCAAACGCGCCGACAAAGTTGCTAGTGAAGGCGTGGTCGTTGCTTATTTGAGCGCCGATAGTAAGATCGGAGCTTTGGTGGAAGTAAATTGTGAAACAGATTTTGTATCCGGTAGTGAAGGTTTTGTGCAATTTGCCAACAGTATAGTTGAAGCGGTAGCCAAAGAAAATCCGGCTGATGAAACCGCGTTGCAATCAGTAAAATTATCTTCCGGTGAAACTGTAGAAGCAGTCATCAATGAACTGGGATTGAAATTGGGAGAAAAAATTTCTATTCGTCGTTTTGTTCGTTATCAAACCGATGGTTTGGTGGCAACTTATTTGCATGGTAAAAAAATCGGTATTATATTGGAATTGATCGGTGGTAATGCCACCGTTGGTACTGATGTAGCTATGCATATTGCCGCGACCAACCCAAGATGTGTTGATCGAACTTCTATTGACCCTGCTTTGGTGGCCAAAGAAAGAGAAATATATATTGACCAATTAAAACAACAAGGCAAACCGGAAAACATGATTGAAAATATCCTTAAAGGTAAATTGGATAAATATTATGCCGAGGTTTGTTTGGTAGAACAACCATTTATCAAAAACGAAGAAATAAAAGTAGAAAAATTGTTGGCTGATAATGGTGCCAAATTGGTGCGTTTCACTCGTTTTGAACTAGGTGAAGGCATCGAAAAGGTAGTCAAGAATTTTGCTGATGAAGTAGCCGAGCAAATGGGCGCATAAAAATGAAATATATAGATCAAAAAATACCGACAATTATTGTCGGTATTTTTTTTAGTTATTGCGTTATTCATATATTTAATGTAGAATTAAGCGGTTAAATAATCATTTTTTATGAACAAACTTACTGTTTTAAACAAGCGAATCGGTCCTGTGCGTGGGCGACATCCGTGGGTATTTTCCGGAGCGTTGGTAAAAATTCCTGATGGGATCAAAAGTGGTACGGCTATCAAGCTTTATGATGAAGCGGATAATTTTTTGGCACAGGGGTATTTCAATTCCTATTCGCAAATTGCGGTGCGGTTGTGGGGATGGGAGGAAAACGAAGAAGTCGATGAAGAATTTTTTGTAAAAAGAATTGAAGATGCTTTGTTGGTGCGTGAAAATTTTGTGGAAAATAAAACCACGAATTCTTTTCGCGTGGTTGGTAGTGAAAATGATTTACTTCCCGGTTTGGTGGTAGATAAATACAGTGATTATTTGGTAGTCCAGTTTCACAATCAAGGTATTGCCGCTTGGAAAAAAGAAATTGTGTCGGCATTAAATAAAGTTTTGAAACCAAAAGGAATTTACGAGCGCAGTGATGTTGGTAATCGCGAAAAAGAAGGTGGAGTGAGTGTCGGTATTTTATCTGGCAAAGTCCCAGAACAAGTAGAAATATTAGAAAACGGCTATAAATTTTTGGTAGATATCGCCAAAGGACAAAAAACTGGTTTCTTTTTGGATCAACGAGACAAACGCAACGCTCTGCAAAAATATTGCAAAGGTAAAAAAGTTTTAAATTGTTTTTCTTACACCGGCGGGTTTAGTGTGTACGCGCTCGGAGCTGGAGCGAAAAAAGTGGTGAGTGTGGATTCTTCGCAGGGTGCATTGGATATGGCAGAAAAAAATGTGAAGTTAAACAAAATGGACGCGAAGAAATGTGAATTTGTTTGTGAAGATGTAAAACAGTATTTACAATCCGAATCATTGGATTTTGATGTCATTATTTTAGATCCGCCGGCATTTGTGAAAGATCGCCATAGAGTTCACGAAGGTTTGCAGGGTTACCGCAAGATAAATGAATCGGCGATGCGACTTTTGCCAAAAAATGGCATTTTGGTGTCGGCTTCTTGTTCGCAACATGTGTCCATGGTGGATTTCCGTCACATGCTTTCCGAGGCCGCTGGCCGAGCTGGGCGTACAGTGCAGATACTTGAGATCTATACCCATGGCATTGACCACCCGGAATTGGTGGCGTTTACCGAAGGTGAATATCTCAAGTGTGTGTTTGCAATCGTTCGGTAAAAAGTATATAATGAATGTATAGATTTATGAATAAAAAAATACTAGGCCGTTCATTATTGCACGCCTTTTTGGCAGTTGTGTATGTTTTTTTGATAGGCATGCTGATGAGGAATGGTGAAAAAATATTTGGCAATGATTCAAAGCTTTTGGGCACGATGTCTTTTTTGCTTTTGTTTGTTATCTCCGCCACGGTGATGGGGTTTTTGGTTTTGGGCAAGCCGATTTTAATGTATTTGGAAAATAAAAAGAAAGAAGCGTTGTGGATGTTTTTTGGTACGCTGGGGTGGTTGGTGGTATTTTTGATATTAGTGGTGGTGGGAAATATTATTTTTTAATTTTATGAAAGAGAGAGATATTACATGCACAACCAGAATTTGCTGTTGCCGACAAAGAAAAGGTAGACGAAGCGTATAGAAATTTAAAGAGATTGTTTGATGGTGTTAAATTGGAAATAACAATGAGAGATGCTGCGTGTTTGCGAGAAAAAATTAAGGATGTTATTTTGGCTAATAAAGCAACAAAAGAACAACAAGGTGAAGAGTACCAAGAAGTTTTGGGGGAATCTGTAGCTCGTTGGTTATGGGAAATTTATGGGTTAGACAGAGATCATCTATCAATGTTTGATGTAATGATTCCTCATCGCGAACGTGATTGGAAGGCGTTGAATGATTATTTAAAAATGTTACGTAGTGAACAAGAGAAAATTTAAAAATTATTTTTTAAAATAATTTAAAATTATACGAATATGAACATAGCTATCAACGGCTTCGGCCGTATCGGCCGTCACGCGTTTAAAGCCGCGTTTGAAAAAAAGAATATTAATATTGTCGGTATCAATGATTTGACCGATACCAAGACCCTAGCGCATCTTTTGAAATATGACACCGCTTATCGCGCGTATCATTTGGATGTTGGTTTTGATGAGAAAAATTTAATTGTTAAAGGCAAAAAAATTCCGGTGTTCGCGGAAAAAGACCCAAGCGCTTTGCCGTGGGGGAAATTAAAAGTGGATGTGGTGTTGGAATGTACCGGCCGTTTCACAGATAAAGCCGGCGCCGAATTACATGTAAAAGCAGGTGCGAAAAAAGTAATTATTTCCGCTCCAGCCAAAGGCACGGATATTCCAACTTATGTGCGCGCGGTGAATTGTGGAAAAGTTGGTAAAGAAAAATCTTTGGTGATAAACAATGCTTCTTGTACTACCAATTGTATCGCGCCAGTGATGGCCGTGCTCGAAGAAAAATTTGGTATTGCCAAAGCGATGTTAAATACCATCCATGCCTATACCGCCGACCAAAATATTCAAGATGGACCGCACAAAGATTTGCGTCGTGGTAGAGCGGCTGCGGAAAATATTACTCCGACTTCCACTGGCGCTGCCAAAGCGGTGGGCGAGGTGATGCCAAGTGTGATTGGTAAATTTGATGGCCTCGCGATTCGTGTACCGGTGGTTACAGTTTCGCTTTCAGATATTACCGTGGTTCTAAAAAAGAAAGTGACCAAAGAAGAAGTAAATAAAGCGTTTGTGTCTGCCAGCCAGACTGCGCGTTTTGCCGGAGTTTTGGCAGTAACCGATGAGCCATTGGTTTCTACAGATTTTATCGGCAACACCAATTCCGCCACAGTAGATTTATCCTTGACCAATGTGGTGGATGGAGATTTGGTAAAAGTTATCGCTTGGTATGATAATGAATACGGCTATGCCCATCGTTTGGTGGAGATGGCGGAGTTGTTTGCTTAAAATATGTCAGATAAACCAAAATTTAATCCAGAAGCGGAAAAACAAGAGAGAGAATAACGGGAAAAAAGAAGTAAAACCAGAGTGGAAGGCGGATTATGATTTTGCTCTAAAGAGAATAAGAAGTTTGACGGGTTTGACTTTGACTAATTTAGAAAAACGCGAATTACAAGAAAAAGTGAAGGTCGCTATGGAAGTACAAAAAAATACACAAAATAAGCGGAACCAATTTTCAATTGGAAACGAAGCGGCCGTATGGTTTATAAAGGAAAATTATGGAGTTGACTGTACAGATCAGGAGACAATTAGTATGTTATCGGATATTGATTATGAATATGGGGAAAAGGGTGGCAAAGAAATATTAAAAGATGTATGGTTCAAAAGAAAACAAGAAGAAAAACATAAACCGTAAAATATGTCAGAAATTAAAATTTTTACAGATAAAATACCTTTTTCTGAAATTAAGCGTTTGGCGGATTTGCGTTTTGGAGATATGGTAAAAGGTGTTGTTGATATTGAAAATGGCAAAATTGCGCTTGGAGGAGAATTACATGCTGATGAAGAAGCCGAATTATTAAACGAAGGTTCTGAACAGGAAAATTTGTGGGGAATAAATATTTATCCTGATATAAAATTTCCGGATAATATAGAATTTGATTCCATGATTAATATCCGCCCCAGACAAAATAATCGTTCACGCGCAATAGAAAGTGAAGAAGTTAAAAATAAAATTTTGGAAATTTTGAAAGACAGAATTGTATATGAATAATGCAATACATACGGATTTGGCCGCTGGTAAATGGTTTGCGATGAGTTTTGCAGAACAAATGGGAAATGTGGGTAGTGAAGTGGGACGAGCTGGTAACTGGCAGAAAAAAGGCCAGACAGAAATGAGTGGGAAAGCATTGGATAGAGCGTTTGACTTATTGGATTTGACCATTGCGGATAATCGTTGGAATACAGCACGCAAAGAATTGTGTCGCGCGCGTGAGGTTCTGGCGGATACTTTTTTGGGAGATAAAATATATGGCGATACTCCGGAAAAATTAGAAAAATATTTTTTTCAATTTGCCTTAGTGGCGAGAAATAATAAATAAAATATGCGTACACTAAACATAGAAACAGCGGAAAAGGTGGGACAAGAGGTGACTTTAAAAGGGTGGGTGAATGCTCGGCGTAATATGGGCAAGATTGTGTTTTTGGACATGCGCGATCGCAGTGGAATTTTGCAAGTGGTGGGTGTGCCAAGCGAGTTGGATGAAAAATCTTTGGAATTTTTAAAAGAAGTGCGACCGGAATGGGTGGTGGAAATTCGCGGTGTGGTAAACGCGCGCGGAGCAAAACAACAAAATCCAAATATGCCAACCGGTATGGTAGAAGTGTTGGCAAAAGAAATAACTGTGTTGGCCAAGGCCGAACCGTTGCCACTGGATTTGGAAGATGAAAAAATCGGGTTGGATGTGCATTTGGATTATTTGCCTTTAACTTTGCGTTCCGAAAAATATCGCGCTCTATTTAAAATCCAAGCGGAAATGGTCAAATCTTTTCGTAGTTATTTGGACGGTCAAGGATTTACCGAGATCCAAGCTCCAAAAATCGTGGCCGCTTCGGCCGAAGGTGGGGCCGATGTGTTTGATGTAAAATATTTAAAAAACAAAGCGACACTGGCTCAAAGTCCACAGTTTTACAAACAGATTATGGTCGGTATTTTTGAAAGAGTTTACGCTGTTGGTAATTGTTTTCGCGCTGAACAGCACGCCACTACCCGCCATCTGAATGAGTTTACCGGTTTGGATTTGGAAATGGGCATGATCAAAGATCACCATGATGTAATGGATTTGGAAATGGAAATGTTGAGATATATTTTGGATCATTTGGACAAAACAGTTTCAGCGGAATTAAAATTATGGAATTATGTCCGTCCGGAAATTCCAGCCAAAGTTCCTTTTTTCAAATTGCGTGAGGTGCAACAATTGATCAAAGAAAAAACCGGTGTTGACCACACCACCGAACCGGACTTGGAACCAAGCGAAGAAAAATGGATTGGTGAATATGCCAAAAAAGAATTGAATTCAGATTTTGTTTTTGTTACCCATTACCCGACTTCCAAGCGTCCGATGTATACATATCCCGACGAAGAGAATCCGGAATTTACCAAAAGTTTTGATCTGCTATTTAGAGGAATTGAAATTACTTCCGGCGGTCAGCGTTTTAATGATTATGATGCGTTGGTAAAAAGTATGGAAAACAAAGGATTGAATCCGGATGATTTTAAATTTTATTTGGAAGCATTTAAATACGGCATGCCTCCGGAGGGTGGGCTCGGACTTGGTTTGGAACGCTTGCTCGCCAGATTGCTGGAGATAGAAAATGTTAGATACACAACACTATTTCCACGTGATTTGAACCGTATTGATTTACAAATTTCTCCACCGGAGTACAAACAATAAAAAATGACACCAGATATTAAATTGGAAAAGTTTCAGGGTCCGCTTGATTTACTTCTGCAATTAATCGAGTTGGAAAAACTGAATATTACCGAAGTTTCGTTATCGCAAATTACTGAACAATTTTTGAAGTTTTTGGACAAAATGTCCGCCAAAGGCGGATCCGCTTATGGCGGAGAGGACAATAATGCGGAGGAGTTGGCGGATTTTTTGGTGATTGCGACTAAACTGGTATATTTGAAATCTCGCACTTTGTTGCCATATTTATATCCGGAAGAAGATGAGGGGCCAAGTTTGGCTGACCAGCTCAAGATGTATCAACAATATATTTTGGCCAGTAAAAAAATTAATATTTTGTGGAGTCAAAATCGGATTGCCTATGGTCGGGTAGAACCACCGGTTAAAAATACTGAATTCGTTTTGCCACTCAATGCTCACAGCGAAGATTTGTTGAAATCAATGCAAAAGTTGGTATCGCGACTTCGATCTATAAACCCCTTGCCAAAAATTACGATTGATCGAGCGGTTTCGATAAAACAAAAAGTAGAATCAATTTGGAATGCTTTGAAACAGCATAAAAAAATAAATTTTAGAGATTTATTGGCTAGCGCGGAAAATAAAACTGAAATCATTGTTAGTTTTTTGGCTCTGCTTGAATTGATGCGTGATCAAAAAGCGTTTATCAACCAAGACAGCGCGTTTGGTAATATGGAGGTAAATTTAATTTAGTATATATGAATATAAATTCACAATTAGAAACAATTTTATTCGTGGCAAGCAAACCGTTGTCCTTAAAAAAAATTGTAAAAGTTTTACAAGCCGAAGAACCAATTGTGAAAGAAGCTTTAGCCAGTCTTTGTTTGAAATATAATAATCAAGAATCAGGAATCACGATTATTCAAAATAATGATGAATGGCAAATGGCGGCCAATCCCGACAATCATGAATCCGCTGAAAATTTTTTGAAAGCGGAAGTGAGCGGTGAATTAACCAGACCGCAATTGGAGACTCTCACGGTAGTATCATATTGTGGACCGATTACCAAGCCGGAGTTGGAACAGATTCGCGGGGTCAATTGTGCTTTGATTTTGCGCAATTTGATGATGCGTGGGTTGGTAAAAGAAGCCGATGACCCATCCGGTTTGTTGCCAAAATATGAAGTGACCATGGAATATCTGCGTCATTTGGGAGTGAATAATTTGAACGAATTGCCTGATTATGATAATCTTCATAATCACGAACACATCAGTAGTACTTTGGCGCAAGCCAGTGAGATTGCATCCTAAAGATTTTATTTATGTCTAAAAAACTTTTTGATTTTATTTCCTCTTTTGGCATGATGCTTGTCGGGGTTATTTTGCTTTTTGTTGGTTCAGTTTCTTATCCGCAAGTTTCTCAGAAAGTTTCTTTTTTGCCAAAGTCAAACCCACGAATCATGATGGTTGGTGGTGATGAGCAACCGACAGTCTTGCCGATTAGTCACCCAAATGTACCGTTAAAAAAAGATCAAGCGGTTTGTGATATTAAATTAACTGCCGCCGCTTCTATTTTGATGGATGATAAAACGGATACTGTTTTGTTTGAACAAAATGCGGATGTTGTTCGACCGCTCGCCAGCATTTCCAAATTGATGTCCGCTTTGGTTTTGCTTGATTTGAATCCTGATTGGAACAAAGTCGTAGAAATTACATCGGATATTTATGATAACAATAGCCATTTTGTAAATGTTGGTGAAAAATTTGTCATGAGTGATTTGTGGGATATAGCTTTGGTGGGTTCTTCCAACAGCGCTATCAATGCTTTGGTGAATGGTAGTGGAATAAAAACAGAAGATTTTGTTATGAAAATGAACGAAAAAGCACAAGATTTACGTTTGCGAAGTTTGCATTTTGTTGAGCCGACCGGTATTGATGAACGCAATGTTGGGAGTGCGCGAGACATCGCTCGATTGTTAAAATATGCTTTGGCTAGTGATAAAATTTTTAATACTTTACAAACACCGGAATATTACGCCAAGCCACTCGGTCAAAAACCACGTCGCATTTGGACTACTGATTGGTTGTTGTCGAAATGGGTGCCAAATAATTTTGGCGATTTGACGATTGCCGGCAAGACCGGATACATCGATGATTCAAAATATAATTTTGCTGTGCGCATAGAAAATGGCGGTAAACGGGCTATTCGTACGGTAGTGTTGGGTGCCGACACGATGGAGGCGAGATTTAGTGAAGCGCGGGATTTGGCGATGTGGGCTTTCACTCATTATTCTTGGCCTGGGGATAGTGGTTATGAAAAATTAGTTCAGTAAATAAAAAAAATAATCCCAACTACCTTTGGGATTTTTTTATTTTTGTGGTATAATATATTTATGAAATTAAAAAGTATCAAAGAGGCAAAACATTTGCTTGGTCAGCGTATTTTGGTACGTGTAGATTTTAATGTTCCGGTAAAAAATGGAAAAGTGGCGGACAATTGGAAAATTCAAGCCAGTTTACCGACAATAAAATTTTTACTACACAATGGCGCGCGAGTAATTTTGGTCAGTCATTTGGGGCGTCCTACCAAAAAAGAAAAAAGATTTTCGCTTTTACCGGTAGCCAAAGAACTCGAAAAATTAATTGGCATTAAAGTATTTTTTGGCAGTTTGGAAAATCGTGATGATTGGGAAGGAGAAAAATTGGTGTTGTTGGAAAATATTCGATTTTATAAAGGTGAAGACACCAACGACTTGAAATTTGTGAAACAACTTTCGCAATTAGCTGATGTTTTTGTTTTGGATGGTTTTGCGGTGGCGCATCGTGATTGTGCTTCAGTTAGCGGGGTAACAAAATATTTGCCTGCTTATGCCGGCTTGTTGCTGGTTTCAGAAGTGGAAGGTTTGTCCAAGACAATTTCCAGTCCAAAACAGCCGATGGTTGTGATGTTAGGTGGTTTAAAAATCGAAACCAAATTATTGGTTTTGAAAAATTTACTACCAAAGGCCGGTAAAATTTTATTGGCCGGGGAGATATTCAATACTTATTTGTGGGCAAAAGGGCATGATGTAGGTATTTCAGTAGTTGATAAAAAATTAAAAAGCATTGTTTTGAGTTGTTTGAAAAATAAAAAAATAATATTGCCGATTGATGTGGTGGTTGGTACAGAAAAAGGCAAAAACGCCCGCATGGTTGCATTGGACAAAAAATTAGTATTAAAAAAAGACGAAGGTATTTTTGATATCGGACCAAAAACCGTTTTATTATTTTCAAAGCATTTAAAAACTGCCAAAACTTTGATTTGGAATGGGGCGATGGGTAAATTCGAACAACCTCCATACCATCACAGCACCTACGCGTTAGCGCGTTTATTTGCCAGTCGATCCAAGGGTAAGGCCTTTGGTGTTTGTGGGGGAGGTGAGACTTTGGAGATATTGCGCCATCTCGATTTGTTAAATGATATAGATTTGGTTTCTACCGGCGGTGGAGCAATGTTGGAATTTTTAAGTGGCAAAAAATTACCGGGTTTAAAAAATTTATTAAAATAATTTAAATATATGCCTGTCTCAACAAAAACGCCAACTCCCGTTTCTGCACAAAAAAAAGAGTGCTGTAGTGGACATAGTTGCTTTGGTAAAAAACTTATCAAAACATTAGTAGGTATTTTATTGGTGTATGTTATCGTGTTCATGGGAACTGCGATTCGCAATAATGGTAAAAAATATTTTTATATCGGCAAAGCCGATCAGATGGAACGCACTATCGTGGTTTCCGGATATGGCAAAGTAAACGGAAACAACGATATTGCTGTGACTACCATTGGATATTCCAATACGGACAAAGATGTAGCCAAAGCTCAATTGGATAATAAAAAGGTAATGGATCAGATCATGACAGACTTGAAAGCCTTGAGTGTCGCGGAAAAAGATTTACAAAGTAATTACACGATTTATCCCGACTACAACTACACCCAACAAAAAGGTCAGGAATTAATCGGATACAAAGTTACCAATCAGCTCACTATCAAAATTCGAGATCTGAGTAAAATCCCTCAAATTTTGGGACTGGCCGGAAAATACGGAGCGACTGAGGTCAGTGGTTTGAATTTTACCATTGATGATCCGGAAAATTTAAAAATGGACGCTCGCGCCAAAGCGTTGGCCGATGCCAAATTGAAAGCTCAATACTTATCGGAAAAATTGGGTGTACGTTTGGGTTCAGTAGTTTCTTTCAATGAATACGAGGGCACAAATGATGTATATCCGATGAAATCCGCGATTTTTAGCACAGCCGAAGGTGGTGGCGGTCCGGAATCAGTGTCCAGTGGTAGCAAAGACGTGGTAATGAACGTTAGCGTTACTTACGAAATCATGCCCTAAATACGGATTAAAAAAAGAGGTGTAAAAAACCTCTTTTTTAATTTACCTCAGTATGCTATAATTGATAATAAATATTTATTCAATTATATGAAGATAAAGCAAATTCTCGGGAGGGAAATTCTTGACTCACGTGGCAATCCAACCGTAGAAGCTAAAGTTGTTTTAGAAAATGGTATTATTGGCGTTGCCAAAGTTCCGTCCGGAGCGTCTACCGGTTCGCATGAGGCGCTGGAATTGCGCGATGGTGGAAAACGCTATGGTGGCAAAGGGGTGCTCAAGGCGGTAAAAAACGTCAACACGACTATTGCCAAAAATTTGACCGGCTTGGAAGTGGAAGATCTAAAAGGTTTGGATAAAAAAATGTTGGATTTGGATGGGACAAAAAATAAAACCAATTTGGGAGCCAATGCGATTTTGGCGGTATCGATGGCGGCGGCACGAGCTGGGGCAGATTCAAAAAAATTACCTCTATACAAATACTTGCGCCAAGTTTATGAGATCAAAGAAAAAGAATATCGCTTACCAGTGCCGATGATGAATATTTTAAATGGCGGTCGTCATGCTGACAACGGTTTGTCTATTCAGGAGTTTATGATTATTCCACGCCACAAATTGATGAGCGAACGAGTGCGTATGGGGTCACAGATTTTTCACGCATTGGCGAATATTTTAAGTCAAAAAGGATATGTGACTTCAGTAGGTGATGAAGGTGGTTTTGCTCCGGAGTTATTAAACAACGAACGCGCGTTGCAGGTTATTATTGAGGCGATTAAATATACCGGTTGGATTCCGGGCAAGCATGTATTTTTGGGTTTGGACATTGCCGCCTCAGAATTTTTTCATGGTAAAAAATATTATTTTGTTAATAAAAAACAAGGTTGGAGCGCGGACAAAATGATGGACGTTTACAAACAGTGGGTTAAAAAATATCCTATTATTTCCATTGAAGATGGATTGTCCGAAGATGATTGGGAAAATTGGCAGAAGTTGACCAAAGAAATTGGCGGTAAAACTACGTTGGTTGGTGATGACCTGTTTGTGACCAACACCGAGCGTTTGCAAATGGGAATAAACCAAAAAGTGGGCAACGCCATTTTGATAAAATTAAATCAAATTGGAACAGTGAGTGAAACAATGTCCGCTATCAAACTCGCTCAACAAAATAACTACAAAGTGGCTGTGTCGCATCGCAGTGGTGAAACCAGTGATACTTTTATCGCCGATTTGGCGGTGGCGGTCAATTCGGAATTTATCAAGACCGGATCACTTTCTCGTTCAGAGCGGGTTGAAAAATACAATCGTCTAATGGAAATTGAAATAGAATTAGCCGGTTAATATGACTGAACACAAAACTACATTATTGGTTATTTTAGATGGTTGGGGCATAGAACAAAAAGAAAATACTCTCAATCCAATTGTGCCTGAACACGCCCCAAATTATTTTGATTTTCTAAAAAAATATCCCAATACTCAACTACAAGCCAGTGGTGAAGCGGTCGGCTTGTTTAAAGGACAAGAAGGAAACAGTGAAGCCGGACATATCAATTTGGGGGCTGGTAGAGTAGTAAAGCAAGATGCTTTGTATATTAGCGACGCGATTGCCAATGGAACATTTTTTAAAAACAACGCTTTTCATCAGGCGTTGCATCATGTCAAAAAATACAATACCGCCGTTCATTTGATGGGATTATTGTCCAACCACAATAGTGCTCATTCCTGTCCGGAACACTTGTATGCTTTGATAGATTTGTTGCATCGAGAAAAAATTAAAAAAGTTTATTTACATTTATTTACCGATGGGCGTGACTCCGCTCAACATGATGCGGTGCGTCACTTGGAAAATCTGAGGGAACATCTCAAAGGCAATGAAAAAATAGCCACTGTGATAGGGCGTTTGTTTGCTATGGACAGGAATAAAAATTGGAAAAGAGTGAAGTATGCTTATGAAGCGCTGATACTTGGCAAAGGTATGACCGCCAACGGGGCAGAAGATGCGCTTCTAAAAGCCTACAATCGTGGAGAAACAGATGAGTTTGTGGACCCAACTATAATATTGGAAAAGAAAAAACCGGTGGCTACTATCAAAAATAATGATGCGGTAATATTTTTCAATTTGCGCAGTGATCGAGCCCGTGAGTTGACCAAAGCATTGGTTCAACCGGATTTTGAAAAAGTAAACCCGGGCGCTTTCAAACGATCACACATGCCAAAAAATATTCGGTTTGTCGCGTTGACAGATTTTGGCCCGGATCTTCCCGGTGTTTTGACCGCATATCCAAGTTGTGATGTAAAAAATAGTTTGGTGCAAGTTTTGTGTCCTAAAAAACAATTGTACGTCGCGGAATCAGAAAAATTTGCCCATGTCACTTATTTTTTTAATGGTGGTTATGCGCAACATTTTTGTGATGAAGATTGGGTAAGAACACCAACTCCAACCGCTGAAAATTATGAAAATAAACCGGAAATGAATGCCAAAGGAGTGGGAGATAAAGTGGTAGAGGCTATTAAATCCGGCAAATACGATTTTATTGTTTGTAATTTTGCCAATGCCGACATGGTGGGGCATACTGGCAATTTCAAAGCCGGTCAAGAAGCAATAAAAGTAGTAGACGAACAACTCGGTAGAATAGCCCAAGCTTTGACATCGGCCAAGGGCCAGGGTATAATCACAGCCGATCATGGCAATATCGAAGAAATGATGAATATACGAACCGGTGGAGTGGATACGGAGCATTCTTTGAATCCGGTGCCGTGTATTATAATCGGATCAGGAGCCAAACAAATTCACAAATCCGGCAAGCTGGCCGACGTGGCTCCAACATTATTAAAAATGATGGGAGTGGAAAAACCAAAAGAGATGACCGGTAAATCATTAATATAATATGGCTTATAAATTAGTAACGTTAGCAATTTTTGATGGTTTGGGTGTGGCACCTGATTCGGATGGCAACGCGGTCACTCGCGCTAAAATGCCAAATTTCAAAAATTATATAAAAAATTATCCGGTCATGACGGTGTTTGCTTCCGGAAATGAAGTTGGTTTGTCATTTGGTGAAATGGGTAATTCGGAAGTAGGCCATCTCAACATTGGTGCTGGTCGTGTATATTATCAGTCTTGTCCGCGTATTAATAACGAAATTGGTAACGGTGAATTTTTTAAGAACACGGCTTTTTTGGGCGCGTTGGAACATATCAAAAAAAATAAATCCAATTTGCATTTGATCGGACTGCTGGGTATTGGCAATGTTCATGCCAGCGATAGTCATCTGTATGCCTTGTTGGATTTTTGCGCTCAAAACAAATTAGAAAAAAATGTATTTGTGCATGGGGTGTTGGATGGACGTGATGCCTTGTACAACTCCGGTAAAAATTTCGTGACTGATTTGTTGGCAAAAATGAAAGTGACGAAAGTTGGACAGATTGCTTCTTTGTCCGGACGTTTTTATGCTTTGGATCGAGACAACCGCTGGGATCGTTGTGAAAAAGCTTATCAGGCAATGGCGCTGGGAAAAGCAGATAGAAACAGTGATGATCCGTTGAAAATTATAGATGAATCTTATGAACAAAAAAATTACGATGAAGAATTTGTACCGACAGTGATCACCAAGGGTGGAAAACCGGTAGCCACTATCAAAGAAAATGACGCGGTAATTTTTTTCAATTTTCGTCCGGATCGAGCGCGTGAGTTGACCAAAGCTTTTGTTTTGCCCGGGTTTAATAAATTCGAAAGAGAATATATAAAAAATTTATTTTTTGTAACCATGACGGAATTTGAAAAAGATTTGCCAGCCGTAGTGGCTTATCCGCCGATTGTGGTGCACAATTCGTTGGCTGAAACGGTGAGCAAAGCCGGTAAAAAACAATTTCATGTGGCCGAAACAGAAAAATACGCGCATATCACTTTCTTTTTAAACGGGACGGTTGAGGAACCATTTGCGGGAGAAGATAGAATGATTGTTCCTTCACCAAAGGTGTCTTCTTATTCTGAAGCGCCGGAAATGTCGGCAGCTTTGGTATCCAAAGAAGCAGTGAAAGCAATCGATAGTGGAAAATATGATTTGGTCGCTTTGAATTTTGCCAATGCGGATATGGTTGGTCATACTGGTGATTTGGCAGCTACCATCAAAGGGTGCGAAGCGGCCGATAAAGCTCTAGGTGAAGTGGTTGAGCACACTTTGGCCAAAGGTGGCGTGGTAGTGATAACCGCTGACCATGGCAATGCGGAAGAAGTGATAAATTTACAAACTGGCGCAATGGACAAAGAACATTCCACCAATCCGGTGCCATTGTTGGTTGTTGGCAAAGATTTTGAAGGACAAGCCGGTCCGGCTGGTGAGCCACCCGAGGGGGATTTGAGTTTGATGCATCCAGTCGGGGTGTTGGCCGATGTAGCGCCGACAGTTTTGAGTCTGATGGGTGTACCACAACCACCGGAAATGACTGGCGCGGCTTTGATTTAAAATTTCAGTTTATTAAAAATAAAAAAAATCCCTGATTAATTTAGTTCAGGGATTTTTTTATTTCTTCAGTAATTATTTTTTCGGCATCCATCAACGTGGTGTTTTCTATAGAAATTTTTGATTGCTCGATGGTACCGCTAGGATTGTGTGGTTTGAATAATAGGCGAGTGTCATGTCCTTTTTTGGAATGTAAAATACCATTGACAATTTTTTGTCCGGAAGAATTTTCTGTTTCGTAAAGTATTAATATTAAATCGATTTCCGGTGAATTTCCGATTAATTCAGAAATAATATCTCGCAAACTTTCTTCGGTAGTACCACAGTTGATAAAATCATCTTTGGTAATAGTTGTCCAGGCGAAATGTTTTTCCGGATCAATTTTTAATTTAGACAAAGCTGTTCCCCAAAGTTTTAGTGTGGACAAACTGCGGGTGCGATATAAATTTTGAATAATTTTTTCTCGATTGGCGCCGTGATTGATCAACTCGCTCGCGGCTTGTAAAGTGAACGGAGTAACGTTGGTGGTTTTAAAACTATGAGTGGCCGAAATCATGCCGGTCAAAATTGCGGTAGCGCTGTTTTCTTCCGAATATCTTTCCCAAAGTTGTTTGCTTAGTTTGTAAATTATTTCACCAATGGAAGTAGCGTTGAGATCCACATAATTTATTTGTCCATAGCGTTCATTGGTGGCGTGAAAATCAATATTAATAATATTAGTGCGATAAAATAAATCGGTGTTGTTCAAAAATATTGATCCCAAACTTTCCAAGTCAGATGTTCCGAGAGTGATGATCAGATCATACTTGTAAGCGGATTGAGCGGTGCGTAATTCGTCCTTGGTGAGCAAACCATTTTTGGGAGTTAAATAAATAGAGAGCCAATTGTCTTTGACATCATAGCTTAGACTTTCTATTTTGGCGTGAGATACGTCAACTTTGATTATTAATTTTTGTAAATGTTCCAGTTCAGATTTGATGTTTTTTAGCCCAGTCAAAAAGCTAAGGTTTTTTGCCGGTAAAAAATTTGGACAAGCAATATCTACAGATTTGTGACTTTTTTCCAAAAAAGAAAACAAAGCCAAAGCAGAGGCAGTGGCATCAGTGTTTTCGTGGTTGTTGAAAACGATCAGTACATGTCGACTATTTTCAATTTCCTGTTTGATTTGTTGGATTTCGTTTAACATAGGCAATGGGTGATTTTACCAGTAAAATGGAGGGCTGTCAAGGGAGTTGGGCAGATTTTTGTTAATAAAATTTGACATAAATAACGTGGTAGTTTAGCTATTGAGAGGGGCCCCTCTGTCGACTAGGTTAACAACAAGTTTGTTAGTCGTGCTCACAGGAGGATTCCATGAATTCAATGAAAGTACGTACGTGGGGAACGCGAGGTTCGGTGTCTGTCTCTGGTCCGGACAAGGTCCGGTATGGTGGCAACACCACTTGTATTGAGGTCATCTCGGACTGCATCCAGAAGGGTAACGGTTTGGTGGTGGACGGTGGAACGGGCTTTGTTCCGTGCACCGATTCGCTGTTGGGCCGTGGAATCATGAAGGTCAACGTCCTGATGACACACGAGCACCATGATCACACCATGGGTATCCCATTGTCCGGCCATCCGTTCATCGACGGCGCTCACACCAGTGTGTGGGGGCCACACGAGCACGGGGTCGGGCCGTTGGAGATGCTCGAGTACCTGTTCCGTCCTCCAATGTTCCCGGTCGATTTCCGGACACTGAAGCATCGGTTTTCAACCCACAATCTGGCGGTGATCGGCACGCAGGTGTTGCTCATTCACCCGATCGGTGGGTTCCAGCTTCATCAGGCGAGCGTGTTCAAACAGGCTGAAGCCACAGGGCGTCAGCTCACATTCGCGGGTGGCAAGAAGTTCATTTTTTGGGAGTTTTTTTGTTCTTGCAATTTTATCTATATTTAGGTAAAATATTAAGGCGAATGGAAAATATAATTTTTAAACAAAAATGCTATTTTAAGCTAAATTTTAGATATGAAAGAATTACCAAAAGCCTACGAACCGCAAAAATACGAGGATTCTATCTATAAACGCTGGGAAGAAAGTGGATATTTTAATCCGGATAATTTGTCTGGTGAACCGTTTTCTGTTTTGTTTCCACCCCCAAATGTTACCGGTGTTTTACATCTTGGGCATGCGTTGGAAAATTCTTTGATGGATGCCATGATTCGCTATCAGCGTATGAAAGGTAAAAAAACTTTGTTGTTACCTGGTACTGATCATGCGGCAGTGGCCACGCAAGCAAAAGTAGAAAAAGATTTGATTAAACAGGGGCACATTCATCCACGCGAAGAATACGGTCGTGAAAAGTTGTTGGAAATTATTCGCGACTATGCGGAAAAATCCAAAAGCACTATTTTAAATCAAATTAAAAAAATGGGAACCAGTTGTGATTGGTCTCGTTTGGCTTATACTTTTGATGACCAGCGCAGTGTGGCGGTAAATACGGTTTTTAAAAAAATGTATGATGATGGTTTGATTTATCGTGGCTATCGTGTGGTCAATTGGTCGGTAAAGGGGCAATCTACTTGTTCTGATGATGAGCTGGTGCATATTGAGCGTGATGCCAAAATGTATACTTTTAAATATTCAAAAGATTTTCCATTAACAATTTCTTCGACTCGTCCGGAAACAAAACTGGGTGATACAGCAGTGGCGGTCAATCCAAATGATGAACGTTATAAAAAATATATTGGTCAAACTTTTGTGGTAGATGTAGGTGCAGAAAAACTACTGAACATAAAAATCATTGCTGATGATGGTGTGGATATGGAGTTTGGTACAGGCGCTTTGGGAGTAACGCCGGCACACAGCGCGGTTGATTATGAAATGTATATTAAACAAAAAACTCAAGGTAGTCCGATAGATTTAATTCCAGTAATTGGGATGGATGGAAAAATGTTGCCTACAGCCGGTAAAAAATACGTCGGTTTGAAAACTGTGGAAGCTCGTGAAAAATTTGTAGAGTGGTTAAAAGAAAATGATTTGCTGATCAAGGAAGAAGATATAAAACAAAATGTTGGTACGTCTGATCGTTTTGGTGATGTGGTTGAGGCTCTGCCAATGACTCAGTGGTTTGTCGATGTTAATAAAATTATTTCCGGTAAAAATAAAAGTCTGAAAGATTTAATGAAAGAGGCGGTGACCATCGGTCATAGTGGTGATAAAGATAAAAAAATAAAAATTACGCCGGAACGTTTTGAAAAAGTTTATTTAAATTGGATAGAAAATTTGCGTGACTGGTGTATTTCTCGCCAAATTTGGTGGGGTCATCGTATTCCGGTATGGTATAAAGGCGAAGAAGTTTTTTGTGGTTTAACCGCGCCGACTGATGGTGATTGGAAACAAGATGAAGATACTTTGGACACCTGGTTTAGCTCTGGTTTGTGGACATTTTCTACTTTGGGTTGGCCTAATGAGAAAAAAGATTTAGGTGTTTTTCATCCCTCCAGCTGGATGCAGATGGGTAATGAGATTATTTTCTTTTGGATGGCTAGAATGATTTTGATGACGACTTATGTCATGGATACAATTCCGTTTAAAGAAGTTTATATTCATGGCATGTTGCGCGATGAACATGGCAAGAAATTTTCCAAATCAGCGGACAATGGTATTGACCCTCTGGATGCGGTCAAAGATTATGGTTGTGATGCTTTGCGTTTGAGTTTGTTGTCGGGTATTTCACCAGGGAATGACTCGTCTTTTTATAAAGAAAAAATAGAAGGATCACGCAATTTTGTAAATAAACTTTGGAATATTTCACGGTACGTTTTCTTGCAGATTGAAAAAGCAGATAAAAATATTTTGAAACCTCAAGCCAAAACTTTGGCCGATCGTTGGATTCTTAGTCGCTTGGAAACAGTAAAATTAGATGTTGAAAAATTGTTGGATCGTTCGGATTTTTCATTGGCAGTTGAAAATTTACGTACTTTTACTTGGACCGAATTTGCCGATTGGTATGTAGAGATTGCTAAAATTGAGAACGATAAGCAAGAAATTTTGAATTATCTGCTCAATACAATTTTGAAACTTTGGCATCCGTTCATACCGTTTGTGACTGAACAAATTTGGAGTGAAATTTACGATGAAAAAGAAATGTTGATGGTAGAAAAATGGCCAACGGCTGTCATTCCGAGCGAGACCGAGGAATCCCTTGACACATTTGAAATCATCAAAAATATTATTACCGGTATTCGCGCTTTGCGTGCCGAAAATAAGATTGAACCGGCCAAAAAATTGGACGCGACGATCGGTGCTGACGAAAAAATTAATTTGATTAAAGAAAATTCGGATATTATCAAAATCTTGGCTCGTTTGGAAAATTTGGAAATTTTAGAAAAAGCTAAAAAATCCAAAACCGCCGTTGGGTTTGTAGAGGGAATAGTCGAAGTGTTTGTTGAATTAGCCGGAGTGATAGATTTGGACAAAGAAAAAGAACGTTTGCAAAAAGAATTTGAAACGTTGACTAAATTTATCAATGGTCTGGAAAATAAATTGGCTAATGAGGAATTTGTCCAAAACGCACCAGCGGTAGTGGTGGCCAAAGAAAAACAAAAATTGCAAGAGGCGCAAGAAAAATTGGATAAAATTGAAGCTCAACTTTAAATTGTTTATAATCTATTACTAAAAAATAATTTTATGAAGATAGATACTGATGCGCAAAAAATAAAAGAACTTTTGGAACGGGGAGTGGAAAATATTTATCCAAAAAAAGATTTTTTGGAGGCGCGACTTAAAGAAGGTAAACAACTTACTTTGTACACCGGTTATGATCCAACGGCACCGACTTTACACATTGGTCATGCTATCACGATGATGAAATTGCGTCAGTTTCAGGATTTGGGGCACAAAGTTATTATGTTGATTGGGGATTTTACCGGTATGATCGGTGATCCTAGCGACAAAGCCGCGGCGCGACAAAAATTGACCCACGAACAAGTTTTGGAAAATTGTAAAAATTACCAAGAGCAGGCCGGAATGATTTTGAATTTCAAAGGAGATAACGCGGTGGAATTGAAATACAACGGCGAGTGGTTGGGGAAATTAAATTTGGCCGACTTGTTGGATTTGACTTCACATTTTACAGTGGATAGATTGATGGAACGTGACATGTTTGAAAAAAGAAAAGAAGATGGCAAGGCGATTTATCTCCATGAATTTTTGTATCCGGTCATGCAGGCTTACGATAGTGTGGCGATGAATGTGGATGGTGAAGTGGGTGGTAATGATCAGACATACAATATGTTGGCCGGTCGTGATTTGATAAAAGATTTAAAAAATAAAGAAAAATTTGTTTTGACTACCAAACTTTTGGTGGATAGCACCGGTAAAAAAATGGGCAAGAGCGAGGGGAATATGATCGCGCTTTCCGACGCTCCGGAAGATATGTTTGGCAAGGTGATGAGCTGGACAGATGAGATGATAGTAAAAGGTTTTGAATTGTGTACCCACGTGTCGGTGGAAGAAATAAAACAAATTGAAAAGGAAATTGCCGGAGGCGTCAATCCACGCGATTTAAAATTGCGTTTGGCGAGTGAAATTGTAGAAACATTTTTGGGAGAAAAATCCGCAACCAAAGCGCAGGAATATTTTATATCAACTTTTAGTAAAAAGGAAAAACCGGATGAGATGCTGGAAATAAAACCAAGCACGTATGATATCGCCACCGCATTGGTAGAAGCCGGAATTTGTAAAAGCAAAGGTGAAGTGCGCCGAGCGATCGATCAAGGGGGAGTGAAAATTAATGATGAAAAAGTATTGGTTGAGGATTATTTACACACAATAAAACCAAATGATGTTATTCAAAAAGGTAGTCGTTGGTTTGTAAAAGTGAAATAATTATTATGATATCGTCCGAATCAATTTTAAAATTACTGCAAGAGGCTGGAATAAAAGAAGAGGCCAAACTAACCGCCCCGCCCAAACCGGAGATGGGGGATTTGGCGTTTTCGTGTTTTGAATTTGCGAAATCACAAGGTAAAAATCCGGTAGAAAGCGCGAAAGATTTGGCTGATAAATTAAATAGAATTTTGGTTGATGATAAACACAGTAACAAAATAATAGAAAAGGCCATAGCGTTCGGACCCTATGTCAATTTCTTTTTAAATTCCGGCGCGATTGCCAAAAATATCATTGGTGATATTCAAAAACAAGGTAAAAAATACGGACAAAATCAATTGGGTAAAGATAAAAAAGTGATCATTGAATACCCGAGCAACAATACCCACAAAGAATTACATATCGGTCATTTACGCAATATTTGTTTGGGTAATGCTCTGACCAACATTTTTAAAACAAGTGGATTTAATATCGAACCGATAAATTATATTAATGATTTTGGCGCGCATGTAGCCAAGTGTTTGTGGGGTTTACAAAAATTTCACAAAGATGAAAAACCACCAAAAGGTGAAGAACAAAAATGGTTGGGAGAAATCTATGCGGAGGCGTCCAAATATCTCACCGAACACCCGGAAGAAAAAGAACAATCTTTTGAAATACAAAAAAAACTGGAAGCGCGTGATAAAAGCATCTGGTCATTATTTAAAAAAACTCGACAATGGAGTCTCGATGGATTCAATAAAGTTTTCAAAGAATTGGGAGTAAAACACCAGCGCACTTTTTTTGAGCAGGATGTCAAAGACATTGGTCAAAAAATAGTCGATGAATTGCTGGATAAAAAAATTGCTGAAGTTGGTGAGGGTGGAGCGATTATTGTGGATTTGCATAAATACAATTTGGACATTGGTTTGTTGCGCAAAAGCAATGGATCGGGTTTGTATTTAACCAGCGATCTCGGATTGGCAGTAACAAAAAACAAAATATATAAAAATATTTCAGAGAGCATTCATCTTACCGGCAGTGAACAAGATTTTTATTTCAAACAATTATTTAAAATCTTGAAACTAGATGGTTTTCATCACAAAATGACTCACATTGGTTATGGTTTGGTAATGTTGCCGGAAGGGAAAATGTCCTCTCGTACCGGTAGAGTGGTTTTGTATGATGAGGTGCGTGATTTGGTGCTTAATAAAGTTTTGGATGAAACCATCAAACGCCACAGTGATTGGAATAAAAAGAAAATTGCCAATGTGTCTTTAAAAATTGCTTTAGCGGCGATTAAATTTGAGTTCTTGAAACATGAGGCCAATCGGACTATTATTTTTGACGCGACTATGGCTACCAAGTTCGAAGGTTTTACCGGACCGTATATTTTGTATATGATAGCGCGTATCAATAGCATGTTACGCAAAGCTAAAATGAAAAAAACCACTTCCGATTTTAGCGCGTTAAAAGAGCTTGAAGAAAAACAACTTATTTTGTTGTTGGGCGAATATGGCGAAGTGATAAAAAAATCATTCGATAATTATAACCCATCGGTTTTGACCAAATACTGTTTTGATGTCGCTCAATCTTTTAGTAATTTTTATTCTAAACATAGTGTTTTAAATAGTGCTGATAAAAAATTAATTAGCGCTCGGTTGGCATTGTGTCAGGCAACCAAACAGGTACTGGAAAATTGTTTGTCCACTTTGTCTATTGATACAATAGAAATAATGTAAAATATGTTTTATCAAAAAATATTACGTCCAATTTTATTTAAAACTGATCCGGAATGGATACACGATTTTACGTCCGCCAGCTTGGGTTTTATCAGTAGACAAAAATTATTTTTTAATCCTATTAAAAATTTTTTGTTTGTTGATGATGAAATTTTGCATACGACCGTTGGAAAAATTAATTTTTTAAATCCGATCGGACTGGCGGCCGGTTTTGATAAAAATATTGGCTCGCCTTTGGCCTACCCGATGCTTGGTTTTGGATTTGCCGAGTTGGGTTCGATAACTTATCGCGCGCAGGCCGGTAATCCCAAACCTAGATTGTGGCGTTTGCCGGACGATAATAGCTTGATAGTGTACTATGGTTTGGCAAATTGTGGCGCCAAAATCACGAAAGAAAAAATGGAGAAAATGCCTCACCATTTTATACCTTATGGTATTAGTATCGCGCCGACAACCGGTTTGTCGGTGGAAGAAATGGCCGAAGATTATTGTAAAAGTTTTTCTTTGTTGCATCCGTATGGAGATTATATTACTCTCAATGTCAGTTGCCCAAATGTGACCAGTTGTGAAACTTTTGTACAGATTTCTTTTATCAAAGAACTGGCGCAGAGAATAAAAGAGATTCGTCAAACTGAAAAAATAGACAAAGATATTTATTTAAAAATCGGTTCAAATTTGTCACCAACCGGATTAGACAAAATAATTGAAATTTGTTTAGAAAATAATATTACCGGTGTAGTTGCTACCAATCTGCTAAAAGATCGTGCCGGTATGGTTGCACGCAGTTCGGCGCAAAGATTGGATCATCCGGGTGGAATTTCCGGAAAATTGTTGGTAAAAAACAGTAATGAAATTATTAAATATATTCGCCAATCGACCAAAGGAAAATTAAAAATCATCGGTTTGGGTGGGGTATTCACCGCGCAAGACGCTTATGAAAAAATAAAATTGGGCGCGGATTTGATTCAAATGATCACAGGGTTTATTTACAACGGTCCGCTAGCCGTAAAACATATAAATTTGGGTTTAATAAAATTGCTTCAGAAAGACGGTTTTAAAAATATCAGTGAGGCAGTCGGAAAGAATGTGTCTTAACACATCTTTACAGCATCTACATACAGGTATAGTATAATTTCTAGGCTTGTTTTGCCGTCTCTAAGGACGGAAAAGAGAGGGATCATGCGAATTGAGCGACCTATCCGACCAAATTGGCCGGAGCGCAAATGGCCGCGTGTGGCCTTTATTGCACACGCGCTTTTGGACGGGTATCGCTCAACCGACTTGATCAGTCGACGGTTGGACGAACTCGGGCAAAAGTGGCCCCAGGATGGCGAGGATCCCGGGTTTATCAACTGGTTCTCCTTTCCTGTCACTCCGGTGGATGGTCAGGGACAGTCGGTGTGGGTTGATTTCTATATCATCCCGGTTCTGGCTGGACAATTTCTGGCTGCCTGCAAGAGCGGGCAGGCATACGACTGGGCGGAAGCTGTCGCACTCGCCGCGATCGCTGAAGCCAAGGCCGACGGTGTTCACATTACCGTTGGTTGGGGTGCGTTGACGAAAGTCGCGACTACTCACGGCGCTCGTTTTTTGGAGCGTAATGCGTGGGTGAAGTCCGACGATATGGTTTCGACTACCCATGGTGATGCCGGCACGGCCGCCTTGGTTCTCGAGACTATCCGTCGAGCTGGTTTCAAGCGAGGTTTTCGCGTTGCGGTGATTGGTGCCAACGGCGCCATCGGTGACGCGATTTCACGTTTGCTTCCTTCGCTTTCTCCTGAGAGCATCTTGCTCGTGGGGAAGGGCGGAGAGGTGAATGCCTCCCGCTTGAACGAATTGCGCGCGCGGGTGTTTGGTGGTGGTGATCGAGTCGCCATTCACCAAGACAAATCGAGCGCGTGTCATGATCACCGGAGCGATTTGGTGATCATCGCGACTACCGGTATGGATATCGCTCCGAGCGAAATCCCGTTGGGCGCACTCGTGCTCGACATGACAACTCCGTCTGCGTGCCACGCCAATAGCGAATGGCAGAATAACCGGTTGGTTCTAGCTTCCGGGTGTGGTCGGTTCGCCGATCGTGCCGTGAAGGAATCTTTCGGTCAATTCGGCGGCGAGTTGCTCGCGGACGTTGGAGCTGGCGGTCACCATGTGTTGTGGGGGTGCGCCGGCGAGACCATTACGCGAGCGGTCGCTGAATGGCACGGACACGTGGCTGGCACCAATATCCCTCTCGGGGATATCCAGTGGTGCGACAGTCATTTTCCGGAGCTGGGTTTCGCCCCCCAGTTGCCAGTCTCATTCGGGAGGAGTCTCGACTGGTCGGACGTGCACGCTTTCGTCGAGCGTTCACAAAAAAGAATTTCGGTGCAGGCGTCGCAACACCTTCACCAGTAACACCAAGCTGTCTTTTGACGGCGGGAGGTTCAAAATGCCAATAGGCACACCCCGGGTTCGCAAGATCCGGGGTGTCTGCTTTTTATATGAAGTTTTTTGTGGTATAATATACAAAGAATTAAAAATTTTATGTTTGATTTTTATACCACCCTACCATTAACCTGTAGTTTGTTCGGTTTATTTTTTGGATTATTTGTTTTATTTCAAAATTATAAATCGCGCATGAACCAATTGTTGTTTGCTTTTAATGTAAGTATGTTGTTTTGGATGTTTGGCACATTTATGATGTTTTGGTCACGTGGTAATATGTCGGCGGCACTTTTTTGGGATAGATTTGTATACATTGGGGTGGTATTTATGCCACCTTTGATGCATCATTTTAGTTTGGTTTTCACCCAACAAACCAACAAACAAAAAGGACTGTTGATAGTCAACTATCTTTTGGCCTTTTCTTTTTTATTTTTGAGTCAAACTCCTTATTTTGTTGATGGTCTTTATTATTATTCTTGGGGTGTGCATAGTCAGGCGCGGATTTTGCATACCATATTTTTAGGGTATTTTTTCTTGGGCACAGGATTATTTTTTGCCAATGTTTTTAGATATTTCTTAAAAATTAAAGAAAAAATTATTCGTTTGCAAACCATTTATGTTTTTATTGCTTTTGCGATCGTAATTTTTATTGGTGGTTCGGCTTATTTGTTTGCTTATCACATTGATACTAAGTTTCCTTTTGCTTATGTTTCCGGATTAATTTTTCCAGTCATGTTGTTTTATGCCGTTAGTCGTTATCATTTGTTTGGTAAAAAAATAGTAGCGACCGAGGTGTTGGTGGGATTGGCGGAATTTTTTGTGGTGATGGATATTTTCTTTTCACAAAGTTTAAAAGATGTTTTGCTGAGGGTTGTTTTCGCGATGATTGTGGCTGTAATTGGGGTATTTTTGATTCGATCAGTTCGCAAAGAAATACAACGTCGTGAAGAAATTACCAAGTTGGCCGATTCTCTGGAACAAGCCAATCTTCGTTTGCAAGAATTGGACAAACAAAAAACCGAATTCCTTTCCATTGCCTCTCACCAATTGCGCACACCACTTTCGATTTTAAAAGGTTATATCGAATTGATCAAAGACGGTGGTTATGGCAAAATTACCAAAGACACCAAACAGATTTTGAATAATATGGATGAGAGCAATGAGCACCTGATCAAATTGGTGGATGATTTTTTGAACATATCGCGCATCGAACAAGGTCGTACCAAATATGATTTTAAAAATTTTAATTTATCTCACACGGTAGATGGAATATTATTTGAGTTGTGTAAACGCGCGCAGGACAAAGGTTTGAAATGCGAGTGGCACAACGGCACCGTTTTTGAAATTGTTGGTGATGAAGAAAAAATCCGGCACGTATTATTCAATTTTGTGGATAATGCTATCAAATATTCTGAAAATGGTAAGATTAAAATTAATCTAAAAGCGGATAATGATGGTGTGAATGTGACTGTGAGTGATCGAGGATTTGGTTTCGGAAAAGTGGATGAAGCGAATTTTTTCCAAAAATTTTATCGTGGTGAAAATGTTAAAAATACCAATGTTACCGGTACCGGTTTGGGATTGTATGTTTGTCGTAAATTTATTGAGGCGCATGGTGGAAAAGTTTGGGCGCATAGCTCGGGGCTCGGTAAAGGTAGTGAATTTGGCTTTTGGTTGCCATTAAAACCACCAGACACAGTTTCCGGAAAAGTTTAAAATTACCCAGTTGTGTTTTTTCAATAAATATTGTAAAATAAAAGTAATAATTATTTAATCGTATTTTTTATGATTTTTCAAAAATCCACCCCCAAAATTGTGGTAGAAGAAGAAATAGTTCAATTTGAAGAACCGGTAGCGACTGAGCGAGTGGATGAAGTGGAGACTATTGTTGGTCCTTCGGTAAATGTGGAGGGGGATTTTGCTTCGGAAGGTAATATTATTGTCAAAGGCACAGTGTCTGGCAGTGTGCATACCAGTCGATTTTTGTCGGTGGAAATAGGGGCCAAAATCATGGCCAATGTGCGAGCGGGCAATGCCAAAATTTCCGGTGAGGTCAAAGGCAATCTGAAAATACGAGAAACTATCGAACTTACTTCAACCGCCAAGATTTTGGGTGATATAGAAGCCAGAGTTTTGTCGGTAGAGCCGGGGGCACTGTTGTTTGGAAAGGTGTCGATGCCTGGTATCGAAGGCGCTGAAACAAAAGGTTCGAAATCACGTACAACTCGTCGAGGTGAAGAAATGGTTGAAATTGGAGAATAGATAAAATTGCTTAGGCAATTTGTAATACAGTAATAGCGTATGTACGTTTATCTTTATGACAATTTTTTGCGACAAAAAAAGTATGATTCGATAATCAAAGCGGTGGAGGTGCGTTTGACAGATTATGGAATTGCCGGAAAAATTTTGCGTTTAAATAATTTTATTGATCCAAAACAGATTATTGATGATGAAATAAAGCGTGGAGCCAAAACGGTAGTAATAGTTGGCAATGACGCAACCTTTGGATATGTGCTGTCTAGAGCGGCTACCTGCGACTGCACTTTTGGGTTTTTGCCGATGGGAGTGAACAATACCATTTCTGAGGTACTTGGTATTCCGGTTGGTGTTGAAGCCTGTGACATATTATCCAAAAGACGTAAAGAAAGTTTGGATGTCGGCTGGATGAACAACCGGTATTTTGTTTCTCAGTTGCACATATTACCGGCCAAATTAAAAGTTGTTTACGACGAAAGATTTGCCGTAACCACCAACGAAAAGATGGAAGTAATAGTCTGCAACTTGCAACCTTATTATTGGAAAAAAGATAAAAAAGACAAGTCAGAAAATGTAGTGCACCCGCAAGATGGAAAGTTGGAAGCATTTTTACGCCCATTGACAAAGAAGGGGTGGTGGGGTTATAAATATGAGGATCCAAGTGTGTTTCCTTTTGAAGAAATGGAGATTATGTCCAACTCGCCATTCACCGTCGAAGCGGATGGAAAAGTTTCCAAAGAAATAAAAGTAAAAATTAAATTGGCTCATGGAAAAATCGACATGGTAGTTGGCAGAAATAGGAAGTTTTAATTGTAAGCCCAGGTGGCGAAATGGTAGACGCACTACCTTGAGGTGGTAGCGGCCGCAAGGCCATGGAAGTTCAACTCTTCTCCTGGGCACTTAAAAATAATATATGCGTTATTTTATCGGAATCATTTGTGTTTTAGTAGGGGTATTATTGATTCTAAAAACCGAATGGTTTTTGGCAAATTTTGGTACGGTTGGTTGGGCGGAAGCAAATTTGGGAACTAGCGGTGGTAGTCGTCTGTTTTATAAACTGCTTGGTTTGATAGGCATTTTTATCGGATTTTTATTGGTTACCAATATGTTTCAAGGATTTTTAATGGGAACAATTGGTAAAGTATTTGTAAGAGGTTAAAATATGTCACATGCCGGACGCGCATTAATCGATCCATTTAGTATTTTTACTAAAATAGGATTGACCAAAGGAATGAAGGTGGCCGATATGGGCTGCGGTCGTACCGGGCATTTTGTTTTTCCGGCCGCCAGAATAGTTGGTGAGACTGGCATAGTATATGCGGTAGATATTTTGAAAGATGTTTTAGAAAGTATCAGCAGTTGGGTTCGAACTCAAGCTTTGAGTAATGTTCAAGTGATTTGGTCGGATATTGAAATGGTAAACAAAACACCAATTCCGCCAAAAAGTTTGGACATGTGTTTTTTTATGAACGTATTGTGCGGATTAAAAAATAAACCAGGGGCACTATTGGAAGCATCTCGCTTGTTAAAAGATGATGGTCAAATAGTCATAGTGGATTGGTCAAAAAGATTGGGCACATTGGGTCCGTCAGATGATGCGATAGTTGACCCCAAAAAATTGACTGAGACGGCGGATGAGTGTGGTTTGAAATTAGTAAAAGAAATTTTAGTCAGTGATTATCATTATTGTTTGATATTTAAGAAAATTTGATTATGCAAATTCAAAATGTGTGGGAAACATCGTATTGGTTTTATCAGCCGTTTATCGCCGTTGGAGGAGTAAAATGGTTTTGGATTATTAGTTTTTTGGTACTAGTGTTAGCCGGATTAGTCGCCAAAATTGTTCGGATTTATAACAAAAAAATCAGCCAGAGTACTCAAGAAGTTTTGCGTCGTGCCGGTAATATGCTGATCGTCACCGGATTACTCGGTTTGTTGTGGATATGTTTTCGTCAACAGCAGGTAACATTTTTGGCTTGGAGATTTTGGTTGGTTTTGTGGATAATTTTATTTGTTTGGTGGGGTTGGAAAGTTATTTTTTATGCCACCAAAAGATTGCCTTTGATCAATGAAGAACAAGCCAAGAAGCAATTGATGGGAAAATATTTGCCAAAAAGTAAATAATATTATGGATGTGGGGAGGGGAAAAATAATTGGAAAATGGGGAGAAGATCAAGCCTGTGCCTTTTTAATTCGGCACGGGTTTTTTGTTAAGGAAAGGAATTTTTTTTCTACCGTTGGGGAGTTGGATATTATCGCAGAAAAAGGCGGTGATTATTATTTTGTTGAAGTGAAAACGCGCGCGGAAGGTGATTTGGCTAGCGACTTGGCGATCACTCAAGCAAAAAAACACAAATTGGAAAAAACCGTGCGTAAATATTGTTATCAGCGCAATATCGAAGAAACCGGTATAATGTTGGCCGGTTTGCTGGTGGTGTATAATCGTTTTTTGCAAAAGACATCTTTTCGTTTTGTAGTATTTAGCTAAATATTGACAAAATCTTGAAAATTCATTAAAATTAAGCCAAATTTATTATTAATTGTAAACACTATGAATTTACCACAAAAAGAGCGATCGTTTGTCGCTATCAAGCCGGACGGAGTCCAAAGATCATTGATCGGTGAAATTATTCAACGACTGGAAAAAACCGGTTTAAAATTGGTGGCTTTAAAAATGGTGGTGGCTACTGAAGATATGCTTTTGACTCACTACAACAAAGATGATAAATGGTATGAAGAAAAAGGTAGTGTTGTGGTGAAAAATCGTCAGGCGGCCGGGTTGGCGGTAGAAAAGCCGGCGCTGGAATATGGAAAAGATATTATTCGGGCTTTGGTGAAATTTATGAGTTGCAGTCCGGTGGTTGCGATGGTTTGGGAAGGAAACCAAGCGGTGGGAATAGTGAAAAAAATAGTTGGCGGTACCGAACCTTTGACTTCTGACGTTGGCACTATTCGCGGTGATCTCACTTTGGATTCTTATGAATTGTCCAATCTCGATGGTCGGGCGGTTCGCAATTTGATTCACTGTTCAGATAAACCGGAAGAGGCTTTGCGTGAAATGCAGATTTGGTTTAAGGAAAATGAATTGGTAAATTATCGGTTGGTGCAGGAACAGGTGTTGTATGATGTGAATATTGATGGGTTGTTGGAATAAAAAATAAAAATACAGGGTACAATCGTACCCTGTATTTTTATTTGTTTTTTTAAATTTTTGTTTTGAAGAAGTTTATGATTTCTTCTTGGCCTTTGTAACAATTTATTCCATCCCAGTAGAGCGGTACGGTCATGCCGTCTTGGTTGTTTAATCCGCATTGATTCCAGATTTTGGTCATTAGGATTAGGTTGTCTTGGTTGTGCCAAACTTCTTTTTTGCTGAAGGTGAGTTTTTTATCAACATTGTTGGCGACGATAAAATCATCGACTATTTTGCAATGTGGACAGCCATCGCCAAAAAATAGGATTGATTCTTTTGGTATGCCCGCAACTTTGCTTGGCGAAAAAATCAACCAAATCGCAAAGGCGACAATGACAATGGTTATGATGTATGGGATAGCTTTTTTCATTGGGATCGTTTAGGCTTTTTTGGAAGCGGTACGTCGGCAAGATGAACAAGCTTTTACTTTTTCTTTTCCAACCAAAAGTAATTGGAGATTTGGGTGTTGACGGCGTGGTACGCGGCGTTTACTGTGACTAACGTGATTGGCGCGAGCGCTGGTTTTGCCGCAAACTGTACAAGATTTACTCATAAAATTGATTATTTAAAGGGATTAGGATATAATTGATGATGAAATTATATTAAATAATCAGCCTTTTGTCAATAGAAAGCTTAATTTAAAGCCAATATGGATTTTGTTTCTTTGTTATTTTACTTCATAGTTATCATTCCGTCGGCTATCATTCACGAATACGCCCATGGTTGGATGGCTTATCAGCTCGGTGATCCTACCGCCAAATACGCCGGCAGGCTCACTATCGACCCACGTGCTCACATAGATAAGTGGGGAACGATCATTTTGCCGATTGGCCTGTTTCTGCTTACACGTGGGAGTTTTTTGTTTGCTTATGCCAAACCGGTGCCATATAATCCCTACAATCTAAAAGATCAAAAATGGGGACCGGCATTGGTGGGTATTGCCGGACCGGTAGCGAATCTTTTGTTGGCTACTTGTTTTGCGATTTTGTTTCGACTATCTCCAAGTAGTCTGTTCGCTCCATTTTTTGAAATCATTGTTTATGCCAATGTTGTTTTGATGGTTTTCAATTTGTTGCCAATTCCGCCGTTGGATGGTTCGAAAATTTTGTATGCGGTATTGCCATCCTCGGCTTACAATATCCGCGCTTTTTTGGATCGCTATGGTTTTATTATCTTGATGTTTTTTGTTTTCTTTTTATTCGATGCTGTCCGTCCGATTATTGATATAATAATTCGATTGTTGATTGGTTGATTATGTTGCCAATATTATCCGTTTCAGAATTTATCGAGCAAGTAAACGGAATTATTGCCGGGGAGTTTATTATTGAAGGTGAAGTTTCACAATATAAAATATCTCAAGGTAAATGGATTTTTTTTGATCTCAAAGATGATAGAGCGGTAGTAAATTGTTTTGCTACTGTTTTTAGTTTAACGCAACCTTTGGAAGATGGCATGAAAATACGGGTGTTGGGCTATCCAAAAGTTCATGACAAAAGCGGACGGTTTAGTGTGACAGTGCAAAAAGTGGAATTGGTAGGTGAGGGGAGTTTGAAAAAAGCTTATTTACTTTTGAAAAAGAAGTTGGAGGATGAAGGTTTGTTTGCGAAAGAAAGAAAACGTGTTTTGCCGTATTTGCCAAAAAAAATCGGAGTGATTGCGTCGCGTGACAGCGCGGCGTTTGGGGATTTTGTTCGGATTTTGAATAATCGTTGGAGTGGAATAGAGATAAATATTTATCATGTGGCGGTGCAGGGGGAGCAAGCGGTGAGTGAAATTGCACAAGCGTTTAATTTTTTTAATACGACGGATACCGATTGTGATGTGCTGGTTTTGATTCGTGGTGGCGGTTCGCTGGAAGATTTGGCGGCTTTTAATAATGAAATGGTGGTGAAAGCGGTGTATGGTAGTAAAATTCCGGTGATCTGCGGAGTGGGGCACGAACGTGATGAATCACTTTGTGATTTTGTAGCTGATGTGCGCGCTTCGACTCCCTCCAATGCCGCCGAAATAGTTGTGCCGGATAAACATGATTTTATTTCTGAATTGGATTTTTCTCTGGAACATATTTTTGGCTCTATGCAAAATAAGATTTTGCGCCATCGTCGTTTGGTGGAACAAAGTTTTTATACAATCTCGTCGGTGTTGGAAGCGCCGTTGCAAAAGTGTCGTAGTTTGATGGAAAATTTTAAAAGAGCGCCTTTGGTTTTGCAAAATAATCTATCTGCTTATCAGGCTTTTGTTTTGTCCGCTCAGAGGTTGTTTAAAAATGTTGATCCTAAGCGGGTGTTGAAGCGTGGGTATAGTATTGCGCGGGATATGCGGGGGGTGATTGTGCGGAGCGCTAGGCAGTTGGACGTGGGGAGTGAATTTGTGGTAGAATTTGGGGAAGGGGTGGTGATGGCGGAGAATTTGGGGTTAGACAAAAAAGCTAGGAAACAGGCTAAATTATTATAAATATTTTTTATTCGTTCACAGTGAAAATACTCGGTATAATTTGTGACTCGTGTAGCTCTGGCTCTGAACTCGCCTGAGGGCTCAAACAGCAGAGCCAGACACGCTACACTTGTCTACAAATTATTCCTCGTATTTTCAATGTTCACTCATTAAAAAATATTTATAATAATTTACACTATTTATTTTTTTTATGAATGCTGATAGGAAATTTAATTTTGCGAAGTCTTACCAAGAATTGCAAAAGATTGTGGAGTGGTTTGAGAAGGAAGATGTGGATTTGGAGGAGGGTATCGCCAAATTTGAGGATGGGGCGAAGATTGTGAAGGAGTTGAAAGAATATTTGGAAAAAATGGAAAATAGGATTAAGGAATTAAAAAAATAATTTTATGTCTTTACTTTTACGTTGGTTGTTGGGCGCTTTGTCGCTCGTGTTGGTTACTTATTTGGTGCCGGGGATTAATGTGGCTAGTTTTTATACAGCTTTAATCGCCGCGTTGGTTTTGGGGTTAATAAATTGTTTAGTTAAACCGATTTTGGTCTTACTCACCCTGCCGGTAAATATTTTAACATTGGGATTGTTTACTTTGGTTATTAATGCCTTGTTGTTTTGGTTGGCCGCGACCATTGTGAAAGGTTTTGGAGTGGCAGGATTTTGGCCGGCTTTTTGGGGAGCATTGGTAATGTCAGTGGTGAGTTGGATTTTAAATGCAATTTTTAATAAATAATTGTGTGAAAAATTACTCCAGCAATCGCGCGCAAAAGGGAAAGACGGCTTATCGGACGCCGAGTATGTTTAAGGCTAATAAGGCGATTAATTACGCGGATATGAAAGCGCGCACGGATAATCTAAAAAATAAAGTAGTTAAAAATTATTATGAAAGATAAAAATAAAATTGTAGTGCTGTCATTGGGCGGTTCGCTGATTGTTCCCAAAACTGGTTTTGATTTGGATTTTATTAAAAATTTTAAGTCATTTATTTTAAAACAGATTAAAAATGGTTTCAAGTTTGTGATTGTTTGTGGTGGAGGCAATACAGCGCGAGTGTATCAGGCGGCGGCCAGAGAAGTGGGGAATTTGCTTAGCGATGATATCGATTGGATAGGTATTCACGCCACCCGTCTTAATGCTCATTTTATTCGCACGATTTTTCGCGAGTGGGCACATCCGATTGTAGTAAAAAATCCCACAGTTAAATTGCAATGGAAAAAACCACTGTTAATAGCCGCCGGTTGGAAGCCGGGTTGGTCAACCGATTATGACGCGGTAAAATTAGCGACGATGTATGGTGCTTCCACAGTAGTGAATTTGTCCAATATCGAATATGTTTATGACAAAGATCCGAACAAATTTAAAGACGCGAAAAAAATAGAAAAAATAAGTTGGAAAGATTTTAGAAAAATTGTCGGGAACAAATGGGTGCCGGGGGCGAATCTGCCGTTTGATCCGATTGCTAGTCGTGAGGCACAGAAACACAAGATAAAAGTGGCGGTAATAAAAGGGGATAGTTTTGAGGAGATGGAAAATGTGTTGACTGGTAAACAATTTAAAGGAACTTTTATTTATTAATTTAACCAATATGCTCAAAAAGTTCACGGATTTAAAAAAGCATCACCAGTTGTTTTTCTCACTAATCATCATGTCCGGTATGATCTGTATGTGGCGAGGGGTCTGGGGTTTGTTGGATATGTTTTTGTTTACAGGTTCTCCATTGTATAGTTATTCCCTTTCGTTTATAATAGGCGTAGGTGTCATTTGTTTGATGCATTATACGATTGACAAGATTGTTTGAATGGAAATTCACGTTGTGTTATACTTACAGTATGATTTTGAATGATTTAACGAAATTGGCACAGAAGGGTTCACAAGAGCCGGTGTTTTTGTGGTTGGAGGAATATAAGGAAATCGCGATTAAGTTGGTTCCTGACCTAAATAAAATAGCCGATGATTTAGATGCAAAGACCGAGGCGTATAAAAACATCAAAATACTTGTTAAAAATTTGGAAAAGGATACGCCCAACGATCATGATTTGGCGCAGGCATTGTCGCATGTGGCCGACATGTTTCGTGAAAATCCGGACGCGGAAAATCAGGAAGCGATAAACGAATATATCCGTTTGGTAATGAAATTTGACAGTTTGGCTTTGGTGGCTGAATTTGCCGATCAATCCAGGCAAAAATTGCTTGACAGATTATCCGCGGAAGAACAAAACAAATATGACAAACGGCTTTTGGAACACGAGGGGATGATTTATTGTTTGGAATATTATTTGGCGATGTATAAAGCCATAGAAACCGCCAAAACAGAACAAGAAAAAAAGACATTTATAGAAAGTATGGAAGTGAATTTGGGTTTTGGCAATGTGCCCGGACTGTGGATCGATTTTAGCAAAGATGAAGTGCTTGGCAAGTTTATATACTTGATTTTAAACGACAAAACACGCAATGATTTAATAAAAGTGTATTTTAAATTTAGAAATATTATTTTGAAAATTAAAATGGATTGCGACAAAAAGCGTGTCTGCGCGGCGGACTACAAAATGGTTGGTCTAAATGAAGTTGTGACGGAATTTAGAGAATATGTTTTGGGTTTGTTGCGGATTTATCACGAAGCGGGTGTAAAGCGATTGGCAAGTTTCTTTTTTAAACCGTATGGCGACAAACCGTTAATTGAAGAAGTAATAAAAAAAGTATGACAGGTTTAGTTTTTTTGGAATATCCGCAGTGATTTTTTATAATTGTTTTATTTTTTTAAAAATATTTAATTATTTTATATGGTGAAAAAAACAAAAGAAAAACAACAACCAAAAATAGAAGGAGCAGAGAGTGTTGTTGGTGCAGGCGACGCGTCGTCAGTTAAAGGGCCGAACGAAAAAGGGGCTCTTAGGAAAGCGGTAGACAGGTTGTTGGGAAAAAATCCTGAACAAACATTGGAACAATCTGTAAAATTTACACCGGGTAGGATGTTTGAATATGAGAAGGGCGAGTTACCAGGGGTCGGGATGAGTTGGGAAGAAATTGGGGAGTTAATATACGCATCTTTCGACGTTGATATTTTATATAGAGGTGGTCTAAGTCCTTGGGTTAAAAGAATTTTTAGTGATTTTCCAAACAGCGAAAAAGAGTTTGATAATTTAGATTATACAGAAAAGGCAAAATACGAAAAACTAATCGAAAAAAAACTTGAAGAGATTAAAGGTGAATTTGCTAAATCTAAAAATACTGAATTGTTGAATAAATTTTACGCAATGTATTCGCTTGAGTGTTACGAAGATGTTAGTAGTTTGTATGAGGTACGCGAGTCGTTGGAGGATGAAAGAATTGGGTCAGATGATGTTGATGAAGATGCTATAGAAAAAATCAAAGAGGGTGTTGAGATGGATATCAAAAAAGGCATAGAGTCGAGCGTAAAATTATTTCAACCAGTTAGAGAAAAATTGACTAAATTGGGGTTTGAATTGGAAACTGTTTCTTCATGGAATGTTCAAGCAAGCAAGCAGGTTGGTATCCACCGTTTTAGTTTTGTAATAGATCAATTTACAGGCAGTATGACATCACCAGATGATATGGTAAAGTTTTGGGAAGGCAAAAAATTAGGCAAAACCGTTGATTTGGCGAAAATAATTAAAGATGATAAGATTTTTTCTGTACATATTACAGAAAATTTAAGAAAGCAGGTTAAAGAGCAATACAGAGATGAATATAATCTAGAAGATATAACAGAAGAAGTATTGCGTATTGAAGACATTACTTTTTCAGATTTATTAAAAAAGATGGATACGTTGGTTGATGAAATATTGGCCGCAAAGGAAGCTGGTGGCAGCAAGCTTGAAACGACAGAGAAGGGTGAATTACCAGGCATAGGGCTGAGTTGGCAAGAAATAACAGCGATATCAGTCAACAATGATGATGTGGCGGCTGAAAAATTCTTTGGACAGATAACAAAAGATGAGCGTGTGGAGTTGGATGAATATTTTGGCAAGAATTCTAAATCTTCGCCAAGTAGTCATGCTACGGCGGTAATTGAAAAGCGATTTATAAAATCAGGAAATATTAATCTACGTAATAAGTTTGTTGCAATGTGTCAGATTGACGATCTACGAAGGAATTATTACGAAGACAAAGATGTTCAAGCGGGTTTAGAACGACTCAATCAGATTGAGCAAAAATTTGCAAAAAAAGGATTTAGGACAACAAGAATTAATCACTTGAACATGCAATACAACATGGAAAAGGTTGTAGATGGAAATGTTTTTGATTTGATGTTTACGCAGAAAAGCAGACATGGTGATTTTCGAATATCAACAATGTTAATAAAAACAAAAACAGGTGAGGTCCCAAATTCGCAATTAGTGGAGGATGGTGAATATGAGTCTTTTGAACGAGTGTTGGATTATGTGGATGGTGGCGATGATAGCATTGATAATGATATAGCACGGTTGCTGACTAAAAGTAAAGAAGGAAAATATACAACAAGTGATGTAAATAAAGTGTTAAGTGTCGGACACCAGCGTTCGTATGAGCGTATCAAAGACCAGATAAAGAAAACACCACCGGAGCGCTATCATGCCGAAGTTTGGGAAGGTAGTTATTCAGAAAGGATGTCAAAAGCAGAAAGATTGTTAAAAGATCCATCTTTGTCTGACGGTGAAAGAAAAGTTATAAAGATTGAATGGAATCGCCTTAATGATCGTGAACAAATAGAAAAACAAAGAGAATTGGCATTTCGTAAAAGTACAACAGATTTATCAGCAAAAGAAATAAGGGAGGTTAGTAAAAAGTTTGATAATGAGATAAGTCAAGTAGATCAAACAGCGAGAAAAGCTTTGGAAAATTTAAGCAAAGAATCAGGTAGCGATCAGTTTTTGCGAAAGATGATAAAGGACGGGATGTTGCATATTCAATATGATAGTGAGGGTGCCGCTAAGCATATTCGTCCAGATGAATATAGAGACAGTACAAAAAAGACAGAGTTGAAAAACGCTGCAACAGAAGCGTCTGTTGAACGACAAAATAAAGAGTTGTTTGGGTTGTCTGAAGAGGAGAAAAAATTAACAGGAGACGAGAGAAAGAAAGTGATTGAAAAAAAGCGTAAGGAAATTTTGGAAAAAATTAAAGAAAAGGTAAGAGGGGTGGCCAGTGACTTAGAAAAGAATAAACCAAACGCCGGTTTTCATGAATTATTTCGTAGTATTTTTAAAGGTGTAAACGAATTAGGTGGTAAAGCAGGAGATAAAGTAGAAAATCGTGAATTTTTGAAAGATTTATTTGCAGATACTGAATTATTAAAAGAGTTATTAACAAAATTTAATTTTGTTGATGATAGTCGTCAAGATTTTAATGTATATACAAATGCCCCCGGTACGGAAACCGTTCGCAGTTTAGTGGGTATATTGAGAGAATTTTTTCCAGATGAAGCAGATTTAATTGCCGGAGATGCGATTAATACAATATTTTTGGAGAGCCGACACAAAGACATGGAACGTTCATCTCGTCGAACAACATCGGAAAGTCCAAAATATGTAAAAGGAGTTACTGATTTTGGTGATGTCGATTTTGGTGCTGATTATACAAGTTATTGGCGTTTATTTGAAGTGGTATTTAAGGGGTTGGGAGTTTCGGTTAAACCTGATCAACTGAAAGCGTTTAATGAAAAAATTTTGACTAATGTAAATTCCGCTTTACTTCTTGCAGAAAGTAAATTGATTGTAGGGCAAGGTCATGGGGATTTTAATGTGGGAAATTTATATTTGGAAACATATAAAAAGTTTTATGGTGAAAGTGGCGCTCGTACTCTGGCAACAGAAGCGTTATTTCCATCATTAGTTGACGATAAGGAAAAACAACGTAAGATTGGGGCGGGCAGAGAGTTTAATATTATGGGTTTGGGTGGTCATAGTAGAAATGCAGGAGCTATTTTGCAAATTTTTAAGGAGCATGGATTAATTGATTTAAAATCTGCCAACCAAATGGTGCGTGTGGCAGAATTTATTGATCAATTAGATGGTGGTAGGAGTGCTGGTGGTATAAGCACTAATCGAGAAATTATAGATACCAAAGAGGCAATCAGTACTGTATTTTCAAAAGAACAGGCGGCAAATAATGCTTTGGCGGAAGAAATTGATGAATTGGATTTGGATTCTATGGAACCTGCTGAGGCCTTGGCATATTTAAAAAAGAAAAAAGAAGCGCGTGGGAGTAAGAAAGAAAGTATAGCTCCGGAAACAGAAAAAGAGAAAGAAGCACGATCTCGTTATGATCAGAGGATAGTGGCGTGCGAGAGCGAGAACGTTGCCAATTATGGGTTTCAATACGGTGACTGGGGTAGAGATAGAATCATCATAGACATAGAAGAAGCAAAAGTTTTGCCTACCGATGTACAGTGTAAGAAAATAATTGATATTTATAAAGAGGCTATTATTAATGAAAGTAATTACGAAAATATTTCAATAACGGCTAGGCTTTTGAAGAATTTTGTTCGTTTAACTAGTTTTGTCCCAGATAGCTCAACTATGGAAAAAATTAGCAAGAAAGTTAAAGATGCAAAAGAGTTGTTGAGAAAGAACAGATAAAATTCAGTGTAGTACTATTTTTTCACCCCCCTTGACAACCCAAGGGGGTTTTGGTATAGTGATTGCACCATAGACAGCAGGTGGCGAAAGCCTTAATTACCTGCCGAGGTACAAAAACTAATACTGGATTCCCACTTTCGTGGGAATGACAGTGTAGGAAGTCGATTTGTACTGTATTATACGTCTGTGGAAACACAGATTTTTTTGTTAAAAAATCGTTATGCCAAAAACAAGACAACAAAAAGTTCAAGTGATCGAGTCTTTGACCGGTGGCTTGAAGGGAAGTAAAGGTGCTGTTTTTGCCAATTTTCAGGGTTTGAAAGTATCAGACTTCGAAGCTTTACGCAAACAAGCTAGAGCGGAACAAGTTTTGGTACAAGTAGCCAAGAAAACTTTGGTAAAAAGAGTGTTTGAGGATTTAGGCGTTGAAGTCGATCCAAAAGCATTTCAAGGCGGTATCGTTACTTTGTCTGGTCCAGATGAAATCGCAGCTGCCAAAATCGTTAGTAATTTTGCCAAAGCCCACGAATCCGTAACTATTTACGGTGGTGTGCTCGAAGGTAAATTTATCGATGCTTTCAGCGTGAGTAATCTCGCCAGCTTACCTAGTAAACATCAATTGCTTGGTCAATTGGTCGGTACGCTCAATGCGCCAATATCCGGTTTCGTCAATGTACTTGCTGGAAATTTGCGTAATTTAGTGAACGTTTTAAATAATATTTCCGCCAAAGGCGGATCCGCCCCTGGCGGAAAAGTTCTTTCTGTTTAATTAACCTATAAACTTTATGTCAGAAGAAAAAAATGTAGTTGTTCCTGAGAAGTTTAAAGCTATCGTGGAACAAGTAGAAAAAATGTCAGTATTGGATTTGGCCGAATTGGTCAAAATCTTGGAAGAAAAATTCGGTGTTTCCGCTTCCGCTCCAGCTATGATGATGGCTGCCGCTCCAGCTGCTACTGGCGCTCCAGTAGAAGAAAAAACTGAATTCAATGTTGAGTTAACCGATTTTGGTGCCAACAAGATCAACGTGATCAAGGCAGTAAAAGAAGTAACCGGTTTGGGATTGGCTGATGCCAAAGCTTTGGTAGACGGCGCTCCAAAAATGATCAAAGAAGGTTTGAAGAAGGATGAAGCGGAGGCTATGAAGAAGAAGATCGAAGAAGCGGGTGGAAAAGTTACTTTAAAATAATACTTTTTCATTAAATTCATCAAACAAAAAACACGACCAGATAAATACCTTTTCGCTTTTTTTGCCCGCGAGGGCAAAAGGATGAGCCTCGGCTCATAACCCGCTCAAAGGTAATTATCTGGTCGTGTTTTTGTTTTCTATATATTTATTTGATACAACTTGTTGCTGTCTAATATGTAGGCGGTTTTGTTTTGTTCATCTATTATCATGCCGATTGGGTTTTTCCATTCTTTGGCGGTGATTTGGTTTTTTAGGTGGCCGTCTTTTTGTAATACTATTAGGCGTTTGTTGGTGCCATCCAATAAGTAGATGTATTGTTTGTCGGTGTAAGTCCAAATTTGGCCACCGGTTTTTAGGGCTGGATCTAGGCCCAAAATTTCAAACGGTTGTTTGTTGCCGGCGGTTAATTTTTCGATTGTTCCATCTGTTTTGCTGACAAACATGTCACCGTCGGTGGTAAGGGATAGACCATTTTTGATATTGACTGAAATATCTTTTACCCATTCCTTGCCTGTACCAAAACCGGTTTTGGTATTTTCATGTTTATAAATTTGATTGTTGGTCGTGTCTAGACTATAAAGACGGCGGTTGTAGATTATCAGGTCATTGATCTTGGTATCGGTGTTTGGGTAAGCCACGTCGGCGGTTTTGAGTGAGGAGTTTTGCGGGTCATAAAGGGTGATAGTTTTGTTGTCAGACAAAATTGCCGCGTAGTCGTTTTCTTTTGGTATGGCAATGTCGTTGAAATTGGTCAGACTGGTGTCGAGATATTTGGATTGTTTGGTTAACAAATCATAAATAACAATCGTGGATGAATTGGAGGGTAAAACCAAGATCTGGTTGTTTATTTTGGCTAAGCGAAATAAACCCATCGCTTGTTTGCTCCAATCAAAAAGTAAATCCGGTACAACCACTACTTCTTTTCGAATTTGTGAAAGTGTGTCATCTATTTGTCGATTGAATTCGTCACATTCTTTTTTGTATTTTTTACAATCCAATTGAGCGATCAAGTTTTTCACCGCCTGTGTCTCGTTGAGGGTAGTGGTGTCATCTTTGTATATGGCCGCGCTTTCGGCGGCGTCTTTGTGGGCGATAATTTCTCGAATAATTTCTTGGGATTGTTTTTCTTGCGCCAATCGTACTTGGTTGGCACGGATAAAGAAGATACTGAAAACAAAAACAATCAATATCAAGGCGCTAAGTGTAAAAAATATTTTGGTGGTTCTTGGTAAGTTTTTTATTCCGGATTTAAAACCACGCCATTGTTGCGACCAATTTTCCAAAATATTGCGACGACGGTTTTGGTAGTTGGTAACAACAAAAAATAACAATGATAAAAAGTGACCGAGATTTATCAGCAATCTGGCGATAACTAATATAACTATCCAAATAAAATGCACGCTATATTTTAGCCATATCAGAGCCGTTTTTAGACTGGTGGTCAAAATTTGTTTGTAAACGTCGGTTTTTTGTGGAAGCGGTGGTTTGGCGTGATATTGTCGAAGATGGGCGGAATTGATTTCCGCCGGCATTGACGGTGGCCAATTTTTGGTTTGCTCCAACGATTCTTCACTCGGTTCTTCTTGAAACGCATTTTTTATTTTGTCGTTGATGTTTGGGAACATTGAAGGCGACATGGTGCTGGCGGTATTTTTTTCAGTCGCAAATAGATTGTGTAGTGATTTTATTGACCCACCCTTTGGCAGAGGCTGTCTTTTGTTGCCGGCCATTACTGACGGCCTGTCTTCGTTGAGATGAATTACCATGCCACCAAACGAAAATTCATTTCGGATATCGGACAAGACGCGTTCGATATGTTGGGCGCTTTGTTTGGATGGGCGAGTGGTGATGATTTTTTGCAAACGATCATCACTAAAGAATTCACCGAGCTGTGATGTGCCGATAAACAAAAAGTCGTTTGGGGTGACTTTACCTTCGACTATTTGAGAAAATAGTTGGTCGTTGGTCTCATCTTGGTTGGCCGAGATCAAATCCATTTTTTTGTACAGGTCGTCCTTGGTTTTATAAAAAAGCAACATTTTTGGATTGCCACAAAAAGAGAAAACTATTTCTTGGTCTTTTATTACACCAACAACACAGTGTTTTTGAACTTGGTCATCTAGGGTTGGTTTGTTTTCTCGGTTGATGTTTTTTAAGACTGTTTCCAGTGAGTTTTCGTTGATGTTTTGAGGTGCCTCATAATAACGAGATTCTATTTCATCCACAATATTTTGTAACTTCACAATATCTTTGGTGCCGGTATTGTTCAGTTCACAGACAGCAAAAAAATAGCCCTTTTGTCTCTCTTTTTCGTTTGAGGGTTCTGTGATATGTAGCAATACATGGGATTTTTCCCGGTTGCCACCTTCGATAAAAAAGTCGTGTAATTGTAACTTGTATTCCATAAACGCTTGTAGTATACTATATTTATTGCCGTAAGTCCAATAAATACAAGGGGTAAAAGTGGGCGATTTTCGGCTCGTTTAAAATTAAAAAAAAATGGTGATTATGCTTGAACACTTATTTGGTTCAGTAACACGAATTAAACTTTTGCGTTTGTTTTATACTAATCAAGAGCGAGCCTATTTTGTACGCGAGCTTTCTCGAGCTATCGAAATTCAGCTCAACGCTGTTCGTCGAGAGTTGGCCAATTTGGAAGAAATCGGCATTATAAAACAAACAGAATTCGGACAATCCAAAGAAGAAGAAATCGGCACTGAAAGATCAAAATATTATAAAATAAATACCGATTTTTTTCTCCATGAAGAGTTGGGCGCGTTGCTGGAAAAAACTCAAATAATGGAAGAAAATCATTTTGTTGAATTACTAAAGAAGCGGGCGGGAGATATCAAAGTTATGATTTTGACCGGTTTTTTTACTGACGCTGTCGATGTTGGCACGGATATTTTGTTTGTCGGTTCGGCCAAAGCGGTCGTGGTTGCCAAAATAATGCGTGATTTTGAAAAGTTTTTGAATCATCCGGTTCGCTATACTATTTTGGATGAAAAAGAATTTTCTGAACGACGTGAAATCGGTGATCGTTTTCTGTATTCTATTTTTGAGGCCAAACATATTTTTGCGGTAGATGAATTAAAGTTAGGTTAAAGTTTTATGTACTTGATGATTGATAATTCATTGGACGATAAAACTGTTTTTCATTATTGCTTGGATACAGATTGGGTTCAGCGCGAGTTTGATCGGGACGGTCAGGATTTGTTGGCTATTATTGATCGGCTGTTGTCGGATGAAAACAAACAACTTTCAGATTTACGCGGTTTGGCCGTAGTGGTTGGAAAAGGTAAATTCACCGCCACTCGTATTGCCGTCACCGTAGCCAACACTTTGTCGTATGCTCTGAAAATTCCGGTTTTGGCAGTGGATGGTTGGTATGAAAATTTAACAAAAGATATTCAATCATCACCGGTAGGGCAATATGTTAGTGCGCAATATAGCGCCCCCGCTCACATTGGTGGTAGTAAACAAGGAGTATGATTTCAGATTACAAACGTTATCGTTTTTACGAAATTTTACCAGGCTTGTCCATCTGGCTGACTTTGATAGTTGGTGTTTTGTTGTCTTTTTTCTTTCCATTGGTGATGATTTATTTTATTATTATTTTTGATGTTTATTGGGTGTTTCGTGTTATTTATTTTTCTTTTTATCTTATCTTGTCTTGGAACAGATTCCGCAAAGCGGTCAAAACCGATTGGCTCGCCAAACTCAAAGCTGAATTTCCAAATTGGGAGGATAAAAAGAATGTGGTATTTTTGCCTTTGGCCAACGAAAGCTATGATGTAGTAAAAGGTACATTGCAAGCTCTTTTGAATTCCAGTTATCCGGCGCACAAATTGTATGTGGTGATTTCAGGAGAAGCGCGCCGTCAAGCCAATTGGGATAAAGTACAGGCACAAGTTAAAGAAAATTTTAGTGGTAAATTCGCCGATATTTTGTACTATACTCATCCGGATAATTTGTTGGATGAGATTCCCGGAAAAGGATCGAATATTCATAATGCAGAATTGGAATTTAAAAAATACGCCGATGCTCGCAAATGGAATTACAGTGAAGTGATAATTTCGGTGTTTGATGTGGATACAGTGGTTCATCCGCAATATTTTGCTCACCTCAATTATATGTATTGCCTGCATCCACATCCGGAGCGTAGTTCTTTCCAGCCGATTACTTTATACAACAACAACATGTGGGAATCACCATCGGTGTTGCGCGTGATGGCTTTTGGTACCAGTTTTTGGATGTTATTTTCTCTGGCGCGATTGGATGGTTTGGTCACTTTTTCTTCACATAGTATGAGTTTTAAAGCGGCTCTGGAATGTGGCGGACATGCCAAAGATATTGTGAGCGAGGATTCTCGAATATTTTTTCAATGTTGGTTGCATTATAGCGGTGATTACACGGTTACACCTCTGTATATTCCCGTTTCAATGGATACTGTGCGCGATGAAAGTTTGTTTAAAAGTTTGAAAAATTTATATTTACAACAACGTCGTTGGGCTTGGGGCACAGAAAATATTCCTTATTTATTATGGCAATTCAAAAAACATCCGGAGATAAATTGGTGGAAAAAAGTGGTAATTTTATTTCACGAATGGGAAGGCAAATGGAGTTGGGCGGTAGTAGCGATACTTTTGACGATACTTGGACGCTTACCACTGTGGGTAGCGAGCAACGAAGTTCGTCAGAGCGCTTTATTTTTTAACACTCCCCACGTGTTGGAAAATTTGATGATCTTGGCTACCTTCGGTTTGTTTTTTTCAGCGGTGATCAGTATGTTGATTTTGCCACCGCGTCCGGAGAGTCATCCAAAATATAAATATTTATTTATGTTGTTGCAGTGGATATTGGTGCCGGTTTCTTTAATTTTATTTTCCTCTGCACCTTGTATCGATGCCGTAACTCATTTGATGTTTGGAAAATATCTTGGCTTTAATGTTTCAGCTAAAAAAAGAGCAGTATGAAAATTTTAAAAATAATTTTAATTGTAATTTTGCTTCTGATAATCGGTGTAGCCGGTTTTGGTTATTGGTCAATTCGTTCCGGTAACTTACAAAAAGCAGTAGTAAATAAAGTGGCTACTCAATTGGCACAAAATCCTGCTGAGCAAAATTTTTTGCAAACAGTTATGGGTTTTGGGAAACCACGCACTTATTTGATTTTATTTTTAAATAACACCGAGTTGCGCCCGGGCGGTGGGTTTATTGGCGCTTACGGATTGTTGCGAATGGACAAAGGTACGCCCAGTTTGTTAAAAGTAGAAGGCACGGAAATTTTGGATAATACCGGTAAAAAAGATTTTGAATCAGTGGCACCCGCTCCAATTACCAAATATTTAAAAGTGTCCAGATGGTATTTTCGAGATAGCAATTGGTCGCCGGATTTTGCAAACTCATCACAAAAATCGGCTGAATTATTTTTGAAACAAGGTGGGTTGGGGGAAGTGGAAAATATTGACGCGGTTATCGGATTTACTCCATCGGTAATTGAGGAAATATTAAAAATTCACGGTCCGATAAAAATTAACGGTGAAGAATTTAACGCGACGAATTTTACTGAAAAATTGGAGTATGAAGTTGAATACGGATACAAAGCAAAAGGCATCGAATTTGATCAGCGCAAAAATATGTTGCGTGATTTGGCCTACGCCATGCTGGACAATTTACGTTTTGATGTGTTTAAAAATTGGCAGAAGTATTATGATTTGACTCAGCGTTTATTAAAAGAAAAGCAGGTGGTATTTTATGCTCAAAATAATGATGAGCAAAATATTTTAGCTAGTAAAGATTGGGCGGGAAAAATGAAAACCAGTTCCGGTGATTATTTATTATGGGCGGATGCCAATTTGGGTTCGCTAAAAACCGACGCGGCGATCACGCGTGAATTGAGTTATGTGATTGCTCCTACTGGTACAGATAAATTTGTCGCTACTGCCAAAATGAAATTTATTCACAAAGGTAAATTTGATTGGCGCACTTCACGTTATCGAGATTACGCGCGCGTGTTTGTGCCGGTTGGTAGTAAACTGATAAAAGCAGTCGGTACTATGGAATCGGAAAAATCTACCAAGCCGGGGGTGGTTGATCAGGGTATAGAAAATGGTCGTCAGTGGTTTGGTGGTTTTATTGCGGTTGAGCCGGGTCATACCTCCGAATTGAGTTTCCAATATTATTTGCCGGAAAATATTGTTTCAGCTATTAAAAATGGACAATACAATTTATTAACTCAAAAACAAATTGGCACCAATAATATTAAATTGACTTTGGATTTAAATTTTGGTAAAAATCACTATAATCAGTTGACGAATTTGCAAGAGGATAGGGAATTTAAAGTAATAATGGCGAAATAGTATGTTTATCAAGAAAATCGGCATTGATTTGGGGACGACGAATGTTTTGGTGTATGTACCCAAAAAAGGGATTGTTTTGAACGAACCAAGTGTCGTGGCAATATCCAAAGCCGATGGTAAAGTGTTGGCGGTTGGCTTGGAAGCCAAAGATATGTTGGGGCGAACACCGGATACGATTGTCGCCGAACGTCCGCTCAAAGATGGAGTGATTGCCAACTACCAAATAACCGAGGCGATGTTGCGTTATTTTATAAACAAAGCTTTGGGTGGGGCGCGTTTGTTTAGACCGGAGGTAATGGTGGCGGTGCCGGCGGGAATTACTTCGACCGAAAGACGCGCGGTGATTGATGCGACTATCGCGGCCGGCGCGCGGGCGGCTTATATTATCAAAGAACCGATTGTCGCGGCGATTGGCGCGGATATTCCGATTGGCGCGGCCTCTGGACATATGATTATCGATATTGGCGGGGGCACGGCTGAAATCGCGGTGATTTCTTTGGGCGGAATTGTTTCGAGTGGATCAGCTCGGGTTGGTGGTACAAAATTTGATCGAGCGATTGTGGAACATATTCGTCAAAAATATAATTTGGCGGTTGGTGAACGCACTTCTGAAGATATTAAAATTACCGTTGGGTCGGCGATGTTTATGGACAAGCCTTTGACTATGGAAGTAAAAGGACGTGATATGATCAATGGACTGCCTCGTATTATTACTGTTTCTTCTGATGATACTACCGAAGCTTTGCAACACGAGCTAGGTCTTTTGATTGACGCTATCAAACAAGTGCTTTTTGATACTCCGCCGGAATTGTCGGCCGATGTGATGGATAAAGGAATAATAATGTCGGGCGGATCTTCGTTGCTGCGCAATTTGGATGAGTTGGTGGCTCAAGCGACTGGGGTGCCGACTTATTTGGCTGAGGAGCCTTTGTTGTGTGTGGTGAAGGGGACGGGGATTGCGTTGGATAATTTGGATAGTTATAAGCGTAGTATTTTGGCTACTAAATAATTTTCTTCATTTTTTTTATTTTTCGGACAAGCCTTGATAATATGTATTTTGAAACACGTGTCGGTTTTGTTTCGACAAAACCGCACTCTCACTCACTTCGGCTGTGAGACCGAAGTTCCGTGGCGGTTTCAAAACACATATTACCAAGGCTTGTCCTCTGAATATCTTCTTTTTTATGTTTATTGGTATCGATGCTTCACATGCAAATAAGTTACAACGGACTGGTGTGGAAGAATATTGTTGGCAGGTGATTCAGGAATTAAAAAAAATTGTGCCGAGTGACTGTCGGGTGGTTTTGTATTCCAATGGTAATTTGTTGCCGGAGTTGGATCAGTTGCCGGCAAACTGGGAATTAAAAATTTTAAAATGGCCATTGAAAAAAATGTGGAGCCAGTTTCCTTTGGCTTATGAGCTTTGGAAAAATCCGCCGGATGTTTATTTTTCTCCGGGACAATTGTTGCCATTTTTTGCTCCCAAAAATTCGGTGGTGATGGTGCACGATAGCGCGTTTGAAGCTTATCCGAATGTTTATAGATTTTTTGGTCGGCAATATTTGAAATGGATGAATCGGTTGATTGTCAAAAAATCTAAGTTGATTTTAACTTCGACGGAATTTAATAAACAGGAAATGTTAAAATTTTATGATTCCCCCCACTGTCATTCCGACCGACTGAAAGGAGTGGAGGAATCTCTTTCCAATAAAATAAAAGTTATCCCCCTGGCCTGTGATTCTAAAAAATTTAATTTAGAAAAATCCGCCGGTCAAAATATTTATGGTAAATATATTTTGTCTATTGGTCGGCTGGAAGAAAAAAAGAATACCGCTAGAATTGTGGAAGCTTTTGGTTTGGTAAAAAAACAATTTTCAGATTTAAAATTGGTTTTAATTGGAAAACACGGAGCGTGTTTTGAAAAAATTCAGAGAGCGATTGATAGTAGTGAATACAAAAAAGACATTATTTTACTTGGGTTTGTGGAGGCGGATGAATTGTTAACTATATTAAAAAACGCGCAGGTATTCGTGTTTCCTTCACTGTATGAGGGGTTTGGTATTCCAGTATTGGAGGCGATGACGGTGGGAGTACCGGTGGTGGTGAGTAAAGGCGGTGCTTTGGAAGAAGTAGGAAAAGAAGCGGTGGAGTGTGTGGATCCACTGGATACAAAAGATATTAGCGAGAAAATTTTAAACCTTTTGCAGGATGAAGAATATAAAAAACAAAAAATCGCCTTAGGTTTGGAAAGAGTAAAACAATTTTCTTGGGAAAAAACCGCGCGAGAGACATACCTATCATTATGATGAATATTGCCTGTCATTCCGAGCGAAGCCGAGGAATCCCTTTCAAATAAAAAATCCGACTAAACTATGGTCGGATTTTTTAACCTTTTAAATTCATTTCTCTCTTGAATTTAATAGGAGGGGGAGGTGCACGGAGCGCCTAGTAGCCCTCCACTTTTCATTCGCACCTCCGAAAGAACTTTTTGCCGAGTTTCTGCGCCAGATCCGCCATGCGGTTGGTGCGTTCGACATCGGCTGTTGTTTGAGAGCGGGCGACGCGCAACTGTGCGATTCGCTCGCGGATTTCTGCGGTGGTCGCGGATGTGTCGGTTAGGGTAATGTAGCCCAACATGTGGGCTGCATGAATCCCTACCTCGCCACCGTGGCCGTGTATATCCGACCAGATTTTCAACGCCATTTTCTGGGCGCTGATATCTCCGGTTATCCGCCACCATATGAACAGTAGGTTGGCCAACATGTTTTTGGCCTCACCATCCTTGAGCGTTGCTGTCACGCTCATTTCCTCCAGAAATTTTAAGCCTCCGTACCGCTCCATGACCGTCATGGCGGCTTTTTCGCGTCCGTCGCTGATGAGGTTCGTCACCATGTTTTGGACGAACTCCAGCTTCGCAAGGTCTGCGATCATATTGCCCTCCGCAAGCTGTAAATGCACAGCACTGGCAAAACAGTTGATATTATCAGGTCTGTTAAGTTTTGTCAATGTCGGGTATGTTCGGGTGGCTGTGCAAAACTTTGACGATTTGCCAAAAAAGTGTTATATTAGAATTAATTAAAATTATTTTATTTTAAAATAAACTTTGAACAATATGACAAAAAGAAATAAGGAATCTTTTGGGGCTCCACAAGAAGCTCGAGAACCTAAGGTTGGTGGGGTTGAAAAAAATAAAAAGGTAGAGGTGTGGACAGACGAAAGAGCCAATGAAGATTCAGAAGCGAAGGCCAATCGTTTGTTTGATCAGATGAAGAAAGATCTGAGAGAAAAAAGAGCGGAAGCAAAAAAGGAAGGCAAAAGTGAAACGGAAATTAAAGCTATTAAATTTGACAAAAGTTCGGATGCCTACAGAGCGTGGATTGATGCCTGCAGTGATAACACCTATGAAGATTTGGATAAAAGAGAAAGTGAATTGCACGCTAGATTAGAAAAAGCTCAAGAGGCCGGTGAAGATGTTGAAAAAAGCGGTTTATATGACCAGTGGGAAAGAGCCAACAGAAAGCTTGGTACGGTTTCCGCAGCTAGGAGAATTAGAAAGGAATTAGATATAAAACTAACTAGCATAGAAGATAGAATAGGAGATTTAACAGAAAAATCAGGAAGTTTGGGTGGAGACAATTTATCTATCGGTGCTGAGGTCATTACTTTGGGTGGAGAAATTGACGTTGTAACTGCCCAAAGAAGTGTAGTAGATACACTCGCGGTTAACCCAGATGATGTGATTGAAATGCCACCACCATTCACAATAGAAAACATATTGGAAAGTGAAAATGATGCAAGTGCACTTGAAGCAATCATGGAAGAAGTTGACCCGAGATTAGCTACGGTTGAAGGTGGTTTTTTTGGTGTTGAAGCTTCTTCCGGAGGTAGAGGCGCAGAAAAAATCATATCAGTTTTTTCAAAAGAATTAGCCAAAGATGAAAAGGCCAAAATTGGTTTTAGGGAAGCAGTCTTTACTCAAAAGTTAAATCAATACGTGGGTGATGATGAGGTTTTTGCTGGCTTGTTATTAAAAAATAAAGAATTTATAGGGGCAGTCAATGATTTTTTTAATGCCAAGGTTGGACCGTTTGGTAATAAGGCAATGGAAATGGCGGCGACATTTACTTATATTTTGGAGATTGCCCGCTCTATTTATGATACACAAAAGACTGAAATGTCACGAGCCAAAAACCAAGATTCTGAAGTGGAGCCACGAAAAGAAGGTGTAAGTTTTGTGGAGAATGAAACAGTGCCGTCAAATTTGATGGAGCACACAGCAATAAAAAGATTTTTTGGGAGTTTAGATAAAAAGTCCGGAATAAAGGATCCAGGAAAATTAAAAGCTGAGGTTAGCAGTTTGAAGTCGGATATGAATGTCAAAAAAGCTGATTTGGAAATTCAGCAAGACACTTTGAAACAATGCAAGTGGTATGAATTCAACAAAAAGAGTCAATTAAAAGATAAAATAAAATCTACCACCAAGGATATTGCCGGGTTGTTTGAGGCGCTCGTGCATTTGGGAGATCAGATTACTGGCAAAGAAGTGGATGGTCATTTGTTAGCAGGTTCAGATTTAGCCAATTTAAATTTAGTTTTGGCTGATCAAATAAATCAACTAAAATCCGGTAAAGAAAAAATTGGTTCTACGGATTTCTTCGATAGGTTTGCTGAAGTGTCAGCCGTGCTGGCTGCATTGGCAGTTATGTTTTCTGTGGCCATGGCGGCTAGAAGCGAAGGAAAGGCCAGACCACAACAAGCAGAAGAAACTGAGATGGTCAGTGTAGTAAATGAAGCAACAACTGAAACAGAAGAAACAGAGGCGCCGGTTAGTGGTAGTCGTGAAGAAGTTCAACCAAAGGATTTTGATCTGGGTATTACAGCACTTCCTGGTTTTATAGAAAATGAAACACCGTCGGTAGTTAAGAAAACTACCAGAGGAGCAAGACATATAGAATCAAAACCTGGTTCTTCTGCGGACACAAAATTAACGTACGAAGAACAAATGAAAAAGTTTGATGATCAAATCGAATCTCAACGCAGGTATGTCCGTGGTTTAGAAGAACACAAAGGAAAAAGTACAACACCGACATTGGATATTGAAAATCTAGGAAAGGAAGACAAAACATCACCTGTCTGGCATGAAAATACTATCGCCAAGGCTGAAGCAAAGATATTGGAATTAGAAGCAGCCAAACGAGCTTATTCTTTGAAAAAACACCAAGATGATATTTCAAGAGAGACCAAAGTTCCAGGATCTGTTCCAAAAGTTCAAGTAGAGGTAGAACGACAAGTTGATTACAAGAGTCTTGATTTTAGCCGACCATATATTGGTCAGTTAGGTACTGCCTTTGATTTGGTGAGAGAAATACACGAACTTGCTTCAGTGGCAAAACCACGTGATTTAAAAGGATTGGTAACCAAGTTAGGGACAGCAATTAGCTCAAGTGAACAGTTTAGGGGGCAAGGTAATCATAGTGCCGGTGATATTACAGCGGCAAAAAATTTAGAAAAAGTTGCCAAAGAAATGCGCAATAAAATAAATAACAACCAATTGAGCGGGTTATAATCAGAACCACAAAACCAAAAATTTAAAAAACCGGTTATCCGCCGGTTTTTTAAATTTTAAATAGTTGCAAAATTTGGTGTTTTTTGTTATGATAAATATGTATTTATGCAGTTTATAGGCCAACCGCACATAACGTCATTTTTTGATTTAGCCTTCAAACATTCCAGTTTAGGGCAGTCTTATTGTTTTGTCGGCGCGTCACAAATTGGAAAACGCACTTTGGCCAATAATTTGGCTGCTCAGATTTTGGATGTTGAATTGGAAAAATTAAAATTCAATCCGGATTATTATTATTTGGAGCGTCAAGAAGAGGAAAAAACCGGAAAAAAGAAAAAGGAAATTTCCGTGAATCAAGCTCGAGAATTGCGTGACAAACTATACAACCGCTCCTGGTTCAACGGTTACAAAGTAGCCATCATCGATGAAGCGGAATTATTAAACGAAGAATCCGGTAATGCCCTTTTGAAAATTATCGAAGAACCACCGGCCAAAAGTATTATTTTTTTATTAACCGAAAATGATTCATGGTTGTTGCCGACGATTCGTTCGCGTTGTCAGATATTTCAATTCGTGCCGGTCTCCGATGAAGAAATTTCCAAACTGGTTACCGCGGTTAGTGATATTTCAGACACCAAAGAAATCGTAGAGTTGGCTTGGGGAAGGCCGGGGAGGGCGATAAATTTATGCCAAGATTTTGAATTACTCGGTAGTTGTTTGAAAGAAAAAACCCGTTGGCAAAAAATAATCACCACTCCAATTCACGAACGCTGGCAAGAAATGGAAGAGGTTTTGAGTGAAAAAGGCGGTTTGATAAAAACCAAAGAAAAACTCGATCCGATTCTGGATTTTTGGACCATGTTGTGGCGTGAAAAAATGTTATCCGATAAAAATTTTGATGATCAGTATCGAATAATAATTGATGAAATAAAAAATGTTAAAAATTTATTATCCGCCAATGTTAATCCGCGTTTGGTAGTTGAAAATTTTTTAACGAAATTTTAAAAATAAAATAATTTTTTTTAACCAACTTTAAATTATGAAAAAAATACAATTATTATTACTGGCGTTAATAGTCGGGTTGTTAACCACTGGTGCCGGCTGTCTACAATTTGGCGCTCAAACTGTCGGTCCGATGGGCATGTACCAGTCGATAGACAAAGGTGATACCTGGAAGCCGATCACTGCGTTTCCTACGGTAGCCGGTGTAAAAAGTATCGCGACTCTCAAAGTATATCGGGTGCATACTGATCCGAGCGATCCCAATGCGATGTATTTGGCTACACGCGGTCAGGGGTTGTATTATACTTATGACAATGGGGTTAGTTGGCAAGTAGCGCCGGCCATGGCGGGTAAATTTATTTATGGTTTAGCGGTCAATCCAAAAAATAAATGCAATATTTTTGTCAGTGATGGTCAACATATTTTTAAAACCGAAGATTGTTTGCGAACTTGGAAAAATGTATATACCGAAGAGCGTCCGGATCAGAGGGTGGTATCGCTCGCCGTTGATTATGGTACCAGTACCACTGTCTACGCGGCAGAATTGGGAGGAGATATTTTGGTGAGTAATAATCTGGGCGTCAGCTGGCGTGTCACTCAGCGTTTTAATTTTCAATTGCAATATTTGGTAGCCGACCAATTTACTCCGGGCAGGGTTTATGTGGCCGCTTATACGGATGGGTTTTATCGTTCAGATGATTCGGGTTTAACTTGGAAAAATTTGTCTGCCGGTTTGGATAGTTTCGCTGATGCCAATAGATTTTATCGTTTGGTTTTAAATCCCGGTAAAAAAGATAGTCTATTCTGGGTTTCCAAGTTTGGTATTTTGAGATCCGATGATGCCGGCACTACTTGGGTTGATTTGAAATTGATCACCCCTCCTGGTAGTGTAAATATTTACGCGTTTGACATCAATGCCAAAAATCAAAATGAAATGTATTATACTGGTACAATTTTGGGAGAAAAAAATGTTCATGTGCGATCTACATTTTACAAAACTACCGATGGTGGTAAAAATTGGATAACCAAAAAAATGCCAACCAATACTATTCCGGTTAGTATTTTAATAAATCCGACCAAAGAAAATGTGGTATCGATGGGTTTTGCTATTTTAGATCAATAAATTTTCTATATGCAAATAAATGATTTCAAAGAGGACTTTGACAAGGTGTTGGAGTTTTTAAGACAAGATATTGTCGGTTTGCGTACCGGGCGTGCTTCGATTGCTATGGTGGAAGATATTTCCATTTCAGCGTATGGTACTTATCAGGCGCTAAAGGCGTTGGCGTCTATTTCAGTGGCTGATGCCAAAACATTAAATATCGAACCGTGGGACAAAACTGTTTTGGGAGCAATCGAAAAAGGGATTCGTGATTCCGGTATTGGAGTCAGTCCGGTCAATGACGGTCGTTTGATCCGAGTAATTTTACCGGATCTGACCACCGAGCGTCGTCGTGAATTGACCAAAGTATTGCACGAAAAATTGGAAAATGCGCGGGTGGCCTTGCGCAAAGTGCGTCAAGAAGTGAGAGATTTGGTGGAAGCGGAAGAAGAATCCAAAACCATCGGCGAAGACGAAAAGTTTAAATTGTTTGAAGATTTGGAAAAGTTAGTCAAGGAGTTCAATGATAAAATTAAAGAAATCGGCGAAAAGAAAGAAGCCGAAATTAATACTATTTAAGTATGTCAAAAGATTTAGAAAAGGTAGTGTCGTTGTGTAAAAGGAGAGGTTTTGTTTTTCCAGGGAGTGAAATTTATGGCGGTTTGGCGAATAGTTGGGATTACGGCCCGCTCGGTCATCTGCTCAAGCAAAATATTAAAAAAGCTTGGTGGAAATTTTTTGTGCAAGAACGCGCGGATATGGTACCGCTAGATAGCGCGATTATTATGAATCCAAAAGTTTGGGAAGCGAGCGGACATTTGCAAAATTTCAGTGATGAATTGGTAGAATGTAAAAAATGTCACAATCGTTTTCGCACTGATCATCTGCTCGAAGCGGAAAGTTTGAAACCGGAATACGACAAAGGCGCGCCCAAATCTATCGCTGAATTGCGCTGTCCCGATTGCGACGGCAATTTGACTGATCCAAAAAGTTTCAATTTAATGTTCAAAACATTTTTGGGCACCACTGATGATAGCGCGACTACCGCCTATCTGCGTCCGGAAACGGCTGCCGGTATGTTTGTAAATTTTAAAAATATTTTAAATGTTACCCGTCGTCGTTTGCCTTTTGGAATTGCTCAGATCGGTAAATGTTTCCGCAATGAAATCACTCCCGGTAATTTTATTTTCCGCACACGTGAATTTGAAATTGGCGAGTTTGAATATTTTATTAATCCAAAAGATTGGGAACAAGTATTTGAAATGTGGTTGGGAGAAATAAAACGTTGGTGGAAAGATATTATGCAGGTGGATATGGACAATTTGGTTTGGCATGAAATCGAAGATGGTGAGCGCGCTCATTATAGTAAACGCACGGTGGATATCGAATACAAATATCCATTTGGAGTAAAAGAATTACACGGCATCGCGTATCGCACGGATTTTGATTTGTCGCGTCACGAAAAGGTGAGTGGGCAAGATTTGCATTATACTGATCCGGAAACGAATGAAAAGTTTTTGCCTCATGTGATCGAGCCGACTTTTGGTATTGATCGCATGTTGTTGGTGTCGTTGTTGGAAGCATACACCGAGGAAGAAGCGCCGACCTCCAAAGAAGGTGAAACAGAAGCACGTATTGTAATGAAATTTCCAAAATATTTAGCGCCAATTCAAGTGGCGGTATTGCCATTATCCAAAAAAGAAGAGTTGTCCAGTGTGGCGCGAGAGATGGCCAATGATTTGCGCAAAGATTTTAGTGTGGATTATGATGAGACTCAAAGCATCGGCAAACGCTATCGCCGTCAAGATGAAATCGGCACCCCATATTGTGTGACGGTGGATTTCGATTCTTTGGAAGACAAAAAAGTAACCGTGCGCGATCGAGATACGATGGTTCAAGATAGAATTAATATTTCTGAATTGAAAGATTATTTATGTACAAAATTTCAAAATTAAAAAATAAAATTACTTTGATCACCGTGCCAATCAAAGGCACCAAGGCGACGACAGTGTTGGTGATGGTGCCGGTGGGATCAAGGTATGAACACAAAAAGATTTCCGGAGCTTCACATTTTGTGGAACACCTCATGTTTAAGGGTACACAAAAACGTCCAACCGCCCAAGATATTTCTAGAATTTTGGATGCGTCCGGCGCGGATTACAATGCTTTTACCAGCAAAGATTATACCGGTTATTATGTCAAAATAGACAGCACCAAACAGGCGATTGCTTTTGATTTAATTTCCGACATGGTTTTTAATTCCAAGCTGGATGCGGATGAAATTGAAAAAGAAAAAGGGGTAATTGTGGAAGAACTAAGAATGTATGAAGATAATCCAACTATGGGCATCGGATTGCTTTACGAACAATTGATGTTTGGCGATTGTCCACTTGGTTGGGATGAAGGCGGTAGTGAAACCACCGTGCGCGGAATTTCGCGTGATGAGTTGTGGAATTATTATCAGTCGGCTTATAAAACAGAAAACATGGTGCTGGTGGTATCAGGGAACGTGGATAAAAATTTGAAGAAACACCTGCAATATTTTTTGAGCCCTGATTCACAAAACAATAAATCCAAGGCGGTAATTCGAAAAAATAATTTTGAAAAATTTGTTTGGCCGACAGGCAAAAAAACTTTGGATGAGCGGGTGGCGGTCAAAGAAAAAAAACTTGATCAATCTCATGTGATTATTGGTTTTCCGGGGATACACCTCAACCATCCGGATCGTTATGTGTTGTCGGTGTTATTAAATATTTTGGGTGGCGGGATGAGTTCCAGATTGTTTGTCGAAGTGCGTGAAAAACGCGGGTTGGCATATATGGTGCGTACCGGTTCAAATAATTTTCGTGATGTCGGTACGGTATATGTACAAGCCGGTTTGGATCCGTCCAGATTATCTGAAGCGGTAAAAGTAATCAAAGAAGAATTACAAAAAATTTGTGACAGCGCAGTTTCTGAAAAAGAACTGAAAGACGCGAAGTCCAATATTTCCGGGCGCATGACTTTGGGTATGGAAGATTGTAGCGCGCAAGCCGAATGGTTTGCCAAACAGTTTTGGATGATGGATAAAATATTAACCTACGAACAAGTGTTGCAAAAAATTAAAAAAGTTACCGCCAAAGATGTTCAAAGAATGGCCAAAAAGATTTTTGCTTGGGATCAGGCGCGTATGGCGGTGATTGGCAATATTAAAAAAGATGAAATAATTAAAATATTAAAATAAATTTTATGTCAGCATCCAAAAAAGTTTATTTGTTTGCTAATTGGAAAATGTATTTGGATTATGACGAGAGCAATATTTTGGCAAACGCGCTGGTGTCGGCCTCCGGTAATTTTGCCAAAAAAATTAAAATGGTTGTTTTTCCAAGCGCCTTGTCTTTTTATCCGGTAGCGCAAGTACTCGGAGATGCTGGTGTTGGCAGTGGCGCGCAAAATCTTTATTTTGAAGACAAAGGCGGATTTACGGGGGAAAATTCAGCGGTGATGTATAAAAATGCCGGCGCGAAATATGCGTTGGTAGGACATTCAGAGCGTCGTCATTTATTTCATGAAACAAACCACGATGTTCGTCAAAAAATGGAGACGATATTGTCGGTTGGTTTAATTCCGGTGTTGTGTGTTGGTGAAACAGACAAAGAGAGAAAAGATGGAAAAGCCAAAGACGCAGTCGAGATACAATTGCGTGCGGCGTTGGATCGTTTGAAGTGGAAACCAAAATCCAAATTAATAATTGCCTACGAACCGGTCTGGGCAGTTGGTACCGGAAACCATTGTGATCCGATTGAAGCGGAAAAAATGTGCGCCATGATTTTTAAAATGGCAAGCAATTTGGCGAAAGATACTGAAGTTGTGGTGTTGTATGGTGGAAGTGTGAGCGGGGATAATATCAAAGATTTTATGAAACAGCCAAATATCAGCGGTGTTTTAGTTGGTGGCGCTTCGGCCAAACTTGACAGCTGGTTGAAAATTGTGCAAAATGCCTCGTAATTATGTTTAATTTCTTATTTTTATTAATCGTGCTGATTTGTGTGGGTGTGATTGTTTTTGTTGTATGGAAAAAAACACCACAATTATCCAACTTAGATGTAGCTAATTTGCCACAGGAAAAAACGTCTAGGAAAAAACATGAAATTATCTCCAAACGAATTGAAGCACACAGTCGCGAAACAAGAGCAAAATTAAGTGCCAGACTAAGTCCTTTGGGAAAAATTTGGCGACAGTTTCAGCTGAAATTTCGAGTGTATGTTGGCAAAATTGAGCAGTTGATACACCACGAACAAATGGTAAAAACAAAGCAAGAACAGAGCTTGATGACTGTCGAGGAAAAAGAGGCCAAACTGAAAAATTTGATTCAAGAAGGGGAACAGGATTTGCAGTTGGAAAGTCTAGACAAAGCCGAACATGCGTTTATAGCCGCGATTAAAATGGATGTGAAATCTGCTCCGGCCTACAGGGGTTTGGCCGAAGTTTACCTCAAAAAAGGCTCAATCGAAGAGGCCAAACAGACTTTTGTGTTTTTGCTACAGTTGGAGCCGGAAAATGACTCAGTGATGGTCAAGTTAGCCGAAATCGCCGAATCGCAAAACAACACCGATGAAGCCATAGAGTATTACCAACGCGCTGTAGTAGCCAACGATTCACTATCACCGCGTTTTGCCCATTTGGCGGAGCTGTTGTTGAAGGTGGATCACCCATTAGTGGCTAAAGAAGCCATTTTACAGGCCGTGGAGCTCGAACCGCAAAACCCCAAATATCTTGACTTGCTCATAGAAACTGCTATACTATGCCAAGATCATAAGCTGGCTGACAAAGGTTATCAGAATTTACGCTTGGTAAATCCGGAAAACTCCAAATTGTCGGATTTTAAAGATCGAATTGGCAAAATTTAGGTAAAATACGCCGTTGTAGCTCAGTTGGTAGAGCAGCTCCATGGTAAGGAGCAGGTCCGCAGTTCGAATCTGCGTAACGGCTCAGAGTGTGTAAAAATTTGACAAATCTGTCTTTTTGTGTCAGTATAGCGGTAACGTTAAAAGGACTATATGTTAAATAAACAAAAAAACATTGGTGTTTTTAGACATGAAATCTCTGCCTTATATTTTAGATTGTCCTGAGTAGCTCCCATAAAGGGAGTTTTTTGTTATTTTATATTTTAATTTATTTATTTTTTTTTAAAAAAACAATCAACTAATATTTATATGAAATTCAAGCAAGCAAAAAAAATCGTGAATATCACGATGATATTGGCGATGATATTTAGTGTTGTGGGTCCTGGGTTGGGAAGTTTTGTAAATACTGCCAGCGCGCAGGAAAAAACAAAACAAGAAACGCCAAAACAGGAAAAAACAAAAGCGACTGTGGTTGGGAAAAATGTTTCTTTGCCAAGTGCGGTTGTGGAGGCAAAAGATAAAACTGTAAAAAGTAAAATTATTTTGCCGGGAAATAAAAAGGCAAAGGATTCTTTGTCCGGGAAAAGAAAATATGTTGAGGGTGAAGTTATCGTGAAGTATAGAAATAATAAAATAAATTTGAATACTTCTGTCGGTCGAACCAAAGCTTCGGATTTGAATCGCGTTAAATTTTTGGAGAAAAAAGAAGAGTTGAGAAAAAATAATATTTCAGTTTTGAAAATTAAAGATAGCAAAACGGTTGAGGATAAAATTGCGGAATTAAAATCTGATCCGAATGTAGAATATGTTCAGCCGAACTATCAGTATTATCCAACATTGGTGGTTGGTGATACCTATGAAGATAGTTTGTGGGGATTAAACAATAGTGGACAGTTAGTAAATGGTACTGCAGGCAAAAACGATGCCGATATTGATGTCTCGGAAGCATGGGCAATAAGTGACGCAACGACATCTACTTCAGCTATTGTGGCAGTTATAGATACTGGTGTTGCCTACAATCATCCTGATTTAGTCGCGAATATGTGGGATGGGTCAAATTGTAAAGATGAGAATGGTAGTGTCATAGCGAAGGTTGATGATGACGGAAGTGTTATATTGAGTGGTTGCAATCACGGTTATGATTTTGAAGATAACGATAGAACACCATTGCCTACATATAGTTCTCATGGTACCCATGTTGCTGGTACAATCGCCGCTACAAAAGGCAATGGTCTTGGGATTGCTGGGGTAGCTAGCAATGCAAAAATAATGGCGTTAAAATCTTCCCTTACCACCACAGATAATGTAAAAAGTATAAATTTCGCAAAACAAAATGGAGCCAGTATTATTAATGCCAGCTGGGGTGGTTCAAATAATGATCCTGCCTTGAAGGATGCAATAGCATCGTTTCCCGGTCTTTTTATTACAGCGGCTGGAAATGGCGGCTCAGATTCAGTTGGTGATAATAACGATGGTGCTAGCGCGCACATGTATCCTTCAGATTTTGATCTGGATAATATTATTTCAGTTGCCGCTACTGACCAAAATGATGTTTTGACCAACTTTTCAAATTATGGCGCTACCTCGGTTGATGTCAGTGCGCCAGGTGTAAATATTTTGAGTGCCGTTGTGGATTCAAATTTGTTAAATGAAACTTTCCAAGATGTTAAGGTCCCAAAATTACCTAGTGGTTGGACTGCAGGTGGCTCCAAAAACAATTGGGGAACTTTTGATGTGGGTGGAGATTTTGGAAATGTATTGTATGGAGATCTTGATTTATCATACGCAAACAATGCTTCCACCACTGTTGATTCACCAAAGTATGATTTAAGCGTAAACGGAGCGAGTATTGATTTTTGGACAGTGTGTGACACTGAATATCTTACAGATGCTTGGGGTGATTATATGGCCTTGGAGGTAAGTGGTGACGGTAAAACTTTTACAGAGTTGACCAAATGGGATGAAGCCTTGTTGGATTTTAAAAATGGTGAAAATCCAATCAGTGATAAAGGTGGGGCAACGTATCATTTTAGTAATTTAAATATTCCAAGTGAATACCTAACTAATAAATTTCAATTTCGTTTTCGCTGGATAACAAACGCTTCGGATAACAATTACGAGGGTTGTTTAGTTGATGATGTGAAGCTTAATAAATTCAGTGATGGTTCTGATGAAAAATATGCTTATGAACACGGCACCTCAATGGCCACCCCACATGTCGCTGGTCTGGCAGCTTTGATTGAAGGGTACAACGCCAATCTCACTACAGCACAGGTAAAAAATACAATTTTAAAAACAGGTGATAGTCTTGCATCTTTGGTTGGGAAAACAGTTTCCGGTTCAAGAATAAATGCACAAAAAGCACTGCAAGCTGTTAATCCTGCAAAAGCGATTGTTGGTTTTACTATTCCTACTCAAGTGGGCGTAACAACAATCGACGAAACTACTCACACAATTTCAGTAACCGTTCCAAACAAAACAGATGTTAAAAAACTTACTCCAACTATTACAATTACCGGAGCGTCGGTTAGTCCAGCTTCCGGCGTGTTAAAAGATTTTACAAACCCTGTAATCTATACAGTCACCGCCGCGGATGGTTTGACACAAGCTTATACCGTTACTGTGACTGTTGATAATGATAAAACTCCACCAACCGTTGTTTCATCTGTTCCAGTTGACAATACCACCGGTACGTCAATAAATATTACACCAACCTTAGTTTTTTCTGAGGGGTTGGATGTTTCCACAGTGAAAAGTGGCAATATTGAATTGCGCAAATTTGATGACGACTCGACAGTATCAACAACTTTGGTTTTATCTGAGGATGACACAACAGTAACTGTTAAGCCTGTCGTCCCGTTGCAATATAATAAAAAATATTATTTTTATGTCGATACTGGCGTTAAAGATAAAGCTGGCAACAAAATTAAAGATACTTGGCTAAAACAAAACAAAGATAGCCATGAATTTCTAACTGAATCAGTGCCGGCTGTGTCCATTCTTTCGCCGAACGGAGGAGAATTGTTTTCTGCCGGTTCCACAACAACGATTAAGTGGTTGAATACTAATTATCGCGACAGCGTCGTTAATATTTTCTTGTATCAGAGCAATACAATACCGGGTGCCAATGATTATAACTATGTTGCCCAAATCGGTTCTTTGACTCAACCTAATGATGGTGAAGAAACATGGACAATTCCTTCAACGATCAGTCCGGGAAATAATTATTTCATTCGCGTAAATCTCGATGTTCAAAATCCACAAGGTGGAATGGACACTTTTGATGACAGTGACGCGCCGTTTAGTATTTTCGCCCCATTAGACATTACCCCACCAGTTATCAAAACTATCCCAGTGGATATGACTGTAGAGGCTACAAGCCCATCCGGTGCCATTGTGACTTACGCAACGCCTGTTGTTACTGACAATGTTGATAGCAATTTAGTTGCAATATGTTTGCCATCTTCCGGATCAAACTTTGTTTTAGGCACAACAGTAGTAACTTGTAATGCTACAGATTCTTCTGGAAATAAAGCCACACCAGAAATCTTTAGTGTTAAAGTACAAGATACTACTTTGCCAACGTTACTTTTAAATGGTGAAAATCCAATTAATATTTTTGTAGGAGCAACATATATCGATGCCGGTGCTACCGCTTCCGATAATATTGACGGTGACATTACTTCTAAAATTGTAACCGTTAATCCGGTAAATACTGCTGTAGCTGGAACTTATATTATTACTTATAATGTAATTGATTCATCCGGCAATGTAGCCACTCAAGTAATCAGAACTGTTAGTGTATCCGAAATGGTTCCAACACCTGACAACACCCCGCCAGTCATTACTTTAAACGGTGAGGCTGAAGTGACTATTTTTGTCGGAGAATTATATACTGAATTAGGCGCTAATGCTATTGATGCTGTTGATGGAAAGGTTTTGGTTTCAATAACTACTCCAGTAGACATGAGCTCAATTGGTGATTATACAATCACATATACAGCGGTTGATGCGGCTGGAAATGTTAGCTCAAAAATTCGAACGGTGCACGTAGTTCCAGTCACTATTATTCCTGATACGACTGCACCAGTTATCACTTTAAATAAAGATGAAGGTGGATTTATTACTTTAGATTTAGTTGTTGGTGACACATTCAGTGATCCGGGTGCTACCGCAGTTGATGCAGTTGATGGTTTGGTTGCTGTTGTCGTGACTGGCTCGGTTGACACCAACACAATTGGTGATTACACCATTACATATACAGCGACTGATGTAGCTGGAAATATTAGTACAGCCAGTAGAATAGTGCATGTATGGGCCGCCGCAGTGCCGGTTGTATTAAATAGTATCGCAATTACCACTCCAGCCACAAAACTTTCATATACCGTCGGTGATGTTTTGGATATTTCTGGTTTAGTAATTACCGGAACATATAGTGATGCCAGTACAAAAGTTGAAACTATCACAACTGCAAATGTTACCGGATTTAATAGCTCCGAACCATCAATTGGACAAGTTTTGACTGTTACTGTTGGTGGACGTTCCACAACATATTCTGTTAAAATTAACAACCTGCCTGACACCACACCTCCAACTATCGCTCTAAACGGTCTTGCTGAAATTACTTTGACTATTGGAGATTCATACGTTGAACAGGGTATTAAAATTGTCAGTGAAGAGGCTGCTGGATCCATCAGTGTTGCAACAACCGGAACGGTAGATATTAATACGGTTGGTACTTACACAATTACTTACACAGCAACTGATGAGAATGATAATTTTAGTACTCTCACTAGAATAGTGCATGTAGTAGCCGCACCAATAGTAGTTATTCCTGAGCCAGTAGTCACACCTCAATCAGTTGTCACTCACAGTAGTGGTGGTGGCGGAAGTGTTGTAGCTCAACAGTTTGTCATCCCGGCCGGCACAGTATTTCAAGCCGGTATGGCGGTTGGAACAACACGTAATGCACAAAATCAAATCACTTTGACTTTGAATGGTGGCGCCAATGCAAAACGTATGGCCATTTCTAATACTGCGGATTTCGCAGGAATTTCTCAAGAGCCATACACAGATTCCAAAGTTTGGACATTGTCTGAAGGTAGTGAAGCAAAAACAGTATACGTGAAATTTTATGATGCCAATGGCAATTCTTCACCTTTGTTAACTATTGCGGTGCCTAGTGCGTCTGTGAGTCCGGTCGCTATGGTTCTCGGTGAAAAAATTACCAAACTGGATACTTTGATCAATACCTTAAAATTAAATCAGAATAGTGCCAAGGTAAAAGAATTACAAGAAGAATTGAAAAAGCTTGGATATTTCTCAAAGACATTTAAAACAACAAATTTTTACGGGAAATTAACCGGCGATGCAGTAAAGAAATATTTGGCAACCAAACAAACGGTTGAACAACCGGTCGCTCCGGTACAAAAAATCCTCGGTGAAAAAATCACAAAGTTGGATAGTTTGATTGCTACCTTGAAACCAAACAAACGCAATGCAAAAGTAAAAGAATTGCAAACAGAATTGAAAAAACTAGGATTTTTCCCAAAGACATTTGCCGTGACAGATTTTTACGGAGCAACAACATCAGCCGGTGTAAAGAAATATCAGGCAAGTAAATAAAAAAACATCTTTACCGATGCGCAAGACTCTAAAAAAATATTTCATTCCACATCTGGAGAATAATTATCATCCGCATATTTTGCATACCAAAAGAGCAATAATGTATGGCGGTTTGTTTGTGGTGATGAAAATTATCGTATTGGTTTTTGTGGTGCTGTTGCCGTTGGAAGTTTTTGTTATGCCGGATTTGTTGGCAGAGGAACAACGACAAATTATTATTTTGACCAACCAGATTCGTGTGCAAAATGGATTGCCGAAATTGACTGAAAAAAAGACATTGGATCGTTCGTCCGATGCCAAAGCGGTAGATATGGCCACCAATGAATATTTTGATCACACCGGTCCACACAATCGTAGTCTGAGTTATTTTTTGGATAAAGTTGGCTATCGGTTTCTTTCAGCTGGAGAAAATCTAGCAATGGGTTTTTCCAGTGCTCAAGAAATAGTGGATGCGTGGGTGAAAAGTCCGACCCACTATGCCAATTTGGTTGATCCGGAATTCAAGGATTTTGGAGTTAGTTTGGAGGGCGGATATTACCAAGGTGTGCCGACTGTTTATGCGGCTCAACATTTGGGTTTGGCTGATTTACCGGTAAAAGTTAATAATGAAATAAAAATAAAAAAGTCTATCGTTGTCAGCGAAGTTGATGCTAAAACAAGTGGTGCTGGCGTCCAACAAGTAGCTGGGTTAAATATTCAAGTAGTAACTTCGTCTGAACCGACATCATCGATGGCCGGTGTAATAAAACTTGGCGGGCCAACTCCGGTAGGAAAATATGTCAAAGCCAAAGAGTCACTTGGTTTTTTGACCAATATTTTTGATATATCAAAGAATATTTATTTGGCATTTATAGTATTTTTCTCTCTGGCACTTTCGTTAAAGATTTTTATTGAGATCAAAAAACAACATCCACGGATCATTCTTCAAACCATCGGGCTAATCGGTTTACTGGTCTGTTTCTACCTGATTTAAAGGGAGGATAGCAAAAGGATTGACGTGTCTACTCTTTTTGTGGTAGTATGCTGGTATTGTTTTGTATAGGCCGGGATAGCTCAGTTGGTAGAGCAGCGCTTTTGTAAAGCGCGGGTCGCGGGTTCGAATCCTGTTCCCGGCTCAGAGGTTTTTTAACGTAAAAGGGCAGATACCAAAGTGGTTAAATGGGACAGACTGTAAATCTGTTGGCTCCGCCTTCGAAGGTTCGAATCCTTCTCTGCCCACATTGGTTCGCCATAGCTCCGCAGGAGCGAAGGCATTCTAAAATAAATTATTAATTGAACATATGTCACAAGAAAAATTGGCAAAAATGGAGTGTTCAGAATGTAAGCGTGTGGGTTATTTTACAACTCGCAACAAGAAGCTCAAGACTCGCTTGCAACTAAAAAAGCACTGCAAACATTGCAAAAAGCACAATGAATTTAAAGAAACAAAATAAGCCTTTCGGTTTATGAGTTTTTTTTCTACTCTATACAATAGTTTGTATAATTTTAAATGGCTCCGTGACCAGAGGAATAATTCGCGCTGGGCTTGGGGTTATTTTTTTCTTTTGATTTTTTTGGTAGCTGGTTTGTCTACCATTTCTTTGGGGTATAAGAGTGTGGAAGAAGTGCCGAAAATAAAACAAGCTTTATATAGTGAGTTGCCGGAATTTCAAGCAGAATTGAAAAATGGACAATTGCAAGTAAATAATTTGGCGCAACCATATATTAAATCATATGACAAATTGGCAATAGTGGTGGATACTGTGACTACCGGTACTGTGGATATAAAAAGTTATGTCAGACAGGATGGTCAATCCGTGGTGTTGATCGCCAAAGATATTGTCACTGTTTATGATACTCAGGATAAATCTATCAAAGTCCAGTCCCTTAAAGAATTTGGTGATTTAAAGTTCGATCGCGCCGGTGTGTTAAAGATTGTCGACACTATGTTTGGTACTAAAATGTTTTTGATTGCGATGATTGTTATTTTGGCGCTGATGTTTATATTTTTGGTCGCTAGCAATCTGCTCAACGTATTATTTTTCAGCTTATTATTTTACACCATTACCAAGCGTTTGAAATCCGATTGGAAGTTTAAAGAAATATTTACCGTGGGGTTGTTTACTGTGACCTTGCCTATGATCTTGGTTCAAATTGGGACTAACATGTATCTAAATTGGATGTCTGTGTTGGTGTTCGCAGGATGGATGTATTTGGTGGTTATTAAAAAAGATGTTAAAATTGATAAAGTATAAATATAGGGGCGTAGTGAAATGGTATCACAAAAGTCTCCAAAACTTTTATTCACGGTTCGAGCCCGTGCGCCCCTGCCAAGTAAGATCGAGTATGTATTACTCGATTTTTTGTTTGACGGTAAGGCCAAAAAGGCGTAAAATATCCGTTATGTATAATAAATAAAAATTATGTCAGACATTCAAAAACTCACCCAAAAAATTCTCAAGTTCCGCGATGATCGCGATTGGAAAAAATTTCATAACCCCAAAGACGTATCTCTCTCTTTGGTTTTGGAAGCCGGCGAGGTGATGGAACATTTTCAATGGAAGAATGATGAAGAGATAAAGGAATACGTCAAAACACACAAAGAAGAAATCGGCGACGAGTTGGCGGATGTGTTTAACTGGGTGATGATTTTATCTCATGATCTGCATATAGATATTATTGACGCGGTGGAAAAGAAAATAAAGCAAAATGAAAATAAATATCCGGTGGAGAAGGCGAAGGGGAGAGCGGTGAAATATAATAAGTTATAAAAAATTTACCATGAAACTCAAGGAGGTGCCGGTTGTGGACAGGCCGAGGGAAAAATTGTCCAAATATGGGGCGGGGAAATTATCCGACTCGGAGTTGTTGGCTATTTTGCTCGGTTCGGGAACAAAAGGAATAAATGTCGTGGAACTGTCCAAAAAAATACTCAAAAAATTCGGCAAGGGGGAAATTGCGAATGCTTCGTATAAGGATTTTAAAAATACTTTCGGGCTTGGTCCCGCTAAATCTTGTTTGCTCGTGGCTTGTTTTGAATTGGGCCGTCGTTTTCTAAAAGGCAAAAAATCCACATTAATTTTAACACCAAAACAGGTCTGGGAAGAATTAAAAGATCTGCGCGATAACAAAAAAGAACATTTTGTCATTTTTTATTTGGACACCAGAAACCAAGAAATTCAAAGAGAAATAATCTCGGTCGGCACGCTCAACGCCAACCTTGTACATCCGCGTGAAGTATTTGAGCCGGCCATCGTCCACAGCGCCGCGCAAATCATCGTGGCGCACAATCATCCATCGGGCGACACCACGCCGTCAGAAGAGGATATAGCCATCACCAAACGCCTCGCGCAGGCGGGGGAGATATTGGGGATAGAATTGCTGGATCATGTGGTGGTGGGGAAGGAGAAGTTTGCGAGTTTGAAGGAGTTGGGGTATGTTTAAATTTTTTAAAATATAAAAAATATGACTACCAAAACCATCAAAAAACGCGTTAGAAAAATTTGTTCCTGCTGTGGTAAGGAAATTAATGTTATTTTGTATAGTGACAAAAATTATCGTGGTGGTCATTATTTTGGCAAAGTGCCGGTGTATGATGAAAATTCGTATAAAAAAGCGACAGTCAAAGTTGAGAAAAAGACAGGATGGAGAATTGTCAGCGGGCTTAAAATAAAAGAAAAGATAGAGTATTGGGAATGGCCGAGGTGTTATAGGGGGAAGTAAACAAATAAACCGCTGTAAATAGGCGGTTTTGTGTTTTTGACAAGGCATTGTAAAAGTGCTAAAATAATAGCATTATTAACCAAAAAATATGGACAAGAAAACCCTTATAAAACAGTTAGAAGACAGCCGAGGATCAAAAGTTGTCACCTATATCACCAGCGACCGTCCCGGCCCGGTAAACGCCAGAATAGCGATGGACATAATTCCGATTTTCAGCCGTCAGTTGCGTCAGATCGGCAAGCAACAAAAAATAGATTTGTTTTTGTACAGTTCCGGCGGCGACACCATGGTGCCGTGGCGTTTGGTTTCCATGATTCGTGAATATTGCGATAATTTTTCCGTTTTAATTCCTTACAAAGCGCACAGCTCCGCCACTATGATATCTTTGGGTGCGGATGAAATAGTAATGAGCGACCTTTCCGAAATTTCTCCGATTGATCCATCCACCGCCAATGTGTTCAATCCGACCGACCCGCAAAATCTGCAAAACAAAATTCCAATTTCAGTGGAAGATGTGATGGCATATTTTCATTTGGCCAAAGACAAATTCGGAATAAAAAGCGATGCCGAATTAACATCCATATTTAATAAATTTGTGGAAGCCAGCCCGCAAATCCATCCTTTGGCTTTGGGAAATATTAACCGCACGCACAATTTGATTCGCATGCTGGCCAAGCGACTTTTGAAAAGCCACAAAACCCCGATGCGAGAAGACGAAATAAATAAAGTGGTGGATGATTTTACCGAAAAATTGTATTCACACCAATATTTTGTCGGACGCAAAGAAGCCAAAGAAGATTTGGGTCTCAAAAGCGTAGTTTACGCCGATGATGTTTTGTCAAAGTCAATGACCGATTTGTATGATGTGTACAAAGCCGAGATGGAATTGGATAAAATGTGGGTGCCGGAAAATGAGCTTGGCCTAAACACCGTGGTGAATCGCAAGGATTATAAAATCGCCTGCGTGGATAGTGCGGAGATAAACAATTATTTCGGATTGTCTTTGGAATTCCGCAAACAACAAGTAAATGTAATTCAACAAACCCCGCAAGGTCCGATCCAAGTGCCACAAGAGCAAATTGGGTTTAAGACGCTTGAACAGGGGTGGAGATAGGTTTATATGGCGTTATTAAATATTCATATTCATAATTCTTTCAATAAAAATGAAGATTCGTTCAAACAGGCTGAAGATATTTTTAATGATACCTCTACTTTAAATAACACTAAAAATATTTTAGAAACTTATTCTGCAAGCGTGGGTTCTATCACAAGCGGGTATGTTGATAATGGTGTTGGCGTTATAAAAGATAATAATCAAAAAGGATTTTGGAGAGATATTATTATCGGGACAATAAGTGCTGTTTTGGGTGCTGTTATAACATATTTTATTTTTGGCATTAAATAAGTAGTGTAATATGGCAAATATTATTAATCACAAAACAACGCAAGTTAATTTTGTTTTAATTCCAAACAATCCAATTAATATAGATGGGATTGATATAACAAAAATCAAAATAAAATTATCTGAAATTTTCTCGAATAGTAAGACAATCATTACACAATTTCCTGAAGTATTGGTTGTATTTGATCCAAATAATAATATATCAATTAATGTATTAAAAGATCAGAATAGAATTATAATTGCAGATAATACAACCAGTCCATATTCTGGGCGACCATTAGAAAATTTTTTTAAATTTGCTAAAGAAATTAGCGACATTACTAATAATGACAATACAAAAGATTATGGTTTTAATATTTTGAGTAACTTTGATTTAGAAAATGGAACGACTGATAGCGGTAAATTTATTAATGAGAATTATTTAAAAACAGAAAAGCTGGCACATATTGGAAATATAAAGAGTGCTGGTTTGAGAATAGTGTACGAGACAACCGTTGGTATCAGAAGTGAACTAAAAATTGAGCCAAGGTTTGGACAGAATTTAGAAGCAACAAAAAATATTATAATAAGCCATAATAGTCATTTTGTGAGCAAACCACTGCCGCCTTTAGGTGATTTAAATAGTCAGCTCCAAGAAATTTATAATGGATTACCGGGTATTTTGTCTAAAATATTTAGCCAATAATTATGGAAAACTATAATTTATTAAATACAATCAATGAGGGTGCAGATGAAAGTATTTATGCTATGCCACAAAATATTGGGGGTAGTTTTAATTTTGGGGACAATGACTGGCAGCTTTTGCCATTTACAGCATTTAGCAATTCAGACCAAATATTAGCTGATAGCGTTTTGTATAATAATCTTGACGTTATTTCAGATAATAAACTTTTTGACAGAATGAAAAATTACGAATCAAAATTTAATATCGATAGCGACAGTTTTTTTGACAAATGGAATAAAGGTGAAATTCCAGTGACACCAGAAACATATGACTGGATTTCGATATATAAAAATTTATTTAGCAGATCATCGTAACAATTGATATGCCGAATCTTGAAGCAAGTTTAAAAATAACATTTAATGCATATTCTGAAATATTAGAAAATTGGAATAAAAGTTATTTGCCAATGAAATTAAATGAGAATGAAGAAAAGAAAGTGGTATACATACCGGACGAAAATATAACACAAGGATTGTCTGGGGTAAAATTAAAAGATGATGTTGGATATATAGCGATACAACAAGAGGTAAACAAAAGCGGAGATATAGTTTCCTATGTTTATAAATTTATCTCTGCCGAATATGAATATTTAATGTGTAGAAAATACTCCAAAACAGATGACATGGGAATTTTTAATTTTCATTTTGATAAATGTGAGAACGATTTTCCTCACAAGCCACATATAACAGTAATAAATCGGTCAATTCGTTATATTTCTAAAGAAATAAAATTGGGCGAATTCCTAGAATTTATTCGCGATCATTTCTATGTTTTAAAAGGCGGTGAATTTGTAAAGAAGGCAGGTAATATTTGGGATAATAGATTTTAAGCTTGTCTTCTTTTTAATTTTTTTACAATTAACCTAATATGCCAACATTAAATTGGATTGAAAAAGAAAATAATATCAATTGTGTTTAGTATGTCCAAATACGAAAAATTTTCAAAGGAAGAATTGATTGCGTTGGCTGAGAAGCAGGACAGTGAATTGGCGTCCAAGAAATATGGGCTGGTTTGGGATGCGGAGCGAGAGCCGGAGCAGGTGGTTTTGGATTGCGCGAATAATTTGCCGGTTTTGAAAAGAGCAAAAGGAAAAGAAATTCGGACGAACGACGGAGAAGACAATGTTTTAATAGAAGGGGATAATTATCACGCACTCACGGTTTTGAATTATACGCATAAAGAAAAAATCGATGTTATTTATATTGATCCGCCATATAATACTGGAAATCAGGATTTTAAATACAACGACCGATTTGTAGATAAAACCGACGGTTTTCGTCACAGCAAGTGGCTCAATTTTATGGCGAAGCGTCTCGTACTTGCATATGATTTATTGAAAGAAACCGGCGTTATTTTTATATCAATTGATGAGAATGAGCTTTATCAATTGAAACTTCTGTCAGACAAAATTTTTAGTGAAGGAAATTTTATTGCAAATCTTATTTGGAAAAGCAAAAGTGGTGGTGCGAATGATAGCAGATTTTTTGCTGTGGATCATGAGTATGTTTTAGTTTACGCAAAAAATTCATCGGTTTTTAAGCTTGCAATTGACTTAAAGGCAGAGGTTACAACAGTTTATAATTTAGAAGATAAAAATGGTCAATATGGGCTTGATCGTTTGGACAAACAAAGTATAAGATATGCAAAGTCTCTTGATTATGAAATTATCGGACCAGACGGTAAATCTTATTTGCCCAAACACAAGGATTTAAAAAATCCAAATGCTTCGTGGCGTTGGGGTAAGAACACAGTACAGGAAAGGTATAAGGAATTGGTTTTTAAGAACGGATCTATTTATACCAAGAATTACAAAAAAGAAGGATCTATTCCACGCTCGCTCTTGATTGAGGAAAGATTCGGACGCACAAGAACAGGGAAGACAGAACTTTTTGATTTATTTGGAAAGGAAATATTTCAGAATCCTAAACCCTCAAAACTTATTAGACATCTTATTGGTTTGGTGCAAGGCAAGGAAATTAAAGTGCTTGATTTTTTTGCTGGTTCAGGCACAACTGGTCATGCAGTCTTAGAATTAAACAAGGAAGATGGTGGAAATAGAAAATTTATTTTATGTACGAATAATGAGGAAATAGACAATAATGGGAATTCAAAAAAGCATAAGATATGCACCGATGTCACTTATCCGCGTTTAGAAAAAATCATCAACGGTTACAAGAAAAATGGCAACGGCGAAAAGGTGGATGGGCTTGGTGGAAATTTGCAGTATTTTACCACTGCTTTGATGAAGGGTACGAAAAATAAAGATCAGTTGCGTTTGGATTTGACTCGTAAATGCACGGAAATGTTGTGCGTGAGGGAAAATATTTTTAATTTGGAAATAGAAAAAGAGGACTATAAAATTTTCTCGTCAAATAAAGGCAATGAATTTTTGTGTGTGTATTATAATTTGTTTGATACTAGCCGTGCTGATTTTTTGAAGGATGTGAAAAAGCTGAAAGGAAAAAAGAAAGTTTATATGTTTTCCGACGACGGACGAGTAGATAGAAAACCTTTTATTGGGGCGAAAGATTGCGATGTTGAGGAAATTCCGCAAAAGATTATTGAGGTGTATCAATATTTGGTAAAAATGAATATTCCGGTAAAATCCGAGATTATTTTTCTTGAATTGGAAAAAGCGCAAAAAAAGATTTTTGAAGATGGAGAAAAAGATGAAGGCGCGCGAATTTTACGGATTGTGCTTGAAAAAACCATCCAGAAAATTGCACAAAAAAATAGTATAAGTATTTTTAATAGTAAACTTAAGGAAGAGAAAATTGCAATATTGAATGACAAGCTCAAAGAAAGCAAAGTGTTCAATCAGGTAGTATGGGAAGAAAATAAAACATATTTAACTATTGGCAATAATGCTTCGCATGGCGACTATAACCAATATGAAATAAAACACGTCGAAAATTTTTATCGGTATATCCAATCGCTACTAAGTGATTTTGGAATATAATAAAAACATATGCCTACCAAAGAATTAAAACAATATCAAGAAAAAGCGGTTGAAAAACTCGTTTCCAGAACGCAGGAACTTTTGGCAGAAAATTTTGAAAAGAAAACAATTGTTTTCAAAGCGCCAACAGGAAGCGGGAAGACATTTATGATGTCGCAATATATTGCGCAAATGATTGAAGAAACGCGGGATCAAGATCTTTGTTTTATTTGGCTTTCTCCTGGGAAGGGTGGCTTGCACAAACAAAGTTATAAATCACTCAAAAAAGAATTTGCGGGGTTTCCAGCGGTGTTTTTGCTTGAGGAAGAATTTGTCGGTTCTCGGCGAACGATTGGTAGAACGGAAGTGGTAGTAGGGAACTGGGAAAAGTTGAGTAATAAAGACGCGAAAACGGGAGAGTGGAAGTCGGTGCTGATGAAAGCCAAGGAAACGGTAAATTTTCGTGAGCTTGCAGAAAATACGCGAAATATTGGTACAAAAATAATTCTTATTATTGATGAAAGTCATTCACGGGACAAAGCCGAACGAGCATTTGAATTGCGTGACATAATTATCAAGCCCCATTTGACTATAGAAATGAGTGCTACACCTATTTTGCATGAGGGCGAATATAATGAGAGGGTGGAGGTGCAAGCGAACGATGTGATTGAGGAAGGAATGATCAAAAAAGAAATTATTATCAACGAAAATATTGATAAAATTGATGATAATGAAATAACCTCGCAAGAATTAGTGATGACGATGGCATATCACAAGCGATTGGAACTGAAAAAAGCGTATGAAAAAGAAGGGACAGATATTAATCCGCTCGTGTTGGTGCAAATTCCCGTGAGCGAGGCCGGAGATGATAAACAGAAATTTATTGAAAGTTTTTTGGCGGAAAAAGATATTACAAAAGACAATGGGAAATTGGCTGTTTGGTTGACTGACGAAAAAGTAAATCAAGAGGCGGAATTGATAACAAGAAACGATGATCAAGTGGAGTTTTTAATTTTTAAACAAGCGGTGGATACTGGTTGGGACTGTCCGCGCGCTCAAATATTAGTTAAATTTAGAGAAATACATAGTTTAGTTTTTGAAATTCAAACCGTCGGGCGGATTTTACGGATGCCAGAGACGTTTCATTACCAAAATGATGAATTGAACAAAGCGTTTGTGTATACGAATGTTAAAAGTTTTACGGTTAAGTATGAAAAAGATAATCCAAACATCATCAAATCTGTTTTGGTAAAACGAGATGAAAATTATAAGAAGCTTGCGTTGCAGTCGTATTATAGAAACCGTATTGATTACGGTGATATTACTTTTGGTTTCAACGAGGTGATGGACGAAACTTTTTGCAAATATTTTGGGTTGAAGGAAGGTGATTTTTCTTCCGTGACTGTTGTGAAAAATTTGAAAAAAATAAAGAGTATTATTGATATAGAAAATCTTACAGGGAAGGACGAAATTATTCTTAACAAAAAAATTGACGCAAAATTGTTTGATCATTTATCCGGTGTAGAAATTGAATCTGGTGATAATTTTCAGGCGTATTTGTCGGAAGATGACAAAGAACGCGCTTTTGGAAATGTGATTAAAAGAAATCTCAATGGATACGCGCCAAAACGGTCTTTACCTATCGTGAAGAATTCACTGTATCGTTGGTTCAAAAAATATGCTGGAGTGAAACTGGAAGACAATGGTATTATTTATGTGCAAAATATTGTGCTTAATAATTTTGGAGAATTTGAAAAACTTTTTGATACCGCTGTGCGAGCGTATGAGCCAATAAAAAAGAAAGAAATACAAGAAAAAATCGCAGAAACGGAAGAGTGGAACAATGAGTGGGAAATCTCCGAGACGAGAAATTATAATCCAAATACTTATAAACCGTATCCTTATAAATTTTCACTCTATAAACACATTCAAGACAATAAAGCGTATTTGAATTTTGATAGCGAGATTGAAAAAGAATTTATTGATTTTCTCGAAAATCACAAAGAGAAAATTTTGTGGTGGTGGCAGAACGGCAATGAACACATGGCTTTGAATTTTGGCGTTAAATATGGCGATGGCTCAACTTTTCAGCCTGATTTTTTGGTAATGTTTAAAAATGGCACACTTGGTATTTTTGATACAAAAGCGAGCGGGCAGAGAGAAGACGAAAACAAATTAAAAGCGGAAGCGTTGCAGAAATATATCAGAGAAGAAAACAAGAGAAAGAAAAAAGAAATTTTAATGGGTGGTTTGGTGATTAAAGAGGGTGAACATTTTAGAATAAATAGCGACGAAAAATATCAGCCGTTTAAATTGGCAACGGAGGTTAGGGAAAATAAAGCGAAATACAAGACGGGTGCTAATATCAAAACACAAGAAGGGTGGAAGTATTTTGAGTTGTAAAATTCAATTCTTAAAGTATTTTTATATGCCAAAACAAAAACATGTTAGTGGTGAAATTTTTCAATTAAAAATAATTTTCAATCGTAGTTTTAAGAAATAAGTATAATTATTTTAGTTATGGACAAAATTTATACAAAACAAAATAATCTCGTGATTGAAATTCCGCTCCAAGTTCGTCGTTGTAATCCTTATGACGAAAAAGAACAAAGTTTGATGTCTAATATAATTGGTGTGATAGATGGTAATGATTATGGATTCGCGCATTGTATAGATATGTCGTATAGTGGTAAAGCCGACCAGATATCCAGTATTTTTTATCATTTTTATGGCTCGGAAGAACAGTTTGAGAAATTATGTTCTGAAGTCAAGATAGATTGTTATAAATATTCAAAATGCGTGAAATGTGGTAAAGTAATTTATGGAGTATGCACTTGGGATAATGGAGAAGTGTGTTCTGAGTGTGATAATAAATAAATTTTAATTTTTTTATGCCCCAAACCCGCGTCAACATCCACCCCGGCCTCGCCGTAGAGATTGTTCTCAAAGTCGATCAACCCACCGGCAAACTCACGCGCGGAATCGTGCGGGATATTTTGACTAACTCAAATTTTCATCCGCATGGCATCAAAGTTCGGTTGGAGGGTGGAGAGGTGGGGAGAGTACAAAATATTTTGATACAATAAAAATAATTAAAAAAGAAGCTGGATTCCCGTTTTCACGGGAATGACAAAAATCATGAACCAATCCCACGCCCTCAAAATTCTCAAATCCGGCGACAATGTTTTTCTTACCGGTTCCGCCGGTTCCGGTAAGACATTTTTGTTGAACCAATTTATTGACTATTTAAAAAGTAAAAAAATAAAAGTTGGGATAACCGCTTCCACCGGTATCGCCGCCACTCACTTGAACGGCAGGACTATTCATTCTTGGTGCGGAATGGGGATTGCCAAAAAGATGAACAAAAAGCAACTTAAAAAAATATTAAGAAAGGAAGAGTTGTTTGAAAGAATAAGAAAAGCATCTGTTTTGATTATTGATGAAATATCCATGTTGGATGCCGATCGTTTGGATTTGGTGGACAAAATTTGCAAGGCGGTGAAAAATCCATTTTTTCCGTTTGGTGGAATTCAAATTGTTTTATGCGGAGATTTTTTTCAACTTCCTCCAGTAAGCAAAGATTCTCAATTTGCCTTTCATGCTTTTTCGTGGAAAAACTCCGGTTTCAAAGTTTGTTATTTGGACGAACAATTTCGTCAGGATGATGCAAACTTTTTAAATGTTTTAAATAAAATACGCGCCAATGAGGCGGGAGAAAAAGAAGTAAATATTTTAAAAAGCCGGCTATACGAGCCAGTCGCGCACGCGCCTATTTTGACAAAACTTTATACGCACAATATAAATGTGGATGCCTTAAATTATTTTGAATTGTCAAAAATTTCGTTGGAAGAAAAAGCATACCAGGTTAAAGAGAATGGTCAAAAAGAACTGGTAGATTTTTTAAAAAAGAGTTTTCCGGCTGTCCAAGAATTAAAATTGAAAGTCGGCGCGGTGGTGATGTTTATAAAAAATAATTTTGACGCCGGTTATGTAAACGGCACACTTGGAGAAGTGGTCGCTTTTGATGCCGACGGCTATCCGGAAGTTAAAACAAAAAACAATGAAACAATCATTGCCACGCCGATTAGTTGGAATTTTGAAGAAGATGAAAAAGTTTTGGCAAGTATTCGACAGGTGCCGTTGCGGTTGGCATGGGCGATAACGGTGCACAAAAGCCAAGGGATGAGTTTGGATGCGGCGGAAATAGATTTGTCAAAATCGTTTGAACGGGGGATGGGCTATGTGGCTTTGTCGCGCGTGCGAACTTTGAACAGTATCCGTTTGATGGGTATAAACGAGATGGCTTTGAAAGTGGATGAGACGGTTGTGAAAATGGATAGGGAATTTAAAAAGTTGTCGAAGAAAAATAGATAGAAAAAATATGCTCCAAACGATAAATCTTCCACCATCCAAACGCATTTTTGACATTGCAGTGTCAATTTTGTTATATTTATTATTTTTGCCGTTGATTTTATTTATCATCATCTGGATAATTATTGAACAAATTTTTGTCAAAGAATCTCGTGGGTCATTTTTATATTCTGAAAAGAGGGTTTCGCAAGGAAAAGTTTTTAATTTTTACAAATGGCGAATATTTAAAATGAAAGCAATCGCCGAGGCATTAAAAAATGGACGTATAATTCACACCACCGACTTACAACAAAATCCGGAAAATATTACTTATTATGGCAAGTTTCTCAAAAGAATATACATGGATGAATTGCCTCAACTGTGGAATGTGCTAAAAGGCGACATGACTTTGGTTGGTCCGCGTCCGACAAATTTGGAAAATTCGGAAAACATGAAAAAATCCGGAGACCTCACTAGAGAAGTAATGGTGTGTGGAATAACCGGACCATTTCAATCACAAAAAGGCCACCACATACAAAACCAATTAAATTTGGATGAAGAATATATTAATTTTGTCGCAAATAATCCCGGCTGGAAAGTAGTACTAAAAGATGTTAAAATACTATTACAAACTATTCGGATAGTGTTGGAAGCAAAAGGAATTTAGTTTTTCATCAAATGAAAATATGTCCAATGGAATAAACAACCACATTCGCATCCCTGAAAATGAAATCCTCGTCACCTTCGCCCGCTCGGGCGGAAAGGGAGGACAAAATGTAAACAAGACATCCACCAAAGCCATCGTACATTGGTCGGTTGGGCGTTCGCGAGTTTTGAATTGGGAGGAAAAAATGCGCGTGCGGACTAAGTTGGCGAATAGATTAAATTATAACGATGAAATCGTGGTGACATCCGAGCAAGAGCGTTCGCAACCGCAAAATCGCGCGTTGGCGGTAGCGCGGTTGCAGGCATTGGTAAAAAAAGCATTGCACGTCCAAAAAAAGCGTCGTCCAACCAAACCCACCAAAGCATCAAAATTGCGACTGGTTGAATCCAAAAAAATACATTCGCGGATGAAATTGGGTCGTCGAACTTTTGAATGAGCCGGTGGGTCAGGTCTTGTTTTTTTATGATGATTATGATAATATACGCTTGCCTAAATAAGGCTTGTTTTTGTTTTAATACTGAGATTTTATGTCATTTTTAACCAAATTATTCGGCGATCCCAACATCAAAGCCGTCAAAGAAATAATGCCGATTATTGATAGTATCAATGCGTTTGAACCGGAAATGCAGAAGTTGTCTTTGGAACAACTGAAAAATAAAACCGTTGAATTCAAAGAGCGACTAGCCAAAGGCGAAACTCTCGACGATTTATTGCCCGAAGCATTCGCAGTCGTGCGTGAAACTTCCAAGCGGGTTACCGGCATGCGTCATTTTGATGTTCAGCTTATCGGTGGCGTTACTTTGCATCGCGGACAAATTTCTGAAATGCGTACCGGTGAAGGTAAAACTTTGGTAGCGACTTTGCCGGTGTATCTAAACGCGCTGGCTGGCAAGGGTGTGCATTTGGTGACGGTCAATGATTATTTGGCCAAACGTGACGCGGTCTGGATGAGTCAAATTTATGACGCGCTCGGTTTGAGTGTTGGTATTATTCAACAGCTTTTGGTTTCATATAAATATAATCCAAACAAATTAAAAATTCTTGATGAAAATGGACAGGATGCCATGAGTGAAGGTGGATCGATAGACAAAGAACGCGACGCGACCGGGGCGTACAAAGTTGAATATGAATATTTGGAAACTTGTTCTCGCAAAGAAGCCTATGCCTGCGATATTACTTATGGTACCAACAACGAATTTGGTTTTGACTATTTGCGCGACAACATGGTGGGTAGTCTGGAAGAAATGTCTCAGCGCCCATTTTATTTTGCTATCGTGGATGAGGTGGATTCGATTTTAATAGATGAAGCGCGAACGCCGTTGATTATTTCCGCTCCGGCCGAAGAAGCGGCGGACATGTATTACAAATTTGCGGATATTGTGGCGCGAATGGAAATCGACGTGGATTATAATGTTGATGAAAAAATGCGTTCATCCACTTTGACTGAAGCCGGTTTGAAAAAAGTGGAACAAGCCTTGAATGTAGAAAATATTTATGCCGAGGGTGGTATGACGATGGTGCATCACATCGAACAAGCGTTGCGCGCTCGAGCGCTTTTCAAACGCGATCGTGATTATGTGGTGGACAATGGTGAGGTGATTATCGTGGATGAATTTACCGGACGTAAAATGCCGGGGCGTCGTTATAGTGAAGGTTTGCATCAGGCTATCGAAGCGCAAGAGCATGTCAAAATTCAGCGCGAGAGTCAAACCATGGCGACGATTACTTTTCAAAATTATTTCCGTCTGTATGAAAAATTGGCGGGCATGACCGGTACTGCGGTGACTGAGGCGGAAGAATTTGCCAAGATTTATAAATTGGAGGTGGTAGTAATTCCAACCAATAAAAATAATTTGCGCAATGATCATCCGGATAGAATTTATAAAACTGAAGAAACAAAATATCAGGCGATTGCCAAAACTGTCAAAGAATTACAACAAAAAGGACAGCCGGTTTTAATCGGCACAATTTCGGTAGAAAAAAATGAAGAACTCAGTTTGTATTTGGAACGTGAAGGAATTAAACACGAAATTTTGAATGCCAAAAATCATGAACGTGAAGGTGAAATTATCGCGCAAGCCGGTAGAGCGGGGGCGGTAACTTTGGCGACCAATATGGCCGGTCGCGGTGTGGATATTATTTTGGGAGGCAACCCGCCGGACAAAGATGCGGCCGACAAGGTGCGTTCAGTTGGTGGTTTGTTTGTGATTGGTACCGAACGTCACGAAAGTCGTCGTATCGACAATCAGTTGCGCGGTCGCGCGGCTCGTCAGGGAGATCCGGGAGAAACTCAGTTTTATCTTTCCACTCAAGACGATTTGATGCGGATTTTTGCCGGTGATCGAATTCGCAGTGTTATGCAAACTTTGCGTGTGCCGGATGATATGCCAATCGAACAACGTTCTATTACCAAAATTATTGAATCCGCTCAAAAAAAAGTGGAAGGTTTTCATTTTGATTCTCGTAAAAATTTACTTGAATATGACGATGTGTTGAATCGTCATCGTGAAGTAGTATATGGAAAACGTCGTCAAGTTTTAGAATTATTTGATCAACAAAAAAATGACATTGCCACTGGCGATGTCATTCCGACCGCAGTGGAGGAATCCCTCAGCACTAAAACCCTCCAAACTCTAATTCTCGACATGATCGAAGCGGAAATTGAACAGGTAGTTTCATTTCATACCAACGCCGAAGATAAGCACGAATGGAACATCCAAGAGATTGCCGAAGTAACAGCAACCATCTATCCGATATCCGATGAAGAAAAAAATAAAATTTTAAGTTTCGGTGAACACGGTGAACAAAAACTGGAAGCAGTTACTGAGCGCACTCATATTATCGAATATTTGACTGAGTTGGCCAAAGAAAAATATCAGAAATTGTTGGTAGAAAAAATCGACAATAAAGAAATGCAAATTGAAATGGAAAAACAGATTTTGTTGCGCTCGATGGATATACTTTGGGTTGATCATTTGGTGGCGGTAGATTATTTGCGCACCGGTATTGGTTTGCGTGGCTACGGTCAGCGTGATCCATTGGTGGAATACAAAAAAGAAACTTACCACATGTTCAATGAATTGCTTTCCGCGATGCAACATGAGGTGGTTTATGCTATTTTCAAAGTAACTTTGGGAATGCAAATGGCGCCAAGTATCATGAAAAAAAATAATTTGATTTTCAAAGGAGCCGGAGTGGAGGGTGGGGTAGTGGATATCAACACCAAAGTAAAAAACGAACAAGGAGAAAAAGTAGGTCGCAATGATCCGTGTCCGTGTGGGAGTGGGAAGAAGTATAAGAAGTGTCATGGGAATGGTTGATAAAAAATAATCAACAAAAAAACATCGAATTTAATTTCGATGTTTTTTAATTTAAAGCGTTTAGATCACTCGCACAATCTGAAAACAAATTTTATTTTCAAATTGCGCGGCGAGTGATCAACTTTCTATCCCCACCGCCTTTTGTCTTACCACTAGTCACAGACTACGGAGGAACTGTCGCGTGACCGCAACAATGCGGTTTACGTCCATCTCCGTGTTGGCGTAGCCGAACGATGCTCGGATGGCACCGATCGGAACGTCACCACCAATGTGGCGACGCAGGTTGTCGATTGTGATCGCATCGTTACTGATGGTGCTGTTGTACAACGCCTTGAACGCATCGATCTTGTAACCGAAAACCTTCTCATTGACGCCGGGGTTGCAGAAACAGCCCGTCCGCACGAACACTGCCTGCTCATTCGCGTACCGTTCGAACACCCATGCGTCTACGATCTGCTGACCTCGTTTGACGCTGAAGGTGACAATGTCGGTACCGCGTGGGCTGTGGATGATGATAGAATTGTCTCCTTCGTGCAGAGTCTGCAAACTATCATACAACTTCACTCCCAGCACGGTGGCGTGCTCGCAGATGTCGCCCAGACTCTCCATGAACTGGAGCCCGGGAACGACGGCCGGAATGTTGGCGAAGTTCAACGTCCCGTCTTCAAATCGGGCATAGCCCAACGTTTCGGGTGCGTAGAAGTTCTCATCCGTGACGCTGACGAGCAGAATGGATCCGCCCGCGAACCAGCGTTTGTGGAGTTTCGCGTACGCGCTCCGCTTGATAATCATACAGCCGACACCGGTTGGGTAACCGAACAGCTTGTAGAAGCTGATCGGAACGAAATCCGGTTTGACCTTTGAGAGATTCAAGCGTTTTCCACCACAGTAGGCAGCCGCGTCCAAGAGGACGCTCCAACCGCACGACTGGGCATAGTTCACCCAGCTCAAGCTGTGGTGGATCCCGGAGTAGTTGGACTTCGCTGGGTAGGCGAAGAGTCTGTTCCCCATGGACCTCGGATAGGTCAACATGCGCGTCAGAGTTGCTTCATCCAGCGTCAGATCATCGCTGATCGGCGCATACCGGACGATCGCACCCTGTCGTCTGGCATCCTCGCGGAGGCCGTTGACCGAGTTGTGGTTGTCGGCGGTGAGTAGGTACTCTCCACCTTCAAAAAGAAAATGCTGCAGAATCCGGATCGCGGCCGTCGCTCCGGAGGTGAAAATCACTTCATACTCGTCGGCGTTGGCGTTGAAATATTGCAGAATGGCTGCTCGTGCTTGCGTAATACCCTGCATCGCCGTCGCCGACGGCTTGTGGTGGGAGTGCGGGTTGCCAAGCAGGGTGCTTTGCAAGTACCGGCTCCAGCCTTCGATGAGCGAGATGGGGGGCAACGCTGCCCCCGTCCAGTCGGCGTAGACCTTACCCCCATTGAGTTGGGGGAATTGTCCGTTGAGCGAAGCTGAATTCATGGCGTACTCCTTCTTTGTTTTTTGGTTGGGGGGTTGTAGAAATAAAAAGAACTTTCTCTCTCTATATATAACATAATACACAGAGAATGGATCATCTTATCACAATTAAATGTTTTTTGTCACCCCCCCCCGCTCCAACCTTAATTTGCATTTTATGTGCTATTGTTATAGGATAATTTCAGTGTCTATCTGCCAACCGGTTGATTTCCAACCAACGGAGGGTATATGGACAATCTCGAACGAATCGTCGGGTTGCTCTTGGTCGTCGTTTGCTCATGCGTGGTAGTTCTCTGCTGGCGTAAGTTGCGGAAGATGGCCGGGGAGACAAGCGCGAACGACCGCCTGTACGGAAAGCTCAAGTTACGCTTTCCAAAATCAAGGCGTTCTTGACAAGAGGTGCTGTTTTGTGTTAACTTTTTATTACCTTCGTCCGTAGCTTCCGACGGATCCGTATGTACTTTAGGGGAAGTGCAACGGTAGATTGACTCGTTGTTTATCTTACAGAATTGTGTCATCGGCCGATGGCGCGAAATGTAGGGATACTTTCCAAACTCCGGCTTTAATAGGGTGGTATCCTGGCCAAGAAGGTCATGCACCTTGTCTGCAAAGGCAACTTGGAGGTGCTGTGGTTTACCTGCGAATGGTGAATCAAGGTCCGCGAGTCATCGTACGAAAACCTCTGGGGTTAGAAAACGCGTTACACGGAAGCATTGGTCAGAAAAGGCGCGTTTGCCAACCAACTGAACGAAGAATCCTCGTGCATTAGTGCGAGAACCGCTCCTAGTTTAGGAGGGAGGCAGTTTCCAAGACCGCTCATCCCTCGCCATAATCGCAAAATATTTGTTGTTATGGCGAGAGCGGCCTTGTCCGATTAAAACACCTTGCATTTTGCGGGGTGTTTTGTATTTAGGTCATTGCATGCGCATCTTGACTTTTTTCCCATTTTGTAGTATTGTAATCCATTAGTTCTTTTTACAAAGTTGCAAGTGGGGATATTTACCTTACATTATATCAATTAGGGTTTTTGTCCCCCCTTACGACTTCAACAACACGTACAGCACTGACAGGGGCGCACCAGGTAGGTGTGAGTGTTGTTCACTAGTTCGGGAGGAAACCCATGTTCGTAATTCGCAAAGGGAACCAACTGTTCAACGCTCTCGGACTGCTCTACGGTGAAATCGTCATCGAAAGGCAGAGCCCGGTGCTCGTCTACACCCAGGCGCATGCGATCCGGTTTTTGCTGCAGGCCGTCAAAGAGCAGGTCATCACGAAAGACGAAGCTGACGAGATCGCGCGGCAGATCGGTGACGCCGGTATTGCGGCAGATCGGCCCAAGGTCTTCGAGATCGTAGCTTCGGCTACTCTGGAAGATGGCTTCGTGCCGTCGTTCCAGTTCGTGATCTGCAAGGAGTGCACGTTCCCGATTGCTCACGGTTACGTACAGCACGTGGACGCTGACAACAAGAGCATGAGCGGCCAGGTTCGCAATCTCATCGACGGTCTGCAACTCGCATTTGAGATGTACGCCGACGGGGTTCACGTCCTCGACTGCGTCAACGTTCTCAAGCAGATGATCGAGGCCGATCTGCCCATCGACGAGGAGGCGGCGAAGGGGCGGTTCAGTTCTCTACCGGCAGACCAGCTTGCAAGGCTCGACGAGGAGATGTCGGCCATGACAAGGAAGATCAATGTTCCTGGATTCGGCGACGTCACTGTGATGAAGATTCTGTTGCCGTCCGACATGACCGAGCTGATCGCCCTGCTCGACCTGCTCCGCTAGCCGCCCGGCCCAACTCGCGTCTGGCCAACGCAACCTCCTGCACGGAGGAAAACATCACAAAAGGCACCGTCTTCTAGTAGAAGATGGTGAAGGGGAGACAGTCGATCGTCCGTGCGCGATCGACTACTTCCAATGAATATAATGACTTGTATTTATTGAAAGGGAACCGACTCAATTGGGTCGGTTTTTTATATTTTACCGTTTTTGTTTATCCACTTGCCAAAAATCGCAAAAAGGGGTAAAATTTGGCTGTTAATTCTATTTCTAAAATTATTAATTTTATCTAATTTATGGCTAAGAATGCAAAACCGGTCGTCAGTTTATCACGATCTCAGATCAAATGGAGGGTATTGTGGATTGGAATTTTGTTAGTTGTTTGTCTTTTAATTGTAGCTCCAACTTATGCCAACAAGGGCGTTGATTGGGTTAACAACAAAGCGAATTTAGGTTTGCCACGTTTGCCGGACAAAGGTTTTAATTTAGGTTTGGATTTGCAAGGTGGTGCGCATTTGGTTTATCAGGCAGATACAAAACAAGTTCCAGATGCCGATCGTGTGAACGCAGTTGAAGGTGTGCGTGATGTGATTGAACGTCGTGTGCGTGGTGGTTTGGGAGTTTCCGAACCATTGGTACAAACTACCAAAGTTGGTGAGGATTTTCGTATCATCGTAGAATTGCCAGGCATAACAGATGTGAATCAAGCTATTAAAATGATTGGTGAAACTCCAGTATTAGAATTCAAAGAAGAAAACAACGAACCGGCGCGTGAGTTGACAAAAGATGAACAAAAACAATTAGATACATTTAACAAAGAAGCCGAAAAAAATGCCAAGCTAGCTTTGAAAGAAGCAAATAGCGGTGCAGATTTTGCCAGTGTGGTTACCAAATATACTCAAGATGATAAAAGTAAAAACAATGGTGGTGACTTAGGTTTTATTACCAACAAAATTTATCCGGAAATTTTTGCTTGGGCCAGTAATCACAAAGATGGTGAAGTAAGTAAAGATATAGTAAAAAGTTTTGAAGGTTTAAATATCGTAAAAAGAATCGCTGAGCGTCAAGGTGAAAAACAAGTAGAGGCGGCTCATATTTTAATCTGCTACAAAGGAGCGGAACGTTGTGACAATCCTCTTTACACTCAAGAAGAAGCCAAAGCCAAAATTTTGGAATTAAAAAAACAAGCCAACATTAGTAATTTTGCAAATTTAGCCAAACAATTTTCCACTGAACCGAACGCCAAAATCAGTGGTGGTGATTTGGGGAAATTTGGTACCGGTCAAATGGTGCCTGAATTTGAAAAAGCAGTTTGGGATGCGCCGGTAGGAAGTATTTCTGATGTGATAGAAACTCAATTTGGTTATCATATTATTTATAAGAAAGGCGAAGATTTTGCCAAAGAATATCAGGTGGCGCGTGTGTTTATAAAAACACAACAAAAAGGGGATATCGTTCCGCCGACCGAACAATGGAAAGCTACCGGATTGTCCGGTAAACAGTTGAAACGTGCGGAAGTAACTCAAGATTCTCGTTCCGGTCAGGTTCAAGTTAGTTTGAATTTTGATGAAAATGGCACAAAATTATTTGCAGATATCACTGGAAGAAATGTTGGTAAACCTGTCGCTATTTATTTGGATGGTCAACCAATCAGTATTCCAAAAGTAAACGAAGCGATTACCAGTGGTAGCGCGGTAATTTCCGGTGGATTTACTTTGGCTGAGGCCAAACAACTTTCTCAGAGATTAAATTCCGGAGCTTTGCCGGTACCGGTTGAATTGATCAGTCAACAAAAAGTAGATGCTACTTTGGGTGTTGATTCGTTGGCCAAAAGTTTTCATGCCGGTTTGATTGGTTTGCTTGGCGTGATGTTGTTTATGGTTATTTATTATCGTTTTCCTGGTTTGCTGTCGGTGTTCTCTTTGATAGTTTACGCCTTGCTCAGTATGGCCACCTTCAAATTATTGGGAGTGACTATGACATTATCCGGTATTGCCGGTTTCATATTGTCTATTGGTATGGCAGTGGATACGAATGTGTTGGTCTTTGAGCGTCTAAAAGAAGAATTACGTTCCGGTAAAAATTTACACTCGGCTTCGGAAGAATCATTCCGTCGCTCTTGGCCGTCTATTCGCGATGGTCATATCGCCACTTTGGTGAGTTGTGTATTTTTGGTCTGGTTTGGTACCGGTTTCGTTCAAGGTTTTGCGGTGACTTTGGCCATTGGTGTGTTGTTCAGTTTGTTTACCGCCATTGTGGCCACGCGCGCCATGTCACGTTTGGTATTTAATTGGTTTGACGAAAAAGGCAACTTCTTGTTTTTGGGATATACCAAATCCGACGAAACTTCTTCTGAAGTAATTAATAAATAATTTGTATGAATATTCCTTTTGTAAAGTATTCTAAATTTCTCTTGACAGTTAGTGCGGTGGTGACGATTATCAGTTTAGCCTCATTATTTAATTGGGGATTAAAACCGGGTATAGATTTTACCGGTGGTTCATTGCTCGAAATTAGTTTTAGTAAAGTTCGCCCGGATAATCAAACCATTGAAAATGCTTTTACTGAACTTGGTCACAAAAATATCGTGATTCAAAAAACCGGAGAAAAAGGGTTGATTGTTCGAACGGCTTTTTTACCGGAAGATGAACATCAAAGTGTCTTAAAAGGTTTACGCACACAGTTTGAAAAAGACGGCAACACAGTACGTGAAGATCAATTTCAAACAATTGGCGCGGCCGTTAGCAAGCAATTGCGCACACGTTCGGTTTGGGCGGTGTTTTTGGTAGTCATTAGTATTATTGCTTTCGTGGCTTATGCTTTCCGTACAGTTTCTCAACCGGTAGCCAGTTGGAAATATGGTGTGACCGCGATTATTGCGGCCGCTCATGATGTGTTGTTGGTATCGGGTATTTTTGCTTTCTTGGGACATTACAATAATATCGAAGTGGATATTGGTTTTGTGGTAGCATTGTTAACGGTGCTGGGCTATTCAGTGCAAGATACGATTGTGGTGTATGATCGTATTCGTGAAAATTTGTTACGCCGACGCAATGTTAGTTTCAGAGAGATGGTGGATATCGGTTTGAATGAAACTTTGATGCGTTCTATAAATACTACTTTGATTACTTTGATTCCACTTTCCGCTTTGTATTTCTTGGGCGGTATTACAATCAAAAATTTCGCGTTGGCATTGCTCATCGGTATCGCTAGTGGTGCTTATTCTTCGATTTTTGTGGCCAGTCCATTGTTGGCTTATGTAGATAAATGGCAGAGAAATAAAACTACAAAATAATTTAAAAAAATTCAAAACTCCTCTGTTTAAATCGGGGAGTTTTTTGTTTTTTGTGATTTTGTGCTATACTATCTAAATGAATTAAGAGTTAATTTAAGATATTTAAAATATGGCAGGTCATAGCGAAAGCGGTTTGCGTCACTTGATTGCCTTTTTGGGTACATTGGTGGCAGGGTTTGCCTTTTGGGGCGGTTATATTTCCGGGGCGCAGGGTTGGTGGTGGACAGCCTTTGGTTTGGTGATTATTTACGGTGGAATATATAAAATTATCGACACCTAATCTATGGATCCGTTTACTTTTTCGTCCACTTTTGGCTTTACGATCAATTGGGAATTTTGGTCATGGGTTTTTTCTCAACCAACTGCCGATTTGATCAACTATTTATTCGCCATTATTGGCTGGGTGGTTTTAGCTTTAATTTCTGTGAGCTTAAGCTCGCAGTTGTTGGCGTTGTATCGGGGTAGAAAGGCGATGTCTAATTGGCAATGGGTGTTGTTGGCGGTGGATGTGCCACCATTATATATTCAAACCCCAAAAGCGGTAGAACAAATTTTTGCTCATTTGAGTGGGGCGAAGGTAGGCATTCGTTTGTCCGAAAAATATTGGATCGGCAAGCGACAGAAAAATTTTAGTTTTGAAATTATTTCCATTGAGGGATATATTCAGTTTTTGGTTCGCACTGAATTGGCTTATCGGGATTTGGTGGAGGCGGCAGTGTATGCTCAATATCCGGAAGCCGAAATTACCGAGGTGGAGGATTATGTAGATCTCATTCCCAAAACTTATCCCAACGAAACCCATCACATGTTTGGGGCGGAATTCAAATTGTCCGATGTCGACGCGTATCCGATTCGCACTTATACCAGTTTTGAATATAAAATTAGTAAAGATGAAGTGTTTAGTGATCCGATGGCGGCTATTTTGGAAAATTTTTCACGCATTGGTCACGGTGAACATTTTTGGTTGCAGATTATTATTGAGCCGGTTGGCAATGATTGGAAAGCCAAAGGTATTGAATTGGTAAAAGATATTATTGCCCAAAAAGTTGGTAAAAAATCTCCTAGTTTTTTTGGAGAAATGATAGCGATGATCGGAAATATTCCGATGGCGCTTACCAAAGAATTGTTGAGAAATTTACAGAATACGGAATATGAACCGGTCGAGGTAAAAAAAGAAACACCTCCCAAATTGACCGATGTTTCCCCTGGAGGAAAAAATACGATTGAAGCGATCGAAGATAAGATTGCCAAGCTAGGTTTCAAAACCAAAATGCGAGCTTTGTATATTGCCAGAGATGAAGTGTTTAATCCGGGGCGTTGTATGGATGGATTTGTCGGCGCGCTCAATCAGTTTCATATCCAAAGTCGCAATGCTATTGTTCCGCGTTTTATTACCAAAACACATTTTTTATTTTTTAATAAAGCTCGAGAAATCATGGTGCAAAATAAATTTTTCAGAGCTTTTGCCGGTAGAAAAATTAAGGTAGGTGGTACCCCATATATTTTAAATATTGAGGAGTTGGCGACGGTGTGGCATTTCCCATTACCATTTGTAAAGACACCGCTCATCCAAAAGGCTGGTGCCAAACGTGGCGAGCCACCAATGAATTTACCGATAGAAGCCGACGCCGGGCCACTACGAGCCAAGGTGAGGGCTGTAGAGCCGTCTGGGCCACTAGTGGATGTACCCGACGAACCGGAAGAAGTATTATACGGATAAACGCAAAAACCTCCTTTATAGGGAGGTTTTTTGTTGGTGTTTTGGCTGTGGGTAGCCGAAAAAACCTGTATTCCTATTGACAAAACCTCGGTTTTGTGCTATACTTATCTATTGTTTAAATGATTAACTTAAATTGGCGAATCGTCTTTACTTTTATAAAAAATTCTTTCAGTTAAGCTTCAAAATCTTTATGGGTTTTGTGTGGTTCGCTGAAGGGTGAGCTATTGTGTAGAGAGAGTGCCTAGACTGGTGCAATCTCGGACGTTTGTCCAACACAATGCTGAAATGGAAATGTGCGGAGACGACCTCGATCTTGGATCGTATGGTTGGGCTCAAAGCAGTTGTCCAAATTGGCAACCTCTGTTCGTGTGAACGAACGGGAGAGGAAGATGATAGAAGGTCTCGTAGATCGGGTTCTGGCGCGAAGCCAGAAAAGAATCGCTGACTTGAAGGAGCTACTTCACTTGCGCGACGATAACGCGAGGTTGAAGTCGAAGTTGGCGATGGTCGAGGGCAGACTGAGGGACATCGAAGTCTCTTGCTTGGACAACTATACGTTTCTCTTGGTGGCGATCATTGCTTCCAAGGGGGAAATAGAGAGCAAGATCCTGGGAGAGGCGAATCAGAAGTTGAGGCACGTACTCGCGGATCTCAGCGTGGATCAAAACACAAAGAGTGCGTATATGCTTGATGCGCTCAACAGGCGTGGGCTCGTGCCGAATACGACCCCGAAATAGTTCACCAGTGTCGCAAGATTTTTGTGCGATATGGTGACGAAGATCAAGTTTTAAGCGGTGAAGGGGACGCCGCGTGAGTCGTAGTGTTAGTAATTCAACACTCCTCACAAAAGTCCCCAGTCCCCACAAGCCCCTATTTTTCAATGGAGACTTATGGGGATAGTAGTCAGGTCTGCCATTTTGGCGGACACTGGTTCACAATTGGCCAACGGGCCACGCGGAGGTTGTTAAATCAACCACTGGAGAACAGTATGGACACGAGAGATTTGGTCATCATGGTTTCGATGGCGTTTTCGTTGGTGTGCTTGATTCTCGCGATCATCCGCAAGGAGACCGCGCTGAAGAAGTACCCAATGTTCGAGGTCAGGGACATCGGGGCGAAGAAGGTCATAAATCCGATGATCGGCTATCGGATCATGGTCGCCAACACCATGTTCACGGTAGGGGTGATGATCACCCTCGGTGCGCGATACTTCGTCTGGCGGGACTACGATGCATGGATCACGTGGGGTGATCTGGCGTTCGTGGTTCTGGCGGGCGTCTTCTTCAGGCGCGCGCTGTGGAAGCTCGTCGAAGGAGTGATCGACTAGTATCGACTAGCTCGGTCAACAGTCAACGGCGTCCCGGAAGTGGTATGACACCACTTCCGGCGCCAAATGTTCTGCGAATTATATTCGCACTGATGAGTCCTATGAATTTTTTAAGGACGAAAACATTAATTAAAAAAATATCCCAATTGGGATATTTTTTTGTTCAGTTTTTTATTTTATTGCTTCAGCACTTGTTTCGAATGTAAGTTTTTTGATCATCTCATATCCGCCAATCAACACACCGCTATAAAACAAATCTCCCAGTATTTCATTGCGCCAAAATGGTAGAGCCATATAATAGCTTTGGAATAAACCGGATAAATTGTGAGCATACATTGTTCCAAAAGCCCAGACCGCTGTATTGGTAAGTAAGAAAAAAATAGCACTGCCGGCAACCGCGCCCAAAGCAATATTTCCTAAACGTATTTTATTTTTTAGATATTGTCCCAATAAAACCGTTATGACAAATCCAACATAAACCGAAGCCATGATATATGGGTTGTAAAAACCAATAAAGATATCGCTGATAAACATGATGATGACAGGCAAACAAAGGGCCTGTTTTTTGTTGAGATACAAACCGCCAAATAGGGCGATGGCGCCGATAGCTGTGAAGTTGGCCGGATGTGGAATAAAACGGGTGGCGACAGCTAGAATAATGAGCAGATAGATGAGAATATTTTTATTTTTCATAGATGTTTTTTAATTACTTGAGTTATATTATATCACATTGCGGAGAAGTCTCAACCCTAGATAGAGACCTACCACCAGCGCGCTCCCACCGGAAATCGCCAGGATTCTTTTGGCGGTTTTTTTGGTTGGAGTGTCTAGGGGGAGATTGTCGATGATTTGGTTTTTGTCTTTAACGGCCGGTTCTGATTTTGTGATATTTTCTTCCGGTAGTGATGGTGGAATTTTTTTAATTTGATATATATTTTTATTACTAGTGGCAATTATTTGAGTGGTAGTCGTTGGGGTGGTGGTAGAAATGATAATAGTAATTTTCGGAGTGGTGGTGGGGATTATGATTGGAGTAGTAGTGGCTTCGATAGTAGTTGTTGTGATCAGAGTAGTGGTGGAAATTATAGTGCTAGTAACAATCAGAGTGGTTGTAGCTGTCGGTTTATAATCTGGACCACCGCCCGGTTTTTGATCATCATTAATAATAGTTTTCGGTTCTAAAATAATGGGCCAAGTTTTTTCGAGTAAGGCCGGTATTGCATGTTTGGTGGCGAACCAATCGACACCGTCACTGCTCCAAGCCGAATTGTAATGATCCACACCATCCAAATTGGTGAGAATATACCATGGATTTTTTCCGGCAATATTGAACCAATCGTTTTGTTTTTCATTCAAAGCGTTGATACCCATCGTGACCCAACTGGTAGTAAGTGCGTCAGAGGTGTTGTTGCACCAAGCGACATCGTAACACCAGCCACCATCGGAAAGTTGCGAACTTTTTAAATATTGTTTTGCTTTTATAAAAATATTTTCATCAATATTTATGCCTTTGGATTGAGCATATTTTAGGGCATTGATAGATGCACCGGTGATGTCCGGACTGGGAGAACCCCAAGAAATAAACGCGCCACTGGTTTGGTTTTGATTGGAGATGATGCCGTTTAGAGTGGATTGAACAGTTGCAGAGTTTAAAGTTTCATCCAAACTTAACATGGCCAATAAACCGAAAATGTCGTCGTTTATTCCGTATTCACCAAAAGCGCCATCTACTATGCAAGTGTCGTTAATTTTATTTTTTAAATCGGTAATTTTAATATCTGTTTTGGCTACTCCCGATGCCAAGAGTGCCAAAATATGACGAGGATATCCGGCACACGTGTTGCTGTCAGTGGTAGAAGTGATTGTAAAATTGTAGATATAATCTTTGAGGTCGGTGGTGCCGTTTTTTATGGTGTCAGAATAAATTTCTTTACTACCAAAAGCCATGGCCGACCAGTCGGAAATGCCACTATCTGAAATCTTGCCATCGGTTTGTTGTTTGGACTTTAAAAAATTAATTAATTTATCTACGACGTCATTTATTTTTTCAACAGAAATTGGGACGTTGGTTTGGGTTTCCGATGCGCCACCGGTGTTGTTGGTGGTGGTCGTGGTAGTGTTTTGATTAGTAGAAGTGGCAGTTGTGGTGCTGGTGGTATCAGTTGTAGTTGTGGCTACAACAGTGTTTTGGTCGGTAGAGGTGGGGGTGGTGCTAGTACTGGTGATGTTGTCTGAAGTGGTAGTAGTTAATGTGTTGTCGTCAGTTGAGGTAGAAGTCGGGTCGGGTGAAATTGTTGAAGTCGTAATGGTTTGTTCAGGAGTGGTAGTAGTAGGGTCAGTTGTTTCAGCACAAACACTACCTGTAAACCCAAATAGCGCAATACCTATGGCCACGATAATTATTTTGTTTTTAAAATTGAGCTTTGGCATATGTCCATTTGATTAGATCGTTGTTTTTTAAAATATATAATGATACTCCCACTTTGGCCGACTGACCGTTGATGTAATAAATCCAATATTCTCCGGTTTGATTATTATTTTTTAATCCATTAATTTCTTCGATAAAATATCCTAGTCCGTTATATTGTTTGGTCGTCATTGTGATTTGTTTGGTGTTGGTCAGTTTTTGCATCGCGTCATAAGCGGTGGATTTTTCAGGTAAGCTGACTTTGTGTTGCTGACTATTTATTTCTATTGTAGTTTCAATCGGATTTTTTATTTCTTCACTAACCGGCGACGTGGTTTCAGTTTTTTGTATTTCCGGTTTTAAGTTTTTATTTTGGGTAATTTTATTTTCAGATATCGCCGTACTGGTGACTACATCTGTCCAAGGCAGGTTTTGGATTTCCGGTTTTGGTGTTTCGGTTTTTGGTTTGTCCGGTAAAAGCAGATAAGCGCCGGTAGATAAAAAAATAAAAGTAAAGATAAAAAATAGGCGAGTGAGGTGTTTGTTATGCATATTTATAAATTATAAAAAAAATCTTTCCCGAGGCGAAAAGATTCCAAAAAAGAAGATTCCTGCTCGGGATAATTATTATTTGAAGACCGGACTTGTTCTCGACTTAATCGAGACTTTACCGTTGCGGCACAGTAGGGGAATATGACCCCATTTCCACAAATAATATGTAAATTGTCTTGTTGATACACTACCAGCGAAATCATTCCTTGTCAAAATGGGTTGTGTATAACTTAAAAATGGTGGTAAAAAATTCGATGATATCTTTGTTGGATAATTTGGATTTTCCGAGCGTTCGGTCTTTAAAAATTACCGGAATTTCTTTGATTTGAAATTTGTTTTTTTGGGTGCGGTATAGCATTTCTTCTTGAAAGGCATAACCGTTGCTTTTTATTTTATCCAAATTTATTTTTTCCAATACTTCACGTCGATAACAACGAAAACCGGAAGTGACATCTTTGACTCGTAAACGCAAAAAAGTGCGAGCGATAACCATGGCGCCATGGCTCATTAATTTTCTTCTCCAATTCCAACCGACAATTTTTCCACCGTTTATTTTTCTTGATCCTATCGCCAGATGAAAGCCGTTGGCGCAAGCTTCGATCAAACGTGGTAAATCTTTTGGGTCATGTGAAAAGTCCGCGTCCATTTCCACTATCAAATCCGCGCCCAAGGCCAAGGCTTTTTTGAATCCCGCAATGTACGCGCTACCTAGGCCGAGTTTGTTGTAGCGTTTTATGAGATAAAGGTTGGGATAGACTGTTTGCGCTTTGCTCACCAGTTCGCCGGTTTTGTCAGGAGAGTTATCATCCACCACGATAATTTGTAAATTGTCTATCGATTGAGCAAAAATGTCGTTGATGAGATTAACAATATTATCCCGTTCGTTATAAGTGGGTATGACTACAATAGTTTTCATAAATTATTTTTTGGCGTTATGTTTGGCACAGAGAACAGTATTTTGTAAGAGTAGCGCCACGGTAATCGGACCAACTCCACCGGGGGTGGGTGTGAAGTAACTGGATTTTGGTAAAACTTTCGCTCTGTTGGCATCGCCATACATTTTTCCATTTTCAAAAACAATACCGGTATCGATGATTATCGCGCCTTGTTTTACCATATCGCCACGCAGTAAATCTTTTTTTCCAACTCCGGTCACTATCACATCGGCCATCAAACATTTTTCTTTGATATCACGAGTGCGACTATTACAAGTAATTACGCTAGCGCCTTCGTTGGCCAATATTATGGCCAATGGTTTTCCCACTAGCGCGCCCATGCCGATAATGGTAATATTTTTTCCAATTAAACTGAAATTTAATTCTTTTAAAATAGTAATGACCGCAAAAGGAGTTGGTGGAAAAATATAGTTGGTGCGCATTACCAGCTTGCCAATATTGGTGTCGGTCAAACAGTCGACGTCGATACTTGAATCAACCGCGTTGATGACTTCGGAGATATAAAGTTTTTCCGGTAATGGTAATTGAATAATCAGACCGGAAAGTTTTTCTTTTTTTTGAATGTTTTTAATTTCGGCGACTAATTTATTTTTACTCACGCTAGCGGGAAATTTTTTTAAAACAAAATCGATACCGGCGATTTCGGCGGCCTGCTGTTTTTTGTTGACATAGGTTTGTGATGGTTTGTCATTGCCAACCAAAATAACACCGAGTTTAGGTTTGATGTTTTTCTTCTTTAATTTTTTTACTTCCAGCGCCACCGAAGCGCGAATTTTTTCGGCGATAGCTTTGCCGTCTATTAGAGTACCCATAATTTGATTGATTATGCCCATATTCTAACATAAGAGGATAAAAAAATCTAGTACATGTGTAGTTGGTTGTTAGTGAATTTGGTAATAAAAAAACACCCCGCAGGGTGTCTTTACAACTACCTATAGTTCGGTGACGGAATACGCCACTTACTCCTTTGAGCTCCCTATAGGATTTACGTCTAATGTAATTATATTATTACATGACAGGTTTGTCAAGTTTGGTTAATTGGTGTTGGGGATATCCTCTCTAAAAGTTGAATGAGGAAACTTGATTGATTTTATAATATTTAAACGAGAATAAAAATCGCTATTTTTCCATTGATATTTACGACGAATACAGCTTGCGACTAGATCTGCCATTTGTAATGTTTTAGATGTCCTAGAATCCTTATACTCTATCCGTAATTCTTTCGTGAAGCCCCATTCCATATAAGCCTTGATTTGTATGTATTCCTTTAATGAGTTGGCAGATGCCACCTTTTGTGTTCTATTATCTAGATATAAAAATATGTCATCGGTGTTGGCTTTAATGATATCTTTTACTAAAAATGAAAATAAATAGTTAAAAATTAAATTATTGTTTTTAAATAAAAGCTTATTTTCTATTTTCATCTTATCTGCAATGATGTATGAAATACTGTAGTCGTCCTGTTGTTTGGTTAGCGTATTTACTAAAAATTGTTTTTGGGTAAAGTCTAAATTAGTGGTGTGTACTTCTGGTAAAGAGTGATAACTACAAAATGATTTTATTATATTTTTTAAACGATTTGGTCTGTGAGCTACAACCATGGCAATAATAAAATAGCCTTCGTTATATCCTAAATTGCCTGACTCATCAATAAAAACTTGTAGCATGTACTTAATTATACGCTTATTTCTTTATTTATACAATTTGATGTTTATAAAAATAATAAAAAAACGAAGTATTGAACGCACTCCGTTTTTCTTGGTTTCGAGTCGTAGATGATATTAGAACTAAGGCCTTTACTTTTTTGGATATGGAAGTGGAAATATACCAGTCGCCTTGAATCCATCAGTTTTACTACCATCGACTGTTAATTTGGTATAGAAATAATATTTTTCAACATTTTTTAAATCTTCAACATTAAATCCGAATTTCTCTGCTATCAGTTTGGCTGTTTTGCCATCAACATTGTAACAAACAATATGATCTACTACATTAAGTAACTGTTGCAAACCCTCGTTAGAATATTGACTAAGCGATTGGTCTGCAAGATGACATTTAATTCCGTTTTCTTTGTTGGAAGCAATATTTTTTTCGTCATCAACAAAATTGTGAAACTCATCAACGAACAAAGAAGCACCGCTCAATTCATTTTTTAACTTATAAAATTCATTTAAAATATACATCCCGACTTCACGAGCTGCATGACTGCCGATTACTGGATAGCTCAGTTTACACAATATAAATTTGTTATTTTTTATTTCAGTCAAATCAATCTCCTGCTTGAATTTGTTGATGTTGAATTCAGTGTCTCCCTTTACAACTTCAAAAACAATCACATTATCCTTGTTGGTATATTTCAACGTATCGTCAACAATATCGCCAAAAGGATCAATCACCAAACCACCTTTTGAATTGACTAAATCTGAAATGATTAAATTTTCTAACAAAATAGTTTTACCAGTACCACTTCTCCCTAACAAATACATGTTACCTTTTCTATCTTCTTGTTCTATTCCAAAAGTTTCTTTTGACTCCAAAACACCGATTGGAGTGGCTTTGTCTGTTAAAATATTGCTTATTGTCTTCAAATTAGGCATATTTTTATATTAAAGAATTATTTTAATAGTAGTTGATCACATAACGGCGTGCCACGCGATGAGCCCCAAAAAAGGGTCGGGGTAAACTCCGCGAATTTTGCGTGGTTCCGAGACTTGGATTTACCCCTCGGGGCATAAACTTCTCATCCAAGTCTGTTTGATTTGGTTCCGAGACTTGGATTCGAACCAAGATAAATAGCTTCAGAGGCTATTGTCCTGCCATTAGACGATCTCGGAATAGATTGTTTAGATTCCCGTTTTCACGGGAATGACAATGGTCATTTAACTATATTTTTGGCTTATTGTCAAGAAGAAATCGGGTCGCCGGTCTTTAAATTATCTAATTTTTTCTGCTCAACAATTTTAATTTTTTTCCACTGCCAGCCATGTTTTTTGAATACCTCGGAAGATGTAATATGGTATTTGGTGTCATGTCTGATTAAATAAACTTTCGGGTCATTTTTTACTTTAAACAAAATTTTTGAATCGGTGAATAACACGGTTGCCACTCCATCGGTGTGGTGAGTTTTTTGGTTGTAATCGTGTAGATTATCCATTATCACATCATATGTGTAGCGATAACCTGATCCGGTCACTGCATCACCACTGTCGTGGGTGATAAATTCTTTGGTGCTTTCATCAAAACCGATCAACACCAAAACATGGTAATAAGATCCGCCAGCTCGCCAACGATGATTTGGGTTGGGTAGATTTTTGGCGTAAAGCATGGCGATCACCGGGCGTCCTTGGGTCAATTCGTTTTTAATTTCTTCTAGAGTGGGATTCTTTTTGATGGTGGCGGTAATGTCGGTATATTCATTTATCAATTTAGCAGTTTGAATGGCATTAGTATTGGCATTGCCACCGAAAATTTTATTTTCAATTTTAAATAATGGCAACATGTCCGCGGCCGCAATTTTTTTGGAAATATTTTCATATCCAAAATAATAACCCTTGACCATCACCAGACTAGCCTCTTCGCAGGCGTTATTCCACGGCGCCAACCAACTATTTGTGGGAATTTCAGAAGTATATGGCACTTTCAGTTCAACTGAATTTTTATTTTCGGCCAAAACAATATTATTTGAAAATAATAAAGAAAAAAATAAAATAGCGGATAAATATTTTTTGTTCATAATAGCTAAACTATTTCTCCGCCGAATTCCGTGGCTAGATTGTTTAATTCGGTATCGTTGGTGGTAGCGACTTCGACGGCCTGTACACTACAGGTAATTCTTATTCTTTCTCCAAGTACTTTTTCAATTTCATCTTCTAGATTTTTTTTGGTCTTTGCTTCTTCGGCTTTTTCTTTATGAATGGCAAATTGAAAAGCGATATTTAATCCGGTTTCATCTACACTTGCCAATGTACAGTTTCTCAATACAAAAGTAAGCGATGGATTTTGTTTCGACAGACCGGATGTTATCTCGTTCCATTTGGCTTTTATTTCTTCCAGAGTAGATTTTGGAGGTGAATTGTGGGTGAAGTTGCCGATGGCGGATTTTATTGATTCAACGATGTTTTTTGGCTTGGTTTCTTCCGTTTGTTTTATTTCCACAATACTTTTTTTATTTTCCGTATTAGTTGTATTTGTTACAATATTTTCACCAACACTAAATTGCACCGCAAATAATTCCAACGGCAACTGTGGAATCGGTGATTGTTTTATTTCACGCTTGCGAATCGACACCGAGTCGATCATCGCAATTATTTTGTTGGCTAAAAATTTTGTTGATAATTTTTTAATTTTCGCAATGGTGTCTTTGTCCGCATTGATGGTGTTGGAAATATCCAAACCGGTTTGGGCGATTAGTGCTTGGCGTAATATGTCTATCAGATCCAAAGTGAATTGTTCCAAATTTATGCCTTGATCGGTAATTTTATTGATATGTTCAATAGCCGATTTACTATCCTGATCCGCAATAAATTCAACAAAAGATAAAACCGAATTCAAATCAGAGGAGGGGAGAATCGCGGCGATATCTTCATCGGAAATTTCTTTCAAATTTAAAGTTAATATTTGTCCGAGCAAACTCTCCGCGTCGCGCATACCACCTTCGCTTTTGTTGATAATTTTTTCCAATACTGATTTCTCGATTTTTATTTTTTCTTGTTTGCAAATACTTTCCAGTTTTTTCAACATTCCTTCATGAGAGATTTTTTTAAAAGCAAAACGCTGACAGCGAGAAATAATCGTCGCTGGTAATTTTTGCAGTTCGGTCGTGGCTAAAATAAATAAAACATGAGCGGGTGGCTCCTCGATAGTTTTGAGCAAAGCGTTGAAAGCGCTCGTCGAAAGCATGTGCACCTCGTCGATGATAAATATTTTATATTTGGATTGAGTCGGTTTGAATTGCGCGTTGTCAATAATATTTTCACGAACATTATCTACGCCGGTATGAGAAGCCGCGTCTATTTCGATAACATCAATATTGCGCCCGAGAGCAATTTCCGTACAAGAAGAACAAGTGTTGCACGGTTCAAAACTACCTTCCTTGCGATCTTTGCAATTTACCGCTTTGGCCAAAAGGCGAGCGATAGTAGTTTTACCAACCCCGCGCGGACCGGTAAAAAGATACGCATGAGCAATTTTGTTGCCAGCGATTTCATTGGTAATAGTTTTGACAATATGTTCCTGATCGTGAATGTCACCAAAAACCTGTGGTCTATATTTTCTATACAATGTGGACATAAGCTATCAGTATATTTTAAAAAATAAAGAATGAGCTGGGGCGGATTGTCTCTGAGCGGGTTATGAGCCCGAGGCTCATCCTTTCAGCCTCGCGGCTGAAAAAAGCGAAGAGATAATCCGCCCCAGCTCATGATGTAGTTCAGGCTACATTCTACAAGGTCGCCTCACTTAAAGCAATATCCGCTTTCATTGGAACACCAAGTGCCGACCTCTCCATGATTTCCGCTTCCACAATTTCGCGTGGTCGGCCGTATTTTAGACGAGACAATTCTTTGATCGCTTCGGCTAGTTCTTTGTTGCCCGCTTTTGGAGGGTAGGTGACCATGCTAAAAGGTTTGGCGGCAGTATTGTTGATAAGTAGTTTTGTGTAGGCAGTATATTGTTCTACATTGACCAAGTCATAGGCGGAAAAAACAGGGGCAAATTCTTTTTGTAAAATATCCGCGTCTTCCACGCCAATACGAAAAGATACAATCGTACCGGCATTACCAAGCACCGCATCGCGTACGGTGGACTTGCCTTTGTTGTCCTCCAGCTGTTTCATGTATTGGTGGGCAATAATTAATTCCAAACGATATTTACGAGCCTCAGACAAAATTGTGGCGATAGAATCGGTAATAAAGTTTTGGAACTCATCAATGTATAAATAAAAATCATGACGTTGATCTTCGGGCATGTTGGCACGTTCGAGCGCGGCCATTTGCAGTTTGGAAACGATAATCAAACCCATCAAATTGGAGTTGATTTCACCGGTTAAACCTTTGGCCAAATTTACAATTAAAATTTTCTTTTTATCCATCACTTCACGGAAACTAAAACCGGAATGACTTTGGCCAATAATATTTCGAACCATGGCATTTTCAGTGAAACGGCCCACCTTGGAAATGAGGTAACCAAGCATTTCAGATTTGTGAAAGTCGGAAGTCTTGGCCATTTCTTTATCCCAAAAAGCCATTACCACCGGATCTTTTAATTTCTTTTTCCATTTGGCTACATAAGAATCATCAGTAAACATACGGGGCACTTCGGCGATGGTGCCCGGATTTTCCATATCCGACATCAAAGTCAACATTACGTTACGCATTTGATGCTCGAACATCGGACCGATCATCGATGGATCAGTTACCATTTTGTAGAAAATGGAAATCATTTCTTGGGTGGCAAAATCTTTTTGTTCTTCGGTTTTGACTTCGAGCATATTCAAACCAATCGGGCGATCAGTGTCGGATGGATTGAAATAGATAACATCATCGGCGCGTTCTTTTGGAACATGTTGTAAAACATATTCGGCAAAGTCACCGTGGGGATCAACAATACAAACACCTTCACCATTTTGTACATCTTGAATGGCTAGATTTTGGATGAACACAGATTTACCACTACCGGATTTACCGATAGTATAAAGATGGCGACGACGATCATCGCGGGTCATACGCACAATAGTTTCCTCGCCACGATAAACAGCACGTCCCAAAACTATACCTTCAGTCGGCATGTTGACTGGTGGTGGAGCTTTGCGCGCGCCTAGCCAGTTGATGTGAGGTGTTTCAGTATTTGGAATAGGTAAGTGCCACAAACCGGCCAGCTCTTCGGTATTGACTACCATGTATCGTTTGGTATCCATGGAGCGGTAAATAGAATCACGGATAAGTTTGTTTTGATTGCGAGGTACGGCCGCCGCGAAGGAATTGCCGTAACGATAAATATTGTATTGACTAAAAGAATTGACCATGTTTTCCAAATTTCGTTGGGCTACTTCTTTGTTGTCAGCCGAACTCACCATACGCACGGTCAGTTCCAATCCGCCATGAGAAATTTTTTCTTCCATACTTTTTACCATTTCTTCCTCCATTTGAGTGAGATGGTAATCTTGGGTATGACTTTGTTTGGCCGGATCTTTGCTTTTTGGAAAGATAGTTTTTTTCCATTTTACTATTGAGCGGAGAAAAGCACTACGACGGGCGACGTATTCAAATTTTTGACCCTCGCGAATATCGCGGATCATATGTACACCTTGACGACGCCAATAAGTAGTAGCCGGTCGAACGATAAATTGAATCAACGCACCGTCATTTTCCGACATTTTACTGAGTGGATTTAAAATCGCCACCAAAGGATCGCTGTCCATTTTTTTGTAAGTTTTCAAAGGAAAAGCTGAACGATTTTTTAAATACAAATAAGCGCCAACAATATTGCTTTTTGGTTTGAAAATATTGTAATCATTTTCAACCAGGATTTCAGCGTGTGGATATTGAGCGTGGATTTGTTGTTCGACAAATTCTTTCCAACGATCAGGTGTGGCGATATAAAAAGATATCGTGCCCTCTTTGACTACTATTTCAAAAGCAATATGATCATTGCGTCCGTATAGCCACTTGGAAAAGCCCTTTTCACCTTTTAAACCGGCAATGGACGAAAACATAGTTTCGGCGGTGGCGATATATTCGCGCGTCTGATTGATGTTTTGTTCTTGGGAGGATTGGTTTTGGGAGCCCTCATTTTTCTTTTCTTTTGGAACACGAATGAATAAGATAGTTTTGTGAAAAGCTTTGCCTTCGCGTCCTTTGACATGTAAAAATGCGCGCAACAAAAATAACAATCCGACCAATACTATCCAACCCAAAATAAAAAGAAAAATAGTCAAAAATATCGGTTTGGCAATCGCGTCGGAAATCATTTGTATTAAATAGTTGGAAAAGCTGGTAGAGTCCATTTTGTAAATTATAAAAGTTTATTGGTATTATCCTTTTTTTCTTTTTTGTGCAGGTTGACTATCAGATCCGTCTTGATTTTGGCTTCTTGTTCCAGAAAGAAATTATTGATTCCGGGTAATATTTTTAGCCATTCAATAATCAGATAAAATATTTTTTTGACTTTGATATGGGTAGATCGAAGAAGCTCTCGGATTTTGGCGGTGGTTTCTTCTCCTTTGATTTTGAATTCTTGTTTTCCAATAGGGGATAATTTGGCGTATTCATCAGCCAGACCGGTTTCTAGTATTTTTTCAATTTTAACCATCATCTCATCTTGAACTTGAGGAATTGGTCGCGCGACTTTTTTGACTTTGACCGGAATCAGCTTCTTGGCGTATTTTTCCAAGGTTGATTGTTTTTCACCGGATTTTTCGGTGGGTGATTTTTCACGTTCTTTTCCAACAGAAATTTCAGGAGTGTGACGTCCGGATTCGGTATTGGCCTTTTCTACAGGGTCGTTTAAATTGTCTAGGTTTTTATCTGTCATAATGGTTATTATTATACCACTAATTTATCCAAAATAAAAGTAAATGTTATTTACTTGTGGATTGTGAGGTAGTCTTGTTTTGGAGAAAACCAAATTTTGTGGTATAATGATTTTATGAAAAATATATTTCAGTTGGAAAATCAAGGACGATTGTGGGTCAATGTGACCAAACAAGGTGAAAAAGAATTGCGTGAAATCCAAAAACGGTTTGGGTTTGATGAGTTGGATATCAAAGAAAGCCTACCACCGTTTCAGCGTCCCAAAATCGTCAAACGCGACAGTTATTATTTTATGATCCTGCATTTTCCGGTATTTGACAGGGAAACGCTTCGTTTGGGTTTTACGGAAGTGGATTTTTTCTTGAGTCAAAATTATTTGGTTACTGTTCATGATAATAAATTGCCGGCTATCGAAGCTATGTTTGATGAATGTAAAAAGAATGTGTCTAGTAGTAATAAATATTTTTCCGGGACGGCTGTGCATATTTTGTTTGAGCTTTTAAATCGTTTGCTCGATTCGACTTTTCCGATTCTTTTGCATGTCAATGATGATATTAGTATGGTAAACAGAAAATTGTTTACCAAAACATCCGGTCGTCAAATTACCGAAGAAATTTTGCGTCTGAAAACCAATGTGGTTACTTTTCGACGTACTATGCAGGGGCACCGCACGGTATTGGATAGATTGTTGTCTTATGCCGGCCGAGAATTGGACATGGCGTCTTACCAAAGTTATATCAATTCTTTGCGAGAATTTGCCAATGAAATTTGGCATATGTTGGAAAGCCAAAAAGAAAGTGTCAATGCTTTGCATGAAACCAACGAGTCTTTGTTGACCCTGCGCACCAACAATGTGATGAGAGTGCTGACGATTATTTCAGTAATTACTTTCCCTTTGACCTTATTGGCGACGATTTTGTCTATCAAAACCCCTGGTAATCCGATTGCTGATTTGTCATATGGGTTTTTTGTGGTGTTGGGAGTGATGGTGTTTGTCGCGATTGCGATGTTTATGGTTTTCAAGAAAAAAGATTGGGTTTAATCTTTAAAAAAGATTTGGTTTAACCTTTTAAATAGGTCAAAAATACAGGTGGCACATTCATTTTGAAACACGTGTCGGTTTTGTTTCGACAAAATCGCACTCTCACTCATAACGGCGCGAGCCGTTATTCCGTGGCGGTTTCAAAACGAATGTGCCACCTGTATTTTTTAGTGCTGATTTTAGTTTTTGATCAGTTGTGTCCCGCTCGCGGTGTCTTTTACTACATATCCCAGCGCTTCCAGTTGAACTCGCAATTCATCGCTTTTCACCCAATCGCGATTGGCGCGCGCGGTGTTGCGTTGCTCCACAAGTTTGGTGGCTTCTTCCGAGACGGCGGTCTCGCGGTGGTGTAGATTTTCTTGAATTTTCAGGCCGAGTATTTTATCAAATTGTAATAATGTTGGTAGGGAAATTGTTTTTGTTTTTATTGCTTCCCAAATTTGTGCAATAGCTATCGGTGTGTTTAAATCGTCGTTGATTTTTTCGACAAATTTATTTTTTATTTCTTCTTCACCGCTCAAAGTTTTGTCCGGTAGTGCCGAAGCGACCGAATACAAATGATCCAATCCATTTTGCGCGCCGGCTAGAGCTTCCCAAGAAAAAGTCAGTTGTTTGCGATAGTGGGTTTGCAACAATAGAAAACGATAGGCGAGTGGGTTGATCTTTTTTTCTTTTAAAGTGCGCAAAGTGACAAAATTATCGCCGGATTTGGCCATTTTATCGCTTCCCATCAACAAAAATTCTCCATGTATCCAGTAGTTGGCCAATGGAGTATCATAGGCCGCTTCACTTTGGGCAATTTCGTTGGTGTGGTGTACCGGAATATGATCAACTCCGCCACAGTGGATATCAAAAGGTTGCCCCAAATATTTGGTAGCCATGGCACTACATTCGATATGCCATCCGGGAAAACCAACTCCCCATGGACTTTTCCATTCCATTTGACGTTTTTGCAATTTGGGAGAAAATTTCCATAGCGCAAAATCGGTGGTATTTTTTTTATCTCCAATATCTACTCGAACACCGGCACGCAATTCTTGGTTTTGCAAGTTGGCCAATTTGCCGTAGTCTTTTAATTTGCTGGTGTCAAAATATATTCCATCAGAAGTGGCATAAGTGAAACCATTTTTTTCCAATTTTTTAATTAATTTTATTTGTTCTTTGATATGATCGGTGGCACGACACCAAATCATCGGTTCCAAAATATTTAATTGTTCCAGATCCAACCGAAATTCATGGGTATAAAATTCAGCCAACTGCCAAGCAGTTTTTCCTTCGCGGACCGAACCCTTTTCCATTTTGTCTTCACCAGCATCGGCATCGTCGGTCAAATGTCCCACGTCGGTGATGTTCATGACATGTTTTATTTTGTAACCGCCATATTGTAATGTGCGTTTTAAGATATCCTCAAAAACATAAGTGCGTAAGTTGCCAATATGCGCGTAGTTATACACAGTTGGTCCGCAGGCGTATAGGCCAACCTTGTTTTTTTTGATTGGTTTAAATTCTTCGATTCGACGAGATAGTGTGTTGTATAGGTATATTGACATAGTAAGTTTTTAGTATGATGTAATAATTTTACCTTATTTATCCACAGTTTTCAATAGTGGTATATCAGAGAAGCGATATATTTGATATAATTGGTATATGAAACTAAAAAAATATGTTATTTTTTAAACCTAAATCTCATCTGGGAATAGATTTGGGTGCTGGTGGTATAAAAATTGTTGAACTAAAATTGGAAAAGAAAAGGCCGGTATTGTATACATATGGCCTGACTTCGCAGATGCAGGATGTGCACCACTTGTTTGATGTATCCGCAAAAAATAATACCTCGGCATTATCAGCAGATCAAAAAAGTAAAAGTACTGCCGTGACGATAGACCCGGAACAAGTAAAAAAATATGCCAATCTATTGAAAGCGGTGTGCACTGGATCTAGGACAACAGCATTGTCTGCGACCGTGAGTTTGCCGGTGTCGGTTGTTTTCCATGCTGTAATAAATTTGCCCTTATTAAAAAAAGAAGAATTGGATCGAGTGTTGCGCGCTGAAGTAAAAAAACTTTTACCGCGACCGATTGATGATATGGTGTTGGATTATCAGATGATAAAAAACGCCCCGGAATCCAAAACCCAAAGAGTGTTGGTCAATGCCGTACCAAAAGAATTGGTGGTTTTTTATACTCAGGTGTTTAAATTGGCCGGTATCGGGCTGGAATCTTTGGAACCGGAGTCGATAGCTTTGGAGCGTTCATTGATAGGGCGCGATCAGAGTGTGGCGATGATTATCGATATTGGAGCGGAGCGTACGAATTTTTATATTATTGATCAGGGTTTTGCTATTACTCACAACAGCACAGAGATTGGTGGTGGACGGTTGAATAAGATTTTAGCCGGTGTATTAGGTATCAAAGAGGATATTGTTGAACAATTAAAATGTGATTATTTTGGCAGTTTGTTGAAAAAAAACAATCATAGCCAGATGACCAAAGATAAATTTTACAGTCTGTTTTCTACAATTATTGATCCGATAGTCAAAGAAATCGAATATAGTTTTGAAATATATCTAAAACAAACCGGTAACGAAAACAAACGACCGGAAAAAATAATTTTAACCGGCGGTGGCAGTTCTATGCCATATCTGGCTGATTTTATTTCAGAAAAATTCAATATCAAATGTTATGTTGGTGATCCGTGGGGTCGGGTGGTTTATCAAGAAGGTTTAAAACCGGCTCTTGGAAAAATCGGTCCACGTATGTCAGTGGCGGTTGGACTCGCTTTAAGAAAATTAGTGTGATATGATAAAAATACAAGTTAATTAATTTTTTATTTAGTATGGCAGAACAAATTCATGTGTTGCTGGTAGAGGATGATGTTTTTCTCTCTGGCATATACCAGAAAAAATTTGAAATGGAGGGATACAAAGTTAGTTTGGCTGACAATGGCGAAAAAGCGCTTGTGGAGGTCAAAAAGAAAAAACCGGACATTGTAATGTTGGATATTTTGTTACCAAAACTTGATGGTTTTGCGGTTTTGTCCAAAATTAAATCCGATCCGGCTACCAAAGATATTCCGGTGATTTTATTGACCAATCTCGGTCAAAAAGACGATGTGGAAAAAGGTTTGCAAATGGGAGCGGCTGATTATTTGATCAAAGCCCATTTTAAACCATCCGAAGTTGTGGATAAAATAAAAAAGGTATTACATATTTAGGTGATTCGTGCTATAATCCAGTTGTTAAATTAAAGATTTTGTTATGAAAACAATTTTGTATATAAAGGGGGTGAATTTATGAATAAGAAAGGTTTTACATTGATTGAATTGCTTATCGTGATTGCTATTATCGGTTTATTGTCTACTCTCGCAGTAGTCGCGTTGGGTTCCGCTCGTGTTAAAGCGCGCGATTCCAAACGTCTAGCCGATTTGAAACAATTACAAACAGCACTTGAATTGTATTATACAGATCAGAATGCTTACCCAGCTGGCATTGCCATATCTTTGGGTGATACAAATCACGCTTGTTTGCACTCTGCTGGTTTTGCAGCCACTGGTTGCGCTTCCCCTTACATGGGTCAAGTTCCAGTCGATCCTCAAGCTGGTTACTATACATATACGGCCGCTACCAGTAGTTATACTATCGATGCTACATTGGAAGGAGCAGTTGCAGGTCTTCCTGCCGGTGCTATCCAGTTGAGTCCAGCTGGTATAAAATAACCTATTTTTTACACTTACCCTCCTATAATTTAGGAGGGTTTTGTTTTTTTACCGGTTGTGATATAATTTAGGTACAAAACATATGTTGGATTTAGGCTGTTATACCGTCTTATTGGGCGGAGTAATTTATTTTTTTGTTTTTATACTGGGATTGATACTTGGCAGTTTTTTGAATTCGTGGATGTGGCGGGTGCGAGACAATATCAGGATCTTGTCCAATAGCCGTAGTATGTGTCCGAATTGTCGTTATCAATTGCGTTGGTATGAAAATATTCCACTGGTTAGTTGGTTATTTCTACGAGCCAAATGTAGTAATTGTAAACAACCGATCCATTGGTCTTATTTTGCCGTAGAATTAGTCACTGGGTTTTTGATGATGTTTGTAGTTGGACAACATGTGAAATTGGTGCATTTTAGTGAGTGGACGTTGTTGAGGGATGTTTGTTTTTTAACTTTATTAATAATTACTTTTGTTTATGATTTACGCTACAAAACTATTTTATCTCGGATAGTTTGGGTAGGTACAATTATTGGTTTTTTAATAAATGTTTTGTCTTTAAATTTTACTGTCAAGTCATTGTTGTTGGGCATGGTAATTGGCGGCGGTTTTTTTCTTTTTCAATATTTAATATCTAGTGGACGCTGGATTGGTGGTGGAGATATTCGCATGGGGATAATGATGGGCGCTTGGCTGGGTTGGCAAAATACGATCGTGGCATTGTTTATCGCCTATATTTTGGGAGCCTTGGTTGGGGTTGGGTTGTTGTGGAGTAAAAAAGCCAATGGTAAAACTGAGATTCCGTTCGGCACATTTTTGGCCGTCGGTACATTCGTGGCGATTTATTATGGCGATAGCTTGGTGAATTGGTATTTGCAGATTTTGAAATAGTGGTAAAAAGTTTATGTCAGAGATTAAAAAACATGTAGAAAAATTACACGCCCAGATTGATGACCTGCGGTATCGGTATCATGTTTTGAATGATCCGGAAGTGACGGATGCGATGTATGATGGGTTGATGGATGAATTGCGTAAAATTGAACATGAACATCCGGAATTGGTTACAAAAGATTCTCCCACTCAGCGCGTGGCGGGAATTCCTTTGGATAAGTTTGAAAAAATTACCCACACGGTGACGCAGTGGAGTTTTGATGATGCGTTTAGTGAAGAAGATGTGGTGGATTGGGAAGAACGAAATTTGAATTATTTTGAAAAAGAAACCGGACATAGACCAAAAGATATTGAATATGTGTGCGAACTGAAAATTGACGGTCTGCACATGGTTTTGACTTATGAAAATGGTGAGCTGGTGACGGCGGCCACGCGTGGTGATGGCAAAGTGGGGGAAAATGTGACACAAAATATTAAAACTATTTTGTCGGTGCCATTAAAATTAAACATCTGTCATTCCGACCGACTGAAAGGAGTGGAGGAATCCCTTATCATCGAAGGTGAAGTGTGGTTGGATCGAAAAATGTTGGAGAAAATAAATGTAGAGCGAGAAAAACACGGCGAACAACTTTTTGCCAATCCGCGCAACGCGGCAGCGGGAACAATCCGCCAATTGGACGCAAAAATTGTGTCCGCGCGCAAACTTTCTTTGACTACTTATGATATCTCCGCCGGTGAAATTATCCCTTCGCAAGAACAAGAATTAAAGCGCCTCAAAGCTTTGGGTTTTGCGACCGATTCACATTGGAAAGTTTGTAAAAATTTACAAGAAGTTTTTGCTTTTCATAATGAATGGAAAAAGAAAAAAGATAGTCAGCCGTTTTGGATAGATGGCGTGGTAATAAAAACAAATCAGAAAAAATATCAAGAGCAACTGGGATATACCGGCAAGTCACCGCGTTGGGCGATTGCGTATAAATTTCCAGCCGAGCAGGGGACAACAAAAATAAAAGAAGTGTATGTGCAGGTGGGGCGCACGGGCGCTTTGACGCCGGTGGCTTTGATGGAACCGGTGTCTTTGGCCGGCTCTACTGTTACGCACGCGACACTACATAATTTTGACGAAATAGAACGCTTGGGAGTGAAAGTCGGCGACATGGTGGTGGTGGAAAAAGCCGGAGATATTATTCCCAAAGTGGTGCGAGTATTGGAAAAAATGCGCACCGGTGATGAAAAAAGTATTAAACGCCCGACTAAATGTCCGGTGTGCGGTAATGATGTAGAAAAAAAATCCGATTCCGTGGCTTTGTATTGTCTCAACAAAAATTGTTACGCCAAGGAATTGGAAAACATAATTCATTTTGTCAGCAAATCCGCTTTTGACATTGATCACTGTGGTGAAAAAATAGTGGAACAACTTTTAAATGTAGGTTTGATAAAAGACGCCGCCGATTTATTTACTTTAACTGTTGGCGACTTGGAACCGTTGGAAAGATTTGCTGAAAAAAGCGCACAAAATTTGGTGGAGGCCGTGGCCAAGGCAAAATATATTACTTTTGCGAGATTTATAAACGCGCTTGGTATCACCCATGTGGGTGAAGAAACTGCCGAGGACTTGGCGATACAATTTGGAACATTAGAAAAATTGATGGTCGTGGATAAAGAAAAATTATTGCAAATAAACGGAATCGGCGAAAGAATGGCAGAAGCGTTGGTGGATTATTTCGCGGATAAAAATAATCAAAAGTTTATTGAAAAATTATTAAATAACGGCGTAAAAATTTCCGCTGTGCATAAAAAAACCGGAAAATTATCCGGCCAGACATTTGTTTTGACCGGCACATTGGAAAGCATGAGTCGCGACGAAGCCAAAGAGAAAATAAAAGAATTAGGCGGAGAAATTTCCGAAAGTGTTAGCAAAAAAACCACCGCGGTAATTGTTGGCGCCGAGCCGGGGAGTAAATATGATAAAGCCAAAAAGTTGGGAGTGAAGGTTTTGGAGGAGAAGGAGTTTTTAATATATGTTAAATAAAAATGAACCGGCCATTAAACGACAATTTTGCCATATAGGTGATCTAAACCACGGAGAAGAAATAGACACTTTGGAAGAAGAAAAATACACTGTGTGCCGAGGGCTGATTCATAAATATCCACATGAAGTATTGGTGGTTTTAACCAGACAATGCGCGGCGTATTGTCTTTTTTGTACTCGTAAAAAAACACTATCACATGAAACAGGCGAGTTGGGAGACAAAGATTTCGCGGCGATGGTAAAATATTTAAAAAACCATCCGGAAGTTTATGAGGTTATAATTTCCGGCGGTGATCCACTGACCCAGCCGGCACTATTAAAAAAAGCGTTGCGAATTTTTGGAAAATTATCTCAAATAAAAATAATTCGCGTGGGGACGCGGTTGCATTTTTCCAATCCCAAAAAAATTAATTCCGCGGTGATTGACGCTTTGAAAGTTGTAAAAAAACAGCCGTTGTATTTAATGCTTCATTTCAATCATCCGGCTGAATTAAACAAAATGACTTTGTCCGCAGTAAAGCGTTTGCGCCAAGTTTCCGCCATGATGTTGTCGCAAACAGTATTGCTTAAAGGCGTAAATGATTCCGCCGAAATTTTATCCGAATTATTTGCCAAACTGACGCAAATCGGCATCAAGCCGTATTATCTTTTACAATGCGACAAGGTGCGAGGGGCGGAACATTTTATGGTGGATACAGAAAAGGCGGCTAAAATATATACTGATCTTTATAAAAAAATAAATGGTTTGGCCAAACCCACATTGGTGATTGACACACCTTTTGGAGTTGGGAAAATTCCCATTCCACCGAATTTTTGGAATTGCGATAGAGGAAAATATGTGGATTATAATGGGAAATACATTTTGATATAGATCATTTTGTGGTATAATAATTTTTTAAAATATTATAAACTATGTTGGAGGGGGAAAAATTGCAAAATTTTGTTGATTGGACAAAATTAAAAATAAAGTTGCATCTTTCAGAGGTAAAAAAGTTTTTTAATGAGAGAGATATTTGGTGGGCAAGCTTGGGGGTGAATATCGGTTTTGAACAAGACGGAAAGCATCAAAATTTTGAACGACCAATTTTGGTGTTGAAAAAATTTAATAATGAAGTTTTGCTCATTTTGCCTATCACCAGTAAATACAAGAAAAATAAGTATTATTACGGTTTTGAATATAATGGTAAAATTTTCGCGGTAATTTTGTCTCAAGTGAGATTGATAAGCAGCAAGCGCCTGTTAAGAAAAATACGCATGTTGTCAGAACGGGAATTTGATGAGATAAAGAAATTGGTCAAAGATATAATATAAAAAAACGACCCAAGTTCTTCAAAGAAGATCAAGGGTCTCGGAGGCCAAAGCCATTTGATGAATATATAGTATCATTGATGTGGAATTTTGTCAATTTTTTATCCCCAGTAAAAAAGCAAAACCGCCTGTCGTCTAAAAGTTCAAATGTTTGAACGCTTAGACATGTGCAGGCGGTTTTTAATTACCTCCATGTCTTTCCCCGGGGCCAAAGTTGCCACCGGGGGTGCGTGGGCCGACTTGTCACTCCTCCTTCTCCTCGGTGTTGGGGGTTTTGGGTTTCCTGATTTCCTTGAGAACGCTTTTCTTTGCCTTGTCGATGTGATCGGCGATGAGAAGGGTTGTTATTCCCAGCATCGCCACCACTGAGGCCATCGCCGCAATAATTTCGGATTGGATTATCCCGAAATATCGAATTACGGCGTACCAGATAGCCACAACTATTGTAGCGAAAAGCACTTTTAGAAACATTTTATTCCCTCTCCTGCCCGCTGGCCAATATCCGTGCACCACGCACGAGGTACGACCAAAGCGAACATCTCATAATACCACAGCTTCGGGGGGGGGCGTCAAGAGGTTATTCTATCAAACCAATTTTTATGGTAAAATATATTCGCAATTTTAATGTTACTGAATTCCGTAATATTAAATGAAAATTTTAAAGTATTAATATAAAAAAAACGAAACCTACTCTTGTGGAGTAGGAATCTCGGGGCTTTTTATAGGCGAACCTATAAAAGCAAAATGTAATTGTAATATACTATAAAATTTCAATTTTGTCAAACACTTGTCCACATCATATAAAAAACAAAAACCGCCTGTCGTCTAAAAGTTCAAATGTTTGAACGCTTAGACATGTGCAGGCGGTTTTTAATTACCTCCATGTCTTTCCCCGGGGCCAAATGCCGCGACCGGGGATGTCGGATGTCATTTTTATCCTCCTGTTCTGCCCTTGAGAGTAGCGCGCTCACACGGTGGTGCAGATGGAGTTGCTACTCCCGTCTGCCAGAGTGTTGAGCGTACGTGATCATGGCGAAAGCACATACGATTGCGGATCCAGCTCCAGGTGCGGATATCCACACCATCGGAATGGCGGGGTAGATTGAGTGGAACAGCATCGCACAGATCGCTATCAGCATCATCCAGATGCTACACATCAATGTTATGACGATCCTCTGAAACGTAGTCATTTTGACCCTCTTTTGCCTGCCCGCTGGTCAATATTCGTGCGTTATGCACAAGATACGGCCAAAGCGGGACTTCGCATCATACCACACAAACGGGGGGGCGTCAAGGGGGTGGTGTGAAAAAAACAATTTTTGTGGTATAATATCCCCATGCAATATATCCGCTGGTTTAAAGACCTAACAATCAGGGATATATCTTTTGTGGGCGGGAAAAATGCGTCGCTCGGAGAGATGTATTCCAAACTTACCAAAAAGGGTGTACCAATACCAAATGGTTTTGCGTTGACCAGCGAAGCGTATTTTAAATTTCTCAAAGAAAATAATTTGGATAAAAAGATAAAAGAGATTTTGAAAAATTTGGATGTAAAAAATGTGCATGCGCTTTCGGTTGCCGGCAGTAAAGTTCGCCAGATGATTTTATCCGCTACTTTTCCAAAAGATATCGCGAATGAAATAAAAATCGCGTATAAGGATCTGAGTAAAAAAAGTAAACGCGCCAATGTGGACACTGCAGTGCGATCCTCCGCCACGGCCGAAGATTTACCCGATGCCAGTTTTGCCGGACAACAAGAAACATATTTGAATGTTCGTGGTGAAAAAGAAATTTTGATTGCTTGTAAAAAATGTATTTCATCGCTGTTTACCGATCGCGCGATTTCTTATCGCGAGGCCAAAGGTTACGACCATATGTCCATCGCGCTATCTGTCGGTGTGCAAGAAATGGTACGCAGTGACCTTGGTGCTTCCGGCGTGATGTTTACATTAGACACCGAATCCGGTTTTCGCGGGGTGGTTTTGATAAATGCTTCGTATGGTTTGGGTGAATATGTGGTCAAGGGTCAGGTAACACCGGATCAGTTTTATGTTTTTAAAGATGGAATAAAAAATGGATATAAATCTATTATCAGCAGAAAATTGGGGAGTAAAGAAGTGAAATTAGTATATGGAAAAATTGGTACTAAGCAAGAAAAAGTTTTGGTGTCTGACCAAAAACAATATTGTTTGACCGACGATGAAATTATTCAACTTTCCAAATGGGGTGTGCAAATCGAAGAACACTATGGCCATCCGATGGATATTGAATGGGCGAAAGATGGAAACACCGGAAAATTATACATCGTGCAGGCGCGCGGTGAGACCGTGAAATCGCAAGCGAAAATTACTGCCATTGAAACATATATTTTACAAAGAAAAGGAGAAATTTTGGTAGAGGGTGTAAGTGTCGGGCAGAAAATCGGGCAGGGGAAAGCTCATGTCATCACTTCACCAAAACAAATGAAGGATTTCAAAGCTGGAGAAGTTTTGGTAACTAGAATTACTGATCCGGATTGGGAACCGGTAATGCGTATCGCCAGCGCAATTGTTACCGAGCAGGGTGGTAAAACATCTCACGCCGCGATCGTGTCGCGTGAATTGGGAGTGCCGTGTATAGTCGGCGCCGCCAAAGCGCGACAGTTGATAAAAAACACTCAAGAAATTACTGTGTCTTGTGCCGAAGGTGAAGTAGGTTATATTTATAAAGGACGTTTGCCTTTTAGTGTAGAACGTACTGAACTGAAAAATTTACCACAAACCAAAACCAAAATAATGATAAATGCCGGCAATCCGGACAACGCCTTTGCTCTGTCGGCCATTCCTAGCGATGGCATCGGGTTGGCGCGCGAAGAATTTATTTTTACAAATTTTATCAAAATTCATCCTCTGGCTCTGGTGCATTTTAAAGATATAAAAGATAAACAGGTAAGAGCAAAAATCGAATCACTGACCGTAGGTTATAAGGATAAAACTCAATATTTGGTAGACAAACTCGCCGAAGGTATTGCTTTTTTGGCGGCGGCTTTTCATCCACATGATGTGATCGTGCGTTTGTCGGATTTCAAAACCAACGAATACGCTACTTTAATCGGTGGAAAAGATTTTGAACCGCACGAAGAAAACCCGATGCTCGGTTGGCGTGGAGCGAGTCGCTATTATGATCCAAAATACAAACCCGGATTCAAATTGGAATGCGCGGCCATCAAAAAAGCGCGTGAGGTTTGGGGATTAAAAAATATTATTGTCATGGTACCATTTTGTCGCACGGTAGAGGAAGGCAAAAAAGTATTGGAAACCATGAAAGAATTTCATTTAGAGCGTGGCAAAGATGGTTTGCAAGTCTATGTGATGTGCGAGATTCCATCCAATGTAATTTTGGCCAAAGAATTTTCGCAGATTTTTGATGGATTTTCTATCGGTAGTAATGATTTGACCCAGCTCACTTTGGGGGTGGACAGAGATTCTTCGCTGGTGTCACATGTGTATGATGAAAATAACGCGGCGGTAAAAATATTAATTCGTCAAGTAATTCAGGTAGCGCATCAATACAAACGCAAAGTTGGAATTTGTGGACAAGCGCCAAGTGACTATCCGGAGTTTGCGGAATTTTTGGTACAGGAGGGGATAGATAGTATTTCTCTCAATCCCGATACCGCCCTGAAAACTCGCACCCGTATCGCGGCGATGGAAAAGAAATTGGGGAAAAGTAAAGGCGGTATACTCAAAGCGACGATGGCGGCCAAGTCACTATTGGTTTTGGGCGTGGTTGGTTTGACCTCAATATTGGGTGGGTATGGTTGTCAAACAATAAACAATCAAACTGTATCAGACAATCTCAAAGCCAGTATGCAACAACAAGTATTGGAAATGAAGGCGCAGTTGCGTCAAGAAATTACCAACGAACTTGCCAAACAATTACCAACAGAATCAACTTACAGCGACGATAGTTTTGTAAAAATTAAATTAAAATATCCAAATAGTTGGCAAACCAATCGTTGGGAGGACGGTGTGAAATTTTCAAATTCCGACGAGTCAGAATATTTGATGGTGTTTGTCCAAAAGATGGGCCATCCGATACCCGAAGAAAAAATCACGACTACTACTTGGAATAATTATCCAGCCAAACGCTTGACAGACGCTAATCAAAAAGATGGCACACCATATGAGGTGTTAGAAATTTATCCACTTGGATACAAAAAAACCAAAGAAATAATCGAGTTGCGCGGTGACCCAAAAACGTTTGAGGGTAGTTTGAAAAAGATCGAAGAATTTACAGTGCCGAAATAAAAATAAAAAGATAAAAAATCCAGCCAATAACCACCTTTTCGCTTTTTTTGCCCGCGAGGGCAAAAGGATGAGCCTCGGCTCATAACCCGCTCAAAGGTAATTATTGGCTGGATTTTTTGATTTATAGATTACGGTAGATATCGTGTTTTCCGATGGAGATAAATAAAATATCGCCATTTTGTTGTCTTTCAAATATTATCCGATAGCCACCGGTTATAGAAATAGACCACAACCCCTCAAGTTTTCCATGCAGGGCGTGGAGACGAAGTGATGGGTGCAATGGGTTATCTTTAAAAATCTTTTCTTTTTTTGCGGCCAAGACCACTAATTCTTTCGGAAGTTTTTTAAGTTCAATTACAAATTTAGAAGAATATAAAATTTCTTTTATTATCATACTAAATCAGCCAACGATTTTGCTTTTATTGATTTTCCCGCGTGATATTCTTTGCGCGCCTCATCTACAGTTTTTAATAATTCGGATTCAGAAATCAAATCAGAATCTTCTTTGAAAAGATATTTTATATATGAACTAACCGAATTGTATCCGCGCTTTATAGTAAGAAGCTTAATTTGCTTCACATCAGTAGCGGGAAGTGAGATGCTGAGAACTTGACGCATATGATTTATTTTTAAAATATTATTATATTGTAATTGTAATACAATTGTAATACATTGTCAAGTTTTTTCAGCTTAATTGGCTAAACTTGACTAAAATAAGTTTTTGCCATATACTATCCTTTGTAAAAACTTGGGTCGGTAGTTCAACTGGTTAGAGCACTGCCCTGTCACGGCAGAAGTTGCGGGTTCGAGTCCCGTCCGACCCGCAGTTCGCAACGAAGTGAGTTTAAACGCTCACTTTTTGCTTTTGTTAAGGGTAATTTGTCCAGTTCGAGCGTGATATATTTCTGCTCAATAGGTTTTATATAATTTTCGGTTGCAATTAACCATTTCTTCGGCTCAATAACGAGTTTTCTGTCTTTTAATTGTTGGTTCGAGCCTAATCGCAAAAGTATCTCTCTTTTGTCTTTTTCAGTTGCTTTTTTAAAGTTAGCTCGGGCTTGTATAGCAAATTTAATTTCTTCCGTTAAATTGTCGTTTTCGATACCATGTTTTTTGATTTCAACTACTTTTTGCGTGAGTTTAACAATTTCTTTTTCGTATTCGTTTTTTTGTGTGGTGTATTCGTCATCGGACAACAAGCCCTTGCAACTTAATTTTGTTAAATTACTTTTTTCCAACTTTACTTTGGTAACATTTTCTTCCAAATTTTTAATCACATTTTGTTTTTCGTTAGGGTTGGTTTTTTCGTCTTTATCTAACATCTCAAAAAACAATTCTTTAAACTTTGGCCTAAACTCATATTTGGCGAGCATGGTATCAATTTGTTTTTCCAATCCTTTTACCTCAATCGCTGGCTGTTCGCACTTGTATGACGGCTTTTTATGCGTACAACGATAATATGTATAGCTGGCTTGCTTACCAGTGGTTTTAATTATTTTATTCTTCTGGTCGGCACAAACTAAACACCCACAATCGGCACAGCGAATTATTCCAGAATAGGCAAAATCATGCGTTCGTTTTCTCGGCTTTCCGTTATGGCCTAATAACATTTGTATGCGGTCGTATTCTTCCAAGTTTATCATCGCTTTGTGTTTGCCTTGCTTTTGCAAGCCATTATATTCGATAATGCCAGCGTAAAAAATGTTAGTAAACATTCTGTACAGTGAAGCTCTAGCCAATTTACCACTTTTATTTTTTCTTGTTGCCTTTGGCTTAAAATTCCATTCATTGTTTAACTTGTCCAAAACTGCGGGAACAGAATAATTGCCCGAGAGCATTAAATCAAACGCTTTGCGAATTGTTTTAAATCTTTCGTCATCTATTTCAATCGTACTCAAGCCGATATTTCTAACATTCACATAACCATTCGGACACATATTTGGTTGCCAACCCATTTGATATTTTTTCTCTAACCCACGCCGAACATCCTTGCCTAATTTTGAAGAAAAGTATTGCGACTGGCTTAACGCCATTTGCAACATCATTATGCCCTCGGGGGAGTTATCGAAGTTGTACGAGCCAAATTTGAGGTCGTGGATAACACCAGTACGGACTAGGTAAGTAACTGTTGAAGCGTCAATTTCGTTTCGGCTTAATCGGTCTGGGTGCCACGCAATCACTCCAGTGGCCTCGCCTTTGCGTATTCTTTTGATCATGTTCTCAAACACTGGTCTTTCGTATGGGCTAAAAGCCGAGTGTTTTTCCTCCAGTATTTCCACAATATCCACATTACCAAAAAGTTCTTTAACTTTATCAATTTGGCTACTAATGGATAATGCTTGCCTTTCTTCGCCTTCGCTCGATTTCCGAACATAGGCAAAAAATTTAGTTGATTTCATAATGAAAATGATTAAAAACAAAAAAGGACAGCCCTGGCTTACCCAACACAAATAGCCAAGAAGACTATTTCATCGGACAGGACTGCCCATCTCTGGTATGAAAATAAAAGAGTCTTCTTTTACGGCATTTTGAATTGTGTTGAGTAAGCCCTCATATAGTATCAATTTTCTTTGCTCAATTCAAGAGCGTGTATATCCTGTTTACTCACAGGTCTTAATAGTATTTTTCCAAGGACGAACATGTCCATACATTCTGCATACGCTTTTTCGTAGCTCAATTTCTCATGAAATTCCGCCTCGTAGATCATCTGGAATTTCAGGACAAAATTGTCCGTTAATTGCATACCGTTTTGTGTTGATGAAAGCCATAAAAATATGTTTAAACTTAACTAGGAATCTTCTTTAAGAGTGTAGGCGGAATATTCCACCTTTCCAGTGTATTCACTGGTAAATATTTTTTCAAAGATCGGTTTAATGGTCGGCTTAACAAATCGATTGAAAAAACTAATTGCTTTACCGCCAGTCATTTCAACTGGCTTATTTAATTGTCGAGAACAAAAGAATTTCTTTTTGCCAAACATTCTTTTATCAAACATATCTTTTCCCAAGTATTTGCAGAAGTACGCACCCATATTGGTTACAGTATTCACCTCTCGTATTTTCACAAACCCATTTTTCCAATACTTCATCGCAAACCGTCTTTCCCACGCAAAGGTATCAACATTGTCGGGCAAGACAATGTTGCACAATAGGTGGTAATGAACAGATCCGCCCTTTTCTTTCTTGTTGCCGTAATAATCAACATCTTTCTGAAATTCAACGACGGCGATATATTCAAAGGCTGGTTTAGCTCGCAGTATTCGTTTCATGGCGGTGTTAAACAGGCGATTGGCCTCTAATAGCTCGGTTGTGCTTTCTGCAAAGGTTAGGGTGAGGAATTTACGCAGGTGTGGGTTGGCATTGGTGAGACGGCGAATGTTGGTTCTAGTACGAGATATGGAAAAGGTGGTTTTTTGATTTTGGGTTTGGTGCAAGTCAGCGACTTCTTGCTCGCAACCCCATTCTTCCACCAATTCCATATATTCAACGTCTTTTTGTTTGGCTTGAGCTTGTTTTTCTTTAATCAGTTCTTTTTGTTCATCGGTTCTATTTTTCTTTCGGGTGTATCCTTTGATTATTTTCTTTGTTTTATACACATACACCTCGATTTCTTTACCAGACTTTATTAGTTTAAAGTCATACAGTTCAATCATAGGCATGATGTTGTTAAAAGAGCGGATTACAATAGTAGCCTCATTCTGCGGTTAAATGTGTGCTTATAATCTAGTTAATGAGGCTAAACAGATTTATGTCAGTGCACAGGCCTGATACACTAACAACGGGAATCTTTGTTTTCTCTTTTCTCCTTGGCAGGCAGCCAGTTTTTCGGGCGGGGCAACCGCCCGAAAAAACTGATCTGCACTGTACCCAAAGGTGGAAAGTAGATATAAAACAAAACACCTCCCTTAGTAGGGGGTGCAATCCTTCCCGAGCACAAATACAGTAGTATGTTCCGAGCGTTATATAATAGTTTCTCATCGGAACATTGTTATTATACTCTAATTTTTTAGAGTTGTCAAAGTTCGATAATAATGATTATGTGCGTTGTTAAAACTGGCAAATATAATGGAAATAATGTATACTTTACGTTAAGTAAAAGATCGCTGTGTTATGCCAATTTTTAACGACTTAAATTTAAACGACTGGAAAAACTCGGAAATATGGACAGATAGTCTGTGGATTATTTCAGAGAGGGACAAGTCGGGGAAACATAGTGGTTTTTACCATGGAAATTTTGTTCCACAAATACCACGGCAGTTAATTTTGAGATACAGCAAGAAAAACGAGGTAATTTTTGATCCATTTGTTGGAAGTGGTACAACCGCTTTTGAGGCGGAAACCTTGGGAAGAAATTTTATTGGTGTAGATATACAAAAAACACTTGTTGAGCAACTAAAAGAAAAAGTTGATAATAAAAAATATTTTTCAGAAATTGTTTTAGGTGATAGTTCCAAAGACGAAACATTTGACGAAGTCAAAGATATACTAAAAAAACACAAAAAGAAGAATATCGGTTTAGCGATTCTTCATCCGCCTTATGCCGATATTATAAAATTTAGTAATTTAAAAGGTGATCTTTCCAATACTAAAACTCTAAAAGAATTTTTAAATGGTTTCGGAGTGATTTTGAAAAATACGGTATCTATACTAGAAAAAGGTCATTATTTAGCCATAGTTATGGGTGATAAATACACAAAAGGCCAATGGATTCCGTTGGGATTTTATTGTATGAATGAAGCCCAAAAATTGGGACTAACCTTAAAAAGTGTAATTGTCAAAAATATGGAGGGTAATAGAGCAAAACAGCACAAAGAAAGCATTTGGCGATACAGAGCATTATCAAGTGATTATTACATTTTTAAACACGAATATATATTTATTTTTAAATATGAGCGAGATTCCATTTAAACCAAACACCACATCCTATAAAGATTTTGAGACATTAAGTGATCTAAAATGGCATTGTACTAAATGTGAATTAAAATCTGGTCAAGCAAAAACTTGGCAGGTTTGGAGACAAGAAAAAGGCATACAAATGGATGTTGACGCAGATGGAAAGCATGCCGCCAGACTTTTTTGTAATAAATGTCAGAGCACAACTGTACATCGCAAACTTAAATCATTAGTTATAACTTCGGAAACAAAATCAAGGTCTGGCCTCCCGTCTTCTTTTACTAACAAAGTAAAAAATTTATACAAAAATGTAGAGGCAATTTTTTTACGTAAACTTTCCCCTCGCCTTCTAGAAGTTGACCATAAATTTCCACAAGTGCGTTGGGGCAAGGATGAAGAAAAGAATAGCTCGGAAATGTCAGACGTAGAAATTAAAGAAAAATTTATACTTCTTACTCGTGATAATAATCTACTAAAATCGAGAGAATGTGAAAGGTGCTATAAAACTGGAAAACGCGGATGTTTCCCAGGAATTAAATATTGGCATAAAGGAAAAGAAGATTGGGATAAGACGATAGACAAACACGATAAAAAGGGGTGCGAAGGTTGTTTTTGGTATGATCCTTATAAATGGCGTGATGAGTTAAACGGTATTGTTAATAAATAATATGGATGTTGTTAACAAAATGCTTGTATTATATTTTCTTCTATGATATGATAATGATAGATAGATTTAAAGTTAAAGAGCTTATGTCTAAAAAGAAAATAGACAATTTTACCAAGTTGGCCAAAATGTTAGGTATTTCAAAAAACCAACTCTCTAATATTCTGTCTAACAAGTATAGACCAATAAAAAGCAACGTTGTTGAGATTGCAAAATTTTTAGGCGTCAATGCGTTAGATATTATTAAAAAAGAGTAATGATTATGAATTACATTGGTTCAAAATTATCCTTGTTGACGTTTTTAGAAGAGTCTATAAACAAAGTTGTTAAGAACACAAAAAATAAAGTCTTTTGTGATTTGTTTGCCGGCACTGGAATAGTTGGGACATATTTTAAAAGAAAAGGATATAAAGTTATAGCGAATGATATTCAATATTATAGCTATGTGTTAAGCCGTCATTATGTTGGCAATCATAATGAATTTTCTTTCTCAAAATTATTTCAAGAATTTCCAGAACTAAAAAATATTGAAGTGAAAAATAGAAAGAACTTTGTATGTGATTATTTGGCAAAACTAAAAGGCGAGAAGGGTTTTATCTATAATAATTATTGTTCTGGTGGAACAATAAATAAAGCGGTAGAAAGATTATATTTTTCAGATGAAAATGGGATGAGGTGCGACGCTATAAGAAAAAAGATAGAGCAATGGAAAGTGCAGGGTTTAATAAATGATAATGAATATTATTTTTTGCTTGCTACTGTTCTTGAATCGGTTGATAAATACGCAAATACAGCCTCGGTTTATGGTGCTTTTTTAAAAAAGTTGAAGAAGTCCGCTCTTAACAGTCTTGTTCTGAAGCCAGCCGAATTGATTATTAACGACCAAGATCATCTTGTATATAACGAAGATATAAACAAAGTTGTTGAAAAAATTGAGGGTGATATTTTGTATTTAGATCCGCCGTATAATCATAGACAGTATGCATCAAATTATCATATTTTAGAAACTATCGCTAAATATGATAATCCAAAAATTCACGGTAAAACTGGTTTGAGAGAATATGAAAATCAAAAATCTCTTTATTGTTCAAAATCACAAGTCAAAAAAGCCTTTACAGATTTAATCTTGAAATCTAAAGTAAAATATATTTTTCTTAGCTATAATAATGAGGGTTTGATGAGTGCAGATGACATAAAAGAAGTTATGAGCTTGCGTGGCCAATACGGGGTTTTTACCAAAGAATATAATAGATTCAAAGCTGATAAGAGTGAAAATAGGGATTTTAAAGCAGAAAAAACAACAGAATATTTGCATTACGTTGTTTGTGAAAAATAAAAAATGAGTAGATATGACAGATGCAACAACGCAAGAAGTACCTTTGAATAGTGCATTGAGACTTTTTGAAATAACAGAAGCAAATTTGGTTAAATTGGAAAGGTTGTGGAAAGAAATTAGCGATTTAACGCCAACTGGAATTGTATTTGGAAAAAATGATGAATATGAAAATAAGTGTAGATCGTATTCTGAAATATTACCACACCTACCTAAAATCAAAGACTGGAAACCAACGGCTACTCCGTTGGATCTTGATGATGTTGCACAAATGAGGCTAGACGCCGCAGAATTACAAGAAATAAGCGTTACAGTTTCTACTGAAAACGAGGTTTCTTCGCCAGGGCGTGAACTTGGGAAATATCGATTTTTGTTAAACCAAAAAAGACAAGAAATATTTCGTGATTCATTAGTTTCATTGATTGATTCTGTCGATGAAGATATTCGTGGAATTAGAAAATTTATTGATGTGTCAGAAGAAAAACCAGAAATTATGTCTGGGGATGAATGGGATCGTTTGCAGAGTAATATCGGGCAAATTGACACCTTGATAGGTAGTAGTACAGATAGGGCAAAAAGGTGGTTTGATCTTCATAGACATTTGAAATTTGGACAATCGCAGGATTTTGATGATATTGAAAGAATGGATTGGCCTAGCGTAAAAAAGAGCCTTCGAGAAAGTATGTATGGCGAGAATGAGCCAATTCCAACTGATATTGATAATTTTGATGAATTAGTTACTAAAAAACCAATTGGGCAAATAGTTTCAAAATTGCAGTGGGAAAACATAAGTCCAGAGGAATTTGAACGACTAATTTTTTCTTTGATTAGTAATGAAGAGGGTTATGAAAATCCTCAATGGCTTACAAATATCAGTGCCGCCGATCGTGGAAGAGATCTTTCAGTAGATCGTGTGTCTAGTGATAGATTGGCGGGTGTTATAAGACATAGAGTAATTATACAATGTAAACATTGGTTGAAAAAGAGTGTTTCGATTGATGATGTGGCAAGTCTACAGGCTCAAATGAAATTATGGGAACCACCGAGGGTTGATGTTCATATAATCGTTACAAGTGGGCGTTTTACTACTGACGCTGTTTCGTTTATAGAGAAACAAAATCAATCAGATCAAGCACTTAGGATTGAAATGTGGCCAGAAAGTCATATTGAAATGTTGCTGGCCTCACGCCCTAATTTTATTGCCGAATTTAAATTACGATAAAACTGTTTCAGTTCTGATAACGTCAATTACAACACTGCAGTTTGCAATAAAGTGAATTTAAACACTCGGTATATTTTTCTAAGATATGGACAAAAAATTATCAGAACACATCTATTTCGCTCTAGTGATAACGGATTTTGACTACATTTCTGTTCGTCACTTAATGGCTGGTGCTTTGTTTCCTTCGGCTGGCGCTCTTGCAAACGTTGTAATAGACAGATACATAAAAATAGCACTTATGTCTGCTGGTAGGAATGATTTGATTGACGTAATTAAAAAATGGAGAGGAAATAAAAGTCACAACGTTCCGGAGATTATGAAGTTATACAAAAATGAAGTGGGTGCGATTATTGAGTTGACCGTTGCAGAACAAAATATCCTAGATAATATCTATAAATGTTATTGTTTTCGCTATGTGGATGAGATGTTCAAGACGAAGGGGAGTTGTGAAATCCGCATGGCCGATATGCATACCATCGATAAGGTAGTTTCTTTTTTTAGGAATAAAATTGAACTAATTTCGCCTCACTTGGGCAATACTATTATAGATGTTTTACTAAAGGGTGATCCGCAAGCTGTAAGTGCATTAAGTACAGGGAATGTGGATTTACGTTCTGTTTTTCTGTTTGATAATCCATATTTTTCAGATGTCTCATCAGCAAGTGTTCATTAATGTTAAATATTAAATAGGCTCAGTTCTGATAACGTCAACCACACACCGCAGTTCGCAACAAAGTGAGTTTAAACGCTCACTTTTTGCTTTTGTTAAGGGTAATTTGTCCAGTTCAAACCTTGTAAATTTCTCTTCGAACGGTTTTATTTTTAATTATATAAAACAAATCCTTCACTAAAGTAAATCTTTAATATATAATATAAACAAATAAGCTACTATGATATGAAAAATAAACTTTTATTTTGGGTTTCGAAAATTTTAGCGATAATGCTGGGTATATTCTTTATTGTATTCGGTGAATTTGATGACAGTCCAGGACTGCAAGGAATTGGACTTGTACTCATTATTGTTATTATTGTTTCTATAATTAGAAGTAAGAAAAAAAATAATCTTCTATGACTTTATACAAACACACTCAAATTGGATATTTGATGATAATTATCACACTGATTATATTGTCGTTTTTTATATGGGCTCAAATTACAGCCAGGGCTGAACCACCGTCGGTCAACTCTGGTACAAATTTTGCCGTTTCTTCTACAATGATATTAATTCTGTTTATCCTCGTATCGTTCACTACGCTAACAACGTCCATTGATGAAAAATATCTTCAAATTAAATTTGGCTATGGAATTTTTAGGAAAAAATTTCTGCTTAGTGAGATAGTAACAGTAAAGCAAGTAAAGAATCATTGGTATTGTGGCTGGGGAATAAGATTCTGCTTACGGCCAAGGAAATGGATATATAATGTTTCCGGTTTTGACGCAGTTGAAATAGTTATGAAAAATGGGAAAGTCTATCGCATAGGAACCGACAGCCCAAATGATCTTGATACTGTAATCAAACAGGCAATAAGTTCTGTCCAGTTCTGATAACGTCAATTACACACCGCTAAGTTGTTTATACAAAATACGCCATTTTCGTGGCGTATTTTGTTTCTATATATATTACAAAATATAACTATATTTATTTCAAAAACAAAAAAGACCCTAGGAGTGTTCGGTATAAGCAATAAGTAAAGGAGGGGGTACTCACGCTCAACCAAACACTCTCAGGGTCTTTTTATTTTTTAGTAATCTAATTATAACAACCCATTCCAATCGTGTCAAACTTTCGGGTTGTGGATAAATTATTTTTTTACAGCTTCTACCAATTTGGCAAACACTGCAGGATAATTTAAAGCCAATTCAGACAATACTTTGCGATCCATTTCGATGTTGGATTTTTTCAACAAGCTGATGAATTTACTGTAAGACAAATCGTATTTGCGAACAGCGGCATTCAAACGGATTGACCACAATTGACGTGCGGTGCGTTTCTTGGTGCGACGGGATACGAAAGCGTGTTGACCGGCTTTCATCTTGGCCACCTTAGCTACTTTGATTTTGGATTTTCTTCCCCAGCGGAAACCTTTGGTGTGTTTCAATATGCCGGTTCTGCGTTTGCGGTGCAATAGACCGCCTTTAATTCTGGTCATAATTTAAAAATTAGTTTGGTAAAGTAATTTGAATAACACGTTTTACAGTCGGACTCATGATTGTGTCGGATTTTTTGTTGCGTCCTACTTTGCCATTTTCACGGGAATTAAAATGGTTTTGTCCGCAAGTGCGTTTGATAACTTTTCCTTTTTTGGTCACACGAAATCTTTTCGCTGTTCCTTTATGTGTCTTTAACTTTGGCATATGTTTTATAGATTCCCGTTTTCACGGGAATGACAATGAATTAATTTTTTACAATAATAGTGGTAATTTTGTTGCCTTGTCTTTCGGTCATCTGTTCGAATCGGGTATTGATTTCAGCATTTACTTCAGCAAGGAATTTTTTTAAACTTTCAAAAGCCAATCCGGCTTGTTGATTTTCACGTCCGCGTAAAACAATTTCTATCTTTACTTTATCACCGGCGTTTAAAAATTTTAAAGTTTGAACTTTGCGAATATTTAAATCATTTTTTCCAATACGTAGTGACATACGAACCACTTTGGTATCTATCACATGTTGGTGAGCTTTGCGAATACGCTGTTCTTTTTCTTGTTGGTAACGGAACTGTCCAAAGTCCATGATTTTGGCGATTGGTGGCTCAGCTTTTGGGTTGATCACTACCAAATCCAACTCTTGCTCTCTGGCGGCGCGAATAGCATCGGCGGTATTCAATATGCCGAGCGAGGTACCACTGCTATCGAGAGTATAGACTTGCGGAAAAGAGATATTTTCATTGAATAGAAAATTCTTTTTTGGTTCTTCTTTTTTTCGTTTGTGTGAGATTCTCATAAAATTTGTTTTTGTCATCCCGACCGAGTGTCGCAACGAGTGGAGGGATCCCTCGGCTTCGCTCGGAATGACAGCTGTGGAGGTGGCGAGAGTTGAACTCGCGTCCAGATAATTTTGAATATACCTTCTACATGCTTAGTCCACTTAGTATTTAACTATAGAGATAATAGGTGAACGAAACTCTCTATGAGCGAGCCAGATTTACTTTCGGATAAAAATATCTGACAATATTTTTAACCTACATCTCGTAAGTGACACCGCGATGTGCTACGAAATCTCACACAGACGATGGGAAGCGACAATTAAGCCGCAACCGGAGCAAAGTTGCAATAACTTCCGCCGAAGGCGTTGGCTAGAGCAATTTTAGCTTTTGAAAATAAGTTTGCACTTATAATTTGTTTTAGGGATTTATGAGGTCCAAAACATCCTCAGCATGCGAGTGTACGCAGAAACTTCTGTCAAAAGCACGGCACCCCCGTTTAGTTTGTAAATTTTAAAACTTGACGCAATTCTCGTTGCGTATCGCGTTTCTTTAAGGTTTCACGTTTATCGTATTGTTTTTTACCTTTAGCTACGGCGATTTCCATCTTTACGAAACGATTTTTAGTATACACTGAAAGAGGCACGATTGTCAAGCCCTTTTCTTCCAATTTTCCTTGTAAATAACGGATTTCTTTTTTTCTCAACAATAAACGGCGACTATGGGTCGGATCGTAGTCTGCCAAGGTGCCAGCTTGTTTGTATTTGGTAATATGGGCGTTGGTGAGGTAGGCATCGCCATTGTGAAAGGTAATATACGCCCCTTTTAAGGACAAATGGCCATTTTTTACGGATTTTGTTTCTTGTCCGGTCAATACCAAGCCAGCCTGGAATTTTTCAAGGATCTCATAATCATATAGAGCTTTGCGGTTGTCAGCTAAAGTCATATGGACAAGCATATCATTATTTAGCGGAAAATTCAAGTTTGCAGTCTGGACATTTGGCGATTTGTTATTTCTTTGGTTTTGTGTTATTATTTATTCATATTATGTCTTTAAAATCACTATCTTTACACCCCAAATTCGCCGGCTTTTTGGATGTGATTATCGGTCTGCTGTTTTTGTTTACCTTGAAGTGGACTTCTTTGTGGTGGATGTTGTTAATTTTCGTCATCTTGCGACTTTTGTTGTGGATGGTTTTGGTTCGTTTGGTTTATTATCCGGAAAACATAAAACGTTTTTGGCATTTATTGACTCTGTTGGTTTTTCATTTGGGCACAATTTTGTTGTTGTTGTTTATTGAATGGCCACAATCTTGGTATTTGGTTGGTTTTATTTATTTGCTTTTCCCTTTCATTAGTTTTTGGTTGTTGCCTTCCAAAAGTGAAGGTCAGTTATCTTTTGTTTCAAAACCATACCGTCGTTGGCGTTTTTGGATGAGCGCGTTTGGTTTGTTCGGTCTTTGGAGTGGAATTTTTGCGGCGGTATTTTTACAGATTTTAAATATTAGCTATTGGTTTTTATTAGTTTCAGCCTCGATTGTTACGACCGCTATTTCGATGTGGTGGTGGAGAGAATACAACATTGAAAAAAATAATCGACTGTGGTGGTGGACGGTTTGCATCGGCGTTTTTATTTTAGAGATTGCTTGGGTGTTGTTTCGTTGGCCACTTGGATATTTTGCCAGCGCCTTGATTTTGGTTTGGTTTTGGTATGACATCTGGTTGTTGGCTCGTTTTCATTTGTTGCCGGCCGGTATTCATTGGCCGAAACAAGTTTTATTTTTTATCATCAACGGTATTTTGTTGTTGTCCTATTTAATTTTAATTGTAAAATGGAAATAATTTATGTCAATTATCCCTCCTCATTTACCACCTCCGGTTTGTAACATTCAAGATCACCACAGATGGCAGAGAATAAAAATATTATTAGTGGCGGTAGTGTTTGGTTTGTTGGCCGGCGTAACTGGCGCGTCCATGTTGCTTGGCTGGATTTGGCCCGGATTTGGTGGTGGCAATACTTGGATCATGTCCAGTAGTGTCAACAATGTTTCGCGTGATTTGTTGGATGCTCCGACAGTGGCCATGCTAAACGATAGAGTCGGTTCAGTTTATCGCGATCTGTCTGGTGTTTCCGGTTTGAGTTTTTTGAGTCCGGATAAAAAAATCGGGGATGCGGTTTTTGTTTCTTCCGATGGTTGGCTGGTTTTGTATTATCCAAATTATAGTGGTGATTACAAAAATTGGCGTGTATTGTTAAATAGTGGTCATTCTTTTACAGTGCAAAAAGTTTTGAAAGATAGTAATTCCAATTTAGTCTATTTAAAAATTAATCCGGAACAGGCCGGGTCGCAGTTTAAAGTTGTAAATTTTAGTGAGGATGTCAAACAACTGGAAGATGTGTATGTATACAACAACAATACTTGGCACCATACTTTGGTTGCCAATAAAACCGCCCAATCGTTTCATGTGCCCCATTTGGATTCCGCGCCGAGCACGGTTATCGAATTAAGTGAAAGTTTCAACGAAGGTGACTTGGCGGTAGATTTGCAAGGAAAAGTTGTGGGTATGGTGAGTGGTGGAAAATATGTTTTGCCAAGTCAATATATATCCAATGTTTTGCCAGGGGTTTTGGGTACACAAAAAGTCACCTATCGCACACTGGGAACATACGGCTGGTTTTCCGAACAACAGCCGATTATTGTAAAAAATGAACTAATCGCCGGTTATGCAGTGTCGAGGGTATTTTTGGACAATTCAAAATTAAAAGCGGGGGATATTATTTTGGAAGTGAGTGGGCAAGTGGTCGGCAGTGATAATTTGTGGTATAATATTAACAACAATCAAAATTTAAAATTAAAAGTTTTGCGTAAAGGAAAAATCGTTGAATTTACGCAGGATGTTTTAAGTTATTAAAAAGACTGTAGATTCCCACTTTCGTGGGAATGACAGGCTATAAATTTTTATTTATGTTTGCAATGCTACTTCGTCACACCAAATTAATTTTGGTGTGGGGTATATTAATCGCGATATTATCGGCGGCGGTAAGTTTGTTGTTTCCGTGGCAGTATAGTGCGGAGAGTCAGGTGTTGATTATTTCTCGTGATCGTAGTGGGGTAGATCCATATACACAGTCCAAAGCGGCCGAGCGTATTGGAGAAAATTTGGCTCAGGTAATGCAGACGGATGATTTCAAAGGAAAAGTAATGGAAATGCCATCGGCTACTTTTGACAAAACTCGCTGGTCCAATTTGACTGATAGAAAACAAAAAAAACAATGGCAAAAAGATGTGGTGGGTCAAATGTTGTATGGTACCAGTCTGATGAAAATCACAGTGTATAGCAACCAAAACGATGTCTTGCCGTTGGCTTCCGCGGTTACCGAAACTCTCACCACTCATGGTTGGGAATACGTCGGTGGTGATGTGGCGATAAAAACTGTGAATCAGCCGATTGTTTCACAATGGATTACCAGACCAAATATTATTTTAAATGGCGTGCTCGGCTTTTTGGCCGGCATAGTTTTGTCATCCGCTTGGGTGATAAAATACAAACGCCACATGTTTGGACTTTAATTTATTTTTTATAATTTTATATGTCACAACAAAATCCATTGGAGGAATTAATTTTGCAAATTTTAAATGAAAATGGTTTTGATAAATTGGATGATGAGGCAAAAAAAACTTATTTACCACAATTCATGGCTCAGGCTGAACAACGCATCGGTGCGGCTTTATTGCCATTGTTAAACGAAGAATCTGCCAACCGCTTCGTAGAGCTGACAAAAAAACAAGCCAAACCGGCCGACTGGCTGACTTTTTGGCATGACAATATTCCTAATTTTGATGAAGTGGTCAAAAAAACTTTGACTGATTTCGCGTTAGAAGTAAAAGAATCATTCCAATTTTAATTTTATGGGGGGTACAATAGTGGTTGATGAAAATTTAAAACCAATCAGCGGTGATCATCTGGTAGTGGTGGCAAATTTTGCTATCCAAAAAGCTTTGGCTCGTCTTGATGTTTTTGAAACTGAAATAAAAATTTTGAACAAACACCTGAGGGAACTAGAAAAAGAAATGAAAATAAAAAAAGTCAATCGTTTCATTAATAAACAAACTTCTTAGTATATGCCTAGAAGAGAAACCCATCGCTCTTTACCTGAAACTTGGAAATTTTTTGATCCAAGTGATTTTCACCCTAATGATGAAATAGTTTTTCATAATCCCGATAATAACAAATGGGAAAAAGGTAGACTGGCCAATTCACCACCTTCGCCAGGCGTTCCAATTGTTGATCGGGATAGTCGTCGTATTTATATAGAAAACACCAGTGGTACTCCAGTCGGTATAGAGTTGAGAATTCCGCCCAAAAAAGTGGACAAGGTTGTTTTGAATAAAAAAATAAAAATTTCTATCGAAGACAAACCGGGATCACACACATTGGTAATTTATCAGGTTCAACAGGATGCCACCAATCATGAACCAATTTGGAATGTCGGTCCGGACGGAGAAATAGAAGTGACCTTGGTTCCAGTAACACCAGATGCAAATCGCAAAGAGATTAGCAATGTAAACATTGATACTTTGAAAAATGTTCAAGAGATTGAACAGGTAGAATCCTTGGCAGATACTCGGATCAATGCTTTGCGTACTCAGATTGATACTATCGCCAATATTAGACGTAAAGAATTGCTTAAAAAAGTAACCGATTTAGATGCAGAAATTAAAAAATTAGTTAATCAGGCCGGCCATTTTGATGAGATGGGAGATTTGGAAGGAAGTGAAATTGAGCACGTTGCTGTCCAGATTAAAGAATTGCGTCGTAAGGTAGAAAATGATGTACGCGCCATTCAATCCGATTTGGTGAAACTACAAACTGAATTAAATGCCCCCGGTTCCGGTGATTTGGCTAGAAAAAAAGTTGGTGGCAGAGTGATTGAAAATATAAACAAATTACAATCCAACATGGAAAAAGTGTGGGCGGATTATGACGCTGATCAAGCTGTCGATCACACGCATGCGGCCTGGGCCATCAAAGATGCGGCTTGGGTAATAGCGAATACTGCTTTTCAAGCTCGTTTGGCTGCACATGCCGCCAATCCCAATTCTAGAGGTAACGCGCCAACCTTTAATCAGATCCGAGAAGTAGAACCACCACGTGCGATTGGCTTGACAGAGCCGGATCCAAATCATGTTCCCAAAGACAAATTTCTTAATGCATTCAACCAATTTAATCTTAGTTTTCAAAACGCTAATAATGCGGCAGGTCGTGCAGATCCAAATTTACAACCATACAGAGATATGGCGGCTGAGATCGACCGAAGATTGACGGAGCGCAAGAATCAAGATGGTGTGGTTGGTGCTTATCCGGCCATAGATCCAAATATTGGTAGGCCGGCTGGAGCTCCGCGACTTCCATTTTATTCTTATATAGAAGAAGATAGGGTTCTGGGTGAAATAGTATTGCAAGTAGCCAAAGAATGGAGTGAAAAAGAAGTTGTTGAAACAGCAAAATTCGATTTTAAAAAAGAACAAGACGAACTGGATGTAAAAATTAAAGAATTAATAACTAAAGCCGATACGCTTGCTTTGAAAAATACAACTTTGGAAGTGACGGCCGATGCCCTGAGAGCCGATCTGAACACATTAAATGGTTACACCAAAACCACACCGGGTGTTGAAAATCTGATGGCGAATATTTGGCGAGATATTGGTAATCGTGAAATTATTTTGTTTCAAGAAGAATCACGCACCACCGGTCGTAGTGAAAAATTAAAAGAAATAGACGTAGATTTGCCACCGAGTGTGTTGCGAGAGATTTTGGCTGGCAGAGAAAATCAAGTAGCCGATGTGATGCGCCAGGCATATACCAACCAAATTGAAGGCGGTGCTGGTATGCAAGCCGGTATTGAGGAAGCGATGAAACGTCTATTTGAACCTTCACCAACTCAAACTGGTCCGCGTGGTGCTCAAGGAAATTTACAAGCCAACGAGGCGATGATTGCTCGTTTGCGACAATATGGAATAAAAGATTGGCGACATTTTAAAAAATTGTGGGATGAAAAGTTAGCTCCAGAGGCAAGTAAATTAATACACAGTTGGGCACAGGATGATATCACAAATGAAATCGCTCGAAATTCCAGTCAGCTGGAAAAAATCCGAGCCATAGGTGGACAGATGGCGGTGCGTGTATTGCTTAATGTTGCGTTAGTCGGCGGTGGTGTAGTTGGAGCTTCGGCAATTTTTGCCAGTGGCGGTTTGGCTGGTCTGGCTTTGGTGGCGGCCGGTGGTGCGGTCGGCGGTGGTGTACGCGCCGGTTTACAAAAATTTGTATTTGGTGGTAATAATATGGTGGGTAAATGGTTTGCGGATAGACAAACCGCCCAACTGGCTGAACTTGGCCGACGTGAAAGAGAGCGCGCCATCAACAATTTATTAACCAATCGTTTTGGAAATGATCACGCCAACAATCCGGTTTTTGCCGGAGATAGTTTGCGAATGTTTACTTCGATGTTGGCGCAAGCTGGGCGTGAAGCTTCTGCGGAAAATGTTGAAACAGATAAATACGCTGATGAACAAAAATTATCCGGTGATTCCAGACGTATATACATGGAAGCAATAAAAGATATTGAAAATGCCGGTGATGTGCCATCAGAAAAACAAAAAATGGCTTGCGCGATTGCTATTAAAAAATTGCAGGAGCGAACTGTAGGTTCTATCTCCGAGGCCCTTCCGGACAATCCAATGATCGTGAGGATTTTGGATGGTGTGATGCAGGGTTATACTGGAAATTTGGCACGAAGTGATAAATATGGTTATGGGGGTGCGGCGGCCACGGTAGTTTTGGGTGGTGCTTCGGCAATAGCATTTGCCGCTGATCAGACTTGGGCTAGAGCCACTATGGGTGGTATTGGTGGTGCGTTAGTTGGTTATAATGTGGTAGAAGGCAGACGAGCGAGAGCCGAAATGCAAACAGCCAGAAATACTGTTGAACATTTACTCAATACAGGCGAACAAGAGTTCGATAGAATTTTAACAGCTAGAGAAAATAATTTGAATATTCTTCCAGTCGACTTAGATCCTCTCATAACTAATGTACAAAGATTGAATCGTTTATTGCATGGACATGCCGACACAGTTGCAGATAAACATGCCGCTCAAGTATTGATCAATGAAAAAGGATTGAGAAAACAAGTAGAAAATTTAGTTTATCAAACATACCGACGTGGTATTTTTGCTCAACGAGCTATTGGTGAAATAGAAAATCATTCCAGAGCGGCGACGGCAGAAAATAATATTACTATAGGTAATCAAACGAATAGTTGGTTTAGAAAAACCGGTACGCGCGCTTTGGGTATAGTAGGTGGTGCGGCGGTTGGTGCCACGGCAGCGGTTTTGATAGGATATGGAGTAAAAGAAATGAAAGAATTGGCCGGTTTTGGTAGTCCTGCTAGCACTGGTGGTGTTGAAGGTGAAAAAGGTGGCGCGGCGACAAAAGTAGCTGAAGTTGCTGTAGCTGGAAAAGTTCTTTCTGGTGTGGCTCCAACTGAACCCACTCCAATATCTGCACCGTCAGCGACAGAAGTTGTACACGGTGGAGGATCAACTCACCCCGAAGTCGCCCCCGCACACACCGAAGTCGCACCATCTCGTCCAGCCGGTTTGATTGAAGCGCCAACAAAAGTCAGCGGAGTGCCAGATTGGCGTGCTCAGATTATGGCAAAATTGGGGATTATCGAACTCGGTCATGGTTCGAGAGCTCATTCATTGGATTTTCACCCAGGGGCAAAAATTACTTTGATAGATTCTCATGGTAATCAGGTCATAGATAAACATGGTAATGTAGTAGAATATACATTTCCAAAAGGTGGCACTCCTCATGAGGCGATGAACAAACTACAAATCGGCGCCAAAGGTTTGTTGAAAGCCGGTGAAATACCAACGGTAAAAATTTCCGGTGATGTGGATGTGAATAAGAATTTGCATATTGAACATCATACGGGTGGAAAAACACATATTGATCATATGCCTGAGCGTGCACCACAAAAGGTTTCCATGTATAAACCGGTCAAAATTTTTAATGAGGATTATGAGTCTAAATTAAAGATTAACATGACTGATCGTGCACGAATAAAATTTGATGAACTCCAAAGACATCTAAGTAGGCAGTCCAATGCATTGGATGAATTGAAATCTCACGGTGGTGATCGTGGGGAAATTCAGGATACCGCTAAAGAGATGATGCGTACTATGAAAGATTTAAAGGCGTTTGTTGGTGATGGGGTTGCTACACCAAAAGCAATTTTTGATAATGATTTGTTATATAAAATTACTCATGCTACCGTAGGAATGAAAGACATTGCCCCAAGTAGAATAACTGCCACCGCAGGTGTGACAGACAGCACTCCAAGCAGAACTACATGGACTACCGGCGGTGAAGTAACAAACAGATCTGAACTGGAAGCGATGTTGAAAGGTACAACTCCAGGTGGACCGGCAGAGGCTGTGACTCCACAAGGTGGTGTCAAAGTTAGTGCAGTCGGTGAGGTGGCACATCCGGCGGTGGGTGGTGTCGAACATGTGCCGACCAAATTTGCTGGGCATGAAGGACAATACAGTGCGTTACAAAATATTAAACATGACGTCGCTTCCACTTTAAAAGATGGAGTATTGGCAACCGATGTTTCTCATGACGGATCAAATGTATTATCAAAATTGTTAGGTAAAATAGAAACAGCTCTAGCCAAATCACCAAAATTAATGGATAGTGAGGTAGTTAAAGATGCCTTGGATCCAAATTTAAACAGAACACCGGACACTCGTTTGCTACAATTGCTTACCGAGCTGGATGCAAAACATATTTTAAAGCTTAGTCCTGAAGAGCGCATATTGGCAGGTGAAGATTTTGCCAAAGGTGATGACTTTGTTACTGTCAAAAACGTTAGCTATAATGGAAGGACAGTAGATGCTTTGGTGGCCAAAGAATCTGCGGGAGGTAGCCATGCGATTTCCTACAAAAATCCAGATACTGGAGAGGTCAAACTGGTTACTGATCCAAAAAGGATATTCGATGAGAACCATTTAGGTAGCACGCCTAGGATTGTAGCAGGTGGTAGAGGCACAGCGAGTTTAAAGTAAAGTAACTTAAAAAACCCTTAGCATAAGCTAGGGGTTTTTGCTGTTATTAGCCAAAATATGGCATTTTTACCCCCACCCCCTTGACAAAATCTCTGTTTAGTGGTATACTTATCTGTTAGTTTTAAAAAGGACAATTTAATCGAGTTTCATCTGAGGTTTTGAGAGAGACCAAAGATAAAAGGAAATAGCCGATAAGAATGCAATTCTCTCACCAATGAGAGTTTTTTTGTGCCATTTTAGTCTAGTGAACAATATACATTGTGGACTGGACTAAGATTGCAACGACGGTTCTTTACAATTTAGATGGTAAAAAAACTACTTAATCTGCGTGGAAGTAAATACGTGTCATTCCCGTGAAAACGGGAATCTAACATATCTTTACTCCCACGCAGGTTCTAAGCGTAGGGGGGTTGCACCTTTTTGGTGTAGGCCTTCCCGCGTTAGGGAAAAACGTGCAAAGCGTCAGAGTTAACAACTTCGTTCCATCAGAAGGTAACCAATCTTTTCTGCATGGGACAACGTCCTTTAAGGAGGACCAATGAACTGCCCATCCTGTAACGTCCTGCTCGCAGTCCCAATGCCGAATTCGTGTCCCTCGTGTGGGCACCTTCTTCTGACGGTCCCGGTCGCCATGGCGGCACCGCGATTGGTCGGAAGCTTTTCGGTACAGCAGCCCGCCACCCCCGCCCCCGTCACCACGACGCCGCCGGCCGCTCCGACCACGGTGGTCACGACGCAATCCGCCCCCGCGACCATTCAGGTTGCGTCCGTATTGCTTTGGATCGCCGGCATTCTGGCCGCTGTCGTGTTGATCGCGATTCTGATCCTGACGTGGGTCAACGTGAAAACAACGGCGACGACTGATGAGTTGGCCCGCGCCACCAAACTCATCAACGATAACTCCGATGAGAACGGCGAAGTGGTCGTCAAGGCCACTCGCGGCGCAATCGGCACCTCCGAAACGAATGTCAAGCAGGCCATCACAGCCAGCGAGACGAACGTCAAGAAGGCAATCACCGATGACGGCAATGCGACGCGCACCGCGATCACCACTTCCGAAACGAATGTCAAGCAGGCCATCACAGCCAGCGAGACGAACGTCAAGAAGGCAATCACCGATGACGGCAATGCGACGCGCACCGATGTCAAGGAAGCTCGTAAGGCCCTCCGTTGGGCCATAGCGTCACGGGCATCGAAGTCTGATATCTCGACGCTGGAAACGAACATGAGGGCGTCCATCAAGGACAGCAAGCTCACGGTGCGGATCGAAGATCAGCGCAAGTAAGTAGTTTTTCAACCATCTGCCCTCGCTAGTCGGGCGTTGTATTTAGTTCACAAGGAGAACTAAACGCACAAAGTACTAGCAAACGCTGGGTGAGGGTAATGAGAATTTTCTCCTAAAGGCAAATCCTCCCCACATCCACTTGAATACATTATTGAAACATAGTGTGGTCAAGCGGATGAAAAATGTTCTTTAAAATTTAGGTTAGGAAAGTGGCGAATTGCGTCACGTGAGATTTCAATTCTTCAACGGTCACAAGGAGACCAATCATGAAGAAGACAATCAAGTTGGTCGCGAGCTTTTTCGCGATGATGGTCGCATTGGCGGTCATCGGTGCTTCGTCGGCTTCGGCAGACGAAGTTCAGGCAAATGTCGGCGATGAGGTCGAAGTCAAGGACGGCGACACGATCGTGGTCAAACTGCCAAAGAGCCAGACCCACGTCAGGCTTGGTGGCAAAACCAAGGTCGTGACACCGACATCAGCCCTCGACGACGAGTTCGCACAGCAGGCCAAGGCGGTCACCGAGCCCGAGGACGCCACGTCCTCGGTTGAGTTCGCAATGTTCGCGTCGAAAGATCCTAATATGGCCGTGGTTGGATCCAAGCTGGGTTTCGCGACGAAAGTCGGGACTCCATTGGTTCGTGCCTACGCCGGCGCAACCTTCGGAAAGGCTCTCACGGATCTCAGCGGTTCGAATCAGAATCTTTGGGTCTTCGGCTTCAACGCCGGCGTCTCGAAGCTCATGACGAAAACTGTCGAGCTCGGAATCTTTGGCACGGCCACCTGGTCGTACCGAGATGTAGTTCGTGAGGCCTCCGCATCGTTCATCGGTGCGGGTCCGGCACTCCGTGTCAACAAGTGGGGCGTGTTCGTTGAGGCAGGAATTCCGATCGGCTATTGCAACAAGTTTTCCAGAGGTTGGGAGACAGGTTCGGCCCTTCAAGCCGCCTTCGGTTTCCGCTTCTAGTAGCCCCACATCCTCAGTTAGCAGAACTGTAAAACTGCCGGTTGTTCGTCGTCGCAGATTTTCGCGATTGGCGAACCGAGATCTTGGGCTCGGCCGTGCGTTTCTCGCATGGCCAGCTCTCCCCATTGTCCATCATCTTGAATAAATATGGTGTACAGTGTCAGAGAGTAAAGTTTCTGATAAATAATTGTCATTCCCGTGAAAGCGGGAATCCAACAGTTCTTTACAATTTAAAACAACGATAGGAAGAAAATTTCCCACCGCGAAGAGAGTGTGTGTATCTAATACATAATTTCTCTCCGCGGGGGCGAAATTTTCTCCCCAAGGTAATCCGCTTGCTTCTCAGCGAGGAGAAGTGGGTTGCGGGGGAAAATCCCGCGAGAGTGTCTTTCTGCCAACCAAGACCTATGGAGGGTCATCATGCAGAGCAAGAACATCAAGTTGGTCGCGAGCTGCATCGCGATGCTGGTCACGTTGGTGATCAGCGGCTGTAATGGGTTCGAAAACCCCAACTCCACGGACGTCGCCAACAGTGGCACGGACGTGGCGGCGGCGGACGCGGGTAACACCGCGGACGCCGGACAGAAGGCTGAGATCGCGTCGGTCGACGCCGGCAACGCCGGCACCGACACCTCCGTGCAGGAAGTGCAGCAGGTCGAGATCGCGCAGCAGGAAGTCACGACGGACGCCGGCCCAAAGCCGGAGTGCGTCACCAAGACCGATTGCGACGACAACAACCTGTGCACGGTGGATTTCTGTGAGCAGGGCAAGTGCAGTCATGCGGACGCCTCGGGCGACTGCGACGACGGCAATGCCTGTACGCTCAAGGACACGTGCTCGGCCGGCGCCTGCAAGGGCACGCCGGTCGACTGCAACGACAACAATCCCTGCACGGACGATTTCTGCCTCGGTGGCGTGTGTTATCAGGGCGTCAACAATGCGCCCTGCAACGACAACGACGCCTGCACGCAGGAGATGTGCTCGGGCGGCACGTGCCAGATTGGCACGGTGACCGACTGCAACGACAACAACCCATGCACGATCGACACGTGTGATAAGACCAAGGGTTGTACCAATACACCAGTCGTCTGCGAAGATGGCGATCTGTGCACTATGGATTGGTGCGATTTCGAAACTGGTGCCTGTCTTTTCGTCAACAAGGTTTGTGACGACGGCAAAGCATGGACAGAAGATTTTTGTGACAGCTTCGGCTGGTACGGAGTCCCTGGCCAGTGTGTCGCAGAAAACAAGCCAAATGGCTGTTCTAAGGACACGGACTGCAAATGGGACGGCAACCTTTGCACGTTCGTGACCTGCAACGGTATCACAGGCACATGCGGGGCAATCGACAAGAACTGCAACGACAATTTGCCCTGCACAGTCGATTCCTGCGCCCCGTCGAAGGGGTGTGTCAGCACGCCGGTGAACTGCGACGATAACAACACCTTGACGACAGACAGTTGCAATGCTCAGGGCGCCTGCGTCCACACGCCGGTTGGCACCACGCCGACCCCGACGCCGACCACGTTCGTCCAGCTCGGGTTCGTCGCTCCTGTGGCGGCGGAAATCCACGTCTTTCACGGCGTGGATCCGTCCGATCCGGCCAAGAACGTCGAATCGATCGGGCTGGCTCCCTACGTCATCAACCTTAACCAGTACGAGGCTTGTGGTACGGCCGATGGTATCGACATCGCCGTGCGCAATCCGACCACGATGGTTTGGTGGTGCGGAGTGGGAGATGGCACGCCGAGCAAGGCACAGCTCAGTGTCTCGGTCAACGGAAAGTTGGTGACCCCAACGTTCCAGATCGAAATCGGAGCTTGCAGCAACGGACCGGAGGGCAATCTCCACCTGAGCAAATTGCAGCTCGGCTGTCCCTAGTTCTTTCGCAGTATCGGCGCCTATCGTTGACCGGTTTTAAACTTTACCGGTTCTAAACAAAAAGTGAAGGTTATTCGCACCTTAAATAAAAGCGGACGTTGGAGTGTTTTGATGGAAAACCACTCTTGCGATAGGCCATTTTGGCCAACCGTATTTGTCAGCGATAACTCGTTGGCGGATCGGAACCTCGGGGCATGCAAATGCCCCACCATCTTGAATTCATAATCTCGATTGTGACTTGAAGATGGAAATAGCAATATCTCCATTACAAAAAACAATCACCCTTCTCTCGGGTGGTTTTTTGTTTTTGACACTAAATTCATTTTGTGAGATAATAAAATTATCAAAAATTATTTTAACAAAATATGGATCCAGAAATTAAACAATATTTTGAAAAAGTCGATCAGCGGATGGATAAAACCGACCAGCGTTTTGATGAACTGATGGATTTTTTGTCTGAAAATATGGCTACCAAAACAGATTTGGCAAATTCTGAAAAAAGACTGGAAGAAAAGTTTAATCAAAAAATTGAAACAGAAATCGCCAATCTTAATACAAGTTTGTCTCAAGAAATTCGTATTTTGCGTGTTGAAGTCGAACAGGTAAAATGGCAAATAGAGAAGTTGGAGAAGCGCATGCGTGAAGATAGTGATGTGTTAAGCAGTGAAGTATTAGACATAAAGAAACGCATAGATTTGTTGGAGCGTCGATTCAATGAATTGCAGCCAGTTTAGCGTATCTTGTTTGAGTATATTATCAACCATTACAATATTTGTAGTGGTTGATTTTTTTATCCACAGTCATTGTTGGTTTACACAGTAAAAAGGTGTATAATAGGCAGGTATACGTTTCTGTTTTTTGTCAAAAATGTATAAAAAAAGAAATCAAAATATATATTAAATATGCAGTTTCAGCCATTTTATCAAAAAATAAGAGAAATTAAACCGTTGTTTTCCAAAAAGGATGCCGAGCTGTTGTTTCCTACCGGAGATATCTCCTCACAACAGCTTTCTCGTTGGTGCAAGCAGGGGTATCTTTTGAAAATTAAAAATGGGCTTTATCTTTTATCCGGATACGAAAACCAAGTTCCAAATTTTTTTATTGCTAATGCGATCTACTATCCGTCGTATGTTAGTTTGGAAACTGCTTTGTATGAGTATGGTTTTATTCCGGATGTTCCACACACTATCACTTCGGTCACAACCAAAAAAACTAGTTTTGTAAAAATAAATTTAGGGCAATTTTCTTATCGAAAAATTAAAACCGATTGTTTTATTGGCTATGAGCCAAAACGATACTTGAAATTCGATGTTTTATTTGCCAGTCCAGAAAAAGCTTTGGTGGATTTTTTCTATTTAAACAAACAACGTTTACAAAAATCCGAACAGATTACGGAACTGCGCCTAAATTATTTTAGTTTAAAAGAAAAAATAGACAAAGAAAAGTTGCGTCATTATGGATCTTTGTATAAAAGCCCATTGCTAGATCGTTTGTTAAAAGAGCTGATTAATCAATTTTAATTATGGAGGACTTACCATTAATTTTAAAATTTGCCAAAGAACGTGGTCTGCCTTTGAATAATCCCAAGAGTTTGTATGTGGAATATTTGCAATATGAAGTATTGAATTCTATTTTTAGACATACGGATAAATTGAGTTTTATTGGCGGTACGGCTTTGCGAATTTTATTTAATTCACAAAGATTTTCTGAGGATTTGGACTTTGATAATTTCGGTATTACAGAAAAAGAATTTGAAAAATTGACACGTGATATTTCCAAAGATTTGTTTGCCTTGGGTTTTCAGGTAGAATTTAGGAATGTTTATAAAGGGGCATATCATTGTTATTTTAAGTTTGCTGAAATTTTGCAAAAATATGGTTTTTCACCGCATGCTGATGAAAAAATATTGGTGAGAATTGATACAGTCAAACAGGATTTTGATTTTTCACCGGTTGTTGGCGTTTTGAATAATTTCGGATTATTTTTCGAAGTAAGACATAATCCAAAAGATATTTTGTATAGTCAAAAATTATTGGCCGCTTTGGAACGGAAGCGTGGAAAGGGGAGAGACTTTTATGATATTACTTTTTTGGATGGTTTGACCAAGCCCAATCTGGACTATTTGAATTACAAAGTTGGTATCAAAACTATGGGTGAATTAAAAGAACGTTTGTTGGCACGATGTAGCGAAGTGGATTTCAAAGAGATGGCGCGCGATGTCGAACCGTTTTTGTTCAACCACGACGATATTGTTCGTATTACCAAGTTTCCACAGTATATCGAGGGGTGGCAGGTGTAATATATTAGAGCAAAATGTATATGTTCAAAAGAAACCGCCAAGAAAATTATCCGAATTTATTGTTTCCGCGCCTGTCTCCTTGGGAGCAGGAGTTTACTTTTGGGGCGGGGGCGGTTTTGTTATTTTGGTCAATGTTATTGCTTTTGCCGTTGCAGATGTTTTTGAGTTTTGGTTTGGTTTTGTTGGCGATATTTTTGACCATCGCTTTTATTTTTAAATTGGAATTGCTTTTTTATATTTTGACCACCGTTTCTTTTTTTAGCGGTTGGGAGATTTCTTTTTCCAAATATGAATGGGCGAGAAATGTAGTTTATCTTTCTTCGGTCAATGCGCCGCTGGGGGATTTTATCGGGGTGATGTTGTTGGGGTTGTCGGTACTGGCGATTATTTTTGGGCGTTTGCATCCGGTTTGGAAAGAAAAAAAGATTTTGTTAAAATTATCCGGCTTGTATATTTTATTTTTATTATGGTCGCTGGTTTGCGCGCTGTTGGCGGTGGATCATAGTTGGTTGGCTAGTCTGAAATATTTGGCGCGCAATATGTTATTTGTTTATTTGGTGTTTGTGGTTTTGCCGGTAATTTTGATAGACAAATTGGACACGATAAAAAATATTTTAAAAATTTGGTTTGGGGTCGGATTGCTCGCGGCCGCGTTTGGTTTTTCTTCCTTGTATTTTTTTGCGCAAACCGGTTGGCCACGGGTGACACCGTATGGTATTGCCGGTTTTGCTCCGTTGGGTTACAACCACAATTTGATAGCGGAAATGTTGGTGGTAGTTTTGCCCGCCGGTCTGTATTTATTTTTGAAAGCCAAAACTGAAAAACAAAAACAATGGTATTTTTTGGGAATAATTTTTACCTTGCTTGCGGCGTTGTTGACTTTGTCGCGCGCGGCGTGGATTACTATTTTTGCGCAAGTGGCGGTGTTGGGTGTGGTATATTGGTCGGAAATAAAATCTCGATTAAAGAAAATTAGCTATCTAAATTTTTATTTGGTGTTGGCGGGGCTGGCCGTGTTTGGTTATATGATTTTCTTTTTGACCACTCCGATTGTGCAGAGTTCCACCAGTTCGCGTTTTGCGATGACCGACATTTCATTTTTCTTGGCCAATCGTTCGCCGGTGCATGGCTATGGTCCGGGAATGTTTGTGGAAATACTTGGCGGTGTTCGAGATTGGACGCAAGAATATGGCGAAGCGCTGGACGCTCATGGGATTGTGCAAAAAATAATTGTGGAGGATGGTTATGTTGGTCTGGTTTTGATTTTGTTGTTTTTGTTTTATTTGTTCAAAAAATTGTGGAAGGTTTATTTGCAATCGGATGACCGAGAATTATATATGGTTTTATTTATGTCGGTGGTGGGCGCGGTGGTTTTCCAATTTTTCAACACTTCATATTTTACCAGTGTGATGTGGTTGCCGATCGGATTGGCATTGAGTGCCACGACATTTTTGAAAAAAGATTTATAATTTATGAAACACATTGTTCAAATTATTCCGGCGCTGGGATATGGAGGAGCCGAGCGATTGGTGGTGGATTTGATAAATAATAGCGATAGCGCAAAATACCGTTTTTCGGTGATTGTTTTTTTTGATAATATTCCATTGAAAACTTTGATCGAAAAAAAGGCGGAGGTAATTTTGGTAGAAAAAAATTCCAAATTGGATTTTAATTTTTTAAATAGATTGGAAAAACAATTGACCGAATTGAAGCCGGACTTGGTGCACGGTCATTTGTTTGCCGGAGATTTTTGGGGGCGATTGGCGGCTCATCGAATTGGCGTGCCGTATTTGAGCACCGAACACAACTTGAATCACGACGACGGTTGTCTGAAAAATTTTATTAAAAAAATAGTGTCTAATAAAAAAGATTATTATGTGGCTTGTTCGGAGGCGGTGGCCGGTTATATGAGGAGGGTTTACAATATTAAAAATGAGATTACCGTGATTCGCAATGGTATTGATTTGAATCGTTTTGCCAGTTTGGCGCCGTCCGCTTGGCAGATACCTTTAAATTTTTTAATGGTTGGGCGTTTGGTCAAACAAAAAGGACATTTGGTTGCTTTGTCGGCATTAAATAATTTGAAAAACTATCCTTGGAAATTGAGAATAGTAGGGTCGGGAAAAGAAAAAAAGAATTTACAAAAATTCGTAATGAAAAATGATTTATCCACTCGGGTGACATTTGTTGATCCGTTGGTAAAAGTAGAAAAGTATTTTGGCAAGTCGGATGTGTTGTTGATGCCGTCTGTCTGGGAGGGGTTGGGCGTGGTAGTGATGGAGGCGATGGCTAGTGGGCGAGTGGTGTTGTGTTCCAAAACCGGTGGTTTGGTTGAGATAATAAAAAACAACGAAACAGGATATTTGGCTCAGCCAAAAAATATTGCCGATTGGGAAGAAAAAATAAAATATATTTTTGAAAATAAAGATGAATGTCAACGAGTGACAAAGAACGCGCAAAAATATGCCAAAGAAAATTTTGGGATTGAAAAAATGGTGGAAAAGTATGGTGAGATTTATTCTCTTGTAATTAATAGATTCCCGCTTTCGCGGGAATGACAGTTGTATATGAATACAAAAATGCCGGTTGATTGTGTGGTGGCGCTGACTTATCGCTGTAATGCGCGTTGCACTATGTGCGATATTTGGAAAATAAAAGATTCACCCGAATTGACGTTGGCGGATTTGGAAAAATTGCCGAATAGTTTGCGGGATATAAATTTGTCCGGTGGTGAGCCATTTTTGCGAACAGATTTGCCGGAGATTGTGGCGACCATAAAAAAATCTTGCCCCAAAGCTCGGTTGGTTATTTCCACCAATGGTTTTTTGACGTCGGTAATAGCCAAGGTGATGCCGAAGATTTTGAAAATTGCGCCGGATATCGGGGTGGCTTTTTCTATTGATGGTATCGGAAGTATGCATGATGAGATGCGTGGCATACCAGGGGGTTTTGATAAAGTGACTGCCTCGGTCAAAGCGCTCAAAGATATGGGGATGACCAATTTGCGTTTGGCTTTTACGATTAGCGAATACAATACCAATCATTTTGGTAAAGTTTATGATTTGGCGCAGAAGTTGGGCGTGCAGTTCACGCACAGTTTCGCTCAAAGCAGTGAATTTTATTTTGGCGGTAAACAAAATATCAATATTCCCAGACGAGATTTACTTGAGACGGCTTACAAACATATTATTGGCAGTGAATTAAAAAGCTGGAATATGAAACGTTGGGCGAGAGCGTTTTTTGCCGACGGTATGTTTCGATTTATTACCAGTAAAAATCCGGTTTTAGATAATGCTCCGGGGCGCGAGTTTTTCTTTTTGGATCCGAGCGGAGATATTTATCCATCGGTGGTGCATAATGTAATTTTGGGCAATATTCGTCAGGTTGGTAATTTTGCCAAGTTTTGGAACAGTTCATCGGTCGAAGAACAACGAAAAAAAGTAGACGAGCTCCAAGTGCCGGTTTGGATGGTTTGCACGGCGCGCACCGCCATAATGCGTCATCCGTTTGCAGTTGGTTTTTGGATTTTGAAAAATAAAATATTTGGATATGAAAATTGTATTAGTAAATAAATTTTGGTATCCGCGGGGTGGGGCGGAAAAGATGGTCTTGTTGACCAAGGAACTTTTGGAAAACGCCGGACACGATGTGGAGATTTTTGGTATGAATCATCCGGATAATTTATTTTCCAATAAATATTTTACGGATTTTGTGGATTATAAAAAATTGGGCTGGTTATCCAAAATAAAATTTGGCGCGCGCGTGATTTATAATGCTCAAGCCAAAAAGAATTTTTCCAAATTGTTGGCGGATTTCCAACCGGAGGTAGTGCATTTTCACAATATCTATCACCAGCTGTCTTGTTCGATTATCGAAGCGGTGGCGGAGAAAAAAATCAAATCGGTAATGACTTTGCATGATTACAAATTTATTAGTCCGAACTACAATCTATACCACCATGGTAAAATCGCCGAAGATGGTGTGGGTGGGAAATATTTTCAATGTCTTTTGAACAATTGCATGGAAAATGTTTCGGATAGTTTGTTGGCGACTTTGGAAGCTTATTTTGTCGAGGGCAAAGGCTACAAAAACATGATCAACAAATATCTCAGCCCGAGCAATTTTTTACGAGACAAATTTATCAAAGCCGGATTTGATGCCAAAAATATTTTGTGTGTGTCAAACGCGTTGGCCAGCGACGAGTTTCAAATGAGCGATGGTGATAGCGGGTATGTGGCGTATGTCGGACGACTATCTCACGAAAAAGGTGTTAGATATTTATTGGCCGTGGCGGAAACATTACCAAAAATAAATTTTAAAATTGTCGGTGATGGTCCGGAGCGCGCGGAATTGGAAAAAACAAAATCAGCCAAAAATTTAACCAACGTCGAATTTGTCGGACAAAAAAGTGGCGCCGAATTGGCCGGTTTAATTTCGGGAGCGCGCTTGTTGGTGGCTCCTTCGGTGTGGTATGAAAATGCCCCGTTGAGTATTTTGGAAGCTAAAGCGCGTGGTAAAATTGTCATCGCCAGTGATATCGGTGGTATTTCGGAAATGTTGCCAGCTGAATTATTGGTCGCTCCGGCCGATTCCGTCGCTTTGTCGCAAAAAATAAAAGAATGGTTTGAAAAAGGTGAAACAAAACGCCAATCGATGAGCGTGCAATTGTTTGAACAGGTCAAAAAAGAAAACAGTCCGGAGGTTTATTTGCAGAAATTGTTAAAAGTTTATTCAGAATAAACTTTCAATGAATAAAATATTTTACAGATCAATAGCGGCGATTTTCATCGGCCTATTTGTGTCGGTATTTTGTTATTTTAATTATTTCGTCAAATCCGCGCCAATTTTGGCCAATTATTATTTGCGTTGGGATCTGCCAAATAGTGAAGTGGAAAACCTCGCCAAGTGGGATCTGCTTATTTTGGATATGGAAAATCAGGTGACCAGTCCGGATAAAATAAGAAAAATCAGACAGTTGCATCCGGGGATAAAAATTTTGGCCTATGTTACTTCTCAAGAAATAAAAAATAACAATCTCGGGGTGATGCGCGCCAAATTGAAAAATGGTATTAGTGACAGTTGGTATTTGCGTCGCAGTAATGGTGATAAAATATCTTTTTGGCCCGGTACGACCATGCTCAATCCGACTGATCTATGTCCGCTCAGCGGTGGTCAGCGCTGGCATGATTATCTGGCTAGTTTTGTAAGCAACGAAGTGCTGTCCACCGGTTTATGGGATGGTGTTTTTTATGATAATGCTTGGGGTGATTTGACTTGGTTTACCGGTAACAATGTGGATTTGAATTTGGACAACCAACCGGATGTTAATATAGATAAATATTGGAATGCCGGTATGACCGCCTTGTTCAATACGACTCGGGATTTGTCCGGAGGAAATTTTGTGATTGTCGGTAATGCCATGACTAGAGAATATGCCAATGATCTCAACGGTATGATGTATGAAAATTTTCAAAACCATATTTGGCAGGATGTGATGTATGCCATCAAAACCGAAATGAACGGCAATTTGAAACCGCGAATTATTATTATCAATGCCAACGCGAACAACACCGGCAATAAACAAGATTATAAAACGATGCGTTATGGTCTGGGAAGCGCTTTGGTCGGCGGGGCGTATTATTCGTATGATGATGGTGACCAAAGTCATAGTCAGACTTGGTGGTATGATGAATACGATGTAAAACTTGGCAATCCGGTTGGTGAGGCGAGGACAACTGATGGAAAAACACAAATAAAAGAAGATGTGTGGCGACGAGATTATGAAAATGGATTGGCATTGGTGAATTCCACCGGAGTAGCGCAAACGGTAAATCTAGGAGATGATTATGAAAAAATAATTGGCAAGCAAGATTCGACAATCAACGATGGGTCAATAGTGGATAGAGTAAAATTAAACGCGCGCGATGGTTTGGTGTTGCGTAAAGTGGTGCAAAATATTTTTAATACTCCATTTAACAATGGCAGTATGGTTCGGTTTTATGACGCGCGGGGCAATCGCGCTCGCAATGGTTTCTTTGCTTTTGTGTCCAATGTCGCCGGCGGGTCGCGAGTGTTTGTTGGTGATTTGAATGGTGATGGCAGTAATGAAAAAATAGTTGGCGGTAATGGTCGCTTTGAGATTTTTAATTCGGCCAATTTACATTGGTTCGATGATTATCCATTTGGTGGAGATAATATAAAAGAAATGCGTTTTAGTGTTGGTAAAAGTTTCAATGGTGAAATAAAAATTTTGGCTACGCCGACTATTGGCAATCGGGGAGTGTTGTACAATTATCACGGCGGAGTGTTGAAAGAAGATTTTTTACCATTTGGAACAAAATATAACGCCGGATTTTTTGGGGCGCTGGGAAATTTTGATGGCGGATCAAAACTGGAAGTGGCAGTCGGTTCGGGTGGCGCGAGAGTAGGAGAGGTGTTGGTTTTTGACGCGGATTTACAAAAAATAAAATACCGTTTTTTTCCTTTTGATAAAAAGTTTACCGGCAAAGTAAAAGTGTCTGCCGGTGATACCAATGGCGATGGGAAAGCGGAGATAATCACGATGGGGAAGATAGGTACCAAAAACACTATCCGGATTTTTGATAATAAGGGCAAAAAACTGTCAGAATTCGCGGTGAGTAGCCCACTTGGAGGTGGGGAATTGAATATTGGCGCAACCGACGTCAATTTTGACGGAAAAGATGAGATTGTGGTGGATGGAGGCTAAGTTGAGCCAAAAAGACAGTCAGTTGATAAACGACGAAATACCCCTTGACAAAGGGGCGTTTTTGTGCTATTATATACAGTTATTATTTGTCATAATAATAGCTCAGATTAGCTCTTTAAAACTTAAACAAAAACTACTCAACCTACGTGGAAGTAAGCACATGTCATCCGACTGTCATTCCCGTGAAAACGGGAATCTAACATATCCTTACTCCCACGCAGGTTCCAGGCGTCGGGGGGTTGCACCTTGTTGGTGTATGCCTTCCCTACGCTAGGGAAAAACGTGTACAGCGTTCAGTGTTTTAACCCCTTCGTTCCATCAGTGGTAGCCAATCCATCTGTATGGGACAACTGTCCATTAGGAGGACAACATGACCATGCCCGTTAACCAAGCTCAGAGCGGTTCGACTCAGCGTCTCAATCTCGGTGCCGCCAATGCCAAGCCCGACAATTCGTCGCTGGGAGTCTGGATCATGATCGGTGTTGGCATAGCGATCTTCGGCCTCATCCTCGCGATCATCGGCATCGTCAAGGCCAGTTCGGCCGACGATCACGCCGACGTGGTTGGTCAGGCAGTCGTTTCGCTCAGCGCAGAACACGCCAAGCTGGCGACAAAGGTCGACACCAATCAGGCGGCGACCGTCACCCAGTTGGCCGCGAAGGTTTCGAAGGCTGAATTCGACGCGGCGATCGCGAAGCTCGACGCCAAGGCCGAACAGAGCGTCGTCGACAAGTTGAAGACTGAACTTGGCGACAAAGCCAGCAACCGCAGTGTCACTGACCTGCGAAATCTGCTTGGTGACAAGGCCGACACGAAGGCTCTTCGGAGTCTGGCGCGCAAGCTGAAGCGGCTTGATGCACGTGTCGAAGGTCTCGCTCTCCCAGAGCAGGCCACCAACACCGAGCAGTAGTCCATTCCGACGCAATGTCGGACATCGTAGTAGTCACCTTGATTTTGAAGGTGACAGCTCGATGAGGACGCAAACCCCGAAAGGGTGTGCGGGAACGAAAGTTCCCGCACATACCGCTTAGTAAATAAACATTTGTTTATTGAGCAGACTAAAAAATCCACTTATGATAGTGGATTTTTTATTTCTCATTTGTCATTCCCGTGAAAACGGGAATCTGTTTAAATAATAAGATTCCCGTTTTCACGGGAATGACAGGCTTTTATTCCCCAGTGATTAGACAAACTATCGGTCCGGTGAATTTCCAATTTTGTTTTGTTGCTTGTTGGAGTCCAACAATCGACAGGGCGCTGTTGGATGAAAGTTTTATTTTTTCGGTTTTATATACTAGTTTTATTATATCTTTTATCTGTGTGTCATCGGCAACCCAACCAAACCCTCGACTGCTTTTTATATCCGCCACCACCATTTCTTTGCGGTGAGCGACATTGTCCACAATCGCGCCGGCTAGTGATATCTTTGTCATTCCCGCGAAAGCGGGAATCTGAGAATTGTTGATAGATCCCCGCATTCGCGAGGATGACAAACATGAGGATGACAGGGACAACGCATCCGTTATCGGATGGCAAGCGGTAGTTTGGACAATATGAATTTGTGGTGTTAGTTTTAACTTTTTAAAACCATTGTATAGCCCTTGAGCGGTAGTGCCACTGCTGGTTGGAATAAACACAGCAGATAGATTTTTTATTTTACTTAATTCTAGGGCGAGTTGTTCATAACCAAGTAAAGCTAGGTCGTCGGTTGACTGGCGCAATATTTTTGCCTGCCCTGATTTGTCCATTTGAAAAGCCGACTGTTTTGGATTTTTGGTTTGGGTGATGGTGATGTTTTTCGACATTACCTTTTTTAATAATCCGAGTTTGTTTTTGTCTATTTTTTCACCCACAAAAATCTGTAAAGACAATTTGTTTTTATGTTTTTGATTGTATTTTTTGATATACAAACCGGTAGCCAACGCGGCATTTCCCGAAGAAGATATCACAAAATTGACCTGTCCTTGTTTGACATAGGTATCGATCATAATTGGCAGAGAACGCCCTTTGTGCGAACCCAGCGGATGCAAGTCTTCTCTCTTGAAATAGAGTGGCACCGCCAAGCCGAGCGTTTTGGCCAATTTTTGAGGTTTTGTTTGGGGGGTAATCATAGGTCTTGCCAAAGTTGATTATTTTTGGTATACTTGTTTTTGCTTTTGTTATTTAGTTTATTTTATAGCTTTATGATTCTAATTTGCACAGAATGTAAAAATCCAGTCGACCTCACCTCTTATCCGGATTTGGATACCGGTCACGTACTCGAATGCGAGATGTGTGGTATTACTTTGGAAGTCATCTCGATTGATGACGACAAGGTCAAAGCCGAAGTGGTAGACGAAGGCAAATAAACAGTCTAGAAGCTCCGAATCGTCGGGGCTTTTTTATTTACCAAAAATCTGTTTTTTGAATTTCGCCAATTCTGTTTTTCCCTTTAGTTGCATTTTCAAAATATCGCAGACAAATTGGTTGTTCCATTTTGGCAGAGCAATCGTATCTTTGATAAACTGATCAAAACTTTGTTTGACAAGGGTGATTTTTTCTCCAGCATCCAGGTGTTGCTCAGCTACTTTTTCGCAATCTCGAGCGATGTAATAATAAATCGTCCAATTCATTTTGTGTACCGGTTCGTAGGTTTTGAGCAACTTCCATTTTTTGGAGACCATACCGGATTCTTCCAACAATTCTCGCTTGGCCGCCACTAATATATCTTCACCCTTATCTACGCGTCCGCCCAAAAGTCCGTGATCACGTTTTTGATTCGGTTGAATTTCTTTGGTGGTCAAGATTTTGTCACCTTGGGTGGCGATGATCTGCACAGTATCCGGCCGGCCAATCATTTCGAAAGTGGCAGTCGAACCATCAAACATTTTTTGCGGCCATTGATAAACATCAAAAATTTCTCCAGTAAAAACTTTCTTGGCCTGTCGTGGAATTTTCATAATTTATACAAATTATTGTTGTAGGTAGGTTCACTGTCATTCCGAGCGAAGCCGAGGAATCCCTTAACACCATTCACTGCTCAAATCTTTCCAAGTTGGATTTATTGTTTTTATTAAATACTCTTTTTTCTCTCTGCGCCATTTTTTAAGTTGTGTTTCTCTTTCAATCGCATTATTTATATCATTATAATGTTCGTAGTAAATTAATTTATGACAAGAATATTTTTTTGTAAAGCCATCAATTAATTTTTGTTTATGTTCGGACAGTCGTCTTTCTAAATTGTTGGTCACTCCTATATATAAAGTTCCGCTGTCGCTGCTTAGGATGTATATATAGTAGTTGTGTTTTTTCATATTTTAAGGGATTCCTCGGCTTCGCTCGGAATGACACTTAATTTATACAAATTATACGAAGCGTTTCACTGTTTGAAAAATCATACCTACAACATGTTTTCTATGATACCCCTAAAACTATGACTACCCATAAAAACAATCGCATCACCAGTTTTGGAATTTGTGTTTAAATAATTTATCAATTCCTCGTCATTTTCAAAATATTTTACATCGCCATGGGTTTTGGAAATAACTTTGGACAGTTCTTCACCTTCAACACATCCGGCGGTTTTGACTTTGGTCAGGCGGGGGATGATCACCTCGGTAGCATCGACGAATTGGTTGTCATAATCCGGCAGTGATTCTTTTTGGCGGTTGCCGGTGTTTGGTTCGAAAACGGCGATTATTTTTCCGGTATAAATATTTTTTAAAGTAGATAACACGGATTTGGCTTTGGTGGGTGAATGGGCAATATCGTCATACACATCAGCGCCGGCGATAGTGTGTCCGCGTTTTTCCAGTCGGCGTTTGATGCCGTCGAATTTGGCAATCGCGTCGATAATCTTTTTTGGTTCAATGCCGATTTCTTTGGCCATCACAAACGCGCCACAGATATTTTCGGCCATGTAGTCGCCAAGCATAGGGGATTGAATATCAAAAATCTCGCCAATATTTTCAACTGTAAAATTCAATCCGTCTTTATTTTGAAAAACATCTCCGTAAATATATTGACTGTTACTTTTTCCATAAGTTACGACCGGAGTTCTGGCTTTGGTAATAATATTTTTTATGTTGGTGTTGTCTGTACAGGCGACGATCAATCCGTCGTGTGGAATGATAGCTACCAATTTTTCAAAAGCCTCTAAATATAAAAGTTCGGTAGGATAAACATCTGCGTGATCCCATTTGATACCGGTGAGTAGTAGGTGAGTAGGTTTGTAGGAGAAAAATTTCGCGCGGATATCATCGCGACTGGTTTTGTATTCATCACCTTCGATAACACTCCAATTTCCGCCCAAATCATCGGCGCTCAACTCTAGGCTGTTGGCCAAGCCACCAAACATATAAGCGGGATCAAGACCGGCGGATTTCAAAATCCAAGCGAGTAGGGCAGAGGTGGTAGTTTTGCCATAGGTACCGGCACAGACAATCGAATTTTCTTTGATTAAATTTTGCGCGATTAATTCCGGATAAGAAACATGAGGAATATTGTTTTCCAAAACATATTTTAATTCCGGGTTTTCACTGCCGGCGACATTGCCGACGACCACCAAATTGGGCGTATTCATTTTTTCGACGTGCCAACCCGGATAGTAGGCAATATTGTGTTTGGTCAAATGTGTGGAAATCGGCGGATAAAAACCCACATCACTGCCGGTAACTTCCCAACCCTTTTTTTGCCACAAAATCGCCAAGGCACTCATCCCAACTCCGCAGATTCCGATAAAATGGATATGCTTTTTATCCATATTATTTTATTTCTTTTTTTAGTTTATTCAAATCAGTCTGCCATTTTTTACTATCAAACCATTCCAACCCCTCAAATTGCAATTTGTAGGTGTCAGTTTTGCGAGTAGCTGAACCTAAATAAATATATTTTTTATTATTTTCTTTCGCCCACACAATCGCTTTGGTCATCATACCCAGTCCGAGATTTTTGATTTTGGAATTCAGGTCGTAAAATGGATAGCAGTAGTGTAGTAGTTCGTTTGTTTCCAAACTTATCACATATCCCAGCGCTGTGTTGTCTTCTTGTTGTCGGTAAATAAATAGTTTGTTGAAATTACTTTCATCGGGTTCGGTGATCAAAGTTTTTATTTTTTGCGCGGAAAAAGTTTTTTCACCAAATTTGGTGGCATAAAAATCTTTGCCGAGTTTGTGTATGCCCCAATGATAGTTTTCGTAGGAAATATTCGCCACTTCCAAAGTGATGTTTTCGGTGTGTTTTAATATTCGGCGATTTTCACTGTTGAGATTAAATTTGGACAAATCGATGCGCAAACTTCTGGTTTGGTAAAGGTCACCCTTGCCGGTGCGGGTAAACAAAAAACCATTCTCATAGAGAGAATTGATATTGTTGTCAGAAAAATCTGTAGTTTTTTTTGTGTTCCAGCTTAAATACATGTTGTTTATTTATATATCGTCATTAAAATACCTACAACTACCACGAGGGCGTGAATAATCCAAAATCGCATTACAATCTTTTCTTCCCCCCATCCATTGAATTCCAAATGATGGTGCAGTGGCGCCATTTTGAATAGACGACGACCAAATAATCTGCGGGAAAATACTTGCAATATCACCACAATAGTTTCCAGATAAAAAATAAATCCAAAAATTGGAATATATAATGTTTTGTCTATGGAGATCATATTGATCGCCAACAATGCTCCCAATCCCAATGATCCCACATCTCCCATTTGAAAACGTGCTGGCTTGATATTGAAATAAGTATAAGCCAACAGACAACCGGCGACAGTGGCGTTGAGTGGGGCAAAGGCGGTGCGTCCTTCAATCCAACTAATAACAGTTAACCCAACAAATGTAATAAGCAAAGATCCGCCCGCTAAACCATCCAGTCCGTCCGCGATATTCACCGCGTTGGCGGTAAACATTACAAAGAAAATAATAATCGGCACAATCCAGATGCCAGCCAAAATACGACCATCGAACGGAACCGCTAGAGAGTGCCAACTGGGATCAAGTTTGGTATAGACCCACCAAGCGGCGACTGCGCCGGCTAAAAATTGAAATAATAATTTTTCGTGAACTTGGATGCCACGCCCCGGGTGTGAGCCGAGCATACTGGCGAGGTGTTTGAAAAATTCCCATGGCATAATCAATACATACCAGACACGCATATACCAATGGTGATGGATTTTTATCAAAGTGATGGTTTGTTTGAGGGTGCGTAAACGGCGTTTTTCCCCGAAAATATTGAGCAGATCGTCCGCGGCTCCAAGTAAGGCAGCGATGCCCATTACACCCATTGGCACATAAGTATATTTACGATTCCAGTTGAAAATTAAGGTGATTGCGGTTGTGATTAAAATCACCAAAAGGCCACCCATAATCGGCGTACCGACTTTGATTTGGCGGTCACCATATAGCGTAAAATCATAATCAGAGCGACGGGTGATGTTGAATTTGTAGAGTATTTTGGTCAAAATCGGCGCAAACAAAAAAGACGACAAACAAGCGCCGATGAAAAATAATAATGAAGTTTGTAGCAAAGAAATTTCCATGGGTAAATTTTACTCTAAAACAGCCAAAAAATCAAGCCGATTCGTTTATTCAAGCCATTCTTTGGTTTGGCGAACCAAAAGTTTTGGAGCATCCAAAGGTTCGGCCATAACTTCTTTGACGATTTTTTCCATTCGTAATCCTTGGGAACCTTTGATGAGTACCACATCTCCTCGGCGTAATTTTTCTTGTAAAAATTTCCCAGCACTAACACTTTCGGCAAAAGAGGCGATTTGGTCATCATTTAGTCCGGCTTCGCGAGCGGCGCTGGCGGTATGTTTGCTGGCCTCTCCAACTGTGATGAGAAAATCTATTCCCAGTTCAGCTACTTTGAAACCAATTTCGCGATGGGTGTTTTCGGTTTCCGGACCGAGCTCGAGCATGTCGGCCAAAACTGCGATACGTTTGGATCCATCGGCGATATTTATTTTGGACAAAGTTAACAATGCCGACTTGACCGGTTCGGGACTGGAATTGTAAGTATCGTCAATCAATAAAGTATTTTTTATTCCTTCAATAATACGCATGTGTCCGGCAATAGGCTGTAGGTCGCGCAACGAACGAATCGAGTCGATCAAATTTACTCCCAAAATATGTCCGACGGCAATCGCGGCCAAAGTTGAGGGGATGGTATGTTCAGCAATTGTTCCCATCAAAAATACCGGTACGCTATTTCCTTTAAAATTTAATTTAAAATTTAAACCGATCGGCCAGTTGGTTTTTTCATCGGTGATAATATTGATATCGGTAGCTTGAAAATCGGCGCCGTCTTTGAAACCGTAAGTGAAAATTTCGGCTTTGGTGGTGTTGGCGCTTTGTATTACCAATTCATTGTCGAAATTTAATACCGCAAAACCGTCGCGTTGCAAATGAGAAATAATCACCCGCTTTTCTTGAGCGATTTTTTTGATAGTTTTGAAAGCCTCGGTGTGAGCGTGGGAAATAAAAGTCAGCACGCCGATTTTGCATGGCGCGATATCTACCAAATAGGGGATGTCGCCGGGTTTGTCCGCGCCCATTTCCAAAATTAAAATTTCCGGATAATTTTTGTTTTTTATAAAAAGTAAATTTTTGGCTTTTAAAAATACCTTGAGCCAACCAAAAATCGAACTCCCCGGAGTTTTTTCGATGCCGATAATAGTCAAAGGCAAACCAATTTCATTGTTATAATTTTTTTGACTTTTGCGAATATTGAATTTATTTTCCAACACCGCCGCGACTGCCTCCTTGGTCGAGCTCTTGCCAATCGATCCGGTAATCCCAATCACATCCGGATGATATTTACGAATTATTTTTTTTGAGAAATATTTTAATAGTGAATGTAGTATTGTTTTTAGCATATTTTATTTATCATTAGGCACCGCGTAATACTGCAATGCGAATTTCATTAAATCACGAAATACAAACAACGAAGTTTGCTCCGCCCATTTGCGTTGTGGTTCTTCATATTTTACCACCAAAACAAATTGAGGGTTAGTGGCGGGCGCAAAGCCGGCAAAGGTATGGTTGGTGCGTTCATCACTATATCCGCCGGTTTCGGCAATTTGAGCGGTGCCGGTTTTGCCAGCTACGTAATAGTTTTTAATTTTTGCAATTTTATAATGATTTTCCACCACAGAAGTTAACATGCCACTAAGCAATTTGGCACTGCGTTCTGAAATTACTTGATCAGATTTTTCGATTGAAGTCACTTCTTTTTTTCCATTTGAGTATCTGGTTTCTGCTACGATGTATGGTTTTGGCAACAAACCTTTGTTGGCGATGGCGCTGTAAGCGGTAGCCAGCTGTAAAGGTGTCACCGTAAGACCCTGTCCAAACGAACCAACCGCACCAAACACCTCACCTTTTCTATCCAAGGACGAAATATCTCCCTCGGCTTCCGGGCCAATTTCAATGCCGGTTTTTTCTCCAAAACCAAATTTTTTTACATAATTTCCAAAGCGTTCATGTCCCAATTTTTCTTCTACAAAAATCATACCAGTATTGATAGAATTTTCCAATACCTGAGTCATAGTTTGTGTGCCGTAGGATTTGTTTTGAGCGTTGTGAATGGAATAGCCGTTGATAACCCGCACACCCGGATCAGCGAAAGTGGTGTTGGGTGAGACCAGCCCCAGATCGACACCAGCGGCCATGGTGATCGGTTTAAAAACCGAGCCGGGTTCATAAGGTACAATAATGTTGTTGTTGCTGAACGCTCTCAAATCTTTGACCTCGGAATATTTATTGGGATTGAAATCCGGTAAACTGCACATGGCTAGAATCGCGCCAGTTTTTGGGTTCATCATTACGAGTGATGCACTTTTGGCCTGATATTCTTCCAAGCCTTTTTGCAACAATTCGCAAGCTTTGTATTCCAGTGATCGATCGATCGTCAAAAGTAAATCAGCACCATCTTGCGCGTTCACTTGTGATTGCATAGCCATGGCGATCCAGCTACCGAGTGCGCCACGTTCTCCCGAAATAAAACCTTGTCGGCCGGTTAAAATTTTGTTCCAATAACCCTCGATGCCGTAACTGCCAATTTGTTGGGTGCCTTCATCGTTGAGTCGGCAAAATCCCAAAATTGGAGCGGCGATATTTTCTTCCGGATAGTAGCGATATTCTTGGGGAGTAAAATAAACACCGGTCAATTTTTCCGCTTTTAATTTTTCTAAAGTATCGCTGTCGATTTTTTTGGTTACCGGTTCATACAGGTCATTTGGTTTGGAGAGTTTTTTGTTTAACAATTCGCGATCAGTTTCCGGTAATGATAAGATTTGTATTAATTTTTCAACCGTGCTGGAAACTGTTTCCGGTTTAATTTCTTTGGGCACGGCATAAATTAAAAAATATTGACGATTGATGGCGGCCGGAAATTCTTGTTTGGTTCTGGTATCTTGGAAAAAAATCTCACCGCGTTTCGGATGAAGTTGTTTGTAAATTTCATGAGAGGTCAAAGCAAAAGTGCGATAATATTCCGCCTGCACTACTTGCAACACAAACAATTTGACAATAATTCCAATTGTAACGACAATGAAAAAAATCGCAATAAAACGGAGACGTTGATTGTTTTTTTCTGGGTGTTGCATTTTAAAAAGATTGTTTCAAAAGTTTTTTTAGGGCTTTATCCGGAACGGCATTTTTCCAAACTATTTGGTATACAGTTTCAGCTAACGGCATTTTAATTTTAAATTTTTTGGTGAGAGCCAAAACAATTTTGCAGGCATTGACACCCTCTACCACTTGTCCGACTTCTTTGGCGGCGACTTCTTTGTCAAGGTACTTTGGGAAACATTGTCCAAAGCGACGGTTGCGAGAACTGTCCGACAGAGCTGTGCCTATCAGATCTCCCAGTCCGGCCAAATCACTGGCAGTTTTTTCTTGCCCGCCCATTTTTTTGATTATGGTCGCCATTTCATGAACGGCCAAAACGATAATCGCGGCTTTGGTATTCATCGGCCATTCGTAGTGGTCGGCAATTCCGATAGCAATCGCATAAATATTTTTAAATGAGCCGGCTGTTTCTGTACCAATGAAATCCGATATTTCTTTTAATCGTAAATTGTCATTGCATAATACTTTTTTTACTGATTTTATAGCCTCACTTTTTTTACTGGATATATTCATAGCTGTAAAACCGCCTTGCGCCATATCTTTGGCAATCGCCGGTCCGGAAATAGTGGTAATAAAAGGTCGCGAATGAGCGGGGATATTTTTTTTGAGTGTGGTGGTGGTGAGACCCAATGTTTTTTCATCCAGTCCTTTGGAAACATCCACGCAAATAGTTTTTGGCGAGATAAATTTGGACGTGCGTTTTGAGGTGGCGTCCATGACACTGCTAGGTAATACAAAAAAAATCATGTTTGTATTGTGTACTGCTGTTTCCAAACTTTTTTCTGCGATGATATTGTGAGATAAATTAATTCCAGCTAAATATTTTTTATTTTCATGGAGATTGTTTATTTGATCCAATGGTTCGATATCGCCCTCATAATTCCAAATTTTCACTTTGTATCCATTCGATCCAATAACCTGAGCGATAGCGGTGCCCATATTTCCGGCGCCTAATACAGTGACGGTAATGTTATTTTTTGACATATATTTTATTACAAAAATACTTATTTATATTTATTGGAAAGTTGTCCGCAAGCGGCGGCGATATCTTGTCCTTGTGAACGGCGAATAGTACAGACGATACCGCAGTCGTTTAATTTTGTTTGCCACATTTTCATGGTGTCAAATTCGGTGGCGGATAGACCGTCGGCGCAGGCGGTATTGTAGGGGATTAAATTTACCCGAACTTTGCCGACATTGCTGGCAATTTTAATAAGTGCTTTGAGATGTTTGGTGTCGTCATTTATTCCTTTCATCATAGTATATTCCAATCCGATAAAATGTGTTCTGCTCGGGAATGCGATGTGATATTTTTTTGCCCAAACTTTTAGCCAATCAAAAAAGTCGGGGCGGTGAGAGGGGATAAGTTGTTTTCTGGTTTCTGTTATGGCGCTGTGCAGTGAAAGCGCGAACCGTACCGGTGGAAAATCTTTGTCTTCTACCATCTGTTGCATTTTTTCTGGGATACCGACCGATGAGATAGTGATTTTGCGTGGTCCAAGTTTGGCTTGTTTTATTAAAATTTGCAAAGCCAATTTTACATTGTCATAATTTAACAATGGTTCGCCTTGACCCATCAAAACTAGATTGTCTATTTCACCCTCGCCTTCGGCATGTAAAATATTTTGCCAAAAACGGAATTGATCAATAATTTCGCGATAATCCAAATTGCGTTTGAAACCGAGTTTGCCGGTGGCGCAAAATGAGCAGGCCATGGGACAACCCACCTGCGAAGATATACAGATAGTATAGCGTAATTTTGCCTCGCCGTCATCTTTTTTGCTCGGACGCAACATCAAAACAGTTTCAATCGTCTGTCCATCATGCAATTCCAAAAGCGCCTTGCGTGTGCCGTCTACTTTACTAGTTTGAATAATTTTTTCTTTGACCGTAATCCACGGTTCGTTTTTGATTTGCTCACGCAGATTTTTGGATAGGGTAGTGATATCCCCGAAACTTTTCAAGCGTGCATCAAACCAAGCGAGATAAATTTGCTCGCGACGGAATTTTGGTTCGGATTTTAAGATTTCTTCAAACATTATGTTTTGAACAGTTCTTTTATTAATGGATTTTCAAAAGAGTCGGATATTTGTTTTTGTAACCCCTTCCTTCTAATTGACTTATACAATCCTTCTCCACCATGTTGGCGAAACCACGTTGTATTAAAATCACTTGGTGTATCTTCCTGTTGATTTTTCCATTGATTAAAAATATCGCTTATTATATCAATAGCTTTTTCTATAGTATATTCTTTGTGTTTTTCTCTATATTCAAAAATATTTTTAATTTCTTCATTTCCGCATTTTTCTATAAATATTTGAGGCGTTGTATTTTCTGTAATCCAACTGTAAAGTCCCTTGTAATGATTTTTTATAAGCCATTTCATATTAAAGCGTTTTCCTTTTTTTAGAGGACCATTTTTCCATTCTTCAAATGCTTGGTTTAATTTTTCGTATGCGGTTTTTTCAGTATAATTTTCATGTTGTTCTTCATATATAAAATCTGTCACAAGGGGGGCGTAGCCACAACCGTTCACATATTTTTTAATTCCACCGTGTAATCTTATATGTCGGTTGAGTCCGCTGTAACCATTTTTTTTCAACCAAGCTACATTAAAGCCATTTTTGTGTGTCTCTGGATGGTTTTTCCAATAATGATACGCCAAAATCAAAGTCGCAGTTGCTGTTTCCCAAGTCCAATCTTCAGTATAATCAAAATTGGTTATTAAATCTGTGTTTTGACTTTCCAAAATAAATTTTTTTATACCATCGTGTTTGTATATCCATTGGTATAGATAACCGTAACCATTTGTTTTCAACCACGTTAAATTAAATTTACCTCTCGTTTTTTGTGAACCAACTTTCCATTTTTCCATCGCCTCTTTTAATATCTGTAACGCTTGTTCTGGTGTTCTCGGAGTAGTATCAGTAGGGGTAGGTTTGTCTATCGGTGGTATATCTATAAGATGTGAGTCAGTTAAATATATTTTAATTTTTTCTTTCCATTCTTCCGATGTGCAGTCAAAATTTATTTGGCTAATTTTTTCTTTTTTCAATTCTTTTAATTGGTCTTTGGTCAATACGGTATAATTTCCCCAATCATCTTTTTCACCCTCGTTCAATTTGTGCACAACAAAAGTCGCATTGCCCTCCTCATTGCACACCAACACCATTTTGTGAATATCTTCAACAACAAATGCTTTATAACTCAAACTACGCATCATATCCGGCGTATTCTGACCGTCATAAATTTCATATTTTAATCCCATTTCTGACAAAATTTCCATTAAATATTGTGTGCGCGGGATAATTTTTTTTGTTTCTATTCCTTCACCACTACCGGTTATTATTTCTCCGCTGTCTGGTGGTAATATAATACTACCAGTTTGATGAACAGATGTGGCTTCAGGTAAATTTATTTTATTAAATTTTTCTAGCTGTTTTTCCCGTTTTAATTCTTCTACAAATCCTTTTACATCAAATTGTAAAACAGGGGATTGATGTAGTACCTTTTCATATTTTAAAAATTTTTGTGCAATTAATAATTCAGCCACGGTTTGTAAAGGCACCCCAGGTTGCATTAGAGCTGTGATTTTTTTTGTCACTTCTCCTGCGATTGCTTCTTGTTCATGTGGATCTAATGTGTCAAAAGGCATATGATTATTTTTTAAATAATTTTAATACCCCAACTGTCGCAATCATCGCGCCAAGTGGCAAGCCGATTAACAATAATAATTCATTGGAATTGAGTGCGTGTAAGTGGAAAATATTTCTCAATGCCGGAAGATAAATAATTAAACCCAACACAATCAAAGTTGCGATAGAAATGATAAACAACAAACCATTACTTTTTATTTGTTGCCATTCGCGCGTCATTAAAATCAAAAAAGTTTGTGAAACAACCAATGATGCGAAAGCCATCGTGCGACCTAATTCCAATTGGTCGTGAAGTACGGCGTAGAAATAATATAAACCAAATGAAACTGCGAGGATAATCAAGCCTTGAAAAATAATTTTGTAAATCAATTTCAAATTTACGAGCGGTTCGTTGGTTGGTCGCGGTGGTTCAATCATCAAATTGTGTCTAGCTTTTTCACGTTCAAAACCAAGCACGGCCGAAGGATCGCAAATCATTTCCAAAAATATAATGTGAATAGGCAAAAATATGAGTGGTCGGCCAAACAACAATGGCAAAACCGCCAAACCGACAATCGGCAAGTGAAAAGAAAATAAAAATACAAATGACTGGCGCAGATTATCATAGATACGACGGCCTTCTTTGATCGCCTTTACGATAGTGGAAAAATTATCATCCATCAAAACAATTCCAGCGGCCGCGCGCGCTACCTCTGTTCCTTTTAATCCCATGGCAATACCGATGTTTGCTTTTTTAAGTGCTGGCGCGTCGTTCACTCCGTCGCCGGTCATCGCCACCACCTCACCCATTTCTTGTAAAGCGGAAACGATATCAAATTTTTGTTCCGGTTTGACACGAGTAAAAATGTCGTGGCGTTTTACAATGGCTTTGAGTGCATCTTTGGAAATTCCTTCCAAATCCGTTCCAACAATTATTTCTTCATTATGTTTTAAACCAATATGTTCTGCAATGTTATGGGCGGTGAGTTTGTTGTCGCCGGTGATCATGATTACGCGGATGCCGGCTTTTTGACAGGTGTCTATGGCTTCTTTTACTCCTTCGCGTGCCGGATCGCTCATGCCAAGTATGCCCGCAAATTGTAAATTTTCGACTAATATTTTTTCTCCTACCGCACACGATCTTTGGGCGACCGCAATCACCCGATATCCTAATCCGGCCATTTCTTCATAGGCTTTTGTAGCGCTTTTTTTTTCTTTTTCAGATAATTTGCTGTGTTTAATAATAAATTCCGGAGCGCCCGCGCTATATTGTGCACAAATTCCATTTTGGTTTTTCCAAAGGTGATGTACCATTTTATTTTTGCTTTCAAATGGTAAATCTTCAATTAAAGTGTGTTCGCGATAAAATTGTTGGACATCAATACCAAGTGTAGAAGCAAATTTTTGTACTTCAACTTCCATTGGATCAATGGCCACTTGTTCCAAAGACAAAAGTGCTATTTTAATTAATTCAGTAAAATCTGTTTTGTATTTTTTTAAGTCTTTGAGTGTGTGGACATGATCGTCATGATAAATTTGTTCCAACGCCATTTTTCCTTCGGTGAGCGTACCGGTTTTGTCTGTGCAAATAATCGTCGCTGAGCCCAGTGTTTCTACCATGGCCATTTCACGCGTGAGTGCGTTTTGTTTGGTCATGCGCCAAACACCCATAATTAAAAATACTGAAAAAACAATTGGAAATTCCTCTGGTATTAAAGACATCGCCATAGTCAATCCGCCCAAAACACCTTCTGCCCAACCATATTTTAAAGATAACAAAATGCCGATTAAAAAAGCCACTGCCACTGCCACGATAGCAATAGTGCGTACCAAAGAATGAATTTTTTTCTGCAACGGAGTGCTGATTTTTTCAATTTTTTCTAACAAATTTCCAAGCTGTCCGTATGAAGTATTTCCTCCAGTAGCCGTAACAACAAACGAACCTTCACCTTGTACCACCATCGTACCTTGGAATAATTTATTTTCATCCACTATATTATTGTCATTCCCGCGAAGGCGGGAATCTAAATAATCCACAGCACTTTTTTGCGCGGCAATAGATTCACCGGTCAACATCGCTTCGTCCACCAACAACCCAAAAGAAATAGACAAAACACCGTCAGCCGGAACTTTGTCGCCGGCGGTGATGTAAATTAAATCTCCAGGCACAATAAATTTTGTCTCCATTTTTTTTACTTCACCATCGCGATAAACTTGGCACGATTCTACCATCATTTTGTCCAACGCCTTTATCGCTTCGTCGGTGCGTTGTTGTTGAATAAATTCCAAACCAACTACTGGAATAATAGAACCCAAAAGAATTATTGCTTCAACTTTATCTCCAATAAAAAAATAAATAGCCGCAGAAGCGAGCAAAAGCAAAATCATCGGCTCGGAAGCGATTTCCCAAGCGCGTTTGAGCCAAGTAACGCGTTTACCAACGGGGCGGATATTTAATCCGTATTTTTGTTGGGCTTCTTGGGCTTGCACGGAAGTAAGGCCGGTATATGTTTTATAGTTCGAAATTGATAATAGCGAAAATACAGCGTTTGGTTGAGGCATAATTTTGGTTAATTTATGTCTTTTATTTTAGCAAAAAAATTAACAATTGACAACCCGCCATTGTTTTGTTAGTGTGATTTTTGTAAGCGCATGTGCGCTTCAGAGAGATCAATGGTTACTCAATCCTTCAAAGAGAGAGTTGCTGCCAGGTCTGTTGTTACCGGGTTGGTGATGGTGGCCATGGCTCTGACATGCGAGGCGTCGAGTTATTTACTCAACGGAACTATACCTGAACACCCCATTTTGCAGGGGGTGATCACGGTCGTCGTCGTTTTCGTTGTCACTTTCGCATTCAAGGTGCGGCGTCTCTACAGAGAGGATGCGGAAATGTATTTCACCTTACATGGTGAACACCCGCCCATTCGTCTCTGAGTCGGTGAGCTTCACTTTATACCCCGTCTTCCAATCTATGGCGGGGAAGAGCTGTTTCCTCAATCGCTCCACCGAAAGGTGTTGGTCAGTTCTTTATTGCTCCGGTTTAAGAGTTTTTGGACTCCCGGAGTAGAATAGAAAAATCACCTGTGATCACTTAAGTCCAAAATTATTTTTGGTTTTAAGTGGCAGGTGATTTTTTGTTTGTTTTTACTCAAAACACTTCATCTCCAACTCTTTAATTTTATCATCCACCTCGGCCAAAGCGATTGGCAGTGTTTCACCGGATTTTTCTATCAGCTCAAGAATTGTTTTCACCACATGTTTCATCCCAGGGATAATATGTTTTTCTCTGTCTTCGGCATAAGAAAAACGAATATGTCCAATGCCACCGATACCAAAATCACGGCCGGCCAAAGTAGCGATACCGCGTTCAAACAGCAACCATTTGTTTAGATCTTTGTCGTTTTGAATATTCAAATCTTCTTTTACATATTTTAATTGCAATATTTTTTCAAAATTCGGGAAAAGATAAAAAGCGCCTTCGGCTACATTGGTTATTACATACGGAGCCAGCAAACGAAAACATCCTTCTACAAATTTTCCTTTTTTCTCATATTCAACAAAATCTTTTTCAATAATCGGTTGCACTTTGTCGCCGATATAGGGATATTTGAATCCATCCAATTCCATGTCACCAAAAATAGTGCCGGCTACAATCTGATTAAAGCGGGGGACACAGGTGTATTTGTTTATCGCCAGTTTGCCAAAAATTTCGATCACCCAAATTGGCGCTATGATGAATCCTAGACGCCAGCCAGTCATGGCAAAATTTTTGGAAAAACCATTTAGATTGATGGTGTAGTCCAACATCCCCGGAATAGATAAGAAACTGAAATGTTTTTTTCCGCCAAAAACTATTTGATCATAAATATCATCAAACAAAACCATGAATTTATATTTCTTCACCAACTCGGCGATTTTTTCTAATTTTTCTTTTGGCAACAACATGCCAGTTGGATTCTGTGGCGTGTTGATAATTAATAATTTTACATTTTGGTTTTCCGCCAATATTTTTTCCAAATCTTCAACAAAAAAATCGAAACCGCCGGTGGAATCTTTGCGTACCACCCAAGGTATATAGTTGTCTTGGCTGTAAAATCTGCCCAAAGATTCATATATCGGATATCCCGGGCTTTGGCCGATTACTTTGTCGCCCGGTTTTACCAATGTCTGAAGAGCCATTTCAATTACCGGTTTACCACCCGGTTGGAGCATTACATTTTCTTTGGTGATATTTATTCCGCGGATTTTTGACCAATGTTTGGCAATATTTTCTCTCACTTGTGGATAACCCAAGAAATTCCCATATTTGGTTTGTTTGTCTCTGAGTGCTTGAATTGCCACCTCAATAATCGGTTCAGGGGTTTTGGGACCGGTGTCGCCAACATGAAATTTGTAAACAGCCGGAAATTTTCCGGATTGCTCCACTTCCATCACTTTGATTCCAAAGTCAAAAGCACTTTCGGTACCGAGCAAACACAAGTCTGGATTAATTTCCACATTGGGAATTAAATTTTTTTCCTCCAAAAATTTCGGTAGTTGTTGCATATTTTATTTTTTTATCTGAATTACAGAATTTAAAATTTTCTCTTTGATATCCTGTGGAGCCAAGCCAGCCAATTCGTAAACCTCCTGCACATTGCCAGATTTCAGGTAGGTGTCTATTCCGATAGAGCGTTTTTCATAGTCGGTAGGTAATAGGAATGAGTTTAAAAATCCAGTCCAGCCATTGTGGATAGTGGTCACGAGTGATCGTTCGCTATCCGCCAAAACTTCCTGCGCTTTTTGCGGATTATTTTTTCTGTATTCTTCAAATAATTGTGGGGAAGTGACAGCGATAATTTTTACATCATATTGTTGTTCCAGTTCCGGCAAAATTTCCAAAGTGTTCACCAATACTTGTACACCGGAAATTGCTAATACAGTTTTTGGTTTACCATTGTCTACGAATTTTTTATAAACATACGCGCCATTAATAGCTTCGCGCGCCGGTGGCACACCATTTCCTCTTTTTAATACCAAAGTATCTGGACGCATTACCGACAGTGCGATTGGATCGCCTTTTTCCAAAGCATAAAACAACATCTCCACTGTTTCATTGGCATCAAAAGGTTTGTACACTTTTATCCCCGGTAAAGCGGAATACAAACTCATCCAATACAATCCTTGATGGGTTGGGCCGTCTTCGCCTGTTTCCGGACCATCGTGAGCGGCCAACATAATAAAAAATCCTTTGGAGTCGGGTTTGAGATGGTTGCCGATTAGCGCTAGGCGGATACAGTTGCCGATCATAGTGGTAAACACCGCGTAAGTGCCAAACACAGTCGCCGGTTGAAATCCCCCTGGTAAAACATCTTGACTCATCGCGGAGTACATCATCGCCATATTTTGTTCGGCAATTCCAAAACGGATGCCACGGCCATAAGGATTTTTGGCAGTAATTAATCCATAAAGATTTTCCGCGCCGTTGGTCAAAATTGATCCGCTCAAATCACCGGTGCCGGAATAAAAGAAAGCGCTGTTTTGGGTCATCCATTTGAACCATGCGCCACTGCCTTTTCTGGTGGCCACTTTTGTTCCTTCTTCAAAAATTAATTCCGGTGGTAAAGTTTTCGGACGACGGAGTGAAACAGGATTGATTAGTGGGCGATCGGGTAGGGCAGTGGACATTTTTTTTATCAACACCGATTCGGGTTGGATTTTTTCGGTTGCTTTTTCCAATTGATCAATGAGAAAATTTTCATCATCCTTGGTGATGCTTTTCAAAATTACGTCAATATCTTTGAGGGTATTTTTTTCTTCACCCGGAATAGCAAAACCGAGTTTTTTTATTATTTCTACATATTCTTCGTGCTTGGCCGGTGAGCCGTGTGAAGTGTTTGAATTTTCTTTGGTGCCGTATAATTTGCCTTTGAGAGTGTGAGATATTACTACGGTAGGTAGATTGTTTTCAAAACCTTTGGTGGCTAGGCGGTAAGCATAAATCAATTCCAAAACATCATGACCATTCACTTCAATAACATTCCAATTCAAACCCAGCCAGTGGTTGATGTATGGTGAATTCACCGCTTCTTCAATCGGGCCATCTATTCCAAAATGATTGTAATCCAAACTGACAATAATATTATCTGTGCCGGTTGCCGAAATAACATTGCGCGCTTCGTAACTCATCCCTTCTTCGCTCTCGGCGTCGCCCATCAAAACAAAAACTTTGGTGTCCAGTCCGCAAGATTTGTGAGCGATAGCTATACCACCGGCTACAGATAGTCCGTGTCCGGAAGCGCCAGTGCAAGCGTCGGCTAGCGGATAATGACTTTCCACATGTCCTTGTGGTCCATCGGCATGTCTAAAACGAATTAAATCTTCCGGCAAAACTGCGTGAATATCTGCCGGTGAAAATTTCTTTCCACTGCGACGTAGGCATTCATAAATCAACGCATTGGTGGCATGCAATAGAGGTGTACAATGTCCGGCACCCCAAACCAAGCGATCACGCCCCGTATTTTTTGGGTTGATTGGATCATAAGCCAAATTTTCACCCAGTATCAAAGCCAACATTTGTTCTACTTTGGAACTACTGCCACCTGGATGACCAGATTGTCCGGCTTCAACTGCTGAAAAAATAAGCGCGCGCATTAATCGGGATAATTTTTCAAAACGTTCCGCGTCAAACCACGTCGGTTTGGTCAATTCCAAATTTTGTAAATTTAAATATTGAGATCCGGATTTGCAAAAATCAAATCTTTCCGGTTGCTCTTTTTTTAGTTTTTCCAAATCTTTTTTTTCTAACAGGTTGAATGTCATATTATAAAAAATTATTTTTTATTTAATTTTCCCAAAAACGACCATTATCGAATATGTTTTTTTTCCATTGATAATAGTTTAAAAATTCACACAAAGTAAGCGGTTTGGCCGGATCAGTATCGTATTTGTATTGTGAACAGTTCAGTTTGCTCGGTATATTATAATCTACCATCCTTTTGCCTGTTTGATCAAGCTGGTTTAGATACAATCCAAATTCGTGCATACCCAAAATATTTGGGAAATTTTGGCGGTCATTAAAAATCGAATGACCCTCAAAGGCGTTGGGGGAATTAATGTTGAGTAAATTTAAAACAGTCGGTGTAAAATCTATACCGGAAGAATGAGTGTCGATTGTTTTTGGAAGAATACTTTTTGGAACATAAATCATAAATAAGTTTTCATCATAAAAACTTAATTTACCAACGACGTCCGCGAAATAATCTTTGGTGTAAGCTGTTGGGAATATCGCATGATCAGCGACAGTAATCACAATAGTATTTTGATACAACGGGCTATTGGTAAATTCATCCCAAAATTTGGAAAAGGCATCATCGGTAGTATGGACTGAATTTAGTAAGTTATTTTTTCCATCACCATATTTCACCATATCTTTGGCGAGGGTAAATGGTGGGTGAGTATCGACAGTAGAGAGCATCATCAAAAATGGTTGTTTGGTTTGTTCATTCATCATTTTCCAAGTAGCCGGAAAAAGTTGATGGTCGGACCAGCCCCAAGACAGCGGTTCACCAGTAATGTATTTTTTTAATTCTTCGGTGCCAAAAAATTTCTGCGTTCCCATATCGGTGATAATAGTACCCTTGTTGGCAAAATCTCGATCTACCGCCGTGATATAGGCGGAGTATTGGTAGCCATTATTTTGTAAAATTTTTGGTAAACAGAGGAGGTGATGGTGACGCACTCCGCCGTCAGTAATTTCTTCATGTCCGGTTGGTGGTAAAAAAGAACAAAGCTGAGAAAGTAATCCGGTAACAGTAGGGGTGGAGGAATTGTAATATTTTTTAAAAATGGTCGTGTTTTTATCCTTGGACATTTTGTCGAGTCCCGGAGTTACGGCGGTCAAGTTGGGATTATAAATTTCACTTAGGCGACTGGAATATGATTCCAAAAATACAATCAAGATGTTTGGTTGTTGTTTTTGTAAAGCTGGAGGTAATAATACAGTAGATGTAGTTGGAAAAATATTGTCATGGTGGTTCACACTAAATTCGTCGAGATTGTATTTTATCCCGAATCGTTCCAGTTTTTTTTGCACGATTGGGTTTAGTTCAACTGGAAGATTACTGTTGGTAAAATAATCGTAGAAATTTTTAAATATGTTATATTCGGGCGTAGTTTTAAAAGATGAAAAAGCGATTAACGAAAAAATGGCCAAAATTAAAATAGCCAAATCGTAATACCCCCAATATTTTTTTTGAATTTGTTGGTGAGCCAACAGTATTTTTCTTTTAATAAAGGCGAAAATGGTTAAAAGCAACAATAGTACTACCAACAAGATCGCGCTCAAACTATTGATGACTACTCCAGTCGATCCCTTGGTGTGTTCCAAAATTATCGGGCTTAAATTTAAACCGGAAAAAAATAATATACCGGCATTAACCGACCACAAAATGAGAAAAAGCGCAAAAGCGAGGATCCAGATTGTTTTGATCAGTATCGAGGGGATTTTTTTGAATTGCCAATAGGCGAGGTCGGTGATGGAATACAAAAGTAGCCAAAACATAGTAATCGACCAAGCGCGAAATACAATGACGTTATAAAATTTCACACCGGTATCCACCACCGCAAAATGATATGTCCAGTATTGAAACCCGAGGTTGATAAAGAAAATAAACAGAAAAAAATAAAAATACAGAGTGTTGATTTTTTTCCAAACCGCTGAGTTGGGGTGGATGGACAAAGTTTTTTGGGTGTACCAGAAAATTATTGCTAAAATAAAAACAGCATAAACCATGCTGACTATCTCTTGACGTATAAAATAGATTAAGAAGATAAGGGAAAAAAACAAAAACAGTCTATCCAGTTGGTGATAAAATTCATTTTCCCAATAAGGGTGTCGTTTGGTTTTGTTTACCAGATATTTGAAACATTTTTTGAAGGTCTGGTATCCGACAAAAACCGTCAACATTACCACTAGAGCTTTGCCGACAAACTGTCCATGGTTGTGTTTGGAAAAATGATACCAACTCCAACCGGAGGCAATAATAAAAGCGCCAATTAAAGAATTGGACGCTAGTATTAGTTTTTTGAACCAATTGTTTGTCATGGGGGGGCTAGTCTTCGATTTTGTATTCTTTTTGAGCGCGCACTTCACGTTTATCTTTTTTATCTTTTTCTCTTTGAGTGCTTTTGTGTTTTTTTAATTCTTCTTCCAAATGGTCACGAACTTTGTCGATAGCCTTGTAGAGATCCGGTTCGTTTTTGGAAATAAATAAATCAGTGCCGGCTAAATTGAGTTTGCATTCGCATACAAAAATATCGCCTTTGAGGTGGTGTTGGTTTTCTTTACCGATAATTATGTGAGCGCGTAATATTTGATCGTAAAATTTTTCTAAGCTAGTGATTTTTTTCTCAACATAGTCTTTGATTGCTTCGGTCAGGTCGATGTTTTTGCCGGTGATATTGACTTGCATAGATGTTAACAATTAATGAATTAGTAAATTTATTGAATTATTTCCACCTCTGGTTCTAGCTCTACTTTAAATTTATTATACGCTTTCTCTTTCATTATTTCAACAAGTTTTAATATGTCCGCTTGGGTGGCTTCTTGAAAATTCACTAGGAAATTGCCGTGTTCCTCGGAAATTTTGGCTCCGCCAACCGTTAGGCCTTTTAGGTCCAGTTGTTCCACGATCCATCCAATCGGCACGGCACCGCGCGTTTGAAATAATTCCGGCAACTCTTTGATGTCACCCGGCCATTTGTCCAGCTTGATATTTTTGAAAAAACTGCCGGCGGAAGGGTAGCGTGGAAAGCGTCCGGTGCGTTGTTTCATATAGGCTTGAGTTTTTTCCATGATTTCTTTTTTGTCTCCGGGTTGCAGTTCAAACCAAGCGCGCAAAATAATATCTTTGTTTGATTTAAAAAAACTTTCTCGATAATTAAACCCACAATCCTTGCTTGATAATGTGAGCACTTCGCCATCGCGCCAAATTTCTACCTTGGAAATAGTGTTGGAAATATCCAATCCCATAGCACCGGCATTGCCTCGTACTGCACCGCCGACTGTACCGGGGATGCCTACCGCCCACTCCAAACCGGTCAAATTATTTTTGGACGCCAAATTTACCAGTGCGCCCAACTGGACACCGGCTTCAGCGACAATAGTATGATCAACTAGCTCGATTTTTGTGGTTTGTATTTTTATAGTCACGCCTTCCAGACCATTATCCGGCATCAACAAATTCGAACCGCCCCCAATAATAAAATAACCAACACCTTCACCATTTAAATAAGTCAACAAATCAACCAATTTTTTGGAATCAGCCACTCGAACCAGATATTGAGCCGGTCCACCAATGTCAAAAGTGGTTAATCTGGAAAAAGAAGTGTTTATTTTGAGATCGCCGTATTTTTTTAGTTCGGTGTATAGTTGGTCCATAAAAGCGTATTTAATTGCCAAAACCGTTGTATTTTAGTATAATCTGAAGGTATGAAATTTTCTCTCAAAAAACCCGTTATATATGTAGCTCGCGATCTCGAGCGTGCTTTGGGTTTGCCGATTACGACCAAAGGCTATTACATTATCTCAAATTATACCTCATTTGCCAATAGTTTGGTTAAAGGTAGGAAAAATGTGTTGTTGGTGAAAAGTGGCCAGATTTTGGATACTCGCGAATTATTGAACCATCAGACGGCCGTTAATTTTATCAATAATATAAAAGATGCTCAATTGTTGGTTTTCAAAAACACACCCCAAATCGAAAAAATTTGTTTGGAGCATGATTGGGTATTGCTAAACCCACCAGCCAGTTTGTCCGCAAAAGTGGAAGAAAAAATTTCTCAGGTAAAATGGCTCGGTGGTTTGAAAAAATATTTACCGAGATTTTCAGTGCGTATCACCAAAGAAATATTTTGGGAGGGAAAGCCGTTTATTTTACAATTCAATCGGGCGCACACCGGCAGTGGCACTATTTTGGTAGAAAACGAAAAACAACTGTCGGATATTCAAACGAAATTTCCATTGCGCGAAGTGCGGGTCACCCAATTTATTTCCGGTCCGATATTTACCAACAACAATATTGTTTGGGGAAATAAAGTTTTGGTAGGAAATATCAACTACCAGATAACCGGTTTGAAACCATTTACCAACAATCGTTTTGCGACGGTGGGCAATGATTGGTCTTTGCCACATGAAATTTTATCGGCCAAACAAAAAAAGGAATACGCCGAGATGGCCACGGCAATCGGAAAAAAATTGGCGCAAGATGGCTGGAAAGGTTTGTTTGGAATAGATGTGGTGCAAGATGAAAAAACCGGTCAGTTGTATTTGATAGAAATAAACGCTCGTCAACCGGCGAGTACCAGCTTTGAGTCGTATTTGCAACTTCATTGTCATTCCGACCCGCTTCGCCGTAGCTTCAGCGAGGCGAGCCGAGCGGAGGAATCCCTGACGACTTTCCAAGCCCATTTGTCGGCTTTACAAGATGAAAAAAATGCCGGCGTACATTTGATCAAAATCACCACCGGCGCGCAAATTACTCAAAAAGTTGTTGCCGGTCTAGGTGATAAAAAAATAGCAACACTCACACGAAAATTAATTACCAAAAAATTCAAAATTTTTTTATACGATAATCATGAAATAGAAAAAGATTTGTTACGTATTCAAACTAAAAAATCAATGTATGACATTATCTCCCAAATCCAATAAAATTTTAGAAGAATATTTTAATTTGCCATTTGACAATGTCACTGGGATACGTTGTCCTTATTTTAATAATGCTCGCCGTAGACAGCGGGCGCAGTTGCGGGTGTTGGTAGGCAAAGGAACGCCCAAAGAAATTTTGGAAGAAGCGAAAATTATTTCTATTCAATATCATGCCGGCTTGTTTGATAAAACCGGACATTGTTGTCTGCACAATGAACATACCGGAGAAAAATCCAACGCTGATGAAGTTCGGAAATTTTTGATTGACAACAACCTAGGGGTGGAGTGCTCAGGTTTTGTTACTCAAATTTTGCGAGCGCATTTCAAAGAAACAAAAGGCGTGGATTTGGTGCGTAAATTTTTTATTGTTTCACCGAAAAATTTTATCCGTTGGATTATTGCAAAATTGCGTCCGATAGAAAATATCGGAGTGACGACTTATGCTGATGAAAAAAATACCAACCCAATTTCTTGGCAGGAATCACAGGTGGGCGATGTAATAGTTTTTTTGGAAACAAAAGCGAAATACCAACGCAATCATATCATGCTTATCACCGATAAAACCAATGAAGTTATTCGCTATGCTCACGCGCGCGCTTGGAATAGTGAGGGAAAATACGGGCATGGAGTATCCAAAGGGGAGATAAAAATTGTGAATTTGCAAGGGGATTTATTAAAACAAGAATGGACGGAACAGGGGAAAACAAACGAACAAAATGAAACATTTTTGGAAGCTAAAAGCGCCCAAGTTTTGGAAGTTAGACGAATAATTTTGTAATTATGGTGATGACCTTTTTGTCAGCAATCGTCGTCCTGTTGATTTTTTTATTGGTGGTGATGGTTTTTTCTCCATTGTTTTTGGGAGTGCCGTTTTTACCAACTCATAAAAAGCAAGCTATCAAAATGATTGAATTGGCCCAAATAAAAACCGGGACAAAAGTTGTCGACTTGGGATCAGGCGCGGGACGGCTTTTGTTTTTGGCGGCCAAGTCGGGGGCGCAGGCGACAGGGTATGAGCTCAATCCATTTTTGGTTTTGTGGACAAGAATGATAATTTTGCTCACCGGACAACGAGATCAAATAAAAGTTTTTTATAAATCAATTTACGACGCGGATATCAAAGATGTGGATGTGATTTTGATGTTTTTATTTCCTCCACATATGAAAAAAATGATTGAAAAACTGAAAGAGGCAAAACCGGGGACAATAATATTGTCTTATGCTTTTGCCTTGCCGGAGTGGCAGTTGATAAAAAAGGAGCAGGGGATATATGTTTATAAAAGATAAAAATTGACTTGATTGACTTTTTTTGGTAAGATTTTGTTCAGTTAGTTATTTATTTGGCCTGTTCGTCTAATGGTTAGGACTTTACCTTCTCAAGGTAGAAATACGGGTTCGATTCCCGTACGGGCTACGATTTTAAAACTTCTCGGATTTTTGGTAAAAATTTGATTGGCGGTGTGTAACGCCACCCAGTGTTTTTGTTAAAAGATAATTTAATAATACTACTGACAACTAGTCTTCACATTGATAGCCCCGCACGCCCGACAAACTCGTAAATAATTTTGGCATGTGCCTTTGTTTGTTCCACTGTAATTGTAGTTTCGGTAATAGCCACTTTTTTGGCAACCGGAACAGTTGGTAAAATAAGTGGTTGCTTTTTTGGTTGTTTTGCTGGTTGCTTTGTTTTTACAACTATACGCGCTACACAATCCGCCGGCGCCCCAAGTGCAGGTTTGATTACTGGAACAATAAAAACATTTTCCGAGGTTTTCCGTTTTACTTACCACATCTGTTCCGGCGTATTTAACGTCGCATTGGCCACAGAGTGTGGAATTGGCTTTGGTTGGACAAGGTTTTTGGAAAGTAACGGAACAACTCGTACGTGTGAGCATTGGCATCGGATCCATACCGCTGTATGGATTTTTGGAAACCGGATGATCGCCGACTTGTGTGTCGGCCGGTATGGGATTTTGTGGTACATATTTACCAACATCACCGGTGAATGTCATATTTATAACTCCTGACTCAGTTGCTCCGCTCGCAAATTTAGCGGTAAAATTCAATGAACAATTTTTTGTGCCGGCGTAAATAGTGTGAAAAAAACATTCAAAATATTTATTATTTTTGTGTATTCTCATCACATTCGTAGCCGTGGTGCCAAAAGTGACGGTGTCGCCCAGAGTGGAAACTTGCGTGTCAAAATCGTTTGGCAACAACACACCCAATTCAAGCATGTCTGTCGGTAAACGACTGGCCGTCGTTGGGAAAGCATTACAAATAGTTTGTTGCAAACTATTTTCCGCGCTAGTTAAACTGACAGCTGGTTTAGCGACAACGACATTGTTAGCTGGGTTTGTAGTCGCGCCAGTATCGTAGGTCGCATTCGTGCCTTGATTTATATTGTAGATTGGCGGAACATACACCGGCGTTGGCGGTTTGGGCACGCCATAGTCTTGCGCCAAAGTAACACCGACAATCATCGCTATCGCGACCAGCACCATACCGCCCCAGATAAAAATTTCCTTTTTTTTCAAATTTTTTATCATTGCGATTTCTCGTTTTTTTGTTTTTTTCATAGTGAAATGAGTGAGAGAAATAATTATTTTAAAGGTAAGCTAAGTGAATAAGTGGATTCCACACCGGTGCTGATACCATCATTTGTTTTTCCACTTTTGCTGGCGTCAATATTATATCTTATTTTATCATCTTTTTCTTCAGACAGTAGAGGCATTTGAGATTTTAAAATTACCACTCCATTTTTTACAGTCGCAGTGAGACCGGAGATGTTGGAACTGTCGGTAATAGTCATTTTACCATCTATGCGTTGTAAATTAATTTTTAAAGGAAAAAGACAAGGGTTGATACCGTCGTTCTCATATGGATGACAATAGACAACGCGTAAATTATAGGAATTTGCGCCAACATCTTTGAATTGGAGTGAAAAATTATCTCCATTTTTTGGCGCTGTGAGTGGAGAGGTGATTACCGGTTGATCCATGTGACCACCATAGGGGATTGTGATTTTTTGTTCGGCGTAGGTGTTGTCTTGGAAGGCCACTTTGATGAGAACATCAATGGGTTTGTCGGTGGCGGTGATATCCAAAGTGCAGGAATGGGGTAAGCCAACATAATCGCAACTCGCGCCCATGTCGCGTTTTTGGTCAAATTTACCGTAATCGGCAACCATTCTTTTTGGTTGAATGGCGACCGGCAAATCACCGGTGTATGCGCTAATACCTACACACTTGGTTTGATCCAATTTCAAATCCGGTCGCGCTAAAAGTATAGTGATTCCTCGCTGTTCTGTAAGTTTCAAATCAGGACGCACGCCTGGACGCTCAACAACACCAAGAAGTTTGACGGTCATAGTGGTGGTTGCGAGTTTTTCAATATCAAAACTCGGGTCGCGTCCCCATCTGTCTTTGAGTGTTGGGGTGGTATGACAAATATCTCCTGTAACGGTAGAAATTATCGTGTTTATATTTATTTTATTTGGGTGAGAAAAAGAATAAGTGATATAAATTAATATCATTGCCGTGAGTATTGTTCCGCCCCAAATAAATATTTTTTTCATAGATAATTATTTTACATCAACTAATAAAAGAAGTTGGCCGATAGCGTCTTTTAATTCTCCATCGCAATGATCCAATCCTTCTATCATCGAAGTTATCCACTGGCCATTGAATTGGTTTTTGAGATAATTACAATTCATCTGTTTGTCTTGTAGTAATTTTTTAATAAGATCATTTTCATTTTTATTCAAAGCTACCACTTGTTTTGTTAAAGCGCAATTATTGCCTGTGCCTTCGCCAATGGAATAAGACATTGTACCGACAGTAGTCGCTTCCTCATAAGTTGCCGGCGCGCATTGGTCAGCCTTGGTGATAAAACATTTCAAGTCAGCGCATCTGGTAGGAATACGCGCATAAAATATTATCAACAATAAACTGATAATTCCTATTATTAAAAATATTTTTAATTTTTTGCGCATATATTTTTATTGAGCTATATTCAGTGTTTTTATTTCTTTATCAAATCGGTCGGAAAAAGAAAAAGCTCGGGAAAATTTTTCAATATTTTTCGCCACGATTTTTTTAGCCGATGTTAATGGTTGAACCAATGTGTCCAAATTATTATTTAATCCAGCGAGAAAAGGGGATGTTTTTGTCGTGGGTATTTCTATGATATTCTCATTGGGTTGCATGTCCTGTATTAGTTTTATTCTGATTGCCGGATTGTTGACTGAGTCAAGTAGCTGTTGGTATTTGAAAGGATTTCTGCTTTTCTGCGACATTAGTGCGTCGCGATAATTTTCGTAGGATTGCGCATTGTTGCCTTGCCATTTGGACAAAGTGCCCAATTGCCATAAAGCATCCGGGCTACCACTGTCTATCGCTAAAATATCTTGCAATTGAGTTTTTAAATTTTGTAATTTAGTGTCATAGATTTTTTTTAAATTCACTATTTCGGATTTACTGTCGCCTTTTTTAAGGGCGTTTTCATAATCGCCCTTGGCGTTAACAACCTCGGTACCAAGTGGTCTGAGCTGTTTCAAGTTATTTTGCGCATATTCCGCGTCCGTAGCGGGTTTGAACAATGGCGGTTTGCTGTAATACTGTTTGATCACGGCAACTTCCGCTTTGTGTTGTTTGTTGTAAGTCGCCATCACTGCGTCCAATAACGCTCCTGAATCACTCAACTCGGGTTTGTTGGAATTTGTTTTCTTGGGTAATTTCACAGGAAGTTTTGGTTGTTTTGGTTGTGTTGATTTCTGCGCTTCCGGCGGATTATTTGGGATAATACCACCCGAACCAACCACCGGTTCGCTTGGCGACTCGTCCGTGTCTACTGTTTGGTCTTGGGTTTGTTCGGAGTTGTCAATTTCCAAAATCGGTTCTATTGGAGTATTTTCGACTGTGTTTTCTCTACATCCGCCGGTAGATAGGTCAACTTCACAACCCGGTCCGACTGGTGGTACATCGCCAAACGCTTGAGCCAACGCCCATTCCACTTTTGCCGTATTTGTCATTACCAATAAACCCAAAACAATAATAACAAATGAAGTAATTATTTTATTTTTATAATTATGTTGTGGCATATGAAATAATGATGGGCGAAATCTTTTTAGTCCGTAATATCCTTTTCAAATATATTATACCATATACTCGTATTTTGTGGTATAATAATGTCAATAAAAAAACCAATAATAATTTTATGATTCAAGAATTAATACTACAAGGACCAGCCAAAAATTTTGAAGGTATTAAAAAAATTACACCGGAAGGCGTGGAATATTGGGAGGCGCGCGAGTTGATGCCGATGCTGGGGTATGTGGAATGGCGAAAATTTAGCGGCGTTATTGAACGCGCTAAGGCGGCCTGTGTTTTAAGTAGCCAAGCGGTAGACGATCATTTTGTCGGCGCCGGCAAAATGATAATTTTGGCTAAAAATACAGCAAAAGAGGCTAAACGCAAAATTGATGATTTTTGGCTTTCGCGGTACGCCTGTTATTTGATTGCGCAAAATGGAGATCCTCGCAAACAAGAAATTGCTTTAGCGCAGACATATTTCGCTGTGCAAACCAGATATCAAGAAATAGCAAAACAGTTGGAAGCGGCTGATAAGCGTGTTTTTATCCGTGATGAAGTAACAACACAAAATAAAAAATTATTCAAAACAGCGCGTGCCTCCGGCGTAAGTAATTTTGGTAAATTTAATAATGCCGGGTATGTTGGTTTGTATGGCATGGGTATCGGTGAATTGGAACAACATAAAAAAGTTCGTAAAGGCGAACTTTTGGACAGAGCTGGCGCGACAGAACTGGCAGCAAATTTATTTAGAATTACACAGACAGATGAGAAATTAAAAATTGACAGAGTTGCCGATGAGGACACAGCTACGCAAACGCACCGAGCGGTTGGCGAACATGTACGCGATACAATTCGAAATATCGGCGGCACAATGCCCGAGCATCTGCCTTTGGAAAAACATATTAAGGAAGTTAAGAAGGCGGTTAAGAAATTGAGAGGTTAGTGATTTGACAGTAGACATAAATCCTATAGGGAGCTTTAATATATAAATTTTGTATTATTAATTATTTTATATTAACAAAAAAACACCGAATTTTTCGATGTTTTTTAATTTAAGCGTTTTAGATCACTCGCATAATCTGAAAACATATTTTAAAATATTTTCAAATTGCGAGGCGAGTGGTCATAATATATCCATACTGCCTCAGTCCCACCCGCCCGCTTATGCGAGTGGGACATTGCTCGAGGCCTTGTCATGGTGCGCGTGGCGTGGATGGCGCTGGTGTTGTGCCGTCGCACTCGGTAGTCGCGATCAATCTACTTTATTGCCTCAACAAAGTAGAGAAGAACAACAGTGATGACAGCCCCAGCAATTGCGAGAACTACACTGGTTACCGAGTAGTAGCACGAAGGAATCTTGTCACTGGACTGAGATGGCCTCATGCCACGTAGACCGGTTGTGAAGATAGCTACGAGCAATACCGTATAGAATATCCCAATGCCGTAAATGAGCATTACAGTTTCTCCTTTGAGTTGTTGTCAGTCCGACGTTGCGCTTGGCACACAAGAGGTGCCACAGACAGCAGTTATGCCTTAACGCGCGCCGTTTAGATAATTATACATATTGAGCGTTGACTTGTAAATGTGTGATAGATAAAAATTAAATAAATATATACCCCGCACTCAAATTCTGTGGTATAATAAATATAGGTAAATAAATTTATCTATTAAGGTTTTTATATGTCAAAAACAAAGTCCACACCAATCAAAAAAATATTTTGGGTCGTGGGAATAATTTTAGTTGTGATTATTATTTTGGTAATAGTTTCTGTTAAAAAATATAGCGCATTGGCAGAGGTGGTGAAAAATGCGCGGTACGGTTCCGGTTGTGACAAAATGGTGCCGATGCAAGATATCGCCGGTTATCCCATTCCAATAAAAACAAACAAAGGCGAAACATACCAGATGTTTTATTTTGGAATGTATCCATCGTATCCGGCGCAGGCGCCCGGACAGTCGCCTGTTTTGCTCGCTCCGTCTGTGGTGGCGGAATTTCAGTTGAATGGCGATGCGATATGTTCGCCTTTGCATTTTGATGATAAAATGGTGATAAAAAAGGACTACGGTCCGCGTTATTCTGTCGAAGTGGATAAATTATCCATGGGGTCATTGGATTCCAAACGCAATGATTTATTTTTGGCTACAGAGAAAGTTGCGAAAAAGTATTTTGCCGGTGAAGCTGATAGCGTGGCCAAAGAAGCAGCCACGGATTTTTTTGATCAATTTATTTATTTATCCGAGCCGGGTTTTCAACAATTTTATTATGATCTAAATCCGGATTTTTGGCAGTGGGTGGAAGATTTGACTGGGAAAAAATTAGCGGAAGTTTCGGTTGCATCTATAACCAAAACCAGCAAAGATACAATCAAAGGAGAAGATGAAATTCCAGCAGAAGCGCGTGCTTTTCTACCTTCCGAGGGGTTGATGGCAGTGAGCGGTGGATTTGTTTCCGCCAGCCGGCGATTAGTTGTGAATTTAAACAAAAAAACTTTAATTTTTGAGAACAACCCAGAGAAAAACAGCTCGGTTTATGGCCCGATGCCACAGCGCGATAAGGTAACTCTAACTAATGATCAACTTCAGCGAATTAGTACTCTTATTAATGATACTTTGGCAGATGATAATAATATCAATCGGCCGCCTTTGCCGGATTTTGCCATTATTTTATTTTTAGCGCATAACAATTCCGTAAAAATGATCCGTTGGCCGGCAGGGGACAAGGCCAGCGAACTTTATGACTATGTTTGGGATCTAACATCGCCTGCGATTCAGACCACGCCAACACCCAATGAAAACACCACAAATAAAGATGAAATTTTAAAGGGTACATACAATTGGGGCACGGCCACCGGCTCTGGTGTGGAGCAATATAAAAATGTTGTGTGGCAGGCAATTATCGCCTCTCGAGTAGCCGGATTTCCAACCACTGTTAATGCTTTAGAAAAAAACACAGAGAAATGCCAAGGGTTTTCGGAAACAGCCTTGAGGCATGAGGGCTGTATGTGCCAGACCGGCTATTGGGTGGAAATAACTAAAAATAGCAAGACCATTAAAATTGATACTGAAACGAAACTAAAAAATATTTTATTGCCGATTGATAGCGCAGATAAAGCAATTAGTTTGGTAACATTGACTAAGGGAGATTTGAACAGTAATCAAAATATTCCGACTGGTCATACTTTAAAAATTAACGATGGTTTTTTGGTTCAGGTGATAGATCAAAATTCTTGTGGGTGCAGTACCCATACGCCCACCGGCGCGATTTATAAAGTTACAAAATCGGGCGTGGTAATGCAAATAGCCAGTGAAGTTGTCAAAGCCACTGGACCGGAGGTGTGTGTAGACTAGAGAAGTTTTAGAAAATTGTATGGTATAATACAATAAGTTTGATTTTTATTTTTAATTTATATGTCAAATATACCAACCAAATCAGGCGGTGTAAAAAAAGCTATTTTAATAATTCTTGGCGCCATATTATTGTTTATAATATTTTGCGCTGGCTGTTTATTTACATTGGATAAACTTATAAAACTGTCGGAACCAGCAGAGGGTTCAAAATGCTCGGATAGTTTGCCGTGCAAAAATGAATTAAAATGTATTGGTACGACTTGTTCATCCGGAAAGAAGGGATCATATTGCGAATCAAAAACAGATTGTTCCACGCCGTATTGTGTGGAAAATGTTTGCAGAGAAGATATCAAAGTCGGTATTTATGTGGATGAAGAACCGAAAAATCCGAATAATTTGAAAAAGATAAAAATTGCTGTTATCACCGTTGGAATGACGGATGGAAATTTGACTGTGGATAATATTAAAGATGGTTTTTCAGCTGATATTGATCGTCTGAATAAAGCTTTGACTGAAATGAAAAAACGCCCAACATTGACACTTGTAGGCGAAAATGAAAGAACGATAAATGGCCAGCGGGTGATAGCGATGGAAGCGTGGGAAGTGAAAAAAAATGAACCCAATTATGCTTATGCCGTAGTGCATGCGTTGGAGATGGAATTTGGTTTGAGAGCAGAAGTTGAACGGTAAATAAAAAAGTTGTATAATTAAAATGTATTTTTTAAAAATTATATTTTATGCGTTTTAAAATTTGGCAGGCCGGTTTTTGGGGAAGTGTCTCTACCTTTCTGTTGCTTGGCCTATACAAAGTAGTTAATGCCGCGACATTGCGCATCGCGTCGCTACCGGGTGTTTCTTATATGGGGCCACCTAACCCGCGCCATTTAGATGGATTGATTTCTATTACAATACCAAGTCCTGCTTATGGTTCGGATGCTGGTGCTTCTTTGTGGAGTTATATTTGGCCTTTGCTTCTCGGTTTGGTAGTATTATTTATTTTCATCGTTGGTGTTGTCTCAATTATTTCTTTTATTGTTAGAAAAATTCGCGGTTGTTGTCAAAAGAAAAAAGGGGCGAGTAAAAAATAGTGTGTGATGAATTTTGAATATTTTTACAAAACAATCGGATACGAATTAAATTCTTGGATTTTAGACATGTTGCGAAAACGGGGAGTGGTAATGCCTCCTCGTTTTGTTGCTTGGGATTCTACGCGACGGTGTAATTTGAATTGTGAACATTGTGGCGCGAAAAAGGAAATTTATCCCAAAGAATTATCCACGGATGAAATAAAAATTGAACTCATTGAATTAATAAAAAAATACCGAAAAAAATGGCGTAGGAAAATAAAAATTGACTTGGGAGAAAATGCCGCTTATTTGGGGGAATATGATCACCAAGCGCGCATCCAACCGTTTTTTTGTCCAGTAGGATTTTCAACTTGTTGTATCGGCGCGGATGGCAATGTGCGTGGCTGTCCGGAACAACCGGACACGGAATATTTCAGAGAAGGAAATATTTTACAAAAAAGTTTTAAAGAAATTTGGGAGAACGGATTTAAAAAATATCGTGATGATGAATATCTAAAAGATGATGTTTGCGCGCATTGCGAATATCACAAAAAATGTCGTGGCGGTTGTTGGGTGAATAAAGTCAAAGGAAAAATTTGCGCGGCGAAGGAATATTGTTAATAAAATTGCATTTTGCGCTCATTTTTACAAAGTGGTATAATAATACTGTTAGTTTTAATTTAGTTAATATTAAGTAATATAAACTTTATGGCCATAATAAATTTTTTACGAAAGGCGAATGCATTCGCGCTTGTTTTTATGATTGTCATCGCAGTATTTTGTACTTTAGTTTTTGTTAAAATAACAAATGCTCAAGTAAAAGAGTGGAGCTTCGCTAATTGTACTGATACTGATGGTGGAACTGATTATTTTTTAAAAGGTGATTTTGCTTATGACACACTCCACAATGGGAAAGTCAATGGTCATGCTGGTGGAGTTGAAAAATGTGTTGGAAATGTGGTAGAAGAAAATATTTGTACGGATGATTCGCCAAAAATTACGAAATATACATGTCCAAATGGTTGCAAAGATGGCGCTTGTATTGCAGAAACAAAGCCTTTATGTACCGACTCCGACAATGGAAGGGATTATTTTGTAAAAGGGGAGTCAACGGATTTTGGCGATACCAGAAAAGATGTTTGTTTTGATTCAAATACTGTTACGGAATTTTTTTGTGAGCAAGCGGCCGGTCAAACACGGCCATCTCGAGGAGCGGAACAGAAAAATTGTGAATACGGATGTGATGATGGAGCTTGTTTAACAGAGCCGATGGAAAAACCGGAAGAATTGCAGGATGTAAAAACATTTACGGTTTATGCCGGTGTTGAAGTATATTATAAAAATTCAGAATTTGAAGTAAATGGAGCGGCGAGCGACCCAAAAACGAGCTTATCTGATTTGTTGGATATGCGTTGGTCTAAAATTTCCGGTCCAGCGGGTGGCAAGGTGTTGTTTAGCCAGGCAAAGTGTACGCCTTCCAATTGGATGGGGTTTTGCAAGACCACTATTTCTGCAACTAAGGACGGAGTATATAAAATTCGACTGAAAGCTATAAATATTAAAAAAACCAGCTCTTATGATGACATCGCTTTGGTGTGGGATACAAAAGGTCCGGTGTTAAAGGAAGTCAAAAGAATTCCGGTTATTGGAAATGATCCAAATCCGACAGTTACAATTAATGTGTCAGCTATAAATTCCGTCAAACAAGTTTACAACCGTTTCGGATATATTATCTATGGCGGCGCGTGCGCTGGCCATGATACTTCGGTCAAACAAGGAAATAATGCGATTGAGTTGTTAAAATTGGCTGATGGAACATACGACGATTGTACTATTCAGGTGCAGGATATGGCTGGCAATTTGAGTAATGTTTTAAAAATTTCCAAATTCACCATTGACACTCAATCGCCGACTCCGCCGGAGATAAGTCAACCGGAAGATGATATTACCGACTCATCGTACATAATATCCGGCACGAAAGAAGCAGGAGCATCTGTGTGGTTGGGAAAAAAGCAGATAGTGAAACATGATGCAGGCACAAATTGGAAGTATAAAGTTAAATTGAATAGTGGGGAAAATAATTTTGGCATATTTACAGAAGATGAGGCGGGTAATGATAGTCAAAAAGTTGTCTTAAATGTTGAAAAACAAAAACCGGTTTGTAACGCGTGGGCGTATGGCGCGTGGGGAAAGTGTGACGATAACCAGCAAATGCGTAAAATATTTTCTGCTTCTCCAAAAAATTGCGTTGGCGGAAAACCGGATGTGGCCAAAGATTGTAAAGCAGAAAAAAATAAACCATTGTGCGAGTCGTATAATTATTCAACATGGAGCAAGTGTGTAAATAATAAACAGGTCAGGACTATTGAATCAACATTGCCGGATAATTGCCGTGGCGGGGAGTCGCCTGTTTTGAGTCAAATATGCGGTAAAGATGTTTGCGAGTCCGTAAATTACACGACATGGAGCAGCTGTGATAAAAATACTGGCAAGAAAACACGCAAAATTGAATCTACTTCGCCAGCGGTTTGTGTTGTTGAAAAACCTGTATTGAGCACAGATTGCAACGGTTGTGAATCATTTAATTATTCCGTTTGGAGTTCCTGCGTAAATAATAAACAGACCAGAACAGTTGAATCCACATTGCCTACGGATTGCAGTGGTGGTGTTCAGCCGGTGTTAAGTCAGACATGTGGTAAATCATCATGCGATTTTGTTTATTACACCACTTGGAGCGCTTGCGACAAAACTACAGGCAAACGAACGCGTCAAGTTGAATCAACGTCGCCAAAACTTTGTGTTCCGGAAAATCCGGAGTTGTCAAAAGATTGCAATGCTTGCGAATCATATAATTATTCTATGTGGAGCGCGTGCGTAAACAACACACAGACCAGAAATGTGGAATCAACTTTCCCATCTGATTGCAGTGGTGGTGTTCAGCCGATAAAAAGTCGTGAATGTGGTAAGACCGCTTGCGATTTTACATATTACACAACATGGAGCGCCTGTGACAAAACCACCGGCCAAAGAACACGAAAAGTAGAGTCAACTGTACCTGCGGTTTGTGTTGTGGATAAGCCATGGCTGACCAAAGATTGTAACGCTTGTGAATCATATAATTATTCTACGTGGAGTGCTTGCGTGAATAACACACAAAGCCGAACGATTGAATCCACTTTTCCATCGGATTGTAGCGGTGGAGCGCAACCACTATTGAGCCGAGAGTGTGGCAAGGAATTTTGTGACTATGTCTATTACACCACTTGGAGCAAATGCGATAAAAATACTGGCAAAAGAACACGTACAGTAGAATCTACTTCACCGGCGGTTTGTGTTCCTGAAAATCCGTGGTTGTCAAAAGATTGTGATCTTTGTGAGTCATATAATTATTCGGCATGGAGCGCTTGTGATGGGAGCGGTGTTCAACACCATACAGTAGAATCAACATTTCCTGAAGATTGCTACGGTGGAGCCCAGCCGTCACTCACGCGCAATTGCGTAGCTTGCGATTCGTGGATTTATGGCACATGGGGCGCTTGCGCGAACGGTCAGCAGACCAGAACTGTAATGCCCGGCACAGCACTCCCTCTTAATTGTTGGGGTGGTTCGCCGTTGCTTTCGCAATCGTGCTTTTGATCGCAATTTTAATTCAAAGGTCGAACAAAAAGATTAAAAAATAAATTACATATTAAGTATGTTGAATTCAAAAAATAAATTTTTAGCAACAATAGTTTTATTTTCCGGAGTTCTTTTATTGGTAGGCGCCGGTTGCGCCCAAAAAACAACTGCTCCAGCGCCAAAGAATGAAAGCGCGCCAGCTGTTGCCCCAGCAAAAGAAGAAACAGCAAAACCGGGGGACATCGGTAATATGACAGATGATATTTATGTAAAGATAACAGCTGATATGAATTACGCGCTTGGAAAGGGAGATCTAAAATATTCCGGAGATGAAGGATTCGCGAAATTATTGAAGGATAATGGCGTAACAAAAGAAAATTTTGATGCCTATACCACAGCATTGGAAAAAGATTCTACTCGCGCAGCCAGTTTGGGGATGAAAATTATGGAACGGCTTAAGGAATTGTCTAAGTAGTAGATAATGGAAATAGGTAAAAGCGAAGTAAATTCACTTCGCTTTTACCTATAAAATATTTTAGAATAATTTTTTTAGTATGAAATATAAAAAATCCAAAAATAACAAATTTAAGCATTCTAAATTTATTATTTTTGGATTTCTTGCAATTTTTGTTAGTGTTTTAATTATTTGGGGAGTTGTCCGGGCGCAAATCGCGCGCGATGCGATTACTTTTGTCAAGCATTATAGAATTCAGGACTGGTCGGAAGCCAGAGGTGTTTTGCAAACCAAAGATGGCGGTTATATTTTAACCGGTTATGGGAATTCTGACAAACTCAGTGTCTTGTCGGATATTGACGCTTTTATTACCAAAGTTAACGCGCAAGGCAACCATCAATGGACCAAACTTTTTCAATCATTCAATTCGGTTAGAATTGACAAAGGTGTCGGCGGATCCGCCAAAAAGGGTGATGAATATGGCCGTGAAATTGTTGAGCTCACAGACGGCGGTTTTTTGATGGCCAGTCAAGGGACAGGATTTGTTGACAGCAAGTATTTAAAATTAAAAGAAAAATGGGATGATGTTTTTTTAACTAAATTTGACAAACAAGGCAAACATCTTTGGACAAAAATGATTGGCAATTACTCCACCGATAGTGTTCATAAAGTTTTCGCCACCGAAGACGGCGGATTTTTATTTTCCGGCTATTCTACCGCCACCGGTTATGGCAAAAAAACAGCGCCAACTTATTTTATTTTGGCTAAATTTGATAAAAACGGAACAAAAGAATGGTCAAAAATGGCGGATATGACTAATGCGGATATTGAACCATTGACCGAAGGTGGTTTTATCGCCATAGGCAGTGTCAAAACCGCGGGCAGAGAAAGTAGTACGGCGGAAAAATTTGAGGATACATCCATACCGGTAGCTATTAAATTTGATTCAAATTTTGGAATTGAATGGTCAAAAAGTTTAGAAATTGTGCCGTTGGAAGAATCAATTTATACGATAGATGAGGCCGGACACACTCATATGAAATACAGAACGAAGCGAAGTTCGGCCGGTAAACTTTTCGCTATCAAGCAAACGGCCGATGGCTATATGGCGTTAGGTTTTCTTTCCCCGATTTTATCCGCCGGTTCCATTTGGTCCACGCCGGCCGGAAAATATTCATTGATGGCTGTCAAAATTAATAATTTCGGCGAACTGCAATGGGCAAAGGCGATAAAATTGGGCTTGCAATATGGCCAGCAATTTAATAATGATGTGAGCTTGACAAAAATAATCAAGACAACCGACAATGGTTTTGTTTTTAAATTGGATTATCTTCCACCACCGCGAAGCGACCAAGAAAATAAAACAGAAATGGTTGATGAAAAATTAAAAGAATTAAATGATTTGTGCGAAAGCAAAAATAGAGTACAGGATTGCGAGAATGGAAAAATAACCAATGATCCGGAAATTCTTTTGGCATGGGAAAATTATATTAAAACCGCCAAAAGTTTTGACACTACTTTAAACAACGGAATTTTGTTGGTGAAAACAGACGCGGATTTTAATCCGCAGTGGTCAAAAAAGATTAGCTTGGAGGATTATATCTACGGCTATGGAATAGCGCCAACTTCAGACGACGGCTTGATTATTTCCGGCAGTTACAATACATCTATTTTAAATTACAGTTGGAGCATGGGGCAGGGTTATTTTCTGGACACTTTGCTGATGAAATTGGATGTCAACGGTAATGTCGCGAATAACCAAGGAATGATTGCCGATTACACAGATTTGTCCATCAAAGATGTTGGTTCTTTTCTCGCGCTAAAAGATTTTGCGCCGGTAGTGAAAAATTTAGTTTTAAAAATTGATAAAAAAGTACAGCCGAAGACGCCGGTTTTGAAAACAAAAGTCATGGATATTTACGCCACGGCTGTAAACCAAGTTGAGCCGGCCGGCTCCGGAAGTTTGCCAAAAGTTTTTCCCGCTCAAATTCCACCGATAACAAAAACATGGGCGGAGATAAACTTCGCGAATATGGCCAATACCGTAGATATTAAACCGATTTATAAAACAGCGATTCAAGTCAACCAAGAACTCTCACCCATCCTTAATCAAATATTTTCCGGCGAGGTGAAATTGAAACCGGATGTTTCCGGCGGTTTGGAATATGTTTTTGGAAGATTGGTAAACGATAGCGACAAAACAGCGGTGCAAAAATATCTGGAAGGAATTGGATACAAAACATATTTAGCCGAAGGCGATCAATTGGTGATGATGAAAGTGGGCAGGACGCTGACGGTCACTTTTTCATTTGCGGATAAGACGCTGGGTGGGTTGTATGTGACTTATTAAACAAAATGGTGCAATATGAATGTCGTTAATCGTTTTGTTGATATTAACAAAACGATTGAAATAAAAAACATATGTATATAATAAGAAAAGCATTGCATAGTGATGTCGACAAAATTTTGGACGTACTTAATTCAGTACTTTTACAAAATTTACCATCAAAGAATAATGGCTTTTTGACCTACAACCCAGGAAAAAGATTTTATAAAAAACTTATAGAAATTGCGGATTTTGTTTATGTTGTCTGTTACAAAAAAGACATCATCGGATTTTTAGTAGCTTATCCAAGCTCCATGCTTAATCCCAAAGATGAAATACAAAAATTTCTCATTAATCATTACAAAAAAGAAGAATTTATTTACATATTCCAATTAGCCGTTACTCCGAAGTATCATCGAAATGGGATCGGCAAAAAATTATACAAGCAGCTCTTTATGGATGCAAAAAAGATAAAAAAAATTGTTGTAACTTCTGCAGTACCGTATAATCGTGCTTCTGAAAAATTTAATTTGATATTAGGTTTTACTAAAAAAGGAAAAATTTTGAGATCTGACGGGGGTTCAAATTTTGTTTATGAAAACATAAAAAATTACATCCGATAACTAATTACATCCAAAAATATCTACACAACAAAAAAATCCTTAATTTTCGTTAAGGATTTTTAATTTACAGTTCTATGTTTTTTACCAATTCTTTAAGCTCTATTGGCACAGGTCCGGTTGTTATGGTTTCTTTAATTTCTTTCAAATCAGCGTCGTTTAGTCGTCCAATGCTGTCCATAATATAATCTCTGCCAAAATCTTGTCCCGGTTGGTGGAAGTGAGCCAGCCGGTCTCTGTACTCGTTTGTTGTTAGTTGCACAAAACAGTATAGAGGAGAATCGGCTATTTTAACATTGCTCAATGCGCCTTGATTTTGTCTTTTGAGATAAAGTCGGTTGATAGCTTCGCCATCTGCGCGGTTTAAGATTTTTGCCAAATAAATTATCTCTTCTGTCGCGGCGAGATAAACATACTCTAATTCTTTGTATTTTATAACTTCTCCAAAAGTAACCATATCAGCCCTAATTTAATGTATTTAATAATTCCAGTTCTTCTTTTGTCATCTTACAATCATCATCTTCCGCCGCTAAAGTATAAGGTATGTCTTCAAGCAGGTCTGTTTTTTTCCAAGGCGCTTCGTCATGCGACGCGTTTTCTATGTATTGAGTATTTTTGTCGCCAAATTTTAAGCACACTTTTTGCATTGTCTCAAGTTCTGTTTTTGAGAAATATTTTTCATCATTTTTAGTAAATTGACGATAGGCGATAATTCTTTGCATGTCGCTTCCTTTCGGTCGTTCAATTTTGATAGTATCCGCGAATAGGGAGCTGTCAATATCATTAGCGACATCATCAACTAAATTTTTTATTACGGAAGGTATGGGTCCGTGTTCAAGATGTACATAATTATCATATGTAACCGGCGTGCCGTAGTTTTTTAGATGGATAAAATCCAGAAAGTAAAATAGTTTCATTAATTTTGTTTTACCTAAAAATTTTCTATCAGTATTACTGCAGAAGTAAAGTAGTATTGCCTTTAATTTTGGTATAGGTATTTTCATATGTTTGAGATTGATTACCTTATCATATCGGCAACCTGCTGTCAATATTATTATATCACAGTATTGGCATATCAACCAATTTCAGCGGGTGGACGAGAAGGGTGTCTATTTTGTGTTGGTTTGTATAAAGTGATATAATAAAAGAGCTAAATTTGACTCAGTTTAAATATGTTGAATCACCCTATGTCAAAAATTCATTCATTTTTTAAAAACAATTGGGAGAAATTTGTGATGGGGGTTTTGTTTACCGGTTGTTTTGGTTTGTTTTATTTTTTTTGCAATCAGATTTTATCTGTTAGCGCCGAGCCGAATAGTATTCTTTCTACTGATGTGGCGAGTGTGCCGTCTTTTTCCTACGCCACCCCAAATACAACTTTTCTAAAATCATACCGTCTTTTGGCTCTTACCAAAATCAACGGCGTTTGGCCAACCAAAGACGGCGGGTATATTATTTCCGGCACGACTGATCCGAATGTTGCGTTTATCCCGCCGGATGGTTTTGTGGCGAAGTTGGATAAACAAGGCAATATTTCGTGGATGAAACTTTTGAAATCCACCAATTCGGCCGGTGTCGGAAATTCGCGTGGCGACGAAGATGTCCAGTCAATCATTGAGTTAAAAAACGGCGGGTATTTTATGGCGTCCAAAGTGTGGGGTTTTATCACAACCGCGGAATCCAGTTCGGGCGGGGAAGTGAATAAAATTTTGTTAACACGGCTGGATAAAAATGGCAACATGATTTGGAATAAATCGCTCACCGCATCCGTGGAAGACGCAAAAAATTCTTTGGTGGAAACAGATGATGGATTTTTGTTTCACGCCAACATGTTGGATCTCGCGCCGTCCAAAAGAGGAGAGGATAGCGCTGTGTATATGGATATGCCGTTCGCCTCATTGAAAGTTTTGAAGTTGGATAAAAACGGCAATCTTTTGTGGTCAAAAAATATTAAAAATTTTATTGCTCGCGAAAATGATTCTTATTTTGTCGCGACAGCGGATGGCGGTTATGCTTTGGCGGGAAATATTGCCGAAACAAATCCGGAAAAAAAACCGCCGTATAATTTTGACACATATCCTGGTTTGGCGAAATTTGATAAAAATTTTAATTTTCAGTGGGCGAAAAGTATGGAAGGCACGCCGATGGAAATGGCGACGGCTATTCCTCAAGAAGACGGGGGTTACAAAATGGGTTGGAAAAAATGGCGACAAGGAGCGATGGCTGTTCACGGTTTTGTTCAAACACAAGATAATGGCTATTTAATTTTAGGAAATTTATCCGGATTATCCATGTTGTCCGATAGTTTTAATTTAAAAAATGGCGTAAAAAATTGGATGATGGGATTCAAATTTGATTCTTCCGGCGATTTGGAGTGGGTCAAAAAAATAACTTTTGGTTTTAATGAATTTACTTCGCCGATGATGAAATTTTCTATGACTGTGACAGATGATAACCAAATAATGGTTGCCGGTCCGCTTACTTGGGCGGAAGATGATTACCACGCGCAAATTATTAATGCCAATGCGCAACGCGATTTGTATTGCGCAAAATACCAAATTAGTGAAGAAAAATGCAAGGGCAATCAAATAGAAAATATAAAAGATAATGCGCAAACAGAACAGGACTGGGAAAAAGTTCAAGCGCTATATACCGCTATACAAGAGTCCTTTCGTCCCGGTGTTTTTATGATGAAAGTTGACGATCAACTGAATACCAGTTGGGCAAAAATAATAAATCCGAAACGCGGAGTTGCAAATTATGCTTTGACTCCCACCGTGGATAGTGGGGTGGTCATCGCCGGCGAGTATACGACCAATGTTGTTAGGACAATTTTGTTTGGTGAAAAAATCTATTATACAGATGGATTTTTCATGAAATTGGACGCCAGTGGAAATGTTAAAGATGATGAAAATTGGATTATAAATTTTAATGGCAAATTTGTTACGGAATTGATGACGCCTTATGCTGTTACCAATGATTTGGTTGTAAAAGCGGAGCCGTTTAAAATAAAATTAACATCGCGAAAACCGGAATTTTCTTTATACAAAAAAGCAAAGACGACCACTTACGCGCCTTTCAATATTTCTGAAAATACTTTACCGCCGGTGGCGCCTGCAATTGAGGCAAATAATACCCCGCTGTTAAATTCTACTATTACATCCACCGCGCCAAGATCATGGCCACAAATTAATTACGAAAAGGCGGTTCCGAGTGAGCCGATCAATGATAAGAGTCGTATACTCAATAGCGAGCTTCTGCCGATTTTGAATCAGCTTTATAGCAATCAAGTCAAATTGACAGATAATCTTTCCGGGCAAATGTTGAGCTATATATTTGGTCGGGTTATTACCAAAGATGATGTGACGGCGGTAAAAAATTATTTGGTAGGTATTGGGTACAAAACGCAAGATGAAGGAAATAATCAATTGACGATGTATAAGCCGGGTTATTTCTTGATTCTATCTTTTTCGGTGGATAATCTTGATAAGGCATTTTTGGATGTTACTTATTAAATTAGTCACAGTGCTGATTTTGGGTAAAATGTAAAAAAGTGGTATAATAGTAAATAAGCCCGAAATTTTTCGGGGTAACAAAAATATGTATGGACAAAAAAACAAAGACGATAGTCGTCGTGGTGTTGGCGGTGGTTGTCGTCGGTGGGTTGTATTTCGGTATCAATCGTTGGCGTCAACAGCGTCTTGCCAACCAAATTTTGAAGGAAGTATATGGGGTCAACGCCGGATTGTTTGGTCAATTGACCGGTGGCGGGGTTAATAGTGGGATGACTAATCAAATCGCGCAAGAAATGGCCAAGGAAGCCATGAAACAACAGGTAAACGAAGCCAAGGAGGCAAGCAAAACCCCAGAAGACAAATATAATGATGCCGAAGAAATGCAAACTTATGATGCGAATTCCAAAGCAGTAGCTATGGTAGCCAAAGAAATAGTAGAAAAGGCATTTGGGAAAGCAAAACTAACCTCCATTTCCACTGGCATGTATGGTTTGACCGCAGGTTCCGGTATTTTGGAGTTTAAAACAGCCCGTCTTACAGCAGGCGAAGATTTGAGTGCTCTCAGTAAAGTTCTTGCCGACAAAGGTTTGCCGATTTTACAAAGTGGTATAGATAATAAAACTGCCATGGTAGTGGCCGGTAGTGATTCGTCGGTGTTTACAATCACCTTTGAAATTGGAGGGCAGGCAGTAGGTGTTTCTATTATGAAATACGCGCAATAATTTTTTATTTTTAATTTAATATTATATGGAACCAAATACTCCAATCATCGGTGGTGGAAAAAATACTACAATGGCAGTGATCGCATATATTTTATTTTTTGTCCCTCTTTTGACCGGTGATGCAAAAAAAGATGCGTTTGTGAAATACCATGTCAAACAGGGCTTAGTTTTGTTTTTACTTGCGGTTTTGATCAATGTCATTGGCTGGGTAGTGCCATTTTATTTATGGTATACAATCAGTTGGATTTTGAGTTTGGTAATGTTGGTATTGTTGGTTTTGGGTATTGTTAACGCGGTAAACGGCAAACAAGAACCACTGCCGGTAATTGGTAAATTCGCTGATGTTTTTAAGTTTTAATTTATATTTTATAATCTATGGCTGATATCCAAGAAATCTTTAATAGAATTTTAGAAACCAAGAAAAAACAAAAGGACATCAAATCCGCTTATCGCGACGCGTTGGCCTCATCCGAGGAATACAAAACCATCGAAGACAAATTAAAAGATTTGCGGGCTAGAAAAAAACAAATAGAAAATTCTATTAAACAAGATTTTTCTGGAGAATTTCAAAAGCTTGATGATTTTAAAGTAGATTTGGAATCAGACAATACTATGCTTTCAGACGCGGCCTTCAGTAAATTGGTAAAAGGGGAAACGGTGGCGGTGATTGATGAGTATAATAACAATTATGAGCCATTGTTTACGGTGAAATTTAAAAAAGTCTAAATTTTAAAAATAATCTCGTAAAAGCGGGATTATTTTTTTAGTTGATTTTTTTTGGTTTTGAGTATAATGTATATTGGTATGACTTTGGATTTTAGTTACAAATTTTTCCGTACTACCGCCGATGCTTTGCAGGGGATGCGAGAGGGTATTTTGGGTGCGCGTGAATCAATATATTGGGAAATATACTCTTTGATTGATGATGAAACGGGGGCGCCTTTTGTCGAACTTTTGTGTCAAAAAGCCAAAGCTGGTCTAGAAGTGAAAGTCATTATTGATGCAATTGGCAGTTTTGAGTTGTCTCGTTTAAGTATTAGCCGATTGCGTGGTGCCGGGGTGGATGTAGTGTGCTACAATTCGTTATTACCAAGTTTGTCATTGTGCGGTTGGGTTGGTTCGCTTTGGTGTAGAAATCATCGAAAGATTTTGGTGTTAGATAGAGAGGTAGTTTTTATCGGTGGGGTTAATGTTGGTGATATGTATTCCAAGTGGGATGATCTTCATGTGCGAACCACCGGCAGAATAGTTACACCACTGTTGCGTTCTTTTGCCAAGTCTTATGTCCATGGTGGTGGTGATAAAAAGAAAATTAAACATCTGTTGAGACCGCGAATAAAAAAAGAATGGCAAGATTTAAAAATGCGTTGTAAATTTTTTTTGCATTCTCCTGTTAAAACCAAAAGTTCTCGCGCTAAAAATATTTTTTTAAACGCATTATCTCACGCAAAGACCGGTTTTAATTTGATGACGCCATATTTTGTGCCGGATAAAAATTTTTTTAAAATGGTGTCTGCCGCCAAAGAGCGTGGAGTAAAAGTGGATCTTTTTTTGCCTTTGGTTCCGGATTATAAATTTTTGGAATGGGTATCTGGACTTTATTCGAAAATGGCTCATAAACATGGTTGTAATGTATATTTATCCACCAAAATGAACCACGGCAAAGCGATGACTGTTGATAATCAAGTCGGTTTCGTCAGTAGTATAAATTTTACGCACCGTAGTTTTTTTGCAAACGAAGAAGCGGGTATTCTTTTTCATGACGAACCGATGATCAATGATTTGAATTTAATTTTTGAAGATTTACGTCAGCACGGTATGTTTTTAAGTGATAAAAATTATTTACATTTTGGTTGGAAAGGCCGAATTAAAGACTGGTTAGGCAAACAGTTTGGAGGTTTTGTATGAGTTTCGTACCTTTATCCGATCGCATGCGGCCACGCAATTTTGATGAATTTTTTGGACAGGAAGAAATTGTTGGCAAAAAAAAGTTGTTGAGAAAACTGATCGATAGTGATCAACTTTCTTCTTTGATTTTTTGGGGACCACCGGGAGTAGGTAAAACTACCCTGGCGCAAATTATTGCCGCTCAAACCAAATCACACTTTGTAGTGATTTCGGCAGTGATGGACGGCAAAGACGAATTACGAAAAGCGGTAGACGACGCTCAATATCATTTGCGATTGGAAAACAAACGCACGGTTTTGTTTATTGATGAAATTCATCGTTGGAACAAGGCTCAACAAGACGCTCTATTGCCATTTGTGGAAAAAGGTTTGATCACTTTGGTGGGAGCAACTACCGAAAATCCTTCATTTGAAATTGTGGGGGCGTTACTGTCGCGTTCGCGTGTTTTTATTTTAAAATATTTGGAAAATAATGATATCATAAAAATTATTGAACGTGCCCTGGTAGATAAAGAGCGGGGATTGGGAAAGTTTAATGTCAAAATAGATAAAGATGAAATTGAAATGTTGGCGCAGTTGTCATCTGGAGATGCGCGCGCGGCACTCAATAGTTTGGAATTGGCGGTAAAAGCCAAGGTGAGTAAAGGTAAAAATACCGAAATAAAAATTTCAAAATCGGACATCAAAGAAGCCTTGCAAAAAACTCATTTGGTTTTCGATAAAAAAGGTGAAGAGTTTTACAATCTGATTTCCGCTTTGCACAAAAGTATGCGTGGCAGTGATCCAAATGCTTCGATTTATTGGTTGGTGCGTATGCTCGAAGGTGGGGCAGATCCACTATATATTGCGCGACGGGTATTGCGGTTTGCTTGTGAAGATATCGGTATGGCCAACAGCGAAGCACTGATTCAAGCCAATGCCGCTTATGATGCCTGCCACAAAATCGGCTATCCGGAATGTAGTGTGCATCTCGCTCAGGCGGTAATATACTGTGCTAAGTCGGCCAAATCAAATTTATTATATACTGCCTATGAACACGCAAAAAAAGACGCGATGGAAACGTCTCATTTGGGTGTGCCGATTCATTTGCGCAATGCGCCGACTAAATTTATGAAGAATATTGGGTACGGCAAAGATTATAAGTATAATCCGGATTTTGCCGAGCCTGTGGATCAAGATTATTTACCAAAAGAACTGAAAGGTAAAAATTATTTCAAACTTAAATCATCGTAATTTTCCTTTTATTTTTTCCCAGATGTTCAAGTGTGATCGAAAATGTTTGTTTGTTTTTTAATAATCCGATCAATTTTTCCGGCCACTCAATCACACAAATGGAACATGGATCGCATAAATAATCTTCGACGCCGATGTCTTTTAATTCCTGTTCGTTTTTGATGCGGTAGGTATCGATGTGGACTATCCTGTTTATGGTATGATTGCGAGTGCAATAGTGGTTCATCAAATTAAATGTCGGGCTGGTGATTTCTTCCTTTACTCCCAAACCGGCAGCCATACCCTTTATCAAAGTGGTTTTTCCGGTACCGAGCTCTCCGTTTAGTAATAAAATGTCTCCGCCTCTAAGCTGTTCTGACATTTTTTTTCCAAATTCGTAGGTTTCTTCTGGGGAGTTGGTAATTATTTCCATATCAATGATTTTTTATCAAATTACACCCCCCTTGTTATTTTAGTCGTTAAATTATACATAATTTTATTGCGTTGGTCAATAGAAATTGTGGATAAATTTAGGGTAACCTTTTTCATTTGCCAAATTTTACATTTTTTTGTATAATAAAGCCATAATTTTAATTTATATTATGTCACTAACTATTGAAGAAGTTCGGAAAATTGCCCAGCTGGCTCGCGTTGAATTGACTCCAACCGAAGAAAAACGACACGCGGAAACTATTTCTACAGTATTGGATTTTGTAAATACTTTAAACGAAGTCGATACCGAGGGGGTGGAGCCGACTGCTCAGGTGACCGGTTTGGAAGATGTGACGCGTGAAGATGTGGTAAAAAATTCTGCAATCAAAAAAGAATTAATTAAACAAATGCCACAAGTAAGCGCGGGCCTTCTCAAAGTGCCGGCAGTTTTTGGCGATAGTGAAGATGTTATATGAAATTAAATGAACTTACAATCAAAGAAGCTCAGGATGGTTTGTTAAGTAAAAAATTTACTTCGGTGGAATTGACCCAAGCTTGTTTGGAGAAAATTAAAGAAAGAAACAAAGAATTGAATGCTTTTATTACTGTTTGTGAGGAATCAGCGCTGGCGGAGGCGGTGAGAGCCGATGAGATATTGATGACCGGCAATGCTCAACCATTGACGGGTATTCCATTTGCAGTGAAAGATGCTATCTGTACTGCTGGTGTGCGTTCGACTGGGGCGGCTAAAATTTTAGATAATTATGTTCCGCCATACAACGCCACAGTGATAGAGAAAATCCGCGTTCAAGGTGGCGTTTTACTTGGAAAAACCAATTGTGATGCCTTTGGTCATGGTGCCAGTAATGAAAATAGTATGTATGGACCGGTAAAAAATCCGCATGATTTAAAAAAAGTAGCTGGTGGATCTTCGGGTGGAGCAGCCGCGGCGGTGGCCGATAATTTGTGTATCTATGCTATTGCCGAAGATACCGGCGGTTCGATTCGTCAGCCGGCTAGTTTTTGTGGGGTAGTTGGTTTGCGTCCTAGTTATGGTCGCAATTCACGTTTTGGAATTATGCCAATGGCTTCTTCTTTCGACACGGTCGGTCCGATGACCAAGACAGTGGAGGATATGGCCACAGTGATGAAAGAAATTGCCGGTAAAGATAAACTGGACGCCACTTCCGTTCCTGAACCGGTTCCGGATTATACAAAAGAAATTACCCAAGACATTTCCGGTTTGCGTATCGGCGTTCCAAAAGAATATTTTTCCGCGGAAGGAATGGATCAAGAAGTTCGGAAAATTGTTGAAAAACAAATTAAAAATTTAGCAAAAACCGGCGCGGAAATTATTCCAGTTAGTTTGCCACTCACCAAATATGCTCTCGCGGTGTATTATGTGTTGGTGCCAAGTGAAGATAGTAGCAACTTAGGCAGATTGGACGGAGTTCGTTATGGTGTGCGAGCCGAGGCCAAAGATTTGTTTGATGTTTACGCCAAATCGCGCGCGCAAGGTTTTCCTGAAGAGGTAAAACGTCGTATTTTGATTGGCACATACGCGCTGTCTGCGGGTTATTATGACGCCTATTACAAAAAAGCCCAACAGGTACGAACATTAATTCGTCAAGATTTTGATCGAGTGTTTTGTGAAGTGGATGCGCTCATCGCTCCAACTTCGCCGTTTCCAGCTTTTGATTTGGGATCCAAAGCCAACGACCCGATTCAGCTTTATCTTGCGGATATTTTTGCAGCTCCAGCCGGTATTGCTGGCATTCCGGCCATTTCTGTTCCTGGTGGACAAACAAAAAACAAATTACCCGTTGGTATACAAATCATGGGTCCGCGCTTAAGCGAGGGGTTGGTAATGCGAATTGCCAATAATATTAAAAATTAATTTATGCCCAAGAAAAAATCAGAAATAAATCCATCTCAAATTTCCGAATCAGCCAATGTACCTTTGGTCAGATCTTTGCCACCACAAAATTTTACCACCGCTGGTGAGGCGGTAAATTTCCGAGATAGTTGGAGGATCTTTCGAATTATCAGTGAGTTTATTGACGGTTATCAATTTTTGAGTAAATTTAAAAAAGAAGTGACGATTTTGGGTTCAGCTCGTTTACCAAAAAATGGGCATTATTATAAAGTGGCTGAAGAATTGGGTTGGTTGCTTGGGAAAAATGGTTTTACCACAATTACCGGTGGTGGCCCAGGTATTATGGAAGCGACTAATAAAGGCGCGTTTGAGGCTGGCGGTACGACCGTTGGCATAAATATCCAGTTGCCGTTTGAACAGCGTATCAATCCGTATGTCAAAGAATCGGTTGGTTTTTTCTATTTTTTTACTCGTAAAGTGATGTTGACTTCACCGGCGGACGCCTTTGTATTTTTTCCCGGGGGGTTTGGTACGATGGATGAATTTTTTGAAGTGGTGGATTTTATGGAATTGGGTTTTATGCAAAAAGTGCCGGTAGTTTTGGTGGGTAAAGAATTTTGGGAGCCATTATTGAAATTTTTGCGTTTAAATTCCAGCGGTATCGCGCATTCTATTTCGGAAGATATTATCGACAGTTGGCATTTGGTGGATACCGCCGAAGATGCGTATGAATTTATAAAAAATGTTGAAGACGCGCCAAGTGAGTGCGCGGTTTCCAGTGATAATATTTATTGTCAGGGTGGTTCGGATTGGCGTGTGTTTCGTATTATGGCGGAGTTGGTGGATGGTTTCGAATTTTTGACCAAATTAAAAAACGATGTAACTATTTTTGGAACAAAAAGTATCTTGCCGGGGTCTTCGTATTATAATGTGGCCTATGAGGTGGGAAAATTGTTGGCGAAAAATGGTTTTACCACTATTACCGGTGGTGGTCCGGGTGTGATGGAAGCGGCGAACAAAGGTGCGTTTGAGGCTGGTGGAGAAAGTGTGGGTATCAATATGCGTTGGGAAAAAGGGGAGCGTGTAAATAATTATGTGACCAAGTCAGCTGGCTTTTTCTTTCCTTTTGTGCGCAAGTTGATTATTACCGCCCCGTCCAAGGCCTTTGTTTTTTTCCCTGGTGGATTTGGTACTCTGCATCAGTTGTTTGAATTGTTGACTTTGCAAGAAACAAAAAAGAGTCCGGTCGTGCCGATTATTTTGGTGGGAAGTGATTTTTGGAAACCGATGCTGGAATATTTCCACATTCTGTATCACGATTTCAAAACTATTGGTTTGACCGATCAGGATTTGGTCAAAGTAGTAGATCGGGCAGACGATGTTTTAAAATATATAAAATAAAATGATTCCGTATTTTCAGGTCAACGCTTTTGCCTTTGGTCCGATTACCATTCAAGTGTGGGGATTGTTTGTATCGCTGGGAATTTTGTCCGGTCTGATTTTGGGTTACAAACTTTCTCGTAAATATTTTTTGGCTGAACAGGTGATTTTGGATTTGGGAGTATGGAGTATAGTCGGTGGGTTGCTTATGGCTAGAATATTTCATGTTTTATTTTATGCTCCGGAATATTATTTATTACACCCTTCGGAGGTGATATATTTTTGGCAAGGTGGCGCGTCATCGTTAGGTGGGTTTGTCGGGGCGATATTTGCGATTTATATTTTTGCCAAGTGTAAAAAATTTAGTTTAAAAGAATTGTTGCCATATTTTGATGTGATGGCTTTGTGTCTGTGGTTGGGGTGGGCGATTGGTCGGATTGGTTGTTTTATGATTCATGATCACCCGGGTAAATTAACCAATTTTTTATTGGCGGTAAATTTTCCAGGTGGCGCGCGCTTTGATTTGGGGTTGTTTGATTCACTACTGGCGTGGTTTATATTTATTGTGTTTGCAATATTGTTTAGAAAGTTGATCAAAATACGTTGGGGCATAGTGTCGCAACTATCTTTTATGATGTATGCTTTCGTGCGTTTTTGGTTGGATTTCTTGCGTGCTACCGACGTAACACAGGCAGATATTAGATATTTGATGTTGACACCGGCGCAGTGGGGAATGCTGGTGATATTCCTCGGATTGACTTTTTGGTTGGTTTTTGATAGTATTCAACGACGAAAAAATATTGGAGAGGTCGCATAGTGGCCGTCCGGTCATTCGACCGGATTAAAATTGTCGAGGGTTCATTCAGTCTTTAGACTGAATGCCCAGTCGAATGACTGGGACAATGTCACAAATTATATAGAGGTAATATATTTATGGAGGTAGTATGTTTTATGTCTATTTTATATTATTAGATAACGGTGATATTTACAAAGGATATACAGCTGATTTAAAAAGGCGTTGGTGCGAACATTCCACAGGAAAAGTTAAATCTACCAGTATTTACAAAGATAAAAAATTAGTTGGTTATGAAGCATATCTTTTTGAATCAGACGCAAGAAGAAGGGAACATTTTTTAAAAACAACCGAAGGTAGAAGGTTGTTAAAACAGCAATATAGAGATGTGATAGAAAAATATAAAATTGGAAGGGTCGCATAGTGGCCGAGTGCACCGCCTTGGAAAGGCGGCATACCGCAAGGTATCGAGGGTTCAAATCCCTCTCCTTCCGCCAATTTTCAGAATTCGGATTTTGGGCGATTGTTGCCTCGCCCCGCCAAAGGCGGGGCGAGGCTTCGGCAAGGATTTTGAAGGGATTTTTGAAATCCAAAAACAATTTCTGCCCGCTCAA
>Ga0172379_10000102_pt1 | contig 222305 bp, 218 predicted proteins | sample GrowelOW334metaG_FD_119756 | JGI IMG/M metagenome (GOLD analysis project Ga0172379, IMG submission 119756) | Groundwater microbial communities from an aquifer near a municipal landfill in Southern Ontario, Canada - Groundwater well OW334 metaG | ecosystem: Environmental > Aquatic > Deep...
CGAGGCAGGGCAAATCCAAAACCCCAGAAAAATAGTTTGCCCTGCCGAGTCCGTATTTGTTCCGTTTCATTCGTTGGGATTTTCTGCAAAATGGGTTCTGACTTTTTCAAACAAACACCACCAACAAAAACTCCCTTCAGGGAGTTTTTGTAAACACCAAAATACAAACACCAATAACCAAACAATCTCAAATATCCAATATCCAAATGTCTATTCTTATGGTTTATATGCTAAGCTTTTAGTGTAAATATTGATCAACTATTATATGACAAATTGGAATATCTTAGCCGATGAGGCGGCTATACAGAAGACGGCTACGGCCTTGGAAGCCAATGGCATCAAAGTCATTATCATTAACTCTGGCCAGGAGGCTAAAGCCAAGGTTATGGAGTTGATACCTCAAGGCAGTGAGGTGATGACCATGGCCTCGCAAACCCTCGTTGGTCTTGGCTTGGTCGACGAGTTTAATGAGTCAGGCAAATACAATTCTATCAAAAAGAAGTTCGCTTCCATGGATCCTAAAAAAGACCAGGTTGAGATGAGTCGTCTGGGAGCTGGACCGGCTTTTGCCGTGGGTAGCGTGCATGCCGTGACCGAAGACGGCCACGTTATCGTCGTTTCGGCCACCGGTAGCCAGTTGCCGGCTTATGCCTATTCAGCCATGAATGTCATTTGGGTCGTGGGCGCGCAAAAAATCGTTAAAAATTTGGACGATGGCTTCAAGCGTATTGATGAACACGTTTTCCCGCTGGAAGATGTCCGCGCTCTTAAAGTTTATGGCGGACACAGCGGGGTTAATAAGACGCTAATCATCAATAAGGAGGTAGAGCCCAACCGGCTCACGATGATAATTGTTAAGGAAGTGTTGGGGTTTTAATTGATTTAATAAAAATAGAGACGTCCCACGGAACGTCTCTATTTTAGTAGACATATAAAAGTGCCTAGTAAGCTAGTCACTATTGATTGACAAACAAAGGAAAATAGACTAGTATAATGACAATATGACTAGCTAACTAGTCATAATAATTCGTAAATTCGTATATTAGTGGGAATTCGTAATTTCGTAGACCAAATATGCTTAAAGTTAAACTACAAGAAATAGCCCGTAAATTAGCCAAAAATAGTTCTGAAATGGCTAGAGAAACGGGTATTAACCGCAATACCATCAATGCTTTGATGCATAACAAGGTAGACGGTTTGAAATTCCCTACAATAGATAAGCTCTGTCAGACCTACGGTTTAAACCTGACCGATCTATTAGAATACCAGCCCGAAGAGATCGTTTCTGGTCAAACTACCCAAAATTACTTTCGTCAGGAAGCGCCTTATGTCCCATTTTTTGCCTGGCCATGGGTTACCAGCCTGGGCCAGTTTCCGGCCGACTTGTTTGATTTTCAATATAAAAAAACCTTTCTTTATTTTAAGGATAAGTACGCTTTTGTTTATCAAAATTTGGAAGACTGTAATCAGATGGCCTCGCATTTTTATAGGAAGTACTCTGAACCCAAAAATGTGGATCGCTTTATGGCGCTTTTTGAGTCAGCGGCCAAGGAAGGGGAGCGCATATATCAAGATATTGATCCCAAAAATTTATTGGGGCTGTCAAAACAGGACTTAATTGAGAATTACAAAAAATATTTGCAGACGGCAACCTGGTTATGGCGCATCAGCTATTTTCATGACGCTTTTGACGTTGGTTTTGAACGCGAAACGCTTAAAAAAATCGCTAAAGAAAAAAGCTTTACTGACGAAGAAGTTTTGATTTTATCGTCCATCGACGAACTTACGTTCCATGATGAAAGGCGCTTGGCTCTTTTGGAGCTAGCCAAGTCTTTTAAGGCGCGTAACAATCAAAGTCTTGTGGGGTTCCTGACGCAAGACGCTTCGGCCAAGGGGTTTGTGAGAATTTTCAGCTATTATAAAAATACGGGAGTTGGACGGCAGACCGTATCCATTAAAGAAATAGCGGGTGAAATGGATAAGTATGTTAAAGATAAAACATATCTTGAGAGTGAGTATTTAAAGTTGACTAATTATAAGAAAAGCAGACAGGAAAAAATAGCCGGCATTTTAAAAAAGCATCGATTATCTGCCAACCCGTTTTATTTTTTTGGGCGCATGGCTTATTTGCGAGAAAGGCGAAAACAAGTGACCCTCATGCTGGTCTCAGTGGGTGAGGCTTTACTTTCGGCTATTGAAGTCCAGACCGGCATAGCCAAGAAATACCTCGAATTTCTCAGCCATGAGGAAGTGGAAGGCGTGCTCAAGGGTCTGATTAGCCAAGAAACTCTAAAGGAGAGGATGGAAAATCCATTATTAATTGAATCCAAAGTTCAGGAATATCGTCTTATCGTTGGACCAGAAGCTGATTCCATTAAACAGGAATTAGAAGGCAGGCTGAGTGAAAATGAAGGAGCTTTTGTCATCCCGGGCGTCATGGCATCACAGGGTTATAGCAAGGGTTTGGCTAGAATCATCAGAACCAAAGCGGATTTTGTTAAATTCAAACCAGGGGAGGTAATTGTTGCCACATCCATCGGGTCTGAGTTTGACCAATATATACGCCAAGCGGCTGCCGTAGTCGTTGAAGACGAGAATCCGTTAAGTCACGCCGCTCAGGCGGCCCGTGAGTGGGGGAAGCCGTGCATTATCTCCGCCAAAGACGCGACTAAAAGAATTGAAGATGGCGATTCGGTAGAGGTACGTGCCAATCACCGCACGGTAAAGGTCATAAAGAAGTAATCGAATATCCGCTTTGCTGAATATCGAATATCGCAATATGAATCTAAAATTTTTTGTGGATCGTGACAAGATGTTCCCTTATCCGTTTTACATCGCGGATTTGGCGCTTATGTTGGACATGCAACCTATCGCCGGCCAAAATCTGACCAAGAGTTTTTGCGTTTTCGAAAAAAACCGTATCTACATGCATTATGACGTGGATTCGATTGATGGCATGGGCCTGGCTTTGATGGATAAGATTTTTCAAAACAACAGTTTTTATGAAGAGGTCATCCGACAAATATACGGACAAAGTCAAAAGATGGAAAAATTTACCGCGCGAACTAACGATTTGGATGTGGCGCTGATGTCAGATCCAGAGCTAGTCGACTGGTATGCCAAATACATACAACAAACTAGGGATTTACGGTCTTGGGGTTGGGTGCCTGTTTTAGTCGACGGTATGGACAAGCCCCATTTATCTAATTACCTGGAAAACAAACTGCGTGAATTCTTGAAAGATAAGGCGTCAGACCAACAGCTCGTTGAGTATTTCTCTCTTTTGACCACTAGCGACACCCCGAGCGAAGTACAGCAAGAAGAGCTGGCCAGGTTAGAGTTGCTACTAGAGATGGAAGAGCATCCTGAGCTTAGAGATACTCTTTTAAGTAAACATCTGAACGATTACGGCTGGCTGACTTACGGTTATAGCGGGCCGGCCATGACAATGGAATATCTGTCGAAGGCTCTTAAGAGCACTCTTGAAGGAGGAAATCTAAAAGATCAGATCAAATCTTTTCAAAATCGTTATGAAAATATCAAGAGCCAAAAACAAAGCCTTTTGGAAAAATTGAACTTGCCGGCTGATTTGGTAAGGCTTTTTGACATAGCCTAAATTCATGGCCATTAAGGATTTTAGGAAGGGTGTTTATCAAAGATCTTATTTAGCCATGGATAAAGTAATGGCAGAGATCGCCAAGCGACTGGATTTAGATCTGAAAAGCGTTAAATTCATGCTCTTTGAAGAGATCGAGGACGCGTTATTGAATCGACGTCAAACTCTTTACAAACCAATCGTCGCCCAAAGGTTAGAAAGGTGCTGTTTAGTGGCAGAAAACGGCGAGTTTAAGATTTATCAAGGCCAAACCTGCGATGAACAGATAACTAAGTTGATTGGCAAGCATCCGGCTGACGTAAAAAGTGAGAACGTGAAGGAACTCAAAGGCTCTGTAGCTTATACTGGCCATGCCAAAGGCATAGTCAAAATCGTTTTGGTCGCGGAAGACGTGGACAAGGTCAACGAAGGCGATATCCTTGTCTCTTCGGCCACCAATCCGGACCTGATTGTAGCCATGAAACGCGCCGCGGCCTTCGTGACTGACACGGGCGGTATCACTTCTCACGCCGCCATAGTGGCCCGTGAGCTCAAAAAGCCTTGCGTAGTCGGCACTGGCAAGGCTACCAGGGTCCTAAAAGACGGAGATATGGTGGAAGTTGATGCGGATAAGGGGATCGTGACTATTCTGTCATCCTCTTAAATTTGTAATTCGTCATTCGTAATTGAAGTTGTATGCTTACCCAAGAACAAGTCAAAAACATCAAGTGGTACCGCCAATCGGGCGCGGGCATACCTTTGTGTATCGGATTGGCCTACGAGGCTTGCGCCAATGCCATGTTCTACTATACAGGTTTCAGGCTCCCGGTCATGGGATTGTTCATGAAAACCCCGGAAGGTTTCAGCTTTTATAATTACTTTGATTACTCAAAAATTACCAAGCAGCTTGACCTGGTTCTGGCCAAATTCACGCAAGACCCGGATTTTTACGCTGGTTTGGCCCATGATCTACAGGTTTCACGCCACAAAATCGAATCATTCGGCCGGCAAATGCTTGATTCCAAGGTCGGTTCACCTGAATTCACCCAAGTTTATGGTTCATTTCTGGAAAATGCTTGGCGTTGCTGGGGTGATTCGCTTTTTTTGGATCTTTATGATCCTTTTGAGGACAAGATTATGGATTTTGTGTTTGGCGAGCTTAAGCAGCCCTTGAAAAAGCAGGACCTGACTACGTTGACCACGCCGGATAGCATGACCTATCAGCAGAAGCAGCAAAAGGATTTGCTAGCCGTCTACAATAAGGCTGTGGTTAGCGGCCTGACTCAAGACGTCAAAGTCGATCTCCAGAAAATGTCGGACCAATATTATTGGCTGAAAAACGATTTTGAAGTCCTGCAATACCTAGACGAAGCTTATTTCGAGGACCAGCTGAAGCAATTGTTGTCGGATGGTGATCTGGCCAAAGCCATAAAGACCAATTTGGAACGTTTTGTATATTTGCTTAAAGAAAAATCGACCCTCATTTCCAGCTTAAATCTCAGCCGTGATGTGCAGGACAGGTTGGCTTTCGTCAATTGGACGGCCGAGCTTAGGGATGAGCGCAAAAGATGCACGCAGATCAGTAATTATTACGTTTATCAGGCTATTGTGAAAATTGCACAGGAATTGAACCTGGATCTTGAGTGGTTAAAGTACGCATTGCCCAGCGAATTACCGTCGGTTATTCAAGGCGGCAAACAAGTTAAGCAAGTTATCGACCAACGGTATGGTTTGGGCATGGTCATGGAGATTTTGGAGGACGACAGTTTTGAGACGGCATCAGGTGCGACAGCCCAGGAGTACTTGACCATAATGGAGGGCTTGTTCCAAATGGGCGATATCCGCGGTTCAACAGGCGCCATGGGCAGGGTTACGGGCCGGGCTAAAGTCGTATTGAGTCAGTCGGATTTTGAAAAATTCCAAAAAGGTGACATCCTAATCGCACCTATGACTAGGCCCGAATATGTGCCGCTCATGAAGTTGGCTTCGGCCATCGTCACGGATGAAGGGGGCATAACTTGCCACGCGGCCATCGTCAGCCGTGAGCTGGGTATTCCTTGCGTTATTGGAACCCAAATCGCAACTAAAACCCTAAAAGATGGGGATATGATTGAGGTCAACGCCAATCATGGAATAGTAAAGATAATTAAATGATAACTATGACTATCGAGAATTTACCTTCAAAATATCAGCCTCTTTGGGAAGCTTGCTTGCCGCTTTTGAAGCAGGGGAGACCGGGAGATGACGAGCATGCCAAAGAAGTCGTGCAATATGTGCTTCAATACCAGTCCAAGCTCAAATTTGACCCTGATGTTCTGGTGCCGGTGGCCATGCTGCATGATATCGGACACTCGGCTATCTTGCCCGAGCACTTCAAATACGTGACCGGCCAACAAAAACTCATGAATGGCAAACTGGTCCATATGTTGGCAGGCGCTAAGATTGCCCATGATCTGCTTTTGCAGGTTGGATATGATGTCGAGAAGTCAAAAGAGATAGTGGACATCGTCAGCATACACGACGCAGACCAGCTTAAGATCGACGATTGGCGCAGTTGGTATGACACTGACCATAAGAAGATCTTTCATGACATTGATGCCTTGGATCGTTATAACGAGACTAGGATCAAACATTGCATCGAATCCGGTTTGTATGACAGAGATAAGATGATTCCCGAATTGCAGAGGTTAACTGAAAACTTTTTTTATCCTGAGCTTAAGCAAGTAGCGGAGGAAAACTTAAAGAAGCTATGAAACTAATGGAAGTCCTCAAAACGGAAAAGCTTTACGCCCAGGGTGTCAGTTCGGTGCCGCTGTATCTGATGACTTGCTCAAGGAGCGGGTTTACTATGGGATCTGACCTGGGATATCAGTTTAAGTTTTTTTGTCACACTTTCAAGCAAGGATATGGCGAGATGCTTTATCCGGTGTCAGAACTAAATCGCTTGTGGGAAATCATCAGGGAAAAAATAAAAGACAACCCAAAGTATTTATTTGAAGTCAAAGTTAAGTACCAAGAGCATCTGCTACCGGGACAAAAACTTTTCGCGTCATTATTAACTAAGGATTTAAACGGCCTTACGGAAGCAGAGCTGTTGAATCTGTTTAAACAATGCATTGAAATTTCGACCGTTACGGTCGGTTTGGGTCATATTATTGAGCCGGTGGGATTTGGCCTGGACGAAGAGTTAAAGCAGAGATTGCTCCAGCATCTGCCTGATAAAAAGTCTTTTAATTTGGTTTATGCCAATCTTACTAAACCAAGTCAGTTATCCTTTATCGCCGAGGAGCAGGTTGATTTGGAAAAGTTATTAGGATTGGACGGTCCGGCTTTGGAGGACGCCATCCAAATCCATCTTAAAAAATATTATTGGTTACTATGCAACTATACTGGCCCGCGTAAACTGACAAAACAAGCCATCCTGGAACGTTTCGAGGCCGTCCGTAAGCCCACCCAACAGGGACAAACAGGGAACCAGCCAATAGAAATCGAAATCGACGAGGAAACGCGACATATGGCCGACACCCTGAATTTCTTAGCCGTTTGGCAGGATGAACGCAAGCTGAACATTATGAAGGCCATTTATCATCTCGGGAGCGTGATTGAGGAGATCTCACGCCGGACAGGAATAAAAGCCGATCATATTGCTTATCTTTCACCAGCAGAAGCATTATCACTGGATAAGATGGAAGACTTGAATGATGTTCATGATCTAATCAAGCGTGAGGAAGGCGTTTTCTATCTTCAACTACCGGATGGAGAGGCATCAGATGTCTTGATTGGTCGTGATTACGAAGAAGCGATGAAGCTCTACGAGGCTCTGAACGGTCAAGGGTCATCCAAACCAGGGAGTAGCGCTATCTACGGATCCGTAGCCAACCCAGGTACTGCCCTTGGTCGTGTAGTTGTCTGCACGGACCTAGCCTCGATCGATAAAGTCCAGGAAGGAGACGTGCTGGTTGCTTCTATGACCCGCCCTGAGTATATGGCAGCCATCAAAAAAGCCGCGGCCATCGTAACTGACGAAGGCGGCATCACCTGCCACGCGGCTATCGTGGCCCGCGAGCTCGGTATCCCTTGCGTCATTGGCACCAAAGTCGCCACCAAGGTCTTCAAAGATGGAGATATGGTGGAAGTCCGCGCTAATCATGGGATGATAAAGAAAATATGAGCATAGAATTATCCAAAGAACAGAGCCCCAAATGGTGGATTCAGGAGACCGTAGCTCGGCTGGAGTTATGCTATCCGTGGATGAGGGGATTCGCGAAGATGGGCAGATATTTCGATCCGACCTACGATTTTTCGATTTCAATTTTTAAGGATGACTATATTTGGTCGGTCATGGAAGAAGTAAATGACCTCAAGATAGCGGCCGCCATCCATGAGAGATTCCATGCAGATTCAGGTTCTCTGGAGTCGATATTGGTAATTTGGCGAAATTTAAGAGTGACATTCGAATCTGATTTCGAGCTCATCCGAAATTCGGACATGAATACCCATGGCCGACAGGAGCTGTCTGACCTTTACCGTAAGTTCTATCAGGACTACGAAGACGTATTTACACCAGCTCTGCTTTGCGAGGCATTCGTCCCGTACGCTGAACAGTATGTGATACCGGAAATCTCTAAGCTCACTCAGAAGATCGGTATGGGGAAAGGCGAAAAGGTTGCCGGAGTGCTGACTGTCCCGCTCAAACCATCCAACCTCACGCAGGAAAGGATCGATCTGCTCAAGATTACTATCAAGTCGCTGGAAGGTAAGGATATCCAGGCAGATATCGTTCGACATCAGGAGGAATATTTCTGGATAAAGAACAATTATAAGGACGTCGAGCCCATGACAGCCGAGGAGTTTCAGGGATACGTACGTGAAGATGCGGCTAAGGGCATATCGGCCGTAAAGGAAGAGCTTGCCAGGCTGGAAAGCAACCCGACGTCGCTGGCCAAAGAGAAAGAGGATCTGATGTCGCGACTTCAGCCCGACGTGAAGTTGGCTTCCGGCATCAGACTGTTCGAGATATTGGGGGAGTGGCAGGACGATCGCAAGGTGATAATGCAGAAGGCCAGCTATTACATGACCATATTGCTGCGTGCCGTCGGCCAGCAGGTCGGCTTGTCATTCGAACAGATCGCGTATGCCACCCCGGAAGAAATCTATGGTCTGCTGGCAGGAGAGAATACGGTCACTGAATTTGTTCTCAAGCAAAGACGTAAGTTCTGTGTCGTGGTTATAACATCACAAGAAGAGAGGGCCCTGGTCGGCGACGAAGCCCAAAAAGTTTGGGACATGATATTCACCCAAGGCCAGGTACGCGAAAAGTCCATTTCCGGAGTTGTGGCTTGCACGGGCCGCGTGCGCGGCAAGGTCAGAATCGTCAGGGATCCGGCTAAGGATATTTTTGAGGAAGGGGAGATACTCGTTACTTCTATGACCAGGCCTGAATTTGTGCCTTTTATGAAAAAAGCTCTGGCTATTGTGACAGACGAAGGCGGTCTGACCTGCCACGCGGCTATCGTCAGCCGCGAGTTGAACATACCGTGCATTGTGGGCACTAAAGTCGCCACCAAAGTCTTAAAAGACGGCGATCTGGTGGAGGTCAACGCTAGTCATGGGTCGGTAACTAAGCTTAGTTAAATATGCAAGTTGATTTAAAAAATAAGAAGTGGGTTTATTACGGAGTTTCGGCTTATCCGATGTATTTGCATCCTTTTCTGGAAGCTCCAAGCCATTCATTTTATGCGCTTTACGGTGCATCTTGTGATGGAGCTGCCTTATGGCACGGGAAAAATTGCGACTGGCTGTATGATGAAAAACAGTTGCTTGGTTTTTCTGAAGCAGTCCTGCCTTCTCTTTTAGAGAATAAATGGGCTAAATATGATGAATGGTACAAGCTAGCAGAAGAGTTCGAGGTTTCGCATACAAAGCTGATGGCTCAGGATCTTACAAAACTGACGGATGGCGATTTGAGGAGCCTCGCGGACGAATATTACCGATTTTTTCTCACCCAGTATTCCAAAAATAACTGGATTGAGCCGTTAAGCATATATTTTCAGGAAAAATTGAGGCAAATATTAGCTTCAGAAAACTTAAGTCCCAGCCAAGTCGATGATTTAGTGGCGGAGTATAGTCGGCCAGTCAGAGATAATTATCTCAAAACATGCGCTAAAGAGTTAGTGACCGAACTAGACAGTTTGGCGTCTTTAGTCGCGAAATATCATTACATAAATAATGACTATACGGGCCCAAAAACAGTATCCGAAAACGATATTAAGGCTTTAGCGGCCACGACCAGCTTAGTTGAGGAAAAAGCAACCTCACGACTTGAACTTAAATCAAATATTAAAGATTTGCTTTGTCTCCTTCAGATCACGGCCACTATCCAAGATGTTCGCAAAGCCTACTCACTCATGTGGGTGAGTGGAGTACATTTTTTGGTGGGCGAATTAGCTAGCCGTTTCGGTTTTTCGATAGACAATCTACGTTTCGCTTTTTGGGATGAGATTTGGCAGAAGGATGTTGATCTGGGTTCTTTTAAAGACAGAACGGACGGAATGGTGGCCTATTATTACAAAAATGGAAGAGATATCGTAACTGGCCAAGAAGCCGAAAAAATCAGGCAAAATTTTGAGCACCATATCGTCGGTATCGATACTGATATGAAAGAAGTAAAAGGCATCGGCGCTTCTGGCGGAAAAATCAGAGGTAGGGTTTGCAATGTGACTAACCTGAGTCATTTTAACAAAGTAAAACCCGGCGATGTCCTGGTAACTCAAATGACCCGTCCGGAATATCTGCCGCTCATGAGGTTAGCTTCGGCTTTTGTGACTGATGAAGGCGGTCTGACTTGCCACGCGGCTATCGTTTCCAGAGAAATGGGCAAGCCCTGCGTTATCGCGACTAAAATTGGCACTAAATTTTTTAAAGATGGAGATTTGGTCGAGGTTGATGGAGACAAAGGAGTGGTTACTAAAATTTCTTAACTGCTCTTTCCAGTATTTAGTTTCCACTTTCCAGTCATTTCTGGCAACTAGGACAATAATGCGTCCCTCTTTGCGCTACGACCGTCCGGACGATCGGCGTGCCGCAGACTTTGCAGGGGAGGCTTTTGCGTTGGTAGACATTTAAAAATTTTTCAAATTTACCCTCCTGACCATGAGCATCCACATAATCCTGGGCACTGGTGCCTTTGAGTTTGATGGCTTGTTTTAAAACTGCCTGGATAGCTTTGGCTAGACGAAGACGGTCATCAGCCGTCAATGAGCCGAGACGTCTGGTGGGTTTTATTTTAGCTCGAAATAGCGATTCGTCGGCATAAATGTTACCCACGCCGGCCAGAGTTGTCTGATCAAACAAAGCGGATTTGACGTTGCGCGTCACGGGACGCTTAAAAAGCTCGGCGATTTGAATCGGTTTGAGCGTTAGCGGTTCCGGTCCAAATTCGCTCAGCTTTTTTTCCAAAGCCTCGTGAGATAGATAACTCATCCTCCCGAACTGGCGCACATCAGCCCAGACTAGGTAATGCGATCCAATCTGGAAAATCATCCGATCGTGTTTGGCGGGTTTGTAATTTTTATCAACTAAGATAACAGTCCCGGTCAACTTGAGATGGGTCGTGATGCCTGAGCCATCAGTGAACCTCCAAACGATTAGTTTGGCGCGACGGTCAATCATCTTAATTTTTTTGCCGGTTATAGCTTTGGCAAAAGCCTGGCCAGGCGGCGTCTCACGCCCGGTTTTTAGTATGCGAACGGATTTGATGATTTGGCCTTTGAGCTTCGCATCCAGTTGCCGGCGTATAGTTTCGACTTCGGGGAGTTCGGGCATATTTTTTTATCGTCCTTTAACGTCCTAATCGTCCTGTCCGTCCTGTTAAAAATTGGGTCGCAAGGACGTTTAGGACTTTTTTAGGACGACCAGGACGGTTGTTGGGAACAGTTTACCTTGCTTTTGAAGCCTTGACAAAGCCCGGTTTTATTGATAACAAAGCCATAGGAGGTTCAATCATGGTAGACCAACAAAAGTTCCAAGCCCTCAGCAAGGAATGGTCTGCCCTGGTGGACCTGTTCCTTGAAACGCCTGACGGCAAGGCTGCCCTCTTCACCCTGCAAGATGGGGAAGGCCGCATCTTCACAGCTATCCTTAAGACTTACGCCGATGCTTTGGATCAAGCGGCCGAAATCGTCGAATATTTCGCTCAGCAAGGTCACGGTGTTTTCGCCTTGGCCACGGAAGAGCTTCAAGAAAACGCGCCGGATCTTTATTCCGACGAAGGTTTGGCCCGCGCCAGATGCGAACAACTGCGTGACATAGCCAAGGACGCGGCGGCGATTATCAGCTACAACCGCCCAGAAGAGCCTCAGCCGGTGGCTATTCCCAAGTCTTTCAGCGAGATACCTATCTCTGATGATGTGGCGAAGGTGCTCGACATGGCCTCCCAACCTGGGTTTGACGTTTCCTGTGCCATTCAAGGCGTTGACGATAGTCTGGAGGCGGAGAGACGCGTGACGCGCCGTGCACCGGATGATGAGATAAGACGCATCTGGGCTTCAATTACGACTACGCCGCTCGCCGATCCACCCGGCGATCAGACTGATGTAAGGACGCCGGTTGTCGAGCCATCTAGTGTCAAAACCGTTCCTACAGAGGACGCGGAATTGGGAGACATTAGGACCGGTAATCTGAATGAGGTGCTCAGGAGATTCTCGCAGGCACCCTACGCTCTAGACCCTAACACGCCGCCTGTGAGCGTTTCGGATCATCCGGCCTCACCGCCACCTGCGCCAAAGCCCGGTGTCGCGCTCGGGATCGAATCGTCCATCCCGCCTCCGCCTGACGACGATGAAGCGGACGACGTAGAGATCGACTCGGCGCTCGATGAGTAAGTTTCAGCCCAAGTTAAACAGCGTTAACTCGACGGCCCCTTCAGCCGTCTCTTTTTTATTCAGATAACCAAAATCCAAAAACCAATATCCAAATTTGGTGATTGGTATTTGGTTTTTGGATTTTAAACTTGGGCTGGTGTCAACGGTTTTTTGCCTTTCAAGACAGCTATGATGTTTTGAGCGGCGACTTCTGACATGGCACGGCGCGCGGCTTCGGTCGCGCTGGCAATGTGAGGGGTCAAAATAACATTCTCAAAAGATTTTAATTCCATATTATCGCGCAAGTCGCAATCAATGGCCGGCTCACATTCAAAAACATCCAGGGCGGCACCCGCGATCTTCTTGGATCTAAGCGCCTTAATCAAAGCCTTCTCATCCACTACCGGCCCGCGTGCCGTGTTGATCAAAAAGGCGGTTTTTTTCATCAAATTAAATTGTTTGGTGGACATGAGGTGGATCGTGGAAGGCATGAGGGGAACATGCAGAGAGATGAAGTCGGCTTTTTTGAGCAATGTTTCCTGGCTGACCTTGCGTCCTCCAAAATTCTTTTCCAAATCTTGATTGGGGCGCATATCGGCGTATAAAAGTTTCATGCCAAAGCCTTGGACGGCGTGGCGCGCCACCATACTGCCGATGCGGCCAGCGCCAATCAGACCCAAAGTTTTTCCATTAAGGTCAGTCCCGTTCAACAGCATGGGTGACCAACCTCTGTATTGCCCGCGTTTGGCAAAATGGTCAGCTTCTGGGATACGGTGGGCCAAAGCCAGCATGAGGGCAAAAGTATGTTCGGCCACTGATTCGTTAACCTTGTCACTGGGCGTATTGGTGATGATCACGCCGTGTTTTTTGGCGGCCTGTAGGTCCACATTGTCAAAACCCACAGCATAATTGGCTACGACCTTGAGCTGTGGTCCTGCGGCCTTAAAGACCGCTTCATCAATCTTGTCTGTCAGCAACGAAAGCAAAGCGTCTTTGCCTTTAACGCCGGCCAGGAGAGCCTTTTGGTCAATCATTTGGTCCTTGGGATAGACCGTAATTTTATATCCGGCTTTTTTAAGCATGGCCAAACCGGCTTCGTGGATTTTGCGGGTAACGAATATTTTCATATCAATATAATTATAAAATAAATATTAAAGAATTCAAAGTTCAAAATTCAAAGAGCAAAATGTTGGTATCCCTTCGGGATATTATCATATCATTTATGCCGTAGGCCACCTGCATTTTGCTCTTTGCTCTTTGCTCTTTGCTTTACCTTTTGTTTATCTAGTTGCACGGCGTAAGTGGCGATCCAACGGAAGGGCGGAAGCAGAACGTTGATGACCAGCAAGATAATGACCAGTTGCGTCATGAGTCGGCTACTTGGGAAGTAACGATTGGCAATATAAAGCGCCAAAGTGTTGTTGAGATAGACCATGCAGAGAGCTAACGTGGCTTTTTCGGCATTGGTGCGCCACCAAGCCATGAGAAAAGCCAGAGCCGTCAAGCCGCCGATGTAAATGAGCATGACGATGATCAAACCGATGTCCCTGGCCGAAAGAATGATCGGGCCCTGGCCTGTAGTATCCGCCACAATCGCGGCAATGAGTATGCCAAAAGTCCAGACGGCCACGTTGCGCCAGATCGGATCGTATTTTTTAACTATCTTCGGGGCTTTGCGTTGGACCAAGGCGGCGATGACGAATGGGATGACGATGGTTATGAAAAGGTTGGCGAACAAAGTGAAAATTGGCACGGGCACGACTCGGCCGATGGCGACCCAAAAGATGAGAGGGATGGTAAGCGGGGCAAGCAGGGAGGTGATTGCTGTTATGACCAGCGCGAGGGATGTTTTGCCGCCAAAAAGATCAGCAATTAAAGCGATAGTCATGCCGGTTGGCATGGCGCCCACGATTAAGAAGGCCAAAGCCCAATCCGGAGCGAACGCGGCGGGCGGCAACCACATGGCCAGCGGCAAAAAGATCAGCATGAAGCCGGACGATACGGCCAGCATCTTCCAATCTTTGGCATAGCCCGTCAGCTCCTTCATATTCAAGCGCAGACTTGAAGTGAAAAAGATGAGCATTAGCAAATAAGTGCCGTAAGGGGCGATGGGCCGGAAATATTTAGGCAATAAAATACCGGCCACGATGCCGATCAGCACGATCATGATTTGGTTTTCGGCAAAGATATGCCTGATTTTATTCCACATAATTCATTCAGTCATGCCGAACCCCTTCGTCATGCTGAACTCGTTTCAGCATCTCACGAAGCTTCGAGTGCTGAGATCCTGAAACGAGTTCAGGATGACCATTGGTTATTTTGGATGATAAATTGCGGATTTTTATCTTGTCCAGGGTATTTCTCCGCGGGAATGACTTTAGAATGCCCGCTTTGGCGCCCATGTGCGTGATGACGCCCAAACTGTTGAGCAGGCCGGCGCGTAATCCATCCTTACAGCTTTTGGTTTTATGGTAAGCGGACACAAAAGCGCTGCCAAACGAATCGCCCGCGCCGGTTGTGTTGATTCTTTTGCCGGGCAGAGCAGGGGAATAGAGCAGATGTCTCGTAGCCTTTTCTAAAACATAAGCCCCGGATTTGCCATCGGTGATAACCAGGGCGATTTTCGGCAAGTTACCAAGCCGCTTTACAATCGCCGGGAGATTGTTGGTTGATTCTTTGGCCAGTATAGCTGCTTCTTCGCGGTTCAAAATCAATATATCTGTCAGTTTAAGCAGTGGACTGAGAAGGTTGAGGCCGTTGGTCAGCTCGCCGTTGCCGGGGTTCCAAGCCACTTTTGATCCTTGTTTTTTCAAGGTTGTAATCACCGCTCGATTTTTTTTCAAATCACCGCCCAAAGAAGTCAGATAAAGCCAACGGCTTTTAACTCTGCTCCAGACTGTTTCCGCCGGATCGAGTTGAGCGGCCGCGCCACGATAAACCAAAATACTACGCTGGCCTGTCCCGGCCAACAAAATAACGGAATAGGCCGTCTTTAAGTCTGGTAAGATTTGGACGCCGCGCGTATCCACTTTTTCGTTTTTGAGGACGTTCAAAATATCTTTTCCGTTTGGATCAAGGCCGATTGAACAGACGCAAGTTGTCTTTAAACCGAAACGGCTAAAAGTCACAGCCGCGTTGGTCGCCCCGCCGCCCGTCTCAAAAATTACATCGTCCAAAGGTATTTTGGCGCCCATAGCAAAACAAGCGTCAAAACCATCTGGCGCGGATTTGTCGGGCTTTCTCTCGAAGTGTTGGCTTTTAATAAAAACATCCCTGGTGCCGGCCCCCACGGCGCAAACGTCAAACTTTCGAAAAAGACGAAACATCGGGCTTATTATAACATGTAACATGTGGCTTGTAACAACCGCCCCTTGTCATCCCGAGCGGAGTCACCCGAAGCTCAAGGTGACGAGTCTCACGCCAGAGGCGGATGCGCCTATGGCGCAGAGGGATCCCTTAAAGCAACACAGTTAACCATCGAGTAAGGGATTCCTCCACTTCACTCCGTTTCGGTCGGAATGACATATTGTTTAGAATGTTAGAGGGTTGAAATGTTATGTGTTATGTGTTTCGTGTTACATGTCTTTTGTGCTAACCTTTTGACAAATATGCGAAAAATCATCCTTGGTTTGGCCCTGTTCCTGGCGGTCCCGTTGGGGGTTATGGCGGCGCCCCCTGATTTCAAAGCGGAAGTGCCGATTCAGGAAGAGAGAATACAGAATTTTGAAGTCACCGCTGACCTGGGAGCGGATAGAACTTTAAAGGTCACGGAAAAAATTGATTATAATTTTGGTTTAACTCCAAGGCACGGCATCTATCGCAACATTCCCGAAACTTATATCCGGGACGGGATGACCTACAGCTTAAAATATAAGATCGACCAGGTTTTGCGCGACGGTCAGCCGGAACCGTATGAACAATCGAGGCAAGGCCATCTTTTGACGTTGAAGGTTGGGCGGAGCGAGTCTACGATCACGGGTAAACACGCTTATACGATCGTTTATGAAACTCAACAGGCCATTAATTTTTTTGATGACGGACACTCGGAGTTTTATTGGAATGTGACGGGCAATGATTGGCAAGTTGGCATCGGCCAAGCTTCGTTTTTTCTCAAATCGCCTATGGGGCAGGCCACCTCGACTTTAAATTTTACCTGCTTTACGGGCGTGATGGGCTCTACGGAAAAAGCTTGCGAATTGCAACCAAAAGATAGCGGCTATTGGGTCACGGTCTCGCGCGTGCTCGACCCTTACGAAGGCATGACGGTTGTTTTTGGGTTTCCCAAGGGCGTGATTACTCCCGAGACAACGGCTGAAGCCGTCCAAAGAATCCTGAGCGATAACTGGGTTTTGTTCATTCCGTTGATCATCCTCGCTTTGATGCTGTATTTTTGGGCCACGCGCGGCAAAGATCCCGCTCCGGAGACGGTTATTCCGCAATATGAGATACCCCGCGGCATGAGCCCGATAGTTTTGGCCGGCACTTTAGGCAATGGCAGTATTGCGCATCGCGGCATCACGGCGACGATTATCGAAATGGCGCGCCAAGATTATCTGCACATCGAATACAAGACTAAAAAAGTTTTGTTTACGGATGTTCAGGACTACACCTTTATCAAACGCAAAACTCCGGTCGAAAGTGCTCCGGTTTGGGAAAAGACTTTGTGGAACGGGTTGTTTGTAAGCGGCAGCCGCGAGCGCTCGACGTTTGATGATCTGAAAGACGATAAATTTTACACGGATGTCCAAAGCGCGACCCGGCAGGCTGAGAAAGAATTGCAGAAATTGAATATCTTCGTGGCCAGCCCTTATGCCGTCAGGGCTTTTTACGTCGCGGCGGCGGTCATCATATTTATGGTAGTCAGGGTTTTGGGAGGTGAGGCGCCGATCGCGGCCGGGGCCGCTTTTGCCTCAGCTGTGATTGTGGTCGTCGTTGGCTGGTTCATGCCGCGCCGCACTAAAGAAGGCACATCGATCGTGGCTGAGGTTAAAGGTTTCAAATGGTTTCTTTCCGTGACCGAAGAAGCACGCTTAAAATTCCACAACGCGCCGGCCCGTACGCCCGAACAATTTATGGATCTCTTACCGGCGGCTATCGCGCTCGGCGTAGAAAAAGAATGGGCTAAACAATTTGAGGATTTGCAGATGGCGCCGCCCGAATGGGCTGAGGGCAACGCTCATTTATTTACAACACTGGCTTTGGCCAACGCTATTTCGCACATGGATAGCACTTCATCGTCCAGCGTTTACTCTCCACCGGCCAGCACGGCCGGAGGCGGTGGTTCCGGTTTTTCCGGCGGCGGATCAGGTGGCGGCTTTGGTGGTGGAGGTGGAGGGAGTTGGTAGCTCGTAATTCAAAAAGCAAAGAGCAAAATTCAAAATGCAGGTGGCCTTCAGCATAAATAATTAATATCCCGTAGGGATTCCAACATTTTGCTCTTTGAATTTTGAATTTTGAATTAAAAAAATCCCTGGGCTGGAGATAGCACAGGGTAGGACATGAACCCAGGACGGGTTCATTTTTCTTTGTCGGGAGTCGTCGGAAAGGGCGGGGGTTCCTTGGGCGGGGAGAGGTCGGGCATGGTGCTCTCGAGCTTTTTGGCCAAGGCCGTGAGCTCTCTGCCGCGCAGAAGTTTGAGCAATTCGGCGGCTAGCCTTTGGGCATTCTCCCTCTCGAAGGTGGGCAAAGAGCGGTCGATCTCGTCTGGAAAGATCGCATGGAACAGGAGAATCAGCTTCCGCCTGAGCCTGGGCAGGTCATCGGTCCAGACCCACCTACGTTCCACGAGGAGTATATGGTAGCCTCGCAGGTCATTGGGAGAGACTTTTATCCCTGGTCGGAAGGTGAGCCCGAGTCTACCAAAGGCTTGAATGAACTCCTTGTACTCGAGTTCTTCCATGGGCGTATTGGCCGAACTGCCGCTACTTTGGGCGGGCGGGGCTTCGTCGTCCGGTGGGAAAATTCCGAATTGCACCCCAGTCAGACCTTGGTCGTAGGCCTGACCCCGGCTGTCCATGATTTTGGGCGGCTTGTCGGAGTCGGCCGCTGCCTTGAGGTCATCGGTCACTGCCGAATCCAGCTCATCGAGGTTGATCACCTCAGAAGATTCGGCACCGACCGTGAGCTCGCCGTCATCTTTCTGGGCAAGCGGCGGACCGGGCGCGATGGCATCAGGGGTAGCTTCCCTGGGAAGGAGCGGAGCAGCGGGAATCGCGAAGACGTTGGCCAGAGCATCTGAGGGACGTTCAGATTTACGCGCTGGAGCGGGTTTCTGATTCTGCGAAGCAGATTTCGGAAGCGGACGCATGGTCATACAACGATCTTCATCGTCCTCCCAACCATCATCTCCGGCCTTTCCGGTATCCTGCTCCGCTATGGGACTTTTGGGGAGTCGCCCTTGGCTGCCAGCCTCGCGAAAATGTCCTGCGACTCCGGGGAATCGTCCTCCTCGACAGTTGCCTCGTCCGCCGCCTTGTTCTCGGCCGGTTTTTCTTCCGGCTCGGAAGACTCCGAGAACCGGAGCTTCTCGCGGATGGCGTTGAAGACCGGGCGGAAGCTCGCAGTCGGCAGTTGCTTGACCAGCCACTCGATGGTCACGATTTCCAGCTCCTGTTCGGGCGTGAGGCATTCGTGCCTGGCCTGGCGCTTCCGGAGCAGGTGCATGATTTCGATGACCTTCTTCTCGTCAATGGCCCGGATGTAGTCATCCATGGGGATTGATTCGAGCAGGCTGAGATTGGTCAGAGGCGGCTCATGGAAGGTTTTGGCGATTCCTTGCCTGAAGTACTGCCTCTCTTCGTTCATGCAGCTCGCGATCACCATGGTGATGAAAGCCTTGGTCGGCGGCGAGTCGTCTTTCCAGTTGATCCTGGCCACGAGCTTGTCAAAGCGCTCGGCCCGATTCGTATGGGGCATCTGCGCCTCGTAGCTGAACATGCGGATCTGGTCCACTGCAAGTCGTTCGTCGTTCTCGCGGATTCGGTTCAGGAAGCTAGCCTGGACAGCGGAAGTCATGGCTCGCGTGGTCTTGTGAGGCATGGTCTCGGCAAAACCTTTGAGCATATAGCCTAGACGCAGGTCAGGCCGAGTTTCCAGTTCGGTGATCCTGTCGTTGATATTCCAGTCGTCGAGTTGGGCTCCGGCCGGATACCAAGGCGGCGGGTTCTTAGCCAAAGCTTCGAACCATTCCGCCAGGATCTGGCAGTCGAGATGCAGAGTGTAGAACTCTGTTTCTTCGGCCTTGCGGGCATCATCAGCGTCGGGGTCAAGGTTCTTGTATTTGATAGGTTCGAACATCGGGGTCCTCCTTGGTTTTCTCCAATGCTTAAACGAAACTTCTCAATAAAACGGCTTTTTGTCAAGCCTCTAATATCAAAACAACCGCTAAATTAAGCGGTTGTTTTAGTTTCTGAAAGCACCATAATTGATGTTCTCGGAATCTGCGCGCTGTCCGAGGATGGACGAGCGCGCGAGGAGACTCACTTGATGAGTTCCCAAAGGGCGGGGATGTTGCGAACGAAAGCAGCTAGGTTGAGCAAGCAGCTCAGGACTGCGATGACGATGGCGACCTTAAGGTCGCGTCCGGAGAGAGCCAGGGCGGCTGTCTTGTCGGTGAGTTCCTTCTCAAGCTTGGCAACCTTGTCCTTCTCTTGTTCGAGCTCTTGCACCTTGATGAGGAGCTGAGCCGTGATGAGGTCTACGGGGTCAATCTGTCCTGGCATCAGGTTCATGGGACTCCTTTCGTGAAGTCGTCTACTGGCAGGAGATGATGGCCGCCTTGATGAGGTAGGATGTGTCCGGCTGCGTCTCGGTGTAGGCCACCATGATGGAGTCCAACGAAAGACCGCGGGCACGGGGGTAGTTCATGTAGTACCCCTTGATATCCTTGACCACGACGAGCGGCTCGGTGACGGCCTTCAGCTTGTCGTCGTAGACGCGGAGCACGGTCTTGAGCATGACCTGGTCATACTCGACGGCGGCGATGTTCTCGCCGATGGTCGTTACCATCTGCTCCGTCGAAATGCTCAAGGTCTCGAGTCCGCTTCCGTCGGGGTTCATGATCGAGAGGTGTCCCTTCCAACTGGTGTCGTCCGTGCTGGTCCACTTGACCGCGAACCTTCCGCCGATTGTCGTCATCCCGTGAGCATACGAGGTCGTGGTGCCGCCGGTTTGGAAGGTATCGAGATCAACGCGCTTGATGCCGCCATCTTCCTGACGGAGGAAGGCGCTCGTGGTCTGCAGGCCGGTGCTGTCAACGGCATTGACCGCGGCGCCGACAACCTGACCGATCGTGGCGAGGCCCGCGAGGCCATTCTGCACCCCGGGGTATTGGCTGGTGGCCAGGATCAGAGCGTTCCCGACTTGCCCGGTGGGAGCGACGTAGCGGATGAAGACCGTCGACGTGTTATACGTTCCGTCGAACAAACTTTGTCCGATCCAGTACCCGCCAGAGTCCAGACCCGCCATGCCTCCGATCGGCAACGGGTCTTCGAAATCCACCGTCAACGCATTGTTGACCACGCGGGCGGTGCGATACTTGCCGCCGGTCTTGGCCGCATAGGTGACCAGATAGCCGTCCGGCGATCCGAAGGGGATCATGCCCCACGATCCGTCGCAATCCGGCATGTCGATGTCGCCCGCTGAGTCGCCCTGGAAATCCAGGGTCTTCAGCGTGCAGCTCGGGGCCGCCGAGTAGAGGCCAAGGCCAAACCCCTTGCCACCGACCGTCTCGAGAAAGACTGGGTTAGCCGTTCCGAGGTTGACCGTGTTCTGCACGGCGCAGGTCTTGAGGCTGGGCGCGGTGTCGGTCGGTGCGTCAACCGCGGCATCCGTGGATGCCTCGATCTCGGCGTCGACTTCTGCCTCAGGCTTCGCATCGACCGAGTCGCTACCTGCATCGGAGACGGGGCACTGGCAGGGCTTGTAGTTCTGCCCGTCGTCGTCACAGACCTGCACGCCCTGATGGAGGTTCGAGCAAGCGCAGGCGACTTGGGCTCCAGGAACGCAGACGGCCGGCGGAGCGGCGTCGTTGGCAGGCAACTGTTCGTTGCTACCGATCGGCACCCTTTCTTGGCAACTGACGGTGAACGCGAGCACAAACGCAAACAACATCATCATGCGGAGAGATTTCATATCTTCTTCCTTTCGAGGAACGTTTGGCGGTCGGGCTACGCCATGAACCGTATGGTTAATGGTACCGCGATGTTCATCCAAAATCTTTTCCCGTCTGACACGACCACCCCTTTGATTCCCCTCCTACGATAGGCGGGGACAAGGAGTAGATCAGTTCAGATGGGAGCCTCGATATTGGAATCGAGGCGAGAAGGAAGGAACGGAGCCCTTCCCCCTTTGAGGTGGGAAGGGTAGGGGATGAGGGTTAGTTGGAAAGGACGGTGGGCGAGGCGAGGTTCTGGACGAGATACGAATTCGTCCAGTCTTTCGACCCGAGGTTGAGGTCCGTGTGGGGCACTTCGCTCTGGTCGCTCCAGACGAAGTCGCCGACCACGTGCCATGCGCCGAGCTGGGTCTGCGGATCGGCCAGCCCGCCAACATTGAAGATGTTAGGCGAACTCACGAACGGAACGTACGCGTCGTTGTTCATCAGCTGACCGGTCACGAGCGTGCTCGGATCGTAGCGGTAGAACTCGGTGGCGATCGAGTTGCCCGAAGGCTGGCTCGTGAGGACGACGGCATTCAGGCAATAGGCGTTCCCTGAGCCGACGATGTTGTCCTCGTTGGCCAGTGACATGGCCACGGTCGTGTTGAGCTGGCTCGCCGGCTTGCAACCGTTCTTGAGGTCGCTGGTAAAGACCGCGTCGGTCATGTTGAAACCGGTCGCGAGCGCAAACCCCCGATAGAGCCGGAAGTTGCAGAGCTGAATGCCAGCCGACGTTTCGATGTTGAACATCTCCTGCTTGTAACCCAGGGGATCGGTGCCGTTCACCGAGTCGACTGACGTGTGCCAACAGTGGAGCGACATCTCGCCGTTGAAGATCGTATTGCTGGCGAGTTGGGTCACAGCCACGATTGGCTTGACCTTGCGCAGAACCATGGGGTTCGGCTTGTCCGTCGGCGTGTACTTGGTGGGGATCTGAACTCCACCGTCAGCCGCGAACTTCACCAACCGTAGGCACGGCGCGTGTCCGCTCCGCGAAACGGTGTTGTCACCGGGGAAGTTGATGCTTGGCACAACAGGCTGTGTCTTGCCGGAAAGGGTTGCCTTGAGGCAACTCTTGGCAGGCACGGTCACGTTGGTCAGCACGCCTCCGCTCGCGAAAGCGATCTGGAATGAGTCGAAGGCTGAGGATGACATGTTGCCGGTCAGACCTTCGAAGGTCGCGTTGACCAGGGTGAAGTCGCCTCCCGCACCGTCACAGGCTTGCTGGATGTAGGGGTAGGCGAACGTCACCGGTTGATCCGTCAGGTTGCAGATGTCCTGCTTGCTGAACGGATAGGCCATGTCCTTGCCAGCCACGATGATGTCCGAGGCGAACGTGTCCGTCGAAGTCTTCACTTCGAGTACGGGCTGGAGCGGCAGAACTGTGAAGTATGCGCTATTCGAGTCGACCGTCCAGAGGAACTCATCAAAGTTCATCGGACGATCCACGGGTTCGTCTCCGCCAGCCTTCACGATTGCGCCTGTGCCGATATTCTGGATCTGGTAAACCTGGCTGTAGAGTTCGCCCGGGGCGTCCTCGACATTCCAGATGTCCATGACCACGTCCAGGATCTTGCACGTGCCAGCGTCCATGGCGCTGATGTCATGGAACTCGGCGCGCTGCGGCATGGTTTCGTTGTTGCCGGTCATCAGCTCGGTCGGACCCATCGCGGTCGTCGTGCCATCCATCAACTTAATGTTGCGGAAGTAGCGAGTTCCCATCGAGCCCTGGGTCGTGGCGCCGACTGAGATCGTCTGAAGATAGAGCAAGGTGGCGGTGAGCTCAATCTTCTTGGTCGTGCAGAACTTGAGCTTGTGGGGCTTGGCTCCCGTCGCGCCAGCGGTGAACTCCGTGGGCGATCCAGGCGCACCGCTGATGGTCAGGATGACCTTGGAGCCAGCTTCCGCGTCAGCATCGGCACCAGTCTCAGCGTCGACCTGCGCGTCAGCATCCGCTGTGGCTTCGGACTTGGCGTCCTTGGCATCTGCGTCGCTGGCCGCGTCCGCGTCAGTCCCGGCATCAGCTTCCGCTTGTGCGTCAGCTGTTGCTTCGGTCTGCGCGTCGGTGGCGACTGCATCGTGTCCCGCGTCTTCGGTGACGCTGGGGCAATCGCAGGGGTAGAAGTGCTCTCCGTCTGCCTTGCAGATCTGGAGCCCCTTCTCGCCTTCCGGACACGCGCAGACAACTTGAGCGCCTGGCTTGCAAGTTGCCGCGTCGGTCTCAGGAAGAGTCGTGGGATTGGTTCCCAACGACTCATCGTCGCACGCCGCGACGAACAGTACTGCAAGTACGATCAACAAATTCTTCCAGTTCATCTTTATCTCCTTGTCGAAGGAACGGTCGGGAACCGTTCCGGAATTCTCATCCGCTCTTGGTAACAGCCTTGAGCGGCATGCATGACATTTCCCGTATCAACTCCCAATTCAATATTCAGCATTCAATTTTCAACATTCAATATTGAATGTTCTATGTTGTATGCTGACGATTGTGAATTAGTACGGGGTCCCGAACGCGCGAGGAAAATTTGCGGTTCAGGACTAAGATGTGGGAAGGAGCGGAAGGGGCGGGGTTAGGCGGCGTAGCGGAGGAGACCTTGTTCGGACACGGCCTCGAGCGTCTCTACGATCGCGTCAGTGCCAAGCCCGGTCAGGCGGAACAGTGCGCGGATGACCTTTGCGCAGTTCTGCCTTACGGCTTCACGCGACATGTTGGTCTGTTCGCCAACTGCCTCAAGCGTCCGCGACGGCTGGCCATTTAGCCCGTAGTACTGGCTAAAGATCTCGGCGTACCGAGCCATCTTCTTGCCTTCCGCTTGCAACGTGGCCACGCCCTCTCGGATCCTCTCGAGACGACGCCTGTAGAGCTGGCAGAGCTCCTTGGCCTGGAGGTTGTCGTCGGGGTGGGCCACGGTGCCGGGCGTCAGCTCTACGATTGCGCAGGACTGCTGGTCTTTGTTGGCCTTGGCGTCCAGCTTGACCGGCTTCTCGCAGATGAGCTTGAGGCAAGCTTCGACGTCGCGCAGCTGCATCTTCTTGGAGGTCTTCTCCTTGCGCTGGTGGATCAGCTCCAGGATGGCAGCCGGATCGTCAGCCTTGCGTCCCGCCTTGGCCAGGTCGCCCATGGCCCGCTTGACCTTGCTGACTTGGCTGCAACGGTAGACCGGCAAACGGAGAGGCTTGTCGTCATCTGTTTCACCGGCGATCGCCCGCTGCATGGCCCTATGGATGCCGCTCGTAGCGTAGGTGATGAGCATGAAGCCCATCTCAGGCTTGAAGCTATCCATAGCGTGGCAGAAGGCGATCTGTCCCACCTGCATCAAGTCTATGATCTCCATGCCCTTGTTCTTGTAGCCCATGGCGATGCTGAGGATCATGCGGATGTTGAGGCTCAGCAACTGGAACTCCGCCCAACTCTTTCTTGCCTCCGAGGCATTCGAACGGATAGCGAGGAGGTCGTTCTGCTGAACCTTACGATCAGCCAACGACTGAACCTGAACGCAGTTGTAAGGCCGCAGATATTCGCTGATGCTGTCGTCGTACGTTCTCATGGTAGTAACCTTTCCTATGTGGGAAGAGTTTTTTAGCCTAGTGTTTCGAATGTACTGCGAGGTGGGATTTACGACGGTTAAGGTCGAAGTCCCTGTCCAAACCAGTAACGAGTGCCTAGTAACTAGTAACGAGTCCTATATGACTTGTTACTAGTTACTTTTTACTAGTTACTACAGCGTTAGGCTTGGATAGAAATTTCGCTGAAATAACTAGCAATAATAGCATAAATAAGCCTTTTTGTCAAGGTTGCCACTTCGATATTCTGGCTTAAATTAGCCAAACAAAATTGGCTCAAATGAGCCAAAAACTTCTAACTCCTCCAACTCCTCTTAAACAAGAGGAGGGCCAGTGCAGCCTTATTTCAGAACCCTCTCTTGTTTAAGAGAGGGCAGGGTGAGTTAAGCCTTTCCCTCACTGTTAAACAAAACCATCTTTTTCATGGCAATTTCGCGCATAAGGATAATAGCCGGTTCCAAAAGCTTGCGCGGATCTATCACGGTGCTCATCTGGTCGACTGCCTCGCGCACGCCGGCCGTAAAACCAAGGCGCAGGTCAGTGTCGATATTGATTTTACTAACTCCGTATTTGATGGCCTGCTTAATGTCTTCATCCAAAACCCCGCGCGCTTTACCCAGCTTGGCGCCGTGATATTCAGCGAGCTTTACCACGTCTTCCATCACGCCCGATGCGCCGTGCAAGACAATCGGTTGTTTGACGAGCTTGGCGATTTTTTTGAGGCGTTCGATATCCAAATGCGTCTCACCCTTGAATTTGTACGCGCCGTGCGCCGTGCCGATGGCGATAGCTAAACTGTCGCATTTTGTTTCTTGGATAAATTTGGCCGCTTGCTCCGGATTTGTCAGATGAGCATCCTTTTCTTCGACGCTTACAAAGTCCTCGATGCCCGCGATGGCCCCAATCTCCGCTTCGACGCTGACTTTTTTGGCGCGCGCCCAAGCCACAACTTGTTTGGTCTTGGCTACATTTTCTTGGTAGGACAAAGCCGAACCGTCAAACATGACGCTGGTGTAACCTTTTTGGATGGCTTCTTTAATAACCTTTAAATTTTTTCCGTGGTCCAGATGTAAAGCCATGGGGATCGGCGCTTTGGCCGCGACTTTAACCATGGCGATCAGATAATCCATGCCCGCGTATTCAATCGCGCCTTCGGATGTCTGCACGATGATGGGGGAGCGCATTTTAGTCGCCGCTTCCACGATGGCTTTGAGCGCTTCCAGATTATTGATGTTCAAGGCCGGCACGGCATAATGCCTCTCTCGCGCGGTTTTTAAGATTTTGATGGCAGGAACGAGCATAACAATTAAAAATTTACAATTAACAATTAAGAAACGGTTTCTGGTTTAAGGTGATTAAATTTTTTCAGGGTTTTTTGTATCTCAGATTTGGTTAGCAAACCTGCCTGCGGGCCGATTTTTTGGATGACTGACCAAGCATCGGCCGTGCCCCAGCGTAAAGCCGTGGGCACATCGAATTCGTGGAGCAGGGCGCAAGCAAAAGCCGAGGCAAAACTATCGCCCGCACCGGTTCGTTCGAGTGATTTACCGGGAAAGATGGGCATGTGCCAATGAGCGTGGCCGTCAAAAGCGTCGGCTCCTTTTTCTCCGTCCGTAATGACCACGCATTGGGTTCCCAGATGATGAAAACTCTCGAGTAAATTAAGCATGGGCCTTCCGCCGTCGCCCAGCAAGTGATGCGCTTCGTCTTTATTGAGAATAAAAATTTTGCTTTGGGCAATCAGCGGCTTCATGGGTTTTAAGCCGTGTCTGACATGGGTAGTGCCCGGTTGAAAAACGAAAACGGTTTTGGGATTCTTACGCAGATAGGTCAGTATGGCTTTGTCTACCCCGGAATATTTTTCGCCCATGGCCGAATAGTATAAGACTTTAGCTTTGGGCCATTCATGCAACGTGTACTGACGCGGTTTAAACGAAACGAGTTGGGTTCTCTCGCCTTGAAAGCTTAAGATGGCGGCCTCGCTGGTTTTTTGACCTTCGCAATCGCAGAGATTATTTTCGTTAACCTTCTCCCGTCTTAAAGCTTCTTTAATATCCTGCCCCTCCGCATCTTTGCCGATCCAGCTCACGAGCGAGCTTTTAAATCCTAAGCGCGCTGCGCTGACGGCCGCGTTGGCCGAGTTGCCCGCCGCGTGGACTTTGACCACGTGTTTGACGGGTATTTTTTCAGCGTATTCCAGACAGAGCAGACAACGGTCTTTATTGATGGAACAACTGACGGTCGCTTCATCGATCATGTAAAAAACATCGCGTAGAGTTTCGCCAACGGCCAGGAAATCCGTAGTTTGGGGAATGGTCATACTCATTTTTCCAAAGCATCGATCAGTCCCGCAACTTCGCTTAACCCCTCTTTGGCTTCTTTATAAAAATCAGCATCCGTTTCGTCAGCGTAGTATCGTTTTCTAATCAAGGATAGCCATTTCGCCCTCCTCTCTTCTATGCCATGCAGGATTATTAAAAAATCAGGAGGCATGGGCTGGCCGGTTTTTAAGTTGGCGAGGGCTTCATCGAAACATTCTTTTTCTATTTTAAATCCCAAAAGAGTATCTTCTTCTTTTGTGATTTGATCTTTTTTTATTTCGAATTCTTGGGGGCTGGTTTTTTCAAGTTCATGTCCAGGCACGATCAGTTTGGCCATGTCAGGCCTTTGCAGGCTCGTGAGCCTTGAGTTGCAAGCCCGTATTTCGCTTTTGACGGCATCCAGCTCTTTGATCAAAAAAGGCAACAGCCTGATTTTGAGTTTTGACTCTGGTGTTTCCCTCAAAGTTGTACGGGCAGACAAATTTTCAGGCGGAGCCGGCGGGAACTCGCCTTTTTTTCTTAAGGCCTCAATCTTGTCGGGCGTTAATACCCAATTCATATGAGGATCGTCGGGTTTTTTCATATCATTTACGTTTAATGACTCTTTGGGCGGCTAAGATGATTTGCTTTTCAGTCATCCCGTATTTTGCCAGCAATTCATCCGGAGCGCCAGATTCGCCAAAAGAATTAGGCATGCCGACGGGTTCGATGGGCACCGGAAAAGTTTTAGCCAAAGCCTCGGAAACAGCTCCAAAAAGTCCGCCGGTAATCTGATGTTCTTCGACCGTGACCACGCATCGGGTGGTCTTAACCGATTGGAGAATAGTTTTGGCGTCCAAAGGTTTGAGGGTATGACAATTAATGACTTCCGCCTCGATACCTTTGCCGGCCAGTTTTTCGGCGGCCATAAGAGCTTGGTGGAGCAGGGGACCGCAGGCAATAATCGTCACGTCATAACCTTCGCGGCAGACATTGGCTTTGCCGATTTCGAAGGGCGTATCTTTGACGGTCATGACGGGCGTTTTTTCACGTGCGAAACGGAAATAGACTGGACCTTTGTAAGCCGCCGCTGCTAAAGTGCACTTGCGCGTTTCTTCCGCGTCGCACGGGGCCATGACAACCAGGTCGGGAATGACGCGGGTGAGGGCTAAGTCCTCCAGTGCTTGATGCGTCGCGCCATCCGGACCCACGCTGATTCCGGTATGCGCGCCGGCGATCTTAACGTTGGCTTTGGTGTAACAGACGGAGACACGCAGTTGGTCCCAATTGCGTCCGGGAGAGAAGACGGCGTAAGAGGAGACGAAAGGAATCTTGCCGGCTAAGGCTAACCCGGCGGCGACGCCCATCATATTTTGCTCGGCCACGCCGCATTCCACAAAACGATCAGGATATTTTTGCTGGAAGGGGAGGACACGTGTGGATTCGGCCAGATCGGCCGTCAAAACGACGACATCCGGATTATTTTTACCGAGTTCCAATAAGGCCTCGCCGTATCCGTCGCGAGTCGGTCTCTTTTCGACAGTCGCGTATTGCCAGAACTCACTTAATTTAACGGGTTTCATAGTTATTCATGTTCGCTTTTTATTTTGCCGCCGAGTGTTCTGAGCTCGTGGAGCGCGATTCTCGCTTCGTCGCGGTTGGGTGGTTTGCCGTGCCACTCAAATTTATTTTCCATAAAATCCACGCCCTTGCCCGGGATGGTGTGGCAGATGATGGCCGTCGGATTAGCGGCTTGTGATTTGGCCTGGCGCATGGCGTCTAAGATCGAACGGATGTTGTGACCGTCAACTTCAATCACGAACCAATTAAAGGCCCGGAGTTTTTTGGCAAAATCTTCCAAAGGCATAATGTCTTCCGTAAAGCCGTCGATTTGAATGTTGTTACGATCAATGATCGTCGTCAGCTCCCTCAAATTCATCTTGCCAGCCAATAGATAAGCTTCCCAAGTCTGCCCCTCGTCAAACTCACCGTCGCTTTCCAAACACCAGGTATGATAAGTCGTCTGTCGTCTGTCGTTAGTCGTCAGTTTTGAACTTATTGACTGACGACTGTTGACTGACGACTGTTGACTGTTCATGCGTGAAGCGATCGCCATGCCGACGGCTTGCGATATGCCTTGGCCGAGCGGGCCACCGGATGTTTCGATGCCAATATCAAAATGACTGTTGGAATGACCTTGGAGCCGTGAGCCTAACTGGCGGAGAGTTTTAAGTTCGGCCAGCGGAAAGTATCCGCGTCGGGCCAGGGTCGCGTATAAAACAGGACAGATATGAGCGTTAGAAAGGACAACGCGATCGCGTTTTGGGTCATGACGGAGTTTGGGATCGACATTGGCTATGCCGCCAAAATAAAGCGCCGTGAAAACATCCGCCATGCCCAAGGGACCGGCCGAATGGCCCGAGCCCGCCTTAACCAGCATCTTGATGATGTCCTGCCTGATTTGGTTGGCGATCAACCCCATCTGTTTGACGGTTTTCCTCATATTGCAGGCATTGTAACACGCCCGTCAGGCATATATAAAAAGCCCCGACTTACGCCGGAGCTTTTTCTCCTTTCCCTCATTCGATGGGGGAAAGGTGTCACCGCAATATATTTAATTGAGGTGACGAATAGAGGGGAAATTTATTTGACGTCGACTGTGCCCACGATGGAGGTATGCAGACCATCGTAGTATTGGAACGAGCCGGTCGAGTTGAAGGTGTGGGAATATGATTGGCCGTACGAGAGGCTCTCGGACTGGAAGTTGTCGCTCTTCACGCTGTGCGTGGCGCTGTCCTGATTGGTCCAGGTCACGGTCGCGCCTTTTTTGACGGTGATCGTGGATGGGGCAAAGCCGGCCAGGCTGTTGCCGATCGCAATAGCGGCAATGGAAGAGTCAAAACCCTTATCCTGCGAGATGGTCGTAGTTTGGGTCAAGACGGAAGCCGGGATGTATTCGTTAGCTGTGGTGATGGCGTTGCCAATTTTGTAATTGGTAAAGAAGGCATCAGGCACATCATCGATCTGATTTTTCCAGTTTATGTTGTAGAAAGTCTGGGCCAACTGTTCGCTCGACACATGGCGGAGATATCCTCCCTCATCGACGACGTAGGTTCTGGGATCAGTTGTAATTTTAACCATCTTCTTGCCCGGGCGATAGGTCACATTGCCTCCGAGAGGAATGGCCTGGAGCATGGCATCCGGAATCTGCAACACGCCGTTAAAATCGTTATACCAGCTAAAGTAGGTCTTCTCATTCGGGAAAACCAGACGCTTGCCGTTCTCGGCAAAGTAATAGACAGTTTGACCGGAACCTTTAATCAGATCGCCGGCGTTGAAGGCCGTGGTCACGGCGGCTTGGCTGGCTACTGGCATGGCCATCCCAAGGGTCATAACAGCGGCTGAAGCTAGACTTAAGACACGTTTAAACATAAAACAAATTAGGTTAGACGAATAAAAGGATTTTGTTTTTTTAGCTGATTGAATTATGGATGTTTTTTTCGCAAAAGTCAATTTATCTATTGGATGGTCAGGGTAACTGTCCCTTCATTGGTGGCTCCCAACATGTCCGTGGCTTTGCCGTAAAACAACTCATTACCTTTAACTGTCCATGGTCCGGCCGTCACGATGCAAGGCGCCGCGCCATCACAATGCTTAAGCAGGTTATGGTGGCTGTCAAAGATATCCGAAGATTGAATTCCATCCTGATCGGCGCCGCTGACCGTAACGTCAACTTTTTCTCCGACATAGACCCAGGGTTTGGAAGTTTGGATATCAATGGCTGGGACATCATTATCGGCCAGCGTAATGGTTTTGGTCTGAGTGTAGTAAGTCCGGCCAAGCGTGTCTGTGATGATGCCGTAAGTGGTATAGACGGTTCCGACTACGCCGGTGAAAGCCTCCGTCCATTTACATGAACGACCTTGGTAGTCACAACCCTTGTGCGCGTTGCCGTTAACGTAGATGGTGATATTTTTGACATCAAGGCTGGTATCGCTTTCGACGGTGATGCCCGTGTACTGACCGGGACGGATAACCGGTTGGTCGACGCGAATAGCAGTTCTGGAATCCGGAGCTGTGCTACTGGCGGCGAGGATGGTTAAAGTCTTGGATGCCGTTGTCATGTCAATGGCTTCGGCTACGGCTTTAGCCTCGTAACTGGTTTTGTCGATATACCCAGGCATTTGATAATTGCCGGAGCATGAGCCCGTGTTGTTGCAAGTCGTAACTAATTTACCTTCAAAGTAGAGGCTGATCAGACGCATGCCGGTCGTGTATTGGGCTGTAGCCGTCAAATTCACTACATCGCTGACGTGCAATGTATCTTTGTCGCTGATCAGAGTCAGACTGAGGGGATTAGTCGAAGTGGGAGTCGGGTTGGTGGACGTAGGTGTGGGCGTGGGAGTTGGGGAGACAATGACCGAGGATTTATCGGTATCAATGTCGGCCGCCAAACGGGTCGCTTCCGAAGGGCTATAGTCAGTTGTAGCTGTGATGGTGGAACCGGTTTGGTAGTTAGTGAAAAAAGCATCCGGCACATCATCGATTTTGGTGTTCCAATCTGGTCCGTATAGGGAAGCGGCCAACGCTTCGGAGCTTACATAACGCAACGTGCCAGCGGCCGCCACGGCATAGACTTTGGGGTCGGTCGTGATTTTGACCAGTCTAACTCCGGGCCTGTAAGTCACATTTCCGCCAAGTGAGATGGCGGCCAGCTCCGAGTCGGTGATGGTTTTAACGCCCGAAAAATCAGCGAACCAGGTCTTAAAGGTTTTTTCGGTCGGGAAAACCAGCCGTTTGCCGTTTTGACTGTAATAATAAACCGCCGGGCCGGAGGCTTTGATCAAATCGCCGGCATTAAGGGTCGCGGCTTTAGCCGGTATGGCAATTAAGCAGAGAAGAGTGGCTAAGGCCACGGAGAGCAAAGAAACGTGTCGCATATGTTTAGGAGTATATCATCCAATTATAAAAAAGTAGAGACGTCCTCGGAGAGCGTCTCTACAATTAACAATTATTTTTTGGAAAGCTCGCGATAAGCGGCGGTGGGATCCTTGGCCAGAAAGATGGCTCCGGCCGCGTTCAAACGATTGGCTCCGGCTTTGATTATACCATGCGCATTCTTGATGCTTACTCCGCCATCTTCTCCGATATGGAGTTTGGGAAATTTACGTCTTAAACTTCGAATGGTCTTGAGCGTCTTCGACATAAACTTCTGCCCCGACTTTCCGGGTATAACGCCCATGACCAGCACTTCATCCACGAAACTCGAACTGACGACTGTCGACTTACGACTTACGACTGTCTTTGGGTTGATAAAAGAGATGACCTCTGTCAGGGGCGTGTTGGGGTTTATGGCTAAACCTACCTGTACCCTAAATTCATGCGCCCTTTCGATCAACTCTCCATGTTCGATGGGCACTTCCACGTGCCAGATGACGCGTTTGAACTCCAAGTATTCATGCCACTCCCGGATAATGCTCCAAGGATCTTCTACCATCAGATGTAATTCGATATCGGGCACGTCTTTCGGCGGGTTAAGCAGGAACTCCGCAAACCAGCGTCCGTTGTTTAAGTCGCGAGGAGTTTTATTGTTAACAAACAACCCGTCCATGATGTCGATCTGCACTGTCTTCGAAAGTTGAGCGGCCAGCGTCAGGCGCTTGAAGAATTCGCTTTTGGTTTCAACTAGGATGGCGGGGATGATTTCGTTTTTCATATGTTATGATGTTGTTTGTAGAGACGTCCCGCGGGACGTCTCTACTTAATAACAATCAACCCAATTGTTTCACGCGTCGGACGTGCCGGCTGGCAGGAGATCTTTTGGTTTTCAGAAAAACATTGACCATTTTTATAGCCTTAACTTTATCTTTATGATTCCAGCCAGAAAGACAAAGCACGTTAATGTCATCGTGTTCACGTGCCAATTTCACTTCTTCCGGCGTGTGGCCTACGGCCGCGCGGATGCCTTTAACACGATTAGCCGCGATGCAGACTCCAATGCCACTGCCGCAAAGCAATAAACCCCGTCCTGATCGTCCTAAACGTCCTAGTCGTCCTTTGTTATCGGTAGTTAGTTTTTTGGCTACCAGCGGGTAATCGTCACCATCTTTAAAAACAGGTGTCAGGTCAACAATCTTATGTCCTTGTTTAATGAGGTGAGCTTTGAGTCTGTCTTTGAGTGCGAAGCCTGCGTGATCAGCGGCGAGATAGATTTGCATATCTCAAGTATTTTAGCGCATTTGGGGTTTTACCGCTAAAGCATTGACAAAATGGTTAAAACGGTCTACGTTGGATTGTTCTCGCTCTTCGAATTATGTCTCGAATCCCATCAAGGAGGGATCCATGAAATTTCAAACCTGGTTTGCATTTGTTCTTGTCGTGTTCTGCGCGGCTTGCGGTGGTAACGCTCAAAATGGCGATGACCAACTCTGCAGTTTCCCGCCCCAAACGGATGCTCAGGCGCCGTCAGAAGCTGGCGATGCACAGCACGAGGAAGCTGAAGCGGAGGTCGACGCGCTACACGAACCCGAAGCTCGTGTTCCAACGATGACCGTGAGCTTTAATCCCAAGGCCCAGGGTTCGGTGGTGAACATCAACGATAAGTACATACAGCCGCTCTGGCTGGACCTGGAGGGTGATGAGCTGGAAGACATGATGACTTCGTCCTTGAGCCTGACGCGTTCAGGCATGGGCCAGGACTCTTCCATCCAACTCGCCTTGTTCGACAAGGACTACAACTTGCTGTGGCCGTTGGATGGCAACCCGATCAAAGTCGACCCGCAGACGCACAAGGCGGTCTTTCAGGGAATGAAGATCAAAGTGCCGGCCAAAGTAAAAGTTCCGATTGTGGCCATTGCCTTGTTTTCGGGAAAGCAGGAGGAGCTCCACGCCATGTCTCTGGCTCAGGCTTCGGACATCGTCACTGACAAGGGCGTTGTCAAGGGGGCCTTCCCCATCCAGGGACCAACTTTCTTGTTGGGAGGTGATCCCAACTACTTCACTCAGCTGGTCTATGAGAATCCGAACGGCCCCGTGTCAGGAACGCTGACCGGCGGCGAGCAGAACGGAAGACTTCTCGAGTTCGAGGCGCGTTCCATCTTCTACGAGTTCTGGTTTTATGGCTGGGGCTTTGACCTGGTCGCGTTGGATGGCGGCAAGGTCCGTGGTTCAAAAGGGACCTTCCTGATCAAGCAGGCCAGGATCACGGATGGTAGCAGCACTTATCTCTCGGATGGCATGTTCATGAATCCGGCCTTCACCGATCCGGGCGCTGAGGACATGTCCTTCCGTTTCTACCTTGATCAGTTGGTTTATCCCATTGTGCTCGGCAAAGGCATCAATAAGATCTTCGAGGTGCGGGTTGATTTGGCCGCGACCGAAGACGAGCCCGGCGAATTCTTCGGCCACAAGTACCGGCTGGATCTGCACATGCCCGTGTTCGGCAACGACTTGTACATTCAGACCTTCGCCGATTTCCTTAATACCGGGGCGGTGGAACCCAAAGCCAGCCTCCAAGGTCCTTCCGTCATGATTCTGGCGCCGTAACCAGTTCCCACCTCTCACCGCCTCAGGCCTCCCAGCCTCGAGGCGTATTTTATTTTCAGGACGAAGGACGATTAGGACGTTAAGGACGCGTAGGACGGTTGGTAGCAGGTTGACCATCCGTGTTTTTTCAGCCAATATGTGCGCTATATGTCTGACAAGAATACAGCCCCGCCGACCCGACCGGATTTTCCGAAAATGGAAGAGGAGATCCTGGAATTTTGGGATAAGAAAAAAATCTTTGAACGTTCCATCGAAGAGCGTCCAGAAAACAAGCGTTTTGTTTTTTACGATGGTCCTCCTTTTGCGACCGGCCTGCCTCACCATGGCCACCTTCTTCAAAGCGCCCTCAAAGACGCCATTCCCCGTTATTGGACCATGAACGGTTACCGCGTGGAGCGCATTTGGGGTTGGGATTGCCATGGCATGCCTATCGAAAACATGATCGAGAAAGAATTGGGGTTGAATTCCCGCCGCCAAATTTTGGAATACGGCATCGACAAGTTTAATGCCGCCTGCCGCGCTAGCGTCATGATGTATGACAAAGAATGGCGCAAATATATCCGTCGCTTCGGCCGCTGGGTGGACATGGATCATGCTTACAAGACCATGGATGATGCTTATATCGAGTCAGTTTGGTGGTCCTTCTCGGAACTTTTTAAGAAAAATTTGGTTTATAAAGATTTTCGCGTGTCTCTATATTGTCCGCGTTGCGCTACGCCACTTTCCAACTCTGAAGTGACCATGGGGCATTCGTATCGCGACGAGGAAGATCCGGCTATCACCGTCAAATTTAAAGTCATCGGGCAAGATAAAACTTTTTTATTGATTTGGACGACCACGCCTTGGACCTTGCCGGCTAATACGGCCATCGCCATCAATCGGGAGCTGACTTATCTAAAAATTTACATTCCGGAAAAAGATGAGTATTGGATTATTGCCGAGACGCGCAAAGACGAGGTTCTCAATGAGCTCATTCGTCAGGATCTGACGGATCAAAATTTGCTTTCTGAGGCCGTGCACGTGGAGCGTCAGTTGGAAGGCAAAGAATTGATTGGCTGGCATTACGAGCCGCTGTTTAGTTTTATGCCCATGCCGGAAGGCTTGGACGCTTATCGCGTGGTGGATATGCCATATGTCAGCGCGGCTGACGGCACGGGTTTGGTCCACACGGCTCCGGCTTTTGGAGAGGACGACTTTAACGCTTCCAAAGTTCATAAATTGCCGGTTCTGCTGACGGTTGATGAAGACGGTAAGATGTTGCCAGAATTGGGCGCTTTTGCCGGGTTGCCCATCAAAAAAGCCGACCCGCTGGTCGTGGAAGATCTTGAGAAGCGCGGTTTGCTGGTAGCCAACGAGCGAATCGTGCATAGCGTCGCCGAATGTTACCGCTGTAAAACTCTACTCATGTACAAGGCCCAGACCGCCTGGTTCGTGAATATCGCCAAACTGCGTCCTAAGATGCTGGAGACCGGCAAAAAAATTCATTGGATCCCGGAATCTTTCAAAGAGGGCCGTTTTGGCAATGGTTTGGCTACGGCGCCTGATTGGTGCATCTCTCGCACCCGTTACTGGGGAGCGCCCATGCCGGTTTGGGAATGCGACCAATGCAGTGAGCGTCGCGTGATCGGTTCGATAGCCGAGCTCAAGGAAGCGTCCGGCAACAAATTGCCTAAAGGTTGGGATATGCATCGTCCCGGCATTGATTCGGTTGAGTTCAAATGCGCCTGCGGAGGGACTATGAAGCGTACGGTTTTTACTTTTGATTGTTGGTTGGAGTCGGGCGGCATGCCGTATGCCTCAATTCATTATCCTTTTGAGAACAGAGAAAAATTCGATTCGCATTTCCCGGCGGATTTTATCGGCGAGGCGCAGGATCAAACGCGCGGTTGGTTCTATAACATGCACGTGCTTTCGAGCGGTTTGTTCGGCAAGCCGGCCGCTAAAAATATCGTGGCTACCGGCATGATTTTGGCAACGGATGGCAAAAAAATGTCCAAGTCGCAAAAAAATTATACCGATCCTTACGCGCTCATGGAAAGATTGGGAGCCGACGCGTTGCGGGTTTATCTTTTGTCATCGCCCGTCATGCAGGCTGAGGCCATCAACTTTTCAGATGAGGATTGTGCCCAGATGCAACGGTCAATTTTTGGCATACTTTGGAACGTCCGTCAGTTCTACCTGACTTATGCCGAAGACAAGCGCATCGAGATTCAAAAGCCCAGGAGCATGCAGGTTTTGGATCGCTGGATTTTTTCTAGGCTGGAAACTTTGACCAGAGACATGACTCAAAATATGGATGATTATGATTTAGCCAATGCTCTGCGGCCTTTGCGTCCATTTGTCGATGATTTTTCGACCTGGTGGTTGCGCCGTTCGCGAGAACGCATGAAGCAGGAAGCGGATAAGGATGACGCGTTGGACGCCTTGCGCACTTTGCGTGAAGTTTTGTTAATTCTTGCGCGCCTCATGGCGCCGTTCGCTCCGTTTTTTGCCGAGCGTCTTTATCAGGACTTGGAAGGCGATAAAATGTCGGTTCACTTGGACCGCTGGCCCAAGTTTGACGAGCGGGCGATTGATGAGCGCATGGAATCTGACATGGCCTGGGTGCGCGAAGTGGTCACGGCCGGGCTCGAAGCCCGCGTCCAGGTTAAGTTGCCGGTTCGTCAGGCCTTGGCGTCTTTGATGGTTAAACTCAAAGCTCCGGTCGAATTCAAGCGCCTTTCGTCCAAGACTGATTTTCTGAATTTAATCAGGGATGAGTTGAACGTCGAACAAGTTATTTTACAAGCAGCTGATCCGGACCAGGTAGAGGAGTGGGTCATCGCGCTGGATACTGTTTTAACGCCTGAATTAATGAAGAAAGGATTTTATAGGGAAACGGTGCGTCACATTATGCAGCTCCGCAAACAATCCGGACTGACGCCGACGGATAAAGTCAGGCTGTCTTTTGGCACGGATGATGAGGAAATGAAGGGTTGGCTGGTGGATTTTAAGGAGGATTTATCCAAGGAGATTAAAGCCGAAACTATTGAGCTGGAAAGTGCCGAGGTCGAAGGGGGAGAGATCATGAAGTGGAACGGACGAGAAATAAAAATTTGGCTTAAATAACATAAAATTCAAAACATGTAACTCGCAACGTGTAATGCCGGATCCGTCGTTTTGAGTTACAAGTTACACGTTACAAAAGGTGGGTGGCCTAAGCGCATTGACAAAAGTCAAAAAATGCGCTAATTTTAGTAGTTCCCCTAATGGGAGGGGATGCTGTTTCGACAACTAAACGCTTGCCAACAAGGAGCGACGCCATGTTCAAAACAGGTGACACGATTTGTGACAGGTATCGGATTTTGGATAGGCCGTTCGCCGGTGGCATGGCTAAGGTGTATCCGGCCGAAGATCTGGTGACGCACGACAAGGTCGCGCTCAAAATGCTCAAGGAATTGGACAACCCGGAAGCGGTCGAAAGATTCGAGAGGGAAGTCATTGCGCTGACCGAGCTCAAACATCCCAACATCGTGCGCATGCTGGGCAAGGCAGTCTATCCCTGGGCACAGAACCAGACGATGACGATCTGTGTGCTCGAGTGGATAGACGGCGGAATGTCGCTTGAGCCGCTGTGCTACGAATACGGCTGTAACCTGCCCCTGCCGTTGATGCTGAGCCTGATGTACCAGGTGGCTGACGCCATTGCTTACGCGCATGGCAAGGAGATCATCCATCGCGACATCAAACCCAGCAACATACTGCTCGACCTCGGATCCGATGGGGAGATGATTGCCAAGGTCGCTGACTTTGGCACGGTCAAGCTCCGGGAGTCTCCGACCAAACTCACCGAATTGGGTGAAACCCTGGGAACGCCTCTCTATATGAGTCCTGAGCAAGGACTGGCACCCATCAAGCCCATCGAATTCCCTCCGTCAGTTGATGTTTTTTCTTTCTGGGGCATGGTCTACGAGTTGCTCACTAATCGGCGGCCTTACATGCACAAGTGTCAGCCGGTGCCTGAGAATTATCCGCAACACGTAGAACCTTGGAAGCAGATCCAGAGCGGCACTCTGACTCTGGAGCCCATCGCGACGTTCAATCCGAACGTTCCGGCCAGCCTTCAGGTCATGATTCACCAAGGTCTGGACCGTGAGCCGACTGCTAGACCAAGCATGGCAGAGGCGGCCATCCTCCTGAGGCAGCTTTGGGAAGAGTTGAGCGAGGAAGACAAGGCGGATGCCAGTCGCCATGTGGTCGTACCGAGCTCGTATCCTCCTAACCCAAGTCCCTTTGCGGCGACTGTGGCGACGCCGGCAAGTCTGACCCGTCAGAAAATCGCCCAGGCCAAGGAGGAGCGCAGGACGTTGTTTGGTCTTGGATTCCCAAGCCAGCCGTCTTTCGCTCAGGCCATGGCGACAGCTACCGGACCACAGCTCGTGAGACGGGATCTGACGACCAAGTCGGTTGCGACAACCGCGTCCGGTCAGATCAAGGTCTCGGAGGTGGTGGCAGAAGCTAATCAAGCCTATGCCCAACCGGTCGTCATCGCGGCCCGTCAATCATCGACGCCGCCCCAAGGACCAGTGCCGGCTCCGTCCATGGTTCAAGCGCCTCCCGTGTCCGCACGGGTGTCGACCTCCAAGCGAACAACGCCCAAGCCGCCGCCCCAACCAGAGGTCCAGTCAGGCGCCGCGATGTACGTGGTGGCCCTGCTACTCGTGCTGGCTATCCTGGGGGTGGTGACAGCCAAGCATTGGTTGCCCATGGTCAGGGGTGATGCTCAGGCCGTGGCGAGCAACCAGGCTCCGGTACCAACCGCCACCGTCAGTCAGGTTGCCAAAGAACCTGAAGCGCCGGTGGTCACGGCTAGCCAACCCATCCCCATCAGGGTTCGGCCGAACCAGCCGGTGGCCGTTCCTTCCAGGTTGCCTCCGGGCAAAGGCAAACCTCTCACGGGTAGAGCCAACGACGGCTTCGCAGTCGAAGGCTTGCCGCCCGGCACGCCTCCTCCGCCCGACAACCCTTAAGTCTTGCGCGTTCTGCGCACAGACCAAAGCTCCCAGTCCATACTTTCCTCGGACTCGGGAGCTTTTCGTTTTATAAAAAAATTAGACGCGTGATGCGTCAGAGGAGAGTGGTGTCATCCGGGGAGACCGGGAGGATCATCAGAAGAAGAATGGGCTGGATCGACGTGGGGTCAACCGGAGAGAAGAAGTCGCCGCAGCGGGATGCGTGTTTGCCTGAGGGCAGACGCCATTGACGAAGTTCCGCATGCTTCCGCACTCGTGACAAAACTGATTTGAGACTACGTGCTCCGCGCACTTGTCGTTGGCCGTGCGGGCAGTCATCTTCTTGCAGACGTCGCAGAACTTTACGTCATGTTCCTGGCACTGGCCGTGGCGATGCCTGGTAGCACGGTGGCACACCATGCAGAAGATTGGCTCGCTGACCTGCGGTGTTGCCTTGGGTACGTGCGAAGTCACGAAGGTCTCGCGCCTGACCTCGCCCGTGAGCTGCTGGACAACGGTAGTGCGGAGCTTGTCGCGGTCTCGTCTCGTAGGATGTTCGATCTTGAACGTCTGTTGTCTGATCCTGCTCAGGATCGTCCTCACACACCGGCGCTGCGTCTTGCTCAGCCGAGAATTTCTTTTGTGCACGACATTCCTCCTTTGAGTTGAACAGCGCCGGTAATTTAATGTTCCGTAGCTTTTACGTCAAGAACGTTGGACGTTGTACGTTGTACGTTGTACGATACGTACCATATGTTGGCCACATTGCATGGAAAAGTAGCTGAGGTTTTCATGGATTTTTTTATCCTGGAAGTCAATGGCCTTGGGTATCGCCTCAAAGCGCATACCGGAACCTTGTCTGCCATTTCCGTCGGAGCCGATAAGCGTGTTTATTTGCATGAGCATATTCGTGAAGATGCGTATGATCTCTATGCTTTTTTGACCATGGATGAACTGGAATTTTTTGAAAAACTTTTAAGCGTATCGGGTGTCGGTCCCAAGGTCGCCTTAGCCGTTTGCTCGGCCGCGCCGCTTGAGAATTTACGATCGCGTTTGGCGCAAGGGGACGTTGATTGGCTGGCCTCGTTGCCCGGGCTGGGCAAAAAGACGGCGCAAAAAATCGTGCTTGAGCTTAAAGGCAAGTTAGTGGAAGTCGGCGTGATTAACGAAGTTGACCGTGATCTGATCGAAGCTCTGACCAATCTGGGCTACACGGCTTTCCAAGCTCGCGAAGCGGCTAAAAAGATTTCACCCGAAACTCACGACACTTCCGACCGCCTGCGCGCCGCGCTCAAACTGTTAAGCAAATAAACTCTTGTCACTTGTAAGTTGTCAGTTTTATGCATTTATTGGAGGTCAACGATCCTGCTAATTGGGAAATATTCCAGACCAGACAGCCTTGGGCCCAATTTCCGCAATCATGGGCCTGGGGTGAGTTTCGCAAATCACTCGGTTATCCCGTGCGGCGTTTTGCTTTGGCGGATGACAACGGCGAATGGCTCTGCGCCGTTCAGGGAGAGTATCGGTCTAAGGCTTTGGGTCTTGGCTATTGGTTCGCGCCGCGCGGTCCGGTTATCTCATCAAAAATCGATCGCGAAAATTATCGCGCCGTAATCTCCCATCTTGTCAGCTTGCTGGCTGAGAAGGCTCATCTACCACGCCTTGCACCATACGGTGCAGGGCAACGTAGTCTTTTTTGGCGTTTCGAACCGGTGGTCCGTACCGAATCGCAAATTCGTCATTTACCCCCGCGTTTTATCCGTTCTTTGGCGGTTAATCCCTCGAGTACAAATTTATTAAATTTAAATCCGTCGGAAGAGGACTTGCTGGCGCATATGCATGAGAAGACGCGTTATAACATTCGAGTCGCCGCCAAGCATGACGTCAAAACGCGTTTAACCTTTCACCCGGCTGATATCGACCAGTTCTTGCAACTCATGCGCGAAACCGAGTTGCGGGCCGGTTTTGTACAGCACTCGTCCAATTATCTTTATAAAACTTTACAAACCCTGGCCGCCGCCAAAATGGCGCGATTAAGAATCGCGGAATTGAATGGGGCCATGTTAGCCGCTGACCTGGAAATCGTTTACGGCCAGACGGTCACGTATCTTTATGGCGCCTCATCCCATCTCATGCGTCAGGCCATGGCGCCTTATGCTTTGCATTGGGATGCGATTCGGGCCGCCAAACAAGAAGGCAATAAATTTTACGATTTTTGGGGCGTTAATCCGGTTATGACATCTTCTCCGCTTTATAAAAAATCTTGGGAAGGCATCACGCGTTTCAAAAATGGTTGGGGAGGGGAACAAGTCGATCTGATCGGCACCTGGGATCTGCCCATGAACATGACCATCTACAGTTTGATTTTCATAAAACGATTTTTGTCAGGCAACGCCTAACCCAACTGTCATTCTGAACCCATTCGACTTCGCTCAGGGTAAACTCCGGTGAAGAATCTGCGAAGCTAATCAACCCTTCTGTCATTTCGACCGAAGTGAACACAAGTGAACGAAGTGGAGAAATCGTCGATCGAATGTGACTAGGTAACTTCTGTTTAAGCGATCTCTCCACTACACTTCGTTTCGGTCGAGATGACAAGGGGAGAGGGTCGCAATGACAAAATAAAAAAAAGAAGCGCTCAGTTGGGAGCGCAGGAGTCTGTTGGGCAAGAAGGCTCGGCAGTTTTCTTAGAGAAGCCCTGAGGCAAGACCAAGGGCGATTTCAACCAATGTTCGTAGGCCGCCCGCATCTCCTGGTAAGCCTCAGCATCGAACTCGAGCCGCAGGACACCAGGCGTGTTCGGTTGAAGGCCACACGTAGTCCGGCACCCACGGTTCATGGGATGAACTTCGTCTTTGTTGGTCTTCTTCCAGTAGAAGTAGACCTTGAAGACGTGGCCTTCACGGGTGAGGGTAGCCACCAAGGCCCTCAGCTTGGGCCTGATGTTCCACCAGTAGAAATTGCGGATCTGAAATTTCTGCTTTTCGGCAAAAGAGGTTAATTTCTCTACAACCTTTACGACCACGTCCAGTGTCGTGACGTTTTCGTCGGTTGAAGCCGGCAGGTCTTCGATCAGGAAGAGCTTGAAGATGTCGGGGTAGTCGTCTCCCAGCACTTGTCTGTCCGCTTCGCGCGGGCAGTTCTCTACCAAACGATTGTAGACGTAGGCGAAGAACAGTGGATCGTTCAGGTTTCCTGAAAGGGCGAAGACGATATCTTCGTGCGAAAAGAGCATGGGTCACCTCCGTGAGTGAAGCTACATACTACCTCAAGATTTGGATATGTAAAGTCAACTTTTGACGAGGCCGTTTATTGCGTGTGGGACCACAGTTCTTCGAAATAATCGTTATAGCTTTGCACGAGCTGGGGATTGGTTGATATGAACATCACCGGTTCATCGCCGGCCCAACTCGTAACCACGGCCTTGTTCCCATATAGCCATACGACATTCGGATTTTTGGCCATGGATAAAGTGTATTTTGTCTGCGTCCATGGAAAACGGGTGATGCCGTGCCCGCGCACGCCAGGATCAACGATGTTTCTCCAGCGCACGCCGGGTGTGATTTTGATTTTTTCCAACACAGGTTTAAATAATTCCGGATATTGATCCATAAAATAGCCGCGCGCCCCGATATAGCGCAACTCTTTAGCCTCAACGGCTTCCAAAAATATTTCTTGCAAAGCCTTAGGGCCTTGTATCACGTAGGATTCCTGTTGCCAGAGATAATCGAAGTGCGCCTGGAAACTCACCGCAATATCAGGCTGGTCGATGTACACGATGGTCGGTTTCTCGCCCAGGATGGACATGAAGACATTCCCGCCATGGATGACGATCTGCACGGGGTTCTTTGATGAGCTGATATAGGGTTTGATATGGCTGAATTTGCCTTGAGGGTCTCCGGCCAGCCGAAAGCGCTTCTTGATGCCTTCGACCGCCTCGGTATAGGCCAACATCTTCACTATCACGCCTTTCTTGATTCGCTCGGCATGGAAAGCGTCATAGAAGTCGCTGACCTCGCTTTTGGCGAGGCCGGTTGATGCCCCGAGAACACAGTACGTCTCCCCTCGCTTCAAACCGTCCAACATGTTGTGCATGGCTTCGCTTAGGGCACCTATCCCGTATTCTACCCTGACATTCTGGTTCCAGAGATATTCGAAGAAGTTCTTGAGCGCCTCGGCCGCTTCCAGACTGCGCATGCTGAAGACGACTGGTTCTTTGGCCGGCACGCCCACGGCAAAAGTCCGGCCATACACCTCAAACCAAGCTGGCATATCCTGTTTGAAGGGCAGGTATTTAGCCTGCGTCAAAGGCCAGGCATTCCGGCCAGCTACAAATTCAGGTGAAACCGCACGGTCAAACATGATTTTTTGTTTGATACCCTTCTTGATCCTCTTTTTATGGTAGGGGATCCAAAGAGCTTCGTAAGCTGGTGTGGTCGTCAGCTGGGAGCCGCCCATGACGTAGATTGTTTCATTGTCCGGCAGCTCCAGACTGCGTTCCCGGGCGTTGATGATACCCTCTGGCCCCTCGAACAAGCGTATGTCGCGCGGCGCTTCTTGCATCATCTTGGAAAGTTCTTCGGCTAGGGCTTCGGCCGAACGACGTTTAGTATCTATCATCTCAATCAGATTCTTAGGGCTTGATGCTTCGAATACAGCCACGCCGTTTTGAGTCAGTTTGCTGGCCAAGCCTTTGGCCAAAAGTTCATCCAGGCACGTATAGACGATACTTCGATGCAGTTTGGTGCTTTTGATGATGACGTTGGCGCGGCATTTTTTTGCCTTAATCAACTCTAAATACACGGTTATCTGGTTGGGTGTCAGCCCGATTTCAGCTAATTTTTCAGTAATCTGAGCTATTGTCATATTTTTATAGACAATAATATACCATAAAATAAGCCAAAAGTCAAGAAAAGTAGGCCTTTAAGTCTTTATTATATAGACAATATTTGGCTTAACCCAGCCTAAATATCTTGACAAGTCTAGAAAAAGATGATATATTCCTTTATTCAGTAATGGGAGAGCATAGCTGAATATCCAGCCCTCGACAACCATAAAGGAGATAGGCCATGAAGAAGATTTCCGCTGGACTCGTTTGTCTGATTGTCTGTCTGCTGTCCTCGGCTGCCCTGGCTCAGACCAAGGCAAAGATCGCGACCGGGCAGGTCTGGTCCACGGTTTTCCACGGAGGGGAGCCTAAGTCCGGTCCGGCTTCGACAACGCTCGGTCTGGCGCTGGCTATTCCTTTCAGCCAGAACTGGCTCTGGTATTCGGAAGGCGGTATAGCGACACCCAACTCCACGTTCTATCCGTCGCCTCGCGGGATCGTTGGCCCGGCGTACAAGCTCACGAACAAAGTGTCCATGGGCGTGACTGGCGTGTACCAGTACAACCCGAAGCATGGGGTCGTGGATTGGTCGCACATGGCAGGGGCAGGCGTGATGGTTGGGGTTGCCATCACCAAGGAGATCGGCCTGACCTTTGTCCTGGGCGGCGGTAAGGGCCTGCGCGAAGGCGGGCTATGGTCTGTATCTGTCCAGCCCCGCATCAGCTTCACGCTCCCGTTCTGAGAGCACTCGACCCGAGCAAGTCATTAAACTGCTCTTTTCTGTTTTATTAAATTTTTAAAATCAAAAATCCCCCGAAGCCCTTTAGGGGCGAAGGGGGATGGTGCACCCTAGACGATTCGAACGTCTGACCTCTTCCTTCGGAGGGAAGCGCTCTATCCAGCTGAGCTAAGGGTGCGTAATGTTCGCATCTTAGGTGATTACGTTTACGTTGACAAGCGTTGTTGTTCGATGGCGTGCGATGATCTGATGTCACTGATGATATCAAAATCGTCCGCCTAGGGCGGACGATTTTGTTGGTGCGACGGCCGGGGATTGAACCCGGGACCTTGGGCTTAAGAGGCCCCTGCTCTACCAGCTGAGCTACCGTCGCAAGTGAGGACGGAATGGCAAAGCTTATTTTGCCATTCAGGACGAACGCCGTGACGGCACGTAGTACCGTCCAAAAATTTTCTTATTTGCGCGGCTATATTACGTTTCTGAAAGCAATTAGTCAAGAAATTGCATGCTCGTCCTTATTAGGTTCGTCAATTTGTTTAAGAAAATTAACTATTTGTCTCAACCCAGCCAAACTAGGCAAAAGCCCCTTGATGATTTTTAGCGGGCGTGGTTTTCTATTACTAAGTATGAGAATCAACTATAGCCACCAGGTCTATTTTTTTCTCGGTATTTTGTTGATGGGCGCCTGCCTTTTGCCGCAAGGAGTTGAAGCGGCCACCAAAAAGAAGGCCAAAGCGTTGCCACGTTGCAACAAAGGTTTTTGCGTGGCCAAAGTCACTGTCACTCCTGGGGCCGATGAAAAGGATTTTAAAGATCCAACTACCCGTTGTTTGACGGCCGCCATAAAAAAATCGCATGACCAGGTGGTTGCCCAGATGAACAAAGACATCGAGAAGCACGGTCAGGGGCACGATTCAGTGGTTAAGACATATCAAGAAAAAATCGACATACTCTGGTCAGCCATGCACGAGCCTTATTGCGGTTATGGCAGCTATGGCATGACGGCCGTCAAACATTCCTGGGATAAGACCGTGAGCAATGCCCGCACGGCTTTTCTTAAAGCGGTCGGATCCAAACAGTTGGCTAAGAAATAGGGATGCAACTCACCAGTCCGGCTTTTAGCCACAATCAGCCTTTGCCCGCCAAATATACTTGTGATGGCAACGAAATCAGCCCGCCTTTGATTTTTGAGAGCGTGCCCGTCAATGCCAAATCGCTGGTTTTAATTTTGAATGATCCGGATGCTTCTTCGGGTGATTTTGTGCACTGGGTTATCTTTAATATTCCGCCGGACGTTAAAAAAATTGATGAAGGTCAGATACCGCCGGGAGTGGTCGCCAAAAATACTTTGGGAACCAACGCCTACGTCAGTCCTTGCCCGCCCACTGGCGAACATCATTATACTTTTAAACTTTACGCGTTGGATGCCATGATAGATCTCACGCCTTCCTCGACCAAGGATGACGTTTTAGATGCTATCCGGCCGCATGTCATGATTCAAACTGAGTTGATCGGTTTGTATTCACGTAACAAATAACGTTCCTGTCATCCCGAGTGTAGTGCCATCGTAGCACATGGGCACGAAATCGAGGGATCCCTTAATCCAACAGAAGTTATTAGTAAGGGATTTCTCCGCTTCGTTCACCTGCGTTCACTTCGGTCGAAATGACAGACTATTTAGCTTTCCACGCCATTAACTCTTTGGCTGATTTGGTATTTAGAACGTCAGCTTTGGTCGCCCAACCCCGGCGCGCGATGGCTTCGCCGAGGGGAATGTAATCAAAATGCTCCGGCGCGTGCGCGTCGCTGTTGATAACGATCTTAACGCCAGCTTTAATGGCTATACGCACATGCACGTCGCGCAAGTCAGATCTTTCCGGGAAAGAATTAATCTCAAGCGCCACTTTATATTTTTTAGCCGCGGCCATCACCTCGTCCATGTCCAAATCAATGGGTTCACGTTTGCCGATCAGGCGGCAAGTGGGATGGAAGACGCAATCAACATAAGGGTTGGACATGGCTTTGACTAACCGTTTAGTCTGCTCAGGCCGCGAAAGTTTGAAATTTGAATGGATGGAAATGCCGACCCAGTCCAATTTAGCTAAAGCCTTGTCGGACAAGTCCAAACTGCCATCTTTGTGTACGTCGCACTCCGTGCCTTTGAGAATCGTGAAACCTTTTAACGTTTTATTAAGCTTATCAATTTCTTTGCCTTGCTGAGCCAGACGCTTTTCGTTCAGACCATTAATGAAAGCCAGTGATTTGGTGTGGTCTGTCACAGCTAAATAACTCAACCCACGCTTTTTAGCCTCTTCAGCCATTTCCTTGATACTTAAAGCTCCATCTGACCAAGTTGTTTGCACCTGTAAATCGCCTTTGATTGATCCGTATGGAATCAAATTTGGTAATTTGTGTTTTTGCGCTGCCTCAATCTCATCACCACCCACGCGCAACTCCGGCGGGGGCGTATCCATGCCCAGAGCGCGGTAGATTTCTTCTTCCGTCTTACAGACAACTAAAATCCCTCTAAATCTCCCTTTATCGAGGGAGACTTCAGACAGCCCCCTCGATAAAGGGGGGAGGGGGGATTTCCGTAACTTAAACAGCCCATATTCATTCAGCGTAAAGCCTTTGGATAAGGCATACTCGCGTAACATAACATTATGTTTTTTATCACCTGTGAAATATTGGAGCGTGGCGCCGTAAACTTTATCCGGCACAACTCGCAAATCAGCATCAATACCGATTTTAAGTCTGACAGATGATCGGGTTTTGCCTTTCTCGTGAACTGTTTCGACCTGGGGGAGATGGACAAAAGCATCCATAACGCGTTCAGGGTTCTTGGACGTCGCGAGCAGGTCAATGTCGCCTACGGTTTCTTGTCTGCGACGGATCGATCCCGCGTAAGTGCAGCGGGTGACGCCCGGAACTTTGCTTAACTCTTTCACGATCTGGTCAGCCGCAGGCAAAATATAACCCAAAAGCTGTCGGCCGGCTGAAGCTTCCATGAGTTTGAGTTGTCTTTCGAGTTTCTCCTGGCTCTTCTCGCCCCAGCGAGGCAGCTTTTTGATTTTGCCTGATTGCAAAGCACGTTTCAGGTCATTTAAGTTTTTAACTTTGAGATGTTCGTAAAGTTCCTTGATGTGTTTTGGTCCAAGTCCTTCGATCCGCGAAAGCCCCCAAATATCAACCGGAAATCTTTTCTTCATCTGCTCATATTCTTTCACGTGTCCTGTCCGCAAAAACTCATCGATTTTTTCGGCCATGTTTTGTCCAAATCCGGGCAGTTCTTTAAGCGCTTTGACCCCACCTTTGCGCCAAGCCACCTCCACCTCGTCGCCCAAACCAGACATGGACTCAGACGCAATCTCATAAGCCCGCGGCTTAAAAGCCACCCCGTTCATTTCGTGGTAATAAGCGAACTCAAAAAATATTTTGGCAAGTTCTTGGGCTTTGGTCATATTCATGTAACACGTAACATGTAACACATAGCAATTGTTCCATGTTATGTGTTATGTGCTATGTGCTATGTGCTTTATGCTTTATGTCATATCATACATCAGCAGCCAAAGAAGCTCCAAAAGTTGACATTTTGGTCAAAAATGCGTATGTTCATCAGGCCGTTTTTAACGAGGACTGTGCAAGCGGATGGTCCGCCCAAGCAGATGTTCGTGACGGTATAGGAGGGTATGGCGATGACGACCAAATCAAGTCGATCACGTCTTCCCGCAGATGATCTTTCTATGACGCCAGGGCAGAGAAGGTCGTTCATTCATCTTGTGGAGGAAGTTGGCGCTGATGTCTTGGACAAGCTGGCGTACGATCGAAAAGCGGCGCAGAAGCTTCTCGCTCACGGCGGAGGTTTCAAAGCCCAGCTCAATGAGGCTTTCATGGCCGTGGCTCGTATGCAAACACCCTTCCTCGTGACAGACTGGCGAGAAGAGATGACGCGTTTCTACGGCGAGGTGTACGGCCTCAAGCTAGATTTGACCAACGTTGAGATCCCGGTCGAACAGCTCGACTTTGGATGGGCTTTGGCCATGGCTCAGGGCTTTACCTCGAACAAGATATGGGCCAAGTGCAATGAGCGTTTTCTGTGCAAGTCATACATTGGCAATGACTTGGACGCGGCGGTTCCTGAGCATGATCGCCTGCCGACCACGACGACCTACATCAAGCGCTTCCGCGACCGCGTGGAAGCCGATGTGGAGAACAAAAACCTTTCAGCCGAAGACCTGATCAGGCGCGCGGTTTCAGGCATCACTTTTCCGGAGAGGCTTAAGCTCGAGGTGTGGTACAACTGGAAGACAGACGGCAGTCATCTCGACATCGAAAACGTCACTCTGTGCACCGGCTCTCGGAACTCCGACGGCGGTGTGCCTTGCGCCGGCTGGGACGAAGGCGAGTTCAGGGTTCTCTGCTACTTTCCTGACCGTGTCCGCGACGGCCTCCGCTCCCGCTCCGCAGGTTGAACCCTTCCGTTTCGTTCCTTCCGTATGTGGTTAGACGCAAGATTTTGCGTCTCTACAACGCGTCTCTCCCACCGTGCCCCCGAGTCCTTCGGGGGCGCAACTGTTTTTGGATGATTTATTTTTTATCCTACGCCGTTGCTCGCAAAGGTTTAATCCTTTTTTTCTAAAATCTGTTCTGGCGGAAGCCCGACTTTGCGCCGGAACCTTTTAAATATGAAAGGGGCGGCCAGCATTCCAACTACGTAAAAAGCGGCCAAGACAATAAATAGGGTTTTGCTTTTTAGTAAAGATGAGCCAATGATAATAGCGGCCGAAACAGGCACGAGCATGCCAAGGAATGAGGATATTATGAAGGTCAAATAATTCATTTTTGCCATTCCAGCCATATAGGCTACTAGATCGGTATCCGTGCTCGGCAAAAAACGGGCAATAAAAGCTGTTTGCCAGCCGATTTTATCGGTATACTTTTTTAATTTTTCCCTTTCCTCATCGTTAATCAATTTGTTGAAAATACCTTTTCTTATACCTCTGCCTAACAAATAATTGATGCTGGAACCGATCACTCTGGCGATCAATCCGAAGAGCAGGGCTTGCCAAAAAGGAAAGGCTATCCCTCCAACTACGGTGACAACCTCGTTGGGCACGGCCGGGATGATAATGGTAAAGATGCTGAGGACGACGTAGATTGCTATTGCCCAGCTGCCATAAGACTGGATAGTCGAACGAATCAGCTCCGGTTGATCAAAGATTTTTTTAACAGGTAAGAAAATGGCTATGGGAACAAAAGTAACAATAAAAAGGAGCAAGGTCAGGCCAAATAATAAGATCCAGACTCGATGGCGCTGATAAAAGTCTTTCAAATTTGGCATAGTGGTTTATATATGACTTGTAACCGATTCAATTTCGTTTGCTGTAAGGAAGCCTCGCATTACCTTACTGAATATTTCGGCTTTTGTCGAAGTTTTCCATAGTTTATCCGGTCCGCCAGGAGATTTACGCCGGTTCCAGTCGCGGACCATATTTTTGACTTCCCTCATAGGTATCGAAACGAGGGCAATGTCCCGGATTCGTTCTTCAGGCCTAAGTTGTCTTTTAGCTTTGCTGATTTGGTGCTCCTTTTTTTCAACAATCCGCGGCTCATCGGTAGAAGTGAATTGGATGCCGATCCGATCTTCGTCATTAGTTTCGACGTTTACGCCGCGGGCAGCCATCTTGCGCTTGATTATAAAGTCGATTTTAAGTTCCATGTCCTGGTAAGCGTCCGCGTCAATGATTTCGATATCCAGGTCTTGATCGATGGCTATTTTTTTCAGTAAACATTTGACCATCTTTTCCGCGTAAACGCCGGTTTGGTCCTGGTTTTCCTGGCTGACCATTCGGATATAAGCCTCCTTTTTGAATTCATGGACCGATTCGCTTTGTGATTCGTTAGTCGCGATCTGGCGATCCAGCAATTCCATGATTTCCCGCCGGGCCTGCTCGATGAAATACTTTTTGCGGATCACGCGGGGGACGGAGGCCGGATCCAAATGATAATCCAAGCCCCACTCGCCGTCGGTTAACAGTTCGCCCAACGTAATCTCTTGTTCTCCGCAAGAAAGTTGGCCGTCTTTATAGGTTATGCGGTTCGCTCCCTCGACAGTGGCCTCTTTCTCAAAAGGGTTGTCGATCTCAGCCAATTGCTCCTTCAGTCTCGCCATGATTTTTTGTTTCCTTTTTTGCAATTTAAAAATCGTTTCCTGGGTTTTCTCCGGCGTCCCAAAACGTTCAGCCGCTTTTTCGATTTGATAATCCAGCACGATATCCATTTTCTCCCTCTGCTCATCCGTATTGTCAGGCTTGGCCTTGTCTTTGGCGATCTCGTTCATCTGGTGCAATTGCGTTTCAAATGATGGGCGCATATATGGCCAATGATAGCATAAGCTCGGTTAAGTTACCTATGCAATGTTACCTCTTGGCCTTTGGCAAATTTGAAAATAACGGCTGATACATGTCGTCCTTGATGTCGATCCGCAACTCATCGCGTCTTATCCTTTTGCAAAATTCAATCGGCGCTTCTGAGATAACGGCCAAGGGCTGTTGTTCCTCGCCTTCTCCCATAACCAGAACCGCGGCCGTAGCCAGGCTATCGGCTACGTCAGTTTTAGAAAAATAGAATTTTCGGCCAAAAATATCAGGTTTCCCGCGGTAATCTTTAATGCCTTTGAATCCGGCGTATCCCAAGGATACGCCGGTGACGCCAGCCCTGAGCGGGACGATGCGACTGTCAGTTATTAGGACTCCCAGTTTTTTTACTTTATATTTTTTCTGCAATTTTTTGCGAAGCTGACCAGCGGTTTTAAAGCAATCCTTGGGCAGGAGGATAAGCTTGCCGTTCGCGTTTGACTCGTCGATGCCGGCCGAAGCCATTACCATGCCATCTTTAACAGTCAGCCAAACGTATTTAGTCGGCATGGCAAACTCGCTTTCCGCGCGGATCAGCTTTTCTTTGGCCTGGACGCTCTTGACGATGGCTGTCCGCCTTTCGGCTAAGGCGACGATTTTTGAGGTAACGACAATGACTGACTGCTCTGGAATTTTTTTGATGTAGCTCGTGATGAAAGCAAATAATTCTTCGCCCTCCCGGAAGACACGCGTTTTGATTGGTTGGATGATCATGTTTTTAGCGGTTATCAGTTTCGTTATTTTGACGGAGTAAGCGCAGGCCGACATAAGAGAGCGGCGTATAGAGCAAGCCCATGGCCACTTTATAAAGCCACCAAGTGATGATGATGCTGATGAGCGTTCGGGTCTGGTATACCCCCGCAAAGGCTATGGTCATGAAGATGACGGTGTCGAGCAACTGTGACCATAAGTTCGAGAGATTGGAACGCAGCCAGAAGTGTTTTGTACCCAGTTTTTCGCGGAAAAAGAAGAACGAGATGACATCCTGGTATTCGGCGATCAAGAAAGCCGTGAGTGAGGCTATGGCTATGCGGATCGAAATGCCAAAAATTTGGTTATAGCCTTGCCGGGCCCATTCCCCGTCAATAGACCAGGGTACGGCGAGCGACAGGAACGAATAGAGGATAAAGAGAACCGTGGCAATGAATCCGGCTAGGACAAACAGTTTAGCGATGCGTTTGCCGTAAATTTCGCCGATCACGTCGGTCATAAGGAAGACCACGGGGAACGAGAATACTCCCACGGAAAGATGTGAGCCAAAAAGGAAGGGCATTATCTTGAGGCCCAGCGTGTTGGCCGCAAAGAGTGAAGCGAGATAGACGGCCAGCGCGATCATAATCTTCTTAAACGAACGGTCAGTCAGTTGAATCATAATGTTAGATTAAAGAGTAAATAATAAAATCCACCCGATAGGTGGATGGAATACAAAAATCTCCAACGCCTATCGGTCGGTTCAACGGGCGGCGCGGATAAATCCGGACCAGGTTTTTATGCGGCAGTTATGAAGCATGTCTTTAAAATTGTTAGAACGCATTATATTCCAATTTATCTTTATTAGTCAAATAATTTTTGGACAGTGGATATTGGTAACTGGAGTTTGTTTGGACATTGGTTTTTGTATCTTGGTTTTTACAAAAACTCCCCTAAAGGGAGTTTTTGTCGTGGTGGGCGGGGAGGGGGTCGAACCCTCATGGCCTTGCGACCGCAGGATTTTGAGTCCTGTGCGTCTACCAATTCCGCCACTCGCCCCCCATTCGTGTTTTATCCAATATCCGTCTTTACTCGGACTTGGCATATGTTATGACATCTCGACGCGCTTGGCAAGATACAGCGTAAATGATACAAATGACGCATTAAAAACGTCCTAAACGTCCCACGTCCTAAACGTCCTAAGCACTCAGGACGACTAGGACGATCAGGACGACTAGGACGATATCAATATCTATGTCCGACAAGATAGACAAGAATGCGCAAAAAGCCATCACGCCCAGGTCCAAGGATTATTCCGAGTGGTATCAGGACGTGGTTGAGCAAGCCGAAATGGCTGAGCACTCGCCAGTCCGGGGCTGTATGGTTATCAAGCCTTATGGCTATGCCATTTGGGAACTGATGCAGAAAGATCTGGATGCGCGTATTAAGGCTAAAGACGTACAGAACGCTTATTTTCCTCTATTTATCCCGGAAAGTTTTTTGAAACGCGAAGCTAAGCATGTGGAGGGTTTTGCGCCAGAAGTGGCGGTCGTCACGCATGCCGGAGGGCAGAAATTGGATGAACCGCTCGTCATCCGTCCTACGTCTGAAACCATCATGTACGACGTCTTTTCCCGCTGGATCCAGTCGTATCGTGATTTGCCGTTAAAGATCAACCAGTGGGCCAACATCGTCCGCTGGGAAATGCGCACGCGTTTGTTTTTGAGGACGACCGAGTTTTTGTGGCAGGAAGGCCATACGGTCCATCAGACAGAGGATGAAGCGGAAGATTTTACCAAACAAATGTTGGATGTTTATCGTCAGTTCGCGGAAGAGGTGATGGCTATTCCCGTCATCCCTGGGCTTAAGTCCGAATCCGAGAAGTTCGCGGGTGCTGTTCGCACCTATTGCATCGAAGCCATGATGGGCGACTGCAAAGCCTTGCAAGCCGGCACGTCGCATATGTTGGGCCAGAATTTTTCTAAAGCTTTTAACGTTAAATTTTTAGATGCCGATGGCCAGGAAAAATATGGTTGGCAAACCAGTTGGGGAGTTTCGACTCGCCTGATCGGCGGTTTGATTATGGCTCACGGTGACGATAAGGGCTTGGTTCTGCCGCCTAAGCTTGCGCCTTACCAGGTTGTCATCATTCCCATCGGCGTTACGCCGGAAGACATTGAAGCCTCGCAATCCAAAGCTCAAGAAATCGCTGATCAGCTCAAAGAAGCGGGGGTGCGCGTCAAAATTGATGCGCGTGACATGCGTCCCGGGCCTAAGTTTTTTGAATGGGAAAAGAAAGGTGTGCCCATCCGGGTAGAAATCGGACCCAAAGATCTGGCCAGTGGTTCCGTCATGACCGTCAGGCGCGACACGGCTGCCAAACAGACTTTGACGGAAGAGGGTTTGATAGAGGCTCTTCAAGAAATGTTAGATCAGATTCAAAAGAATCTTTACCAGAAAGCTTTGAACTTTCGTTTGGAGCACACGCTGGAAGCGGATGACTACGACAAATTCAAAAAAGAAGTCGAAGGTAATTTTGTTCTCTCACATTGGTGCGGATCAGCCGAATGCGAAGCTAAAGTTAAAGAGGAAACCAAGGCCACCATCCGCTGTATCCCGTTCAATGATCCAAATTCCAAATTCCAATCCCCAAATTCTAAGGGCAAGTGTATTTACTGCGGCCAGAAATCCGACACAGTCGTCATTTTTGCCAAGGCATACTAAATTCTATGCCCAGGGAAACTAGTCATGCTTACCGCGATGTGCCGGAAACCCAGCCTGAACCCGTAGTTGAAAAGTCAGCTAAGGAGTTGAAGGCTAAAGCTGATCTTTTGCGTGCCTTGGGTGATGAGTCAGCGGAAAAGGTACACGAGATGTTGAAGCAAAGTCCTTTTGCGGAGGCACTTAAAACGGATGAGGCAGTTTTGTCCCATGCACAAAAGGTGATCATAAAAAATATCCGTGAAGATAAAATTCAGTCCGCCGGAAACCTGCTCTATACATTCCCCCTGGCCAAAAATGATAAGATTCAGCGTGAAGCGCGTGAAGCGGCGTTAGAAAAGCTTTCTCGTGCGGGTGGACAGTATTCAGTTCCGAACGTTGCGTTCCTAGAAGACAAATTTGATTTAAAATCTGACCCAGAATATCTAAAGGGATTGATGTCGATCGTCACTCAGATGGTTCGAGAGGATCGGTTGATAGATGCGGATTCATTTCTTTGGTCATATGCCGTGCCGTTTGATGACGAAAAATTACAGACTTGGGCAAAAATCGGCGTCAATAAGATGCTGCTTGAGGGCGATATTCCTAAAGGATTTTTCGCAAGATTCCCCGAGCTCGTCCGAGATGAAGAAATTAGGGGATCAATGAAGCTACTGGCGCGTAAGTGTTTGACGCAAGATAGGGGAGGTGATTTTCAGCGTCTCCAAGAGTATCTGCCGGATCTCGCAGAGGATCCGGACGTCCGTAGAGCCTTGAAGCTAGACAGGGCAAGAATCATTGCGGATAAACCAGAGAAGCGTAATTATCCAAGTACTACCCATCGCGTCTTGAGTTATTCTGAAGAACAAGAGGCTAGACTTATGGCTTTGTTGGATACCCTGGTCAAAGGAATTCCCGCAGGGGAGCCAACGCCGGAACGGGAAGATTCTAAGATTATCGATTATATTCAGCAGACGCAGAATCATAGTGACAATCCTAGAGTTGAGCAGGCCGTGAAGATTGGGATAGGCAACTCCAAGCCAGAAGCCTCACTGGGAATCCTTGTTGGGTTGATTAAAATGTTTCCGGATGTAGTTAAAGAACCAAAAGTTGGAGAGTCCGTGAAAGCGATTGTGGCGCATAGTTTGAAGACTCCAGAAGAAAAATACCGGAGGCAAGATCTTTATATTAAAGAAAGAGAAATACAAAAATATAGATCATGTCTTAATCTTTTGGGCTATTTCCCGGATTTGCTTCAAGACGCTGAAGTGCAAGAAATTTTAAAGGCAGGGTAATCCAATTTGTCATTATTTTCATCAAGGCTTACTAAAACTAGAAACTAAAAACTAGAAACTGGAAAGAGTAAATTAGCCTTAAAAAAAGGCTAATTTTAGCTAAAAAAACTCTTTCCAGTTTCTAGTTTCCAGTGATGCTCAGAGGGTTGACAAGGGGTATAATTTGTGACAAGGTAATTCATCCCCCGACTAGGGGGCCGTGTGGAGGACACCATGACAACCCAAGAAAAGCTCCAAGCAGCTTACGACGCCGTCTATGGTCAAGTTTACCTGGATGCACTTTCTAACGCGCTTAGGGGATGCGGCTTCCAAGGCCAGCTTCATGGATCTGAGGACTTCCTGGCTCTCAACGACCTTCAGGCGGACGAAGCTTTGAGGGTCTTCGGCAAGTGCACCTTTGCCTCCGTGTCGCCCGCTCTGGTGATGGCCACGATGAGGCGTTGACTCTGTCCCAACTGGGACCTATTTTTTTTTAATTCAAAATTCAAAGAGCAAGGTTAAAAATGTAGGTGGCCTGACGGCATTATTATAATATCCAGAAGGGATACCGACATTTTGCTCTTTGAATTTTGCTTTTTGCTCTATTTTTAGTTATAATCAGCGGTATTATGGCTAATCGGGAAAGGGGTTACACGACTGACGCCGAACGCAAGGCCTTGTGGCGCAAGCCTTTGGATCAAAAGCTGACAGATGCCAGATATAAGTTTGAGCGCATAGTGGGCACGCCGGCTCCCAAAGAAGACGTGGAGTCAGCGGAGTTGGAGCTAAAAGCCGCCCGTTTGGACGTTGAATCTTATGATTTTGAAAGGGACTCCACCGGCGCATGGAAGGGCGAGAGTTTGGGCGTTGATTTGAATAATGCTTTTGAAGAGTTACAAAATGAGGATGGTGATTTGGATCAAGAAAAAGCCAAAAGTCTACACGTGGTCCAGGTTAACATGGGGGAGCTGGATCGTTTGAATAAAGTTTATGGTCACGAAACAGGGAATAAGGCTTTGGGTGATACCTGTCAGTTGATCTACGAGAAGTTGGAGGCGGTCATTGGCGACGGAGTTAAAAAAAAGACGGGCAAAGATGCTACCTGGGAAGATGTGGAAGCTTACTTTGATGTTTACCGCAGTTCGGGCAATGATTTTACCGTTTTACTGCGCGATGTTGATGCCGAAACTGCCCAGCAGATCCAACGGTCTTTGAATGGTGATTTGCCCGTCGAGGGCGTAGGCCAAGGCGAAGCCGCGCCTTTGGTGGCCACTTATGCTCCTTTGACTGATGCGGTGGCGTATTTTAATGAAAATCAGGGAAGCATCGGCAACTCCAACCCGGGCAGAGCTTTTGTTGACGTGGTTAAAGAACAAGGTCAGATTTTAAATGATATCGAGAAGAACAACCGGCGCATCGATCGCATTCTCAAAATCGGGGATGAGGCAAAGGCTAAAGATCTTTACGACAATTATCTCAAGAAGTCGCTTGGACGCATGTTTGTAACCGATCCGTCGGCTGAAGCCATGGACTTTGAGTCTTTCAGGGAAGCCCTTAAGCAATCGAAAGATGAAGGTTTGGAAAAGGCGATCAGCCAAGCCATCGGCGACTTTAGATCAAGACAAAAAGAGGCCCATCACCTTTCAGCCACCCTTTCTAAATTCGTTTTTGATAAGAAAAAAGAAGAATTATTGAAATCCCAGGGCCGCGAGCTTAAAGAGGAAGATGTTTTGCGCACACAAGAGCCCAAGGTCGGAGTCCAGGCAGAGTCGGAAGAGATCAAAGATGAAAAGGAATTTTTAGGGCAACTGGAACCAACCACAGGGGAGAAAGAAATCGAAAGTAAAAATAACGAAGTTAAGCGTCTGGAAGCTTTAGCTGCAGGTGATCCGGAAAATAAATTAATTGCGGCTCGACTGAAACTAGCCCGGTCCGAACAGCACAATGTGGAAGTCAAACGTAAATCAGCTACCGGTTTGTATGAACGCGGTATGCTTTTCGGAGAAATCAAATCAAGGCTGGCAGAAGGCAAGCCTATAACAGTTGTGGCCATCGACATGGCTTTCCTTAAATACTTCGATAAGGAAGGCGGACGCAAGACGGGCAACGCGGCCATTATGGCGGCCGCCCGGATGTTAGATGCGGCCGTGCGCGAAGTGGATCCTTCGCTTAAAGCCGAGGCTTACAGCACCGGGGGAGATGAATTTGCGCTGACGCTTGAAACTGATGATCAGGAGATCGTGAGGAAGGTCCAATATCGGATCCGCGAAATGGCTAAACAGCTTCCGGTTCCAGCCTTGGATAAGGGGCGTTCAGAGCGGTACCGATCTGAAGAGCTGAATTTTAACTTTGGAGTTTATTCAGCCAGTGACATGGTTTCCTTTAGACAAGAATTAACGGACGCTCAGTTTAAACTACAAGCTGATCCAAAAAATAAAAATGCGATGGTCGAGGAAGCGGCGGATTATCTTTTTAGAATCGCAGACAGGCAGGTGGAAATAGAAAAAACCATTCAGCGCTTCATGTTCCTGACTCGCCGGTATTATTTCGAAAATATGGGCGGTGAGGAGCCTAAAGGTAATTATGAGCGTTTGGAAAGTTATTCGGCCAAAGCCATCGGGGAGGAGGGACCAAAACTGATTCGTCAGTGGGCGGGGGAGATAGCTACTCAAAAAAGTGCAGGCAAAGATTTGGATTGGGGAGCTTTGCAACGTAAAGTCCTGGAACATGTCATTGAAAGCGGTCAGCAGGAGATGGAAAAACACGTGGCCGAAGGAGAGTTTACGGATCGTTTGCTTGAATCAACCGTCCGGGAAAGATTTTTGAAGCAGCGTTTGGAAGAATTGGAAAGTACAATCAAAACCATGCGGGCTGATCTGGAAAAATCCGGGGAAGACAAGGCTGATTTAAAAAAAGAGATTTCTGAATTGGAAGCCGAAATTAAAACAGTCGGGCAACTGCGTAAGCGAATTGGTGACGGCTAGAGGGTTTTGGACATGTAAGTGTCCTGTTCGTGGTAGCCCAGTATTTTGTAGTACTCGCGTACGCCTATCCCGCTGATAACGGCTACGTGGTCAAAGCCTTCCTTGGCCGAGATTTCCTCGGCTTTTTGCATTAACATTCGGCCATAGCCTTTGTGTTGCGCCGCCAAAGGATCACTTTGATCGATATTCAAAGCCGTGCCATAGGTGTGCAATTCGCGAATAATCGCCGCGCCTTTCAAAACCGGAAACGATTCATAGATGAGTTCTCCTTCCCCCGTTTGGCGGTGGGAAGGGGTAGGGGATGAGGGCAGTCTTAAACGACAAAACCCAAAAACCGCGCTTCGATCTTCGTTTTCGACTGACAAGAAGACTTCTGTACCGCCGGCGTTTGCATAACGCTCCTCAAAAACTTGAGTTTTATCGCCGGTATGATCGCCGGCCACATGGCCGACTTCGCGGCAACGCAAACAAACGCATTGCATGCCGCGTTTTTTCATTTCAGCATCCAGAATTTCCCGTAAGTTTGATTTTTTATTGCCGTAAGAGATTTGAGTCGTGGGAAAATCGCGGATGACGCGCGGCACGCGGCAATAACGCGGCACCATGGTTTGCATCTTGACCAGCAGTTCCAGCAAGTCATCGCCTTCCAGCGGCTTGAACTCGCCTCTAACCATCCATTCGGCTAATTCAGAGTTGGGGAGCACGACACAGGGATAAATTTTGACCATGTCCGGTCTAAAACGCGGATCAGCGAATAAAAGACGAAACGACTCTAAGTCATCTTCTGCAGACGCGCCGGGTTGGCCGGGTAAAATATGCACATCAACTTTAAAGCCGGCAGTTTTAAGTAAAGCTATCGCGTGTTCCGCATCAGCCACCGTTGTCCCACGCTTGGTATAACTCAAAACTCTGTCATTGATGATTTGTAAACCAAGTTCAATGCGTGTGACTCCCAATTTACGCAAATGAATGACTTCCTTGGGCTTAACCCAGTCAGGCCGCGTTTCAATCGTCAACCCAATGATGCGATACGCCGCCGTCTCGTTGATCGCTTGAGCTTTTTCAAGCTCTCCTTCCCCTGCGTCTGTGGGGGAAGGAGCCGGAGGATGAGGGATCTCGTTCGCCGCTTCAAAACATCTCGTAATAAACCATTCGCGATAATCGGCCGTATAAGCCGACCAAGTGCCGCCTTTGACAATCAATTCGATTTTATTAGCTTGGTGCCCATTTCTCTCAAGAGTCAGGATTCTCTGCCGGACTTGCTCATAAGGATCAAACTGCAAGCTTAAAGCTCGGGCGGCGGCTGGTTCGGTTGAGATATAACTTTTGGGCATGCGAGCTTCCGTCGGGCAGTAGACGCAGCGTCCCGGACAGGGGAAGGGTTTGGTTAAAACGGTGATGGGAGCCACGCCGCTATCCGTCCTGACATTTTTGACGCGTAGCGCCCGTTCGATTGAATCGTTAGGCATTAACCCCTCGCTTAAGAGTTCCCGGTAAGCTTGCCAAAATTGCATTGAGGTCGGAAAGGCAAAAGGGGTATCTTTTAAATGGCGCCGCGCGACCAAGGCCAGACTGACCCGCGTCTGACAATCCGAAACAGCGGCATCCTTGAGAATGTCTTTGGCCAGTTGGAGTGATGGAGTAGGTTGCATACGAAGCTAAAAATCAAAAACCAAATAACAATGTCCAAATTTGGTGATGGGTGTTTGGTTTTTGGTGATTCTAGTTTATAGTATGCGTATGATGATGGAAAACCAGATTAGACGCAAGTTGGCCAAGGAAGTGGCTGATTTTTATAAGCATGAGGGCAAAATGTTCAGTTCCAAGCGGACGTTTGTTTGGAATGTTATGGATCTGCTCACGGGTCGGTTAAAGCCAGGGGACTTAGTCGTCGATGTGGGCGCGGGCAACGGACGTTTGGCAGATATTCTCCCGCCGGACGTTAGATATCTCGGTGTGGAACCGTCTCAGACTTTGCGTGAGGAGGCTCAGAAAAACTTACTCATGTCATTGCGAGGAGTAGCGGCGACGAAGCAATCTACTGTAGATCGCCACACTACATCGAACTTCGCTCGCGATGACAGAACTGTTGTCTCTGGTTCTCTCCCGTCGCTTGAATTATCAGACCAAATCGCTGATGCCGTGGCTTGTATTGCCGTTTTGCACCACATACCTTCGCGTGAATGGCGCGCACAATCCGTCAACGAGTTGCATCGCATGCTTAAGCCCGGAGGATTATTGCTTTGCACGGTTTGGAATTTAAGGTCTAAGCGCTTTTGGTCATGGCAGATGTTTAAAAACGCTTGGTTGCGTCTGAAGGGCGTGCCAGGAGGAGAGCCGGGTGATTTATATTACGCTTGGAAAGCCAGCGGGCGTCCTGACAAGCGGTTCGTTCACGCTTTTACGCTAAAAGAATTTAAGTCACTTTTTGATCCCGCGTTTTGGTCCATTGAAAAAATTGGAGCATATGATCGCGTTGGTTGGTGCCATTGGTTTCAGGGGAGAAACTTGGTGGCCTGCGTGACTAAAAAGTAGAAACTAGTATACCATTGTCATTTCGACCGGAGTGAGCTCGGCGAACGTAGTGGAGAAATCCCTCACTCGATAGTTTAACTAAGGGATTCCTCTGCGCCATAGGCGCATCCGCCTCTGGCGTGAGACTCCGTCACTTGAGCTTCGGGTGACTCCGCTCGGAATGACATTAAAGTTGATAAACAAAAAGAGCTGACCTTGTTAGTCAACTCTTTTTAGTTTCCAGTTTCCAGTTTTACATGGTCGGCACCGGTGCGGCTGCGGCAGGAGTCGAGGCCTTGAGGGCATCTTTGAGACCCTTGCCAGCCTTGAACTTCGGAACGATCACTGAAGGGATCTGAATCTTCTCAGTCGGTCTCTGTGGGTTGACACCCATGCGACCGGCGCGCTTTTTGGCCAAGAATTGACCGAAGCCCGCGATAGTTACCTCATTACCCTTTTGGAGTTCGCTGGTAATGGTTGCCACCAGGAATTCAACCATGTCCTCGGCTTGCTTCTTGGTGACGCCGATCTTTTCGGCAATGACATTGATTAGTTCCGCTTTGTTCATACGATAGAGTTATGAATGAATTAGCCCATCCATAGCCGAGTTAGGCTCGGTACAGACGGTTAACTTTAAAACCAGTATAGCAATATTGCGCTTATATATCAACTATTTCCCTTATGGGCTCCAAATTCAAGACGCGAAGGGTATCAAAATCAAAGGTGACTACTAAGCCATTAATTTCCGCTGGCCCCGTGCTTAGGAGCTCGTAGGGGGCCTTAACTCCGTCTAAAAACCGCTTAATAGAGCTATTTTTTTCAAATCCGATGACAGAATCATATGATCCAACCATGCCAATATCCGTACAATAACCAGTCCCTTTGGGCAGGATTTTGGCGTCAGCCGTGGGCACATGGGTATGAGTGCCGTAGACCAGGTTAGCCCGGCCGTCCACATAGTTTGCCAAAGCCATTTTTTCGCTGGTGGCCTCGGCATGGATGTCTATAATGACCAGCGGTTTTAGTTCTTGGGCTTCAATTTCTTTCCAAAAACGGTCAAAAGTCAGGAACGGGGATGAGGCTTCTTGCGGGACAAAGAGTTGGCCCTGCAAATTGATGACCAAGATCTCTTTGCCTTTGACGTTCAGCTTCATGCTCCCTTTGCCTGGCCGGGAAGGATCGACGTTGGCCGGCCTGATCATGCGCTTTGACCATTCCTTGTCTGCCAAGAGCGGGAGGCCCTGCGGGTTTTCCCAAATATGGTGTCCGGAGGTAAAAGCGTCCACGCCGGCTCCCGTGAGTTCCTTGAGTGTATTTTCAGTGGTCCCTCTTCCATGGGCCAGGTTTTCGGCGTTCGCGATTATGAGGTCGGGTTGGAAACGCGCTTTTAATTCCGGCAGCTTCTGAATCAATGCCTGGCGTCCAATCTTGCCGACTACGTCACCAAAAAACAGGAGTTTTATTTGAGCCATAGGGTAAAAGTATTAAAGAACTTTTTGTCATCCTGAGCGGAGTCCTACGGAGTCGAAGGATCTGGTTCGTGCTTTAAAACCAGATCTTTCTGCGCCATAGGCGCATCCGCCTTTGGCGTGAGATTCCGTTCGTCGGACTCACTACACTCAAGATGACAGAGTGCTGTTATTAACTCTTTCTAGTTTTCAGTTTCTAGTTTAATTTTAGCTTTATCTCGCGTATTCGACTATTCTTGTCTCGCGAATGAGCGTGACTCTGATTTCACCCGGATATTTGAGTTCTGATTCGATCTTGGCGGCAATTTGGCGCGCCAAGTTGGTGGCGGCAAAGTCATCCATGGCCTTCGGGTTAACAAAGACGCGGATTTCGCGGCCGGCTTGGATGGCATAAACTTTTTCTATACCCTCAAAACCCAAAGCCAGGTTCTCCAATTCCTCCAAGCGTTTGACGTACTGTTCGAGCGAATCTTTACGAGCGCCCGGTCTGGCTCCGCTGATGGCGTCAGCCGCTTTGACGATCACGCCTTCGAGTGTTTTAGGTTTATCTTCGTGGTGAGCAATGCACTGATACCAAATCTCCTCGGCAATGCCGAACTTCTTTAAGATCTGAACGCCCAGCTCCGGGTGTCCGCCTTGCAGATCATGGTCAACCGCTTTGCCGATATCATGGAACATGCCGCCTTTCTTGCAGATGAGCACGTTGGCGCCTAGTTCCTCGGCCAAAGTCGTGGCAAGGAGAGAGACTTCGATGGAATGTTGCAAAATATTCTGGCCGTATGATGTGCGGTATTTAAGACGGCCCAGAATTTGGACTAATTTCGGATCAATGCCGGCCATGGAAATGCCGACTTGGAACAAAGCGTCTTCGCCGGACTTCTTAATATCCAAAGCCAATTCTTTTTTAGCCTCTTCCACGGCTTCCTCAATGCGTCCCGGGTGGATGCGACCGTCGGAAATCAGTTTGTCCAAAGCGCGTTTGGCCACCTGGCGGCGGATGGGGGAGAAGCCCGAGATGGTTAGCATGTTGGGCGTCTCGTCGATGATCAATTCACAGCCGGTCAAAAGCTCAATCGTTTTAATGTTGCGTCCCTCGCGGCCGATGACGCGGCCCTTCATCTCGTCGCTGGGCAATTCCACGTTGGTCGTGGTCGTCTCTACCACGTGCGAGGCGGCCAAACGCTGGACGGCTACGCCCAAAATATTTTTGGCCTTGCGGTCAATCTCGTCAGATTCCATTTGTTCCAGTTTACGCACGCGAATCATTAAAGTGTCCTGGTGCTGCTCTTCGGCCAAAGCCAAAAGGCGCTCCACGGCCTGGTCTTCCGTAAGGTTAGCTACTTCCTCCAGTTTTTTGCTTTCCTCGACTTTAAGAGCGTCGATCTGTTTTTCTTTTTCGTCGATGGCAACTCCCTTTACCTCAAGTTGCTTCTTAATGTCGTCTATCTCCAACATCTTGGCGCCGAACGCGGATTCGCGTTCCACTAAAGACGCTTGTTGCTTCTTAAGTTCATCCTGAGTTTGCTTTTCTTCGCGGCGCGCATCCTCCATGATTTTAATGGCCTTGTCTTTGGCGCGAATCATCACGTCCTGCTCTTTGGCTATGGCGTCCTTGAGCAGTTTTTCGGCTTTGACTTCTGCTTCGGATAAAGTGAGCTTGGCTTTTTTAGCTTTGGCCGAATAGACGAAGTAGGTTACGATCGCGCCTATGGCCAGCCCCAAGATCACGGCAATGAAATAAAACATAACGTTCCAACCGAACGGTAAAAGTCTGCATTTGTATTCAACAAACGATCACGGCGCCATTCTGCTTGGGCCTTGTCCGGAAAAATCTGGGAGATTTTTGGCTGAAATTAGCATGAAATTAAAGGCGATCTAAGTACCGATGCGGGGACGTGATCAGCTGTGCAGCTTTTGCCATCCAGTGCGGTTAACAATATTAAGGCTGATGGCACTAAGGTTAGCAAAGGTTTATAGAATTGTCCAATGGCTCAGGATAACTGACAACTTACAACTGACAAGAGTTACTTAGCTGCTCTTGTAAGTTGTCAGTTGTGAGTTTTAAGTTAAAAAAGAGCCCCGGAGGGCTAGGTAGTTTGGGCTTTAGTTTGTGGCTGAGCCGGCATGTCCGCTTCAGCTTCCATCAGCTCAAGATTGGCGCGTTCAAGGTCTTTGGCATCAAGTATGAACTCTTCCGGTAGTCGGCTCTCGCTGGCCATACTACGGAATTGTTCGATGCTCGTGATGGTCGATCCGGAAACGCGGTATCTCGCTTGAGGGAGTTTGGCCTCGATCCTCTGGGTGACGGCATCTCGCTCCGCTTGCGCCTTGGCCTGCCGACGTTGGCGGTAGATGGGGAGCAAGACATCGCACGTCAAAAGAAAAAGGAGAGAACAAAATATTAGGAGGAGGGCGATCAGAAAAACCAATACTCCCAAAGGCTTGCTGGTACTTGGATCTCTCAGATCGAAAGTCATGCGGAAAAGTGCGAAAGAGTTGGCGGCGACTGCAGTGTAAAACCAATATCTGTAGTACTTGGATTGGCGCTTCCAATGCAATCTGCATTGATGGCGCACATCCTTGTCCAAGAGCAGAAGGAACTCACGCCCGTACGTGCGATGGCGTTTCCGCTTTGAGATCAGGAGGCGCGACCGCTTAAGGGCGAATGGCATGAAGAGCAAAAGGGATGTGCTCAACAGTGCTGTTCCGCCAGCGAGGAGGTTTGACGGCAGACTCGATAGGCCAAGCCACTCAAAAAGCGCTTGGAGTAGCAAGTAGAGGATGATTGTAAACAAGGTCACGCCAACGCGCTTACCAACATGCATGTCTAGACTCCTTTCGGTGTCTAAGGTTCAGGTTTGTAGGTTGAGTGAACACTAAAGAGGGAGAAAAGTCAAAGGTTGATTAGTCCTAACTCCTCCAACTCCTCTTAAACAAGAGGAGAGCCAGCACATCCTTACTTTAGATACTCAGAACCCTCTCTTGTCTAAGAGAGGGCAGGGTGAGTTAGGTCTTCCAGTTTCTTCGCATCTTCAATTTTATATTCCCCAATCCTCGTCCTCCGCAACGCGGTGAGATACGCTCCGCAACCAAGCTTCTCGCCCAGGTCATGCGCCAGCGAGCGGATGTATGTGCCGGAAGAGCAGGTGACGCGGAATGTCACGTCAGGCCAGTTATAGTCCAGTAGCTCTATCTCGCTGATATTAATGTCTTTGACGGGTCGCAGGTGTTCGACATCTTCTCCGCGCCGCGCCATCTCATATAACTTTTGTCCATGAACTTTTTTAGCCGAATAAGCCGGCGCCTTTTGCGCGTAGCCGCCGAGGAAAGATTGAAGTGCGGTTTGGATGTTTTGTAGAGACGCAAAATCTTGCGTCTTAACATTTAAACACGGCGTTTTAGGGTTTGATTGTTTTGAGTTAGACGCAAAATCTTGCGTCTCTACAATTTTTCCGGTCAAATCGTACGTGTCTGATGTCGCGCCTAGCCGCGCCGTAGCTTCGTAGGTTTTACCCAAACCGACGAATTGTTGGATGGTCTTAGTCGCTTTACCGACAGCCACAATCAAAAGCCCCGTGGCAAAGGGATCCAAAGTCCCGGCGTGACCGACTCGTCTCGTTTTATAAGCGCGGCGGACCTCGTCAACCACATCGTGCGAGGTGATACCAGCCGGTTTGTCTATGAATAACAGCTCGGAAAGTTCAGTTTCTGGCATATTTGATGACACTATATCATCCTTGACTAAATACACAATTTCCCTTATATTACGCCCTATCGTCCCTCCGTCAGAAAGATGGGGCGGAGCTCATAGCGCTCGGGTCTGGTAACCTGACGCCGTCGCTTAATTCAAAATTCAAAGAGCAAATTTCAAAATGTAGGTATTGCATTCGCAATATAAATATTATCCCGAAGGGATTCCAACATTTTGAATTTTGAATCTTGAACTTTGCTCTAAATTTATAAGTTATGTTAGTTATTCGTTTAACCCGCGTCGGTAAGAAGAAGCAGCCTGAATATCGCTTCATCATCTCCGAAAAAGCCCGCGATCCTTGGGGCAGAGCCCTGGAGATACTTGGTCAGTACAATCCAAGATCCAAGCCGGTCAGCATCGTTCTCAAAAAGGATCGCATCGAGTATTGGATTTCCAAGGGAGCTCAATGCTCTGACACGGTCTGGAACATTTTGGTGGACCAGGGCGTGGTCAAAGGAGATAAGAGAAAGGTGGTCTCAATTTCCAAGCGCCGCAAGGAAAAAGCTGCCAAGAAAGCTTAAAGACGAAAAGAGGCCGAAAAGCCTCTTTTTTGTTATAGTATGCAGATAATAGGATAACTATTTTGTTTATGAAGTTCCCTAGTCCAGAAATCAAACCAAGGGGGGAAGTGGGTAGCAGGGAACAGATCGACAGATTCAGGAAAGAATTGCATCGTTATTTTGGGTTGAATAGACCCACGGATGAAGATATGCGAGCTCCGTATGACTACATGACCTTAAGCAGGATGCTGAACATGCCTAAGGGCCTGGATCGATTGTTGTCGCAGGCTCGGCAAGTGCATGACCAAACGGCTGAAGATTTATTGACACCCATATGCGGTAAAGCCAAGCAGATTTTCGATTTTATAGCCTTCAAAGTCGATCCTGCTCGTGAAGAAGAGCGTGAATTCTTAAAAAGGGCCTATGATGGGGATAGCCGCGCTCAAAAAGAATACATAGAACTCAACAAGAAGATTTTGGAGTTGATGGAGATGATGAGGGATTTCAATGTCGAGTGACCGGATTTAAGTCATTGTCCAAGCGTCGCAAGACAAAATCAGAGAATAAAGCCTAATCAAAGGCAAAAATCCCGCTTAGGCGGGGTTTTTTGTAATGCCCAAGCCTTGACTTTAAGCCATTTTTGTAGTATAAAACGTTGTTCTTTGAAATAAGTCCAGTGAGGCATCGAGTATCCTATATAGTAGGATTTTGGATGCTTCACTGGACGTGAGTATGTGAAAGGCTTGGGCATGGTTGCTCTGGCCAAGGTTCTAACGAACCACTGCATTAGGCTCACGGCCAAACTCATACCCGCAAGGGGAAGGTGAGGAAGTGCCATGAAAAAAGGATACGTAAGGATTCCCATCGCCGGTCCGATGCCAACATGGGAGAAAGTGATGATGTGGTTGCTATTAATCCTGATGGCCGCCACATGCATCGGTGTTTCGATCGCACTGACGCGGGCGAACACTTGGAACTGGCATTCGTATGCGCTTGTCGGTGTGCTCGGCCTGACGTCCATGTCCATTGCCATGTGGCTTTTCTCCGACTCGAACCGCGCGAAGACCGTGCTCTGGGCAACGGTAAGCCTGGTTTTCTACGGGCTCTGTGTCTGGTTCGGCGGGTTGCCTGGCCGGACGAGTATGGGGATATTCTTCGCCCTGGGCTGCGCCCTGGTGGTTCTCTTACTCTGGTCGTGCAAACGAAGGAGTCCCGCATCTTGGGCATCATCGAGTCCTCGACCGGTGAGTATGCCGTCATATCTCTCGCATGCTGGGTTGTCTGGTTGATGCCTTTCTTCATCACGCGACAGCATGTCTGGGTACAGCTGGGACGCGGCTTCGCGGCCTTCGTCGGCACCATCGTGATCGGTTGGCTGTGCATCAAGATTGTGAAGGGTGGCTTCCTCAGCGCTTGCGGCCGGTTGGCCAAACGCCTGTGGAACACCTGCGTAGCCATGCCCGCCAAGTTCGTGTACACGATCCTCATTGGCCATCCGCGATACTGGTACAAGGTGGAGGATCATCTGGAGTACACGGAAAGTTCCTCCAAGATGAACAAGGCCGCCTTCCAGCCGGCATACGTCTACTTGCCTCTGGGTGGGATCTTCCGTAAGTGCCGTATGGTATGGCCCGGCAACCACTGGCGTATCGAAAGAGAACGCTTGGGGCTCCGTGGCTACAGGATTGTGGATCGGGAAGGCGGGGCCGTGGCGTTACGCGTTTCCCGTGCCTGGCTTTCGCTTGCCCGCACGTGTCTAGGTCCAGGCTACGAGGCCTACTCGAGACCGGTCTTGATCGTCGGTCATGATAACCGCGAGTTGGATATCGAAGCCAAGACAGCCGACAAAAGGATCCTCCACATCTTCGATCGTGAAATCGTCACATATGTGTTGGAAGGGTTGCGTCGGGAATCAGTTTCCCCGAAGGACACGATCTCGAGGCTCGAGTCGAGCATCTCGTTCGCCGAAACAGAACGAGTTGTACAGCTCGCCAAGCGCGATGCCGAGGAAGCTATGTATCGTCTGGAGCTTGCCAAGCGACTCGCGGGTGTTGCCGCTTTGGTCAAGGCCGCGCCTAGGAACAAGAAGCTGGGAGCAGCCCGGCATCAACTCACGCAGATCGTCGTAGGATTGGCCGATTCGGAAGAGAAAGCTAAAGCGCTCCTGCTGGACGCGCTGGAAGCCCTCGAACAGTCCGAAAGCCAGTCTAACTGACGGTCTCATTCTGACCGCACCCCACACTGAAGACCGCATCTTGCGCTTCAGCTCCTCGGGGTGCGGTTTTCAGTTTAATCTAAAGCAAGGCTCTATTGAGCAGAAAAGACGTCCGTAATTTTGACAAAAACTCCAAAATGTATTATATTAATTGCGGATTTTGGTTGAAGATGCCAATCAATTCCCTAGTTATTTACAGATAATTTAGACACAGCCCGCATCTTGGACTGATAATGTTTTATCCGTTTTAGGGTACGCGTCTTGCAGAGCCATGCACCGTATGGTGTCACGGCAAGCAAGCACGGCATCGTAGATCGGATTGTTCAGAGCCGATATGGCAGAACAGTTTAAGGACCAGCAGTTTATTGAGTACGTGGTTAAGTCCATCGTCAACCATCCGGACGACGTGAAGACTGAACGCACGGTCGACGAGCGCGGCGTGCTCATCACCCTCCACATTAATCAGGAGGATATGGGTTACGTGATTGGCCGCCAGGGCCAGACCGCCCGCGCCTTGCGCATCTTGCTCAAGATCGTTGGTGCTAAGGAAAACGCCCGCGTTAACCTCAAGGTTTACGAGCCTGAGAATGCCCGCATGGCACACCAGGAATCCCGCCGCAAAACCGGTGTCGAGGAACACGGTGAGGCGCGTGGTGACGTACGTAGTGAGCCACGTGGCGAAAATCTAGTTTCGGATCAGGATATTGCTGATCTGGGTATATAACAAACAACAATGATCATGTAACATGTAGCATGTAACATGAAAAAGCCACTCGGATTAATCCGGGCGGTTTTGTTTATAGACAGTTAAATATAGAAATGCAATGATGTCAGCATATGGCAAAGAAGAAAACACTCAAAGTCGATGTCCTGACTTTATTTCCAGAAATGGTAGATGCGTATTGTAGTGCGTCTATTTTGGGACGCGCTCAAAAGTCCGGATTGCTCAAAGTCACTTCACATAACTTGCGCCAGTGGGCCATCGACAAACATGGCCACGTAGATGACCGGCCCTTTGGCGGGGGAGCGGGCATGCTCATGCGCGTCGAACCATTCTACGCAGCGCTTAAAGCGCTGCACGTCCTACGTCCTAAACGTCCTACGTCCTCCGACAGGACGAATAGGACGGCCAGGACGATTAGGACGAGAGTCGTGTTGACCTCCGCCAAAGGCAAGATGTTTACGCAAAAAGAAGCGCAACGTCTCGCGAAGTACGATCGCTTAGTTTTCTTGTGCGGACGGTACGAAGGAGTAGATGAGCGTGTGGCGGAAAAGTTGGCGGACGAAGAATTATCGATCGGTCAGTATGTGATGACCGGCGGCGAGCTCGCGGCTTTGGTCATGACGGACGCCGTCGCGCGCTTGCGCTCCGGGGTTTTGGGCAAGGAAGCGTCTTTGGATGAAGAATCATGGGGAGACGGCGCGACCAAGGAATATCCGCAGTATACGCGACCCGAAATCTTCTTCGCCAAAGGCGAATCCGCCTCGGGCGGAAATAAATGGAAAGTGCCACCAGTTTTATTGTCCGGCGACCACAAAAAAATCGCCGAATGGCGAAGGAAAAATCAGGCCTAACTCCTCCAACTCCTCTTAAACAAGAGGAGGGCCGGCACATCCTTACTTCAGAAACGCAGAACCCTCTCTTGTTTAAGAGAGGGCAGGGTGAGTTAGGTTCGTTTTCGTGAGTTCCTCCCCGCCCAAAGCACCAAGCTCATAATCGTTCCGCATATGCCGATTAAGACCATCATGTAGACGAGTAGGCAATAACCGTATTCATAAGCCACATAGCCCCCCAGGAGCGCGGCCAAGGCCATGCTCAAGCTGAGGAATATGCTATGGGCTTGTTTGATTTTTGGTCGGTGAGCCGTTTCGGTTGAATCTTTAGCCAGGCAAGCCCACGAGGGATAAAGGATCCCTAAGCCAATGCCGAGCAAGACCTGCGCTAGATAGATCAAAGTAATGTCCCAGGAGATCAGGTAGATGGCCGGCACCAGCGTCACAATTACGGAACCGACGATCAGGCCGCCATGGGCGCGGATTTTAGTCTGCTTATGGTGCAAGTAATTTGAGAAGATCCAGCTAAAGCCGGCTTGCGAAACCAAAAAGACAGCTTGCGCAATGGCCACGGACATCAGATTGGCTCCGTCGATTCTTTCCACGATGAAAAGCGGCAAGATCGGCAAAATCAGGCCATAGGAACTGGTAACGAGGAGGTCGACGGCCAAAAGTGATTTCAGTTTACCGTTCATACTGTTACGTCCGCCGTATTTTCACGACGGATAGCGGGAGAGTGTCTAGTAGGAGCTAGGCCAAAGCGCCAATAAAGAGCGGCGAACATCAAAGCGGCGATGGCGGTCGTGACATCAAGATAAATGAGGAGCGCGGCCGGGCCTTGTTGATCCGCCACAAACCCTCCGACTAAAGCCAGGCCGGCCGCTAACAGCGTGCTCAAAGAGCTGTAACGGTCCAAGACATCATCATTATCAAGGGAGCAGGTTTTATCCATGAGTCGCGACCAGGCCGGTTCGCAAAATGCGATACCAATGCCGTAAAGCAACTGAATGACATAAACATCAATCATGTCGCGCGAAAGCAAATACAAAAAAGGCGTGATGATCACGAAAGCCGAACCAAACCAAAGAATATGTTGCGTGCGCCAGCCTGAGCCGTCGTTTTTGGCGTAGAGTTGTGAAAAAGGCCGGAGCAAACCAACCGAAGCCAGATAAATCGCCTCAGCGATAGCCACGGTTAAAATATTGGCTCCCGGAATGCGTTCCGTCAGGAATAAAGCAAAAATTGGAGTCAGCAATCCAAAGGCCGTAAGATAAAACGAATCGCCTAAGACTAAAGCACGAAGCCAACGGAACATAGGCCCATTATACAATGGGAAACACCAAAAACCAAATACCAATAACCAAATACCAATAACCAAACAAACACCAAACTCTTTTGTCATCCTGAACTTGTTTCAGGATCTCCCGTAGCTCAGCTTCGTGAGATGCCGAAATAAATTCGGCATGGCGGACGATTATTGACTTATTTCTGTCGACTGAGTACTGCGCGGGGTGTATAAAACTCGCAACTCAAAACTCGCGACTTATAACTCTTGATCTTAGGTTTCGAGTTACAAGTTACGTGTTACATGTTACAAATTCGTTATATGCCTAAGGGCTCATTGGAGGTTATCGTAGGATGCATGTCATCCGGTAAAAGCGAGGAGCTGATCCGCCGCTTGAAGCGCGCGACCATCGCCAAACAACCGGTGATTGTCTTTAAACCGGGCTTGGACAGTCGGGGCGAAAAGTTGGTCATCGCTTCGCGCGACGGACGTATGTTTGATGCCATCCCCATTAATGATCCGCAAGAAATTTTTAATCATTGGCAACCAGAACATAAAGTCGTGGCGCTCGACGAAGCGCAATTTCTGCCAGAAGGCGTGCTGGATGTCATCCAAAAACTGATGGATAGGGGAGTGCGCGTCTTAGCCGCCGGTTTGGACACGGATTTTCGCGGCGAGCCTTTTGGGATGGTGCCGGAGCTCATGGCCGAGGCCGATTCGGTTACAAAATTAACGGCCGTTTGCGTGCGATGCGGTGAACCGGCTATCAGAACTCAAAGATTAATCGCCGGCCAACCCGCGCCTTACGAATCGCCGCGCATTGTCGTCGGCGGAGATGAAATGTATGAGGCGCGTTGCCGAGCTTGCCACGAAGTGCCGCAAGCGTGTTTGTTTACGCCCGGAGAAAAACATTGTTTGCCAGAAAGTTAGAACTGTCATTCCGAGGGAAGTCGCATGCCCGCCTTTGGAGGGGAGCGACGAAGGAATCTTCGAATAGAAACAGCTAGCGAGGCGTTGTCGTAGGACGTTTAGGACGCAAAGGACGATCAGGACGTTTTGGGCAGAGTTTGCCAAAGCAGGTCAAAAGTCATCTTTTGCAAATCAGCTAATTCTTTTGATTCGATAATGATGGCCATTTCTTCCGCCCAGGAGGCGATCAGCATTTTATTGTTATAGATATTGATTTCCGGCGAAAAAACCATTTCTTTTTGGGGGAGAAAACGGATATCCCGCATTTCTTCTTGGTCGTGCTTGTGCCTTTCTATGGAAAGTTCGTTTTGAGGCACGATAGCGTGGATGAAAATCTTTTTAGCCGCGCGCCGTTTATAATATTCCGGAAAAAAGTTTGGCAAAGCCTCGTGCATGGTCTGCACGTTGGCAAAAGCCCGTATGGTCTCGCGCGAATTTAAAGTATCTTCATAAGCTTCACGCATGCCCTTCTCACCTTCGAAGAATTGGACCTTTGGGCGGGTGGATGAAATGTCTTGCAAAGAAATAAGTTGGGGTAAAAGGTCGGAAAGGCGTTTCTTCCGTTTTTCCAGGTTGGCCACGGCCTCCTCTTTTTCCCGTTCAAGATAAGAAAGCAGACGATCTGGGTCCAGCGCGCTGAAATACGTCTGGCTACCTTTGCGATATTTGCTGATGACCCCTTTCTGGATGAGCCCTTCCAATATGTCGTAAATTGTCGTCCGGTTAAGACCGGTTTTTTTGGCTAAAACACCCGCCTTAGCTGTCCCTATTTTCAGCAAAGCCAAGTAGGTGACAGTCTCCTTGGGCGTGAAGTTTACCTGCTCCAAGGCGTCTATTATGATTTGTTGTGGAATTAGTTTCGACATATCTTTTGCTTATTTTAGCCAATTTATCGCCTTAATTACAATACTATCATAGCACCTTCAAACACTTTTGTCAATTTGAGGTATGCTGTGTTTAACAAAACAACAAGAACCTTCACAAGGAGAGAAGCTATGAAATTCCAATTCACCCACCTTGCGCTTGATGTCATGCTTACCTGTAATCCAGATGTCTTGGAGGAGTCACAAGAAAATCGAGACGCGTGGGAGAGAATCCGACCGGTCATTGAAGAAACTCTTGGCTTCCTACTCTGCCAAGTGCGACCGCGGCAGCCAGACATTAACAGCCCGGGTGACCCACCAAGAGAGGCTGACACCCGATGTCTGGTCATGGCGAAATCCATGACCGTCACGGAACGAACCGGTGAATGCAAGCAATGCGGCTGGTTGGTAACGGAGCCGTTCGTGGCTTGCCGCTGCGGTTTCGATCACCCCGTAACCGTGATCGTCGACATAGCCGTGACTGCCTCTGGTTACAGCAACGAGTTCCAAATGGAGCTCAAGGTGAACAGAAGTCACGCATACTCTCTGAAACTCACCCTTTAACCCACCCACTCGGCCGCTTCGCACAAGCGGCCTTCCATCCGAGCTGACGAACTTCTCGCCGGTTCAGATGGGAAAATCACTGAACATTATAACTAGCCAGGAGGCAAGCCATGGAATATCTGCCCGAAACAAGCAAAGTTGTATTCTGCGATTATCATCAACCCGAAGATGCGGAAATCGTAGAATGTCTCTGCCTGTCCCCGCGTGATGATGGATACTCTTTCTATCCTAGAAAGAATCCTGTCCCGGCCGCCCGCTATGCGGATCTTCCTAAGAATTCGAGAGAAATCGAAGTAGTGCTTGCCAAGGTCGATCCGAGCCTCACTGTTAAGCAGGTGATTGAGGAAATCGAAAAGGATGGATCCAGGCCAGCGACGTACGAAGAGACTTGGTCGTATGTCAAGGCTTTCTTCGCCTCGCGTCCCGTTTGGAAAAAAATTACGATGCATGACGGCGGCGGCAACGTGACGTACTACGACGACAGCAAATCCCTCGAGCCAGGGGAAGTCCCTAAGCCAGGGGAAATAGAGGCTTACAAACAGGCACTGCAGGAATGGAAAGAGCTTTCAGAAAGGATGGATTTGGTCATCCTTGGCTCCAAGACGCGACGGAGAGGGGAAGAGCACGCAATCACAATTGGCAAGCAGCTCCGCCATCCTCCTCATTATGGCGAAATCGAAATATGGCTCATTGATACCCTCAGAGTGGTCATCTGGGAGCGGTTGCAGGGTGGATACATCCCTGTGGTTCATGAGAATTTCCGTTCATGTGTTGGAGCTCATAAGTCAAACTCAAAAAACGTGAGCGCGCAAGCTGCTTGTTGGCAACCCGCCCCCAAACCGTGGCACATCTGTTGTCAGTGCACGGGTTGGTAACCCACCTACTCGGCCGCTTCGCACAAGCGGCCTTCCATCCGAGCTGACGAGTCCCTCGCCGGTTCAGATGGGGAACAAAATAGACTTCCAACCGAAGAGGAGAGAGAGCCATGAAGATCATCGAACGCAAAGGCGTCAAGAGTGCATTTTTTCTGGAGTTCTACGTTGTTGAGCATCCGAATCTCTGGATGCTTGAGTGGAAACGGCACTGCTGGGGCCAAGAAAGTCCGGTGCATGGGGCTGTGGAGTACGTCATCGAGAGTATGCTTGATTATCTGCTCCGGGACGTAGAGCCCGGTTCGGATGACAAATACTCGATCTCAGTGTTCGAGTGGGAGCTCTGTGATTTGGTCCTCCACGGATCCATGAGCGTGAAGCTTGCAATATGGGGTGAATCACCCAAGCAAGCCGAAATACGGTTCCAGTGCAAGGACGGCAAGATTACGTATAGAGAGATCTATACGGAGAATGGTAAGGAGGTCCACATTCGCGATTGCCACAACAAAGCCGGAAAGATGGTGCGGCATAAGCTTGATGATGGTACTTGGGATGACGACGGCGCACTCATCGAGACAGTCGAGTGCATCATCAAATGAATATCCGTACATTTCCCACCTACTCGGCCGCTTCGCACAAGCGGCCTCCCATCCGAGTTGATGAGTAACTCATCGATTCAGATGGGGAACTAAATATACCTTCCAACCGAAGAGGAGAACGTGATGTTCAAAATTATTTTCGCACATCCGCCCATTGCTCTGGACTCAAAGTTTCCGGATACCAATCGCCTGCATGAAGTTGAGGAGTTCATCTCGCAACTTCTGGAAGTCCGGTTTTCCGGTACAAATGAGCCAGACACTATGACGGTTCTGCACGCGGAAGGGTTTGAGCGCGGGGTCCGACGTATACGAGAGCTTATCGTGCAACGTAATCATTCCGACTACCTGTATCGCATCACTAGCTGTGGGCAGATGGGTTACTGGGCTTTTTCCCAGGAAGACCCACGGCAAGACTATAAGGTGACCAAGCTTGTCCCTCTAAAGTGACAGATCTACGTTTTAGTTCCTCCCTCAAACATCTGCACTCGGCCGCTTTGCACTAAGCGGCCTCCCAATCTGAGTTGATGAGTCTCTCGCCAGTTCAGATGGGGGATTTTCAATAAAAAAGAGCACCTTAGGGGTGCTGAGAGAACCTTTCACGGACTCCAATCAAGGGCCCGATCAGATCAAGGTAAAGATCGGCCGAGAAAAAGTACTGGCCAGCCTTGTCTCCGTGGATCATGATTAGTGGCCCGCATAACTCGTTTTCTTTTGGTTCGTGGTAGCTCAAGTTTCGGTCGTATTCAACAAGAAACTGGGAGAATTTGTCTTGAGCTGAATAGTTGCCTTCGGCTGCGGATAGTAGGTAGTCGAGCGTACGATGAAGACCTGCATCGGCCACGAACGCCGGTACGCATCGTGTCAGCCAACGGGCCTGGTTGTAGTGAGCCAGAGCCTCGGTGGCGTAGTAGTGCTCATAGTCGACGTCCCAGCATTCCTCGTGGATGTGTCTAAGCTCCTCGCGCTTATAGCCGCTGGCCTTGAGTGATTCTTGGAACATGACCGCGTGTGTGGCCTCGTGCACCAAGACAGAAGCGACGTCCTCGTCTGCCAGGCCGGCGACACGGACCGGTATTAGGATACGATCCTCTCCCTCGAGGTAGGCCATGCCGAAGTTGCCACCATTGTCCCAGTAGGTTTCCTGCTTCATGTAGAAGATGGGCAAGGTTTTACCAATAGCCTCAATGACCTTTTTGACATCTTCCCATTTCCAAGCTTTTTGGACATCTCCGCAGGCTTGGATCAGCTGGCGTGCCTTGTACAGTTTTTTGGGAAGCTCAGGCGAGACGATGTCGCTCGGCTGGGTGATCTGGTGCTTTTTACTCTCTCCGGCGATTCAGCCAAAGCGTTCCGTCGCTAGGGGTGGAGGAGGAGAGGGGAGCTGAGCCTCGTTGACCCAGCGCCTGACCTCAAAACGCGGAGGCGCGGCAGGTCGGTAGACAATCTCATTGGAAGATGAAACCCAGCTGATCAAGCCAGTTATGGCGAAGATCGCGGAAACTAAGGAAACGAGAATCAGGAGGAGCTTTTTAGATTCGCTCATGGTTCACCTCGCAGTGTGAATGTACGATGGTTGTTGAGTAGTTAGACTGAAAAAGCCTTGTTTGTCAAGACTGATTTGACAGGCTTTAACTTGTGTTCTATTTTTGTTCTATATGGCATATCAAGCAGTTAACGAACCGATTGAGGTTTTGGTGGCTTTTAAGGGCAAAGAAATTGAGCCGATGCTCTTTAAGTGGGGCGGGCGGCATTATCGCGTTAAGCGTGTGAATTTGGTGCATACGGAGCGGCAGGGACGCGAAAAGCATTACATCTTTTCCGTCTCCGACGAGGCCAATGCTTTCCGTCTTCGTTTTTCCACTGAGACGCTTAAGTGGAGTTTGGAAGAAATGGCCTCCTTATAATTCAAAAAGCAAAGAGCGATATTATGATAATTCAAAATTCAAGATTCAAAGAGCAAAATGTTGGAATCCCTGCGGGATATTTATTAAATATAATGCCGTAGGCTACCTGCATTTTGAACTTTGAACTTTGAATTTTGAATTAAATATGTTCGCTCACGTCGACATGAACTCGTATTTCGCGAGTGTAGAACAACAAGCCAACCCGCACTGGCGCGGGCGGCCTTTGGGCGTCTGCGCTTACCTGCACAAACACGGTTGCGTGATCGCGGCCTCCATCGAAGCCAAAAAGCGCGGGGCGAAAGTCGGCATGTCAGTCGATGAGTGCCGGCAAGTCTGCCCTGATATGGTCTTTGTGCAGAACGATCCGCCCAAATACCGGGCCGTGACATCCAGGGTCTTTAGTTTGTTGCATCAAATTTCAGACAAGGTTGAGCATTATTCGATTGACGAAGCTTTTTTGGATTTGGATGGTTGGTATCGGGACGCGGCCGAAGCGGCTTGGGCTTTGTGTCGCGCGCGCATCCGAATCCAACAAGAGATAGGGGACTGGCTCAAATGTTCTATCGGCATCGCGCCCTCAAAATTCCTGGCCAAGCTGGCCTCTGACCTCAAAAAGCCCAATGGCCTGGTGATTATCACGCTGGAAAATCTGGATGAGACACTAGCTATTTTGGAACTCGAAGATGCCTGTGGGATTGGCCGGCATATCAAGCGACGTCTCAATCGCCTTGGCATCTATACTCTTTTAGACTTGAAACATTATCCTGTCGCTAATTTAATGCAGGTCTTGGGTAAAGCAGGCTGGACATGGCATGAGCGTCTTTGCGGCCATGACGTGGATCGGCTGGAAGTAGCCGGTGAACGTCTGCCAAAATCAGTTGGGCATTCCTTCTGTGTGCCGCGTCGGGCTAATGAGCAGGGTTTGATTTTGCCTATCGCAGTCCGCCTGACCGAACGCGCGGGTCGCCGATTAAGGTCATTTGGATTGTTCGCGCGGAGTATGAATATTCAGATTGGTTTTAGGGAAACGAGCGGTAAGACGCAAAATCCGTCTTTTTTCCATCCTTTTGACAATGGAGAGACTTGTTCCATGGCTTTCGGTGAGCCAGCCAATGATATTTTTTCTCTGACCCACGGAGCTACAGAACTTTTGAAAAACGTCTGGGACGGCCAACGTCAGGTTTCCTTTCTGGCTGTGACTTTGATTGATCTCGTGCCACCCAGCGGCCAGACTGCGCTCCCTTTGAGTTTTGTCATTCCTGCGAAGGCGGGAATCCATCCTCCTTCTGTCATTTCGACCGCAGTGAGCACAAGCGAGCGAAGTGGAGAAATCGTCGTTAACCAAGATTCCTCGACTGCACTTCGTTTCGCTCGGAATGACAGAGGGGAAATGAGGGAAAGGAGTTTTGAGGCATCGCGAGCAGTTGATGTTATACGTGACCGCTATGGCGATGAGTCTATTGTCTTCGCCAATATGATAAAACTAGGCACCGATTACGCGCCGGACCGGATCGGGTTCAGAAAGACAGAAGGCGTGGATGTTACTGGAAACTAGAAACTGGAAACTAGAAAGAGTTGTCTTGAGTTTTTTGGAGTGCTAAATCAATCAACTGATTCAAAAACTCCGTGTAACTCATGCCCGCGGCCGCGACTTCTTTGGGGCAGAGGCTTTGTTCAGTCAAACCGGGGAGAGTGTTGATTTCTAAAAAATAAAAATCATTGTCACGTAAAATAAAATCAGAGCGGCTGAGCCCGTCACAATCCAGGAGGGCATGGATTTTAAGGGACAAATCTTGAACTTGTTTCGTCATGGCCGGATCAAGCGGGGCCGGGCAGATCTCTTGGGTTTTAGCTGAAGAATATTTGGCGTTGTAATCGAAGAACTCGCCATCCGCGATAACTTCGACTGGAGGTAGGGCTCGTAAATCGTTTTGGTCCGAGTTGCCTAAAACTCCGCAAGTGATTTCGCGGCCTTCGATGAGTTGTTGTATCAGGACGGTCTTATCTTCTTTAAAAGCTTTGGCTAGTGCCGGTGATAACTCGTCTTTAGTTTTGACGATGGTAATGCCCACGCTTGAGCCGGATTCATTGGGTTTGACTACGCAGGGATACTGAACGAGCTCATCGATTTTTTGTTGGATTTCATCCAGGTTACGGTCAGTTTCACGAATGACTAAAAAGTTGGGGGAGACAATCCCGAAGCTGGCTAGATAATTGTGAGTCTTGGCTTTGTCCATGCAAAGCGCGCTCGCTAAAACTCCTGAGCCCGTGTAGGGAATGTTGACCAGCTCCAGCAGAGCTTGGATCCTGCCATCTTCGCCGAACTTGCCATGCAAAGCTAGAAAAGCCACATCGAAAGGTTTGCCTTGTGCGGTTGCGGCTTCGAAAGGCGAACGGACGACTAATTGATGCTCGTCTTGCGTGGGTAACTCTTTCGCAGGGTCAGCACTGCGGAGCAACCATTGGCCATTGGCGGCAATCTCCACCATTTGCGGCTCGTATTTTTCGCGATCTAAATTCAACAAAACCTGTTGACCTGATTTAAGGGAAACCTCGCGTTCATTGGAAATACCGCCGCATATAATGGCTACGCGAATTTTGGGAGGCATAGTTATTTGAGTATACGAATAGCGATTCCGGAAGGCAAGCAATAACGATTGACAGGCAGGGCATGGGATGCTACTTTCGGTGAACATTTCACAGCGGAGGAAGCCATGATCATTGATATGAGTGTCAGTCGAGTTTTGGTGCCGGAGGTGACAGTCAAGAAGTTCATCTTCATGCTCCCTGTGCGAGGCTTGGGCGAGGGTTTCGACGCCTTGCTCGCTAGCTCCAGCTGGAGTGAACTGAACAGCGAGAGCTTGAGGATCATGGGCTCGCTGCAAACAAGGCCCTGGGAAGGCAAAACCTTCCACGGAATCGTCTGCTACGACGGCGACGATTACAGCCCGGCTCCGGAGATGATTCAACAAACCCTGCAGAGCCTGTTCCCGAACGTCCTTCGTCGTCTGCTACCCGTCGGATTCGTGCTCTCGGAGCAGGACATGTCGACAGCCCACTATTATCGGATTATGGGCACTCTGGCTCGCAGCCCGTCCAAGATCCATGTCTTCGATTTCCCTCACAAGTGAGCTTCTCGCGCATCGCCCGCCTCGGCCGTCGGTGCGTTTTTTTATATTCGAAATAAAAAAAGACTCTCTTGCGAGAGGGGAGTTCGCGACTAGGCTATCGCGGTAGTTGCTTGAGGCCTTTCCACCAATCGGTGGACGTCATCTCGCGTAGAGTAGAGAGCATGGCCTTGGCCGAGTCGGTGTGGAGCTTGATGTTGTCGATCCAGTCTTGGGTTGCCGGATGGCCAGTTTCGATCAGCTCCTTGGCCGTAAAAGCGCATTCGAGACGATCGGCGTCTCTCAGGATACGGCCCAGGGGCGAAGCCTCGGCTTCGACTTCGTTCCAAAGCTCCAAGATAGATTGGCCGATCTTGTCCAGAGGTTCGGCCTGATCGTGAGCCGCTCGCGCCTTGTCTACCGTGACGTACCGGCTGGCAAGCTTGTGTGAGTCATTCGTCCTCGCTTCATGCATGTCATGAAAAACGAGGGCGGCGGCGGCTTTATTTGGATCGGGATAGCCCTCCAAACAAGCGAGCACGTACGCGATCTGAGCGGCACGCAGACTGTGTTCAGCCACGGAATCAGGAGTTTCTACCAGGGCTAGGCGCCAGCCTTCGTGCTTGATGCGACGTAGATGACCGAGTTCGAACAGGAATTTGCAAAGGAGCTTGATAGGTTCCATGGGCGGGAGGTTATCCCTACCCAGTCTTCTTGTCCAGGAGGAGACACACGCAAACAGAATTTCTACTCATTGGAGCACCTCTTAACATGGAAAGAGCGCCTGCCCGCCTGGACAGATGCTCAGGAGAGTTTTTTCCACGGAATCATAATAGACGCATTTTAAAAAATTGGGTCAATAGCGAGCAACGACGATTGACAGGTGTAACAGTTAGTGCTAGGTTTTGGGCACACTTTAGAGGAGGAAATCATGATCATTAACATGGAAAAGGGCAATCCCATCGGGATGAATCTAGCTATCAAGGAACTCCTTTTTATGCTCCCGGTCGCCGGTGCATGCCAAGGTTTCGCCGCGTTCCTTGCCCACTGCTGCTGGAGCAAGTTAAACCAAGTCCCTGCCTATGACAGGCACTTGGGTTCTGTCATGAAGAAAACCTGGCAACTTAAAACTTTCTGTGGGATCGTCTGTTACTACGAACGCGACGGGAAGTTCTGTTACGACAAGGCTCCCGGACTTCTCAGTATTAAGCTGTTGCGCCCGGTAACGAATCCGCCCGATCGCATCGGGTTCGTCATGAGTGGTTCGGAGATCCCCGGCGAAGAGCGTTTCTTGATCATGCGAGCGCTCGCCCGTACGAACCTTCAAGTCGAAGTCTTCGACTTCAACTTCAGCTGCTAGTTTCTCACGCATCGCGCCCTTCGGTAGTCGGTGCGTTTTTTTATATTCGAAATAAAAAAAAGACTCTCTTGCGAGAGGGGAGCGCTAGGTTGCGGGAGTAGCCGCAACGTTCTGGGTTATCCAGTCAAACCAGCCCTGCAGGTCTTTCCAATTGGCCGGTAGTGGTTGGAGTCCCAGGGTGAGCCCAATATCGTGCAGAAGCAGGCACCAGGCCAAGGGCAAATCAGAGTAGATCCCCTTATCGGACGGAGGATCTTTTTTTAGGTGGTTGGCGATGACTGTGAATGTGCTGCGGTCGGCGACCGCGAGTAGTTCTTGGGCGGCTGTTGAACGACTGACCTTGATAGGGGTACCATGGAGGTCATACATGATATCCTTTTCGAACTGATCAATGAGCTGCTGCATCACGTCTTTCACCATGTGAGCCTCCGGGTGTGAGTTGTGCGATAGGTTAAACAATTACTGCTCATTTGTCAAAGCATGCTTTTGGTCAGAATGCATCTTGACATCCGCTCCATCTTTGGCTAAAATAGCCGCACTTTTGGCCCCATCGTCTCCCGACATTGCACTTTGAATAATATGCAAGTCGGGATGCCGATCGCCATATGAATAGTGGCGTATCGGCATATCGGTTAGGATTCCCACATTTTAGTTGGCACCGTTTACAAATATGGCTTTTACCTATATATTGCTCACCGCTGGAGAGACTTACTATATTGGCAGTACCAATGATATAGATGAAAGACTCAAAGAACACCAAAATGGAAGAGTAAAATCGACCAAGTCCAAGTTACCCGTTAAGCTTGTATATCTAGAAAAGTTTGATACACGGGCCGAAGCACAAAAACAAGAATACAGAATAAAGAGATGGAAAAGTAGAAAGCTCATTGAATCGCTTATTAGGAAATCGCCAAATAATTTGGCCCCATCGTCTATCGGTTAGGACAGCGGCTTTTCAAGCCGTTAAGAGGGGTTCGACTCCCCTTGGGGCTACCAAAAACAACTTTCCCTCGCGGAAAGTTGTTTTTTGTATCTAACTATAATCCTTACCTCAAAGTCTCCAAACATTTTAGAAACTTATTAAGTAGGCGAGATATCGTTCTCGCCGAACGCCCACGATAGTGTTTGTGGGAGAGCGACTCTATAGACTCAAGTAGGTTCAACCAGAGACGACCGAGGAAACTCCACTACTTGCAGATAATGAGCGCGCCGTGGATGGGGTTGTAGATGTCCGCCGCGGAGAGACCGCCCCCCCATGCGGCGAAAAATGCGTACCCGGGATCTCCTCTCGGGAAACCCGCGACGATCTTCGCTTGTGCGCTGAAGTCGTTCAACACCGTCTCGAGTTTGAGATCGTGGAGTGGCGTGCCATACATATCCATCAGATGGAAGAAAGCGGATGTGGTCCCATCATCCTCCCAGGTTGTGGTCACGAGGTAAACCTCCGTGGTCCAAAAACCAATAGGGGTTGTGTCGTAACCCATGAAGTGCGGAACGAGAACGGTGTTGATGAGTTGACCGTTTTCATCGAGGAAAAGGAGTCGTGTTGGGTCAAAGACCGGCACGATCAGATTGGGGTGGTTGGAAACCCAGCGCTGGATCGGAACAACGAAGCCGCCTGTTGTCAGCCGATTGATCCGTTCGATGAACGAATCGCTCATGTTCGGACCGTCGTTGTGCCACGTGTCGAGGTCCATTTCTTGGTACTTGCCATCGCCGATGAAGAGGGAGAGCTGATTCTGCTCCTCGTCTGGCGATTTATGGATGGCAATGACATTGGTCGCATAACCATTCGCGAACGCCTCCAGATCGTAACTTCCCCCGTAACTTCCGCTGTTTAGGGATTTGTTTAGGCATTTTCCATCGCGAAGCGCGAGCGATGTTACGAGACTCCCCGTCATTTTTCCGTCAGACGCCGTTTTGCCAAGTCTGATCGTCACGCAAGCCGTGGCCGGATAGGGATTAGGTTCGACGGCGATCCAGGCTTGTTGAGACAAAAAATGGACACTTCTGACGAAAATAGGCGAAAGGAACGAGGGATTCTGTGGCAACCGAGACTGTTGAAAGTTGCCGCCGGACGCATCCATCCAACCGATTGCGGTTTCGCCGGACGCATTCGTTTGGAATGTGGCCAGCGTATTGTTGAAATTGCCACTGACGACTTGCGGATAACCGCCCGCACCAAGCGCCACGGACTTCTGTGCCAAACCATTGTGATCGAGGAGTACGAGCGTGCTGCTCGTGTTTCCCTGACCGGTGTCGGTGGTGAACGCGAGCGCGTAGCCATCTCTTGACGGGATAAGAGCGATCTCCCCGCCGATCCCGTAATCCTGGATTGGACCTGCGACGCAGTTGGCGGGCGGTGGAGACGTGTTCCGCATCGGCGCGACCGGCTCTGCGTTCCCGTTTGGCGAGAGGACTTCGCCGGCGCAACCGAGGACGCCGAGCACGAGAAGGAGCATTCCAATGATGCAGAAAGTGAAACCCTTGATGTTCGTCATTGATATACCTTTCTTTCTTTTTGTTTCCTTGATTGGTTGTAAAAGAGCTCGAGGTGATGAGCCCTCAAAGGAGCCGGGAAGATTCCCACCCCCTACAAAAGGCTCATTGTATTAAATTCAATTATTTTTTCACAAAATGAACTTATTCTGCTATCTTTACGGCTTGCTGAATTGTTTTAACGACCAGTTTAACGATCGGGTTGCTTTGTTCAAGTTTGGGAATAACGCGCTTCCCTTTCCGTTCCTTTCGCAAGAGGTTGGCGTGGGTTAAAACTTTCAGGTGTTGCGAGGCTAAAGACAAAGAAATGTTCAGAATCTGCGCGATATCGCTGATGGAAAGCTGCGGCTGTTTTAAAAGCATACAGAACAGTCGGTAGCGACTAATGTCGCTCAGTGCCTTAAAGGCAACTACCATCTTTTTGTCAGTTTCGCTGAATATTTTACGATTTTTTGCAACTTCTTTCTCGCTAAGCATAGATAAATCAATTTAATACTCGTTTAATAATTAAAGCGTATACCTGCTTGGGCAATTTGTCAAGGGGTCACGTCATTCGTCCAGCCTATCTACTCGACCCGGCAAACATAGAGCAGGTTGACCGTTTTTTGAGCCGTTTCCCTCGCTTTGCCGAATTCGTGCCAGCGATCCAGCTCGGAAACAAGCTCGTTCCACCGCGCACCCACATGGTCTACCAAAAAGAAAACCACCCTTGCGGTGGTTCTTCTTTTTGTGGAATTTGGATGAACTAATAAGTCACAAATAAAGTCCCCTTGGTTTTATCTCTGAAAGAAAAAGTCAGGGTCAGCGTCCGACCAATTTTCATCATCACCAACTCTTCGCCTTCGGATAGATATGTCTTATATCCCTGCCCTTCAAGGTAGTGCTGAACGGCCGTTTTATCACTGTCGGTTATTAATCGTCCAAAAAGATATTCCAACCCGCCGAAAACATCTTTATTTAATTTTACCTCGTTAGCGAATACTTCATTGAGGATGGGCAAGAGCTCCTGATGAATCTGAATAGCGGATTTGTACATCGGTTTTATAGTTTCAGTCTCCGGCGCGTTCGCGAAATTTATTTCCACCCAAGTTTGTGTTTTGGGCGGGATTTGGGGAGGAGAAATTTTTGGCAAAGAAGAGGTAATCGACACCACTTGAGCGAGATACGTGGCGTAGATGTCAATGACTTTTGTTTTATAAACCGGCGTTTTAGGTTGAACTTTTTTATCAATTTTTAAAGATAAACTTTTCACCACGGGTGCAAAGTCTCTTAAGGCCAGGAACGGGCCGACATCTTTAATGGATAGATCGGTGTAGTCGGAAATCATGCCTTGGTTATGGGCGGCCTCGCCGTTGACGTCTAATTTAACCAGTAAAGTGTCCACAAAATAACCCTGCCCCATGCTGTTGGTATAATTTAAAATTGATGTGTTGTAACTGCCGGCAATGATTAAGCCGTTGTCAGAAGTCGGGGCTACCCCGTAGCCATAAACATAATCCTCCAGACTGATTTTTTTCGACCACTGCGGATTAAAATCCGCGTCGGTTTTTACCAGTAAAAGACCGTTACTTAAAGTAGTATCAAAACTCTTGGCGGTTTTAACATAATTTTCCCAGGCCAAAAGAAGTTCCGGATCATTGGTCATTTTACCTTTTTCACAGTCATTTTCCCGATGCTTGCTCGCGCACAGATCATTGAATTGTTTGAACTTTTCATCAACCGCGTCGGCTTTATTTTCGTGATCGCTTCTGGGGGGCGGGAGGTAATCCAGTTTAAAGACAAAACCGTTGTCTTTAGTCTTAACTATTTTCGCCTCGTTGATGTTATCACCAAATTGCAGGCCTAATTTTATAGCCTTAGCCCACTGTAGATCGCCGGAATTGTTAATTTTGACGGCCGCCAATGAATATTTCCCGGCTGGAGTCGACCAGATGGAACCGGCGGATAAAATCGGAGAAAGAAAACCTAGCGCCATATAGCCGTCAGACGTTTGCCGAATGGCGAAAAACTTACCGGCCGCACTCCGCTTTGTCCTGTAATGCATTTTGGTATGACCGTCCTCCCCGGTTGTGTAGATGGATTCTTCCAAAGGGACAATCTCTAGGCTTTTTGACCATTCAATTTTAAAATTCGCGTTAAATTTAACGACGACCGGTATGGTTGTATCCTCAAATTTTTCCGTGGGGCCGCTTTCCTTACCAGCGGTTTTAGCGCTACCCAAGGCGATAAAACCACCATCTGCCAAGGGTTGAACGTCGACGTTGCTCATTTCCATCTTCTGCGACCATTTGTTCTTCCCGTCTTTATCAAATTTAGCCAGCACGGCATAAGTCGGCGCGGTTTTTGTGCCAAAACCCGTCTGAGTAAAATAACCGGAAAATATAAAACCACTATCTTTTGTGGCGTAAACGTTAAAAACCCGGTCAGTCGAATAATCGCCGACCATTTTAGTCCAGAGATGGTTACCCTGCTTGTCGAATTTAGTCAGAAAGATATCATCCCACTTCTCTTTTTGCTTTAAATAGTTTTTGTCAACAAATCCTGCTCCTTGGCTAGCCATTAAAAAGCTACCATCTTCAAGCTCAATCACATCCCGGCCAAATTCCTCGCCCTTTTTGGCGGCTCCGGCGTAACTTTTATCAATGCTGACTAAATGAGATGTTTGAAAAAGTTTGGTCCACTGCACATTGCCTTGGGCATCAACTTTAGTAATAAAAGCATCTTCATCAGAGAGCACTCCAGATTTGTCAGAGAGGCTTTCACCGGTAAAAATATAACCGCCGTCCTTAGTTTGCGAAATACCTCTGGCCGCTGACCAGTCCTCAATCCGATAATGCTTAACAAAAGTCAGGGTTTTGATGCCATCCAGAGAAGCTTTGACTTGAACGGCTACCCAGACAATCAAAGCGCAAACAATAATCGCCGAAATTCCAAAAATATATTTGAAACTTTTGAATGTGGATTTCCGATTTTTCATATTATTACCAATTATTATAGCATTTTATGAAGAAATAAAAAAACCGCAGCCATAGACCGAGATCGGTTTGGTGCGGTCAGACGTATTTCCAGCCGACATCCCAGAGGAAGGTGAGGCAGGGTGCGAGGTTGGGACGTTCCTTGAGCAGACGCGCGGCGACAGCCACGCTGGCTCCGGAGCTCGTCCCGACCCAGTAGCCGGTACGCTCCCGGATGATCCGTGTCCAGGTCGCGGCTTCTTCCTCGCTCACAAGAGCGGACTCGTTGACGAAGGATGCGTCCATGACCGGCGCGATGGCTCCCGGGCTGAAGCCTATGACGTTGTGGAACCCGTGTGGCACTGGCAGGCCCGTACGCTCTGCCCATAGCACAGCCGAGCGATCCACTTCGACACCCACCGTCCGAAGGTTCGGGAAACGTTCATGGAGCACTCGGCACGTTCCGGTTAGAGTCCCGCCCGTGCCAAACCCACACACGAACGTGGTGAGCCTGTTGCATTTCTTTTTGAGCTGGGCACGTACCTCCCTTCCGAGCCGATGGAATGCGGTTGCATTCATGTGGTTTTCGGATTGACTAAGGAGGAAGCGTCCGCTCGGATTCTCGTTGACGTACGCTTCGGCGCGAGCGCGAGCGGCGGCCACATTGGTGCCTGGTCCGTCAGATATAATGATCGACGCGCCGTAACTCCGCGTCTGGTCATAGCGCGCGTCGGGCAAGCCGTCGGGCATCACGGCCGTGCAACGGTATCCCCGGAGGGAGCAGAGCCAGGCCATGGCAGCCGCGCCGTTGCCCGTCGTGTAGTCCACGACTTCCATGCTTGGGCTGAGCTTCCAGGTGAGTTCCGCTTCCTTGATCATGGCGGCGTAAGGCCGGACCTTGTGGCTACCCGTCGGGTTCATGAACTCGCACTTGGCGTAGAGAGGTCCCGGAATGCCGAGCATGTCCGAGATATTGATGAGCGGGGTGTTGCCGATCAGCTTGTCGATGTCCCGCCACTCCGCAGGACGTGAGAAGGGATGTTCCATGGGACATGCCTCGCGTAAAAAAGGTCAGCGGTTTTCCCTGCCGTAGGGGTCGGGATGACGCCGATTCTTTATCATTTTTTGCCTTCTTAGTCAATAGATTGACACCCTCCCTCTCTCCCAACACAATAGACCCTAATGCAACTGGAGAGGACGCCGGAATTTGAAGAGGCTTTGCAAAAGATGGAAAAAGGCAAGGCTTTTGTTTTTATTACGGGCCGCGCCGGGACGGGCAAGAGCACGTTGCTTCGTCACTTTGTTGAGCAAGGCAAACTCAAGGCCCCGGTTCTCGCGCCAACCGGCGTAGCGGCCCTCAACGTCCAGGGTGAAACCATTCATCGCTTCTTTAAGATTCCGCCTTCGGTTGATTTGCAGGTGGCGCGTATGGAGGCGGAAAATCGTAAGAAGCCGGAAATCTATCGTCAAATTCAATCCATGATTATTGATGAGTTGTCCATGGTCAGGGCTGATCTTTTGGATGCCATGGATATCTTTTTGCAGATTATACGCCATGACAAGCGTCCGTTTGGCGGCGTGCGTGTCATCGGCATCGGTGATTTGTATCAACTGCCGCCCGTGGTTACGACTTCTGATCAAAACGAATTTTCGCAGAAATATAAAACGCCTTACTTTTTTTCATCGACCGCCTATCGTCGTCTGCACGCTGCCGGACAGATCGACTTTACTGAACTGCTCAAAATTTATCGCCAAAAAGATCAGGAATTCATCGAGCTTTTAAATGCCATCAGAAATCGCGAGACCAATTGCGAACAACTCGCCAAGATTAATCAGCGCATCATTCAAACGCCCCCTCCCGAGGACTCGATTGTGCTGACGCCTACCAATGAAGCCGCCAATGTCATCAACCAAACTAAACTCGTGAGACTCGATACGCCGATCCGCGTCTTTGAAGGAGTGGTCGAGGGTAAATTTAAAGAACGGGATATGTCCACGGATCTTTCTTTAGTTTTAAAAGTGGGTGCTCGGGTTATGTGCGTGGCCAATGATCAAAAAAATAGATTCGTGAATGGCAGCTTGGGCTGGGTGATTGCCATCGACGAGCTAGAAGGGGAGCAAGTTGTGATGGTCCAACTGGATGGCGCCAAAGAGCCAATCGTCATTGAGCCTTATACCTGGAATATCCATCGCACTAAATTCAATCGCAAGACGGGTAATTTGGAACAAGAGCCGGTCGGCAGTTTTAAGCAGGTTCCGCTACGATTGGCTTGGGCCGTCACCATTCACAAAAGCCAGGGCAAGACGTTTGATAAAGTGACTTTGGATTTGGGCCGGGGAGCTTTCGCCGCTGGGCAGATCTACGTGGCTTTAAGCCGCTGTCGGACTTTGGAAGGCCTGAGCCTCATCAAGCCCATAACCTCCTGGCAACTCAAGCCCAATGCCCATTTGGCTTATTATTTTAATGAAGTTTTGAACCAGCCTCCGGAAGCCGAATATTTGGATGAAGAGGGTCAATTGGCGCTGTATTGAGCAGGTAGCCTTCAATTCATGGCTCCATTGACTTAAATTTAAGAATGTGCCTATTATGGCACATAGGGGGAATGTTCCTCCTATGCATCTGCCCAAGAGGCAGGCGCTGTTTCCATGCAGAAGAGGTGTGTCATGTGTTGTAAGTGGCTTGTTTGTGTGTGCCTGCCCCTGGTCTCTATCGGATGCGGGGTCGATACAACCGAGAAACCGAAGGAGGCGGCGACTTGGTCGTCCAAGCCTCAGAGTCTTGGTTGTAGCCATGATTCTGCCGGTTGCGCCAATGATGCGCAGTGCTCGCAGTTCGCGCAGTGTCAGACTGGCGGATGGGTCGCGTGTAGCAACGGGCGTTGCTCGGGTTTCCAACCTCAGAGCTACGATATCGATTGCATCCTGAAGTCCTCGTGCAACGGCTCGGTCAACACGGGCGGTTCGGGAGGCAGTCCTCCCGGACAGAACGGCACCTGCGGCCAGGTGACTCCGCCTCCAGAGCTTCTGTCTCACGACGCGAACGATGCCAACTGCAACTTTGCCGAAGGCATGCGGCCGAACGAGGATCAGTACCGTGCCTGGTTGCAGTTCACGGCTGACCAACCGAATTCCACGGTGACCGTCCATTCACTTTCCAGCTACTGCCTCAACTCTAACGGGACGATCACGCCGCTCGGAGGCACGGCCAAGGGTGAAGCGACCATCACGTGGGCCGGACACTACCGACGTGACACGTGGTACAGCCCATCAAGTCCGGTGAAGACCGTCACGTTGAATGGGAATAACACCTACCCCGTACCCAACAATCCGCTCTTGCTCCATTTGGGCAACGGTGGCCTGAGCCACGGGTGCCAGTACATCGTTCTCAAGGCTGTCATCAGCACGACGGGTGATGCCAAAGGAGAGCTGGGCATAGATGGCTACGTCGGTAACTCCTGGAGTCACGAAATCGGCGTGAGCGGCTGGAAGTCGTGTACGACCGGCCAGGTGACGCTCGTGACGCCCTGGGGCAACAACAAGACATGTGACGACTTCGGGGGTGGCAGTACTCCGCCGCCGGCCAACAACTCCTGTGATGGCCAAGCCAACGGCATGATTGAGGTTTTTGGCGGAGGCACCAAGGGCGAATGCCATGGGGGTCAGCGCCAATGCAACAACGGGACCTGGGTTGTTATCACTCAGCCCGTCGAGAGCACGCCTGAGGTTTGCGATGGCAAGGACAATGATTGCGATGGCGCGATCGACAACGGCAATGTCTGCGGCCCGCTCAATAACTGTCCGGCTACAGGCATCAAGATCACGCCCGGACCAGCGCTCTTGAACCCGTGTCCTTCGCTCATCACCAAGACTTGGGGCATGGGCGGCAAGCAATACACGTCCGCGCCTGGCCAGCCCCTCATCATCAACGACTACTGGACGGGCTACGCCTACTTCGAGACCGTGTGCAACGGCCAGGAAGGCAGTTGGCCATCCGGCGTGACTAACGCCCAGGCCGGCTTTGCCGAGGTCTGCACTCAGGGTCAGAATGTGACGAACAACACGTTCGTCTGCTGGGACAAGTACAGCAACAAGTACCGGCCGACCGTCCCGCTTTCTCCAAGCGGCGCCGGATTCTGCCCGTAACTCGCCTCACAACTCGAGGCAACGCGACGCAACACTGCGCCGCGTTTTCTTAATATCAATTCACAATTTTTTTATTAAGCATGGATTGACAGTAAGCGAGTTTAAGCGTATATAATCAATCAGTTCTTTGATAGGAGGTAATCACATGCAGAATTCGTTTTTCAGGTTGTGTCTGTTGGTTCTTGCGTTGATCGGCGGTGCGTCTGCTTGTTCGGGTGGAGGGTCTTCTTCGGAAGGCATTGGAGGAGCTGGAGGCGTCGGAGGCATCGGAGGTTCAGGCACCGCAGCCGGTGGATCGGGCGGGACAAACGTGTGTAGCACGCAAGGCGTGGCCGAGGCCGACCTGCCGGATGTCTTTGCCCACACAGTGTGCGACAACATCGGCCCATGTTGCGCCAACATAGGGTCGGCCTACGACGCGCCAGCCTGCACTGCAAACGCAAGGGACGTTTTTATAAAGTCCTTCTCTGTGAAAATTAAAAGCGTACCCGGCACAACGTATGATCCGGTGCAGGCATGTCTGTGTATTGAGATCATCCGTCAGCAGGCCACGACTTGCGTCTCTTCTCCAAATGATGAGATACACGAAATCGACGATGCTGATAAACCAGGGTCGCCTTGCTATGGCGTTTACAAACCGCCCGTAGGTACAACGCCGCTGGGTGGCGACTGCCAGGAAAGCTATGAGTGTGCATCGGATGGCAAGAACTTGGCTATATGCGATTATTGTGCGCTTGATGGTGGGACGAAAAATTTCCACTGCGGGTTGAGCACCGTTGTCGCGGATGGCGAGCACTGTGATTGGCAGAAGGCTGAATGCAAAAGCGTCCCTAAAGCCTTTTGTGCTTCCGCCTCATTTTGCGACCAAGACACATCGACCTGCAAGAAAGGGCTCAACCTGGGCGAGAAGTGTAATCCAATGCCGTACAACTGCGCGGATGGCTTGTACTGCGGTCCGGGTAATGTTTGTACGCAAGATGTACCCAGGTATCCGGTGGACGAAAAAATATGCAAGGGCACGGATTGGGGTTGAACCAGTTTTCGCCCAATGCCCGTAACTCGCCTCACAACTCGAGGCAACGCGACGCAACACTGCGTCGCATTTTTTTATCGCTTTGAGTTACATCTGGCGATGATTGAAAATATCTCAGACTTAAGGTAGCATGGGGGAACTGCGAATATGCCTCAAAAAAGTCAAAAAAATAGCGGAACCATCAGGATTTTAGGCATCGAAACCAGCTGCGACGAAACCAGCGTGGCACTCTTGGAATTCAAAATTCAAAATTCAAAATTCAAAATACTAAGACATTACATTGCGACGCAGATTCCGATTCATGCGCGGTATGGGGGAGTGGTGCCGGAGATCGCCGCCCGGACGCATGTGGCAGAGATCATCAACTTGTTGGACAGGACTTTAGGGTGGTCGAAACAATATTCCAAATTCCAAATTCCAAATTCTATAGATGCCATAGCCGTCACGCGAGGCCCTGGTTTGGCAACCGCCCTGCGAGTTGGCCTTGAAGCGGCTAAAATTTTAGCTTGGACGTATGACAAGCTGTTGGTTCCGGTTAATCATCTCGAGGGTCATTTGGCCTCGGCTTGGCTGGTTCCTCAGAATAGAAAAAATTGGAAGTTTCCAATTTTGTTTCTATTGGTTTCAGGCGGTCACACGGAGCTGGTGCTGATGAAAGATTTTGGATCGTATAAAGTTTTAGGTCGCACGCGTGATGACGCTTCGGGTGAAGCTTTTGATAAGACGGCTAAACTGCTTGGGCTGGAATATCCCGGCGGTCCCAAACTATCGCAACTCGCGGCTAAGGGCGATCCAAAGGCTTTTATCTTGCCGCGGCCCATGATCCACGATCCGTCACTGGATTTTAGTTTTTCAGGCTTGAAAACTGCCGTCAGACAGTTAGTTGAAGGACGATCAGGACGTTTAGGACGACCGGGACGAGTGGAGGACATGTGCGCCAGCATCCAGGCAGCCATCGTTGATGTCCTTGTCGCCAAAACGGTCAAAGCCGCAGTTAAAGTCAGGCCCTGCACAGTAGCAGTCGTAGGCGGCGTGTCAGCTAACCCAAAACTCAAAGCGGATCTTAAGGCCGCGTTAAAAAAGAATTGCCCGGGTATAAAATTGCTCGCACCGGCTAAAGGTTTGTTTACGGATAACGGCGCCATGATTGCCGCGGCAGGGCTTTGGCATTTCATGAAAAACAAGAAAACATCATCCTGGCGTAAACTAGATGCTGATCCAGGTCTGGATTTATGAGTCATCCTGAACTTGTTTCAGGATCTCTTAACAGTTAAACTTGTATGTGAGTGCTGAGATGCCGAAACTAGTTCGGCATGACATCCCCGATATGACAAATGTTCGCAAAGTTACAATCAAGCACGGTAAAACTACCAAGCGTTTTGACGTTCATGAACTCGACGATTGGCAGTCGGTAGCCGATGCGCTGGCAAAAATTATCAAGCCCGGCTCAATTGTCTCGCTCTCCGGTCCGCTCGGCGCTGGCAAGACGACTTTGGTTCAGTACCTCGCGAGAACTTTAGGCGCCCCCAAGCGTGCCATCTCTCCAACTTTCGCGCTGATGAGGATCTATAAACTTAAATCACAAACGCATAGTGGCATCTGTCGATTAGTTCATGTTGATGCTTATCGTCTGGAAGACGCGAAGGATCTGGTGGTGCTTGATCTCGACGAAGAACTAATGGAACCCGGAACGGTCGTGCTCATCGAATGGCCGGAGAATATCAAGAGATGGCTGAAAAATAAAAAACAGACGATTAAGGTCGTGATCAAACTCTAATTGTCATTCCGACCGAAGTCACGAAGGTGACGTAGTGGAGGAATCGCTTACTCGATTGTCACACTGTATTTACAAGGGATTCCTCGACTCCGTGCCCTTGGGCTCCGATGGCACTCCACTCGGAATGACATGAGTGATTTTTTAGTTAGCTGGTCGGTGTGCTTTTTTCCGCTTCCGCAACTTGTTTATCAGCTATCTCTTCGGCTTCCTCGTCATAGCTCGTGGCCATGCCGGCTACGCGCAGGACCTCCTCGACCGAAGTCAATCCGCGTGAGGCTTTGAGCAGGCCGTCCTGGGTCATGGTGACCATGCCGAACTTTTTGGCAATGGCCAACATGTCGTATTCGGAGACTGACTCTCCCAAAATCATGTGTTCGATGTCTTTATTCATCGTGAACAGCTCGTAAATGCCCAAGCGTCCTTTGTAGCCCAGCCCGTTGCAGGTTTTACACGTCTTGGTTTTTTCCGACGGGCCATAGAATTCCAATTTGTCGATATCAATTTTAATGTTAGCCACCGGAGGCAAGTCACTCAGTTCTTTTTTGACCTGTTCAAAAACCGCTTCATCCAATTTGATGGGCGCTTTGCAATCCGGGCAAAGGACGCGCACCAGACGTTGGCCGATGACGCAGTTCAAAGCCGGAGCCAGGAAGAAAGGTTTAACGCCCATGGAAAGAAAGCGGGGGATGGCGCCGGCCGCGTTGTTGGTGTGGATGGTGGAGATAACCAAATGCCCCGTCAAAGCGGCCTGAACCGCGATTTCCGCCGTTTCAGTGTCGCGGATTTCACCGACCATAACGATATCCGGGTCTTGGCGGAGGATGGAGCGCAAGCCTTTGGCAAACGTGTAATCTTTGGAGTGGTCAATCTGACTTTGGTTAATGCCCTGGAGTTTGTATTCCACGGGATCTTCCAAAGTGATGATTTTAACTTCGGACGTATTCAATTTTTTGAGAATGGCGTACAAAGTCGTCGTCTTACCCGATCCGGTCGGACCGGTCGTCACGATCATGCCGTTAGGCCTGGCAATTTCCTGTTTGAGGCGCTCCCAAGCAATACCCTCCAGTCCAAGTTTTTCAAAATCAAGAGAAATTGATTTGGGTCGGAGCAAGCGCATGACAACCGATTCACCATAAGCCGTGGGTAGGGCGCTGACGCGGATCTCAATCTTTTCATTGGTCAGGTAAATGGTGATGCGCCCGTCCTGAGGCACCGTATCAATGTTGATTTTCATGCCTGACAACAACTTGATACGAGAGATAATTAATTTCCATTGATCTTTCGGAATTGAGGCCGTATCGTTGAGAATGCCGTCAATGCGCAATCTGACTTTAATATCCTCTTCCTCGGCTTCAATGTGAACGTCGGAGGCGTTACCTTTCAGGGCCGCGCCAATAATCAGAGTCACCACGTCGGTGATAGAGGCTTTTTGCAGTTTTTCTTGCAGATCCTTAAAATTGGAAAGTTCTTTTTCAAAACGTTGCAGGTCTTCGGATGAGATTTTGACTCCGTAAACAACCTCAACCGTTTTAGGCAGAGCTTCGTAAAGCGCCAAGCCGAATTGCAGGCTGGCTTCCGAACAATAATAGACCTGCACGTCTGAGGCATGATCCTCGGCTAACTTTTTAGCCACTGCGAAAGCTTCTTCCGATGGTTGGGACGTGGCCAGCCTAATTTCGTCCGTGACTTTGAGAAAAACGATGACTTTTTTAGACTCAGCTTCTTCCCGCGAGAGCAAAGTCAAAGCCTCGGGTGAAATTGGGAAGCCTTTGAGGTTGATGTAGGGGAGCGAGTGTTGAGGGGCTTCTCCTTGGACTTGCCGTTCGATATCTGAAGTCTGAATTTGTTTCATCTTATGTTCCAGAAGTTCGATCTGGGACATATCGGAAACGCTTTTGATTTTTTTAGCGCTGGCCCCGGCTAATTTTTTAGCGCCTTTAAATACGCCCGGTGACGAGACCTCGGAAGAAGCTGTGGTAGTCGGTTTTTTCAGCAGGTCTTCGATGGAGGGAGTCTTGGGCTTGGGCAACGGATTGCTCATAATAGTAACGAGTAACGAGTAACTGGTAACGAGTAATGAAAAGACTTTTTACTTGTTACTTTTTACTTGTGACTAGTTTAGGATTGGGGAACGTGAGTTTGGCGGGTGACAAAGCGGATAAAGCGGTGCAATTTAGGAACAACTCCGCCTTCGCCGAGCTTGCGGAACATGAGCGTCCAGAGTGCGTACTGGAAAGTTACGGTAAAGCCGGTAAAGAAGATTATAGCCAGAGCGGCTATGCCCACAAACATGCCCGTGCTGATCTGGAAAAGCGTAAAGTTATTTCGGAAGATAGCCATGACATAAAAGATGGCCGGCAGGAAACACAAGATAAGCAGGGCGACTAAGGCTAGGATGGTCAGAATTAAGATGACGCAGGCTTGGAGTATGGCGGTTTCGAGCGTAACCAGCCAATGTTCCTTGAGGACTAGCCAAGCGCGGTGAAAAGCTTCGGACAAACTGGCGCCTTGCAGGATCATGGCGTTAAGGGCGTAGATTTGAATGACGCTCAGGACTATGGCCAGCGCAAAAAAGACGACAAATGAGACGAGGTAGATGGCGGTGAAAAGTGTGCTGTTTTTACCCAGGGCTATAGCCAAAGGTAAGGACACTAAAAATCTGGCCAACCAGACTGAGACAATGATGAGCGCGTTTAAGATAGCGATGGGGACTAAAGCGCGGCCACTGACCGTCAGGGCGGCTTTGAGCTTGCCGCGCGTGTCGGCTTTCCAAGCTCCTCCGATGGATTGCACGAGGACGCCTTGGCTGACGCAGGCGAAACCGGCTACCGCCAGCAGGATAAGGGAAAGCGCGAGCAGGGCCAGTATGGCTTGGAAGAAGGGCAAGAAATGAAAACCCCCGTACGTGCCCACGTTCCAAATTTTTACGGCCGTATCGCCGATAAACAACTCGTTACCTTGGTTTTGGATGGTATTGAAAAATTTCCAACAGGCATCAAGCGAACCGCCGGTATTAAGGACGGCGGCGAAGATACCAAAGATCCAAAGGACTGGATTGCGCCAAGCGGTTTTTAGGGCTTGGGGGATGACCTCGCGGTAAACCGGACGGTCATGTGGAATGATCGATTTGCTCTTAAGCATATGGCCGGAATTATAACACAAAAACGCCCCGGATGGTCAGGGGCGTTTCTATTTTAGGTTTCTTCGATTGTTTTACGGTTAGCCGCGCGTAGTTTGTAGGCGTCGGGGTGGTTGGCCGGATTGGCGGAGGGGAGCTGGACAGCCTCAAGGAAAGCGTCGCGTTCCAGAGTCTCTTTTTCCATAAGTTTGAGGGCGACCCGATCCATGGCCTCACGGTTATCCGTGATGATTTGTTTGGCACGTTCCAGGCCTTCTGAAATAAGCCGGTCAATTTCGCTATCAATTTTTTCAGCGATTTTTTCCGAGTAATCTCTGTTTTCATGGATGTTACGTCCGAGGAAAATCATGTCTTCTCGTTCACCGTAAACGCGTGGACCCATGACAGAGCTCATGCCCCACTGGGTGACCATGTCTTTGGCCAGTTGAGTGGCACTGCGCATATCGCTTGAGGCGCCAGTGGTGATATCGCCAAAGATTATCTGTTCGGCGGCATAGCCTCCCAACATGACGGAGAGATCTTCTTGATATTCCTCGCGCTTTCTCATGTGACGGTCCTCAGTCGGCGTTTTGATGGTATAACCGGCGGCCCGCCCTCGCGAGATGATGCTGATTTTTTGCACCGGATCAGTATGGGGCAGTAAATGAGCGACCAAAGCGTGGCCCACTTCGTGATAAGCCGTGGTCTTGCGTTCTTCTTCGTTCATGACGCGGCCGCGGCGCTCCGGTCCCAACATGACTTTTTCGATTGATTCAAATAATTCATCTTCGCCGATGGAGGTTTTGTTGCGGCGCACGGTCAGGATGGCAGCTTCGTTCATGAGGTTCATCAGGTCGGCTCCGGAGAAACCCGGTGTTCTTTCAGCTAGCTTGCGCAGTGAGACGCTTTTGGCCAGAGGTTTATTTTTGCCATGGATTTTTAAGATAGCCTCGCGGTCATCGATATCAGGCGGATCAAGCATGATGCGGCGGTCAAAGCGTCCCGGCCTCAGAAGAGCAGGGTCCAGCACGTCGGGACGGTTGGTGGCCGCAATCATAATGACACCGGCGTTAGGCTCGAAACCATCCATCTCAACCAGGATCTGGTTTAAAGTTTGTTCGCGTTCGTCATGCGAACCGCCCAGGCCTGACCCGCGTTGGCGGCCAACCGCATCGATTTCATCCACAAAGACAATGCAAGGTGCGTTTTTCTTGGCCCTGGCAAAAAGGTCGCGCACGCGCGAGGCGCCTACGCCCACGAACATCTCCACAAATTCCGAACCGCTCATAAAGAAGAACGGCACGTCGGCTTCGCCGGCAATGGCTTTGGCCAGCAGTGTCTTGCCCGTACCCGGCGCGCCCATCAGCAACACGCCTTTGGGGATCTTGGCGCCAAAGCTCGAAAATTTTTCCGGGGTTTTCAAAAACTCCACAATTTCCATGAGTTCATGTTTGGCTTCTTTGACTCCGGCCACATCTTTAAACATGACCTTGTCCTTGGCATCTTTGGATATTTCGTGACCCGCGTTCTGGCCAAAGGAAAGGGCTTTATTATTTTGACCCTGGACCTGCCTTAAGAAAAACCACATGATCACCAAAAGCAGGAGAATCGGCAGGAGGGTGGGGAGGACAAGCGAGGCCCAGTAATTGAATCCGCCGGCTTGTTTGATCTCGGTCGGGATAGCGCGCATCTTTTCCGCGTCCACGCCGTAATCTTTAAAGACAGTCTGGATTGATTCGGTGGAATCCTTGGTAGTCGCCGTTTTACTGCCATCTTTGTAAGTTGTCTCGACTTGGTCGCCGCTTACGGTCAAACTGGCCACGTTGCCTTTTTGCACCTCGGTCGCCAAACTGGCGATGTCCGTGCGCTTGGCCGTATCCAGCGAAGTCGTAGCCAAAATCACGCCCAAGATGACCATGACGCTGGCAAAGATGATGATGTTGCGGACGGTTTGATTCATAGAGTTTAGGAGAGCGCATTATTATGCGCCTTCTCAGTATCTTATCAAGTTTTAACAGTTTAGCAAGTCATAAACCGTTGATAGCAAAACGCCCCCGAAGGGGCGATTTGATTACTGTTTCTTTTCAGGTTCGGCTTTAGCTTTCTTGAGCGAAAGGCCGAGTCTGTGGTTTTGCGGCTCGATGGAGACGATTCGGAAATCGAATTCGTCGCCGACGCGCGCCACCTCGTTGACGTCTTTGACCGGCTTTTCAGCCAATTCGCTGATGTGGGCCAAGCCATGGATATCCGGATCAAGTTCCACGAACAGTCCGAAGGGGTTGATCTTGAGCACGCGGCCCTTGACCCACTGGCCTTCCTGGTATTTGGCGCCGACATTGAGCCAAGGATCATCCATCAATTTTTTCATGGACAGGAAGATCTTTGAGCCTTCGAGATTGATGATCTCAGCCCGCACCCGATCGCCGACCTTGAGGACGTCGCGCGGATGGTCAATGCGTTGCCAAGCGATTTCGCTGATGTGGACCAAGCCTTCCAGATTGGCGTCGAATTTGACGAAGGCGCCGAAGTCAGTCACGGCCGTGACGGTTCCCTCGACCGTATCGCCCACTTTATATTGTGAAATGACGCTTTCCTGTTTGGTTTCCCAGACGGCTTTTTCGGAAACGATGAACTTGCCTTCCTCTTCGTTAACGTCGATGACTTTGACATCGAGTTCGCGAGTCACCATCTCCTTAAGCTTTTCAAGAATGCGATTCTTTTCGCCGCCCTGTACGCGGGGATAGTTTTCCGGTGAAAGCTGCGAGACGGGGAGGAAGCCGGAGATGCCTTCCAAACGGACGATCAAGCCGCCCTTGTTGGCTTCGAGGATGCGCACGCTGACCACCACGCCGCTCGTATAAAGCTCTTTGATTTTCTCCCAGGTCTTCTTGCGACCCGCGCCCTTAAGGCTGAGTTCGAGTTCGCCGAATTCGTTATCCAGGTCAACGACCGTGGCATCGATTTCGTCGCCCACGGCCAGCACGGCCTGAGGATCCATTTCCGGTCCGCGGACCAAACCCACGGCCAGACCGCCGATATCAATTCTGACTTCGTTGCGGCCGACGGAAATGACTTTGCCATGCACGACATCGCCTACCTTTGGGAAAGAGGTGTAAGCCTTGTCCTGCAGGAGCTTTCCGATCTCTGAAGAAACTTCGTTATTAGTATTATTATCGGTCGTCATAACGGTATTGGCTTAGCCATCCTGCCGGGCAGACCTTTGCCGGGCATTCAAGCGCCTTCAGCGTTTGGCTTTAGAGCCTTATTTTATCCGCTTTTGGCTTAATTTAAGTATCGAAAGAATACACGCAAACCTGATTTTTGGCAAGCCCCTAAACCGCCCATGGTTGACTGACTTTTAGCCTCGGAATAAGCTGGGTTTGCTCTCCAGTAGCGGGAGCGGAGAACAAGGAGTCGTTCCATGAAAAAGCAAGATTTGCAGGCAGTAGACAAGGTCTCGTTGCGTACCCGCAAGTGGCGGGAGCCTAAGGACTTTCAAGAGTGGATTGGAATTTGGAACAACCTGGAATCGCCCATATTGGCCGCGGCCTATCTTGAGACGGCAGTGGACTTCTATGAGTGGAGACCGCAGGCCATCTCTTTTCTGATGCGCGTTGTCGATGCGGATGCGGGGAAGGAACATTGGAAGCTTCCGAAACGCGGAAGATGCTCGCCGGTCTCCTTGGGAATTAGGCTCGCAGCCGCTGAAATTCTCATCTTCTCCTACCTCAAGTATGAACTGGAGAACGTCGACTTCTCACGCGTGGCACGCTACTACTGGATTCCTGATTTTATCAGGGAACCGGCCTTGTTCGGAGAAGTTCTGCATTTCATCATGGCCCACGCTAAGGATGATTTTTTTATGGATGATTCTATCCATACCAGGTCAGCCGTGAAGAAATTCCTCAAGCTTTGCACCAGTATTGAGGAGTGCGGCAGCGTTTTCTATTCGGTGCGCTATAAGCACCTCGCTGATTTTTTCCGCGCCTTGATTGTCTACGGTATGCCCGACCTGATCGACGCAGGCGATATCATCGACCCGAGGCAGAAGATAGCAGCTCTTGAGGAAGTGGTATTTCACATGCATATCGATCCGTACAATGGCCCACGATGGGATGTTCCATCTTGCCTGGAAGAGGCTTTGGCCTCCAGTTGGAATCCTTTGTGCAGAGCGGCAGAGCAGCTTCTCTTGGCCAAGAAGAGACTTGAGGCCTGCGAAAGATTCCCTCGCATACACTAACCGGTAACCACTCCGGTTTTTTTTATTGTCTGACCCGGATAATTGTTAATTGTTCGTTGTTAATTTATAATTGATTGATATGGATCTTTCATTGAGCCTTAAAAACCGCTTGCCCATGGTTGATTTTCTCTCAGAATGGGAGGATTTCGCGACCAAGGAAACCAGAGCTAAGGCGGATGCCATGATTCAAGCTTTTGATGACAGCCAGGAAATGGATAAGGTTGCCTTGGCCGAGCTGGTCATCTCACTGGCCGAGGAGATCTGGCCGGCGCGTTACGCCTTGGCTAGGTTTTTCAAAGAGGAGGGCGCCTTGATCGAATGGGACATGGTAGAAAAGGCGGTGCGGCGCGGGACGGCGCATCTTATGGAAAGGTTTAAGCAATCTACCGGATGCAAAAGCCTGGATGAGATGCTCAAGCACGAAGACTTTGATCAATCGTTCCGGGAAGAGGAGAGGAATGAGATTGAAAAAGTGCGGCATCATCTTTTGGAAAGCTATTGGGCCAAGCATCCCTCGTCCCTCCAGCCCTTGATCGAAGAAGGCCGGTCGATATTAGAAGGTTGCAAGCAACGCTTAGAAGAGCTCAAGTCCATCGCCGAAGGCTTGCCTGCCTTATTGGCCGAAGAATTATTATCCAAGATCAAAAGTCTGGAGGACAGGATTTATTTTCAGGGAGAACATGTATCTTTGGAGGTTTTGGACGGGGAGGTAGCCTATTACCGAGAGCAGAAAGAATTGCCGATTGAAGAATAGTCCTAACTCACCCTGCCCTCTCTTAAACAAGAGAGGGTTCTGAATCAGAACCTCCTCTTGCGAAGTAAGAGGAGGCAGGAGGAGTTAGGTCATTCTTGTGTCATGACCAGCCGGGGGATCAATGCCCCGCGGCTGTTTTTGTTATAACCCACATGCAGGGCAGAGCCAGATGTCCCGTAAGCCGAATCAATGAAAAAGTCTCGCGTGTCAGGCAAGCGGGAGGCCGGAGCGCGGCCGTTGAAGATGGCAAAATGTTTGAGATAATCTTTTAAGATCCAACTTTTGCCGTCCCAAACCATGCCGGCTTCCGGGAAAAATAAAATTTCTTTTTTCTTACGGTCAACAAAACTCGCAAAGTGTTGGTCCATGCGTCGTGAGGACTGTCCATCAAAGTGAGTGGCGACGACGGTCGGTTTTTTCGGATCAGTTAGGGCGGTCAACACAAGCACGGCCGCGCCGTTCGATGCGAGAGTCGTCGTGAGATTGGTGGCGCCTAAAAAACGTTCGGCTCTTTGGAAATTCTGCCCGTCAAAAATATAGAAATATCGGCTAGTGGCTGTTTCGACGGCCATTAACCAGCTACTGCGTAGAGGATAAAAAATCATTTTTCTGTATCCGTTTTGTGTTAGCTCAGATGGTAGGGGAATGTTAGCGATTGTCTTAAGCGAACTCTGCCAGATGACCAAGCTCCGGCTGGTGGGAATAATCCAAAGCCCTCGTTTGCCCACGATTTGGCTGATCCATTCTTGGGGAGGCAATGAGGTCATGACCGGGCTGACATTTTTCCAATAAACGCCATCATATTGGAAAGCCAGGTCAGGCTGAGTAAACCAGGGGCTCGAGTCGCCAACCACCAACCAGTTTTGTCCGTCCGAGGCGACTTGGCGGATTTTTTGGAAACCGAATTTTTTCAGGTCTGGCGTCAGGTCAAAAACTTTGCCCTTAGATGTCACTTGGAAAAGCTGGTTGGGGTTACCGGCTAACCACTCTGTGCCGCGGCTCGAAGCAAAAGAAAGCAAGGGATAGCTATCGGTTTGGTCCAGGGTCGTCGTCGGAATCTGCGCCGAAAGGTCAGTCCATTTTAAGGCTGGCGTGGCGGCCAGGGTCGGCTGGACGCTAACCATCCAAGCCGCCAAGCTCAGGCCGATAATCAATGAGGCTTTTAGACGCGCCATAATTCCGAATACCTTGCCTGAATCAGGCCAAAAGTCAATCCTCGATGGAAACAAAACCCCCGCCGTAAGGCAGGGGCTTGTTCATCCAGGACGTTTAGGACGACTAGGACGATCAGGACGTTATTTCTTGTATATTGTTTTGTAACCGTTCCAGGTGGCGTTGCCTAAGTTGTCGATCAGCTTGGCGCCGTAGGTCAGCGAGCTGGCGCTGTACGGGCCGCCCGTGTAAGAACAAGTGCCGGTGCCATTGCAAGTTTGGACAACGTTGGCGTTGACATAGATTTCCATTTTTTGGATACCGTTGTCATCCGCACCATTGGCCGTGAAGGTGATGTTCTGGCCAGAGGTGTAACCGTTATCGGCATTCGAGCTCACGCTGAGCGTGCCCGGGACATTGTTCTGATTATTCGTCACTTGATTGTTATTGTTGTTGCTATCCGTTAGTTGGACATAGGTCGTGTCAGACCAGACAACATTGGAATTGTTGTCAGTCACCCTGATTTGGATAGGCAATGAAGTTACGCTCGAGTAATTTGAACCGCTCACGTTGGCGCTACAGCTGGCTGAGGTGCCGTAACTTGAGTTACAGGTCTGCCAGACTGAGTTGTTGACGTAGATCTCCATCTTTTGGATACCGTTGCCGTCAGAAGCGTTGCCCGTGACGGTAAACGTCTCGTTGCGCAGGAACGAAGTTTGGTTCGGGGAAAGCGAGAGCGTTACCGTGGTGTTGTAATTGTTATTATTGTTGTTATTGTTGCTACCGCCGACTTGCACGTACTTGATGTCTGACAAGACCGTATTGTAATTCACGTCAGTCACTTTGGCTTGCAAAGGCAAGGACATGGAACTGCCCGTGTAATTCGATCCGACCACATTGGCTGAACAATTACCATAAGTGGTATTGGACAGCGTGCAGGTGTTGACCAACACATTGTTGGCATACAGATCAATGCGGCGGATGCCGTCTGAATCGTTGGCATAAGCGTTCAAAGTGAACGTCTCACTCAGGCCATAGGAAGTCTTGCTGTCAGAAGTCGAAAGCGTGACAGTCGCGTTGGTGTTGTTATTGTTGTTGGAACTTGAATTGGTGACGTAGATTTGCGGGTTGCTGGTTGACCAGACGGTGTAACCATAACGATCCGTCGCCTTACTCTTCAAAGTCACGTAAGTGCCTTGAGAATAATTGCTGGCATAAATCGAACGGCTGCAAGACTGGGTTGAATTGGCGATGTCAGAATAAGTACAGGTTCCGACCAAGCTGTTGTTGGCATACAAATCCAACTGGCGCAGGCCGTTGACCGCCGTTCCGTAAGACGTGACTGATTTGGTTTCGTTATAACCCATGTTGCTCGAAGCGGTGCTATCAAACCAAGTCGAAAGCGAGTTTGAAGTGCTGTTATAATTGGTATTCAGATACAGGGTCTGGCTGGTGGCCTGACGGCTGTAATAATCCGTGGCGCGCACATAAACCGGGATCGAGCTCAGGTTGGAATAATCACTGCCATAAAGCGTGACCTGGCAGGCTTGCGTGCCATAAGCGCGGCTGAAATTACAAGTCTGTTTGACGATGCCATTGACGACGATTTCGATTTTCTGCAAACCATCGCCGGCGTTAGCCTGAGACATGATGGTCTTGGAATCGCTCGTCGCAAAGTCATTGCCCGTCGGGCTGGTCCACGCCCAAGCCGACAAATTGCCATTGGTTCCGGTGTTGTTTTGATTGTTATTAGTATTGTAGTTGTAATCCGTGACAGTGTAGGTGCCCAACCATGACCAAGCTTCCTGGCCATTGGTTCCAACCACGCGGCCATTGAAAGAGACGGCACTGCCGGTTGTATAGTCATTGCCGTTCAAGGCTGCACTGCAAGTGGCGCTGTTACCGTTACCGGCGCAAGTCTGTTTGATGGCGCCGTTCACGTAGATTTCCACGCGGTTGATGCCCGAGCCGGCGTAACCGGTCACATTGACGTTATTGGTCGTGCCGCGCACCAAATATGGCGTGTTGTTATCAACCGTCATGTAAGCGCTAACGCTCGTGTCATAGAATTTGATGATGCTGGCCGGAACATAAGCCACGCGGTTTTTGCCGCTGGTGATTTTGGCAAAAGCGCCGACGTTGGAACCCAGCTGCCAAGCGGCCGGATCAATCGTCATGGAGCAAGTGGTGTTCTTTTTGGTATTGCCCGGGGTACAAGTCTTTTGATAGACATCATTAATATAGAGCTCAATCTTTTTGATGCCATCGTTGGACTGGGCGCCCACCGTGTAGGTCGGTTTGGTGTTATTGGCCTGATACTTGAAATTCGGATTCAACCAAGCCCAATAAGTGATGCGATTCTTGGCGCCGTTGACCGTGCCAACTTTTTCGTTGCTGTAAGTGTTGTTGGTCGTGACGACAATAGGCACACCTTGATTGTTAACATAAGTTGTCCCTTCATCCACGCGCACTAATTTAGCCGTCAGGGGAGAGGAAGGAGTGCTCAGATCGTTCGAAGAAACCGCGCCGCCTAAAAGATAGGTACCGCTGCCGCTACCGATGGTCTGCACGAAATAATCGCGCGTCTGGCCGTAAGACTGGAAATTGGTACCGTCAAAACGCACCAAATCCTTGCCGCTCACAATCATCCAAGACTTGCCGTTGTAACCCACGATGGATTTATTCCAGGTAAGGCTCGGGAGGTTGTAAATAGTTTTGACGTAACTGTTTTCAATCACGTATGCGCGGTTGGCAGAATTAACGTAGTCGCCGCCGATGAGCAGGACTTGGCCGCCATTGCTGGCCAAAGTCTGAACATAATTCAAGCCACTTACCTGACCGTTAAGATCAGAATAATTGCCGTTGTTGTAATAATAGATTTTATTGGCTTGAGGCATGACAATAATCCAGCCGTTGGAGGTCGGGACGACTTGAGTCACGATAAAAGCCGAGTTGCCGTCGATCGGTGAAACATGGCGGTTGGAATAAACCAACGGCGAGTAACCCAAGTAATTCGAGTTAGGCAAAGTGAGTTGCGAGACTGTGCTGTTGACCTGGTTCCAGTTAAAGACACGTCCGCGGTTCGTGACAATCATCCAACTGCCATCCTTGCCCGTCACGGACGAGAGGCCTTCGTCAGAATTGATGTATTGCTGCCAAAGGTAGGCGACCGAAGTATAAGTACCGTTGCGGTAGGCCAAAGCCTCGAAGTTACGGTCAGACCGCACGACATTTTTTAAAAAGATAACAGACTGGCCGTCGCTCACGATGTCATCCACGCGTGAGAGGCCGGCATTGCGGACGTCGACGGTAATGTCAGTCATGATAGAACCATCGGTGCGCCAAACATGGCCGCCGGACCAAAGTTCCTGACCGTCGGTCAGATACCAATACGGCTCAGCGCGGGCAATGGCCCAAACCGGGCGGTTGTCGCGGGCTGTCAGTTTGTCCGAAATATCGGACCACTGCCAAGGGCCGGTGTCGGCCGAAGCAGCAGTCGGGATTAATGAAACGAGACACAAAACCGCAATTAAGACGGTTAAAGCACGGTTGAGTAGGTTTTTCATAGTGGTTTTTTGGCTAAGTTATGCGGGTTTAAATTTCTTAGACATTAACATGTCTGAAGAATCGGTTAATGTAGCAAAAAATGACGCTTTTGTCAATCCCTACCAGTTACTCATAGGCCAAACTTTTTGTCTAGGTTTATTTAATGACCTTCATGACAAAATGACGGCCCTGGCTTGATTGACAAAAGCCCTATTTTATGGAAGATTTAAACATCGTCCTTTTACTATTTATAACGAGAAGAGCGTTTGTTTCCTGAATTTTTCGGGCAACGCAGGCTCTTCTCGTAAACACGGAGATTATCAAAGTGTGGCGAGAGAGACCTGGGCCTCGGGATAGGGGCAGAATGCTTTTCGGGCGATCACAAGCCTGGAAGGAGATGGATATCATGGAGAAGCCGACGTTTGCAGAGCAGTGGAGCAAATTGACAACCGGACAGCAGCAAGCGGTCGCCGAAAAAGTCGGACGCGCCGAGGAAGCCAAGGGTCTGGACAATGTCTACAAGGCCATCCTGAATGGTGATGTGCTCATTCAACTCAAGGATGCAACCAAGATTCTGGTTGATGCACAGGGCCGTTGCATTCCGAGCGAGCTGGGTGTGAGTTCAAAGGTCGTTGATGCTGATCGAGAGTTCTATCTTGCCCAACCATACTTGAACTTCGAGGACATCCTCACCCGCACTTGCAGGTTCTTTGATGCCGCAGTTCCGCTAACGCCGGACGAGGTCAAAGTGCGATTCCAGGTCGCGCTCGCCAAGGTCAAGGAGAGTAAGCGAGTATGCAAGCTCGCCAAAGGCGCGTACCTGCCGTTTGTGATTCCGCGGATTGACAACTCTGCCCTGAGCGGCACGGTGGAGAAATTCATAGAAGCAACGCAACGAGCATACAGGGTACAATTCCCAGGCCATTGGCTCACCAACGTGCTCCAGGGCGATCTTGCGGGCAAGGTTTCGATTGCATCCGAGAGCCGCTACAACCGTTTCATGGCGGCCATGGTCAAAGGACCGGTGGTGGGTGTGTATTTTCCCACGGCCTTCCAGGGCTATTCCATTCCCGCGAGCCGTGAAGCTATCACACATCTGCCGGAAGATTTTATCCTTTCCGGAGCGCTCGAGATCCTAGCTGCAGTCGTGGCTCATACGGCCACATTGGCTCGTGACTGGCATGTCCTAGGGTTGGACTGTTCGGCTATGTCATGGTCATCTGCTGGTTCCGATTACTCGCTCATCTTCCGGGCTCATAACGGCGATGCAGCCTTCGCCCAAAGGAGCCTGCACGAGCGCGAGAACTCCTCCGCCGGGCTCACGGTTCTCGGATAGCAGGTCACTTGTCCGCATTGGTTACTGCTGATGCGGATATTTTTTTACTCAATTACGAATTTAACGTCTCGCTAGCTGTTCTTATCTGAAGATTCCTCGTCGTTCCCCTCCAAAGGCGGGCATGCAACTTCCCTCGGAGTGACAATTAATATATTTAGGACGGCCAGGACGAAAAGGACTTTTAGGACGTTGTTAGTGTTTCCAAAGCCATCAACCACTCTTGTGGTTTGGCTGGGTGACAAAAGACGGTTCCGGGCGGAGCAGTTTCGGGTAAGGCACCGGCGGAGGAGGCAATGATGGGCGTGCCGAGGTGATAGGCCTCGTGCAAAGGCAAGCCAAAACCCTCATACCACGAAGGATAGAGCATGGCGGTTGCATTTTGATAAAGATATTTTAGTTCCGCGTCGCTGACATGGCCCGGCGCTTTAACGTGAGATAGAGGACATTGGTTTAGCCTGCATTTGACTTGGCCACCCAAGACAATGGGTATCAGGGGCAATGTTGTATGTTGTATGTTGTATGTTGCTACGGCGCGTAGGGCGGTATGGATATTTTTGCGCGGGTCAGATCCGCCTAAAAGCAGAACAAATCTCTGGACTGAGTTTGGCAGCCAGTTTGGACGGAGAGACTCGACATCCGGCAAGCCAAAATCCATGGGCGGGATGACGCTGGTCTTGTTTTTATCCAGTTTAAAAATTCTCAACGCATCTTGTCGCGTCTGTTCTGACACGCAGTCGAGCTTGTCCGCGCCTTCGACGAGTCGTTTGATCGGAATTAGCCTGTGCCACCAGCGTCGTCTTAAGGTAAACCAGCGCGGCTCAATTAAAAAAGACAGATCGTGAATTAAAAGATGATAAGGCCGATGGAGCGGGCCAACAAAACCAAGATTTGGTAAAAGGACCAGATCGATTTTACCTACACGTTTTTCCGCTGCCCGTGACAGCGAAACGAGTCGCAAAATCGAAAGCATCGTCCAAAGTTTATTGGGTATGCGGAGATGGAGATATTTAAAATGATGAGTCTCGCAGAATTCTTGGACGGCTCGTGAGGGTTTAAGTCCGGTTGTCACACAAATAAACTCGTGTAACGTCGAATTGTCATCCTGAGCGGAATGCAATGAAGTCGAAGGATCTGGTTTGATGGCTCGAGCCAGATCTTTCGACTCCGTTCGAGGACTCACTTCGCTTAAGATGACAGAAAACGATGTTGAATGTTCAATGTTGAATGTTATCCAAAATCTGGCCGCTCGTCCTACGCCGCCGCTGCGCTCGTCGGCCAAAGCCCGCGCGTCAATCAAAATACGAGCCATAAACATTGCCTAGCATGGCCTCGTCCGTTTCTTCCGCGGGCATGAGGTTGAGGCGGGAGGCTATTTGCTTGACCAGCTTCTCCTCGAAGGCCGAAAAAGAAAAACTTTCGGCATGGCGACGGATATCTTCCGGTTTGTAGTCATCAGCTTTATGTCTAATGACTGCGTCCCCGATGTCTTCCCAGGCTTGAGTTTCGATAAACGCCCCAGTTTTACCCGGGATGATCGTCTCGGACGCGCCGCCTTGCCCAAAAGCGATGACAGGACGACCGGCGGCCATGGCCTCGATGGCCGTGATGCCAAAATCTTCAATTTGTGGATGGATAAAACCAATGGCGCGTCGGTAAAGTTTGATTTTATCTTCATCGTTGACGGCGCCTACGAATTTTGTCCGGCGGCCGGCCAAGCGTTTGAGTTTTTTAAGTTCCGGGCCAACGCCAAAGATGATCAAAGGCATGTTGAGCTTGGCAAAAGCTTGGACGATCAGATCAAATCGTTTGTAAGCCACCAATCGGCCGCCGGCTAACCAGTAATCTCCCAAGTGGCGCGACATGGGGATGCGGTCAATGTCTACCGGCGGGAAAATGACCTCGGCCTCGCGGCGATAATGGCGCTGGATGCGCCGGCGACTCGTCTCTGAATTGGTAAACAAATAATCAGGCCGTTCAGCCGCCATTTTGTCCCATAGCCTCAAACGATGGAGGAGCCAGGGCAAGGCGGCGCGGATGATGCGAGGTTGCGGGAGGTCTGCCAGATAGCCGAGGCGTTGTTCCCAAAGAAAACGGGTCGGCGTGTGCAAGTAACAAAAATGTTTTGACCCGGCCGGAGTAATCACGCCTTTGGCAAAAGAGCTCGAGGAGCTGATGATCAGGTCAAAACCCGAAAGGTCGAGATGCTCGACGGCCACAGGCAGGGCCGGCAAATACCATTGGTAATAGCTTTTGGCCAAAGGCCAGTCATTCAAGAAAGAAGTAGTGATTTGTTTGCCCTTAAAGTCCGGGTGAGTGCATTTTGGGTTGTGGACTATGACATGGGTTTTGGCTTGCGGAAAAATCCTTTGGAAGGCCGCCAAAACACGCTCGGCCCCGCCATCTTGCACCAAATAATCGTGCACCAAAGCGATGCGTAGCTTGCCCAATTCATCTTTAATCTTCTGGACCTCGGTCGGCATGCCAGTATTTTAGATGTCCGTCACAGCCTTGTCGGGTAGGAGTGTCAACCCTTCGGCTTGTATATCTCTGCCATGTCTTTTTCTATGGTTTTCTTGAATTCATCGCCAATGACCGACCAATCCAAAATATCCACACGAAAAGGCAGTCTTGATTCTGAGAACGCGTCTTTTTTGGCTGTAAGCACGCCTGTTGGCAAGGGTTTGGCAGTCATAACGGCTAAATCCAAGTCAGACGTCTTTCTGGCTTTTCCATTGGCGCGTGACCCAAAAGCCGCCACCCGTTCTTGGGGAATGTGTTTTTTGATTATTTCCAAGACGATTGTCAATTCGTCTGGCCGGAGGACAATCATACGCGGGATTTCAGATTCTGGAGGAGGGTTAGGGTGTCACAACGAACGATAGATATCATGCACGCCGATAGAGTAAAAAACGATATCTCCGTTGGACATGCGTTTAAAGATGATCCTTATTTTTAAGTTTACTGAAACGGACCATGATCCTTTCAGTCTGCCTTTTAGCTGATGAAGCCGCAACGAAGGGTGGAGCGGGTTGGAGCGGAATAGCCTTTCAGTCTCCATGGCACGCTGTTGAATGGCGGCGTCCAGCTTTTTGAATTCTTTGACGAAGGCGGGGTGATAAAGGATATTTTTTATCAGCATATCAGCCCGTCAATTCCTTCAAGGAACCGGCCTTCACCAGTTTGTTCGATGCGTGGAGGCGGTCAACTTCCTTAGAACGTCTGACCAGTTCATTTTCGGTAATCAGTTCAACGTCGTCTTGCTCCAGCAAAAAACGCAAATAATCGCTTATGGTGCGGAAACCTCTTTGCCGTGTCAGGCGGCGAGTTTTATTCGCCACGGTCGGCGTCAGGGTAAACGAAATGGTAGTACGCATAACAAGTGTATTATAAAGTTAATACAAAAAATTGACAAGGCCGCTTTGTGCAGATGTCAAGGCTTGTTACTCGCCATCTTTCTATACTCTTCCGAGCTCATAATCTTGCGCATATCAGCGATTCTTTCGGTAAATTCAATGCCATTCAGATGATCGCATTCGTGCTGGATAACCCGGCCAAGCATGCCATCTGCTTCGAGCCGGAATTCGTTACCCTTCTCGTCACAAGCTTCGACGATTATTTTTTCCGGCCTTTTGACGGGAGCGAAAAGTTTGGCATAAGCAACACTGCCACAGCCTTCGTATATCTCCACCTGTTTTTTCGATGACCAAACAATTTTAGGATTGATATACACCCGCAGTTTATCTTTTTTTAAATTTCGATATTTCGTTTTTCTCACCTCGGTCACGAATATTCTAAGTTTTTCGCCAATCTGAGATGCGGCTATTCCAATCAAATCATGATGACGCACCGAATCAACCAGGTTTTTGATAACCCGTTGAGTTTCTTTGGCACTAACCTTGGTGACAAATTCAGACTTTCGGTTTAATAGCGGATTGCCGATTTGGATTAGTTCTTTGATGATCATAGAGTGAATTCCTCGAGGCCAAAAGTTAGTCGTAATATGCCCGGGCTTATAAAATTAGAGGTTCTTATCTTTAAAACACCTATTTCTTTTGTGTTTTTGACGTGTTGCCCTCTGCAGGGCGTGATTACATCGTTGCCTATTCTTACAATACGAACCTTTTCGATCCCTGCCGGTAATCTATGTAAGGAACACAACCTTTTTGCTTCTTCGGAACTAACTTCTTCGAACGCGACTTCTCGGCCTTCGGAAATTATTGAGTTGGCCCTCTTCTCGGCTTTTTCGATGTTTTCTTCCAACGGAATTTCTCCATCTAATTCAAAATCACACCTAACTTTTGGCCCTTTGAACCTAGAATCTATGATTTTTCCGTGAAATAGTTGCCCAAAAACAGCCGTTAAAATATGTTCTGCGGAATGTTGTCTTGGGTCTATATCGCCCATAACTTATAAAATTTTTTTATTCGGTTATTTACGCCGGTTGCCATGCTGTTTTTCTTGGCATAACTAAACAGAAGAATGTGCTTATGGCGATTATGAATAATGAGGCACCAACGATCCAAACAGGTTTATCAATAATGTTTCCGTAAACAAACAGGGGAACGCCGACTACAAACGCAACCAATACGCCCCAAAACACACCGCGAGCGTCAAGCTTGCTCCAGTATAAACTCAGAACTGTCGGTACAACGACGCAGGCGGCAACCGTATTAAAAATCCACCATAAATGCTTTAAGCCGAACCCCGGAATGTAATTTGCGGCGAGGGCTACAATGAAGCCTAAGGCAGTTATTCCAAGCATTGCGATTTGCGCGTTCCTAACTCCTCTTTTATCAAGTCTTTCTCCGATAGTTTGTTCTTCAGAAGTAAGTTGCGCTCCTTGATCTATTCTTTTTAATATGTCTTTTTCTCGATCAGAATATTTAACAACGTCCGTAACATATAAGGAACTGGTCGCTACTACTCCAGAATCAAGAGTCGAATATAAAGCGCTCAAAAGCATAACCACGAATAATCCCATAACCCACAAGGGCAATAGTTGGCTGACTGCGGCTACGCCGATAAGCGAAATGTCCACGCCTGCCGGCAAAGTGATGCCTAAAGTTTTATTCGCTGCTAAAAATCCTAAGCTTGATAACGCGACAGGGACAATGCCAAACATGATCGCGCCAAAAATAAAAGATTTAACGAGGTTATCTTTCTTGATGGCAAAAGCGCGTTGCCAGTATTGCTGATCGGATATAGCGCCGGAAATCAAACCAATAGCCGTCACAATTCCAAAAGAAAAAGCCACTCCGGGATCAAATATATTTCTAAATTGTCCCGTCACTCCGCCTAAACCAAGATTGATGGCCGACCAACCGCCGGCCGCCGAGATAGCCCAAGGAACAACAACCACTACGCCTATAATAATTGCAACAAACTGGATTAAGTCGGTAACAAACGAAGATTCCAATCCCGAGATAAAAGCATAAATTAAAACCGTCCCCGCCATAATTAGCATAGCGGTAACAAAGGGAATACCGGTAAGAAAAGATACGAGGTGTCCGCCTGCGAATAATTGGACGGCTACCGCCATGAGTTGATAGAAAAAATACGGGAATAAATACATCTTATGAACTTTTTCACTTTGCAGGCGATGTCTTATGTATTGCGGAAGCGTATAGCCGTACGGCATTTTTTCGCGGATTTTTGGCGCGAGCCAAATAAAAAGTAATAAAGCGATGATGTTTGGAAATGTGAACCAAAAAATTCCGGGCAATCCTTGTTGATAAGCCGATTGCACGGAAACAAACAATGCCGGCGCCCAAATCCAAGACGCGGCTATACTTGCCGCACCGAGCCACCATTTAACATTTCTTTCAGCTACTAAAAATCCTTGAATGGAACGATATCGTTTCCACCGAGCGAAAAAGTAGGTGATAACTACCATGAAAATACCGTAAATGACCAGCAGGATGTATCCTTGAGTTGACGTGAGAGTCAAAAGTTTGTCCATATTTTTAAGTTAAAGGTTGAGTCTTTTTTGCATCTTACTCCGGATTCAATCGCTAAGTAAAGAAAAATTGGAGTTTCCTCACTTCTTAGCGCAAATCACTTCATACAGCGGCTCTTGTACGTCCGTGGGTTGCCAGACTTTCTGAGGTTTGAGCAATTCGACCAGCAAGGTCTTCAATTCATCCGGTGTGATGAGGTAGCTTGATGAACCCCCGTTGAAATATTCGCCGTTGACTGTCCCGTATCCAAAAACATCGCGGCGTTTCTGCGCTTGATCAATGGTAATCACGCCTGTCAGATGGATGTCGCCCAAATTAATTTTTTGTTCGTGATCGCCTTGATCAATATCTGCTTGTCGCGTCACGTCTAAAAATAAAATCCCGCCGTCTTTAACTTTTGACCACATCTTAATAAGAGTAGCCTGTATCATTTGGTAGCATTTTTCCGGATTAAAAGTCGTCTTGTCAGTTCCCCAGGCTCCCAGAGCCGTTATGCTGTTTCCACGCATCATGACGGCATCAAACTGCTTATCGCGCAGTTCTTCGTCCTTGTCTAAATCCGTGACATCCAGCTTTTTATAACTTATTTTTGGGTCACCGTTTATCTGTTTGGCTCGGTTTAACAGATAATCATCCGAATCAATGCCGACGCAATCAATTCCTGTTTGTGATAAGCCATGCAGTACGTGTCCATCGCCACAAGCTGCCTCGAGGATCGTGCGGACATTGTTCTTTTCGAAAAAATCACCCAGCGATTTGATAAGCTCCGGCCCGCAAAAGGCTGCGGAAAGTTCAGCCCATTCTTCGGAAAGGGGGATAGAGGGTTTTTCTATATTTATGCCTTCGCGTTTCATTGTTAATTTAGGTTTTTTGAAAAATATAAATTCCCAACGTCATGTCTCCGTAATAGTTATCAATAGCTTTTTCCTTTTTGAGCATTAGTTGGCAGTTTTGCGACTGTGCGATGTTTTGGATTCTTTTTTCGAGTCCTTGTTTGGAAATAGAAAGGAAAGTTCTTGGAATTTTTGTTTCTCCGAGCCCCCATTTGTCCTTAGTTGATTCGGTAAATGACCAGACAACAAAATTTCCTTCCTGAGCCTCGTCAAATTTAGAGTGCATACAGCTCACGAGAACATAACCCGCATCCTTTGTTTGTTTCACGGCATTGGCCAATAGTACATCAGTGTCCAGCCCGACAAAATTCACCATTTCTCCCATAATTGATACTAAATCAAACTCTCTGCCGTTCAAATAAGTTTGATCTTTGTAAACATCGTTTATCATCGAGCCTTGATATGCCAAAACGCCTTTTTTTCTTGCTTCTTCGGTAGCCGCTTCCACTTCCTCTATGCCGTATAATGCCTTTCCCTTGAACAACTCCGTCGTTCTGGACCCGTCATCGCATCCTAAATCAAGCACATCTTTAATTTCTGGATATTTACCGATCAATTCCCTTATTGCTTCGTTGGCTTGCGGAGTTTTTTCATGGAAATAAGGGTTGTAAGATGGATCCTTCTCTCTAACAAGATGAGTATTTTTTGCTTCTTGCTCGTAACTCAGTGCAATAATGTCCGATAAATCGATACCATAAACGTCTTGCATATCCAGGAGTGCTCTCTCTGACAAGAATTTGGGCGTGGGATGGCCCGCGATATCAAATTGTCTCAAATCTTCAACAAAACAAGTTTCTTCTGCTTGTTTTAACCATGAATGGGCAATGTCTTTAAAAATAGAAAGTCCTTTTTGCTGGGAAGGATTTTGTTTAACAGCGCCCTCGACTATTCTGTCGGCTTCTTCGTAATATTGTTTAATTCTTTCGAGTTCCGTTTTCTTGTATGATAACAAATCACCATGATTTAAATCTGAAACATCGAGACCATATTTTTCAATACCTTTTTTTGGAACATTGATATATCCCTGAGCGAGGTCCTCATTTAAGTCCGAGAGATTGTCAGCTAATTTGATAGCAAGCCCATATGAGGCTGCAATTGATTCTTTAGATTCCTTATCTAAACCGGGACACAGTAAAGAAAGAAATTGCAGGCCTATGGATTTTCCGATTTTGAGGTTTAAGTCATCTAAATCAGGGGAATCTAGAATCTTCCCTTTTCGATCGAGGTTCTGTCTTTCAATTTCCCAATAATTAACGACTTCATCAAGCACTTCTTTAGCTTCGCTGAAATCATCCTCGTCTAATCTTGACAGCGTCTGTCCCAACTTAAAAATATCCTTTTCCCACGTTTTGGTGAGTTCCGCAGTTTCTCCCCGAAAGCCTTTATTTAATATCTCTTTGGCTCTATCCAAGTATTCAATGTTTGAGTCATTGTCTATTTGATCGTCAATAACAGCCAGCGCATGATTAACCAATGAAAACGCCGTCTGTCTGTCTCCCTGCAAATACTCGGCGACTTGGTCATAAATTTTTGTCCTCCCGTATTTTTCCATTTCCAATTTTCTCTCCTCCGAGACGTATCCGCGTAAATCTTTTTCTGCAAGTTTTTCAGTTTCAGGATTTGAGCCGATAGTTGGATTGGGAAATTTCGGATCCATAGTATTTTTGCATCTTACTCCGATTTCATTTGCCACGTAAAGCCAACCCACCTTCGCTGAAGCTACGGTGGGTTATTCGTCTTCGGCAAATAAAAAAGAGCCCGGTTAGTTCATCGGACTCACGGAATAGGAAGGTCGAAAAGGGCGGGCTTGTCGGTGGGCGGCTCCATAGGGATGAACTCGTCATAGAGGGCTGACCTGCAGGCATCGGCGAAACCTTTTGGCCCATAATGCGCCTTACCGTTAGGTTTCAGATGCACGGGCTGACCAGGCAGACACTCGATGCTAAGGCGGGCGGCCAGATTGTCCTTCTTGGTCTTGCCCTTGAAAGCCACGCCGATCACTGGGATGTGACTCTTACCCTCCTCGTTGAGCATTGTCTTGAGCACACCGGGCAGTGCGGCGGCCATGCCAGCGCCCGCGATCACAATGACGTCATTGGGCAGATCGTGGGCGTATTGCATCAGCTTTTTTAGGTTGCGATGGCAACTGATGACATGGCAATGGACCTCGGCCTCGTCGGCATCACGAGCACGCTTCAAGAGAGCCAGGCCGTCCTCCATCTGTCCGAAGTCTGATTTACTGCCAATGACAACTTCGATTTTGACTTTGGGCATGGTGTCCTCCTTTCAAAATTGTGATGGAACGTGGCTAGCTTAAGGGGAACCCACTTGGGATGTCAATCCAAACTGACAAGTGACAACTTACAAGAGTTGCTAAGTCACTCTTGTCAGTTGTTAGTTATGAGTTGTCCCGGTCTTTGAATTTTGGATTGGTTAGTGTAAGGTGTCGGCTGGTTTTAACGATCGGACATTAGGAGGAAGCCTTGCTAAGCACATTCAAAAAAGCAACCAAGTCAGCTTTGGAAGAGATCAGGGAAGAGATGCGCGTGCGACAGACATCAGAGGTGTTCCTTCTGTTCGCCATGGGCAGCCAGTTCGACCATCTGATCAAGCAGAGCCTGGAAAAGCTGGGCGTGTTCTGTCTGGTCGCGGATCCGTGTACAGTCACGGCCGATGACGTGCGCCAACTCTCGCCCGTGGGGATCATCCTCTCCGGCGGACCGGCGTCCGTGCATACCGAGCCTCCGCCCTTCGACGGAAAGATTTTCGAGCTTGACATACCGACCTTGGGCATCTGTCTGGGTTTCCAGATGTGGGCCCATCACCTGGGTTTCGTAGTTACGTCATCCGGACATCGCGAGTTTGGCGTGCACGACGCCACCCTGGTCGAATCCTCACAACTCTTTGCGGGCTGTGGCGAATTCACCAGCGTTTTGGAAAGCCATGGTGATCGCGTGGAACCGCACGAGGGTCTGCATGTTCTCGCTACGACGGACAACGCCCCCGTGGCTGCGGCCCGCTATTCCAACCTGTGGGGCGTGCAATTCCATCCCGAGGTCACGCATACGACGCATGGCCTGCGCATGTTGGAGAACTTCTGCTTCAGCATCTGCGGCGCCAAGGATTGTTTTCCGGCTTCCCAGGTCGCTCAGCGCAAGATCCAACATCTGCACGAACAGATTGGTGATGGTCGCGTGCTCCTGGCCCTTTCCGGCGGCTCGGATTCCTCGACCGTGGCCTACTTGCTCAAGGAGGCGATTCAAGACAGGCCCGGGCAGATCCGCGCCGTGTACATTCGCGGGATCGATCGTCCGGATGATGAAGCCTTCGTGCTCAAGTACTTCGGCAATCAGGATTGGCTCGAGCTCAAGATCGTGGACGCCACGGAGCAATTCTTGGCAGTGCTCGCCGGTCATCTGACAATGAAGGCCAAACGCGTGGCCATGCGTGGCGTGTACAAAGCTATCCTGGAGCACGAGGCTGAAGAGTTTGCCGCGTCCTTCATCGCCCAAGGCACGCTCTATACGGACATCTCGGAAAGCGGCGGTGGCTATGACGCCGGCGCGCGCAAAGCCCAGATCAAGTTGCATCACAACACCAACCTCGGTTTCAATCTGCCGGAATTGTTGCCTTTGGATGACTGCGTCAAAGACAGCGGCCGCAACATCGGCCGTTCCATCGGAGTACCCGAGGAATTGCTCGTGCGTCATCCTTTCCCTGGCCCAGGCCTGGTGGTCCGCATCGAAGGCGAGGTCACGTCCGACAAGCTGGCCATGGCGCGAGCCGTCGATTGCATCTGGATTGAGGAGCTGCGCAAGTGGCAACTGTATGACACGGTCTGGCAAGCCGGGGCAGTGGTCACGCAATCCATCACGACCTGCACCAAGGGCGATGATGCGACCAGCGGCGTAGTGGTAGCCCTTTGGGCCGTATGGAGCGTGAACGGTTTCACGGCCACAGCCGCCGAGTTGCCCAACGACTTCCTGCGCCATGTCGCGCGGCGTATCACCAACGAGGTGAGGGCCGTCGGCGCGGTAGTCTACCGCCTGTCAGACAAGCCGCCTGCTACTATCGAATGGGGCTGATCATTCGCAGTCTGCTCTAACCCCGCGTCTCAACGCTCACGAGACGCGGATTTTTTTTATGCTCGACATAAATCAATCTTTAGTTCATAATCCCGCACTGACATCGCACCTTACACGGAAAGGACAACAGGTCATGAACTCTCGTAGAGTTAAGGCAACCGCCGAGCATCTACGGCGGTTCATAAGCAATCTGGTCGTGGCCAACACCTTGAAGCGCGAATACCTGCCACCGCAGTTCGCTGTCTACCATGTTACTTACGACTGTAACTTGCATTGCGCTTGGTGCAGCCGCCGGCAAGACAGACGAGAAGCGTCACCGAATGTCAGCTGGTCGCGCATCGAGCAGATTTTCCAAAGCCTACGCCAGGTCACTCCTGCGCTTTACCTGACCGGTGGTGAGCCGCTCCTCAATCCTCGCATCGAAGACATGCTCAAGCTGGCCAGGTTGATGGGCTTCTATCCGATCGTCGTCAACACCAATGCCACGTTGCTCGAAGAAAGATCTTTGGTGCCTGAGCTGGCTAATGTAACAGTCGCCGGTCTGCATTCAGTGGATCCAGAAAGGCTGGCACGTATCTTTGGCATTCAGGCATCGCTTGCTCAGAAGGCCATCGAGAATGTGTATCACTCGGCCAAGGTGGCCAAGAGCTGTGGCAACGAAGTCGTGGTCAATTGCGTGCTGGCGCCAGACAATGCGCAAGACGCGCAGGGCGTGCTGGGCTTTTGCCAAAAGCACAAGATCCCTTTGGCAGTCACGCCGGCTATTCAAGACCGTGAGCCGTTGATCAAGGGGGCTGATACGACGCCAAGTTCGGCTTACGCCTCATTTCTGGATCGGGCCATGCTTTCCAAGCGGCTAGATTCGGCTTCGGTCGAGTCCTCGCTGTCCTACTTGCGATGCATCCGATACTGGGAGCTGTTCGACTGCCGTCCCACCAGCATCCTGAGCGTCTCACCCGAGGGATACGTTCTCAATCCTTGCGAGATCAAGTATGCCCATCTGCCCAAGCGACTGGCCTGGATTGATGGCAGTGATTCGCTCCCTGATCTCCTCCCTAAGCTCTTGGATGGCAAACGGCATTTCTCGTCTTGCTCCAAGAATTGTCTCAAAGCCTGCTACGTCGAACCGGCTTTGGCGCTCGAGCACCCGCTCACCGCCATCTCCGAGCGCCTTCGCTACTGACTTATCTCAAAAACCGCGAACTCAAACGGAGTGAGCGGTTGTTTTTTATATGGGGATAACATTTATAGCCTATTCAGTTTTTATTCGGTATAATACAAGCAACATATAATATATTAAATATTCGATATGGATCGTCTAACAAAAAAGCAACAGTTAATATTCTCTTTTATAAAACGATTCATAAAAATAAATGGTTATTCTCCGACAATTGATGAAATACGAAGGGATTTTGGTCTCAAGGCTTTGTCTGGTGCTCACCAGCACGTAAATGCTTTGATTGAAAAGGGATTGTTGTCTAGACAGGGTAACGGCGCAAGATGTTTGGATGTAAAAAGGATAACGACCGACAAAATTGAAGTGCCACTAATTGGCAAAATAACGGCAGGTCAGCCGATAGAAGCTATAGAGGATAGAAAAGAGATTATAAATTTGAATAAAGATGACATTACAGGTTCTGGTAAGCTATTTGCATTGAAAGTGGTCGGTAATAGCATGATTGGAGAGGGGATCTTTGATGGGGATACTGTTATTTTAAAGCAACAGGCTACATTCGAAGATGGTCAGACCGTGGTGGCTATTATTGATGAAAACGAAGCTACGTTGAAAAAAATATATCGTGAAAAAGGTCGTTTTCGTTTGCAACCAGCCAATGCGGAGCTTTTTCCGATCTATAGAAAGGAAGTAGAGGTACGAGGTGTGGTAGTTAAAGTTGTGCGCGATTATATAAAAACACAAAATGCGGTAAGCAAGAAAGAAGTAATTTTTAAAATGGCGGAGCTGTTTTGTGGTCCAGGAGGCTTGGCTCATGGAGCATTAACAGCGTTCGCTTATAATCAAAAGGGTGAAAGGTATGGAGTACAGCCAGTTTGGGCAAACGATATTGATTCTGCAACATGTAAGACTTATGCGAGAAATGTTCATGCAGGTGATGCATCGTGCGTCACGTGTGGCTCTGTAGAAAATATTGATTTTAAGAAAGTAAAAAAATTTGATGCCTTAGCTTTTGGTTTTCCGTGTAATGATTTTAGCATAATTGGTGAACATAAAGGTTTTGATGGCAAATATGGTCCTTTGTATACATATGGCGTGAAAGCTATTAACATACACAATCCAAAATGGTTTATTGCAGAAAATGTGAGCGGACTTCAGAGTGCCAATGAAGGCAAGGCTTTTAGAAAGATATTGAGTGATCTACAGAATGCCGGCAATGGCTATAAAGTTACCGTGCATCTTTATAAATTTGAAGAATATGGAGTACCGCAATACCGTCACAGGGTAGTAATTGTGGGAATCAGACGTGATTTGGGATTGGAGTTCAAAGTTCCAGCACCCACTACCAAAGAAGATCACTTAACCGTAAGAGAAGCTTTCGAAAATCCGCCAATACAATCAAGCGCACCTAATAATGAGATTACAAAACAAGCAAAAATTGTTATCGAGCGTTTGAAAAATATACCTCCGGGAAAAAATGTTTGGTATGAAGGACTGCCCAGACATTTACGATTAAACGTCAAAGGTGCAAAAATGAGCCAAATTTACAAAAGACTTGATCCCAATCGGCCGTCTTACACAATTACCGGAAGTGGCGGAGGAGGTACTCATGGCTATCATTGGGAATATCCTCGCGCTTTAACGAATCGTGAACGTGCAAGAATCCAAACATTCCCCGACGATTTTGTTTTTGAAGGATCCAAAGAAGAAGTGAGAAAACAAATTGGGATGGCAGTTCCTCCAAGGGCGGCGAAAGTAGTGATTGAGGCAATATTGAAAACTTTCGCAGGCGTTCCCTATAAGTGGATTGAACCAACAATCAATATCTTAGGCTAAGTTAGATCATGTCGATCAAGCTTCGCCATTCCTCGGGGCTACGTTTCAATTTTCCGCTTGGTAGCACGTATCGCGAGCCATCAAAAACCTGTCCTGGTATTTCAGTTTTTAGCTCAAGCTCATCATAGCTACACCATCCGACTACCTCGCAGGAAATATTGTCAAAATCAGGCATTTTGTCTCTGTAGCTTACGTAATATGGTTGTTCTTCAACTATTATTTGGATTGCATTTTTTGTAATGCGTAAGATGTGATCATCGGGTATATCGGGTCGGCATAAAATGTATACATCAGAACGTCTATCAGGAAGTGAGATTTCATTTTCTCCCAACACAAGGAAAACATTTTTTGGTTTTGAGGACTTTATCCCTATACCAATTCGTGGTGGACGCTTCTGTCCATTTTCTATGACGCCGATAATATCTTGAGGTACGATGTCGTTATGTATTTCAAAGTCTAAAAGTACATCAAAATTAAAATGCTCTTTAAAGAATTTCATGACGGCAACCTCGCCTAATTGACCTTTTATCCAATTTGTTAGTTTTTGGCCAAATTCTCTTTGTCTACCGGTACCGAAATCTGAAGTTACATAGTGTCTAAAATGTTGAGCTAAAGCAAAATCGAGACAGAGCGCGTAATCCTCGAGGTCTAGCTCAACGGTTCTTTGTGCTTTTGTGGTCAGCCAATTTAATAATTCATCTTCATCAAAATAGAAACGGCCTCGATTACCCTTTCTTGGTAAACATTTAAATTCTTGACCTATTACATAATTTTCAAATGTTTTTTTGTCCAAGCCAGTATAAGCTAGAGCTTGTTTTTTATTGATAACACCCATAGGTAAATTACTAGGACTTATAAAACTCCACTAGTATGCCCCTTTCTTCTGCAAAACCGCAAATGGCGTCTTCAATAAGATGTAGAGATCAAGGAAAAGAGACCAGTTTTCGATATACCAGGTGTCGAGGCGGGCTTCTTCGTCAAAAATTAGATCACTGCGGCCGGAGATTTGGGCCATGCCGGAAATGCCGGGTTTAATCGTCAAAACGCGGCGCTGGACGTCAGTGTATTTGTCCACTTCGCGCGGTTGGTGCGGGCGCGGGCCAACGAGCGACATATCGCCGGATAAAACGTTGATGAAGTTTGGCAGCTCGTCGATTGACCAGCGGCGCAGGAACTTTCCAACCTTCATGACGCGCGGGTCGTCGGCAATTTTGTAGACAGCGCCCTCTTTGATGCTTTTAGACTTGATCAATTCACGTTCCATCTCGAGATTCTTTTTGGAGTTGGCGAATTGCGGTCCGATCGAAAACTTTTTGTACATCGAGCGTAATTTATAAGCGTAAAATTCTTTGCCTTTTTCGCCTACGCGTTCGCTTTTGTAGAGTATGGGGAAGCCGTCCTCGATCAGGACGAGCAAAGCGCCCAGGATCCAAAGCGGGGAAGTGATGATTAGTAGGATGATTGAAAAGACAATATCTTCGGCCCTTTTGGCGATGCGGCCCCAACCATCCAATGGCGTGGGTTTGACTTCGATCAAAGGCACGCCACCCGGAGTGGAGACTTCAATGTTTGTGAAGCGCGCGGCAAAAAGATCAGCCAAATATCTAAAATGAAGATGATATTTATTGGCAAAACCAATCAAATGCAGAGCTTGGTCTTTAGGTAAATCCGGGTCAGCCAAGACTATGCCATCCAATTGATGTTTGGCAACCAAATTTTTTAAGACGTCTTTTTGTGCCTCGCCCCAGTTGGAAATCTGTTTGACAACCGTAAAGCCAAAGATAGGCGATTGTTTAAAGATACGCGCTAAATTCTGCGCCTGTTGATCAGATCCGATAATCGCTACGCGTTCATGACCGAAGCCCAAGCGTAAAAGTTGGTGTTGAATAGTGCGTAAAATGAGACGGCCAAAATAGACAAAGAAGATCGATAAGGCCCAGATGGCGATGATGATAAAACGCGATTGGGTCAGCTCGCGGCGGAAGAAGACGGACGCGATCAGAATCATAGCGCCGGCCGTGCAGGCCAGAATGACGCGACCCAGCTCGTTCCAAGCCCGCATGGTGCGAGTCGAATATAAGCCGGCGATGACGAACATGACTATCCAGACGCCGATGAAGGTCAAAGATGTTTGGATGTAGGTGGAATAGGGGATGTCCTGGAGGATGGGGCGCACTTCGGTCGCAAAACGCGAGTAGCGCAAAAGATAGGCGGCGGCCGCGGCACAAGCCAGGGCAATGGCATCCAAAGGCAGACGTATAGCCGTAAACCACAAGTTGAAACGATTCATGGCCACATTATAACAAAAAACCCGTCATAACGTATATGTTGGACGGATTTTTTGGTTCAGACCTAACTGTAAGCCGAATTTTGTATCCGGTGCATTGTAGAGACGTTGCATGCAACGTCTCTACAATGCACCGGACGATGACTATCTATCTTGTCCCGCAATTGCTTGCGGGATCGTGCGAGCGACCAGTCCCCGATGCCTTTATGAGGTTCGGGGTCTTGCTCTTGCACCAGAGAGGGTTTGCCGCTGTCATGCGTTACCGCAGACAGAGATCGGTAGCAGTGCATTGGTCGTTTCGGGGAGAGACGCAAAATTTTGCGTCTCTACATCCGAACGGACATACCCACATCCGATCACGTTTCACTTTTGATCGTCTCTGTGGCACTTTCCCTGGGTTTGTGGGGAACGTTCGGCACGTGTCCGTTCGTTCGTCCATTATGTCCCGGCCGCCGTTAGCGGCTCTCATTGTCCCGTGGTTATGTATAGACGTAAGATCTTACGTCTCTACATAACCACGGGGGTGTTCGGACTTTCCTCCCCGTAAAAGCCGCTTACGCGTCTCACGGGGCAGTCATCCGTCAGGCCTGAGTGGGCAGAGAATATCAAAAAATGGGTCATTTGTCAATTGTTGGCATCCGGATTTATTGCTATGATTAGGGCGATATGACCAAGCGTTTCAAGATTGCGTTGTTGGTGGTGCTAATTTTAGCCCTGCTGGGAGGCATATATGGGTTGTTTTGGTCTCTGGGAAGCTTGCAAACAACGGCCGCGCCTAAGCTCCAATTGGTTATGGAAAAGGGCACAGCTTCGGTCGTGAGGGCGGGATCTCAAACCAAAGAATCGGCCAGTAATGGCATGGAACTCAAACCCGGCGATCAGGTTATGACTGATCAAGGCGCGGCGGTAAGCATCACGTCTTTCGATCGGGCAGTCACTCGCTTGGATGAAAACACAACTTTAACGATTACCGAGGCCAGCTTGCAGGGTACGTCTTTTGTTGCACGTTGGAAGCTTGAGGCCGGACGGGCTTGGTCGCGCGTTTTGCGGCTCATGGATTTGGACAGTGCTTACGAAGGCCAGTCTAATCAAGTCATAGCCACTGTCCGCGGCACGTCTTTTGTCATGACAGCTAGCCAGGATAAGGTCAGTTTGATGGTTGAACACGCCGCCATCCGTGAAGCAAAAAATAAAAATGCCAAACCCGAATTTTTAGTGGGTGGCCAATGGATGGATTTGAAGCCGACGGGTGAAGTCATGAGCAGGGGAGAGACTCCTACTAGTACTTTGAGTGATGATATTCGCCAAAGAATAAACTTGGAAGAAGATGTTTGGCGAAAGGCCAATTTGGAAGAGGATGAGAAGTTCTCGAAAGATTCTGCTACCAACCTTCTCGCGTCTTTGGGTTCGGCCAAAGGCATCAAACCTGATAGCTGGCTTTATGATCTTTCGCTTTGGTCTGAAAATTGGCATCTTTGGTTGGCTGGTAAAAATTCTCCGGAACTACAATCCAGATATATCGGCCGCCGCTTGGGACATATCATTGATCTGATTGGCCGCGGCAAGTCTGGTTTGGCCTATCAAATGCTTTCGCAGGTAGATAAAGATGTCGATGCTTTGCTCAATGGCAGTCGCGGCAGTGATTACAGAGCCGGCCTGAAGCCTGTTATTAGCCGCGTAATGTTGGCCGTCTCGGATGTTGATCCGAGTAGTAACGTCTTCCGCTACAAGCTCGACGTGGAAGATCTCTATGCCCGCGTTTGGGATGATTCTCCGGCCCAGACTTTTTACGCCCGTTCCTTATCGGTTGACGCGCGTCTCGACGAAGGCGAAAGATTTAATTGTGATTCTAAAGATTCCGATCAGGTTAAAGAAGCTATCAACGCCGTCGAGCAGGGAATGGCCAGACAAAAAAATGATTACGCAAAAATTAAGTCAGGTTTGACCAACATCCAAAGATCGATTTTGGAAGATAAGATGCAGGTCCAAGGCTTGCGTTTGGATTTCTTAAATAAGCGTCTGCAAGCTTGCGCGGTCTCCGGCCAAGGGGCAGATATATCGGGGGCTAACGCGACTTCGACCGCCGCGACCTCCACGGAGGTGGTTCCTTCAACTCCAACCTCGTCGAGTCTGGTGGCTCCAACCAAAAATCCGCCGCCCAAAACTCCGACGACTACTGCGACTAATCCGACCACTAAAACACCAACCAATCCAACCACGCTTGGTTTAGTTCGGATCGAGCTTTTTGTTCAACCTAATCCGGCCACGGTGGGTGATAAGGCCAACCTCTACGTCAAAGGATACAAATTAGACGGTTCAACTCCTGACGTGACAAGCAATGCTACCTTCCAAGTTATTGGGAGCTTGGGTACGCTCGTCGGTTCGACCTATCAAACTTCTAAAGCCGGATCGGTCACGATCATCGCTACGGTTTTGGATGGCACGCAAAAGTTAACAACTCAGACATCGCTTGCAATAAACCAAGGAGTGACTTTGTCCAGGATCAGCATCCGACCTTCAGGAACCAACCTCAAGCCCGGCCAGTCGCAAGCGCTGACTGTAACGGCTTATTATTCCAGCGGATTTTCCAAAGATGTCACAGCCGACGCGACTTGGTCGGTCTCCAACGCCTTGGCTCATATGTCCGGTTCGACTTTAGTAGCAGGGAATTCAGCTGGCGGTGTCACCGTCACCGCGCAATACTCGGAGAGCGGTACCACGGTGACCACCGACGCATTTTTCCAGATAGTTTCTTTAGCCGCCGCGACCCTTCAGTAACTTTATGTCATCGCGAGCGAAAGCTATTTTTCTGTCATCTCGAGCGAAACGGAGTGTAGTCGAGAGATCGCATAAACAGATGTCACTTAGTCACATCCGATCGACGATTTCTCTGCTCCACAGGCGCATCCGCCTCAGGCGTGAGACTCGTCGTACTCGCTCGAAATGACAGAGGGGATGGATCCCCGCATACGCGAGGATGACAATAATTGCAATGACAAGCAGCAAATATGTTTTCTAGCAAAAAGAACAGTGATTGGCAAAGGCCGTTGGCCGTGGGTTTGGCCGTCGGGCTTTTGTGCGCGGCAGGCATGGCCTTAGGCCTTCTTTCGACTTGGAGTAACCGCCTGACTGACAGGCTTTTCATGCCTCAGTCAGCTGATCCGCGCATCACCATCATCGCGATTGATGACGCAGCCATGGCGCGTTTGGGACGTTGGCCGTGGGCCAGGTCTGTGCACGCTGAATTAATCGATAAGATCAGCCAGGCTAAGCCGCTGGCTATTGGTTACGATGTAAATTTTCCGGAAATTTCGGATCAGGAGAACGATAAAGCCCTGGCCGACGCGATTCGTAGCGCGGGGAATGTTGTTCTGCCCATTGAACTGACTTTGACCAATCAAAACTCGCAAATTTTTTATGATCCTTCGCGTGTTTTGATGCCCATTCCTCTTATTGCGTCAGCATCTGCGCGGCTTGGCCACACAAATACGCCGCAAGACGTGGATGGCGTAGTGAGAAGGGTGCCTTTGGCCGTTGCTTCGCCCGAAGGTTCTAAGATTCCGCATTTTGCGGTTCAAATTGCCGAGATGGCAGGCTTGAAAATCAACCTTACTCAGGGAACGGATAGTTTGGGACGGTTAATCGTGCATTACATTAACGCGCCTAAACACAGCTTCCCCATGCTTTCCGCGGCGGACGTGTTTGACGGCAAGGTCAAACCGGAGCAATTGGCTGGCCATTTTGTTTTGGTCGGATCAACTGCGCCTGATTTACACGATGAACAATTAGTCCCGACTGCCACGTCGCAACCTATGCCAGGCGTAGAGATTCATGCCTCGATTTTGGATACGTTACTCAAACAAAATTACTTGCGCGAAGTTCCGGTTGTCTTATCCGCGCTTTGGCTGATTTTATTGGGCGCGATCCTCGGTTTTCTGGTCCCAAGACTCAAAGCGCGTTGGTCCATTCCTCTGGCTTTAGGTCTCTGGATAGTTTCTATCGTCGGTTCATTTGTTTTATTTGATCGCGGTTGGATCGTGGATCTGCTCTGGCCGACCATTGCCATCATTTTGGGTTTTGGAGCCGTCATGCTCGAACGCCGTATCGCGGCCGAACGCCAAAAGCGGGAGATTCGCGCGGCCTTTTCCCGCTACGTAACAGAATCAGTCGTCACCTCCATCCTGGCAGACCCTTCTAAGCTCAAATTAGGCGGTGAGCGTCGCAGGATGACAGTCCTTTTTTCAGACATCCGCGGCTTCACAACTATCTCCGAGGGTTTGCGGCCGGAAAAACTCGTTGAGATCATGAACAAGTATCTCTCACGCATGACGGACGAGGTTTTTAAACACGAAGGCGTGCTCGACAAATATATCGGTGACGCGGTTATGGCTTTTTGGAACGCGCCTTTGGACCAACCCGATCACGCCAAACGCGCGGTTGAAACGGCCTTGGATATGTTAAGCGCGTTGAAGGAGATGAATGCGGCTAAGGTCTTCTCCTCCAAAGGCGGATCCGCCTCTGGCGGAGGTGATTTAGAATTAAAAATCGGCGTGGGCGTTAACACCGGGGAGATGGTGGTCGGTAATATGGGATCAGAAGAACGTTTTGATTACACGGTTATCGGCGACAGCGTGAATTTAGGCTCGCGGTTAGAGTCCCTTACCAAAGAATACGGCGTCTGTCTGCTTATCACTGATTCTGCCAGGCAGGAGTTGAACAGCGGTTACCTGATTCGCACGATTGATTTGGTAGCCGTCAAAGGCAAGAAAGAACCGGTTAAGATTTTTGAGGTTATAAAGCGCAGCAAAAACGCTTCGCAGGCTGACCGCCTTTTCGTCAAAAAGTTTGAAGATGCTTTGACGGCTTATTTCTCGAAAGATTTCTCCGGAGCAGTTAGGCTCGCGGATGAGCTTTTGGTCGAACGTCCAGACGACGGTCCAGCCAAGACCCTCAAAGCTCGTGCAGAACATTTTATCCAAGAACCCCCACCAGCCGATTGGAACGGAGTTTGGGTGATGACGAAGAAATAAATAACCCCCTCTATCCGCCCCCTCTATTTATCATATTGCGGGGGCACCTTTCCCCCGTCGAACGAGGGAAAGGAGTAAGATGTGTCATTCCTGCGCAGGCGGGAATCCAGAAAATTTAAAAACTATGATCAAATATATTATTTTTGATTGGGGCGGCGTGTGCTCATATGCGCATGCGCTTAAGGATTTCGCACGTGATTTTGCAACAAAGACGGGGAAAGACGAAGATGAAATCGAAAGAGTTTTTAGGGAGCTTGAATATCCTTACGAGACTGGCAGGATTACCCCAGCCCAGTTCTGGACTGACCTGAGGCAAAGGCTGGGCGTGGATATGCCGATTAAGGAAATCCAGGCTGTAATGCTCCATTCCTGCGACCTCTCCAACAAGGAAGTCCTTGACCTGATACTTGAGCTAAAGAATAAATTTAAGATCGTTTTATTGAGCAACAACTACGAAGATCTGTTCGCTCATACTAAGCAGTTCTACAATTTTGATAAGTATTTCGATCTCACTTTTAGCTCATCAAACATCGGCTTCAAGAAGCCGGAACCAGAAGCTTATGAGCATGTATTGAAGACGTTAGGCGCAAAGCCAGAGGAAGTGGTATTCATCGACAATAAAGAAAAAAATATCATCGGGGCAAGCAATCTAGGAATAAAAACAGTCCATTTCAAAGACGTTGAACAATTAAAAAAAGAACTGAGCCAATATTTATAAAACTCCTTTCCCTCGTTCGATGGGGGAAAGGTGATTCCGCAATATAATAAAAGAGGAATCGGATAGAGGGGGTTTATCTCCCCAACCCCATCTTCTCTCTCACAATTTTCATCTTAGCTTCAGCGACGACCAATGCTTTGTCGCGACCGGCGTCTAATATTTTGTTGAGTTCGGTCGGATCGTCCAAGTATCCCTGAATTTTGGTGCGGATCGGTCCAACGTGTTGAATGACTGCCTCAGCCAGGGCCTTCTTAAAGTCGCCGTAACCTTTGCCTTCAAAAGCGGCCCCGATATCTTTCATGGTTTGGCCGGTCATGTGATGGTAAATCGTCATGAGGTTGGCCACGGCTGGTTTTTTCTCGGCATCATACGTCACATCCGCGCCGGAATCAGTCACGGCTCGCATGATTTTCTTGCGGATCGTGTCATCGTCATCCGTCAAAAAGACGGCGGCCATTTCGTGCTCGTCGCTTTTGGACATTTTGATCCCCGGATCCTGTAAACTCATGATGCGGGCGCCGAATTGCTGGATCAAAGGTTGGGGAATCACAAACGTCTCGCCGTATCTTTCGTTAAAGCGTCGAGCCAGCACCCTCGTCAGCTCGACATGTTGCAGTTGATCCTCGCCCACCGGCACGATGGACGTGTCATAGAGCATAATGTCGGCGGCCATGAGCACCGGATAACCAAAGAGGCCCAGGCTTGATCCGTTGGCCCCGCCTTTTCTCGACTTGTCTTTATATTGCGTCATGCGCTCCAACTCTCCTATTTTGGCGATGGTCATCAAAAGCCAGCCGAGCTCTGTGTGTTGGGGGACTTCGCTCTGGATAAAAAGGATAGATTTTTTAGGATCAATACCGCAAGCCAGATAAATAGCGGCCACAAGCTGGATCCTGTTTCTCAGCGTAGTGACGTCATGCGGCACGGTTATGGCATGTTCGTCCACGATACAAAAATAGCAGTGATGCTGCTGTTGAATGTGGACCCATTGCTTGAGGGCGCCGATGTAATTGCCGATATGGAGGCTGTGCGTCGGTTGGACGCCTGAGAAGACGATATCCTTCATAATGGCCATATGGTAACAAGCCTGAGGTTTAACGTCCACCGTATATGTAGAGACGTCCTGGCAGGGCGTCTCAACTCACGAACCCGATCCTTGCCTCAAAACCCCGATTTATGATAAGGATAGGGCGGTTCCTCGAAAAGAAAGGGCAAAGCCATGACCGGGATTAAAATCAATGCAGTGCTCGGGATCCCGGCTGACGAGATCCTGACAAAACAACACAACCTTTGGGTTGGCGTCAGCGACAGTGGCTGGTTCCTTGCGCCTGGGCATCTTGAGCAGATCATCTGCTGGGCTCTGGAGCACACACGGCAGGAATTGCTTATTTGGATTCCTGGACGGATGTACGCCGTCAATACCTACCATCTTGATAAGATAAGCCGGGCGAGAGCCTTGCGTGAGGGGTACGCGATCGAAGATTGTTTTAGAGCGCGAGTTGAGACCGTGTTCGCAAGCCGTCCCTCGGAAGAGCGCTCTCACGTCCAAATCGCCGGCTATGACGACCTCCTGACACCAACCATGGTCCGCCGTCGATCTATTCTGTACCGCGCCTTTAGCGAAGAGGGTGAGTTCTACTCTCGGGTGATGGAGGTTGTCGAAGATTACCTGATCGCGCGACAACGCACCGTGTCCAAAACTCGAATGGAGGCGGTGGCCATGTACCAACTTCAAGAACTCCCGATGTTCATCGCCCCCGTGCAGACGATTGATGCGGATACGGTGTACGTCGCAGAGATCTACCCCGGTCTTGGCAAGTTCGACTGGTTAGTTCGCGATTTGGTCGAAGGCCGCGTCTTTCCAGACCTCACCCAAAAACTGCAACTCACTGAACAGTGCGGTATGGTCAGTGTCGAGTTGGAAGGTAAATTCTAGTGATCAACTTCTTACGCATCGGTACTTCGAGAGGACGTCCCGGTGTTTTTTTATACCTAAAACCCCTTTCCCCCGTACACGGTGGGAAAGGGGCAGGGGATAGAGGGTTAAACCTCGATTATGAGCGTAAGCACCATTGGCCTACGGCCGGTTTTGGCAAACAGGAGCTGGCCGAGTTCTTCACGCACTTTGTCTTTGAGATATTGCCCATTGGCGCTGGAGCGCGGGTCGTCGTCCTTCAGGACATTGGCCACTTTGCGCTTGGCATAGGGTATCAGGTCATCATTTTCTTTCATGAGAGCAAAGCCACGCGTGATAATTTCAGGCAGTTTAAGCAATTTGCCGGTTTGGGCCGAGACCACAGCCAGGACGATAGCCATCCCATCCTTGGAAAGCTCGATGCGATCGCGCAAGATGATGTGGTTGGTGTCGCCCACGCCTAAACCGTCTACGAAGACGTATTCGGAAGGCACTTTTTTATTGGTCAGCATGCCCATATGGTTCTTATCGAACTCCATAATCTGTCCGTTATCGGCAATCATAATATTTTTGAGATCAAAACCGCCTTCTACGGCCGCTTTGGCATGGAGTCTCAAAAATGAATGATGGCCTTCGATGGGAATCAGGTACTTTGGCCTGACCATCTGATGCATGTACTTCAAATCTTCCTGGCGAGCATGGCCGCCGGCGTGCACGTCCATCATTTGGTAGTGAACAACCTCAGCGCCTTCGCGATACAAAGTATCTTTTAAGCGTTGAACGCTGCGTTCGTTACCCGGAATGACAGAAGACGAGAAGACAACCGTGTCGCCTTGTTCGATTTGCAACATGGGATGTTCGCCGTTGGCGATTCTCATAAGGGCGGCGCGGTCTTCGCCTTGAGCGCCGGTGCAAATGACGGCCACTTGTTCGTCCGGGAGCTTAAGGGCTTGTTTGATATCAACCAAAGTTCCTTTTTGGATTTTCATGTAACCCAATTCTTGGGCAATAGCCACATTGGATTTCATGGAAAAACCCTCGATGGCAATTTTGCGACCCTGACGTTCGCAGGCCCAGATGATTTGTTGGATACGGCCTAGCATGGACGAGAAAGTTCCAATAATCACGCGGCCTTTGGCGTTGATGATGATGTCATCGATATTATGTTGAATATCGCCTTCGGTCAGCTGGCGGCCAGGCAATGAAGCATTAGTCGAGTCGGCCATTAAAGCCAAGACGTTTAGTCCGCCCAGGCGCTTGATTTTATCAATTTCAGTCGGCAAATCCCCCGAAGGATTGGTATCAATCTTAAAGTCTCCGGTGTGGACTACGATGCCGGCCGGCGTATGGACTACCGTGCCAAAAGAGTCGGGAATGTTATGCGAGACTCTGAAAAATTCCACTTTAAAACATCCAAGCTGGATAACGTCGTCGGATTTAACGACATGGATCTTTAAGGGAGCCACGCCTTTGTAATCTTCCTGGCGTTTTTTGACGATACCGGCCGTGAGCGCGCTCATAAACATGTCCGGATTGCCCAGGCGAGGTGCCAAATGAGGAATAGCGCCGATGTGGTCCAAGTGGGCGTGCGAAATAATCACGCCACGGATATTTTTGAGTTTATCGGCCAGGTAACTGATATTGGGAATGATGTAATCGACGCCCGGCATATCGTCTTCCGGGAATTGCAAACCCATGTCGATCAGAATGATGTCGTTTTTATACTCGAGAAGCGACATGTTACGGCCGACCTCCTCGTTGCCGCCCAAAACCATAATCTTAAGACGGCCATCCTTGCTCAGGGTGTCTTTGTCAGTGCCTGTCTTTAAGCGCGGCTTATTTTTATACGTATGTAGCCGCGGTTCTTCGGTAGCAAAAGCTCCGCGTCTTCCGCGATTACCGCCGCCTTGCTGTCGGCCTCTGCCAGGCGCTCCGCCTTTTTTGGGTGGCGCTTTGGTTTGAGTTGGGCTTTGGTTAGGTCTTGGACCTTTGATGACCGGCGTAGTGGCCGCGGCCGTACGCAAATGTTCGGTTTTTAAGGACGCTTGTTTAATAGCTTTGGCAATGATTTCCTTGTTGTCCATGCGATGCGCCGCTGGGGCGGGATTGGAAGGAGATTGCTTAAAACGGTTAAAGCCATAACCGCTATTCCCGGGTCTGCCGGTTCTGCCGGAAGATGGGTACTTGTAAAAAGGTGACATATATTTTTTTATTGGATTCCCAAAATTGACGCAACCATCAGATGCGCGGATATTTATAGGAAGTATTTTGCGCTTGCCCGTAGGCTAGCTTTCTCAAACACAAATTAAGAATAATAAATTTATAGAATTGTCGTCGCCTTTAAAGGCGGATATATCTCAAAAAGAATTGATCAATCAGATTCAGAAGCTTAATTGTTCGAATCACGACTCTTGGAATTTGGCTTATTTAAGCCCAAATTGGCAACAACCGTTATTCATTTATAAAAGTAATATAGCATGTGGGCGAGGGATTGTCAATGCTCGAAGTCAGGGGGAGCTTTTTCTTTGGCTATTTGTAGTCTTTTAAGCAATTCGTTCTTAATGACTTCTTTAGATTCAGTATCCAGACGGTCATATTCTTCCATGAAGTATTTGATCCTTTCAGCTACTTCCTCCCCGCTGGTAAGGCGAATGATATTCGTGGATAAATCTAATTGGAAATTACGGACAGACATGGCATTGTTAATCATGCTGTCAAATATTCGTATAACCTCTCTGCGTTGCTCTTCTTTAGGTTCTGTGCACTTTTCTACCGCCCGAATATCCGCTCGGAACATCTCGTCCAATTTCATGTACTGATATTGGGCTTCTTTAGATTGTGTTGTCTTGTCTTTTAAAATTTCATCCAAACGGGCCACGATATCTTTGTCCGGAATGAGCGGCAAGGCGCGTTCGAAACCGTGTAGCGCCCGGATATTTTCTATTTTTACTGCTTGATCCCATAATTTTGGACCAGCTTTCCATATCTGATAGCCGGGCTCGCTCCATTGGAAATAATCTTTGACCAACTTGTAATTCCATTCTGCAGCTTGAGGCGAAGCGCCTTTTTCAGACCCCAAGATCCGTTTAAATTCCGGTTTCCAGGTTTCCCAAGAATCGCCTCTGAGTTGTAGAAAGGCCATAGCCATCAGTTCGGCGAAGTATTCAGTCATTCTCGCTTCAGTTTCCGATTTTTTATCCTGGCCGGGTTTGATTTTTATGGATTCAGGGTATGAAAATTTCGGCCGGCCGGGATCGGAAACGGCGACCAGGGTCATATACATCAAACTGAGAGATTGCTTGGCATCTAATTTCACGTTCGAACCGGCGTCTGAGCCATGAGCTAATTCGTGTGAGATGCTCTTGAGCATCTCCAGCCGGGTATGAAAATTATGATGACCAGTATCTTTTAAGGTTTCAGATGTAAATTCAATCTCGATGGGGTTGCCTTGCCACGATTTCTTACAGTGTCCATACTCCGCTTCTCCTTCGAAGCCCGGATAGGGCATGGGTATTAAACGTGGGTTGACTGAAATTTTAGAAACATTAGATGTCCAGGAGTGGGGGTAGATGCTCAGGAGGTCCCGGAGGGCTTTTTCTTCAATATCCATCTTGTCGAAATTTTCCAATTGTAGAGGGTTTTTTCTTTCGTGGAAGTTATCTGTGTAGGCTTCGTGCATGTTCATCTCGGCTGAAAGCACGTCTTCACCAATGGCAGCCTTGAGCTGGTCTATCATAACCCCGAAGTTGGGGAGTTCCGGGTCATCCGGCCTATCTCCTTTGTGGATTGAGGTCAGCGGTCCGCGGCCCAGCGCCGCCCCGGCAGAACAGGCTTCGATCGAAGGCGTAGCGACCATCAAAAGTCCCGCGATGACTTTGGCGCGGGCCGGTGAACAAATCCTTTCCAAAAATGTTTTGGGTTTTGCCGTTTCTGCCCTGAAAGGGTTCTCAAAACCAGTCATGACGGCATTATACCAAATGAACGCAAGTTCTACTCTTTGGTCATTGTTTTTTTTGGTTTTTGGTGTGTTTACAAAAGTAGAGACGTTGCATGCAACGTCTCTACTTTTGTTGGTGGGCGGGGAGGGACTTGAACCCTCATGACCTTGCGATCGCTAGCTCCTGAAGCTAGTGCGTCTACCAGTTCCGCCACTCGCCCATTATTTTATCGCAAAGAACGGTCAGATTATGTCGGTTTGGTTAAAATATGTCAACGGATTAGAGCAAAGAGCAAAGTTCAAAAAGCAAAATGTTAGAATCCCTTCGGGATATTTATAAATATTATTTATGCCGTAGGCCACCTGCATTTTGAATTTTGCTCTTTGAATTTTGAATTATTTCCATCGTAGTCCTGTCTTGATGTACCACTGGCCAATATCCTGGAAGCGGTCGCTGGGCCGGGCCACGCGCATAACGTCGTTGACGCCCTTGATGCGGCTCGAAATGACGTAGGCATAAAACGGCCTGACGAGAAATAGGGCCGGAGCTCGTTTCAAAATATTCAGGGCTAAGTTCAATCGGCTTTTTTCGAGCATCTGAGTCGAGGTTGAGGAGTTGGTCTGTTCTATCAATGTATCGATTTCCTTATCGGCCAGGCCTGAAAAATTCATGCCGCCTTGCGCCGCTTGTCCGCTCCACCAAATAGGAAAGAGATCCTGGTCTGGACGCAAGAGCACATTCCAGAGTACGACTTGCGCGTCGCGTTCATTACTGGATTTTCTGAGCAACAACCTTGTGTCTAACGGTTTGACTTCAACCTGGGCGCCCAAGAGTGACCATTGGCGTTTTAAGCTGTCCGCCACTTTTAAGAGCACGGGTTCATCCGGAGCCATGATAGTCAAAGTCAACTTGGTAGATGAAGGAGTCGAAACAGGGGCGGCCGCGGGTTTTTTGGGATCAATCTTTTGATAAACCCGGACCGTATCGTTGCTGGGCAAGACCCATCCCGATTCTTGTAAAAGTTTGCGCGCGGCATCCAAATCAAAAGCTGTGCTGGTGACGGCCAGAAAAGGGAAAGGCACTTCGGACACGGCGGCCAAACCGTTATAGTCGGCAATAAGGTCTTGGCGGTTTGTGCCGGTAATGAGTGCCTGTCTGACTTTTTGATCACTCAATGTTTTGTCTTTTAAATTGAAGAAAGCAATCGTCTGCTGGGGGATTTCCAAAGTGACTGAATGCCAGCGGGCGGCTGAATGGAATTTTTCAGCCTCATCGGATGGGATAAAAGAAACAGCATCGACCAAGTCTGATTTGAGGGCGTCTTCGGCTGATAGCCTGTCCGGATAAAACTGGAAAGTCAGGGTTTTGATGTGCGGTTTTAGGCCGTAATACTTTTCGTTCAGCTCGAGAGTGTAAGAACGAATCACTCCGTAATTATCGCGCGTAAAAGATTTGACCAAGTATGGGCCGGAACCGATGGGTTTGACGTTTAGGCTGGCCAATCTGGCATTAGCGGCTGGTATGCCCTGCCACAAGTCGGAAGGCAAGATGCCAACCGTTAAAGCCGTAATAAAAGTGGCATCGGGTTGATCCAGAATAAACTGAATAGTCTGGTCATTGATGATGTTGGTTTTGACTCCTCTGAATAAAGGCGCGAGCGTCGAACTGCGCGCTGAATCCTGAATTGATTCAATCGTGAACTGAACATCGTCCGCCGTGAGCGGCTCTCCGTTTTGGAATTTGGCCTCCGGCTGGAGATTGACGGTCAAAGTCTTGCTGTCAGCGCTCCACTCATAACTCTTGGCCAGATCCGGCACAGCCTCCATGCCGTTCATGCGGAACAAACCTGAGTAGATAAGACTTACCAAATCCGCATCCGTATCATTGGCGGGTGAGTCAATAGGATTGAGGGCTTGCGGTTCGCCGATGACGGCTTCGGTATAGGTGCCCCCGGCCGCGGGGACCGTCACCAAGTGACTAATAGCCAGGACAGTCAGGGTCGCAAGCACAAAAAGCACCAGCAGGGAAAGGGAGGCGGTCAAGACTCGACGCTCCGTTTGGTTTAGGACGCGGGTTATGTAACGTAACTGACGCCAGTGGGGGATGCTGGTCGGCCGGGTCACGGCTAAAACCAAAGCATGATCCCGACTCGCGTCCGGGATTTGTTCAATTGAAGTTTTGGAATCCGGAGTAAGCCAAAAAAGGATCCTGCGGATCCACGCGCGAAGGCGTGCGAACATAGCAGGCATAATTTATGTAGGGATTAGGCCAGGGCTATATTCAGAATAGCGGTCACAAAAAACAGAATAGCCAGTCCTATGGTGGCATAGTACAAGCCCTTCTCAAGTCCGCGTTTTGTTCTGAAAACCGTGCCTTCGCCGCCGAAAGTAGCCCCTAAGCCTGTCCCGCGCTGTTGTAGCAAAATAGCGGTTACAAGCAGGACGGAAAGCACGATCTGGATGATAGGAAGAATGATTTGACGCATGGCTGACACATTAACCCCCAAAGGCCTTAAAGTCAAGATTACATCTCTAACGTCCTAAACGTCCTAATCGTCCTGACTGACGACTGATGACTGACGACTGATGACTGTGATAGAATGATCGCATGGAGGAAAATAAACCTTGGTATAAGCGGACTTGGGGCCTGACCCTTTTATTGGTGGTCTTTTTAATGCTTCTGGGGTCGGTTTTTTTTGTGCGGCAGGTTTATGTTTTTTATAATGACTTAAAACAGGGCAAACAGCCCGATTTCTTGGTGGGCCGTCGCTTTTCCGGAACGCCGAATTCGGTGCCCAAACCGACTGACACTGAGTTGGCGGAGATAAGACAAAAAGCGGTCGGTAGAGGCGATGATCCATTCAGCGGGTCGGTCAGTTCCAGTCATGAGATTGTGGAGTTTTTGGATTTTGATTGCCCTTACAGCAAATCCGCCCTGGCCACGGTTCACGACTTAATCAATCTCCGGCCTGACATCAAGATTATTATTCGCGATTATCCTTTGTCCGATATCCATCCGGACGCGGAGAGGGCCGCCTTGGCCGCGCGTTGCGTTTGGCGCCAAGGCAAACCGGCGGTTTACTGGAAGTACCACGATTTACTTTTTGCCAACCAAGGCAAGCGTGACGCCGATTCTCTCAAGCAGTTCGCTTATCAAGCCGGGGCTGATTCAAGATTCGAGACTTGCATGCAAGCCTCGCAGACGGCGGGAGCTTTACAACAATCCATGATGGACGCCAGGGCCGCGGGCGTATCCGTCACGCCGACTTTTTTTGTGGATGGCCAAATGGTCGAGGGCGCGGCTGATACGCAATATCTGATTAACCTTCTTCAGGAGTAGTTATGCCAAGAAGCTTAACAGTCGTAACGAAGTCTCTGGTGCTTGCAGGATTCATTTTTTTGATTACAGTCGCGACACCTAATACAGCCCTGGCAAATGTAGATTGCAAATCCAGCGGCGGGCAGTGCGTGCCCGGAGACACTCTGCCGGTTTATTGCCCTCCGGGCATGAATCAATTCACCCAAGGGGATTGTTCGAAGATCGGTAGCCATCCCTATGTGGCTTGTTGCAGGGGCACGGCGGAAACAGGCACTTCCGATGTCACTGGAACTAAAGTGCAGCCTAAGCCGGGTTTGGGGGCGGTCCCTTGCGGAGCAGGTCAACTTTATGAGGATGGTAATTTATCTTTTACTGATTGTTTGAGCAAGGAGGACTGTTTTGCTAATCGAGGCAGAATCACTGGGGAAACAAACAAAGCAGGTTGTCCGGAGGACCAACCCCTTTTTTGTTGCATCATGAAGAAGAATCGCTGTAATGATTCGAGCAGGCTTCCAACCAAGATCTATCTTTGCACGACGGCCTCGCAATGCACGGCCAACAGCGGCGCCGTATTTGCCGGCGGCCCCTCTGGTTGTGGCACGGCCTACCCGATTTGTTGCGAGTTCAATGATAGCCCGGACAATAAAACCCCGATGCTTAATCTGGGCGAGCCATTGCAAGGCTTGAGCGGAGCCACGGGGGGTAGGACTGCGGCCGTCAGTCGCGTAGCTCGTAAATATCAAAACATCAATTCTTTTTGTTATACCGAGGTTGATTGCGCTAAGTCTTCTGCGGCAGGTGCGTGGGTCAAGGGTAATGGCTGTCCCAATAAGGGCAATACGCCCCAAGGTTATTGCAAGGCGCCTCCTCCCCAATACGATCTTCAATATCCTATCGGCGGGGTTAAGACGATCAGCGATCTCAAAAATTTCATCGGCCTCATCTTTAATTACGCCATGGGCATCATCATGATTGTGGCGGCGGTTATCTTTGTCTACGGCGGGCTCCGTTACATGTTCGCGGCTATCTCCGATGACGTTCAGGTGGGCAAAACTATTATGGTTGATTCGGTTATCGGTCTTCTGTTGGGCCTGGGGGCTTATGCCATTATGGCCAATGTCAACTTCAACACGGTCAACCTCCGTTCGTTTGATGTTTTCATGATCAATAAATTGTCATTTTATGATGCCTTGTATTGCAAAGACGTTTTGCCGGCGGCTGGCAAGGACGAGGTGAAACTCCAGGAGGCCGGGACGCCGTTCGCGCCCGAGAATTTCGATATAACCAAAGGCTATCCTTTAGTTTTAAAAGATACGGAGTGCGGGCATGAATATTTTATAGAGGGAGGCGATTCATTGAGTGTTTGCACTGGCTCTGGTTGCGGTGGTAAGGGCCTTTGTCTGAATTGTTCAGGCGATGCAAAAAATTGCCGATCTAGTTCGGAAAAGGAACACGTTTGTTTTGACGCGAATATAGGCGGAAACGTTATTTTGAGTTATCCAGCCTTGGCTAAATATGAAGGTAAATGGGCAAATCAATTTATAAAAGCCTATGCTTTTTGCATTACCAATGACGCAAACATGAGCGGAAGGGACTTTACAGAAGTAGGCAGAAGCGAAAATATGGTCGATAAACCAAAGTCTTCGGGTTTAACCGGCGGGGCAGTTACGCCTTACGCGATAAAAATTAATCTATCGAAGATTGAAGAAATTAAAAATAATTGTTCAGGCAAATCAGGTTTAATTCTCGAACATCACCTGGATACGGATTGGAAGTTTGCCAATGCAGGTTTTAGCGTAGATGCTTATTATTATGTCAATAAAAATTGTAGTTTCACGAATGCAACTCAGGAAATATTCGAAAGAGCGTCGAATTGGACTATAGATTCCACGATAGACAAGATGTATAACGCGACCCCAGGGAAAGTTAATCCTAATTATGATTGGACATTCAATGGCGCTTGGTCTTTGGATGAAATCTTAAAGACTAAAGACAGCCCAATTAATTGCAGTATAAACATGGGTTCACCGGACACAAAGCAGGGATTTTGGCACACTTGGACATCGGATTTATAGAGGGATGGCGAGACTCTTGCTCCCCTAGATTATTTGTGGTAGGCTCAAACGCAACATGCCTGCCTCGAATTTCATTTCAATCAAGGGTGCGCGCGTTCATAATCTTAAGAACGTCTCGATTGACCTGCCCAAAAATAAGCTGGTGCTGATTACCGGCCTCTCCGGTTCGGGTAAATCATCTTTAGCCTTCGATACCATCCATGCCGAAGGTCAGCGCCGCTACATGGACAGCCTGTCTTCTTATGCCAGGCAGTTTTTGGAGTTGCAGGACAAGCCCGATGTGGATGAAATTCAGGGCCTTTCCCCCACGGTGGCTATTGATCAAAAATCATCCTCGCACAATCCGCGTTCTACGGTCGGCACGGTGACTGAAATTTACGATTACCTGCGTTTGTTGTTCGCGCGCGCCGGTCGCATCCATTGTCCTGTCTGCGGACGCGCCGTGGTCAAGCAAACCCAAAAGGAAATCGCCGACAAAATCGTCATTCTGTCACAGAACTCCGATGTCTTACTGCTGGCACCCATGGTGCGCGGTCAGAAAGGGGAGCATAAAGTCGTTCTCCAGGCGGCTGAGCACGCCGGTTATCGCGAAGTGCGTTATGACGGCACGTTGGTTGATATTCGTGAGCTGATGCGCACCAAGGTAGACAAGACTAAGCCTCACGATGTCGAAGTTCTGGTTTCGCGGATTTCTAAAAAATCAGGCCTGGTTCCCACGGCTTTGAACGAGTTGCTGAAGAATGCCTTGGAGCTTGGCAATAACATGGTTATGGCCGTGGCGGAAGAGACGGGCGAAGAAATGTTGCTTTCAGAGAACTTATTTTGCGCCACGGATAATATCTCACTGCCCACTATCGAGCCCCGGTTGTTTTCGTTTAATTCACCGCATGGCGCTTGCCCGGAGTGCGCCGGTTTGGGCACCAAGTTGGTTTTGGACGCGGATTTGGTCATGCCGAATAAGCGTTTGACCATTGCCCAGGGCGCCATCAAGCCCTGGACACGTATCGCCGGCAACCAGACCACGCATCTCAAGTTGGTTGAGGCAGTCGGTAAGAAATACGGTTTTTCCATTCACCAAGAAGTTGGTCAACTTTCGAGCGAAGCCATGAAGTATTTGCTTGAGGGCACGGGCGAAGAGGTTTTTGAAGTCGAAAATAAGAGCCTGGCTTTCCCTGGCATTCTGGCTTTATTGGAAGAGAAATACAGGCAGACTGATTCGGAATACGTGCAAAAAGAAATCGAGAGTTACATGCGCGTTCTCATTTGCCCGAGCTGTAACGGCCGCCGTCTCAATAAGACGGCTTTGGGCGTGAGCGTGGCGGGCATGAATATTGCTCAAGTGGTTGAGCTCTCACTCGACGAAGCCGGTGAGTTATTCGAGAAGTTTGGGAAATCGGTCCCGGTCAAATCCAAAGCCAGCAAGATCTCACGCGCCAAAGTCGACCATAAACCCGATCCCCAAGGTTTTACGGAGCAGGAGCGTTTGGTTGTGAGCCGCGTGCAGTCGGAAATTAAACGCCGCATTAAAAATCTTTTGGATGTTGGTTTGGGTTATTTGACGCTGGATCGCAGTGCCGTCTCGCTTTCGGGCGGTGAATCGCAACGCGTCAGGTTGGCCGCTCAACTGGGTTCGGATCTCTCGGGAGTCATTTACATTTTGGATGAACCGTCAATTGGTTTGCATCAGCGCGATAATGAAAAATTAATCCAGACCATGAAGCGCCTGCGCGACATCGGGAACACCGTCATCGTCGTCGAACACGATGAGGCTGTCATGAAAGCGGCTGACTTTTTAGTTGACGTCGGTCCGGGAGCAGGGGAATACGGCGGGGAAATTGTGGCTTCCGGTACGTTGGCTGAGATCAAGCGCAATAAGGAATCGATCACCGGCGCGTATTTGCAAGGCAAAAAATCAATTGCCCTCCCCAAAGCTCGGCGTAAAGGCAACGGCAAGAATCTGGTGGTGCGCGGAGCCACGGAATTTAACTTAAAGAATGTTGATTTCAAACTTCCCCTTGGCAGGTTGGTGTGCGTCACGGGCGTTTCCGGGTCAGGCAAGTCGACCTTAGTCTTGGACATCCTGGGTCGGGCTCTTTCAGCTTCTTTCTATCACGCCAAGGACCTGCCCGGCGCGCACAAGAAGATCGAAGGCATGGACTACTTGGATAAAGTTGTTTCCGTTGACCAATCGCCTATCGGCCGCACGCCGCGTTCCAATCCGGCCACTTATACGGGCGTCTTTACCGGCATTCGTGATTTGTTTACGGATATCCCCGAGGCCAAAATGCGCGGTTATGACGCCGGCAAGTTTTCGTTTAACGTCAAAGGCGGAGGCCGATGCGAGGCTTGCGGCGGTGATGGCTACGTCAGAATCGAAATGCAATTTCTCTCCGATGTTTATTCCGAATGCGGCGAGTGCCACGGCAAGCGTTATAACGCGGAAGCTTTGGAGATTCATTATCGCGAAAAAAATATTGCCGATGTTCTGGATATGACTGTGGAGGAAGCCCGGCGTTTCTTTGTTGATCAGCCATTGATTTACGAGAAATTGTCCGTCCTGCATGAAGTTGGTTTGGGCTATATCCGTTTGGGGCAACCGGCCACGACCCTTTCGGGGGGCGAAGCTCAGCGCGTCAAACTGGCCACGGAGCTCTCGCGCCGGGCCACGGGTCGCACTTTGTACATCCTGGACGAACCGACGACGGGTCTGCATTTTGACGATATCCAGCGCTTGTTGCAGGTGTTGAATGCCTTGGTCGACAAGGGGAATACGGTTTTGGTCATCGAGCACAATCTGGATGTCATTAAATGCGCCGACTGGGTTATCGATATGGGACCGGAAGGCGGGGCTAAAGGCGGCTTTATAATCGCCGAAGGCTCTCCCGAGGACGTGGCCAAGCAAAAAAAGAGCGCCACGGGCCAATATCTCAAAGATGTCTTGAAAACGTCCTCATGAGTCCTCTCTGTCATTCCGACCGGAGTCACGAAGGTGACGAAGTGGAGGAATCCCTTTCTCGATTATCAACCAGGTTACTTTAAGGGATCTCTCTGCGCCTGAGGCGCATCCGCCTATGGCGTGAGACTTCATCCCCGTGAGCTACGTTGGGATTTCGCTCGAGATGACAAAAATGTTTTTAGTTTTATCTGTTTGTGTTATCCTGTCTCTTATATGAGACGCTTTTTTGTATCAACCTTTATTGTGGCCGTCATGGGATTATGTCTGCCTTCAGTCGTGGCGTATGCCGCCGCTGTTGATATCAATAATGTCACGCTACGAGCCTCTAAGGCCGTTATTACAGCCGATGGCATCGATCAGACAACGATTAGCGTGGGAGTCAAAACGGTCAATTATCTTCCGGCCGAAGGCGTGACGGTTAAGCTCACCACCTCGCGGGGTAGTGTGGATGAGGCCACGCCTCAGGAGACGACTACGAATGGCTTTGGATCGGCTCAGTTTATCCTTAGGTCGCTTAAAAACGGCACGACGACTGTCATGGTGGATATTAACGGCCAACGGGCCAGCCGGACCGTCCAGGTGGCTTTTACCAAGGGTCTGGATATCGGTCTGGCCGCCGGCAGTTTGATCAAAATTCCCAGCGACAGCGACGAGAATACTTATGCCGATTCGGCCGTCTACTATTACGCCAACAACGGCCGTCGCTACGTCTTTCCGAACGAAAAAGTTTATTTCACCTGGTACTCTTCTTTTGACAACGTCAGAACCCTATCCATCGAAGACATGTCAAAGATACCGATCGGCGGCAACATAACTTATCATCCGGGCGTCAAACCGGTTAAATTCCAGACGGATGACAAGGTTTACGCCGTTTACCGCAATGGTGAGCTTAGGTGGCTTAAAACGGAGGAGGTGGCCAGGGCCATCTACGGATCAGACTGGACGTCCAAAGTCGACGATATCAGCGAAGCTTTTTACGTCAATTACAAATTTGGCAATCCAGTTGAGAATGCCATTGATTTTATGGCCGACACGATCGCGGGCAAATTCTCAACCATCGAAAAAGATAAAGGCATTTAGAACTAATGCAAAAGGCAAAGAGCAAAATTCTCACGCCATAGGCGGATCAGCCTTTGGCTGAAAAATGCAGGTGGCCTTCGGCATTATATATAAAAATATCCCGTAGGGATTCCAGCATTTTGCTCTTTGCTTTTTGAATTTTGCTTTTTTAAAAAGCCCGACGGGGCTTTTTAAAGTTTAGGTTTGAGTTCCTTGAGACGTTTCTTGTTCTTCCGGACGAAGGTCAGGACCTTACGTCTGACTTTGACTTGTCCAACCAGTTCAATCTTGGCGATCGTTGGCAGGCTAAGGGGGAAGATCTTTTCTACGCCGATGCCTTCGCTGCTTTTGCGGACGGTCATGGTCTTTTGGATGCCGCTGCCGCCGACTTTAATCACCAGGCCTTCAAAAACCTGGATGCGTTCTTTTTCCTCGCCCTTGGGATTCTTTTCGCGGATCTTTTGGTGAACGCGAATCGTCATTCCGGAGCGGATATCTTCAGCGGGAATGATAGGATGACTGGTAGTTGCCATATTTTTATTGGTGCGGGCATGTTAGCTGAAAGCGCGTCCAACGTCAAGTCTTACGACTTTGGCTTAGGAAAAGACGGATGGCCCTCTCGGTCTCGCGCACGGTTTTGGCCAGTTGGCCATCGGCGTTAATAATCACGGCGTCAGCGTATTTTTTGGCGGCCATGAATTTTTTGTATTGGGCTATGCGTCTTTTATAATCTCGGGGATCGGGTTTTCTGGCCAGGAGACGTCGCTTGAGGCTGTTAAGCGGCGTGACAATAAAAATCGCCAAAGAGCCTGGGATTTCCCGTTTAAGGGTCCGCATTCCCTGATAATCCAGATCGACTATGGTGGGCTTCCGTCCGGCCAAAGTCCGTTTGATATCGGTTTTATGTGAACCGTAATAATGGCCATAGACCCGGGCCCACTCGTAAAATCTTTTCTTTTTAATTTCGTTTTTGAATTGCGGGACGGTTATAAAGTGCCGATCCCGATTTTTTGGTTCACCGGGGCGCCTGGGACGTGTGGTGCAGGTGATCAGCCTTTTAAGAGGGATTTTTTTACGCTTGAGGAGTTGATCGACCACGGTCGTTTTTCCAGAACCGGATGGACCGGTGACTATGATGAGAGGTGCTGTCATAAAAAAGATTAGTTTTTCATGAATTCTTCGAAGGATGGATCCGGAGGTATGGAAAAAGTCAGCCGCTCGCCGGTTTGGGGATCGTCAAAAGTCAGCTCCACGCTTTGCAACATCAAGCGAGCCGGATGTCTAGCATCCACGCGTTCTTGAAGATTGGATGTTTTATAGAGTTGGTCTCCGACTACCGGACAACGCCGGGCGAAAAGATGTGCCCGGATTTGGTGAGTACGCCCGGAAAGTATCTCAACTTCCAAGAGCGTATAGTTTTTGATTCTTTTTAAAACACGGTAATGCGACCAAGCGACTTTGCCCCGGGGATCGTTTTCCGGTCGGGCCGACATCCGGGCGTGGGTTCCAGAACGAGCGATGCGGAAACGGATGTCGCCGTCTTCTTTGGGCGGCGCGCCTTGCACCAGGGCCAGGTAAACTTTTTTAGTCTGGTGATGGGAGAACTGTTGTTTAAAGTTGTCGTAAGCGTCTTGTGTTTTAGCTACCACCATCAGCCCGCTCACTTCTTTATCTAAACGATGGACGACGCCCGGCCTGCTCGGATCCTCACCAACTTTGGCCAGGGGAGGGAAGTGGGCGATCAACACATCAATTAAAGTGCCATCTTCATGTTGCGAATCAGGATGCACCAAAAGCCCGGCCGGTTTGTTGACCACAATCCAGTCGGGAGTTTCCTTGATAACGATGTCCTTAAGTTTGATCGTGACCGGCTGGGCGACGCGAATCTGTTTTTCGTGCCGCACCGTTGTAGCCACAATTTGTTCAAATCGAACCTTTTGTCCGACTTTAAGGAAAGTGTGGACGGCCGCCTTTTTACCGTCGATTGAGCCCGCGCCGGCTTTAAGTTTTTTGGAAATGGCGCTACGCGTCGTATCCGGCATTTTGTCTGCCAAAAAAACATCCAGCCTTTGTCCGGCTGATTCGGGTTTGATTGTCCATTGATTTTTGGCCATGGGCATAGGTTACCGTAGCTTGGTTAAAAAAAGAAGCCCCGAGAGTAATCAGGGGCAGCGTCTGGCTTGAGTCTTGGCCTCGCGACGACAATCGTCAACGATGCGGGCGGCACAGCGGAGCAGGAACGAGTAGCCTAGCTCGTATTCGGCTTGCCTGGGTAGCGACCGGTAGCGCCGGTTCATTTCCACGAACCTCCCAAAGCTTTCGATGGCTTTGACAGCCGAATCGTGGCTTGGGGATCCCTTGAGGTCATCCAGGGCTGACGAGACAAGCTCCTGGTTGATGACGAAGGGCAGGGGACGGGTAAAGCTAGCAGGGCGGTGGTCGAGCAGTTGCTTGAGGGCGGTGAAGAAAAAGGCTTCGCCCTCCAGCATGGAGTTTTGATCAAGCAGTAGCTTGAGTGAGGGTGCAAAGAACGCGAACTGGAAGTAGATTGTCACTTTTTGCTCTAAGGCACTCATGGCAAGACTCCTTTGTTCAATGGGTTATTTAGTCAGGTTTTGGCCTTTATGTCAACCCCTGAAACATCCACGTCCTAAAACGTCCTGGAACGTCCTATCCGTCCTGTCGAGAGGATGGTTTTTTCTTCTTGACAAAAGGCGATTTTTATGGTATTATAGCCAATATTAAGCTATATAAAACACTTTTATGAACGAACAACCGCAGCCGCTCAAACAAGAGGGGGATGCCTATTTGACGGTAGAGGCTCAGAGCAAGCAGACGCTGGATAAATTAGCTAAGCGCGATGAATCAGTCGAATGGGGTGAAGCGACTTTGAATAAGCTTGGTTCAAAAGAGATGGCGGATAAGGTTTCGGCCGCGCAGGCCAGCGAAGCTTTAAGGAAAGAATCCGTAAAGTCACGTTCAAGCGAGTTTGTTAAAGATGCAAAAGCTTTAGCTGAAGAACTGGAAATGTTGAAAAAAATGGGCAAGCCGCAAAATCCTTCTGATCAGAAATTATTTGATATGGGTTTGGATAGATTGAATCAAGCTTTTGATTCTCAAAAATTTGTGGAGATCTACGGCCAAGAGGCGCCTCAAGCTTTGGACTCCTTTGCCAGCGTCAACGAATTGCCTTTGGAAGCCAAGTATATCTTGAAAGATGCGGTCTTAAAGGCCATGCCAGGACAAGAGCAAATGGCAGCCTAAAAATTTAATCAAAACGATGTAGAGACGTCCCTGCCACGGTCGTTCGCGAACGCCGTGGCCTGGCAGGGCGTCTCTTTTTTGGTAATTGGTTTTTGGATTTTGGTTTTTTTTAAAAAAAAGCCCCCGGAAGCCGGTAGGCGGAGTGCTGTCAGCCCTTAGATCTGATGGGCCAGTCGGCCGCATCAAGTCTGTTGGGGTCACGAGGCTGTCTGGAGCGGTGCTTGCGTCCGATTTCGGCGCGGTAATCTTCTACCAGACGGCGCGCGCAACGGTAGAGGAAACTCACGCTTTGCCTGGTCATTTCAGGCCGTTGATAGGCAGTTGCCAGTCTGAGCGTCTGCCGGTTCATCTCGTTGCGATAGCCGATAATCCACCGCATGACGTTGCCGGCTTCCTCCCGATTGAACAGAAAGATTTCCATCTGGGCAATCTCGGAGTCGCTCGGCTCTTGAGGCAAGATATCCCGGTTAAAGGCCCGCGGTCTGATCTGGGCGATAGCCCATAAGGTATCGAGGAACCAGTGATTGTCCCGAAGGTCCTGATGCTGTTCGATCAGTGCTTTGAGCCCCTTTTCAAGAGCGGGGAAGGTTGCGAAAAATCCGTTATATGTCCCTATCATGGCCGCCTCCTGTGCAAGGTCTATTAGACCAAATCCCGTGGTTTTGTCAAGTCTCGGGCGCATGCTATATAATCCTTGCATATGTCTAAAAAGATGGAGTTGGGGCAACCCTCTCAAGAACCGGTTTCGCGCAAAACCTTGTCCTATGGGGGGAATAAGGCCGACTGGGAGGCCGAGGCGGTCACTTTGGGCGCGCCACCTTCAGGCAAAGTCATAGCCTACGCTTTACTTAAGGAAGCGGAACTTGAGGATTATCAACCTGCAGGCGGGGAAACTGGTTTTGTTGATAAAGTATCTTTTAAACACACCGCAAAAAAGACCCCGACTCTCCGGTTGGATATGGAAAAAACTGATCATAAGACTAAGCATGGCCATGATGGTAAAGAAGCGCCGGCTGTCACAAAGGAGCAAGAGGCGGCCATGAAAAGGTTAAACGCTTATATCAGGCAAGAAGGTGAAAGTTGGAGGGATCTTAAACTGGATGAAGGCAGTAGGCTGGGTAAGAATCAAACCATAGCCAAGACCTTGGAGAAGGATAAGGACTTTGTCGTGAGACGGATGTCCAGAGTGGCTGAGGAATTTTTGAAATTTGCCGATCAATACGGGAGCCGCATCAAGCAGGGTGCGGACCGGTTGTACTATGCCATTTGTCGCCGCGAGGGAGTTGACGACGAGCTGATCATAAAATCTTGGGCCATGGCTTTGAATCAACGGTCAGAAGCTCAACCTAAATCCAAAAAATCGAGTTCAATTCGGTAAGTTTAGCCAATTGATTTGATCCGTGAGGCGTATTTACTTGACATTGCGCCAGAATTATCTATTATATACGCTCGTCGCTTTTGACGAACCTTGGAGGTAGAGAGATGAAAGAGGACCCACGGGGCATGTCACCCCGATTCAGGTACGTACTTCAGATCGCCGAACGGGCTGATGAGCATGATGTGACTCTGAGTGAGGTCACGCAATGCACGATGTTGGAACATGAGGCAGAGGCCAGTCTCGCGGCGATCAAGCAAGCGGCTGAAAAGGTCCGTCAAAAGTTCGATCGTCAACCGTCGAGATGTCCCAGTACGCCTCCGCCTCCATCGACTCCTCCGGAGGCAGTCTCGGCATCTCCGTCTTCGCCAGCTCCTTCCGAGCGCCCCCGCCCTGAGGGGTTCTTTCGCCGCCGTCTTCGCCTTGGCCACACCTGAGACCTGGCGAACCAAGATCTGCCCCTCGCGGCAGGTCACTTCTCCCCGAGCCCGCAAGGCTCTTTTTTTATTCGCGAATGCGGATAATCACCCGAAGCTTTCCTGACCCACGTAGCTTTAGCGTAGTGGGTAGCGAAGGGGGACGCTCTTGCCCTCTTGTCCAAATCAGATAAAAAGGATAAATTGTTGTCCATCCAGCATTTTGCATTTTTAATTTTGCATTTTGGATTAAAATGGGGCGCTTAGCTCAGCGGTAGAGCAGATGTCTTATACACATCGGGTCGTAGGTTCGAATCCTACAGCGCCCACCAAAAAAATTTCCCTCTTGAAGGGAAATTTTTTATAGCAGCGTTAGCATATCTTCCTCTGGATTTGTCAGGCGGTTGGTGGCCGTGATCCAAGACCAGCGCACAATCGGGTCGCCTTGCTCGGCTTTCTCGACATACGCCCTGGCCAGGGGATCGTGCGAATACCCGCAACCAATGTCGCAATTTATTTTTTCCTTGATTTCTTTTAATAATTTTTCGCGTTCGGCTTTGGCGATAATACTGGCCGCTCCAACATGACGATGCCAAAGGTCAGCCTCATTCTCGGCTTTGAGCGAGTTGATGTCAGGCCAACCGGATAGATATTGCAACAAGCTGCGGAAGGGCATTGTTTTACGAACCGGCGCGTCCACCATGATTTCGGCCGGGGAGTCGGGGTGAGCGACATGGAACTGCCTGATCAACTCAGCCATGTGTTTGATTTCAAGTCCGTTTAACGTCACGGATCTATTGCGGACTGCTTCATCAATTTCCGTCGGCTGGATGACGGCGGTCGCGAACCAGCAGCGTTCCCTCAAGGCCTCGGCCAGTTTGTCGCGTTTAGCTGGCAGGATAAGTTTGCTGTCAGTCACGTTATGCATGGCACACCAGCGTTTGTCGCGTTCTGTGAGTGCGCAGATGGCGATCACCATAGGCCCAAGCACAGGCCCGCGCCCAGCTTCGTCCACGCCCGCATACCTAAATTCCTCTGGCAGAGGCTGTTTGCGAGCTGGTTTAATGGCAGGGGAACGGGGCATATTATTCGTCCTAAACGTCCTAGTCGTCCTGTCGTCCTATTAACGAGCGGGAGGACGTGGGACGATTGGGACGGATAGGGCGTGGGTTTAAGTGATACATTGTTCAACAAGTTGATCCAGATATTCAAAGCCAAGTTTCAGGAAAACGCCATCGTCTAATCCAAAGCCCATGGTTTGCCTCAAAAGGTCGTCAGCTTTGATCGATCCGCCGGCTGACAAAAGATTTTTGAAGTTGCTCGTGAAAGTTTGGGGATCTTCCTCGTGTTTTTTGGCCAGAGCAAAAACCAAGAGCAAACTGGCGGCGTAGGTGTAGCAATAGAAAGGATGAAAGTAGATATGGCTGATGCGGGCCCAAGTCCAGCGTTCTTGGTCGGGATAATCAATCGCGCCTTGTCCCAGCTCGCGTTTGAGCCGGAGCCAATTTTCCGAAAGCCAATCAGCCGTCACTCCCTGCGACTCGGCTCGCGCGTAAGCCTGCTCTTCAAAGCGGGTGATGAGCGATTGCTGATAGATGGCGTTGCAAGAGTGCTCCAAAAAATGTCGCAGAGCCGAAGCATATGCCTCGGGCGATTGTCGTTTGAGCTCCTGCAAAAATAAAAGTTCCCCAAATTGGGAAGCTGTCTCAGCCAAGATGAGCCCGGGATGCTTTTGGATCATCTTTTGTTCCGCAAAAAGCAAGGCGTGGATGCCGTGTCCGATTTCGTGGGCCAAAGTAGTGGCATTGGCCAGTTTGCCTTGGTAGCTTAAAAGCACCAAAGGATGTTCTGGAGCATACATGCAATACGCGCCCACCGCTTTGTTGGGCAGAGGTCGCGCGTGCACCCAAGGATTGTCAAAAAATTTCTTAGCCAGCTCTCCATTGCTCGATCCTAGATTCGCGAATGATTTAATAGTCATGTCCTTGGCTTTGTCCCAAGGAATTTCGGTGGAAGCATCTGATTTAAGCGGGGCGCTGATGTCACTGGCCGGCAAAATATCCATCCCCATTTGCTGGGCTTTCCAGGCAAAAAAACGGGTAAAAATAGGGCGTTGGTTTTCAGCCTCGCTGAGTAGTTGCGGTACGAAGCTGGTTGGCAGGTCGTCCCGATCCGCCACCCAAGTCAGCAAGTCTGGATATTGGCGCAGATCTTTTTCCGTCAAAACATTACGCGTTTGTTCGGTGTAAGCGAACGTGAGATTAGGTTGTTCTTGGGCGTAAGCCTCGCAACGGTGTCCGTAAGCCTCGGCCCGTACCTTTGGATCAGCATGTTCTAATAAAACTCCGATCAACGACGGCGTTAATTTGGTCGTTTTCCCATCTACCTCTATCTCGCCAAAAGGTAGACGAGGGTTAAGTTGGTTTTCAAAACGCGCCCAAGCCTCGCGCTCGCGTTGCAGAGTTAAAATTAAAAGGCGTTCTTGCTCTTCGGGCAACAAATGCGGTTTGGCGCGTCTTGCCTGGCGAATAAATTCAGTAAACTTTCCGGCCGTGCCATGAGATTTTAGAGTCAGCGCCTCCTCATCCGTGAGTTGGGCCACCATCAGAGGGAAAAAAGAAACTTCAGCTTCGGCTTGCGCCAATTTGCTCTGGATTTGTTGGTTAAAAGCCGCGGCTTGCTGGTCAGTCACATCCTCATCGGATCGCAGGCGGGCGTAATCAGCTAGTTTGTGCGCTAAAAAAATGTGATGATCAAAAATTTCCAACGCTTGGCCCCAAAGATCAGGATCAACCGGAGGCAGAGTCATAGCGCCCTTCAATTTGCCGAGCTCCTGGCGCAAATTAGCCATGGCGGAGAGGTCGGACGTTATTGCTGGATCGTCGTAATCTTTATATTGATCACTTAAATCCCAGACCGGCAGATTAGCGTCACTCATATAACTTAAGCTTAGAGCTCATTATATGTATAGTCAAACTATCAACTGAACGCCAAGCAACAGGATTCTGGACGAAGCGAGGACTGTTTGAGCTCTTGCCTATCTAAAAGCAAGGCGAGTTCCGCAGCGAGGGAAGAGTCCTGTTGCTTGGCGTAACTAACGTGTTTTGACTTAGATGGTGTCGCATATTAGACTTCCCCCATATGTCTATTTTAGTTATTGGTAACGGATGGATCGGCAACAAGTTCATCGAGCGTTACCCCGAAGCCCGCATGTCCACGGTCATCGCCAAGAGCCCGACAGATATCGAAGAGATTCTGGAAACCGAAGACCCGGATGTTGTCTTGAATTGCGCCGGTGTCACGGGCCAACCCAATGTCGATTGGTGCGAAACTCACCAGGTCGAAACGGCGGTTGGCAACACCATGTTGCCCATCATGTTGGCTCAGGCTTGCGCTGAGCGCGGCATCCACTTCACCCATTTGGGGAGCGGTTGTATTTTTTACGGCGATTCACCTCAATTCGGCGGTTGGCGCGAGGATGATTACCCGAATCCGGTGGCTTATTATTCCAAAACTAAAGCCGCGGCCGATTTCGTCCTCGGTCCGATGCCAAACGTCGCAGTTGTCCGTCTCCGCGTGCCCATGGATGCAACTCCGTCACCCAAAAATTCTATCACTAAGCTCGCTTCATATCCCAAAGTTATCGACGTCGCGAACTCAGTCACAGTCGTGGACGACCTTTTAGATGTTTTGTATCAAGTCATGGAAAAGCGGGCCACGGGCATCTTCCATGCCGTGAACCCTCAACCCTTGGCTTGGCGTGATTTATTAAAATGGTACGAGGAGATCGTTGATCCGAACCACAAAAACGAGTGGATCAGCGAAGATCAACTGGTCTCTCAAGGTATGGCCGTCAAAAAACGTTCCACCAACGTCTTAGCTAATCTTCGTTTGCCCGAAATCGGCATCAACATGCGTCCAACGGAAGAGGCGGTTAAAGATGTGTTGCGCGCTTACGCGGAGAAGATGAAAATAGCAAATAGCAAATAGCAAGAGTTATGCATGTATTCTTATTGCGCCACGGCGAATCAACTTCTGATATTGAAGACCGTTATGGCGGTGATTATGATGATCATCTAACGCCAAAGGGTCTGGCAGAGGCGAAAGAACTCGCGGAAAAGTTAGCGGGCAAGGGAATCGAGGCTATATATACCAGTTCTAGGGTCAGGGCCAAGGAAACGGCGGATGTTTTAAAGGATGTTTTAAAATGTAAAATAGAAATTAACTCTAATTTACGGGAAAGGAACGCTTATGGCGTTCTGACAGGCAAGGTCAAGGCCGAAGCTAAAGAAAAATATCCGGAAATGGCCGAAGCCGTGAAGTTTTATGGCAATACCATTGAAGGCGCTGAGAGCTATGAGAATTTTACGGAGCGTGTGAGAAGGGTTTTTGAAGAATTGACGTCCACGCAACATGAAACTATTGCCATCCTGACTCATGGTGGACCGATTCGTTGTTTTTTTCGAGAAGTTGTGAAGCTGGGCGAACTGAAGTCGTTGGGAGATTGTGCGGTATTTGAGCTTGAAAAGAGCCTTTCGGGCTACAAGATTATAAAAATAGATGGGGCGGTAGAGGCGGGCTAGTAAAATATGCAGAAACTCAAGGTCTACGTCGCTGGCAAGGTGTCGCCTAACTCGGTTTTTGGCCGTCATGATTGGCGTGGAGGTTTTTGTGCCAAGCTGGCTGAACTCTCGGGGTTAGAAATCGTAAATCTTGATCCCACGCAGAGCAGTGGCGATTTCAACTTAGATGAAAACGATGCGAGGCTGATATTGGGCAGAGATTGTTTCATGATCAACTTGGCTGACGTGGTTATCGTGAATTTGACGGATGATATTAGTGTAGGCGGTTCGCAAGAAATGCTGATTGCAAAATATTTTCAAAAACCGTTGGTCGGCATCGCGCCCAAAGGCGGGAAATTCAACAAAGCCGAGGCGGAAATCAGGGGAAAGATTTTTAAGGACTGGGTGCATCCTTTTGTGGCCGTGCCCTGCGATGCGATTGTCGAAGATATCGAAGGTGTCGCGGAGTACATTAAGTCTTTTTTAACTAAAGTTACCGAGCCGATAAAAGATCTATCCATCCTCGATGAAGCCGCCGCTTATTATCTTGAGAAGCATCATAAAAATGATGACTTTATAAATAAAATTTCAGTATGAGCTCCATTGCCATCTGTGTTAGCCTGGATTTCACTCATGAAATCGTGGATATAAAGCAAAAGCTGGAGGAGCTTGGGCACGAAGTTCATATCCCGCCCACTTCTCAGGTGATTTTACGCGGTGAAGTAAGCGTGGATGATATTCGGCATGAAAAAGCGGAAGGAGTTTTTGCCTCGAGAAGCATTAAGGATGATGCAATCCGACGTTATTGGAATGTGATTAAGGATGTGGATGCGATTTTGGTAGCCAATTATGAAAAGAAGGGCATTAAAGATTATATTGGCGGCAATGCGCTCATGGAAATGGGTTTTGCGCACGTGCTTAACAAGAAGATTTATTTGTTGAATGGCATTCCGGAGATGGGTTACACGGACGAAATTAAAGCTATGCAGCCGGTTGTGCTTAACGGTGATTTGACTGTAATTGATTTGAAATAAAAAAGCCCTGAGATCGAGCTGAACGCAGGGTTAGACTCTTCGGACCATGCACCAATAGTTGGCGAGTCCTTGCCGGGTGACGTGGAAACCGTCCGCTTGCTCTTCCAGCCAATGGGTCTTGACGCAGTGTGCGATGGCGGCCGTCAAATCCTCACGATAGACTTGTTGGGAGAGGAGCACCTCCTCGATTTCTTGACGAGTAAAGGTACAAGCCGTGCCGTCAGGGACTGGTTTGCCGCCTGATTTTACACCGGCTATGCGGGAAAGTTCTCTGAAGAGGCAGAACATTTCCACCCTGTTGGCCGGCCGGTAGACCGACTGGCTGGACAAGGCAAACGGGATCGTTCCATTGGACATAGCCATCCTCCGTGGGTTTCTGAGTCGGTCAAACCTAACACATTGCTTTTAAGATTTCAAGCCAGCGTGTAAACTAACGGCGTGTCTGACATTATTGACCCGCGCCACGAGGCTTTGGTGGAACATCTTTTTCAAAGGACGTTGCTGGTTTTGGAGATGCCGGGTTTTGAGTTGCGGCCCATGCGTCGTCGTACAAGGGGAGAGGGCAGGCTGCGCTCAGTCGTTTACGGGTATACTCGTCTAAATCAAAAATTGATCACGATTGACCTCTACACACCACGGACCATGAAGCCACGCAAGATGGATGCTATCCTGCGGGTCATCGCCCATGAGTTGGCGCACCACCAAAAACCTCCTCGCATCTATCGCCAATGGTTCCGTTTGGTCCGCATGATCCATCACCCGCCTTTTTGGACCCAATACAAACGTAACGTAGCAAATTTGCAGATGGATGAGATGCTTAAGACATACTTTGCCTAATACCACGAAGGGCGCTGCCAAGATACGAACAAAATCCAAAAACCAAACACCAATGTCCAAATTTGGTTATTGGTATTTGGTTTTTAGTTATTATGCGAAGGTGGGTGTTTGGTGTTTTTAAAATTTGTGATATGGTCAATGTCCAAGCTTATGATTGATATCCGCCCGTTTAAAGTGGTCCAAAAGAACAAGCCGACCGAAGATCTTTGCCGGTTGATTTTAGAGCCCGCGGATGGCGAGCCGGTTTTTGATTTTAGCGCGGGCCAGTTTGTGATGGTGCGTGAGCCTAACGATGATGGTTCATCGACTCATCCGCGGGCTTTTTCCCTAGCATCCGCTCCTTGTGAGTCCCGGGATAAAATTGAGTTTGGCATTAAATCTCAAGGTTCTCTCTCGAGCGCGTTGTGTGCTTCTCAGGAAGGGGACACCTTCCATATTCAAGGGCCTTATGGAGCCTTCACGCTTAACAAGGACGCTCAACAAGTCGTCTTCTTTGCCGGCGGCGTGGGCATGACTCCCTTTCGGTCGCATATCCGTGAGAGCTTAATGACCGGTTTGAATCAAGAATTGATTCTTTTCTATTCGAGTCAATATTTAAATGACCTCATGTATCATCAAGAATTTTTGGAGCTGGCTAAGCAACACTCAAATTTCACATACATCCCGGTGGTCACGCGCGAGTGTCCGGTCGATTGGCTGGGCGAATGCCAGCGCATCGATTCGGCCATGTTGGATAAATATGTCAAAGATTATTCAGTCGGTGAATTCATGATGTGCGGGCCTGCTCCGCTCATGGATAGCCTCCGGGAGATGCTCCAGGCCAAAGGGGTGGATACGGATAAAAGGTTGCGTTTTGAAAGATATTAAACTATAATTTTCTTATCTAACCATTAAGTCATCCCGAATTTATTTCGGGATCTCACGAAGCAGGTTTGCTTTGATGGATGCTGAAACGAGTTCAGCATGACAAAACATTTTTATGCAAAGACAGTCAATTTCAATCGCGTTAGTCGCTAGTGCCATCGCCTCGTTAGCTTTTTTCGGGGCCGGGTGCAATCCGTTTCAAAGCGCTCAGGACAAAATAAGCGAAAAGATCGGAGAAAATGTGGCCGAAGGCCTTTTGGGTAAGGCCACGGGCGGCAAAGTGGATATCTCAAAGGACGGCAACGAAGTAACTTATAAAGATGAAAAAACCGGCGATACAACCGCTTATGGCGAGGATCTGAAGTTGCCGGATGATTTTCCGAAGAGCGTTCTGATTTATCCCGGAGCCAAGATCGGCGGCGTGACCATCACTAAGCAGGGTAATCCCTCGGCTTGGATCGTGATCAGTTCGGCCGATGAGCCCAAGCAGATGGTGGATTGGTATACGAAAGAAACTAAGGCCCAAGGCTGGACGCAGGAATCGAGCATGACGATCGATAAAGCTGAAATCAGGACCTTTAGCAAAGGCAACGAAACGCTGAGTATGAATATCATGCCAAGCGATGATGAAACCAAGGGTAAGACCTCGGCCATTATCACCTGGGAGCAGACCATCCCTCAGCCAGAGGATAATATCGGCGATGACAACTAGGAAATTCTAGTTTACAAAAAAGACCGGTTTCCGGTCTTTTTTGTATGGTCGGGCCAGTGGGATTTGAACCCACGGCCTCCTGCTCCCAAAGCAGGCGCGCTACCAACTGCGCCATGGCCCGTTACCCGCCTGATGTTACCTGATGCCTTGGCAGATGTCGAGTCTTGATGAGTAGCGTGACCCCTGCTAAGCTTAGTGCGGTAAAAGGAGGGAGATCATGCACACTTTTCGCGTCTGGGCGTTCTTGGTGATTATCGGTTTCTCATGCGCTGCTCCGAGCATCAGGTCGACTGTCTCGCATCCAGGGGATCAGCCTGCGCGCCCCAACGAGCCCATGGCTCCGAGTCTCCCGGAACAGCCTGTCGTAGCCATTCCTTTTGAAAACCCCCCTCCGCCCAACCCCAGACTCAGCCCAACTGGCTCCTCAGCCGGATTCATGCCCATCCTATAGCACGCGTCCGGCTCTTTTATACCTTGCAAAACCGGGTTATCTCTGTTAACTTACTGACTAGAATTTGGAATATAGAATTTGGAATTTAGGAATTGATCGCCCATAATTCCAAATTCAAAATTCCATCCCCAAATCCGCGGGTATCGTATAGTGGCTATTATGCGACCCTTCCAAGGTTGAGAGGCGGGTTCGATTCCCGCTACCCGCTCCAAGCAGAAAACTTCCATCGGAAGTTTTTCTGTTAATACGGGGTCTTGCATAATGGTTCGTTCTTGGGTAATATAACGCCCGTCAAGCCGAGGTAGCTCAGTGGTAGAGCGAAGGACTGAAAATCCTTGCGTCGCGAGTTCAATCCTCGCCCTCGGCACCATGGGCGTGTAGCTCAGTTGGTTAGAGCGTTACACTGATAATGTAAAGGTCCCTGGTTCAACTCCAGGCACGCCCACCACGACAAAAACTCCCTTCGAGGGAGTTTTTGTAAACACCAAGATACAAAAACCAATGTCCAAACTTTAATTGCCAGCCAAATGTCTATGCTATATCCTAATTGTTACTTCGGTATGCACAGATTTGATCATCTCATGGTCTTGATAGAGACGTACCAATCCTGGGGTTATTGGATTATTTTTTTGGTGTCAGCTCTCGAGTCGCTGGCCGTCGTCGGTTTGCTTATGCCGGGCACGACTATCACGGTCATCTTTGGGTTATTGGCCTCAGAGGGATTTTTCAATATTTGGCTCTTGATGCTTTTGGCTTTTATGGGAGCCGTCATCGGTGACGGCATCAGTTATTGGTTTGGCAGTAGGGGGCTCAGGTATTTTAAGGATGAAAAAAAGATTATTAAGGCCTCTCATTTTGAATTAGGGCAGAAATTTTTTGAAAAATACGGGCCAAAAAGTATTTTCTTGGGCCGGTTTATCGGGCCGTTGCGTCCGCTAATCCCGTTTATCGCCGGCCTCATGCACATGCGTTTGCGCACCTTCTTTTTTTGGAATATCACCAGTGCCGCTTTATGGTCAGTTTTTTATATTTTCGTAGGTTATTTTTTTGGCGCCGCTTGGAGAGCGATCGGTGTTTGGCCGGGCAGAATCAGCGCTATATTTTTAGTCATTATCATTGGCATGGCGGTTTATTACGCTAGAAGCAAATTATTAGAATTAAAAAACGGTAAAACATAATATGCGCATTGGTATAGAAGCCAGAATGATGGGCCCGGAAAACACGCGCGGGCTGGGTCGTTATATCCAAGAGTTGGTCACGGCCATGCTTGAAATTGCGCCCGAAAACGAGTATGTCCTGGTGACCCGCACCCTTGACCATGCTTTGAAAGATCAGGTGGAGACGGTCGTGGCTGATATGCCTTGGTATTCCTGGCAAGAACAGACTAGGATGACACGCGTCTTGAAAGATCTTAAAGCTGATGTCGTCCACGTGCCGCACTGGAATGTGCCGCTGACTTATTCAGGCCCGCTGGTGACCACGATCCATGATTTGCTTTTGCGTCACCAACCGGCCAGCGCTAAGGCAAGTACGCGAGCTTGGCCGATCAGACTAGCCAAGCGTCTTGGTTTTCGCATGGTTTTAGATCACGCCATCAGTGCGAGTCGTCGCATCTGCGTGCCGACTGAATTCACCAAACAGGATCTTATAAATTTTTATCCCTCAGCCGCGAATAAGGTCATTGTCACCGGAGAGGGGATCACTTCATTAATTCAAAATTCAAAATTCAAAATTCAAAATTCTTTAGACATGGGGCGGTATCTGTTGTATGTCGGTAGCGCTTACCCGCATAAACGGCTGGATCTGTTGCTCACAGCCTGGGAAGATGTTTCAAAACAGTATCCTGACTTGAAATTGTTGATTGCTGGCGAACTCGACATCTTTATGAAAATGCAGAATGAAGAATGCAGAATGAAGAATGTTCCCAGAGTCGAATTCTTGGGTAAGGTGACGGATGACCAGTTGTCCGAGTTGTATCAGGGAGCCTTAGCCTTGGTTTTTCCTTCGAGTTTTGAGGGTTTTGGCCTGACGCCTTTGGAGGCTTTGGCGCACGGTTGCCCGGTAGTCAGTTCTGACTCAACCTGTCTGCCGGAGGTTTTGGGTAAAAAGGGCGTTGTCTACTTCAAATCCGGGTCCAGGGATGGTATGCTAACAGCCGTCAAAACGGTGGTGGATAACCAGGTTCAACTTAGAAATGAAGCAGCCGAAGCGGGCCAGGAATTAGCCCGGAGGCATTCTTGGAAACAAGCTGCTCAAAAGACTCTGGAAGCCTACCATTCAGCCGTTTTGGGGTAGGAGGCATGGAAGAAAGGAAAAAAACATCTTTTAGTTTAAAAGAGGACGGCCCCGGGAGGGTCGAGGATTTTGAATCAAGCCTGCAAAAAGTAGTCGAACAGGAGGGAGTCGTTTTCTCGACCCCGTCCGGGATGAAAAAGAAAACTCGAGTTAAGAAACAGCCGTGTAAAAAGCCGGTTTTTTTATTGAACAAGCGCGCGACGAGCGGTTTTGAAGACACGACGGAAAAGTTAGACCTGGAAACAGTGGCCTGCGTCGTGCGCCGTCACGAACCACCCAAGTCCAATCCAGTTAAAATCAATTATCGGACGCATAATCGTAGCCCATTCGTCGTCTCTTTGAGAGATTTAACCGTGCATGAGGATGGCATGTCGGAAGAACGCGTTCCCATGGCCGCTCAAGTAGATTATGCGCAGAGTTTAGCTTTGGGTAAAACGGGCAACTTCAAGACTTTGGCTGCAGGCACTTTAAAATCCAACGTCCATCCGGGAACCGGAAAACATCAAGTCAATAAATCCACGACCGCTTCAGGCACTTTGAGTCTGCGTTTGCTTGGCCAGCGCCTTAAGCTGGCGGGACAAAGTTTATTCCGTCAGACCAAACAGGAAGTGGGCGTCTTAAAGGCAGAGGAACAAAAATTGGTTCAAGAAGCTGAACAGGAATTTACCGAAGTCGCGGAAGATGTGGCGCAGACGCGTTTCTCATACGTTAAAGCCGGTTTGGGTTTTTTGGGATTGGTGGTTATTCTGACTTTACCCGCCCAAGCCCTGGTGGCTTATCGCCATCTGACCAGCGAGAAGGATCAGGTGGAGTCGCAGGGAGCGCAGGCCGTGGCCGCCTTATCCGGTTTATCCGGAGCGTCGAGTTTGAGCGTTTCAGTCAATCAACTGCAAGATGCTTCAGGTAAGTTTAAAGAAGCGGATCGTTTATTGGATGAATCGAGGCTTTTGGCGGTCGGCGCGGCCGCCGTTGTTCCCAAACAATACAAGAGCGCGCGCGCTTTGCTCGAAGTCGGTGACAAGATGACGCAAGCCGGTCAGCTTTTGGCCATGGGCTTTGGCAAGATTTTTGATGATCCGGCCAGAGGTCTGATCGAGAGGCTGGAAGTCATGAGTGCTTACTCACGCGGAGCTCTTCCTCTTTTAACTGAGGCTGAGGCAGCTGTTCAACATGTGGACATGGCCTCAATCCCGACCGAGCAACAAGCTAAGGCCAAAGAATTGCCGGGCAAAATCGGACAGGCCAGGGATTCTGTCCGCGAGTTCGCGGTTCTGGCTGACGCGTTGGTGGGATTTTTAGGCAAGGACAGGCCCCGCACTTATCTCCTGGTCTTTCAGAACCAAACAGAGCTCAGGCCCAGCGGCGGTTTTATGGGTTCGGTGGCCGAGGTCACGGTTGATCAAGGAAAACTGACTTCCATCTACGTACCCAAGGGCGGCACATACGATCTCCAGGGCCAACTGCTGGCGCGTGTCATCCCGCCTAAACCGCTCCAGCTCGTCAAGGCGCTTTGGCAGTTCCAGGATGCTAACTGGTTTGCTGATTTTTATAAGACGGCCGATAAAATTAGATGGTTCTGGAGCAAGTCAGGCCAGCCGACTCTGGACGGCGTCGTAGCCATCAACGCGTCTTTCATGGAAAAAGTCTTGCAGGTCACGGGCCCGATTGATATGCCGGATTATGGTAAGACCATCACGGCTGATAATTTTTTATTCGAGACGCAGAAGGCGGTTGAAATCGAATACGACAAAGAGGCTAACACTCCCAAAAAATTTATTGGAGATTTATTTGCCAAGCTCATGGAGAAAGCAAAAACTTTCACTCCAGAACAATGGGTGGCTCTCGCGACTAATTGTAATCAGGCTTTGGAGACCAAGGAAATACAGATGGCCATGTTTCAAGCGGATGAAGAGGCTTTAGTCGAACGTTTTGGCTGGCAAGGCAGGCTCAAACCGGCGCCCGGTGATTCTTTAGCTATCGTGGGGGCGAACATTGCCGGACAAAAAACAGATGCGGTGGTTCAAGAGAGCGTCAAACATTTAGCCGAGATTCAAGAGAACGGTAGCATCATCGATACCGTGCGTTTGCAAAGGACGCATACGGGACAAAAGGGTGAGTTGTTCCGGGGCGTGCGCAATGTCCAATATCTCAGGGTTTACGTGCCTAAAGGTTCCGAGCTTTTGGATGCCCAGGGTTTTGATCCGCCTCCGGCCAATCTTTTCAAGCAACCGCTCGAGACTGATGCGCAGGATCCGGATGTTTTAGCCATAGACCAAACGGCTAAACCAGGCATGAACACGGTTTGGACCGCCTCCGAAGATGATCGCACGGTTTTTGGCGGATGGCTGCAACTTGATCCGGGCAAGAGCCAAGAGATTGTTTTGCGTTATAAATTACCTTTCACCGTGGCTGATATCTTGCACAGAGTTCAGGAATCACCCGGTCAGAATTCGGATAACGCGACGCGTGGAGCTTACCTTATGCTGTTGACCAGCCAATCGGGCAAGACCCGGCAATTTTCGCAAGAGGTTAGGTTGGCTGATAATTGGAAAGCTCTCTGGACCCGCAATCCTGCCGTCCAGGTGTCTTCTGAGGTTAAGCAAGTAACGGACGCCGGCGGTCTTAACTGGCAAGGCACTTTGGATCGAGACCAAGCCACGGCCGTCCTTTTATCTTCTAGCGGAGACGGTCATGAGCAAAAATAGTAGAAAATTTTTTAGTGGAAACTTTTCCGAAGCGCGGGCCGAGGTAGTTAGGCGCGATCGGGAAGTTGAACAAAGCCTGCGTACGATTTACGCGGGAGAGGAAGGCATGCCCGACATGACCCGTTTTGAAAAAATAAAAAGTCACGGTTGGATCGTGGCGCTCATCGGCATTCCGTTTTTTATCATTCTCCTTTGCGCGGCAGCTTGGGCGGGCTTTTGGGCCTTCAAGTCATTCAACGGTTTCAGCGATAAGGGATTGGTGCTCAGCATCGAAGGGCCGAGCCAGGTGACCTTGGGTGAAGAAACGACGTATTACATCAATTATTTAAACTCGCTCAAAGAGCCCATGGTTGAAACCGAGCTCAGGGTAAATTTTCCGGCGGATTTTATCATGACCGAGACTCAGCCTCAGATTGCTGACAAACAGATGGTATGGAAAATCGGGTCATTGGCCGCCGAAGAGAAGGGTACGATCACGGTCAAAGGCCGATTTACCGGCGCGCTCGGGACTCTTTCGGCCATCCAGGCCGTCGCGACTTGTCGCCCGGCCAGCCGTTCAAATAATCTTGAGGTTTTAGCTACTGAGCAGATCACTTACGCCGCTACTATTTTAGAAGGATCCATCACTGTCCCGGAAAAAGCCATCCCCGGCAATCACATGGATTTGATTTATCATTTAATAAATAAAGGCGTTGACGCCTTGAGTGATCTTGAAGCCAGAGTGACTTTACCCGAGGGTTTTGCCGCGGATTCTGTCACGACCAGCCAGGATGTTTTAAAGGATAGACTTTATTCGAGAAAAATAACTACGCTTTCAGCTGGCAGTTCAACGGAGATAATTATTTCCGGCGTCTTCGCGTCTGGCTTCGGCGGCCAGGCCAAAGTCACAGCTGAAGCGGGAACCCTAGCCGCGGACGGAACTTTTATGCCGGCTCAAAAAGCGGAAGCGAGTTTTCCGGTTTTGGCCGGCGATCTCAATCTTAAGTTGGTCGTCAACGGATCGGACGCCAGTGAGAGGAGCGTGGGTTATGGAGAAAACCTGCAATGCACCATCGGTTATGAGAACACAGCCAATGAACCCCTCAAGAACGTAACTCTGCGCTTGCTTTTGGAAAGCGAGAATTCTACTTCTACGGCGCAAAAAATGATTTTGATAGATTGGGACAAACTGAAAAGCGCTGCCAGCGGAACGCGTCAAGACCAATCTTTGGTTTGGAATGAGGCCGGGAGGTCGGAGCTCAAAGAAATCGCCCCTCGGGGCGATGGATCCATCGAAATTTCTATCCCTCTGACCGGGCAGGCGACGGGTACCGGGATGAGCCTGGTGCGGGCTACGGTTTTTGCGGATATCGGGCAGATGGGGAACTCGAAAGTTAACCGCACGATCCAGATCGCACCTATGGTTTTTAAACTTAAGTCAGATGCCAAGCTCGCGGCCGAGGCCAGATATTATTCCGAAGAAGGCGCGCCTTTGGGTTCTGGACCAATCCCGCCCAAGGTCGGAGAAGCTACCCGATATCGTATTTTCTGGACCGTCAATAAAAATGTCCATGGCTTAAAAGATATGGAAGTCTCCGCCGTTCTGCCGCGCAACGTGAGGTTCGCTAATCTTGTGACTAGTACGGCCGGAGAGCTGGCTTATGACGCTACCGCTCGGCGCGTGGCCTGGAGGCTGAATCGTTTGCCAGAAGATGTCGGGAGCGTAAGTATGGAATTTGACGTGGAGCTGACTCCCGTGGCTTCTGATGACGGTAAATTCGTTGACCTGATTGGCGACGCTAATTTTCAGGCTGTAGATGAAAATATCAAAGAAAATATCATGCAGGTTATTAAAGCTATAAATACGGATTTGCAAAACGATGAAAGCGCCAAAGGCAAAGGCGTGGTGAGGAAGTAAAGTTTGATCATCGCAAGTCCGCGGGCAGGCTCAAGCTCTCGGAGGAGAGAAAATCTCGAGTCGAGTTAACGACTTGAGACGAGAGCTTTGCATACCCAGCGGACTTTCAATGACCATAGTCCTCAGTCATGCCGAACTTGCCCGCCCGCCTATGGAGGGTTTCGGCATCTCACGGAGCTTTGAATCTGTCGTGAGGAGATGCTGAAATAAATTCAGCATGACGAACGGGTTTTTAATGAATGGGTGCCAAGGGCGAGGTAGAGACGTTGCGATGCAACATCTTCCTCGCCCCCGGCAAGCTAGCGTTTGGAGACTGGTGCTAGAACCAGCTGCGGGAGCTGTCGGCGACCCAGGTGTAGGTCTCGACGAGCCACGATCCTCCGAAGAACCAGACTCCGATGATGAGGAAGGCGAGTGCCAGGACGATTTGACCGAATTTCATGTCATCCCCCGAGGAACATCCGCATGGTGTTCTTGAGGATGCCCACGTGGAATTCGTGGTCCGCCCAGGCGCAGAGAATGATGACCACAGCGATCAATAGTGCTCCGCTATCTTTCACTTCACACCTCCTTGAGATGGCGGCGGACGATGTCCACCACCTTGTCGAGAGTCAACCGCGAGGAAGAGAGAGGCGAAGACTCGATGTAGTCCTCGTCGCCGATCCACAGCTCCGTGCGCCGGAGCTCTGCGTACGCGCCGAGCAAATCCACGGCTATCTCGGCATTGCGCCGGGTGACAGTGAACTTGACGACGGTTCCGCGCCGGATGTCATTCGGATCGAGCGGATGCTCGGGGTTGCAGACGACCACGACGTCGGAAAATTCCTCGCCGATCGTCTTGGCATCCTCGTGATTATGAATGGAGGTCACGGTCACGATCCGTCGGTCGGACTCGAGTCCCAGCCGGCACCCGTTACGAACCATGTCCATGCGAAAGCTCATTACGTTCTCCTTTGGGCCTTTTGTTTGTCGAATCAGGCCCCAAGTACAAACTCCTCTTCTGACGTGATTTGTGATATGTGACTCGTGACTTGTCTGATTCTGACATGTCACGTTTCACGTTTCACGTGTTGCTTTTGAGAAGTTGGTGCTTGGGGAGGGCGCAGTAGATTTCTGCGCCCGTGTCACGTTGTTCTTGAACGACGTGACGTGGTGGGAAGGAGCGGTTCAGGACGGGAGTGTGTGCTGGTACCCGGCCAAGGTCATGGCCAGGCTGAGCATGTCAGGCTGATCCATGTTTGGCGTGGTGGCCTGCGGCTCGACACCGTTGAGCGTCTCGGCCAAGTACCTCTTTGCGGCCACGGCCATGTCTTGTGGCAGGGTGAGGTCAGCCAAGACAATGATTTCGTCGATGAGAAAATCTGAGACGAGATCCGGTAGCTCGCGGTAGGCCTCTGTCAGCGTGTTCTCGTCCATGTCTCCATGCTGCAGGTTGTAGACAAGGAACAGCGCGCTGGTCACGAAGCTGACCGGAGTGACGATGCATGTCAGCCGCTCGGCAAGCAGCCTGGCGAAGGCGCGCCGGGGGCAGCCATCGCATCCGTAGTGCGAGGCGAGCAACTTTTCCTTGATCGTATCGGACAGGATTGCGTTCATGGTCTTTCTCCAAGTTCTTTCAGGGTAGGAGCGCGGCTGGGATCCATTGGTGAGACTTGCGGGGGTGCATGTCTTCCTTGCTTAATCCGGCCTGAAGGCAAATCTCGAACGCCTCTTCTCGGATTTCTTTCATTTGGTCGTAGATTTCAAGCCTCATGTAGTCGCCGATGACCAACTGGGGCAGGGAAGCGATCTCGATGAGATCACGTCTTGAGACCTGACCTGCGCCGCCGGCTCTGCGGATGATGGCCCTCGCCTTGATCAGTTCGGCTTGACACTGGGCGCGGGCTGCTTCGAAACCGCAGTCTTCGCTGTATCCAAGATCGAGCTGGATCGAGAATTTGCCAGCATGAGCCATCAAGAGCTTGCCAATCGCCTCCTCGGCACTCGTCCCTCCGCAATCTACTTCTGGCTGCTCCAGAATGTATGCACGGAAATGGGACGAGCTATCCTTGATGACGACGATATTCTTGAACGGTCTATCGCAGAAGATATGATTGAACATCATGTTCTCCCTTCAGAGCCTCCGTCCTTTTGAAAGGACGAAGTGGTTAGTTGTTGACAGAGACTCATTTGGGGAGAGCGCAGTAGATTTCTGCGCCCGTGTCACGTCGTTCGCGCTGTGTCCGCCTATGGCGGGAACGACGTGACGTGTGGAAGGTGCGACGTCATCGGTAGAACTTGGCGATGATGCCAAGCCTGTGTTCTTCGGCCGCCGAGGGTGTTGGCTCCGGATAGCAGACCGGATCCCACGGCATATCGATATCGAGGATCATGAAGCCTTGCTGGCAGCTCAGTCGGCGCTCTTGGCCGTTCAGGATTTCGTCGCCCATCGTGGTCGCGAACCCAGTATTGGAGCAGAGCTCGAGGTCGCGGCAGGCACAAGGCTTGAGAGTAGAGTCCATCGAACTTCTCCTTCAGTTCTGGGTGTAGAACTTGAACTCGGGGATGCTTGAGTTGATCGCGACGGAGCGGGTCTCGCCAGGGGCCAGATAGCTGGTGACATGGCAACCGCCGTTTCCGTCATGATCGTCGCAAACCGTCATGATGAAAGGCGAGGTGTTCTGGATCTCGATCTCGGACTTGGGAGCCACGGCAGCGCAGGACTTTGCGCAGGACTGTGCGATCTGAGGATTCTTGCACAGGACAAGCGTGACATTGACGAGGGTAGGGCTGGGGCACATGACCCCTGGCTCGTTGCTGAGCGCAGGGCGCATGGTCTTCTCGTTCTGGCAACCGAACGCCGAGAGCACAACGAGAACGAACGCGATCATCTTGATAGAGTTCATGGAACTTTCTCCCTTGAGAGCCTCCGTCCATTTGAAAGGACGAAGGTAGTTTTCAGACAGAGACTCATTTGGGGAGGGCGCAGTAGATTTCTGCGCCCGTGTGGAAGGTGCGTCGGAAGTGGAAGACTACTTCTTGCCTTTGCCCTTGCCGTTCTTGCCGTCGGACTTGCCCTTCTTGCTTTTGGGAGCTTCGAGCTTGGCGGCTTCGGCCTGAGCGGTCTTGCGAGCTTCGGCGGCTGCCTGCTCGCGGGCGAGATGTTCCGCTTCGGCGCGCTTGGCCGCGTCTGCCTTGTAGGCCTTGACCTCGGCAGCGACCCTGGCGGAGAAGAAGGTGTAGGACTTGCCACCGACCAGCACGCTGTACTGGCCGCTGAACGTATCCTTGACCTTGGCCAAGCCGAGGAGTTCGATCTTGACCGCCTTGGCGCCGCCGCGTTCGTAGGCCACCTCAACCATCTTGCGGAACTCGGTCTCCACCTGCTGGTCCTTGGTCGGAGCAACAGCGTGAGGAGCCGGAGGAGGCGCGAACTGCTGCTTGTGGCAGCTGACGCAGAGCGGGTACTCCGGAGCCAGTGTCTTGTGGCCGCAGTTGGTGCAGCGCCCGACGTTGCTCTTGGGAGCGAGCTTGCTGGTCTCGTCGGACAAGAACTTCTTGTCCGCTTCGTCAGCGTGAGCGCGGCAGAGCAGGCGATCTGTCAGTTTGAGGTAGAAGCATCCCGGCATCTTGCACTTGCGGCTGGGGATGGCGGGGTTGCTCTCCGCCGGGTCTGTCACCAGGTGCAGGTGGGGGTGAACTTGATCGGAAGCGGAAGCGGCGTTGGAGTGCTTTCCCATGGTCTTAATCCTCCATTGACGGTTGATGCGTGCGAACGATGCACGCAGTACGTTGAACGTTCGAAGGTGAAAAGAGCGAGAATTATGCAGAAGTTGTCATCAACACGCGTGACAAGCTACGTGTGAAGCGTTGCCCCGTAAGCAACGTAAGTTGCTTCTACGGGGGGTCCTCCTCTGCATAATTCCGGCTCCTTAAACAGTAGTCAGTGTTCATTTCTGGCTACTGTCTATCGTCTACAAGCTACCGTCTCTTAATATAAAAAACGGCGATTTCCGTAAAACCCTGGGAGAGTTGCACAAAAATTGCCGCCTTAAACTTACAATGATAACTAAACACGCAATTGCGTAGTTTAGCCAAAAACTCTCTCCTCAGAATTTTTGCTAACCTAGCGGAAAAGCTAGATTTTAACTTGATTTTTAAAGGTATTTTCTAAACCGCCATTCGATTTAGAACTAGCTAATATAGCACAAAACAGCCCTTTTGTCAAGCCTAACTCCTCCTGCCTCCTCTTACTTCGCAAGAGGAGGTTCTGACTCAGAACCCTCTCTTGTTTAAGAGAGGGCAGGGTGAGTTAGGACATCTAAAAACCCGTCAGAGACAGGTTTTTAGAGCCGGGGGAAAGCAATGAGTGTGGCGCTTTCCCCGGGAGAAGTTGATTAGCCCTTGTGGGCTCAGGCCTTGGCAGGATCATTGGCAGCCTCGAGTCTGTTGATTGTCACCACGCATGGGGTGAGGTTGGCTGTGACCCAGGTTATGTGTCCTGCCTTGAGCAGGATTCCCTGGTAGATGCTGAGCGCGAGCTGGCGCGTTTGCTCCGGGTCAGAGACGCCCCTTCTGGCGCCTGGTCCGCGATAGCTTGACCGCATTATCGCGCGGCCGTTTTTTGGAGTCGGAGCTGACTCCGGTTGTATCTGCGAAGCGAGTAATAAAATAAACTTACAGCGCATGACGACCTCCTTTGGATCCCGCCAGTTAATTGGAAGGAACCAAGACTATTATGACACAAAAACCAAAGCCCAAAAACCAATCTCCAAAAAATATCCAAAAACCAAATAACAATGTCCAAATTTGGTAATTGGCATTTGGTTTTTGGTAATTAAAAAAAAGACACGCGAGGGCGTGTCTGAGCGGGGGAGCTTGAGGCTCAACCCTTCTTGTGGCGGGCCAGGAAGTCCTTGCCCTTGCCGACGGCTGTGTTGATCGGAACGTCCTTGGAGCAGGGGCCGGAGCGGAGGCACTCCTCCTCGCTCCAGGAGTCGAACTTCACGTTCAACAGTGCCTTGAGAACCGGCGGGTCTGCCACGTCCTTTGGTGTGACGCCGCCGCGGTTGCAAAGAACGCCCAGGCCCACGACGATGCCCCCGACGGAGCGCGTCGCTTCGATGACTCGCTTGGAAGAAAGGCCGGTCGTGGTCACGTCCTCCACCACCAGGACTCGCCTGCCCTTCACCAGCTTGTCGTAGCCGCGCTTGATGACGAACCTCGGGTGCTTGATTACGACCTCATCGCTCTCCTGGGGATGTGAAGTGGTCCAGAAGACCTCCTTCCCTTTGTCATCAATTCTGACAAGACGAAGCTCATACGTGTAGACGTGGCCATTCTCGACCTTCTCAACCTTGTGAACCATGGTTTCATCGCGCTCGGCATAAGTCGCCAGCACATCGCGGTCCGTGATTTCCGAGAGATGGAAGGCGGTCCACTGCGAGAGGATGGTGCCACCGATGGCCGGCGCAACGACTACTTCCACGTCAGCCTCCGCGAAGTTTTCGGCCATGGCCCGGCACAGCTTGGACGTCAGATAGGTATGCGGATAGGCCGCGTCCTTGTTGACGTACTTCGTGCCGTGATTGCCGGCTGTGTAGACGATGTGGCTGTCGACGATCACGCCGCCGACTCCTTCAAGAACCTGCAGAACTTCTTGCTCGTTCATGACTTCACCTCCTGGCGCATCTCTGCGCGGATTTTGGTGCTCTGCTCGTTCAGCTTGAGGGTTTCGCGTCGTGCGGCTTCGGCGAAGTCCGGGCCATGCGAGGCAAAGATGACGCCCGAAGACGAATTGGCGATCAGCCCGGTGCCGCGGCTGTTCAGGCCGACTTTCAGCACCGACTTGAGTTGTTCTTCGAGAGGCTTGTCTTTTTGTTGCTTGCCGATGGCGGGCATCAGGATGTACATGTCGTCGCCTACGATCTGGCGCACGTACCCGAGCTCTTCGGGATAGGTCGCGCCCACCACCAGCAGACAATTGCCGTGCTTGTTCCACTTGCGGGAAACGCGCAGGGCAACGTACTGGTAGAACGGGATGAGGTAGCCGGGCTTTTTGTCGTAGCTCACGATGTGGGCGGTCCACTGATCCTCGAATCCTTTGGGAAGAGGATTGTTTTCCGTGAGCTCGGTCAGCTCTTCGTAGCTGACGTAGACCGGTTTGTCCTGGAACTCGCCGCTGCCCGGGTTGGACGTCTTGCAGAGCACGATGATGCCCTTATCAGTCCGCTCGAGGAACGGCTTGTTGGCCTCCTCGCCCAGATACGGGTGGATGGTCAGTGCATCCGCATTGAGCTTGTCCAACAGTCCGGTAACATAAGCCTTGTTGGTCTTGCCGATGTCGCCACGTTTGGCATAGAGGATGACCGGCAACCCGGGGCAGGTTTCGCGGATCATGCAGAGAGTGCCTTCGAGACCCGCGTGCCAGCGAATCGGATCCGCTTCGTAGAAGGCGGAGTTGGGCTTGTAGCAACAGATCAGGTCGCCCGTCGCCTCGATGATGCCTTTGTTGAACCTGAGGAGGGCGTCGGTGTCGTCGTCATCATCGATCACGCAGTTGGGCAATTGGTCCCAATCGCTATCCAGCCCCACGCACACCAGCTTACCCTCGGCCTGCTTGGCATCCAACATCTCGATGAACTTGCACGTCATGACAAAATCTCCTTGCCCCATATGGGGCTTTGTTACAGAACAACAACCTTTACAGCTTGGCGATACCTTGGGGCTTTTCGTTGAGATTGTCAACCCGACAACGATAATTCAAAATTCAAGATTCAAAGAGCAAAATGTTGGAATCCCTTTGGGATATTAAATATAAAATTAATGCCGTCAGGCCACATACATTTTGAATTTTGCTTTTTGAATTTTGCTTTAAAAAAAGAAGGCCGAGATTGGCCTAGTAGTTGGCGTCAGCGGACGCCCAGCTCCGAACCGTCGTAGACAAGTCCCTTGGGTTCGATGATGACTTGCTTCTGGCTGCTCTCCTCGATATGGCCCGCCTCCAAAGCGTCGAAGCCGCACTTCGCAATGACCTCCAAAGTCTTTGCGACGTGCGTTTCCGGAACGAACAGCGCGAAGCCGGCGCCCATGTTCAGGTTGCCGTAGGCCTCGCGGTCATCCAGCGGCCCGTGCTCCTGGATGAAGTCGAAGATCGGCAACTGCGGAGGCAGAACTTCGACCACGTACTTGAACGGCTTCACCGCCCGCATCAGCTTGCGCCAGCCGTGACCAGTGACATTGATGGTGTAGTGGATGTCCACTCCGCCATTCAGGCAAGCCTCGATGAGTGGCACGTAGATCGGCGTGGGATCGAGCAGCGTCTCGCCGTAAGTGCGGCCATCGGAAAGCTCGGTCAAATACTTCTTGGGCAACTTCTCGGAGATTTCGCGCGCCAAGGTCAAACCGTTGGCGTGGATTCCAGAGCTGGCAACCAGGATGATCGCGTCACCGTGTCGGATGTTGGCGGGATCGATGATCCGATCCTTGGGCTTGATGATGCCCAAGGCCGAACCGGCGAGCAACGGGTCTGGCAGGCCCTTGAGAGTAGGCGTTTCGCCGCCGCCCCAAACGCAACCCGCCTTGTCGCAGGCCTTTTGCCAACCAATAGCCAAGTCAGTGCTACGCTGCTCGTCCTTGAACCAATCTGAGTCGCCGACGGCGAGGTGCATTGCGACAGAAACAGGCAGGGCCCCCAAAGTGATCATGTCGTTCACGATCATGGCCACCGTGTCCTGAGCCATTTGGTCGTAGTAAGTCTTGCCAGTTAGTTTGTACATGGCCTCGGCTACCCAATTCTTGGTGCCCAGGCCCTCTTCCACGTGAGCCAGATAGCAGTCCGGCGTCTCGAACAGGTAAACGCTTTCGCCGCGGCTCCATTCAATTTCGTTGAAGCCAAACCGGCGTAGATTGACCGCAGTCGCCCGACCCGAGGCCTGGGCAAGTCGCTTGAACGGATCCATAGCGTCATAATCCACTCCCGTGCCGGCATACGTCATCCCTTTTTCCTGTGTCATGACTCTCTCCTTGATGTGATGGTGCATCAACCTTTACAGCTGGCAGCACTTTGTCTGATTAATATAGCTTTGTCAATAAAAAAATCGATCCTTGTCAGGGATCGGGGAGGGGGAGCAAGCGGCTAGTCCGTAGTCCACTTGGCGAGCTTGACCAGGCGCAGGCCTTTGGTCGCGAGCGGCGCGTCCATATGGGTATGCATCAGGGCTTCCAGGTCACGCGTCTGTTGCGGGTCGTACGGGTTGTAGAAATTGCCGAGTTCGCGCGAGTGGGCGTTCATGAACTCGTAGAGTTGGAAAAGCACGGCGTCTCTCTGCTGGTTGACATAACCTTTATCCGCTTCGGCCTCGCATTTTAAACCGCCCTTGATGTTCATCGACTCTACAAAGCGCCCGGCATCCGCGATTTTAGTGTCCACGGTCAGCTCGAGGCGACGCACCTTGGGGTTGTCGGTGATGGGTTGAACCGAGGCCTTGGCTTGTGCTTCGCGCGTGAGCCTGATCTGTGAGCTTGGTTTAGCCCAACGTGTTTGTTGAGGTACATCAACAACCTTGCCGCTATCATCGAGGATGACCACAGAGTCACTCCAACCGATCGTTGAATGACTAGGAACGATGAGTACGCTACCAGCAAATCCGAACGCAGAGCCAATCAAGCCTAAGATGATGCAGACATTTCTCGATATGACGTGCAATTGCACGAAGTCGTCCTTCCGCCTACATCCACGGATTATTAAGTAGAAGCCGATGAGGAGTAGGATGATGCTGAGAACCAGAGCAGCAAGGGGTGACATGGCCTTTGTCCTTTCAGGGAACGAGTTGTCTGTCGCATACTTTAGGAGCCGGACGGTTGATTTGTCAACCAATGCCTGCTAATATGCCGACGTCTAGAGCGCCCTTAGCTCAACGGATAGAGTGCCGGTCTTCGAAACCGGTGATGGGGGTTCGATTCCCTCAGGGCGCACCACTACAAAAAACTCGGTAAGGCCGAGTTTTTTGAAACATCAAACATCAAACACCAAACATCAATCACCAAATTTGGTAATTGGCATTTGGTTTTTGGTTATTAAAAAAAGAGACGGCGAGAGGCCGCTCAAGATACTGCGAGGGAAACGCCTTCTTCGAGATAATCCACTTGACTGGCGTCATTCTCACATGGGTACTCTCCCGAAGGAGAGTGGTCTGGAGACTGCGGGGAAACCGGAGTGTATTCCCTGGAGCGCAGGGCGAACTTCAGCCGGGCGCGCAGGCGTTGCCCCGGCTTGATCTCTCCTTTTACAATCCGGAGGAGTTGCTCCGCGGACAGATCGACGAAGATGGCCGCTTCTTCGAAAGAAGTCATCTCTTCCGGGTTGAGCCGGCGTTCAAACTGCTTGATCAGATCGATCATGGTCGGCAGCCAATGCAAGGCCGTGGCCAACTCCAACTCGATCCAAGGGTTCACCTGCAGCGTGCTCTCACCCTTTCCCAGATGAAAGGGAGCGTAATCCGGCGTATTGGGAGGAGCGATGAAATAGCCCTCCTTGAGTCGGGTCGGTATCCAACCCGGCTTTTCGGGCGTGCCCAAGAGATACTGGGCCGCAACCCGTTTGCAGACTCTGTTGAGGACCTCCTTGCTAGCTTGAGCCTCGAAGGGTGGAGTGAAGAATTTTCGACAACCGGGAAGGTCCGGAAAGGCGATGGAATATCTTCCTTCTGCCAGGACACTCACGATGATGGGATAGTTAACCATCACGCACCTCCAGGGTTTGGTCTAAATTTACTACCATTTTGCTTGAACCTTGTCAAGCATTTAGCGTTCCCCAGTTCTTGGCTTCTAGCCCCGCTTGGGCGGCCGCGATCTGCGCTTCCTGTTTGGAAGTGCCGCTGCCGATAGCTACTAATTCTTTTTCCAAAAAGACGCCGACCGTAAACTCTTTGTTATGGTCAGGCCCGGTTTCCTTAAGAACTTTGTAGGATGGGGTAACGCCTAACATCTCTTGGGCTGTCTCCTGGAACTTGCTCTTAGGATCGATGTAAAGCTGATTTTTAAGAATGAAAGGCAGGTGGGAAAGGATATGTTTATGAATGAAGCCCTCGGCTCCTTTGGCTCCGCCGTCAAGATAGATCGCGCCGATGATGGCCTCGATGGCATTGGCCAAAATATACATGCGAGCCTTGGAGTCTTTATCTTTGGCTTCGCCTTTGGACATGAGCAGGTATTCCTCGAACTCTAGCTGGGACGCGATCCCGGCTAAAGTTTTGGCATTGACCAAAGACGCCCGCCAGTTAGTAAGCTCGCCTTCGGGGTTGGCGTAATTTTTATAAAGATACTCGGTTACGATCAATTCCAAAACGGCATCGCCTAAAAATTCCAGCCGTTCGTTGTGCTCGTACTCATAGTCTGAATGTTCATTCAGATACGAGCGGTGAGTCAGGGATTGGAGCAGTAAGCCCTTGTCCTTAAAAACATAAGACAGCCGTTCTTCAAGCGGCTTATAATCTGATTGCGGTACGGTTGTCATAACATTCGCGTTAGCGGCGAACGTTGCTCACGACGCTGACGGACCAACAGGTATCCGTGCGCTTCGTCAGTCTCGTTCGACGGGTTTATGATTAGTCACTTTTTACTCGTTACTTTTTACTTGAGCCGGGTCAGGGCTTTCTTTGGGTTTGTCAGCCGCTTTAGCCACGCCTTTGGCCGTTTGGTCTCGGAACACGGCTCCTAAAACGCCGTTAACAAATTTGCCGGACGATTCTCCGCCAAAAGTTTTAGCCAGCTCGATCGCCTCGTTGATGGCGACCTTGGAAGGAATCTCTTGGTCGTACATCAATTCGTAAATGCCCATGCGTAAGACATTTCGGTCGACTGTCGTGATGCGTTCAATCGGCCAGTCTGGGGCAAAATGCCCAATCGCCCCGTCGATTTCGACTTTATGCTCCATGATGCCTTTGAGCAACCCCAAAGCAAAAGGTCGTTCGTCCATTTCGGGGGCGAATTCTTTTAGATTTCGATCCATGATTTCAAAGGCCTGTTCCTTATCCTGGGCATGGAAATCCCATTCGTATAAGGACTGGAGGACCAATGAGCGGGCGAGGTGGCGGTTGGACATAGAAAAGGTGCGAAGTTAGAGCCTAAGATTATTTTAGGCCGTGGCGGGTTTTTTGGTTTTTTTGAGCAATTTTTCTAATTTGTGATCTTTACCTTTAACGTGAATGGCATGACCACGGTAAGAAGTGGCTCCGGGCGCGGCGCGATGTGAGAGATGATTCTGTTCGCTCTGCTTATCTTCGGCGATGTTGTTGCCTTTCAAAGCAAAATGTGAGGCGCGACGGCGCTTGTGTGAGCTTGTTCTGCGATGTCCAGGAAGACCCATAACAAAATAACTGATGATTTATGCCTCAATAGTAACAAAAAACCTCATAGATGGCAAGAGGCTCAATTTAAAGCAAAAAGCAAAATTCAAAAAGCAAAATGTCGGTATCCCTTCGGGATATTAATTTATCGCCGCAGGCCACCTGCATTTTGAATTTTGCTCTTTGAATTTTGAATTATTAGACGATTGTCCTTTGGGTGTAGGCCGGGTTGAAATCGTGCAGTTCTTCGGGCTCAAACCAGACCTGGATCTCCTGCTCAGCCTCTTCGACATTGCCCGAAGCGTGGATCAGGTTAAAAATACCAGTCTTTTTAGCGTCGGCGTGCTTGTATGAAACGTGAGAGTAGTCTCCGCGGATGGTGCCGGGAGCCGCGGACTTTGGCTCGGTCCCTCCGACCATCTTTCTGACCAGCTCAACCGTTTCAACGCCTTCCAGAACCATGGCCACGACCGGTCCGGAGAGCAACATCTCAACCATAAGTTTGCGGACATGCTCGCCGCGGCGAATAGCCAGGTCTTCTGTGTAATGTTTCAGGGCCGTCTCTTCGGTCGGCCAAACCATCTTGAGACCGGCGATTTTTAGGCCCACGCGCTCGAAGCGTTGGATGATTTCGCCAATCAACCCTCGTTCCAAGGTGTCCGGCTTAAGCAACACTAGGCTACGTTGGATTGTTTCACAGACGTTATTCATATGGCCGCGAGCATACCAGTTAAGTTGAATTTTGAAAAGTGGAATATCTACATCTTGACCATATGCTCAGCATACATTAGATTGATATCCTTCCCAAAATTAGGAGGAGGACCATGGGTGTCTACGGAACAAGTTGCCCGCCACCGTTCTATCACAACTCGCGTGAACTCAGGATTCTGAGGGATCTCAAGGAGCGTATCAGACCCTGCATCTCCACCTCGCCCGAATGGAAAAGGGTGATGGCGGAGTTCGATGCTGAAGAAGCCGTCATTTTGTCTCAGCGCTTGGCAGACCACCGGGCCGAGGTGTATCAGAATTTTTCCGGCCTGACGTTTTTCCCTCCCAAGCCCTCCAAAAATGGGGGTAACCCCGAATTTGACCGGCGTGAAATACTAGCGCAGATCAAGCAGAGCTCGTTGTTGACTGGGGAAAGGCGCCGATTCAGGCGGATCGTCAAGCTTATGCGTCAAGCAAGGCTGGAGTTGCCGCCCGATCTTACGCCGGTCAAAGCCAAACGTAAGCTGATTGAGTTGCAGGAAAAGAAATTATTCCTGACTTACTCGTGTCAATACGGATTGGACAACATGGAATTTTGCGAATTCCAGAGGCTGACCCACGAGGCTATTAAGCGGACCAGTAAGTATCTGGAGCAATTGCTTAATGCCTACGTGCCGATCAATCACCGAGGCCAGCTCGCTTTTGCCGCCAGTGTTTTCAATGCACGGGATTTCCCAAGTTTGATTGCATTAGCCGGTACAAAGGCCGGCCGAGGCGTCATCTCCAAGCGGATCGGACACGAGGCCCGGGTCATGGCCGTGTTTGCTCAACTCGAGTTCGAACATCTGATCGGGGTTTACAATCCGGATCGGGTGGACGCCATCCGCCGAGATCTCATCTCGATTTTTGAAAACAATGTTTTCGATCCCGGCTTGAGTCAGCGCCTAGTGGTCGTGGCAGAACTTGATCCGGCCAATGATTATCGCGTTAAGCGGGATGCGGAGGGGAAGCCTCGGCTTGCCATTTACGGGGAAGATGCGCCGGAAGCCCATCAAACGTCGACGGCCTCACTCTTAGTCTTGCCGCGTGACGTCAGGGTCATCAATTGCAATGGGCGGCTAGTTCCCGTCTATTTCTTAGATCGCCACAAAGAGATGATCTTCGCCAAGTTACTACGGAAGTTATGCCGCGATCCGGCCCATATCACGGATCATTCCGCCTTCACTTGCGTGCTATTTGGGAATGGAAGTGACGAAGAAGCTCTGGCCAACAAGTTAAGGGATGAGATCGTAGTCAATCCAGGCCAGGTCTCGGCCCAAAAGTCCAACGCGGCCAGGGCCGGAGCCATTGACCCACACAATCTGCATTCGTCGTTGGATCGCCGGGGAGAATCCTATATTTTCCGCTGGGGAGGCATTAACCATGAGCTCCAAATCCTGGACATTGCGACCTTCATAGACTCTATGATATGTCGCAACCGGATTTCGCACCTTTTCTACAAGTTTCTGACTTTGGTCGATACGGCTTTTCCTTTCATCTGGCCCAAGGAGCTTTATGGCAAGGACTGGCTCGACGCCGGGTTCAGGGACATCCTCTGGGAGTATTTGGTCAAAGAGCTGTGGACCGGTCCAGAAGACCCGGAAAAAATCTCCCGCATCTCTCAATTGCCTCCGCCGTCACCCTTGACCAGCGAGGGCACAACCGCTCCTCCTGACGCGCCAAGATAGCGCGTCCTTTTTTTTGCGTAGCACAATCCGCCGAAGCCTTGGCGAAGGTGGATCGATATCTTTATCTTCTGTGATATAATTCATCCATGTCTCAGGTGATAACAGAAGTCCGCGTCCCTCGGCCGGAGCCTCCCGCTTTGGAAACAGAGTCAGTCACCGAAATTAAAGCTGATTTCATGACTTTGGGTGGAGGAGTGATTTTGGCCGTGACGATTATCGCGACTTTCTTTCTGATTTTTTCATTGCTTGTTCCCATGGTGGAACAATTGCAATTAGTGATTATCGCCCTTTTGACCGGCGCCTGTTGGCTTTATCTGGTCAATCGTTTTTCAGAAGGTTTTAAGTTAAGAGAAGAACAGCTTGAGTTTGATACGGCGCTTGGCCGGCGCCAGATTTTTAAGCTCAACGAAATTATCGGTCTGCGCCTGACTGACCTGGGCTGGAGTTTGAACGGGGATTTTTACATTTTGGAAATATCCACGGCTGAGAAGCGGCGTCCCATGCAGATTGGGCTTGGGCCATGCTGGCGCCGTCCCGAACTCTCGGCTTTTGTACGGACGATAGGTAAAAAATTAGAAAATCATCAACCAGAACCATATGAAGACCAAAGCGAAAGTTAAGCACTCAGCCAAGCCGTCCAAACGACCGTTGCCGCAACGGCCTTTTTACAAGTCTTCCAATTACCAATCCAATGCCGCCCTGGCCTCGGCTCCCATCAAAAAGCGTTTCATGCATTGGGTCTGTGCTCCGCAGAGCCAATATTCACAAGCGGAAGATGTACCTTTTACGGAAAATCTTTATTGGCGCATTTTTAGAATTATCGCCGAGTTTATCGAAGGTTTCGAATTTTTATCCAAACTTAAGAGGGAAGTGACATTTTTTGGCAGTGCGCGTACCTCAAAAAATAATCACTATTACAAAGTGGCTGAAGAGTTGGGCCGGATGTGTGGCAAGGCCGGTTTCACGGTTATCACCGGTGGCGGTCCGGGTATCATGGAAGCAGGCAACAAAGGCGCGTTTAATGCCGGAGGGGAATCGATTGGTCTGGACATTGAATTGCCAACCGAACAGAGGCGTAACGAATATGTGACAAGGGCTATCGGCTTTCATTATTTCTTCACACGCAAAGTCATGCTCTCGGCCTCGGCTCAAGCCTACGTCTTTTTTCCCGGCGGCTTCGGCACTTTAGATGAAGCCACGGAAATGCTGGCCCTTATCCAAACCGGCAAAGTGCCGCGGAACGTGCCTTGCATTTTTGTGGGTCGAGCGTTTTGGACGCCGTTCTATGCTTGGATTAAAAAAACACTCCTCGAAGATCAGGCTTATATAGGCCAAGAAGATTTAGACCTCATCGTAATGGTAGATACGCCTCAAGAGGCTTTTGCGATCATCAAGCGGACCAAGGAACGGGAATTGTAACATAAAAAAGTAGAGACGTTGCATTGCAACGTCTCTACATAAATCACAAACGAATTTATTTTTTAACTAACGCCTTGCGGGCGGCTGTCTTGGCCTGTTTCTTCTGTTTTTTGGTCAGGGTCTCGCCTTTCTGGATAGACTGCAGTTTCCTTAGGGTCTTCAAAGCGCGGGTCGACAAAACAACCTTGACTCCGCCCATGCGGCGAGTTTGTAAATTGACCCCTTGAAGGCGCTTGGTGGCGCGGTTAGAGTGGCTCCGGTTATTGGCTACATTGGCCTTCTTGCCGGTCAAGACGCAGATACGTGACATAGGATTGGCACAAGGATACACTCATGCGCTACAATTGACAAGTCTAACTTATCGTCCTACTACGTCCTAACCGTCCTAGACGTCCTAACCGTCCTATACGTCCTGATTAGATAGTTATGAATCTCACTACTTTGTTTTCAGACCCAATTTTGTTCGTCCTATGGATCATAGCGGTCCTGGTGGCTTTAACCATCCATGAATTTTCGCATGCTTTGGTAGCTACCTGGTTAGGCGACCCCACGGCCAAGCGCATGGGGCGGCTTTCCTTGAACCCCTTGGCCCATATTGATTGGTTTGGCCTGGCCGCCCTGGTCTTGGTCAGTTTTGGCTGGGGTAAGCCCGTGCCTTTCAATCCTTATCAGCTTAAAGATCAAAAATGGGGGCCGTTATACATTGGCATCGCGGGACCTATCAGTAATATGCTGATGGTTATAATCTCAGGCTTGTTATTGCGCGGGCTGGCACCTATTCTGGGAGGCTCCAACTTACTGATTGTTTTTTTGAGCCTTTGTTTCCTCATCAATACGGCTCTCATGCTTTTCAATTTGATTCCTCTGCCGCCTTTGGACGGTTCTAAGATAGTTCTAGCTTTATTTCACCAACCCAAATGGTATAAATTTAGGGAGGCCATGGAACGCTACGGATCTTGGACTTTGATGGCGCTCGTTATGCTGGATATTTTTTTGGGCGTAGGCATCATTAGCTCTGTGCTTAATGGGCCTTATCATTGGATTGCCAGTATCTTCGGGTTGAATCAATTTTTGGGGTTATGATCAAATCAAGAATTTGGTCGGATGCGGAGTCCGGTCCGTTGCTTGATAAGGTTACATCGGACGGAAAAGCAAATCGAGCCAAAGAAGTTTGGATTTTGTTGGCTGCTCTAGCTTTGACCAGCATCTTGGTAGAAATAATTCGGCCCAATGGATTGCAACCCTTAGATTTATTTATTTGGAGGCCGATACTTATCGTCGGTTGTTTAGTTTTATCCGGCCTTTGGTTAAAAATTTGGTTTAAAAAATCTCCCGAAGAAATTTGGGAAATTTTAAAACTTAGTCTGCCTTGGGCGTTATTAGGGGCTTTGGTTTTTAGTCTCATCAACCTTTGGCCGCAGGATTTGGGAAGTTTGCCATTAACCTTGGGAAATTTACCGGGCTATTTTTTCAGTCTCGGCTTTTGGCCAATGGCGGCGGGCCCGGAAGCGATTTTGCGGGGTTTTGCTTTAGGTTTAGCTCTATCAATTTTTTGGCGCGAATTTAAAGCTCACAGCAATGATCTCAAAGCGGCCGCGGGCGGGGTCGGCGTTTGGATCGCCAGCTCGCTCGCTTTGGCTCTGCCATCTCTAATTCTTAATCTCACAGTAGCTTTTAACGGGTCTCATGTCCTAAGCGCCACCGCGACCGACCTAGCTGACGATTTTTCACGTCTCAATCTCAACGCATTCTGGGGCAACCTCCAACTCACGCGCTGGTTCACGGGTTTTGGGGGACAACTTCCAAACTCGATGGCGCTTTTCACGCTGTCGTGGGTTTTTGTTTTGCTTATCGTCCTTATCGCCGTATTGTTTTGGCGGCCGCGTCATCTTTTTCAATTTTTAAAAACTGAGGGATCACTCTGGCCGTTTTTTTTCTTTGTGACGGCCGCTCTCTCCGGTTTGTTGGCGGGCTGGGGCAAGATGCATCATTCCGGTTTGGATTGGGTTGCCTGGATAGTTTACGTTATCCTTTTTGTTTTTTGGTTCTGGCTCGTTAAGCAATGGTCCAGCCCTGATAAGTTAGGAAGTTTGTTTAGCGCCTGGCTGACGCCTCTCGTTCTCTTGGCCGGGGGATTGTTGGGCTGGCCGGTCTTACTGCCGATCATAGCCAGCTTGCTTGTCATGTGGATTCAGGGAAGGGAGGAATTTGGTATTTTGAATTTTGAATTTAGAGGGTCGAACCCCAAATACCAAATTCCATATTCTATATTCTTGCTTTCCCTATGGCTTTGCCTGGCCAGTGCCTCACTGGGTTTTATGCGCGGTCCGCAATACATTCAAGAATCGATGATCTGGATCATACTGGCTTTTGGATGTTTGCTTGCGCCGGCCGTGGCTTGGTTTTACGTCAAAAACAAACCGCAGGCTTGGGTTATAACCATTGCCGTTTGGATGGCGGTCAGCTTGGTTTCCAGCTTATTGCTGAAAACCTTTTTGGTCAGCGCTTTAGCTCTGCTTGGCATCGTGGCTAGCTGGCTTTGGCCGCGTTTTAAGGCTAACTTTGGCCCATGGCTCCCTTATGCCATCCTCATATATATGTCCTTGGTTATGATTTTAGCTTTTTGGCTTCCAAGATGGCTCAATCCGCGCCTTTTACCACTCTAGCTGAGAGGCGCTTGACTCTCTGGGGGACGTTTGGTATATTTCGCCCACATTCAGCCATTGTTTTGGCAAATCTTTAACCGAACATGCCTACTTTTAACCAACTCATCCGGCACTCTCGCCGTACAGCCAAGGTCAAATCCAAGAGCCCCGCTCTTCAGTTTACGCGTGATACTCTGCACCGCGTGCGCACCGAACTTCCCAAGGGAAGTCCGTTTAAGCGTGGCGTCTGCACCAAGGTCACAACCATGACCCCGAAGAAACCGAACTCGGCTTTGCGCAAGATCGCGCGCGTTCGCCTTTCCAACGGCCAGGAAGTTACGGCTTATATTCCGGGTGAGGGACACAACCTCCAAGAACACTCGATCGTCATGATCCGTGGCGGCCGCGTCAAAGACCTCCCAGGCGTGCGTTATCACATTGTGCGCGGTGTCTATGATACCCAGGGAGTAGCCAGTCGCCGTCGTGGTCGTTCGATCTACGGCAACAAAAGACCCAAAGCCTCTAAATAATGCCAAATGCCAAATGCCAAATTTATGAGGCCTGCGGCATTAATCTGAAATTCGTAATTTGGCATTCGTAATTCGTAATTAAGTCAATTATGCGTGGAAAGCAAGCACCCCGTAGGTCAGTCCTACCAGACCCGAAATTTACCTCGATCGTCGTGGCTAAATTTATCAATTACGTAATGGAAGGCGGCAAGAAATCGACTGCCCAAAGAATCGTTTATCAGGCTTTGGATAAAGTCGAAGCCAAGGCCAAGAAGCCAGCCATGGAAGTTTTTGATGAGGCTCTTAAGAATGTCTCTCCTTTACTCGAAGTCAAATCCCGCCGCGTCGGCGGTGCCAACTATCAGATTCCTCTCCAAGTTCGCGCCGACCGCCGCCAGCAACTGGCTTTTCGTTGGATCATCACCTCGGCTCGTTCCAAGAAGGGCAAGCCTATGGCCGAGAAATTGGCGACTGAAATTCTGGCCGCCTCTGAAAATCAAGGTGACGCCGTTAAGAAGAAGCAGGACGTCCAGCGCATGGCCGAAGCCAACCGCGCTTTCGCCCACTTTGCCCGCTAAGGTTGCTATGGACGACGGCACTGATATCGCAGGAAGTTAATGTAAGGTCAAAGGCCGGCGTTTTCGTCGTCCTTTTTTGTCTCCCCCTACAAATTAAACATTATGCCTAGAGAATACTCATTGAAGGACACCCGAAACTTCGGGATCATCGCCCACATCGACGCGGGCAAGACAACCGTTTCCGAACGCGTGCTTTATTATACCGGTCGCAAACACAAGATCGGGGAAGTGCACGAAGGCGAAGCCACCATGGACTGGATGGAGCAGGAGCAAGAGCGCGGCATCACCATCACCTCGGCCGCCACCACTTGTTTTTGGAAGGGTTGCCGCTTGAATTTGATCGACACTCCGGGACACATCGACTTTACCATCGAAGTTCAGCGTTCATTGCGCGTCTTGGATGGTGCGGTCACCGTCTTCGATGGCGTGGCCGGCGTGGAAGCTCAGTCAGAAACCGTCTGGCGCCAGGCTGATAAGTATCGCGTGCCGCGCATGTGTTTTGTTAACAAACTAGACCGCACAGGCGCTGACTTTATAAAAGATGTAGCCTCGATCCGCACGCGTCTCAACAAACGCGCTTACCCGATCCAGTTGCCCATCGGCGCTGAATCCAATTTCAAAGGCATTATCGATCTCATCACCATGAAGACCGAGATGTACATGGATGAAATGGGCAAGGACATCGTAGAAGCGGAAGTGCCGGCTGACATGCTCGAGGAGGCCAAGAAGTGGCGCAATGAATTTTTAGAAGCTCTGTCCGAGACGGATGAAGCTCTCATGAACAAATATTTGGCCGGAGAGACATTAACGGTTGATGAGATTCGCGCGGCTTTGCGTAAGGCGGTTATTAACATGGATCTCTTCCCGATCATGTGCGGTTCAGCCTTAAAGAACAAGGGCGTGCAGTTCATGCTGGACGCGGTCAATTATTATCTGCCCTCGCCTTTGGATGTTCCGCCGCTGACAGGCATGGATCCCAATGATCATGAAAAGACGATCGAGTGCAAACCGGATGATAGCGCGCCGTTCGTGGCTTTGGCTTTTAAGGTCATGTCCGATCCTTTCGTGGGCAAACTGGTTTTTTTCCGTGTCTATTCAGGCATGTTGAAAGCCGGTTCGTACGTGTACAACGCCACCAATGGCAAACGAGAGCGGGTGGGCCGCATCGTGCGCATGCATGCCAACAGCCGCGAGGAAGTGCAGGAGGTTTTTTCAGGCGAAATTGCGGCGGCCGTGGGACTTAAAGATACTTTTACCGGACACACTCTCTGTGAAGAAGAGCATCCGATTCTTCTTGAAAACATTGTCATCCCGGAACCGGTTATTGATTTGGCCGTTGAACCCAAAACCAAGGCAGACCAGGAAAAAATGGGCGTGGCCTTGCAGAAGCTGGCTGAAGAAGATCCTTCATTCCATGTGCGTACGGATGAGGAAACGCTTCAGACCATTCTTTCCGGCATGGGCGAACTCCACCTCGAAATTATCGTGGAACGCATGAAGCGCGAATTCAGCGTCGAGGCTAACGTCGGTAAGCCTCAGGTTGCCTACAAGGAAGCCATCAAGGGCGAGGCCGAAGGCGAAGGCAAGTTTATCCGCCAATCAGGCGGCCGCGGACAATACGGACATTGTTGGTTGCGCATTGAGCCGACCGAACGCGGTAAGGGTTATGAATTTGTCAACGAAATTAAAGGCGGCGTAATTCCCAAAGAATACATTCAACCTATCAACAAAGGCATCCAAGAAGCTATGCAACGCGGTGTGGCCGCCGGTTATCCCATTCTGGACGTTCAAGCCACTGTTTTTGACGGTTCTTACCACGAAGTCGATTCGTCCGAAGCGGCCTTCAAAATCGCGGCTTCCATGGCTTTCCGGTCAGCTTGCGAAAAAGCCGGCGTGGCCATTCTCGAACCGATTGAGCGCGTGGAAGTTGTGGTGCCGGAACTGTACATGGGAGACGTTATCGGCGATTTAAACTCCAAGCGCGGTCAAATCAATTCTATGGAAGACCGTAATGACGTCAAAGTCATCCAGGCCGAGGTTCCGTTGGCCGAAATGTTCGGCTATTCCACCTCGTTGCGCTCCATGACCCAGGGTCGCGGATCGTACACCATGGAATTCGACCATTACTCGCCGGTGCCGGCCGTCGTTCAACAGCAAATCGTCGAAGGTCGGGCCAAAAAATAATTAACAATTAAAAATGAAAAATTAACAATTAGGATCGGTTCAGCCGGTCCTTTTTGTCTGTACGTCCGTATTTACAGTCCAGCTCAGCTTGTATAAGATGTGAAGTGGTTAAGGTTATACGAAATGATTGCGGATAGAAAAGAGTTATGGCAATATTACATGGAGCTTTTTTTGCGAAAGCCTTATAAACTTTATAAATAATTTAATATTATGGATAAAAAATCATTGAATTCAATTCAGTTTATTGCAGGAATTATTTTAGCTTTAACTGGAGCAATTTTGATGTTTTTTGGAATTCTTCCGATATCTGCAAGAATCACAATCGGTATTGTGGGGCTTGCTTTAATAGCAACATCAAAATTCAGATTGCTAAAATGAAAAAAGGCTCCTGCGTCATACTGTCGGTCGCTACGCTCCGAGAACTTCGTTTAAGCCGATACGTTGTACGAAATTAATTTGAATTTTATATGAAAAGAATAGTAATTGTCTCCGGAGCGAATGGCTCACTTGGAGAAAAATACTTAAAATACTTTGCTAAAAAATCAGCCTTCTATTGTGTTGGTTTATCTCGTACCAATCCCAAGCATCCCATAAAGAAGGTGAAATACATTTTATCCAATCTTCTCGATGCCAAAAAATTAGAGTCCGAGATGAACCAAATAGATTTTGAAAAATTTTCAGAGATAATCCTAATTCATCCTGTCGGTAAATTTAAATTTGAGGGCAAGAAGATTACTAGGATAGGAAAAGACAAACAAATATACGATTCTAATGTTACTACTTTTATCAACTTAGCGAATATTCTTTCAAAAAGAATTACTAAGAATAAAAAAATTGTTTTTTGCTGTTTTGGCTCCGTGAGCGATAAATTTAATGTACCTTATTGGACGACATATACTAAATCGAAATTACGACTTAAAGAAATTCTAAAAACATTATCAAAGCACAAGAATATTCGCAGTGTTTTTATTAATGTCAGTTCAGTTGCCACAGGAAATGAAGAAAAACTCAGACCTTTCGCCGACAAGGCCCACTGGCTTAAACCGGAGAAAATTGTTTCAAAATCCGCTCCCGAGATACTATTAGGAAAATTACAATTTGTTGAATTGGATATAATTGAACCAAACCCATCTTTCAAGGACAATTACTATTTAGATCATGCTGCTATTTATGAGAAGTGGAAACGCGAAATGGGTAAATAGCCCTGTTTTGAAAAATCCGCCTTCTCCGCCCAAGCCCGCTGAAGTGCCGTTGGCTACGGGGCGCTTGAATTGAAAACTTTATTATCTTCAACTTTTTAACAATATTAACATGCAACAAATCGTTTCAAAACATCAAGAAATATTGGAAAAAGTCAAGAACTTTTTAGATAAGAATGGCTTTGAATCTAGAAAATCTCCCGGATTGCTCCAACCTCTTTTTGGTTATCCTTTTTCCCCAAGCGCTGGGCATCACGTGATCGATGAAATAATCATCTCGAAAAAAGAAGAACATCTGCCGATTTTAAAATTTCACGTTACGCCAGACAGAAGTCTCAGGATGTATGACATAGATAAAATCGGCATTAGCCATAGGCATTTGAGTTTCTTTGAAACATTAGTTTTCGGTTATGCTGGCTCTACTGAGAAACTGCCAAAAGAGGTTTCCGCAAAAATTCTTTATGACTTAATGATTGATATTTTGAAACTTGATAAAAGCAAATTGTTCATAACTACTTTTGGTTCTTGCGAAACAGAATCCGCCAAACTTACGGAGCAAGAAGACGAAGTATTTTATTCTGCATGGATTAAACTGCTTGGGAAAGATCAAGTTGCAAGAACCAAGGGCAGAAGAAACCTATTTTATTCAAGAGTGATTGGAAATCCTGGTGGGACAGGTTGTGAAATTTTTTATAAAATCGGTGATACTTATGTTGAAATCGGCTCTCAAGTCAATTACAAGTTTAAATTCACCGGAGGGCTTGAAAGAACAAAAAACCAGGCAATTCTTGAAGGCTTTGGTTTTGAAAGATTGCTTATGGCTCTTGAAAACAAGACAAATATCTGCGACACTTCTTTGCTTAGTCCGTTGAAAGATGTGATCAAACAATACTTAACGTCGCAGAATGATAATTCAATCTCCTTATTTGAAGAAACTTACAATGTTATCGCAGATCATATTCGAGCCATAAGTTTCATTGTTTATGACGGCCAAGAATTGGACAATTCCGCCAAGGGAAAAATATTAAAGAATTTTATAAAAAATTTACACTCACAATTTGCTTATTTAGGGATTAATCAAGAAGATGAATTCAAACTAATCAATCAGCTTTATGATGTTTTGGTTCAGTTGTTTTCAAGCAGGTATTCTAATTTCGAAAAAAACAGAAAAAAAGTTGAAGATTTTCTTAAAAAGACAGAATAGCGCGCCCCTCCGCCCAACTTAGTATAATAGCGTGTATTCGGCTCCGCTTCGCTCCACCCATATTTACTACGCAAACATCGCATACACGCGAACGTTAAACGTATTTTTTCAAACTCGCTAAAAAGCATTTAGTTTTGAAGAAATAAAACGCCCAGTCACTTCGTGCTATAATAATGGCATGAAGTTAGACAGGAAGTATTTTGTTCAGGTGGTTTTAATATTTTGTGCCATAATTTTGATTTTGCCTTGTGTCGTTTTGGCCGAAGAGGAGAACTGCGGATCCTACGGTCATTGCGGAGGATATGTCGCCAGTACGGGCAAGTTTGCCGATCAGACGTGTTGTTTGCCCAAAACAGGGTCATATACTTTAGGCGGGCAAAATTATACGGCCGCTGATGCGTGTCCCGGGGATTGGTACAAGACTGTCGGCGTGTGCAAACCGGACGGTCAATTCGTCTGTTGCGCCAAGACTTTATCTAAAACGGCAACTTCAACTTCTTCCGGTCCGGCGACTCCCGTTACCAATCAGTTAGTGGTGCCTAAACTGAATATCGCTATCCCGGGTTTGGTCTTTGCCACGGATTATTATGAAGAGGGAGGCGCTTTGTATGTTCCGTTTTTAGGCCAGTATATCTCCGCCTTTTTTAAATATATTTTGGGCGTCGGTTTGGTGGCTACGGCCATCATGCTCGTCTGGGGAGGCATGCTTTATTTGTTTGGTTCGACCGGCCTGCAGGTCTCTGACGCCAAGAAAAAAATCATCGACGCCATCATCGGCATGATCATCATCATCGGGTCGTATGTGATTCTAGCTAACCTAAATCCTAATTTAGTTTCGCCTCCCGGGATTAAGATTGGTATCATCAAAGCCAAGCCATATGTATTGATGGGCTCTAAAGAGTACGGGGTCGCCATTAAGGAGGCCAAGCCGGAATTCCGGAGTGATATGGATAAAGTCCCGCCGGACGAACCCGCTATTTTTGCTTATCTGAACAAGAGGGCCAAAGAATTGGGTATTAATATTTGTGTGGCCGAAGGAATTGTCCGGTCGGAATCAGGCGGCAATCCTAACGCGGTTAATCACAATGAAAATTTTTCGACGGTGGCCGCGCAAGAACGCGTGGATTTTTTGCGCGGCGGGCTTAAATATTCTGGCGCCGGATTCGTAAAAGAGATGCCCGATGATTGTTCGATAAACGCACCCGAAAGAAAGAAGTGTGAAAACTTGGCTTTGAGTGGACCAAAGAATGACGATTCAGCTGGTGGCGATCCGTCCAAGACCGATGGCGGGTTTGATTGGAACTGGACTCATGACTTTGGTTTGGGCGCAATCAATATCGCGACTAAAAAAGGCGGCAGCTGGTGTAATCCACAAACTCCGAGCCGTAAAATTGGCGATCAGTGTTTTACGTGGTTTGATCTGTTGACTGTCAAAGGAGCGCTTGAAGCCATGCTGAGTCATCCGTCTCTTCGGGGAAGTAATCCGGATTCCATGGCCAGGGGCTATGTCGGCCAGAGTTGCGGTCCTGGTTGCGAGCCTTATGTCCTCAAATTTAAGATATTTTCCAATTGCCTGGGTAAATAATTTGCTTTTCGGACGAGCGTGTGGTGAATTATGAGTCTTATGTCATGGTCACAAGTTTTTAAAACAGCCCGGCGTCTTGGAGCGCCGGTTATCGTCACTGATCAGGCTGGGCAAGACCCTCTGATCATTCTGCCTCTGGAGACCTATGACGGCCTGGTTGGCCAGGGGAGTCCGGCCCAGCGCCAGCCTCGAACCCGGGGCGCTGAACCCGATGAGAGCATTTTTGAATTCCAGTCGGAAGAGGTTTCTTCGACTGATAACTCAAAAAATTTGGCTAAAGAAAGCCAAAAAGTTCAAAATGAGGTAGAAATTGACGGTCAAGAGTCGGAAGTTGATGGGAGTCAGGAAATTTCGCTAGACGAGCGGTTTTATTTTGAGCCCTTGGAAGATGAGGTCAAAAAGTAGGCTACCTCTTGCGTTATTTTAAAAGGGGTGCTATATTTTTCCTACTTTGTAATTATTAAATGCATTGTTTTAGCCACTTCGCACAACGGAGGGCAGACAACGAAAAAAACTATGGCTGGAGTATTCGAACGAAACAAGCCACACGTAAATGTGGGCACCATTGGTCATGTGGACCATGGCAAGACGACCTTAACGGCCGCTATTTTGTCAGTTTTGAACGCCCAGGGCGGCAAGGCTGATAAAGCTGACGTGAGTAAGTTGGACAAGGCTCCCGAGTCCAAGTCACGCGGTATCACTATCGCCACGGCTCACGTGGAGTATGAGACCGAAAAGCGCCACTACGCACACGTTGACTGTCCGGGACACGCTGACTATATCAAGAACATGATCACGGGCGCCGCCCAGATGGATGGCGCTATTTTGGTCGTGGCCGCTACGGATGGCCCGATGCCTCAGACCCGCGAGCACATCCTTTTGGCTCACCAGGTAGGCGTGCCGAATATCGTCGTTTTCTTGAACAAGTGCGACATGGTTGACGATCCGGAGCTGATTGACCTGGTTGAAGAGGAAATCCGCGAACTTTTGAAGAAATACGAATTCGACGGCGATAATACGCCTATTATCCGCGGTTCGGCTCTTAAGGCTTTGGAAAATCCGACCGATCCCGAGGCTACCAAGTGCGTTGTCGAACTGCTTGATAAGTTGGATAACTACATCCCTGAACCGGTTCGCGATACCGACAAGCCGTTGCTCATGCCGATCGAAGACGTTTTCTCCATCGAAGGTCGCGGCACGGTCGTGACTGGCCGCATCGAGCGCGGCATGGTCAAGATCAACGAAGAAGTTGAAATCGTGGGCCTCAAAGATACCCGCAAAACGGTTGTGACCGGCATCGAAATGTTCAACAAGTCACTCAACGAGGGTCGCGCCGGTGATAACGCCGGTCTGCTCTTGCGCGGTATCAAGAAGGAAGATGTCGAGCGCGGCATGGTCTTGGCCAAGCCGGGTTCCATTACCCCGCACGCTGAATTTGAGGCCGAAATCTATGCTTTGACCAAGGATGAAGGCGGCCGCCATAAGCCTTTCGTATCAGGTTATAAACCTCAGTTCTATATCCGCACTACGGACGTGACGGGTGATGTGACCTTGCCCGAGGGCGTGGCTATGGTTCAGCCGGGCGATACGGTTAAGATCAACGTCAAACTCATTACTCCGGTCGCTATGGAAGAGAGAATGCGCTTTGCCATCCGCGAGGGTGGTAAGACGGTGGGTGCCGGTGTTGTCACCAAGATAATCAAGTAATTAATTTTGAACTTTCATACGTCTGCTCCAGTCTCCGCCGCATCCGCTAAGGATCGCCGGGGACTGGGAGGGACGGGAACGACCATGGCCGAAACTGCAAGCACCAAGAAGGTTGCCAACAAAGAATCATCATCCACCCGCATCCGCATTAAAATTCGGGCGTATGATCATAAGATTATTGACCAGGCAACCCGGACGATTATTGAAACTGCTCAAAGGACAGGCGCGCGCGTGGTTGGTCCCATCCCTCTGCCGACTGAAAAAAAGAAATGGACGGTCAATCGCTCAACCTTCGTGCACAAGAATGCGCGCGAACAGTTCGAGATGAGAATCCATAAACGCATCGTGGACATCATGGACGCTACGGCTAAGACCATCGATTCGCTGACCAGTCTAAATCTTCCTTCGGGCGTGGACGTGGAAATCAAAATGTCATAACGATAAAATTACCAAAAACCAAACACCAATTACCAAACAAACATCAAGATTCAAAAATCGAAAACCAAAAAAGTTCAGTCAACCGTAAACTGTTTTCCATCCCATGGAGAAAGTTGTTCGCCCCATTGTGTAGAGACGTAACATGTTACGTCTCTACACAATGGGACAAGGATCAGACAGCGATTTTGATCCCCATGAGCATAACCTCCCTGACGCGATTGCCAACAGCTCCTGCTCGCCCCTAAAATGCGAGCCTTAAATCAGTCGATTAATCTAATTGTTGCCTTTGATCGCTCAGAGGCCGGAAACTGCAAATCGTCCTTAAACGTCCTAATCGTCCTAACCGTCCTGGTAGGACGAAAAGGACGTGGTACGAATAGGACGATGGGTGGTTTCTGGCTTTTGCGTTTTATAACGACGCGGCACATCCCTATGGATCTCTGCCGTGGCCAGGTCTAGCCCTTAATTTAGGCGGACGATATGAAATTTATTCTTGCCAAGAAATTGGAAATGTCTCAAATTTTCCTGCCCAATGGCACGGTTGTACCCGTGACTTTAGTGCAGGCTGGACCATGCGTTGTGACGCAGGTCAAGACGGAGGAAAAGGATGGCTATCAGGCTGTCCAGGTTGGTTTTCTGAACGCTAAGCGTTTGACTCAACCCATGACTGGGCACCTTAAGGATTTGCCTAAGGCCAAGATCATGAGCGAGTTTCGTTTAGATGTTCCGGTCGAACTTAAACGGGGAGATGTCATCGAAGCGTCCGCGTTTGCCGTGGGAGATAATATCGAAGTTTCCGGTACCTCTAAAGGCAAAGGCTTCCAGGGTGTGGTTAAGCGCCATCATTTTCATGGCCATCCTTCCACGCACGGTCATAAAGATCAGCTGCGTATGCCTGGTTCCATCGGAGCCGGTGGCGTGCAACGCGTGTTCAAAGGCCGCCGCATGGCTGGTCGTATGGGAGGCGATATGGTAACTGTCAAAAACCTGAGCGTGGTGGAAGTACGCGATGGCGGTATTTTGGCCATCAAGGGCGCCGTGCCCGGAGCGCGTAACGCTATTCTTTCAATCCAAACCCTCTAAGAATATGCCGAGCGTTAAAGTCTACAACATCAAAGGTGAAGCCGTGAGCCAGGTTGAACTGCCAGACTCTCATTTTGGCGTTAAGCCATCCACTTCACTCATTCACAGCGTGGTCATGGCCCAGGAAGCCAATAAGAGGACGACTAAGGCCAGCACCAAAACCCGCGGAGAAGTCGCCGGAGGTGGCCGCAAGCCGTGGAAACAAAAGGGAACGGGCCGCGCCCGTCAGGGTTCTATCCGCTCACCTCAATGGGTTGGCGGTGGTATTACCTTTGGTCCCCGCAAGGAACGCAACTATTCAGTTAAAATTAATCGCAAAGCCAAACGAGCCGCTTTGTTTATGGTGCTTTCGGATCGCGTGTCTCACGATAAACTCGTGATCGTGGATAAATTCCCGATCGAAGAACCTAAGACTAAAGTTTTTGCCGGATGGATTAAGAAGCTGCCTTTTGGCCGGAAGTCATTGGTTGTTATTCCTTCTTCCAATCCGACCTTGCTCCGCATGGTTCGCAATCTTCCCAATATTCAATTAGTCACAGTCAACACTTTGCATTTGGCCGATTTGGTAAAATATCCGACTGTTGTCTTTGAGCAGCCGAGCCTCGCGGCTTTTGAGGCGCTCTATAATAAAGCCTAAATATGGGAATCTTTTCCAGTAAAAACTCCAAGAAGGAGACAAGAGAGGCTAAGCCCAAGTCAGCTAAAGCAACTGAGGAGGTTTTGACGCCGGCTTCCCAACAGGCAGGTGCCGCTAAGGCGGACGTGGCTAAAGCCAGCAAGGGTCAAGCGGGTCTGTCTTACCGCATCTTGCATTCCCCGCGCGTCAGTGAAAAAGCGGCCGTCCTGTCTTCCCATGACGTTTATGTTATCAATGTTCCGGTTGATGCTAATAAATTGGAAATCGCCCGAGCCGTTAAGGATTTGTATGGCGTGAAGGTTGAAGCGGTCCGCACCGCCCGCGGCATTGGCAAGAAGTTGAAGCGTGGTCGCGTGACTGGTCAACGCAACCGCTGGAAGAAGGCTTACGTGACCATTAAGAAGGGTCAGAAGATTGACCTTTACGAAGGAGTCTAAGCATATGCCTATTAAGCAATACCGTCCGGTAACTAAAGGACGCCGCTTCTCATCGGTGCAGGATTTTTCTGACGTCACAAAATCGGAGCCTGAAAAATCTCTCATCGTCCCGCGCAAAGAATTTGCGGGCAGGACCAACGGCAAAATTACCGTCCGTCACAAGGGCGGCGGCCATAAACAGTTCTATCGCCTGGTAGATTTTTCCCGCGATAAATTTGATATTCCAGCCTGCGTCACCACCATTGAATATGATCCGAATCGCGGCGCGCGCATTTCGCTCGTAACTTATAAGGACGGCGAGAAACGCTACATCATTGCTCCGGATGGACTTAAGGTTGGCCAATGGATCATTGCCACCAAGACCAACGAAATTGAAATTATGTCAGGCAACCGCCTGCCGCTTGATCGTATTCCTTTGGGCGCTTTGGTTCACGCCGTGGAGTTGCGTCCGGGCGAGGGAGCTAAGTTGGGTCGCGGGGCCGGCACGGTTATTCGTTTGATGGCCGTCGAAGGGCCTTACGCCACTTTAAAGTTGCCTTCCGGCGAATTACGCAACGTACCTAAGGCCTGCATGGCCACCATCGGCACTGTCTCCAATCCTGATTATCGTTTGGTGCGTTATGGCAAAGCCGGACGCATGCGCCATCGCGGCATTAAGCCAACCGTCCGCGGTAAAGTCATGAACCCGAACGATCACCCGCACGGCGGTGGTGAAGGCAAACATCCGATTGGTATGAAGTATGCCAAGACCAAGTGGGGCAAGCATGCCATGGGTGTTAAGACGCGTCGTAAGAACCTTGTTTCGGATAAGCTCATCATCGAGCGCCGCAAGGGTAAGAAACTGTAAAAATATATGTCCAGAAGTCTTAAAAAAGGACCGTTTACCGAACCTAAGCTCTTGGCCAAAGTGGCCAAAGTTAAGCCAGGCGAAAAAGTCGTGATCAAAACCTGGTATCGTTCCTCGACCATCACTCCTGAGATGGTTGGTTTCACGTTTGGCGTGCACAACGGTCGCCAACATGTCCCGGTTTTAGTCCAGGAAAACATGGTTGGCCATAAACTGGGAGAATTCGCACCCTCCCGCAAGTTCGTCCGCCACGGTGGCAAGATCCAGAAGACCATCGAAAGCGGAGCTCCCGCTGCCGCGCCGGCCGCTACGGCTCCAGCTAAGAATTCGGCTAAGAAATAAATCATATGGAAGTCATAGCTAAACTCAATTCACTTCGGATGGCGCCGCGCAAAGTGCGGCTCGTGGCCGATTTAATCAGAAGGATGACTGCTCTCCAAGCGGAAAAGCAGTTGATCTTTTTGAATAAAGGGGCGGCCAAGCCACTTTTGAAGTTGCTCAGGTCTGCCATGGCCAACGCGGATCATAATTTTAAACTAGCTAAGGATACTCTTTGGATCAGTCATTTGTCCGTTGATGGAGGCGCGACGATCAAACGTTTCCGCCCTCGCGCCCACGGCTCTGCCGCGCCTATCCGCAAGCGCACCTCTCACATCACGCTCAAGCTCTCGGACGAAGCGCGTCCGGTTAAGGTTAAAAAGACTTACAAGCCCAGAGCTCGTGTCGCTAAAGTTGCTCGTCCGGTCGAAACTCATGTCGAGCCAACTCCGGCTGCGAGCGATGTGGCAACTAACCAAGCGTAAAACTATGGGACACAAAGTAAATCCAAAAGCCTTCCGTTTGGGAATGACCACCACGTGGCCATCGCGTTGGTTTGCCCGCCGCAAGAATTACCGCGACCAAATCCAGCACGACCACGAAATTCGCGTTTTCTTAAAGCGCGAACTTAAGGACGCGGCTGTCAACGCTATTTTAATTGATCGCTCGCGCGGCACATTAAATGTCACCTTGACCACGGCTAAGCCGGGTATGATCATCGGGCATTCAGGCACCGGCATCGAAGAGCTCAAGAAAAAGTTTTTGAAAGAATTTTTCCGCGGTAAAAAGATCCAGTTCCAACTCAACGTGTCAGAAGTTTCCAAAGCCAATCTGGAATCCACCCTGGTGGTCCAGCAGGTGATTGCCGAACTCGAAAGACGCATGCCTTTCCGCCGCGTGCTCAAGCAGGCGATTGAAAGGGTCAAGAAAGCCGGTGCTCTGGGCGTTAAAATCGCCGTTTCCGGTCGTTTAAACGGAGCTGAAATCGCCCGTCGCGAGTGGTTGGCTTGGGGCAAGATACCTTTGGCTAATCTGCGCGCCGATGTTGATTACGCCCAGGATTTCGCTCACACCATGATGGGCGCCATTGGCGTCAAAGTTTGGATCTACCGCGGTGACGTCTTTGCTAAAGACAGATTACAGCAGTATCAACCCAGCACCCCGCGTACTCCCGGCAGTCCGGAGGGTCATCGTGGTCCTCGCCGCGAAAGACCTCCTATGAGGACGCGCGCTTAAAGAAAAACGCTTATGCTTATTCCGAAAAAAGTAAAACATAGAAAGTGGCAAAAAGGCCGCGGCCGCAATGTCCGTATCGCAACGGATAAGATTTTTTTGGCCTTCGGAACTTTTGGACTCAAAGCCACCACTCCCGCTTGGCTCACCTCGCGCCAGATTGAAGCCTGCCGTCGCGTTCTGACGCGTTATACGCGTCGCGGCGGAAGAATTTGGATCCGCGTTTTCCCTGACAAGCCCATCACCCGAGGCGGTAATGAAAAGCGCATGGGAGGCGGCAAGGGCGCGGTTGACCATTACGTAGCGCCGGTTCGGCCGGGCACGATTATCTTTGAAATGGATGGTATCCCGGAAAAGCAGGCCAAGGAGGCCTTGGAGCTGGCCGCCTATAAGTTGCCTTGCAAAACTTTGTATCTAACCCGCTAAATATGAAAGCCAAGGAACTCATACAATTGACGGCTGTCGAACTGAACTCCAAAGCAGCGGAACTCCGCGGCCTGGTTCGCGACCTAAGATTTAAGGTCACGACTCGCCAGAATTCTAAAGTGCGCGACCTGCGTAAAGCCCGTAAAGAACTGGCTCGGGTCATGTCAGCGCTTTCCATGAACAAACAGCAATAATATGATCAACGATAAATCCAAAAAGGCCCGTCGCCGCTTGATCGGTACCGTGGTTTCGGCCAAGATGGCTAAAACTGTGGTTATTCGCATTGAGCGCACGGTGCAACATCCCAAGTATGGCAAGACCTACATGGTTTCCAAGAAGTACAAGGTTCATGATCCGGAAGGCCGCGCCAAGGTAGGGGATACGATCGAGATCGAGGAAACGCGCCCGATGTCATCCGAAAAACGTTGGCGCTATTTCCGGACTGTAACCTCCGCTGTCTAAACATATGGTTCAACATAGAACAATGCTCGTCGTAGCCGATAACACCGGTGCTAAAAAGCTCCAGTGTATTCGCTTGCACGGCGGCTATCAAAAACGCTACGCCGGCGTGGGTGACATGATAACCTGCGTGGTGAAGGAAGCGGCGCCTCATGGCACGGTCAAAAAATCGGACGTGGTCCACGCCGTGGTTGTGCGTACGCACAAAGAAACGCGCCGCAACGACGGTACCTATATCCGTTTCGACGACAACGCCGCCGTTATCATCGACCAGAAGAGCCACGAGCCCAAAGGCACGCGTATCTTTGGCCCGGTGGCCCGCGAGTTACGCGTCCGCGGTTACATGAAAATCATTTCCTTGGCCCCAGAGGTCCTGTAATTATATGGCTAAACTACTCATCAAAAAAGGCGACATGGTCGCCATCATCGCCGGCAAAGATAAGGGCAAGACCGGTAAGGTTTTGCAGACTTTCCCGCAATTGAATCGCGTCGTGGTTGAGGGTGTTAACGCGAGCAAACGGCATTTGCGCGCCCGCCGGAGCGGTGAAAAAGGTCAGGTAGTTGAGTTCTCGATGCCCATCCACGCTTCCAATGTCATGCTGATGGACGTGGCCGGCAAGAAGATTCGCCATGATGACAGGCCCAAAGCCTAAGTTAAAGTAATATTATGACTCTTAAAGAACGTTACGCTAAAGAGATCGCGCCGAACCTGATGAAGGCTTTGAGCGAGAAGAACCGCATGGCCATCCCGAGCATTAGGCAGGTGACCGTGTCCGTTGGCATACAATCGACTCAGAAGGATGCCAAGTTCATCGAGACCGTCGAGCAGACTCTCAGGCGCATCACCGGACAAAAGCCGGTCGATACCAAAGCCAAACAATCCATTTCCGGTTTCAAGGTGCGTGAAGGCATGGTGGTAGGCAAAAAGGTCACGTTGCGCGGCGAGCGCATGTGGTCTTTCCTGACCCGTCTCCTGTTATTCACCTTTCCCCGCATCACGGACTTCCGCGGCATTTCGGCCAAGAATGTGGACGCCACGGGCAACCTGACAGTCGGCTTCAAGGAGTATCTGCCTTTCCCGGAGATTAGGCCCGACGAAGTCGAACGGGTCCATGGATTGCAGGTTGTGGTCACGACTGACGCCGGCACCCGCGAGCGCGGTCTGGCACTCTTTAAAGAGATGGGTTTTCCCTTCCATTCATAAACAAGACTTATGGCTACCGAGAATCAAATCGCCAAATCAAGGCGTAAACCCAAGTTCAGCACGCGCCACGTCAACCGTTGTTGGCGCTGCGGCCGTCGCCACGGCTATCTCAGAGACTTTGCGCTTTGTCGCATCTGTTTCCGCGAGTTAGCTAACCGCGGGGAGCTCCCGGGTATTAAAAAATCCAGCTGGTAAAAAAGTATGATAACTGATCCCATTAGCGATTTTCTGACACGCATCAGGAACGCCCAAGCCGCCGGACATGAGTCCGTCACTTTACCGTCCTCGAAAATCAAGCATGCCTTGGCTAAGATTCTGGAAGAAGAGGGTTATCTGTCGCCAGGCACCGAGGTTGTTCAAGACGGGGCCAAAGCCACCTTGTCCGTGCATCTCAAGTATAATGGCAAGCAACCGGCCATTCGAAACATCAAACGTATTTCGACACCGGGCCGCCGCGTTTACCGCACGCACGATGCCTTGCCCCGTGTCTTGAGCGATATGGGCATTGCCGTGATTTCGACCTCGGCCGGCCTCATGACCAACAAGCAGGCGCGCAAGCGACACCTTGGTGGCGAAATTATTTGCGAAGTCTTTTAAACCTATGTCACGCATCGGAAAAAAACTTATAGTCATTTCGGCCGGAGTGGAGCTCAACCTCCAAGATGGTCGAGTAACTGTTAAGGGCCCCAAAGGCACCATTAACATCCCTTTACCCGAGCATGTCACGGTTGAGCTTTCGGCTGACAAAAAAGAAGCCGTCGTGAAAGTCGAGAAAGAGGATGATATTAAGCAGAGAGCTTTGTGGGGGTTGATCCGCCAGCTTGTCTCTAACGCCGTGGATGGCGTCCAAAAACCTTTCTCAAAATCTCTGGAATTCGTGGGAGTCGGTTTCCGCGTGGCACTCGAAGGCAGTAAGGGTTTGAATATCGAAGTTGGTTTTTCGCACCCGGTTAAAGTCGCTTTGCCGGAAGGCATCCAAGCCACAGTCGAGAAGCAGATACTGACCGTCACGGGTATCGATAAACAGGTGGTTGGTGAATTCGCCGCCCGCATCCGCCGCATTAAGCCGCCCGAGCCTTACAAGGGCAAAGGCATTAAGTACACGACCGAAACCGTTCGCCGCAAGGCCGGTAAGGCGGCAGCGAAGGCCTAATTTAAGATCTATGAATAAAGCTAAAGCCAAACAAGCCAAGAGCTTGCGCCGCATCCGCCGCGTGAGGGCCCTGATCAAAGGCACCGCCGAACGGCCGCGCCTTTGCGTTAAGCGCACGCTCAAGCATATTTACGTTCAGGTCATCGATGACGTGAAAGGCAAGACCTTGGCCTCTGTCTCTGATTCTGAACTGAAGGCCGAAAAGAAGACTCGTCTCGAGAAGGCGACCATCCTTGGCCAGACTATTGCGGAGAAAGCTAAGACAAAGGGCATAACCCGCGTAGTTTTTGACCGCCGGGACAAGCGCTACCATGGCGTGGTTAAGGCCGTGGCTGAAGGCGCCCGTCAGGGTGGCCTGGAATTCTAGTAAACAAGCATATGACTGAAGAGATCCAAAAAAGTGTAGAAGAGACCGTGGTGGCAGCTGCCGCACCGGTTGTGACTGGCACGGCCGTGCCGGAAGAGTTGGAAAGCCCCAGGAAGAGATTCGTCAAAGGCGGTCGTCCTCAGCGCGGTGGCCGTGGCGGTCGCAGTGGCAGCCGACGTCCGGGCTCTGATGTTCCGGCCGAATCGGATTATGAGGAAAAGAACATTGAAGTAGCCCGTGTTACCCGCGTGACTAAGGGTGGCAAGCGCATGCGCTTCCGCGTGTTGTCCGTGATCGGCAACCACAAGGGCCGCGTGGGTTTTGGCTTGGCCAAAGGTTTGGACGTGGCCGCCGCTACCGCTAAGGCGACTACCAAAGCTCGCAAGTCATTGATCACCGTGCCTCTCCATAACGAAACCATCCCGCACGCGATTGATGCCAAGTTTGCCGCGGCTCGCATTCTTCTGAAACCGGCCCCTAAAGGCACCGGAGTCAAAGCCGGCGGACCTGTGCGTTCGGTTTTGGAACTGGCCGGCGTGCCGAACATCACGGCTAAGATTCTGGGTTCAAAAAATAAAGTCAATAACGTCAAAGCCGTCTTTGTGGCGCTGAAAAATTTAGCCGCTTTCAACAAGCTCCCGGCCCAAGCTGAGCCGAATGAGGCTTCGTTGCACGCTAACGACAAACCGACGGCGGTTTAATTTCAAAAAGTATGACAATAGGCATGCACAACTTAAAACCGGCCAAAGGATCGCACATCCGCAGGCTTAGGATTGGCCGCGGCAACGCCTCCGGTCACGGGACAACCGCCGGTAAAGGCACCAAAGGCCAAAGGGCCAGGTCTGGCGGACGCAATAAGCTCAAGTTAAAGGGCATGAAGCAAATGCTTTTGTCTTTCCCCAAGAATCGCGGTTTTAAATCTTTTTACGTGAAACCGGAAACCGTGACTTTAGAAAAGTTGGCTAAGACTTTCAGCCATCCTGAGACGATTAATCTTTCGACTCTAAAAAAGAAGGGCTTGATAGGCAAGCGGGCTTTAAGCGCTAAGATCATTGGCAAAGGAGAACTCAAAGTAGCTTTGAAGCTGCAGGGCGTCGCTGTGACTAAAGCGGCAGGCGAAGCTATCGAAAAGGCAGGCGGCAAACTCTCATAACTCGAAACTTGTAGCTCGCATCCTCGGTTCAGGAGTTATAGGTTACAAGTTACAAGAAGTATGCTAACTTATTGAGCAAATATGTGGGAAAAAATTGTTAATGCTTGGAAAGTCAAAGAAGTGCGTAATGGCCTGTTGTTTATTTTGGCCGTTATGGTGCTTTTTCGTATAACGGCCCATATCCCTCTGCCGGGCATTGATCTGGTGGCCTTAAGGCGATTCTTCGATTCCAACCAGGTCCTTGGCATGTTGAGCCTTTTTTCGGGCGGCACCATCAGCACTTTTTCGGTCGTAGCCTTGGGCGTGGCTCCGTATATCACGGCTAGCATTATCTTCCAGTTGCTGGCCATGATCGTGCCTAAGATTGAAGAAATTCAAAAAGACGGCGAACAGGGCCAGAGAAAAATTAACCAATGGACTAGGCTCCTGACGGTTCCGCTGGCGATTCTTCAAGCTTTCAGTTTGATCTCCATGTTGCGCCAATCCCAGATGCAGATTCTGACACAAACGGATGTCTTTCATATTGTGGCCTTGGTCTGCACGGTGACGGCTGGTACGGTTTTTCTCATGTGGCTGGGTGAACTTATTTCTGAAAAGAAAGTCGGTAACGGCATGTCGCTTTTGATTTTCGCGGGCATCTTGGCCAGCTTGCCGCAATCTGCGTCGCGCTTTTTAGCGACTTACGACCAATCCCAGTGGCTCTACATTGTTGTTTACGCTTTAGTCGGCGTGATTACGATCGTGGGCGTCGTCTTTGTCAACGAAGCCGTGCGCAACATTCCGGTGCAATACGCGCGCCAGGTTCGCGGTCAGGGCGCGATTTCCGGGGGAGTGTCCACTCATCTGCCCTTAAAACTCATCATGGCCGGCGTCATCCCAATCATCTTTGCCATATCCATGTTGCTCATTCCGTCGCTCGTGGCGCAATTTTTCGCCCAGGCGCGCACGGTCTGGTTGCAACAGGCCGCCCAATGGGTTTTGGTCATTTTGCAGAATCCATGGGTTTACGGAGCCTTATATTTCTTTTTAGTTTTTGCTTTCACATATTTTTACACGGCCGTTATCTTCCATCCGGATAAGATCGCCGAGAACCTGCAGAAGCAAGGAGGCTTTATTCCCGGCATTCGTCCGGGCAAGCCTACCAGCGAATATCTGGCCGTTGTCATCAACCGTTTGAATTTGTTCGGAGCCGCTTTCCTGGGCGCCATAGCCGTTCTGCCCCAACTTGTGCAGGGGGCTGGCGGATCTCAGCTTTTGGCTATCGGCGGTACATCTCTCCTCATCGTGGTTTCCGTGGTCATTGAATCGGTCAAACAGATCGAGGCCCAGGTTACCATGCGGCAGTACGACGCCTACTAACTAGACGGTAGCTGGTAGACTATAGACAATAGCTTGAAAAAAGATCTCTGCGTGAAGGCAGGGATTTTAATATGCCGCTGTTTAGGGTAAGATAGTCGCGATGAACCAAGAAAAGCCAATTAAAAAAAATGAGCGACCCGGTTGGAAGTGGTCATATTTGGTTTATTTTTTAACCCAAACTTTTTTGGTTGGGTTGGTTTATTACCTTTTCGCGGCCAATCAATTTTTTGTGCCGGCGGCCATCTATTGGTTAGTGGCGGCCATGGTGACGCTGGCGATCATACTCATGGCCCTCGGCATGTTAAAGAAAAATATTTCTTACATCTGGTGGGAGGCTCTGCTTTTGCTTTTTGCTTTTTGTGGCATCTGGATTTTATGTCTGGCAGTCTTGCCGCTCTGGGCCGCCATCATGACCGCTGCCTTATTGACGATTTTACCTTATCTTTGGCCTCTGACTTTTTGGCATGATTTTTCTTTTACGATGGGAGTTATGGGCATTGGGCTTTTTATCGCCATTCAATTTCCTTTCAGCGTCCTCTTGGTGGCCTCCCTGGGCATCGTTATTTACGAATATCTGCGGCAGAACCAAGTTCAATTAGCCACTTTGTTTTCGGAAGCTTTTAGCGTCGGTTTGCCTCCCGGCATACTTTTGCCGGTTAGCCCAAGGGGCTGGTTCAGGATAATCGAGCGGACTTGGCAGGCGGGCCAGGGCATAGTCATTGGCTTACTGCCCATCATAGTCATGGCGGCTATCAGCCTGCGCATTATGCGGCACGGTCTGCTTTGGTTATTGTTATTTGGATTTTTGGAGTGCTTGGTTATCGTCGTTTGGGGCCAAGACAAGCAGAATCGTTTACGGAGTTGGTTTTTTCTGGCAATTGCGGTAGGATTTTATGCCTTGACGGCTATGCTATCCGTATGAAAAGCAAACATCTCCAGGCTATAATTTTCGGTCCCCAGGGCAGCGGTAAAGGCACCCAGGGCTCGCTCTTATCTGAAAGGTTGAATATACCTCTGATTGGGGCGGGTGATTTGTTCCGGGCTGAAATGGCGGATAAAAAATCAACTCTGGGCCAACTGGTTGATCAATACGTTAACCAGGGTTTGCTGGTGCCCGATGAGCTGGTTAACGCCGTCATGGCGCGGCACTTAAAGCGCATGGATCTCTCGCACGGTTTTATCCTGGATGGCTATCCGCGCAACGTCGAACAGGCCACGTCGCTCGAACGCATTCTTACCATCAATTTGGCCATCCATATCAAGATCGACGATACGGAAGTTATCAAACGTCTGAGTGGCCGCTCCCAATGTTCGGAATGCAAAAGCGTGTATCATGAGACAGAAGCGCCGCCTGCTAAAAAAGGCATCTGCACGTTGTGCGGGGAAAAACTTTTCCGCAGGGAAGATGACAAAGAAGATGTTATCAAGCAACGCCTCAAAGCTTATCATTATATGACGGCCCCGTTGGCCAACTATTACCGTCAGAAGGGGACGCTCTTGGCCATCAACGGCGAGCAGGCCATCCACTATGTCTTTGAGGACATCATGAAAAAGATCGCTAAGCTTGGATTCATCACTTAACGCATCGTCCTGGTCGTCCTAAACGTCCTACGCGTCCTTAAATTAAGCAGGACGATTAGGACGAAGAGGACGATTAGGACGATATAATTATGATAACGATCAAGACGGCTCAAGAAATTGAGAAGATGAAAAAAGGCGGAAAATTTCTTTCCGAAATTTTGGCGCGCATCATGGCCGCCTGCGTGCCCGGTGTGCATACCGAGGAACTGGATCGCCTGGCGCGTGAGGGCATGGCCAAGGTTGGCGGCAAGCCGTCATTTTTACATTACCAAATTTCCGATGTCGACCCGCCTTACCCGGCGGCGGTCTGCATTTCTATCAACGACGAGATCGTCCACGGCTTAGCTCTTCCCAATCGTGTGATTAAGGATGGTGATTTGGTCAGTTTGGACATTGGCATGTGGCACGAAGGTCTGGCGACCGACATGGCGGCCACGGTGTGCGTGGGCAAGGTCAGATCCGAAGCTAAAAAACTGTCCGATGACACGCGTGAATCGCTGAAACTAGGTTTATCTGCCGTTAAAGAAGGAGTTTGGTTGCACGAGATAAGCCAGGCCATCGAGAATTATCTCAAACCTAAAGGTTATGGCATTGTTCGTGACTTATGCGGGCATGGCGTGGGTTATTCTGTCCACGAAGATCCGCAAATCCCGAATTATCACGAGCGTCGAGCCAAGCCGGTCAAACTTAAGGCCGGCATGTGCCTGGCCATCGAGCCCATGATTACGTTGGGCGATTGGCGCATCAAACAAAAAGATGATGGCTGGACTTATGTCACAGCTGATAAATCTCTAGCCGCGCACTGGGAAGTCACCATCGTGGTCACTCTCAGCGGTTTTGAGTTTGTGACGCCGTGGCCAAACTTGTAACGTCAGTCATCGTCCCCTCGGTCATTTCGACCGGAGTCACGAAGGTGATGTAGTGGAGAAATTCCTTAAATAAATGATCTATGGAAACTAAGATTTTACCAAGTGAAACCGCTGTGATTGTTCTTGATATACAAAATGATTTTTGTTCTTCAGAAGGTGCTTTTAAAAAAGTCTTACAACGGGATACTCTTGCGATTCAAGATATGGTTAATCGTCTCAGTAAATTTATCGAAGAAACTCGCAAGCAGGGTTGTAAAATCTTTTTTAGTAAAATGGTCAACAGTAAAGATTCCCCACCTAATTTACGCGAAAGATTAGTATCAGGGATAGAATCAAAGGCAGACTCATGGCCATTTGGTTTAGAGAGGGGATCATGGGGTGGCGAATTATATGAAGTAGAACCGACGAAAGATGATATTGTGCTTGAGAAGTATTATTTTGACTTCTTTAGCTCTCCAGATTTAAAACTTAAATTGGAAGGTTTTGGAATAAAAAATTTAGTAATTACTGGGGTGTATGCGGAAATGTGCGTACTTTCAACTGCCTCAAGGGGTTTTACAGAAGGGTACAAAATTATCGTCCCAAAAGATTTAATTGAAACGGCTCCAGAAAATAGACGTTTTAAAGAAATGATCAACGACTTGCTAGCGGGCTATATTGCAGAAGTATTCGAGTCGCGAGAAGTCCTTGCGGCATTGAGGGTTTATGCCTGAAATCAGTCAATCTCTTGTGCCATTAGAGCTTATCGAAAGCCGGATTTATTTGATTAGAGGTAAAAAAGTGATGCTTGATTTTAATCTTGCTTTTTTGTATGGAGTTGAGGTCAGGTATTTAAAACGCTCAGTTAAGCGAAATTTTGACAGGTTTCCGGATGATTTTATGTTTATTTTATCAAAAAAAGAAGATGATAACTTGAGGTGCCAAATTGGCACCTCAAGTTGGGGCGGCACAAGGTATCTGCCCATGGCCTTTACCGAACAGGGCGTAGCCATGCTTTCCAGTGTTTTGAACAGTAAGCGTGCTATCATGGTCAACATTCAGATCATGCGGACGTTTACCAAATTGCGTGAGATGATAGCTTCGCACGAAGATTTAAGGATGAAGCTCGAGGTGTTGGAAAAACGTTACGATGAACAGTTTAGCATTGTCTTTGATGCCTTGCGGAAAATGATAGAAGACGATGATGGAACCAAACCTTTAATAGGATTTAAGACAGAAGAAATATGAGATTACTCGGCATTGATTACGGAGAACGCAAGGTGGGCGTGGCTATGGGCGACACGGAGTCGCGTGTTGCTAGCCCGTGGGTTGTCATAGAAAATAAAGGCCATGGCGATGTCATTAAACAAATCAAATTAATCTGCGAGCGGGAAGGCGTGGATCGCGTGGTGATTGGCATACCCAAGATGCTGCGCGACACGTCGGCGGAAAATGAGCAGATCAGATCCATCCGGCGTTTTATTGATGACTTGCGCAAGGAAAATATCCCCGTCGATGAGGCGGATGAAATGTTTACGACAGCCCAGGCTCAGCAATATATGCGGGAAACGGGCTATAAGGGAGAGGATGATGACGTGGCCGCCTCGATCATGTTGCAATCGCATCTCGACCGACTAGCAACTGAAAACTAGAAACTGGAAAGAGTTTCTAAGTTACCAACCAACTCTTTCAAGTTTCTAGTTTCTAGTTGAGTATGTATATCAGAGACGAAGTCATCGTTTTGAAGAAGATGCCTTACCGTGAGCATGACCGTCAGTATGTGATGTACGGGCGGCGGCATGGTCTGCTTTTGGCAGCCGCGCGGGGGACGATGAAGCCCAAGGCCAAACAAGCAGGGCATCTTGAACCTTTTTCAATCGCGGATGTCATGATCGCCAAAGGACGTAACTTTGATCAAATCGCCGTCGCTAGTCACAGCGGTCAATCACAGTGCTCAGTGGACAGTGATCAGTTAGGACGCGGAGGACGATCAGGACGTTGTAGGACGTTGGGTAGTTTTGTGGTGGCTGGAGCTTTTGCCGACCTTTGCCTCAAGCTCATCCGCCCAGGGGTGGCTGATGAGCGTCTTTTTAAGCTCTGGGAAGAGCTAATTGCCTGTTTGGCTGATTTAACGGAGGAACCCACGGCCTTGCGCGCTCAACTCCTATTTGCGGCCGCCAGCCTCAAACTCATGGACGCCTTGGGCTACGGCCCCGCGCTCCGCGCTTGCGCTGTGTGCCGCCGCCCGCCTGGCCCAACTGACGCCTGGTATGCCCCGGGTTTAAACGGCCTCGTGTGCTCCGATTGCATCCAAACCTGGCAAGAGCCCGCTGTCCTGGCCAAAGCCCATTCCCTGGCCTTTTTGAGGTTCATGCGCACCTCGCCGCTTTGTGACGTCCTCAGGGTCGGCTTAGCCGTCGACGTCGCTCAAAACGTCCTGCGTCTGATTCAGGAGGTCTGGAAACATGCCCCGCTCGACCGTGAACCGCATGGGCTGGAGACTATCGAGCGTATTCTGACGGTTTGACGGAGAGGCTCTTTTAAGCAAAAATACAGCGGTTATGTCTCAACAATTCATTTCTCAGTTTTCGACTCTCGTGGGTCAGACGGCCACCATAAAAGGTTGGGCTTATAATGTCCGTTCGTCGGGCAAAATAGCCTTTTTGCAGATCCGTGACGGGTCTGGTTTTGTGCAGGCTGTCGTGGTCCAAAACCAAGTCGACGAGATTACCTGGAACCGAGCTTTAGAAGTCACCATGGAATCATCGGTCATCGTCACTGGCATCGTTACCAAACATCCCAAACATGACGATGTTTTCGAGTTACAAGTTACAAGCCTCGAGATAATCCAGAAAGCCGAGGAATATCCAATCGGCAAAAAGGAACACGGGCCGGATTTCTTACTCGATAACCGCCATCTTTGGTTACGAGCGCCTTCTCAATGGGCTATTCAACGCGTCCGCAATCAGATTATTCTTGCCACCTATGATTGGTTCCGCGACCATAATTTTATAAAAATTGACTCACCAATTTTGACGCCCAATGCCTGCGAGGGGACGACCGAGCTTTTTGAAATTAATTACTTCGAGGAGCGCAAAGCCTATCTCTCCCAATCCGGTCAGCTTTACATCGAAGCGGCTATCGCTTCGGTTGGTCGTTGTTTTGATTTTGGTCCGGTCTTTCGCGCCGAGAAATCCAAAACGCGCCGTCATCTCACGGAATTTTGGATGATGGATGCCGAGGCGGCTTTTGTGGAACACACGGAAAACATGCAAATTCAGGAAGAACTTGTCTCTTTCATCGTCAAACGCGTGCTGGAGCTGTGTCAGACAGAGCTTAAGATTTTGGAACGCGACCAAGAGCCTCTCAAAAAAATCGTGGCGCCTTTTTATCATCTGACGCACGCCGAAGCCATTAAAATCTTGCGCGAAAAGGGGAGCGATATCGGCGACATGGATGACCTGGGCGCGGACGACGAGACGATTTTGACCCAAATGTACGATAAGCCGATTTTTGTTGAAAAATATCCGGCGGCTATCAAAGCCTTTTACATGAAACGCGATCCCGTTGATCCGCGCTACGTCCTCAACTCCGATCTACTGGCGCCCGAAGGCTATGGCGAGATCAGCGGAGGATCTCAGCGCGAAGATAATTACGAAGAGCTGATTAAGCGGGTTCGCGAACACAATCTTCCAGAAAAAGAATTCCAGTGGTATCTCGACCTGCGCAAATACGGATCAGTCCCGCACTCTGGCTTTGGATATGGTCTCGAGCGCATCGTCGGTTGGATTTGCGGGTTACATCACGTCAGAGAGACTATCCCGTTCCCGAGATTGATGAATAGGTTAGAACCCTAAACAATCTGTCATCGCGAGCGGAGGTTCGACGGAGCGTGGCGATCTACTGTTAAACTGTAGATTGCCACGGTACGGCGATCGCGATCGTTCGTACCGCGTCGCGGACTCCTCGCAATGACAGAGGAGTCCGCAATGACAAAATGAAGAATTGACTATCAGGCGCGTTTTTGGTGAAATAGCGCCGGCTCTTTCTTTTTGCGCTTAGCTTCGCAACCACCAACCAGGGGTTAAACCAATGCAGAGAGTCAGTCCGTCCGAGCGCACCCGCCAAGGCAAGATCCAGCCGATTTCCATGCCCTTTAACCAGAGCATGGTTTCCTGGGTGCCGGCCAAGGGAGTGAATCCGGCAGTGCTCAAGGTCGTGATAGACAACGGCGAGCTGTTCAGGAAGTTGCGTCGGGCAACCCGAGACGGCTCGAAGGCGGCTGAGCCGCATCAGTTGCACATCGTCGAACCTTTGCCTGAGGTCGTCGAGGAGCCGGTAGTATTCGAGCCTCCATCTGAGATTACCGAGGTATCGCCCCCAGTGCCCCAGGCTCCGGAGGAATCGTCGGTCATTCACGAGATCATCGAGGAAGTTCCAGCTTTCCAGCTTCCGTCTCAGGGTGTAGTGAGGGGCATCGCTTCTTTGGCCGTCAAGCAGCTTTACACCCGCTTTCGCAAGACGCCTTGGGGCAAGATAGTCCACGCGTACTGTAGCGGCATGGTCGGCCCAGTCAAAAGAGGGCGCGAGGTCGAAAGATACGTCATCGAGTATCTGAACCGCGTGATCGCCGAATGGCTAAAGGCCAACCTTGTCATGAGCCCTGCGGAGGTGAAAGCCGGGCTAGCGCGTAAGGCAGTGCTGGCCTTGAATGAGATTGAGGATGTCTTGTGCGGACTGGTTAAGACTCAGGGCCATCCACCCAAGGCGAGTCCGACTCAATTGGGATACAAGGTGGTCATCATCAATCTGGGGTTCAAGACCCAGCGCGAGGTTTTCGTGCTCTTCGAGATTCATCGGGTCTCGACCGGGGTCAAGAGGGCCAAGCAGCGCATGTTCAAGCCCGAATACCTGTACGAGACCGAAATCGAGATCATGAGCGTCAAGAGCGCTCGTGACTTTCGGCACAGCGTGGGGAACCGTTTCCACAACAAAGAACGGATCCGCCGCAGACAGGAAGAGAGGACGCGGCGCAATAGGCACGAGAGCGAACGTTGGGAGTTCCGCCAAACGGCGTGATCCGGCTTCGCGCGACGAGCCACTAGGCGGTTGTCTGCCACTCTGACAGCCGTTTTTTTATTTGTCTGCTCGCTTGGAAAGCTGTATCCTGTTTGCATGTCTAAAAAATCAGAGAATAAGACAGATGTCTGGCGTCGCTATGTCGGCCTAGGCATCGTCTGCTTGATTGTTATTGGAGTCGCGGCCTTGGCCATAGCGTCATCAAAACTAAAACCAACAGTCGACAGTCGTCAGTCGACAGTTATAAGTCAACAGCCGACCAATCAGGGAAGGAGACCGGCTTTTTTGGTTCTAGATGACAATCGTTCGTCTCTGATTGATCTAAATAGCTCCAGCACTCGTGACATCAAATGGCCGGATGACATTTCTCGTTTGGGCACGCCCCTTTCGCAAATTCAAGGAGTTGATCTCCAGACTGGCCAAACCATATGGCTGGATTCTGAATTTAAAAAAGCTCCATCTAATATTTTTAGAGCGCCCGATGGCCGCCACGATGTTTCTTTGGCGAGTGATCGACAGGATGGAAGCAGTGCTGTCCAGGTCAAACAGGGGAATGAAGTCACGACCCTTGTCCTGCGGCAAAAAAACGGTCGGCAAATTACGGAGGGCCAGCTTTTAGGTTGGCTGGATAACGATAATATCGCCGTGACAGGATTGGCTACCAGCACCAAAGCCATCTTCGTTCTTGGTTTGGAGGGAGATTTGAGCCTACTTGCCTTTTTACCAGATGACGCTTGGTTGATCAAAATTTTTGATGGGTCAGTTTATTATGCCAGGGCCGCGACCGGGGAGGGTATTGAGTCGCCTCAACAACCGCCGTCTTCCATCTGGCGCGTAGCGTCGGGTAAAACCGAAAAAATAGTGAATGACACGGCGCACGTCATCCAAAATTTCGTGGTCTCAAGCAACACGGTTTACTATTCATTAGAGGACAACACGATCAAAGTTAGTGAAAATGGCAACAGCAAGTTTTTAGGTTCTGGAAGACTGCTGATGAGCGTGCCCGGCCAGGGCGTCTTGGTCTCGCAAGACGGTCAACTGATTTTAATCAAGCCAGACGGGCAAAGCAGACCGTTGAATTTAGACGCGAAAAACGCTTTGTTCTATTTGTCTCAAGCCTCCTTGGACGAAACGCCATAATTCCGGTAAAATGTGCACATGACTACCCTCAAAACTTATCGCACGCTTTGGATTGTTCTGGGCATTATCGCGATTATCATGATTGGAGTGCTAGCCTATGGTTTGGCGTTAAGAAAACAAGCAACTCAAAGTCAGTCGCCGACCATTCAGGTTCCTGGTTTGGGCGAGTTAGGCGCTGAGTGCGGGGGAGAGAAGAGATTGCCTTGCCGGCCCGGGTTGAATTGCGTTAAGACAACTCCTCGGGACGCAACCGGAATCTGCCAAAAAGTCAGCGACCAGGAACCGGGTAAAGTTCAGCCGATTAAATAGTTTAACCCCGTCACGTCGATGGGCTCCGCAGATTCTTCACCTACGTTCAGAATGACAAAGGGCGCTGGACGTCTTGAGGCTTTTTAGCTAACCTATTGGCCATATGTCTCGCGTTATGAACTTGGAAGCGGTTAACCTGGTTGGCCAAACGGTCAACATTAAAGGATGGGTTAATGTGCGCCGAAACATGGGAAAAATCGCCTTTTTGGACATGCGGGACCGTTCCGGAATCATCCAAGTTGTCCTCGTCCCTTCTGAGCTTTCGGATGGAGCCAAGGCAGAGCTGGATAATTTACGACCGGAAGATTGTCTTTCGATCACGGGCATTGTCCAGGCGCGCGGGGCCAAACAAATTAATCCCGAAATGCCGACCGGCACGATTGAGGTTTTGGCCAAAGACATTGAAGTCTATAATCATGCCAAGACGCCGCCGTTTGAAGTTGATAAAGATACGTCAAACATCAACGAGGAATTACGCCTCAAATATCGCTATCTGGATTTGCGCACCGCGAGGATGCAAAAGAATCTGGCCGTGCGCGCTAAAATTACTCAATCATTGCGGAGCTATTTAATTGATAAGGGATTTTTAGAGGTTGAAACACCGACCATGGTTAAAGGTACGCCCGAAGGTTCGCGCGAATATCTCGTGCCTTCGCGCCTGCATCCCGGTAAATTTTACGTTTTGCCCCAATCTCCTCAGCAATTCAAACAATTATTGATGGTGGCCGGAGTTGAAAAGTATTTTCAAATCGCCCGTTGCTATCGTGATGAAGACGCGCGCGGCGATCGCCAGATGGAATTTACTCAGCTGGATCTTGAGATGTCATTCGTCGAGCAAGAGGACGTCTTGCAACTGGTTGAGGACATGATGATTCAGATGGTCAAAGAGGTTGCGCCTGAAAAGAAGTTAACTTTCAAGAAATTTTCGCGCATTACCTATCAAGATGCCATGAATGAGTACGGCTCGGATAAACCCGACATACGCATCGATAAAAATAATCCTGATGAACTGGCTTTTTGCTGGGTCGTTGATTTTCCGATGTTTGAGGTCGGTTCTGACGGTCATTTGTCCGCGGCTCATCATCCGTTCTGCATGATCAACCCGGCGGACGAACCGCTTTTGGATAGTGAACCGTTGAAAGTTCGCGCTTGGAGTTATGATTTGGTTCTGAACGGTTATGAATTGTCCTCCGGATCAATCCGCATCCACAAACCTGAGATGCAGAAGAAGATTTTTGCTATTCTCGGCTTGAGTGATGAGCAGATAGAACAGAAATTCGGCCACATGCTCGAAGCTTTCCAATACGGCGCACCGCCGCATGGCGGAGCCGCTCCGGGCATCGACCGGTTGGCTATGATTCTCTGCAATGAGCCCAACATCCGCGAGGTCGTGGCTTTTCCCAAAACCGGCGATGCGCGTGATCCTCTTATGGGTGCGCCGTCCGAACTCCCGCCGGAACAGATCGCGGAAGCACATATCAAAATAACCAAGTAACGTCCTAATCGTCCTAACACCCTCTAAATTCTTACGTTCTAATCGTCCTAGACCTTCTCGTATTCCAAGGTCGAAGGACGATTAGGACGAATAGGACGATCAGGACGATGGTAAATATGTTTTACGATAAAGTTCTAAAGCCCATCTTCTTTGCCTTTGACGCGGAAGATACACACCACTTTTTTGTGTGGGTGGGGGAGAACTTAGGTCGATCCGCAGTGACCAGATGGGCTACGCGCGTAGCTTGCCGTCCGGTTCACGACCCGATCCTGGCCACAGAGCTCGCCGGCATCAAGCTTGACCATCCTTTGGGCGTGGCCGCCGGTTTTGACAAGGAAGGCCGCATGATTCCGATTCTTAAAGAAGTCAGTTTTTCGTTCGTGGAAGTCGGCTCGGTTACAGGCCAACCGAGCCCGGGCAACCAGCGCCCGCGCATGTGGCGGCTTCCGGAAGACCGCGCTCTGGTCGTCAATTACGGTTTGCTCTCAACTGGCATGGAAGCCGTGGCCGCGCGGTTTAAGCTGAACCGAGAACGTGGGCGTGGCACGGCGTTCGCGAACGCCGTGCCGTGGCCAATGCCAGTTGGCATTTCGGTGGCCAAGGCCAACGTGCCCGGGCTCGGTGGCCAGGCCGGATTGGATGATTTGATGTCAGCTTTTGAAAAGCTACAACCCTTTGCTGACTACATGACCATCAACGTCTCGTGTCCCAACACGGCTGACGGTGAGCAGTATTGCATAGACCCTGGCATGTATCGTGAAGTTTTATCACGGCTTGAGGCTTTGAAGCCATCCAAACCCATCTTCTTCAAAATCTCTCCGGATCTATCTGAACAGCGTTTGCTTGAGTTGATGTCAGACACGGAAAAATATCCCTGGGCTAAAGGATTTATCATGACAAATCTGTCGCACGATCGGTCAGGTTTGACGTCAAAGAATCTCTCTGTCGCTAAAAGCGGGGGAGTGTCCGGCCCGCATCTCAAATTAATGGCCGATCAGGTTTTAAAATTTGCTTACCAAAACGGCAAGCATCGTTACCAGTTTATCGGCGTGGGCGGCATCGACAGCGTTGAGGACGCTTACCGCAAAATACGTCTCGGCGCTACCTCACTTCAGATCGTCACGTCCCTCATCTACAACGGCCCGCTCTGGCCTTCTCAACTCATGCGCGGCTTGGCTGCCAAACTCCGCGCGGACGGATTTAAGAGCGTCAAAGACGCTGTGGGCGTGGATGGTGATTAATTCGTTTATGAGTCCAGAAAAGATAATTTCCAAATATTCTTTGGATAAAAGGGAATGGATACACAAAGGTTTCCATGGAGTATTGCATTTTTTCTCTCCAGGCGGCATGCCAGTCAAGCCGCTTATGGATTATTATGGCGAGGCCTGCGAGCTGACCGTTTTTTTTCTGCATGATAATTTAGGTGATTGGTACTGGAACCATGCCGACCTGACCAAGTTAAGGGTATCCTTCGTCAAGAAAGTCAATGAAGATCCTGGTGTCTTGGACAGATATTTGGCTGATTGGCAACAGAGGCGGCGAGACTTAGATGACGCGATGGGAAAAATTGAGGCCACAGACTTATCCGGTTTAGCGGATGACGCGCTGGTGTTATTATGTGTTGATTTCAACAGGAGGTATGGCCTTGAATTCGGCATCTCGCTTCCTATTTGTGATGCTTTTTCCATGGAATCGGAAGAGTTTTTGGCGCCGACCTTACGGGCCATAATTGAGAAAAAAGGCAGGGGGGCGGAATTCAATGCCTTATATGAATCGCTCTTGTCACCGGTCGACGAATCTTTCGTCACGCAGGAATATAGGGATAGGTTGCGTCTGGCGGCCATCAAGGATTTTGGCCAACTGGACGAGCAAGGTGATCAATTGTTGGAAGAACATGCAAAAAAGTATCATTGGATGGGCAATAACTACGCTACGGATCAGAATCTGGGCAAAGAGCACTTTCTGAAGGAGATGGTTTCCCTACAAAATATGGACATCGGGGCTGAGCTTAAGAAGCTCGATTCCAAGCTCGAGAACGTTAAGCGGGCCAAGGCTAAACTTATGGACGAGCTTGGTTTGGATCTGATGGCGAGGAATCTAGTAAGGATCTCAGAGGTTTTTGCGTACATGCAGGACGAAAGGAAAAAGTACGCCCTAAAGAGCGTACATTACCAGAATAAGTTTTTGGTCGAAGTCGCGCAAAGGCTGGACTTGAGCATGGAAGAAGCCAGATACACTTACGTTGATGAGCTTCCTGGCTTGTTTAAAGACAGAACGAAGGTAGACCGCGCTGCATTGCGCGAACGTAAATCTTTCGTCTTGGTCGTCAATACCCTGGATGGCAGTGAAGTCATTGCCGGCGATGTAGCGAGGCAAATCTTCAATCAGGTCTTCAAACTTAAAGAAGAGCAGTAGCAAGAGATTAAGGGAATAACCGCTTCGACGGGTTTCGCGACAGGGACGGCCAAAATCATCCGTAAGATACATGATATGGTGAACATGACCCAAGGTGACGTGTTGGTTGCTTCCATGACAAGGCCGGAAATGCTGCCTGCCATGAAGAAAGCTTCCGCCATCGTGACGGACGAAGGCGGGGTTACTTGCCATGCGGCCATAGTCTCGCGCGAGCTTAATATCCCATGCGTAATTGGCACTAAAATCGCTACGACCATGATTAAAGACGGAGATCGGGTGGAAGTGAACGCTACGCAGGGTATCGTTCGTATCATCAAATAATAGTATGTTGCCCTATCTCGACGAGTTAAAGCAGCTGAATCTGCCATCTAAACAGTATGCTATTTTTGGCAGCGGGCCTTTGGCTATTCGTGGCATACGAGAGGCGCGTGATATAGATGTTCTGGTCAAAAAAGATTTGTGGGACAGTCTGGCTAAAATCTATCCGCCTAATGAGAAAGGGAATGGCCTGATCATCGGTCACGTAGAAGTTTTTAGTCAATGGGAACCTTTTGACGTAAACGTCAATGAGTTGATAGACACGGCAGAGATAATCGAAAATTTACCTTTTGTCAGGATGGAATACGTGATTGAGTGGAAAAAACACGTTGGCCGGGAGAAAGATAAAAAAGACCTCGAGTTAATTGAGGACTATCTGAAATCGGACAGGACGTTAAAGGACTCTTAGGACGCGTTAGGACGTTTATTTATGGTGAGCCTAGCCATAATTTTGTTCTTGAGTTATCATTTCTGTCGTGGGATATAAGGTGAATGTCGAACATTTTGAGGGTCCTTTGGACCTACTTTTACAGTTAGTTGAGCAAAATGAGCTGGAAATAACCAAAATTTCGTTGGCCACCGTGGCTGAACAATTCGTGCAATACATGCAGTCCCAGGCCGTTCCGCCCGAAGAGTTGGCGGATTTTTTAGTTGTGGCGTCTAAACTGGTTTACCTCAAATCACAATTATTATTACCTGACTTTAAGGACCAGGAGATGGAAGAAGGTCCGGATCTGGAAGCCCAGTTGCGCCAATATCAGATGTTTGTGGCCGCCGCTCGTCAAATCGACGTCATTTGGAAAAAAGATAAGTGTGCTTACTCGCACGGGCTTTCACCCATGCGTCACAGAGAAGTTAAATTTTTGCCTCCGACTAATGCGGATGCACAGATCATGTCGGATATCATGAAACGGGTCATCGCGCGCATCGAACCCATCGTGCGTTTGCCAAAAGCGGCCGTTAAACGCGCCATCTCTTTGCACGAAAGGATTCGGGACTTGTTTAGTAAGATCAAGGAGCACGCGCAAATGTCATTTAGAACTTTTTTGAAAGGCGCGAAGCATAAGGAAGAGGCGATCGTGTCTTTTTTGGCGCTGCTTGAACTTGTCAGACAGCAGTTTGTCACGGTTGACCAGAAAGATTTATTCAATGACATCGATATCAGCCTCCATCCCGAAGCACCTCAGCGGGATCCTTTGGCTGAATCGTTCAACTAGTATGGAATATAGAATATGGTATTTGGAATATGGGGAAGACCCTAAATACAAAATTCTAAATTCCAAATTCAAATGATATGAAATTAGACCAAACCATAGAAGCGATTTTATTCGCTGCCGGTAAGCCTCTCACGGTTCGCAAACTCTCCGAACTGAACGACGTTAAGACGGACGAAGTTGAGGACGCCTTGGAAATGCTTAAAGAGCGTTTGCAGGCAGGTAGCGGTCTCATGTTGCAGGAATATGGCAAGGAATTTGAGTTAGTTACTCAGCCTGAGGCGGCCGATGTGGTCAAACAAGTCGTCAAAGACGAAGAGCAGGGAGAGCTGACGCGCGCTTCGCTCGAAGCCCTGACGATTTTGGCTTATCGCGGCCCCATGACCAGGCCGGAACTGGAGCAGATCCGAGGCATTCAATCGGCTCTTATTTTACGCAACCTCATGATTCGCGGTTTGGTCGAACAAAAGGATGACGAGCGCCTCGGCCAACCGACTTTTGCCGTGACTTTTGATTTTCTGAAGCATCTTGGCTTAGCCTCAGTCAAAGATTTGCCGGATTACGAGTCTCTCCGAGGCAACGCGGCCATCTCTGACATGCTTGACCGTCTGAATGTCAAACTGGAAGACGAGGCTGATAAAGAATCTAAACAAATAGACGTCTAGCTATGCTCCAAAACCTTCTCGGAATAATGGCTATCATGGCCATGGCCCCGGCGCCCTCTCCTCGGCTTGATCCCGTTTTAATTTACGGACAAAATGTGCCGATTCAGGCGGTCTTGGTTGCTCCGGCCTCGTCCGCACCTTTGGAAGTGCGACCGTTTGTCCCTCCTAAGAAAAAGAATCTAAAAAATTTAGGCGTAGCCACTTCCGGTAAAAGTGTTTTTTTAGCTGATGTGGCCAGCGGCGGTATTTTATATGCCAAACGTCCGCATGATGTTCACCCTATCGCCAGCATCACTAAGCTCATGACGGCTCTGGTCATCATGGAGAGCAATAAGAAGCTGGATGGAGATTTGACCTTCGTAGAAAGTGATTTTGACCATGAGAGCAAACCGATTTTTGAAGTGGGGGATGCCATTTCCAGGAACGATGCTATGCGAGCTTTATTGGTTGGTTCGGTTAACGCGGCAGGCGAGGCCTTGGCGCGCACCAGTGGCTTGAGTCGCGAAGCCTTTATTACAAGAATGAACAGCAAGGCCGAAGAGTTGAACTTAAATTCCATGAATTTTGTTGAACCGACCGGTTTGAAATCGGGCAATCAGGGAGACGCGGCCGATGTCGCCGCCCTAATCACCATCGCATTGCGCAACACTGTCATTCGCGGAGTTTTGGACGAGCCCGAGGTAACTGTCAAAACTAAAGCCGGCAAAGAAGTCAAAGTTGAATCTACGAATTTATTGCTGACTTCTTTTCTGAACAAACCTCCCTATAAGATTATCGGAGCTAAGACCGGATCTTTACCGGAAGCCGGTTATTGCATGGCGCAAGTTACTAGGGATGCCAAGGGTCATGAGGTGGTAGCTGTCCTCTTGGGCAGTGATAATCATTTCTCTCGTTACCGGGACATCAAATCTCTGACAGGCTGGGCTTTTGACTCTTTTAACTGGCCTAACTAAACATTGAACATTTAACATTCAATTTTCAATGTTGAATGTTGTATATTGAATGTTTATATGAAAGTTGGTTTAGATCTCCGCTGTTTACCGAGTGATGGATCTTTAGGGGCTGGTGTGGCACACGCGGCTAGGGCTTTGTGTTCTCAATTAATTAAAGACAAGTCTGTCGATTGGGTGTCTTTTTTTGTTAAAGGCGCCTCCTTCCCTTCTGTCATCTTGAGCGAAATGAGTTCGACGAACGAAGTCGAAAGATCTGGACCGTTCTTAAAACCAGATTCTTCGACTACACTTCGTTACGCTCAGAATGACAGTATGAGAATTATTGAGCTAGCGGATGGTCAAAGCAAGACTTTAAGGATAGCTTTGAAGGATAATCCTTGTGATGTTCTGTTTGTCCCGTCAGGCGCAGTCAGTTTTGGCATAGATATTCCTGCTGTTCCATGGGTGCATGATCTGATTATTTTTGATAATCCGGAGTGGTTTGCCCAAAGTTGGCTGCAAAGACAGTTCACGACCAGGATTTTTTTACGCGGGATTAAGCGCGCGCCAGTCGTCTTTGCTGTCTCTGAATACACCAAACAGGCTATTATCCGTCACGCCCTGGTCTCGCAGGACAAAGTGATAGTCACGTACGAAGGGGGAGACACTACGCTTCGCTTAATGCAAAATGCAAAATTAATAATGCAAAATGCGGATCAAGATTATTGCATGAAGAAATTTGGGATTGAACGAGCGTTTGTTTTGGCTTTGGGGACGGTTGAGCCTAGAAAAAATTTAGCGATGCTGATTAGAGCTTGGAAAACAACCCCCTCGATAAAGGGGGGTAGGGGGGATTTTGATTTAGTTATCGCTGGTCGAAACGGCTGGAAGTTTGAGGATGTTAATCACGAGATCGAGTCGTTTGACGCTGAATCAAGACAACATTTTCATCGATTAGAAAATATTAGTGACGACGATAAACGTCAACTCTTACTGGCCGCCAGTACCGTCGCCGTTCCGTCACTGGA